>OFEU01000006.1_pt1 | contig 530995 bp, 501 predicted proteins | sample 1521221 | NCBI WGS metagenome assembly OFEU01 (sample SAMN03766357, study PRJEB24113) | microbial mat metagenome | isolation source: enrichment culture HLUCC-O from microbial mat sample contains cyanobacterium... | reverse complement strand
TTTTTTGCCGGTTAAACCCAAGATCGGCAAATATCAGCAGTTATTCAGACCTTCCCTTACAGTAAGCACGCCACTTTTACCAAATTTTTATACTCTTTTTTACCATATAAATTTAAATAAAATTATCACAAAATTATATATTAAATGATAAATATTTAAATTTGCAGCCCCTAGATATTACATTTAATTACGCACTCTCTTCGCACTATATTTATAACAGTTACTGCTGTGAAGAAATAATGAACAGACAATGCAAAGGCATAGATTCCTAATGTTATTACTGGCGAAAAGTCCCAAAAACGTGCAAGACAAAACACAAACAAAATACCGATTGAACGAACGATATTAATTCGTAAAAATATCCACTGCCGACCAAAAACACTTAATATATTAACGAGTGGACTAGATACGAATTGCGCAAGTAAGTAAATAGCCAATATACTTGCGAATACTCCTGCCTGACGCCATTGTGCGCCAAAGGTAATTTCAAAGAGTATTGGGCCAAAAATCAGCAAAATCAAGAATGGCGGAAGACTTAAGAACAATAACTTTTTGGTCACGTTTCTGGTGATCTTGTAGATTTTCTCGGGGTTCTTTTTGCCAACTTTAGCTATTTCGGCATAGTAGGCTTGGCCAGTGGTCTGCCCAAACAAAGCTATCGGCAATGCCAGCGCCATTAGAGCTAAACCTAACTGGCCTGTCGTCTCCGCCCCAAATAGCCATGCACTAAAGAGTAGCGGTGTTTGAGAGGAAAAGACCAACAAAAACTGTGAAGGTAAACGGAATTTGGGGAAATCCGCATAGCGTTTAAAAAGAAAGATCATCCTATCGCGCGACACATGGGGCAAGTTGGCCCAAAAATTTTGATAAAAGCCAAGAGATAGAGAGAGGATGCCCCCCGCCTGTGTAACCACCTGCCCTATCAACAAACCCAACGGCTTAAGACCTGCCAGCCCCAGACTTATCTTTACTATCGCACCAATTGTTGACTGCCAGACTTTAGTTTTAGCTAGAGGCTTAAATGCTTTTTCTCTTGTAGCCCACTGAGTGAGAATCTCATAAAAACCCGCACCCACAATAGCAATGATTAACAACCACCAGTAGGGTAAAAGTGCCTGCATATTTAGCATCTGCAATACTGGGTCAGCAAGTAGCCACAAAATCAATGCACTAAAAAAGCTCATACCCACAAGAAGAGCTATGCACAATACAGCCAAGTTAACTGCCAGGCGATCATTTCGGGGTAAAGGCAATGCCACAGAGTATCGCAACGTCCCTATGGGCACGATCAAAGCGACTAAAGCCGTAAATACCGCCAGAACACCCATGTGTTCCGGTGTGTAGATGCGGGTAATGATGGGAATAGACAGCAAGCCGACCAGTTTGGCTATACCTGTCCCGCTTGCCAAAACAGCCATGTTTTTAAAGATACTGCTGGTATTTGACTGGCTCCTCATAACATCTTCATATATTGAAACATTAGGTTTTATCGCACATGGAGTGCGCTCCTTTCTCAACATTATTGTTTATAGCGTGAATTCAGATAATACCTCTAGCGCTTTGGCACCTTAAATATGCAGGGGTGAGTTCAACATGGCCTTCACTAGCCGAGAAACCACGTAAGCGTCCATACCATCGTTCAAACGACGGCCGAGCAGTATGATTTCCAATTATTAATCAATGGCTTGGGTTTTGTGGATGAGGTCGTGCGGATCTATACCGTTACAGTGTCCACCGACCAAGCCGGAGCGGAATGGTAGAAAATTCCACTTTGTGCCGGCGGCTTTCAGCACCGCTTCGGTGTCTATGCCCAACCGGTTGAAGATAACCGCCAGCTCGTGGATAAGCGCAATATTCAAATCCCGCTGGGTGTTTTCAATCACTTTGGCCGCTTCGGCCATTTTAATGCTGCTGGGTTTGTGGGTGCCTGCGGTAATGATTTCGTCGTAGAGGTTATCAACCAGCTCTACCGCTTCGGGTGTAGAACCGGAGGTCACTTTTTTGATGGTGGTTACACGGTGTTCTTTATCGTCCGGGTTTATGCGCTCCGGGCAATAGCCTACGAAGACGTCTTGGTTGAAGGTAAGGTCGGAAACCGTTTCCAGAACCGGCACGCAGTCTTCCTCAGTAGCACTTGGGTACACGGAGCGTTCGTAAACCACGATGTCGCATTTTTTGAGCGTTTTACCGATGGTTTCGCTGGCTTTAACGATCGGAGTTAAGTCCGGTGTTGTGTGCTCTTTAGTTTGCGTGCGTACTGTGACGATGCAGATCTTTGCGGCTTTGGTTTATGTCGAAACCAATTACGTTACGTTTTTTGACGAACTCTACGGCTAAGGGAAGGCCTACGTAGCCTAGACCTATGATAGCAAGGGTTAATTTTTTTTGCATAATGGTTAACATCTCGGACTGAAATTTTGCTAGCGCTCGGTAGGGAATGTCTTTGGTCTGGGAGGTTAGGATGGGGCAGGCCCGGCCCGGTCTATTGCGCCCGTCCGCTGGCCACTTACTGAATATTTTAAGTTTGAAGTATGAATTTACTAAGCTGAAAACACCTCTGGGACTAAAGTTGGCGAAACTCCGTGGAAATGGTTTTTACATTGCTGAAAATAGGCCACTGTAATTTCCAAGGCTGGAAATAGTTTCTAACCCAGAATGTGAGCGTAAATTTGAAAATAGTATTTCCGAAGGTGGAAATTAAAATAGCTAGGCCATTGATTTTAAATGAATCTTTAAAGCTGACAAGGTGCGCTTATCAGTTCGTGACAAATAATCACCTATTCTCCAGCATTTTCCCCCAACTGCTCCCTGACCAGCACAATAAATTCAGAGACAAAAGCAAAAAACACTCCCATCGTTCCACCCAGAACCGCCGCCATGATAACAATCAAGGTTTTGCTGGTACCCTTGCGCTCCGCACTTTCCCGGCTGACTACCAACGTCTCCCCCTGGCCCAGCCCTTCCAGCTTACCTTCCAGATCAACCCGTTTGTCATAGGCCTCTGCAATAGCAGAACCGGTATCTTCGCCCCCCTGCAGTGATTCTACTGCTCGGTCTATGGCTTCGATACGGTTCTCCAGGCTCTGCTTTTCCCTGGATAGCAGCGCGTGCTGGCGTTCTTTGATCTGGTCGATCAGCTTTTCGTGAGTTTCCTCGACCAGCGCAGCGTTGTCCGGCGATGCCTGAGAGACCATCCGTATCAGACCAGTGTCTTCCGGGTTGGAAAAACTGATCTCAAACGGTAGCTTTTCCTCTTCTGTCTGGCGGTGAGTGGCCTGGATTTCTGGGAACCACTGGTTTTCCAGCGTGGCGATGGTTGTGGCAGGCGCCTCTACCGTTTTTCCGGAATCCACTTCAGCCATCTGATAAAGGCTTACGTATTCGTACTTTTCCGGTACCAGCAACAATGCGTAGGCGAGCCCGGCCAGTGTTGTGGCCAAAAAGACCACGTAAAAAACGCGCCGGCGACGGATAAAGGTGGTCGCCAGGTCGACAAGGCTAATCTCGTCGTCGTAGGTCTGTCGCCTTTCGGGTGTGCTGTCCATTAACTAGAACCTGTTATTTGCTGTTTGGGTGATTCGTTCAGGCACGCTACCGCCCCACCTACCAGAACTCAGTGCGTTTGAGGCTCAATCCGCTTGGCTATGAAAACACGGAAAGCGTTCCCATTGGCATCCCTGCCAGGCAGCGTGTGGTTTGTTGCAGTAATGTGGCGCAATTCTACGGCATCGTAGCTTACAGGCAAGCCGGATTGTGCCTTACATTGTAAATTGGATCCGTGTGTTTGGTTAATTATTGTTAAATCGATGGAGAGGGGAACGGGAATACATAGTAGTTGTCGGATTACGGCCTTTGGCCTAATCCGACCTACGGGGGTGGAGGGTAGAGAGGGGAACTTTGACGGTTTGCTGCTTCTGCATGAAGCTGATCAGCACTATGGCGCGCTCTTCGCCGTCGTAGGCCTGGAAGATGGCGCTGATACCTTTGAAGGGGCCTTCATCCAGCTCTACCGTCTGGCCGGGCTTGATACCGCCCTGTTCTGCCACGGTATCCAGGCTGTCTTTGATGTGCTGGATGACGTCGTCCGGGATGGATGCGGGTTTGTTGGCAAAGCTCACAATGCGCACCACACCACGGGTAGACCGCAGCTTCGCCCACATGGGGTCGGTTTGTTCCAGGTTAACGAACAGGTAGCCGGGGAAAAGAGGCTCCAGCTTCTTGGTGCGCTTCCCTGCCCTGATCTTCTCCACCGTGATCTTGGGGTAGAAGCAGGCAATATCCTGATTCTGCAAATGCGCCAGGGCCCGGTCACCCTGGGCAGGCTTATGCTGTAACGCGTACCAGGTCATCTAAATCCTTGAAACCAGATTGGGGTCAGACCCCAGTGCATTTTAACCGATCAAATGTCTTGGGGTCTGACCCCAAATTACAAGCCGCCGTGGCGGCTCCAGAACTCCGAAGGCGTGATGACAGGATAGCTGTCAGTTAAAGCGAGCAGGTCTTTATCACCGGTGACCAAGTAATCTACAGAATGGTTTTGTATACCTGTCACCAGCGTTCCCAGCACCGGTGTATCTTTCAGATCTCTCACTGACTCTGCTGGCAGATCCGCAGGCTCGATAATCTCTGCCAGAAACGACAGAATATCCACAAGGTCATCAACTTCGGCGTCCGACATGCCGTGGCGGTGGCGTAGCCTGGGCAGAACTCTGCGAACCTCATCAAGGATAAAGTCAGAAAGAAAAACCTCGATTGCCCCGCTACGCCAAGCCTGCATGATCTTTCCGGGCACGCTGGTTGTATAAGCCATACCGGAAATAATAACGTTGGTATCGAGAACCACCTGAATGGATGCCATCCCTGGAATGCTCCCTACTTGTCTGCCGCGCGCTCGTTCCTGATCGCCTCTTCAATTTCCCGCATACCCTCTTCCTGAGGTACATCTGCAAACCCTTCCTCCAGGCGGGAGCTCAAGGCTTCAAAGCGCGCCTCCATCCTTCTGATCCGCCCGAACAGGCGAGCATCGACCAAAGCCGCCACTGGCTTACCATCTTTTTTGATCAAGACGCTATCGTGGCGATACTGGACCTGATTAATCATCTCACCAAGGTTTTGGCGAAACTTCACTGCACTGGTTTCCGTGATCATGTCCACCTCCAACCATATTGACCATACTGATCATACCACCTTTTGGGGGGGGGGGCAGACACCAGTGCATTTTAACCGATCAAATGTCTTGGGGTCTGACCCCAATTGAACTCAATACCAGTCGCCGGATGCCACAAAGTGCGGGTTCAATACGTCTTCCTTGCCGTATTGCAGGGGCTTGCCATCCAGCGTTTCCACCTTGCCACCAGCTGCTGACAGCACCGCGTGCGCCGCGCCGGTATCCCATTCGCAGGTGGGCCCCAGCCTTGGGTAGATATCCGCATGGCCTTCGGCGATTTTGCAGAATTTGAGGGAACTGCCAGCCTGGACCAGTTCGTGTTCGCCCAGTTTGTCGATGAAGGCGCGGGTTTCTTCGTTGAGGTGGTTTTTGCTGGCCACCACGCGCTTGGCGTCTTTTGGCTCTGCTACCCTGATCCGCCGCACCCGGCCGGTGCGATCGCGCTTATAGGCACCCTCGCCTTTCAGGCCCCAGTAGGCCTCTTTCAGTGCCGGAGCGGTGACCACGCCCAGAATCGGCTCGCCCCTTTCGATCAGCGCAATGTTGACGGTGAACTCTCCGGTGCGCTGGGTGAAGTCCTTGGTGCCATCGATCGGATCGATCAACCAGAACCGCTGCCAATGCTGACGCTCGCTCCAGGGAATGTCCGCGCCTTCTTCCGAGAGAATGGGAATATCATGGCTCAGATTACGCAGGCCCGCCGCGATGATCTTGTGGCTGGCGATGTCCGCAGCCGTAATCGGGGATTCATCGGCTTTGAAATCCACTTTGAAGTCCGTCATGTAGATGCTCATGACTTTCTCGCTGGCAGCGTCTGCAATCTTGAGGACATCCGGAAGGATGGAGCTGTAGTGCATGGGCATTAAATTCCTGAATTGAATTGGGGTCAGACCCCAGTGCATTTGGACGGGTGAAATGTCTTGGGGTCTGACCCCATGAAACACTGACTGCCGTTAACCTACTGTAGAGAAGGAAGATATTAACACAGGAGTGGAACGGGCGTTGAGCCAGAAATCGGGGTCAGAAATCGGGGTCTGACCCAAAGACATTTTATGGAACAAAATGCACTGGGGTCTGACCCCAACTTGAAATTATTGTCTGGATACGGCAGATTATTACTCTTACAAATCAGTTCAGTTCACAAGGAATGTGAAATGCCCCGCCGACAAAGGATTTGCCCGGCCGGGATGCCCCAGCATGTGATTCAGCGGGGGAATAACCGGCAGGTTTGTTTTGAGGATTTCCCCGACAGGGCCGCCTATATGGCGTTTCTCTCCCGCTACCAGGAAGAGCATGAGGTGGATATTCATGCCTGGGTTTTGATGAGCAATCACACCCACCTTCTGGTGACGCCGCAAACGGATCTGGCGCTGTCCCGGTTCATGAAAGCCCTCGGCCAGCGCTACGCACAGTACTTCAATCACAAGTACGACCGTTCCGGCACTCTCTGGGAGGGGCGATTCAAGTCCTGCCTTGTTGATACCGAGAGCTATTTCCTGCAGTGCCAGCGGTATATTGAACTGAATCCGGTGAAGGCAGGCATGGTGGAATATGCCGGAGATTACCAATGGTCCAGTTACCGGTGCCACGGCTACGGAATGAAGTTGAAGTGGCACACGCCCCACCCGTGTTACCTGAACTACCAGCCCGATCCTGACAAGCGCTTCGAGAGTTACCGGTCCTTTGTGGCCACCCCTTCACCGGAGGGTACGGACGACCTGATTCGGTACGCTGCAATCGCGGGTAAGCCGCTGGGTTCTCAGGACTTTCAGGAGAGGATGGAGGCCAGGTTCGGGAGGCTGGGGTCAGACCCCAGTGCATTTGGCCTAGCGAAATGTCTTGGGGTCTGACCCTATAAAACTCTCAACAGCTCATTATGCCAACCAATCCTCCCGACTATGTCTTACACGAATAATCAAGACTTTCTGGTTCGTTTCCAATCGGTAGATAACCAAATGAACACCTATTGGATGTATACGTACCGCTGGCCGAAATTCTTTACGCTCAACAGCCGCATAGGGGTTAGCCGCAAGAAACTCAAAACACTCCTCTAACTTCGAGTGATACTCGCCTGCTTGCGCCAAGCCAAACTTCTCAACCCCGTCCAAAAATATCCTAATTACGTCCTCTTCAGCCTTACGGCTGAGTACATATTCCATTGTCTTTGTTACCTTTTCGCCAGCTCCATGGCCCGGTCACGCAGCCCATCCATCGACTGGCCACCCTCGCCGCTCTCCAAACCTTCATCAATCAGCCGCTGCATATTCTCAATTTTCTTGGCCCGATCCTGATCCTTTCTGATCAAATCGCGGACGTAGTCGCTGGTGTTGGAATATCGGCCTGATCTGGCCTGCGTTTCCACCCACTCTTTCATTGGTTCCGGCAATGAAACGTTCATTGTAGCCATAGATGCCTCTCTGTTTTACGTGTATGACAATTATTGCCAAATTTTGCCAAACATGGAAGCCGAACCGAGGCATCGAGCCTGGGGTCAGACCCCAGTGCATTTGGCTTAGCGAAATGTCTTAGAGTCTGACCCCAACTCTCAATCCTTATTCCACCACCCAGGTGCGATTCAGAGTCAGGTTGTCTGCGTCAAAGTGATACACGCTGATACCGCCTCCAGTGCGGTGGCCCATGACCAGCACACCAGCTTCCGGGGATGTGGCTATGGCGGTGTTGCGGCTGTAGTTGGAGCCGTATGTGACCAGTTCGGGGGATTCGCCCAGGTCGAAGTACTTTACCGGCCAGGGGCTTCCGGCTTTGAACAGGGCGGCGATGTGGCTGTTGTTGCCGAAGCGGAGGTAGTATTCGCTGTTGTGGATGAAGGCCTGGGCGATGGTAAAATCATTTAGCCCCTGCGGCGCATCAATAAGCCCCTCTTTATCCCAATTCCGAGCGTCGCCCATATCAAAAGGGGTATCATCGATGTAAATACCGCTATAGTAGTTTGCGAGTCGATATCGCTCTTCAGGAGCAGAGGTATCCCAATAGAATCCGTTTCCGTTCTCATCTCCGCTAATAATCCACTTTCCGTCAGGGCTTATAACGGCGTGAGTCTTGGCAGTATTGCCCTGAAATTTTGCAATAGGCTTTCCTGTTTCAGCGTTCCAGAATGTAACTCCAGAGTATCGCGAGAATCTCCGCTCTTGATCCACAGGTGGATAATCTTCAATTGGCGCGATATCGTCTCCGAAACCTGACGTAACAAAAAAGTTCCCTTCTCTCGCCATGGAAAGGTTCAGAAGCTTCCCCGAGCCCTCAAAACTCGGGCTGATACCATCCTGCAATATCGGCTTCAAGTTAGCACCAGAGCCTTTAAAAACATTCCAATTTTCATCGGTCGACAGGTATGTGTTGAGGTCTTCCGAAATCGTATGCCCATATGTCGCGAAATGCGGGAATCGGAGCAAGCGTTCTCCGTCGATCGTTTGTACTGTCACCTGGTCGGTCAGATCTTGCCACACAAAAGCGTGTTTCCCGGGTACAAAAGAGGCACTGTAAAGGTTCGCCTTTGTGTGCACTGTCTTCCAATCTTTGCTTTCGATATCCCAAAGAATCAGTTCATTGTTACGGTGCGTAGTAATTACGTATCGTCCAGAATCAGAGACACCAGCAGACATTACGGGGCCCGCCCACACGGTGTGCTGGTAAAAGGTCCAAGTGATCACCAAAAGTGTGACAAGGGCGAGCCCCCCAACGAGCCAGTTCCACTTGTTAGTTGTAACGACCAAAGCCGACTCCTTCATTAAGCAAGGGTTTCATGATCGCATCAAGAAACGATTTTTCGAACAATTCCTCACTCGGAACCCTCATCCCAGAGTGGCTGAAGAGCCACCTGCTTTGATCTATAACAGACCACCTCCCCGATCTGAGGGCTTCTTCGATAAACTCATCACGAAAAGTGCCGGCTTTCTCCCCAGCCACCTCCTCAAACCCCAAATAACCCAACGCCGGCCTCGGCGGCTTCTCCGGCACCCACCGATTCATAGCCAGTTTCCTGAGATGCCGCACATAATCCCGGGCCAGATCCACACTGATGCTGGCGCGGTGATTCAGTGGCGCCAGCAGGGTATATCGTGGTGGCCTTTGACCGTTTCTCAGGCAGTCAACACAGGGCTGCCAGAGGGCCGCCGCTTCATCCAGGATGTCCTGCTCCAGGCTGGCCCAGTTGTCAGATATTTTTTGTTTCAGGCTTTGTGTTGAGTACGCTGAGCGTTGCGGGTGTGCGACCAGGCTATTATCAAAACTCAACGGCAGGTAGTCACTGTAGAGTTTTTCGATTGCAGGGCCGAAGCCGTTGTCCAGGAAGCTGGGAAAGGTCCACCATTTTTTCTCGTAGGCACCGTGCAGGTATCCCAGCAGGTCGTCCATGGGGTCCTCAGAGCCGGCGAGTTCCGCAGCTGCCACCCCGATCGGCGAGACACGCCGCATTGCTTTGCGCCACCAGGGCTGGTCTTCCGGGTTACCCGGGCCGAGTATGCCGTCACCCAGGGTGTGCAGCACCACAATACGACGCGCTGCCTGGTGGGCCGCCGGAAAAACGCCGAGGCCCAGCGGGTGCACATCACGGCTGGCGTTGTTGGTTAGCGCGTTATCCGCCACTGCCGGTTGCCAGAGGAACAGGTGGTCCACCCCGCCCTGCCCCAGCGTTCCCAGCATGTTGAGCGCCGTCAGTGCCACCCGGGCGCCCAGTGAATGGGTTATCAGGTTGATCTTGATGCCCGCGGCCCGGAGTTGCTGCAACAACGGCACCAGCCGACGCCCTGCCGCCATGGCGTTGAGTTCCGCCTGCATGAAATCAGTAGCGCCGGTATCCCCAGGCCAGGAGATGTTGATGATCCGGCTGTAGGGCGTCCAGTCCTCACCATCAAAGCCTGCCGCGCGATTAAGGTGATACTCCATGTTCACCGCCCAGTTGTGAAGGCCTGTGCCGTTCAGGTCGTCTTCATTGACAGCAGGGGCAGCCTCGTCGGCGAACGCTTCCGGGTTCTGCCAGACTGTGGCATCTACCGGTAGCCAGTTCAGCGTTCGGCGAAAGGAACGGGAATTGCCATGGTACTCCCCACTGCGTTCTACGCTTTCCAGAAACCGCCCCCACCTGCCATGGGGCACATTATAGCCGTGCACAAATACAAGAGCGTTGTTGCCGTTGGCTTGAAAGTAGCTCAGTTGGTCGTCGGTCAGCAGGTCAGCTTCGGGTGACGATTCTTCACGCAGATTGATGATAACCGGTGGCGGCAGATGAACTGCTGTCGCTCTGCGTTCGCTGGGGATCACATCCAGTTCTATACCCTTGCTCAAGGCCTCCACCGGAGCACACCTGAATTGCTGGCTGATAGTATCAAGGCCAATCAGATGTTCGCCCGCAGGATCATCTGGCCAGTGCCAGCGCGCCTCTCCCGTGGTTACCCGCTCAAAACGGGCCAGATGACTCTCCCGCCCTGCCCCCTCCCCATCAATGAGTTCAGCAGTTTTCGTCTGGCCGGCAGCGTCCATGATTTTGCCGGCATCGCGGAAGGGCAAGGGCCTTCCGAGGTTGTCTGAACGCCTCAACAGTACACCTGCCAATTCCTGCCTGCACACGGGCGCGCCGTGGGTTCCGAGGGGTGAGGAATCGGGTTTGAACGGGAGAATTGCTTTTGCTGTCATTCAGGGTCCTTCCTGTAACGATTGCAGTTTAACCAGGGCTTCCAGCGTATCGGCCCATGAGCCATCCTGGCGGCGCAGTGAGGCCAGCTCATCGTCATTCAGCAGGCCAGTGCGGGGAGCCTGGATCAACAGCTCCGCCCCTTCAACCAGCCCCTGCTCACTCGGTGCTCCCAACTGCGCCAGTTGCTCAAACCAGCCTGCGACAACCTCTTGGTGCAAGCCATGGGTTTCGGCCAGTGCGGCCGCCAGCAGCTTTTGACGGAGAACGGTAATAGCGGCCAGATTCTCGCGAGTCAGCTCGAAGGGCGCATGGGCCGGCTCATTGGGCAGGGTTGCCCCTTCTTCCGGATAGCCTTTGATCAAAGCCCAGTGACTTTCGGCATAAAACCCATGGATAGCCGACAAGGGGCCAAGGAGCCGCTGGCACTGTTGCCTGGAGAGCGAGTCGCCGAAACTGGCGAATGTCACCGGGTCCGCATAACGCAGAAAACCTTCACCATCCGGCGTATGTATCCAGTTCAGGCTGGCGAAATGATCCCGAACCTCCTCCATTAAGCAGGCCTGACCATACAGCGCCAACGCTTTGCCCTCGAGTAACCACCGACGGAGCCAGCGATGGCCGTCATCCATGGATGGCTCGATCAACAGCGGCCCATGATAGGCCTGCTCACGATGACCAGAGTGGAGGTAAGGCAACTCATAGCGGGGAACAGGCTCAGCCTCGAACAGCCTGCGAAGGGCGTCCGGGCATTTCGCCAGATCAATCAGATACCAGGGAGCATCCGTTTTGGGAGGTTCCCGATCGACAACAAACGAGGCGCAAGCTGGAGCTTCCAGCCCCTGAGCGACATGATCCTTCATGGCTGCCTTTATCTATCCTTAGATGGCCAATGCAGCCGCAAATAGTAGCGAATGCGAAAAGCCGTGTCATCTTTCGCCATGGGGTCAGACCCCAGTGCATTTGGCCAGGCAAAATGTCTTGGGGTCTGACCCCAACCATTCTTTTCAGCTATGATCAGCGGTAGTAAGGTAACACTTCAATATTATTACAGGGTTGATTCCATGAAGCTGAAATTCCTTGGCGGTGCGGGCACGGTGACCGGTTCACGTTATCTGCTGTCTGACGAGAAGCACCGGCTGCTGGTGGACTGCGGTATGTACCAGGGCGTGAAGAACCTGCGCAAGCGCAACTGGGCGCGGTTTCCGGTGGAGCCTTCCTCCATCAATGCGGTGGTTCTGACCCATGCCCACATCGACCATACCGGCTACCTGCCTGCACTGGTCAAGAATGGCTTCAATGGAAAAATCTATTGCACCAAGGCAACCCATGAGCTGTGCAAGGTGCTGCTGCCGGATGCCGGCTACCTGCAGGAAGAAGACGCAAAATACGCCTTCAGAAAGGGCTTTTCAAAGCACGACAGGCCAGAGCCGCTCTTTACCGTAAAAGACGCACACGAAGCCCTGAAGCACTTCGAATCCCTGCACTACCACGAAAAATTCGAACCGGTGAAAGGCATGGAGGTCACCTTCACTCCGGCCGGGCATATCCTGGGGTCTTCCTGCGTGCATGTGCACCATCGGAGCAGTGACCGTACCGTGGTATTCAGCGGTGACGTGGGCCGGCAGGACGACGTTATCATGCGGCCACCGGAACCTATCGACAAAGCGGATGTACTGGTGTGCGAATCCACCTATGGCGACCGGCTGCATGCAGAGTCAGACCCGGAGGCCGTGCTGGCCGAGATCATCACCAAAACCGCCGGGCGCGGAGGGATTGTGCTGATGCCCTCGTTTGCCGTTGGCCGGGCACAGATGCTGTTGTACCTGATTCACAAGATCATGGGTGAAGGCCGGATACCCAAGATGCCGGTGTACCTGAACAGCCCCATGGCCATAAAGGCCACCGAGATCTTTTCCCGCCATCACAAGGAACACCGGCTGACCGGCGCCCAGTGCGATATGATCGACGAGAACACCGAGTTCGTCCGCACCGTGGACGAATCCATCGAACTCAACAGCGTGCGCTACCCCTGCGTGATCATCTCCGCCAGCGGCATGGCCAGCGGCGGGCGGGTGCTGCACCACCTGAAAACACTGCTACCCAACCCGCGAAACAGTGTTGTGTTTGCCGGCTTCCAGGCGCCGGGAACGCGCGGGGATGCACTGGTGAACGGGGCTGAATCCGTGAAGATCCATGGGGAGTACTGGCCCGTCAAGGCAGAGGTACACAACCTGGATTCACTGTCGGCCCATGGGGACTATGAGGAGATTCTGCAGTGGCTTGAGGCAGGGACTCTAAAGCCGGAGAAGGTGTATATTACGCATGGTGAGATTGTGGCCAGTGATGTGATGCGGAAACGTGTGAGAGATCGGTTTGGGTGGGATGTTGAGGTGGCGGAGTTGTTTGAGGAGGTGGAGGTTTGAGCCTCCACCTCATCAAATCACCTCACAGGATCCGGGCCTGAACGAATCATTCCAACGCGAAGCAGCCGTCGGATCGATCACGCATTGCCAGGTACCATTAACCGAACGTTCCAATCTTATGATTACACCTGCCAAATTAGGGTGGGCATTGCCGCCCATGGTCACTTGGAGGTGACCGGAACCGTCAGCATCTAAAACACCTACATCCGCAGCAAGGTTGCCGGTGGTTATATGGGAGGGGGTGTACCCCAGCTCATCATTGGATACGGGATCGGAGTTTGATACCTGCGATTCAAAGGCCGATTTATAAGCTGACAGTTCACCAACTGCTCGTTTTACCTGTGAATTCAGTACATAGTTCTGATACGAGGGTATCGCGATAGCGGTCACAATGCCGATAATAGCAACAACGACCATGAGTTCTATTAATGTGAAGCCAGCGGAAAGATTTTTCATGGGAATTCCAGCATGCCCTGTAAGAAATGTTTATGTAAATATGATGAGCAAAAAACGGGCCAGCAGAAAAAGAATAGTTTATGATTCCGGAGACATTTGGCTCTGGTGCCGGGGGAAATTTCCATGCAACCAAAAACGCGGGAGCTTACCTTGTCGAACCTCCTCCTGATAATATGGAATATCATCAGCCATCGCTTGCCGATAATCTAGTACGTCCTGAAACCAAAGCATGCATGCCGCAGCGAACACTATTACGATGGCATACCCGGCAAAGGTAGACGTTACGAATTTTTGTCTGGCCGAGGATACAGGTACCGTCGATTGGTATGGACTGATAAGCGCCCAGAAAACACAAAGCACAGGTAGCCCAACCAGCATTGACCCAGGTGCCATAAAAACGGCAGACGCACCGGCATGAACGAGAGCAGCCGTTACCGAAGCGGTAAAGCCGACCAACAAGAAACCATTATGGTGATCTCCGTTTCGGAGGCCCTTGATCTTGTGCCATAATCTCCGTAGTGCAACCCCTACTAGAATTAAAAGACCACCTATTGCTATCCACCCATACTCCGCAGCCCACATCAAATACATGTTGTGAGGGTGACCAAACCTAGAGGACGATCGATATGTTTCCGTCAGGATATCGTGGGTTAGCCAAGACTGCGGCCCCATACCAAAAGGGAATTTTTCCAGACTCATGATCCAGGCTTCATGCCACAATGACAATCGCCCCGAACTGTTGGTTTTAATACCTCGGACGTGGATCTCATCGAATACAAAGCTTGGTATCAAAACTGAAAGAAGAAACCAAACTAACAACCCGTAGATTGCAAACCTTGCAAACAACTTCATCCAAGGAAAAGAAGATTTCCCAAAAACCCCCCATATCAATAAAAAACAGAAAACAAGGCCAAACATGGATCCTCGCGATGAGGATAGGAAAATAATCCACCACCAAATGGCCGCTGTAGAAGCGACCCCCCACCGCCAAGTGCGATTACTATTCCATGGAATGCAAAGAAGAGCTAGTGGAAATAACGGCACTAGCCAAGTCGCGATGTGGCTCCAATATCGAATGCTGAAGAAACCCCAAGGAATAAGCTGATCCAAACGTGAGGAATCATCAGTGATTGCAAATAGATAAACAGTAACCGACATCGCCGCATAAAAAAAACAGGCTACAATAGCTACTGTTACAACTGCTAGTGCGTATTTTCGCGCGCAGTCAAATCTGCCTATGGCATCACCAATAAGCCCAAAGGCAACAAAATAGAGGATAAAAAAAACCGGCTCAACCAAACTGTAAGGCCCCGAGCGGTTTTGGAAAGCGGCAATCAATAAACTAAACGAAAAAAAAAGAAATGGCCAAAGAGCTTTGACTGAGACTGTGAGTGCATTGTTGTGCACTGACCAAGTCAGCCCAATTACTGCGAGCAGGCTCAAGCTTAACACAAGCAAAACACGCTGGTCTGCGTAGGAGCCGAAAAGAGTAGAGGGGATAAAATCCGCGAAAAGAACTGAGCAGAAAAGCAACGATATCAGGCAATAACTCAGGGTGAGAGATGCCCTCAAATTTATCTCCTTCTTATCCATTGAGCAAAACTTACAATAATTTGGCGGTCTCCCACTAAACGATCGCTACCTATTCTTAATACCTAAACAAATTCCTTATAGTCGCCGCACTTTAAACAACGATGACAACAAAACATACAGAGAACTAACAAGAAACGAAGAACAACGCCCGAACTATGGGGCGTTGTTCTTCGTCGACTTCTTCAACTCATTTTAAGTATTCGAGCAACCAGTCGGAATATATGATTCTTTAAATGCGTCTGGCTCATCATCAATCGTACACTCCCACGCACCATCATCGGTACGTTCGAGATTGATCGTAGCGCCACGAACAGAGGCACCTGAGTTACCATCCAGTGTAGCCGTGATAGTTCCCGTGCCATCAGCATCAATATCACCTGACGCAGTGGAAAGGTTAGAAGCAGTAAATCCGATAGCATCCAGATCCCCATCTTCTGAATCGTCTGTCATATCGGTGCCTTCCCCGCGCGTCAAACGCTCTTCGATTGCCGTGCGGTAATTGTTGAGTTCACTGTATGCGCGATTTACCTGAGTCCGGGCCGTGTAGTCCTGATATTGCGGAATAGCAATTGCAGCCAAGATACCAATGATCGCCACAACGATCATAAGCTCGATCAGGGTAAAACCCTTTTGAGCGTGATTCATTTGAATATTTTTCATAGTTAACCTCATTGTGTCGTTGAACAACCTGTTTCAGCCCGGACCCGGAGGAGCTGCGCCCCGCGGCCTTTTTCTTGAGCCTGCAATAACGATAGCATCAGGTGTGCCAACATTGCCGTTTACAGAAAATTCGACAAAAAAACAGTACATTCAATCACATAAAAAATCAGGCACGATTAGTCCCTCAGGTCGGCCCACCGCTTTAAACTGCCCAGCGACGTCACTCGGTGACAAATTTTGTCATTGTGGCCGCGCGCAAGAGGCTTGACACAACACTGGGCGCGTAAGTGTGTGTGACTCATATGCCCACTTCTTGCCCACACACCTTTCCAAACCCCTGCCAGCCATCTAAACTCAGTGCATCCGACAAAACATCCGTTTCAGTAACTTAGGCTCAGTTTTTTTACACACTTTATGTCTACCAATAAAAGCAACGTAACTCTTACAGGCTTGGCGAGACGCTTCGTAGATGATGGCCTTCTTGATGAAGCCACCGCGAAAGACGCTTTCCTGCAGGCATCCCACAATCGCATTCCGCTAATCACCTATCTTGTACAGAACGATCTGGCTAACAGTAGTGGGCTAGCGTTTTCTGCCGCGATGGAATTTGGCGTGTCCGTTCTGGACCTCAGCGCATTCCTGCCGGAAATGATGCCGGAGAAAGTGGTCGATGAAAAACTGATTCGTAAACATAGCGCCCTACCTCTCTACAAGCGTGGCAATCGGCTGTTCATTGCGGTATCAGACCCCACAAACATCCAGGCACTGGATGAAATCAAGTTCAATACCGGCCTGAGTACTGATGCCATTCTGGTGGATGACGCCAAACTCCGGGAAGCAATCGATAAGTATCTGGAATCCCAGGACACCTCAATGGGTGACCTGGACGATGCTGACCTGGAAGGTGTTGAAACCGAGGGTGGCGACCAGGAAGACGAGAATGCCGTTGCTGTCAGTGATGTCGATGATGCACCTATCGTCAAATACGTGAACAAGATGCTGCTGGACGCCATCCGAGGTGGCGCCTCGGATATTCACTTCGAACCCTATGAAAAGAATTACCGGGTTCGTTATCGCACAGATGGCATTCTCAAAGAGATGTCCCGCCCGTCCATTAAGCTCGCCCCGAAGATTTCTGCCCGCATCAAGATCATGGCACAACTGGACATATCAGAGCGCCGGGTGCCCCAGGATGGCCGTATCAAAATGAAGCTGTCCAAAACCAAGGCTATCGACTTCCGGGTGAACACGCTGCCGACTCTTTGGGGTGAAAAAATCGTTTTGCGTATTCTGGACCCGAGCCAGGCCCAGATGGGGATCGATGCGCTTGGCTATGAGGATGACCAGAAGAAATTATACATGGATGCCCTCAAACAGCCCCAGGGTATGATTCTGGTCACCGGGCCAACTGGCTCTGGCAAAACGGTATCGCTCTATACCGGCCTCAACATCCTGAACACGCCGGAATTGAACATCTCGACTGCCGAAGACCCGGCAGAGATAAATCTGGAAGGCGTCAACCAGGTTAACGTAAACACCAAGGTGGGCTTGGGTTTTGCAGAAGCACTCCGCGCCTTTCTGCGACAGGACCCGGACATTATCATGGTTGGCGAGATCCGGGATCTGGAAACCGCCAACATTGCCATCAAGGCCGCCCAGACCGGCCACCTGGTTCTGTCCACGCTACACACCAATAGTGCAGCGGAAACTCTGACGCGAATGATGAACATGGGGGTTCCCGCTTTCAACATTGCAACGTCGGTAAGCCTGATCATTGCCCAGCGTCTGGGGCGCCGGCTTTGTAAATCCTGCAAACAGCCTGCAACTGTTCCCAAGGAGATCCTTTTAGAGGAAGGGTTCACACAGGAACAAATTGATACAGGGTTCACGTTGTACCGCCCAAAGGGCTGTGATAAATGCACTAATGGATATAAAGGCCGCGTTGGTATTTACGAGGTGGTCAAGATTACAGACGAGCTGGCGAACATGATTATGGAAGAGGCCAGTTCCATTAAAATTGCAAAGCAGGCACAGGCCGAAGGCTTCCCGAACTTACGGCAGTCTGCCCTCAAAAAAGTGGTTGAGGGTGTGACTAGCCTTGAGGAAGCCAATCGCGTGACGAAGGATTAATTTAGCATGGCAGAAAAAGCGCAGAAGCTGGAATCGTATGTTTGGGAAGGTAAGGACCGAAAAGGGAACAAATCCCAGGGGGAGCTGACCGGCGCCAATCTTGCACTGGTGAAAGCACAGCTTCGCAAACAGGGCATTATTCCAAACAAGGTCAAGAAAAAACCCAAGCCTTTGTTTGGTGGCAGCAAAAAAATTACGCCTTTTGATATTGCCATGCTGACGCGACAACTGGCTACCATGATGAAAGCCGGTGTGCCACTGGTGCAGAGCTTCGACATTGTTGCCGATGGTTTGGAGAACAAAGGTCTCCAGCAACTGGTTATGAATATCCGGAATGATATTTCTTCCGGTACGAGTTTTGCCGGGGCACTAAGAAAACACCCAAAATATTTCGACGACTTGTATTGCAACCTGGTTGACTCTGGCGAAAAAGCAGGCGCACTTGAACAGATGCTCGATCGGATTGCCACCTACCTTGAAAAAACAGAGCTGCTCAAGAAAAAAGTTAAGAAAGCAATGACATACCCGATAGCGGTTATTGTCGTTGCCATCGTTGTTACTGCAATCTTGTTGGTTAAGGTAGTGCCGCAGTTCGAGAGCCTCTTCCAGGGATTTGGCGCTGAACTGCCTGTCTTTACCCAAATGGTTGTCAGGCTTTCCGAATGGATGCAAACCTGGTGGTTTGTTGTATTACTCGCCATCGTGGGCACGATCTTCCTCTTTAAAGAGGCCGTTCGACGATCACAAAAATTTTCTGACCTTGTTGACAAGCTCGTACTGAAGCTACCCGTTGTCGGTGAGATCCTGGATAAATCAGCTGTTGCAAAATTCGGGCGAGTGCTCTCAACCACCTTTGCCGCAGGCGTACCCCTCGTAGATGCACTTGATTCCGTGGCTGGCGCCACGGGCAATGCCGTGTATCGGGATGCCATTCAACGCATCAAGAATGATGTATCAAGCGGTACTCAGCTACAGGCTTCAATGCGACAACAAGATGTCTTTCCCATTATGGCTGTACAGCTTACTGCTATCGGTGAAGAATCCGGTAACCTGGACGAGATGCTTGCGAAGGTAGCTGAGCATTACGAAGCGGTGGTTGACGACATGGTCGACAACCTCACCGCCCTGATGGAGCCGATGATTATGGCGGTTCTTGGTGTCCTGGTTGGTGGCCTGATCATTGCCATGTACCTGCCGATCTTCCAGATGGGCCAAGTTGTTGGTTAATAGCTATCCAAATACGTCGGATTACGGCCCTTTCAGGGCCTAATCCGACCTACATTATTACAATTCGATACTCGCCCAAACGCTCCCCAACCCGGACAAGCAATGCCAAACCTAGCCCCACTCCTCGACACCCCCTGGCTCCTCTACACCGCTGTAACTCTCTTCTCCCTCTGCATCGGCAGCTTCCTGAACGTGGTCATCCTGCGTCTGCCCAAAATGATGCAGCAGGACTGGCGCTGCCAGTGTGAGGAGTTCCTGGAGCTGCCGGAGGGGCAGCGCAAGGAAGAGCAGCCAGTTACGCTTTCGAAGCCTGCCTCCACCTGCCCTTCCTGTGGCCACAGGATTCGTGCCTGGGAGAACATTCCGGTGATCAGTTATCTGGTGCTGGGCGGCAAGTGTTCCTCCTGCAAATCCGGCATTTCACCGCGATATCCGGTTATTGAAGCGGTTACAGCGCTGTTTTCGGTAGTAACGGTATATGTCCTGGGGCCAACTGAATCGGCGTTGTGGGCGTTGTTGCTGGTCTGGGCGCTGATTGCGCTGACGGTCATTGATTTTGATACCCAGTTGTTGCCGGACAGCATCACCCTGCCGTTGATGTGGCTGGGGCTGATTCTGAATTACTTTGGTGTGCTGACGGACTTCACCAGCGCCTTCTGGGGGGCTGTGGCGGGTTATCTGTCGTTGTGGTCGGTGTACTGGCTGTTCAAACTGGTCACGGGCAAGGAAGGCATGGGGCATGGGGATTTCAAGCTTCTCGCAGCGCTTGGGGCCTGGCTCGGATGGCAGTTGTTACCGGCGGTGATTCTGTTGTCGTCGGTGGTGGGTGCCGTTGTGGGGATCAGTCTGATGGTGTTCCGCAAGCATGGGCGTGAGGTGCCGATTCCGTTCGGGCCGTATCTGGCGGCGGCTGGGGTGCTTTGTCTTTGGTTTGGGGGGGAGATTTTGGCCGCGTGGTATTCGTATCTTGGGGTTTGAGTTGGGCTTGGGTTTGTCGGATTACGGTCCTTCGGGCCTAATCCGACCTACGGATTTAAACTTTGCCCGCCTCACGTAGGTCGGATTAGCGAAGCGTAATCCGACAATATGGTTCCTTCTGGAGGTTTAATGGCTGTCGTTGGGCTCACTGGCGGTATTGGTTCAGGAAAATCCACTGTGGCGCGGATGTTTGGGGCTTTGGGCGTACACTGGGTGGACGCGGATGATGTTGCCCGTGAGGTGGTTGAGCCTGGTACGCCGGCGCTGAAGGATATTGCTGAGCATTTCGGGCAGGACATCCTGCTGCCGGATGGCGGCTTGGACCGGGCAGCGTTGCGGCAGCTTGTGTTCGAGTCGCCGGAAGAGCGCGCCTGGCTTGAAGGGTTGCTGCACCCGGTGATTCGCGAGGAGCTGGTGCGGCAGCTGCATCCGGCTAGTTACCCCCTGCCCTACGTCATGCTGGTGTCGCCGTTACTGCTGGAGACGGACCAGCACGAGCTGGTGGATAAAGTTGTTGTGGTGGACGTTCCCGTGGATATTCAGATTGAACGTACCATGGCCAGGGACGATAATGCCCGGGACCAGGTCCAGCGAATCATTGATGCCCAGATTCCCCGTGAGCAGCGGCTGCGGAAGGCCGATGAGGTAGTGGACAACAACCGGCCCCTTTCAGAGGTTGAACATCGCGTTGAGGCGTTACACAAACAGTTTATGGTGGCGTTTGGCCGTTAAGGTTCGTTTCTCCGGCACTCTTTCCCGTGTTTGTACTGCCCTGCTCGCAGCAATACCCGGTATCTCCACGGCACAGGAACCACTGTTCAGCGTTGCAGAACCTGCATTGCAAGATGTACTGGCACCTGAAAACCTGCCTCCCTCGTTTTTTACCTTCGCCCCGGAGGAATTCTGGGCCAAGCCCAGGGACTCCTATTGGCTTCAGTTCAGTAACTGGGTTCTGACCCAGGAGCGCACCCAGGGTGACCGGATTCAGGCGCTGGGCGAATGGGCAGACCGCACGCTGTCGGGCAGCAACCAGGCCATGCCGGATAACGAGAGTTATCTGCGGCTGGGGTTTGCCACGGAGTCAGAATACGGTGACCCGGCGCAGTTTGAGCCGGAGGCGCGGTTCCGGCTGGAAGTACCCACCGTGGAGGAAAAGCTGAAACTGGTTATCGAGAGTGAAAGCGACGAGCTTATTCCACTGTCGGAGCGGCGGCGAAGCCGGCAGCTTACCGAGGATGAGCGCAGTGACACCGAAGCCACCGGTGCGTTTCGTTTTCTTTCCACTGTCGGAGATGCCATCAACCTGAGCAACGATGTGGGTGTCCGGCTGCGTTTGCCGGCGGATGCGTTCTGGCGGATCAAGGCAGAGAAGAGCTGGCAACCGGGCGAGGACTGGAGACTGGCAGTAGAGCAGCGGGCTTATTATTTCCATCAGGATGGCTGGGGTACGCGGTCTTGGTTTGGTGCAGGGCGGGATCTTGGCAATGGTTGGACTACGCTGGTTTCGTCGGAGGTGGAGTGGGTTCATGATGAGCGGAAGTTTGAGCTGTCGCAGACAGCGAATTTTTACAAACGGCTGAATAATCGCTCTACGCTGAATCCCAGGCTTGGTGTTCTTGTTGAGAGTCAGCCAAACTGGCGGCCGACGTCGGTGTTTACGGATGTGACGTATCGGTATCGGTTGCACAGTGACTGGCTGTATGGGGAAATCATTCCGGCGCTGGAGTTTCCGCGGGATGAGAGCTTCAAGGATCGGGCTTCGTTGGTGTTGAGGATAGAGTTGTTTTTTTCTGGCAGTATTGAGCGGCCCTATTAGTTAGTAGTTCATTTAATAGTTCATTGATTTTCCTGGCCGAGCTTCACGGGTGGGGGCCCTTGCCGGGACACGCTACGAGCACATCCATGTGCGCTTGACTTCGGCCATCCCTGGCCGAAGACATTCCCGGCAAGGGCCCCCACCCGCGAAGCTCTACATCGGAGTTACCTGCATTTTCTTATGAGCCGTCATCCTTCTCGTCCTGCCGCTGAGGCGTTAACGCTTACCCCGGTTGCCATTACCCGCTCCTGTTTCCGCGACAAGTTCGGGGTGCCCCGCCAGCCGGGGTTAACCCGGTTTGCCCATGCCGATCTGGTGATTCAGCCGCCGTTTGACCGGGAGGACGCGTTCCGGGGACTGGAGTCTGCGAGTCATTTATGGCTGACGTTTCAGTTTCATGAGGCGGTGCGGGCGGAGTGGCGGCCGGTGGTTCGGCCGCCGCGGTTGGGGGGGAACAGGAAGATCGGGGTGTTTGCCAGTCGGTCGCCGTTCCGGCCTAACAGTCTGGGGCTGTCGGTGGTTCGGAATGAGGGCCTGGTGCGGGATGACAGGGGGCGGCTGGTGTTGCGGATCAGTGATCATGATCTGATTGATGGCACGCCGGTTCTCGATATCAAGCCGTATCTGCCGTTTGCCGATTCAGTGCCGGAGGCGTCTCTGGGGTGGGCGGATTCGGCGCCGACGGAGCGGTTGCCGGTGGTGTTTCTGGAGGAAGCGGAACGTCAGGTTGCGGATCTGCCGGCTGAGCGCTATCCGGATTTGCGGGGGCTGATTGAGGATGTGGTGAGTTATGATCCGCGGCCTTCGTTCCGGCGGGGGCGGGATGAGGAGCGTATCTACGGGGCGCACCTGTACGATCTGAATGTGCGTTTCCGCTTTGTGTATGACGCTTCACAGGTACGTGTCGAAGTGCTGACGGTCTGTTAAACTGCAAATCGGTTGATTTTTCGACACAGGGAATGCGTGCCTTGCCTCCGATCCGGTTATTCAAACGAATAGGTGTACGGCCACTGGCTGCCAGGCTGCTGGTTTATGTGCTGTTGTTCAGCCTGATTCTGTCTCTGGCGGCAACAGGCGTGCAGATGATCGGTGAGCTGGAGCGCCGCACGGAGGAGCTTCGCAGCACTCAGGAACGTGCCGCAGAGCTGGTGTCCGGCGCGATGAGCAACAATCTGTGGCTGATGAATTACAGCGAGGTGGCCAACAGTCTGGACGACATGCGGGCCATTCCGGTGATTCAGCATGCCAGGGTCATTACCGCCGGAGGAGAGGAGTTCAGCACCGGCACCTACCCCGATGGCCGTGTGATCACCCAGTCTTTCCCGCTGGTGTTTAACCGCGAATCCTTTGATAACCCTGAAGCCATGGGTACGCTGACGGTCACCTCGTCCGTGGATACGGTGTATAACGAGCTCATGGATCGGGCGCTGCTCACTCTGCTGTTCCAGTCGATAATTGTGATGCTGGGCACTCTGGGGTTGCTGCTTATTGTCCGGTTTACCCTGGCACGGCACCTGGAAGCGATTTCCGACTATGCCGCCCGCCTGAATCTGGATGCGTTGATTGAGCCACTGAAGCTTCGCCGCAAACCGCCCAAACACGGCGATGAGCTCAGTGAGCTGGAGCAGGCCCTGAATACCATGCGTCTGCAGCTGCTGGAAGATACCCGCTCACTGCGGCAGACATCGATTCAGTCCCGGGATGAACGGGACGAGGCGGTGCGGGCCAATCATGCCAAGAACCAGTTCCTCGCCAATGTCAGCCATGAATTGCGGATTCCGCTGCAATCGGTTCTGGGCTACGCCAACCTGCTTTCCGATACACCTCTGGATCAGGAGCAGCGGGAGTACGTGCATACCCTGCTGAATGCCTCCGAGAGCCTCTCATCCATTATCAATGACCTGCTGGACATCTCCAGCATGGAAGCCGGCAAGCTGGTGCTGGAGGATATTCCCTTTGACCTGCGGGACACCCTCAACGATCTGGTCCACATGCTCGGTGCGCGGGCCCGGGAGAAAGGCCTGGCGCTGGAACTGAGGATTGACGAGAACCTGCCCTGGGCCCTGAGGGGCGACCCGGTGCGGCTGCGCCAGATTCTGCTGAACCTGACCTCCAACGCCATCAAGTTTACCGACTCCGGCCACGTACTGATCAGCATCGAGGTGCTGGGCCGCCGGGACGACAATGTGCGGCTGCGGGTGGCGGTTGAGGATACCGGCGTGGGGATCAACCCGGAGGACATTCCGCTGGTGTACGAACCTTATGTACAGCTGGGCCAGCGGTTCCAGCGCCAGTTGCCGGGGGCCGGCCTGGGGCTGACCATCTGCCGCCAACTGGTCAAGCTGATGAATGGTTCCCTGGACCTGGAAAGCAGGCCCGGTGAGGGCTCCACATTCTGGATGGAGCTGACTTTGCCGGTGGCAGCCGAGAGTGCCACCCGCACCCGGCCGGATACCAGCATGATCCGTGGCAAACGTATTCTGGTGGTTGACTCCTATGAGCTGTCCCGGAAAATTACCCTGGAAATGCTGTCCCGCCATGAGCTGGATATTGAAGCGGTGAAGTCCGCCGGCGAGGCCCTGACGTCCCTGCGCCTTGCCTCTGACAACCATGAACCCTTCGATGCCATTGTACTGGACGGCTTTGTACCGGATATGGACAGTGATTTGCTGTGCCGGCAGATTCGCAGCAATCCGGAGTGGAGCCACACCCGGTTGCTGATCCTGTCTTCCAATCCCCAGCGGGGCGACGCGGAGCATTTCCGCCAGGCCGGGGCGGATGCGTTTTTGAGTAAGTCCCTGCGGGAGTCCTGCCTGACACCTATTCTGCACCAGCTGTTTGCGGATGCCGCCAAGGACGAACGCCGCTTCCTCACCCGTTTTTCCCTGCAGGCCGTCAGCGACAACACCCGCCGCCAGGAACTGCCCTGCAGCCGGATGAAGGTTCTGCTGGTGGAGGACAACCCGGTAAACCGCACACTTACCCGGCGGCTGCTTGAGAAGCTTGGCTGCGATGTGATGACCGCCAATGATGGCGAGGCGGCTTCCAGTCTCTGGCAGTGGCACCCGTTTGACCTGATTTTCATGGATTGTCTCATGCCCCGGGTGGACGGCTTCGAGGCCACGCGGCGCCTGCGCCAGTGGGAGAAAGACCATGATCGCAGCCGGGTTCCGGTGGTGGCCTTGACAGCCAGTGCCATGGAAAAGGATGAAGAACGCTGCCGCGAGGCCGGTATGGATTCCTTCGTCGCCAAGCCTGTCAATATTGAAATGCTGCGAGCGGTTCTGGAACAATACTGCAAGGCGTCCGCATCCACCTGAGAAAGCTTCAGGCTCCTGTCACTTCAAATTCCTGTCAATATCCTGAATACAAGGTCACCATGAACGTAGAATGCCCCACCTGTAAAAAGTCCGTGGAATGGAGCGAGAGCAATCCTTTTCGCCCTTTCTGTTCTGAACGCTGTAAGCTGATCGACCTGGGCGCCTGGGCCAACGAGGAATACCGGGTGCCGGCTGAAAATGTCTCCCCAGACGATCTCGACCAGGGCGACGACACCCCCACCCACTGAAAGCCCTTATTAACCGGCCCTTAACCCGTTTTAAGTTGAGCCACCCGGGGCTGCCCGTTACTATTCAGGCAGTTAACCCGATGATCAGGCGGGTAAGCACCCGAACCGGATACAATCAATCAAAGAGAAGGTAGAAGAATGAAAGCGTACCGTATTCCTTTTATCGTTCTGTCCCTTGCTGCAGCGCCTGTATACGCAGCCGATGCGGACCTGAGCCTGACCAACGACTCCGTAAAGGGCCAGGTAAATTTTTTCGACACCAACTCTGATATTCAGGTGGGTACCGGTTACACCTACCACGAAGGCAGCCGCCATATCGGCAACGTGGATTTCCACGCCCAGGGCCGCACAGCGCTCGGTAACCTGCCTACTACCGCAGGCATTGGTCTGCGTGCCATCGGCTGGGATGACGATCGTCTGGATGGTGGTGCTGTTGCCCTTGGCGGGTTTGCCACGGTGAATGTGCCCGACGTGCCGGGGCTGTCGTTTACCGGCGGGCTCCACTATGCACCCAGCATTCTGTCCTTCGGCGACTCCGACGAGATGACCAGTCTCGAACTGCGGGGCAGCTACCGCGTAATCCGCAATGCCGAGCTGTTTGCCGGGTACCGGTACCTGAATACCGATTTCGATGGCCGCGGCGACCTCAACCTTGATGAAGGTGTGATGGCCGGCATGAAGATTTTCTTCTGACCCGCCCCTGAGCATTGCAAGACCAGCCCCGCCGGTAAGCCGACCGGCGGGGTTATCACACCCCAAATCGTGCCCTGCCTCACTCTTTGCCCGGTACCAACTTGGTAAACTGCCCGATCATATTCCCGGAATGGTTAATCAGGCATGGACAACCTCATTCTGCAATCCGCCACACGGGCTTTTCTGGCCCTTTCAGTAGCAACTGCACTGGTTCTCACTGCCGGTTGCGGTGGTGGCGATGACGCCATTGACGACGCAAGAGACAGCGAAAACAGCTTCCCGCCCGCGAAGAATGCCAACGACGATTTCACCTCCGGCACCACCGGTGATTCCAGCGATTCGTCCGGCCTGGAGCGCAATCAGGTGCGGGTGACCATGGAAGTGCCGGAATCGGTGGCCCCGGATGGCGAGGCAACCCGTCGTAACCTCAGGATTGTGGAACCGGATACCATCAGCGTCTACCGCACCGACCAGTCCCTCCGCGAACTGGCGTCGGTGGACACCCGCTCCCGCAGGGAAGAGACCGGGCGCACGGTGATCACCTTTGAGGATGGCCTGCCCCAGGGCCCGGATGTCATTATTGAAGCAACCTACGGCAACATCCGCATGCGGGCCCTGGCCGCTGACGCGGACCGGGATGTGAAGGTCAACCCTTTCTCCGAATACCTGGTGGTCAATGCCCTGGGCAACTATACCGGCGATGAATTTTCCCGGATCATGGACTGTGTGAACGATGCCGACAGCACCCTGTGCCTGAACAAGTATGTGTGGTCTACCCTCGCCGACCAGGTTCATGATTTCGAGATTGATATCCCCGGCAATCTGGGGGCACAGGGCGCACTGACCTTACTCGAAGAGCGGGGAGACTTTGCCCGCTATGTCTCTTCCATGGCGAACCTGGCGCTGCTGGGCGAGGACTCGTCAGGCAGGATCGAAGCCAGTTCCGCCGATTATCATTCGGTGTTCTGGGCTGTGGAACTGGGCCAGACGTTCCGGGAATCCACGCTTGCCGGCTCTGGCCAGTGGGGTGTGCGTGTTGCCCGTGAGGAAACCGTCACCGACGAGAATGGCACCGGTTACATTTACCCGGGCCTGACGCTGACCTCCTTCGACGCCTTCAATATCCGCGTCACCTCCCTGGCCAGCGACATCCCCTATGACCGCAAAACCCTTGTCCACAGGAACGATAACGAGTTTTTTGAGCGCACGGACTGGGAGCGCAATACCCATTCTTCATCGCCCGGTGCGGCCACGCTGGAAGACGAGATTCGACTGCTGGCCGGGCGCGCCCTGTTCCAGAGTATTACCGGCCGGGGCAGCTCGGAAATCATCGGCTGGACCCGCAACCCCTACTACCTAGACGCCTACGCGGGCGGTGGCAGCAGCGAGCCTGACCGGGTGATCGGCGGATATTTCACCGCCGGAAAGGCCATAGAGTTGCGTTCCGAAAGCGGTGAACTGAAACGGGAACGCACCCTGGAAGACCATTACCTGTCGGTATTTGAACTGAATCTGCTGCGGGAAGAGGGTTTCGAGCGGCAGGCATTGGACGGCAGGGATTACAACGTGGTTTACCTGGCCACCCGCATGGGCGATGAAAACCGGCCCATGGTGGTGGAAAGCGGACTCGGAGAATGGCAGATCAACGGTCCGACTGTAACCCAGGCCATGACCACTACCATGATTCGCCGGGACGATACCGGTACTGTAACCGTCGCGCCCGGCGCACGGGATGCCACCTGGGAGATCAGCGAACGGCCTTCCCGGGTATGGGATCCCAACGAAGGCAACCGTATTGTCAGCAATGGTCGCCTGAACCTGGATACCAATCCAGACGACGATCCAGACGACACGCCGGATATTGCCATTGGCGCCTCCACACCCGATGGCGCCCTGCTCGGCTTCAACCTGGATACCAATGCCATCGGTGAAGGCCTGATGGTGGCCGCGGAACAAGCCAATGCATCACCGCCGGCCAGCGGCCAGTACCGCCTTCAGGGCGCGACCCTTGGTATGGCACAGTCCAGCAACCGGCTGGCCCATTTTGATAACGCCCGGCTGGTCATTGAATCATCGGGCAGTGCCCGCCTGGACGGCCAGCGGCTGGACATCGTGCACCAGGTGGACGACGAAACCGTATCCGTTCCACAGGCCCTGGTACCGGATGACGTGTCTCTCGACTACAGTGCGAATGTCGATGGGACTGCAACCTTCACCAACTCTGACGGAACCCTGACCATGGACGGTTTTTTCACGGCCGACCGGGATCAGTTCATCCTGCAACTGCGGGATACCGACGGCGATGAGGAGATTCTGGGCCTGGTGATAGCCACACGCCTGCCAGACTGACCAGTAGCAGACCACCCGGGCAACTCAGCCGTATAACCTGTTATAATCACTGTCATATCGATTGTAACGAGAGGTTTTATGTCTTCTGGTATCCGGGTGCTTCTGCTGGCGTTTCCTATGGTTATTTTTGGCTTATGGGGAGCCCTGCATACGCCAGACCCTGATCTGGACCGGAACGCAAACCGGGGTGGGGACGAAACCGACGACATTGTGCTAACCAAGCTACCGCCCCTGCCGCGCTGGGCCAGGACTGATCTGCCGGATTTTTCCGATTACAGCGATACTACTGAAAAGAAAGCGGCGTTTTTTGCCTTTCTGTATCCGCGGATCGTGCTGGCCAACTCACGCATCCTGATCGAACGCGAGTACCTGCAAAGCCTCGCCGACAAGGAGAATCTCACCAGATCAGAGCTGACCTGGCTGAGGCGCCAGGCGGAACGCCTGCGGGTAGACGAAGAGCCCGGAAGCCAGGATATGTTCCGCCGACTGGAGAACCGCCTGGATGTGATTCCGCCGTCACTGATCATGGCCCAGGCGGCCAACGAATCTGCCTGGGGTACTTCCCGCTTCGCCCTCAGGGGTAACAACCTGTTTGGTCAGTGGTGTTTCTCCAAGGGCTGTGGCCTGGTACCCCAGGGCCGCATCGAGGGTGCCAGCCACGAAGTGGCAACCTTCGACTCGCCCTACTTCTCCGTTCGCTCCTACATCCAGAACCTGAACCGGCACCCTACCTATCAGCCACTTCGGGACATCCGCCTCAAGGCTCACAGCAACGGCGATTACGCCAGTGGCTCAAGCCTGGCCGCCGGCCTGCTCGGCTACTCGGAACGAGGCGAGGATTACGTAAAAGAAATCAGAAGCATGATCCGCCACAACAACCTGACCTACTACGACGAGAAGTTCCGCAGTGTTCGGGAAGGCAGCCAGAAGTCATTGCTGAAGCTGGCATCAGCCAGCAAGGAAGAGGCACTGCTTCCCGACAACGTGGATGATGCCGCCGGCAGCGAAGGATAATCCTGCCACCAGATAACCGCCAAGACCTGTATTCCGGAGATGTCTGTCCATGCTCAGTTTCTTGCCTGCACCGGTCAAAGGTGTGCTTGCAATTCTGCTTATCCTGCTGAACACACTGTGGCTTTTTCCGATCCTGATGGTCTTTGCCATCATCAAACTGGTGATTCCGGCAACCTCCGTCCGTAAGGGATGCACCATTGTTCTCAACCGCATTGCCTGGCTGTGGATCGGTTTCAACAATGTACTGGCGGATGTGCTCCATGATATCGAGTGGGACGTTCGCGGCGCCGAGGGCCTGAGCCGTGAGCACTGGTATTTTGTCACCTGCAACCACCAGAGCTGGGCCGATATCCCGGCGATCCAGCACGCGCTGAACAGCCGCATCCCGCTGCTCAAATTTTTCCTGAAGCAACAGCTTATCTGGGTGCCTTTCCTGGGCATCGCCTGGTGGGCGCTGGATTTTCCGTTCATGAAACGGCACACCAAGGAGCAGATTGCCCGCCGCCCGGAACTGAAAGGGCAGGATGTGGCAACCACCCGGGCAGCCTGTGAGAAATTCCGCTACACGCCGGTAACTATCTTCAACTTCATGGAAGGCACCAGGCTGACGCCGGTCAAGCACAAGAGCCAGAACTCTCCCTACAGAAACCTGCTCAAGCCCCGCGCCGGTGGCACTGCCTTTGTACTGGAAGCCATGGGTGAGTCACTGCACACCATGCTGGATGTCACCATTGTGTACCCGGAAGGCCGGTGCGGCATCTGGGACTACCTGTGCGGTCGTGTGGGAAAAATCGTGATCGATATCCGGACCCGGGAAATCCCGAACCGCTTCCTCGGTATGGACTACCAGAACGACCGGGATATCCGGGTGGATTTCCAGCGCTGGGTCGGTCAGATCTGGGCAGAAAAGGACGCCCGCATTGAAGAGCTGAAACAGTCCGCCTGAGGCCTAAAGCAGGCCCAATTCCCGGGCGCGGACGATGGCCTGGGTGCGGGATTTCACTTCCAGTTTGGCGTTGATCCGGCGGGCATGGGTTTTGACCGTGTGCAGTGAGATGTGCAGGCGGTCGGCAATATCCTGGTTTGACAGGCCCTGGGCAATCAATTCCAGCACACCCTGCTCCCGGTCACTGATAGGCTCGGCCAGGGGCGCCTGCTCCTTCATGTCCGACAGGCCATATAACCGCCCTACCGACTCGGTAAACGGCGTGTCCGGCAGCTGCGGCCAGGTTTTTTCCAGCAGTTCCTGCAACTCCCCCTTCAGCTCGGCGAAGGGGCTGATGTAATGCTCGTCCCCGGCCATGTTGATCGCCGTGGCGAGAAGCTTCTGGCCAACCGCGGGGCCTTTCTGGCGCCAGTTGACAACACTCTCCAGCAATCTGGAATGGATATCGAGCCCGAACGGCAGTGGTTCACCATTATTGTGGCGGATACGCTTCACCGTTTCCGCCGCCTTGACGTCGTCGCCCCGTGCCAGTTCAATCCTGGCCTGAAGGCAGTCCAACATCCCCGGCATCATCGGGAACATTTCCGGCACGCAGTTCACTTTTCGCCAGGGATTCAGGCGTTCCATGGCCTGGGCCGCTGTATCCGGCTGTCCCATTGACAGCCAGCCACTGATTTTCAAGGCTTCCAGCACCGGAACATACACCGACTGATCCACCTGCCAGGACTGCATGGTACGTTCGGCACGACCTATCCAGGCAAAGGCATCATCCAGGCGGTTCTGGGTGCGACAGATCAGCACCCTCAGCGCCATGGCCAGCAACAGGCCAAGGTCACGGGTCTGCTCCGCATGGCGGATACAGGTTACCAGCAGGCGGTCTGCTTCCGCTTCCCGGCCCTGATGCCACAAAACCATCACCAGGTTGAGCTGGAGCCGCGTCTCGCCAACACGCGCCGGCCGTGACGACTCGTTCATGGCGGTATCCAGGCCGGTTCTCAGCAGTTGCTCAGCATGTTTCAGCGAGCCCTTACCCAGCTCGATCCTTGCGTGGGCATACACCGCAAGAATTTCCGAGCCGGCATCACCCGCTTCCCGGGCCAGCTTTGCTGCAATGCGGTTGGCTTCCCGGGCTGCCCCGAAGTCGCCCGCAGCGCAAAGAGCGCTGGAACGCACCAACTGAGTCACCAACTGGCCCTGGGTAGAGAGCTCTTCATCCCGGAGAGCACGGTCCGCCACGGCCAGGGCTTCATCAACGCTACCTTCGCCGCGAAGAATAAAAGCCCGCAGAGCGTCTATACGGCCAACCAGTTCGGGATGGTTTCCCTCATCCAGGTCGCTGATTAACATCTTTGCCTGCCTGAACTGGCCACCGATGGCATGAACCCAGCCATAAACAATTTTCAGCCGGGCACTCCTCTCCAGCAGGCCCGGCGGCAATGACCGCCGAAGCCGCAGCAGTGACGCGGTATCCTGGCCTATAAGCAACGCTTCCGAGCCTTCAGAGGCAATGCGGACGGACTCTTCCAGGTCACCGCTCAACAGCGCATAACGCAAGGCCTCCGGAAACTGGTTACGCTCACTGAACCAGCGGCTGGCCTTGAGGGCCCGTTCCCGGGAACCATCCAGCGCCGGCGTCTGCAGCCAGTCATGCAGCAACGGGTTGAGGCGGAACCAACGGCCCCGGCCCGGAAGCGGGCGCAGCGGCATGCCGGTTTCGGCGGCGGCGGATGGCCTGAAGGCATGATCACAACCGGCATCTGCCAGCGCCAGGAAGAGTTCGTCCGACACAATCTCCATCTCCGCCATAATCCGCAGCGAACGCTGCTGCCCGGGTGTGAGATGAATCAGCACCGCATCCCGGAGGAACCGCTCAACGCTGAAAGTCTCCTGGATCGGCAGTCGGGCCTCGGATGAGGAATCCAGCTCCCTCTGGTACAGACCAAGCGGTGTTATCCAGCCTTCCGTCAGCGAATACAGGTGCTCAACGGCAACGGTGGTGAGCTGGTTGCGGCTGACTGCAGTCTGGAAGAATTCGAAGGTTTCGGAACGGGTCAGCTCCAGGGGCTCGGTGCCAATCCGATTGAAGCGGCCTTCCAGTTCGTAGGTATGGGTTTCAAAAGGCAGTGGTTTTCTCGACACCAGAACCAGCGCGAGTCCAGCGGGTGTGTTGGCTGTAAGTTGTTGCAACAGGGCAATGGCTGCCGGGTTAACGACTGTCCCGATGTTGTCCACCACCAGGACATTGTCCGCTTGCGGATTGCACCAGTGAGGTTCGGACAACAGCAGTGCCAACGCATCGCTACAACTGGCAGCCTTCTGCTGGCCGGATGGTCGGGGCGTTACCCGGGGCGGCGCCAATGCAATATCCAGCAGCGCCATCATCCGGCTGGCGTCGTTCTCCTGGCCAGTGAGACTGAGCCAGCGCAGGGTTTCCGGACTGCGGCCGGTTTCACGGAAAGCGGCGCTCAGTGCATGGGATTTGCCGAACCCCGACGGTGCTTCGATAAACAGCACCTTGCCCGGCGCAATCACGGATGTGAGTTTTTCGGTGAGTGCCGGTCTCTTCAGGTAATTGGGTACCGGCTCCGGCATCCTTACCCGTTGACGCAGTAAATCCCTGATCAACTCGCCACGATATGCTCCACCCAGTGCCGACTGGAACTCATCGTTGGCCGCACAGCCATCATCAAATGGTTTCACTCTTTGCCCCGTTGAAAACCCGGAATCTGCAGGCCCACGGGCCCGATCTCCGGCAAATGTGATCTCTGCCTTGTCGTTATCATGGCGTCCTGCATCGGGTACGCCTTTAGTATTAGTAACGAGAGGTTAAACCAAATCAGGGGTAGGCTGCAAAAACAAAAAAAACGGCGGGCCTGAGCCCGCCGCTTTCATATCCCGGAACAGCTTCCGGGAAAACGCTGTCGTTTACCGGGTACCTGCCCTGCGCAGGGCAGCCGGCGTGTACTCACGGGAAGCCCGCTCGACACCGAATGAATACGGATTGGATTCCTCGTTGGTCAGACCCAGCACCAGGTAACGCCCGGAAAGCAGGTCATACAGGGTTTCGATGGCGTACCAGGGAACTTCCTGATCGTAGAACTGCATGCTGTGCGCTTCAGCTACACGCCAGAGTTCACCACGGCCGTCGTAATGGTCGATAACCGTCGCCTGCCAGGAATCTTCATCAATGTAGAAGTCACGCTGCCCGTAAATGTGACGCTCGCCATCTTTCAGAGTAGCGCGCACATGCCAGACACGGTGCAGTTCGTAACGGGTCAGATCCTGATTGATATGGCCTGCCTTGATGATGTCGTCGTAGCTCAGGTCACGGTCCACCAGCTGGTAGGAGTTGTACGGAATGTACATTTCCTTCTTGCCGATCAACTCCCAGTTGTAACGGTCAGGTGCACCGTTGAACATGTCGAAGTTGTCTGAGGTACGCATGCCATCGGCTGCGGTACCCGGGCCGTCGTAGGCAACTTGCGGGGCACGGCGAACACGGCGCTGACCGGCGTTGTATACCCAGGCACGACGAGGCTCTTCCACCTGGTCGATTGTCTCGTGAACCAGCAGTACGTTACCCGCCAGACGAGCCGGGGCTGTGATGGCCTGCTTGAAGTAGAACAGCACGTTCTCGTCTTCGTCCGGCTTGTAATCCTTCAGGTAGGTGCGCCAGGTCAGCTCGTCCTGGAACTTGACCACACTGTAGTTACCGTTCTCCTGCGGGGTTACCTGGCCGACATTACGCTGGACAGAACCACCACGATATCGGGTGATATGGTTCCAGATGGCCTCGAGGCCGTTCTGGGGGATGGGGAATGGTGTCGCTGTCTGGTAGTTACCCAGGCCGTTACCATCCTTGATCAGTTCAACGCTGGTGGCGTTCTTGACTGTATCTTCCATCACGTGGTCCGGATAAGCCGCGGTACGATGCGTCTTGTAGACCGGAATCTTGTAATTATCGTAGCGCTCGATCATGGCGATCTGGCCCGGGGAAAGGTTGTCCGCGTACTCGTCTACGTTACTCTGATCAATGGTGAACAGGGGTTTCTCGTCCGGGAACGGATGGACGTAGATTCCATCATTGTTGTAGCCAGCAGGCGCCTCGGTAAGGCCGCCATCCCAGTCCGGAATTTCGTCACCATTACCGGCCTTCTCCGCACCCATCCGCGTGAGCGAATCACCCAGCTTGGCCGCTTCCTCTGCGGAAACCGCGCCAAAGGCACTGCCCGCAAACAGGGATGCGGACAGTATGCCAGTGGCCAGTAGCTTCTTGTTCAGTTTCATTTATGTTACCTCGTTAAACGAATACAGGCCGAATCAGAATGAGTAGGAAACGCTCGCACTCACAAAGTCACGGTCGGTCAACTCGTTATACGGCTTGCCACCGAAAAAGTTTGTATAACCGATATTACCGGTTATGCGGTTCTGGTATTCACCTTCCAGCGACAGGCCAATAGCTTTGTTGCCTTCGTTGAAGGCACCACCGGGTTGCGGTGCGTAACCCTGAACATCGTGACTCCAGGCCAGCTGCGGTGACAGGTTGATGCCTGCAATCGCATTGGGATAATCCCAGACCAGACGGGTACGATAGCCCCAGGAGAAGGAGGTGGTAAAGCCTTCATTATTACAGTAATTGGCGTTGGTGTTGGCACCGGCCGCACAGAAATCCCCTGTAAAGGTGTCGCCGTCAAGCGGCAGCTCACCAATACCGAAGGTGCCGGAGCGTCCGTAGCGGGCTTCATCTTCATCAGGAAGATCGTGCACGTAGGTCGCACCAAATTCAGTGATCAGGGACATACGGCTGGCGCCCATCACCTGGTCGAAGAACTTGATCAGCGTGAACTGGGCCTGGGACACATTGAAGCGGTCATAACCATCAACTGGCTTACCTGCCAGGTTTGCACCATTGGCCTCTTCAAGACGCTGCGCCTCGAGTCTGCTCAGAACTTGTCCGTCGGGGCCACGCTGTTGCAGGCCACCGAAGATAAGCTCAAATGCGTTCCATTGCAACGGCACATTGTCCCGGAAGCTGTATTCTGCACCCAGAGACCAGCCACCACGCGTCGTGGTGTTGATGCTGATGCCATACAGGTTGATGTTCTCCGGGTACTCGATGAAGTAGCTGGGGAACTGGGAGTTCGGCAGATCAGGATCGCTTTGTTGTGTAGCGCTTGGCGATGAGGGGTTACTCACCAGACCACTGACATACGGCAGGCGGCTGTTGTACTTGATGTAGTAGAAGCCAAGTTCGGAGTCATTCAGCTCAGGCACGTACCAGCGCAGTGCAACACCGAATTGATCCTTGGAATCCGCTTCTTTGTCTGCCAGACGTGGCGCTACGAAGCCCTGGGCAAATGCCTGCGAATCCGGCAGTGTACCTGCCAGCAGTACCGGGCCACAGCCATCAGCGGTAAAGTCGTTAGTGGAGAAGAAAGTTCCACAGTCATCCGGGCGTACGGGCTCCCAGTCTGCCTGCACAAAGGTTTCCAGAGTAATGTTTTCGGTTACGCCGGCAGACATGTAAAACATTTCAACGGGCAACAGCGCGTCTTTCAGTTCTGACCCAGGGGCACGGAAGGCCTGGACGTCTACCGGGTTAATGGTATTGATGCCACCCTGGATAAAAGTGCTCTCACCCCAGCTCTGAACCTGCTTGCCGTAGCGCAGACTGACCGGGGTTTCACCGAAATACCAGTCGGAGAAGACGTAGGCGTCAAGAATTTCACCACCCGACGCATTACCCTTTGCCTGCTCGTTCAGCTCACGACGCTGGCCCACGTCATCCACAGCACGCTGCTCGTCTTTGAGCTCGAAATCGTACCAGTAACGGCCACGGACAAAACCACCAACGCGATCCAGGTAGTTGCCCATGACGTTGTAGTTCAGGAACAGGTCACTGCTGCCTTTGACGATTTTAGAAACGGTATCGCCTTTTTCAAAATTCAGGTTGCCGTCATCATAGTTATTGGTAGAGGCGCCAATGTTTTCCAAGGACCCACCGGGCGCATACTCCGGGCCAAGGTTGCCCTGGGCAATCAACCTTCTGTCGCGATCCTGGGTACGCCAGGTAGCGCCAGCTGACAGCGTGGTGTCAAAAGAGGCTTCCACATCCCCCACATAAAACGAATAGGCAGCCGCCTGGCCGGACATTCCGGCTGCAACTGCGACGGCCAGCGGCAATTTGGTCCACTGCTGCCATTGGTATGTTTTTCTTGTCATTGGAAGGCTACTCCATTGTTGTTCTGAGTCGCTGCTCTGATTATTGGTATTCACGATGTTTGGAGGCTTCATGCACAGTGCTCGTGATGTTCGCACTATAGCTAACGCCATCGGACGCTTTGATCAGTCAAAAGTATGATTTTACGATTACACCCCTCTCCACGGCAGGCTTCCCTCGCACAGAATCACTATAGTCAACATTTCTGGTTGCAACCAGCCTGCGCGCTATCGGATTGAGCTTCGGCGAAACGACGAGTGCGGGGCACCTTTTCGGGAAACGCTACAAGCACATCCATGTGCGCTTGACTTCGGCCATCCCTGGCCGAAGACATTCCCGAAAAGGTGCCCCGCACTCGCCGCGAAACCTGAGAGTTGCCTATAACAGAGACCCAGGTTGGACTCCGGGAACCTGCTATTGCCGACGTGAATCAGAGCATTTCGATCGCCATGGCGGTTGCTTCACCACCACCAATGCAAAGTGCCGCCACACCCTTTTTCTTGCCGTAATGTTTCAGGGAATGCATCAGCGTCACCAGCAGGCGGGAACCGGTGGAGCCGACCGGGTGGCCCTGGGCACAGGCGCCGCCGTGGATGTTGACCTTTTCCGGGTCCAGGCCCAGTTCGCGGATGGGCATCATGGCGACCATGGCGAAGGCTTCGTTGATTTCGAACAGGTCCACGTCGTCTTTGGTCCAGCCGGTTTTACCAAACAGCTTTTCGATGGCGCCGACCGGGGCGCAGGTGAATTCCGACGGATGCTGGGACTGGGTGCTGTGGGCAACAATCCGGGCCAGCGGTTTGAGGCCGCGTTTTTCGGCTTCGGACTCGCGCATCAGCACCAGGGCCGAGGCACCGTCGGAGATGGAAGACGCGTTGGCTGCGGTGACTGTGCCATCTTTGCTGAACGCTGGCCGCAGGCTCGGGATCTTCTCGATATTGGCGTTATGGGGCTGCTCATCGTCCTCGACAACCACTTCCCCTTTGCGGGTTTTTACGGTGACCGGAATAATCTCGTCCTTGAGCAATCCCTTCTCAATGGCTGTCTTGGCCCGGGTCAGAGAGGTGATGGCGTATTCGTCCATCTCCTCGCGGGTGTAGCCTTTCTTGTCGGCCATTTCCTGGGCAAATGCACCCATCAGGCGGCCGGTTTCCGCATCTTCCAGGCCATCGAGGAACATGTGGTCCTGGGGCGCCTGCCCCGGCCCCATGCGGTAGCCTCTGCGGACACCCTGAAGAATGTAGGGCGCATTGGACATGCTCTCCATGCCGCCGGCGACCATGATGTCGTTACTGCCGGCCTTGATCACGTCGTGGGCGAACATGGCCGCTTTCATGCCTGAGCCGCACAGTTTGTTGATGGTGGTGGCACCGGTACTGTCGGGCAGGCCTGCCTGACGCATGGCCTGGCGGGCCGGGCCCTGTTTGAGGCCGGCAGGCAGTACATTGCCCATGATAACTTCCTGTACGTCCGCGGGCTGCAGACCGGCACGGCGGATGGCTTCGGCAATGCTGATAGCGCCTAATTCAGGCGCGGACACTGCCGCCAGGCTGCCCTGGAAGCCGCCCATGGGAGTGCGTACACCGCTTACGATTACAACGTTGTCTGTGGTCATGGTTGGGTCTCTCTGGTTTGAAGTTGGTTGGTTGTCGGATTACGGCTTCGCCTAATCCGACCTACGGTTTGATGTCAGGTTTGGTGTCAGGCGCTGGCTGTTTTCGTAGGTCGGATTAGCGAAGCGTAATCCGACTTCCATCAGGCTTTGTGAGGCGCCTCGAGATACTCCCGGGACTGCATCTCCAGCAACCGCGATTCGGTACGCTCAAACTCGAATCCAAGCCGTCCACCGGCGTAAAGATCGGTGATGGCGGCTTCCGCGGAGATGATGACCTTCACGTTGCGGTCGTAAAATTCGTCAACCATGTTGATGAACCGACGGGCCTGGTCGTCCTTGTCCTTACCCAGTACGGGCACGTTACTGATGATGACGGCGTGGAATTCACGGGCCAGTTCGATGTAATCGTTCTGGCTCCTGGGGCCGTCACACAGGGTTTTGAAGTCGAACCACACCACGTCATCGGCGTGACTGATGGCGGTGAGTTTGCGGCCATTGATCTCCAGCTCGAGGCTGTGGCTGCCGGCTTCAAGCGCCAGGCTGTCGTAGCTTTGCTGAAGGCTCTTGTCGGCATCGTCATCCAGGGGGTAGTGGTAGAGTTCCGCCTGTTCCAGGGTTCTGAGGCGATAGTCCACACCGCCGTCCACATTCACCACATCGGTGTGCTTCTTGACCAGGTCAATGGCAGGCAGGAACCGAGCGCGCTGCAGTCCGTCCTTGTAAAGTCCGTCCGGAACAATATTGGATGTACATACCAGGGTGACACCACGGCTGAACAGACCGTCCATAAGGGTGGCCAGGATCATGGCATCGCCGATATCCGACACAAAAAACTCGTCGAAACAGATAACCCGGGTTTCGTCGGCAAACTGTTTTGCAACCAGTTCCAGTGGATTCTTCTCGCCTTTCAGGCTTTTCAGTTCTTTGTGCACCCGCTGCATGAAGCGGTGGAAATGCACCCGCATCTTTCGCTCAAACGGCAGGGACTCATAAAAGGTATCCATGAGGTACGTCTTGCCGCGGCCAACGCCGCCCCAGAAGAACAGCCCCTTTACCGGATCTTCCCGGCCCTTCTTCAGTTTGAGCCGGAGCTTGACCATCGGTTTCTCCCGCTCCCTTTCCGCCGCCACCAGTTTGTCGTACAGTGACTGCAAACGGCGCACGGCATCTTCCTGGGCCGGGTCATGCTGGAATTCCGGCCGCTCCAGGTCCTGCTGATATCGTTCCCATGGGGTCATATGGATGCACTTTTGGGGTGTCATTAAAGCGTTTCCCGAAGTATGGTCATTCATAACGGCGGCGTATTGTGGCCGATTTTGGCTTTTTTCGCCATGTCCCGGAACCGCCCGGCGAGCCGGGGACAGTGACGGGGGCCCAGAGATACGACGCAATACGACGATTGGCGCACGCGTCATTCGTGGGCGCAGACGCTTTCGGGCGTTATACTCTGTAAAGGGACCACTAACCATATCAATAACAGCCAGCGGATCTGGCGCATTCAGCACCGGCCGGCGTCACCACCGCACCGGCATGGCAGACTCATCAAAAGGACGACACAGCTTATGACAAACCTGATTCTGGCAGCTATCGCCGCATTGATTGTTGGCATTGTCATCGGGGTACTGGTTGGCCGCTCCGGTCAGGGCTCCACCTTGCGGCAGCGCCGGGCTGAACAGCAGATTGAAGAACTGAGAAACGAGTACACCCGCTATCAGGCACAGGTTAACGAGCACTTTATGGAATCTGCCCACCTGCTGCGCCGTTTCAACGACACCTACCGCGATGTGAACCAGCACATGGCCCGCGGCGCCAATCGCCTGTGCAATGACGAAGACTGGCTGCTTGAACTGGAAAAAGAAAACGCACGGGCGCGCCTGGAAGGCTCCGGAGAGAGTGGAGATGCAGAACCACCCCGGGACTATGCGCCCAAAAGCGACCCGAAGGAGAAAGGCACACTGGCCGAGGACTTCGGGCTGGCCGAGAAGAAAGAGCAAAAAGCCTGAAGGTTTCCGGCCATTAAACGGGGTTGTCGCAGTCAATAAACCTGTGGCTGACCCCGAACACTTTCTCAAGGGCCTGCCCCAGGGCCTGGACCCCGTAACGTTCCGTGGCGTGATGCCCGGCGGCGTAGTAGTGAATGCCGCACTCCCGGGCCGTGTGCGTGGTGGGCTCTGAAATCTCACCACTGATATAGGCATCGAGCCCCGCGTCCAGAGCCTTGCCGATAAAACCCTGGGCGGCACCGGTGCACCAGCCAACCTGTGATATCTGCGAGGGTCCTTCCCCCACCCGCAGTGGCGCCCGATCAAGACAACGACCAATCAACTGCGCGAAGGCCTCTGGCGACACGGGAGCCTGCAGCTCACCCTGCCATACCAGGCCACCCAATGGCCGGGGGTTCCGAATGCCCAGCACATCCGCCAACTGGCGATTGTTACCATAGTCCGGATGATCGTCCAGGGGCAGATGGTAAGCCACAAGGTTGATACCGTGGTCCAGCAGGCTTTTGATCCGCTCGCGTTTCATGCCGCGAATGGCCTGGTCCTCGCCTTTCCAGAAGTACCCGTGATGCACCAGAATCATGTCGGCACCGGCATCAATCGCCGCATCAATCAACGCCTTTGATGCCGTTACACCGCTGATAATGGTGCCCACGTCTTCAGTGCCCTCAACCTGAAGTCCGTTGGGACAATAGTCCTGGAAGTTCTCCGGGGCGAGCCATTCATTCAGAGTGCGAAGGATCTCGTTGCGCGAGGCCATGGGTTCTCCTTACACCAGTGATTGGAGGCATTCGACCAATCGTTTGTTTTGATCCGCCGTGCCGGTGGTGATACGCAGGAAATCGGAAATCCGGGGCTTGTTGAAATGGCGCACGATCACGCCCTGTTTCCGCAGTCCTTTTGCCAGGGTTTCACCGGCATGGTCAGGATGACGGGCAAAAACGAAGTTGGCCTTCGACGGCAGAACCTCGAAACCCAGGGCTTCGAGCTTTGCGGTGACCCAGTCCCGCTCACCAATGACCCCCTCGCAGGTGGCGCGGAACCAGTCGTCATCCTCAAATGCGGCAATGGCGCCTGCCAGGGCAAGGCGATCCAGGGGATAGGAGTTGAAGCTGTTCTTGACCCGGTTCAGGGCCTCGATCAGTTCGGCGCCGCCCACGGCAAAGCCGACCCGCAGACCGGCCAGGGAGCGTGCCTTGGAGAGGGTCTGGCTGACCAGCAGGTTGGGGTATTTTTCCACCAGTGTTATGGCGCTCTCACCACCGAAATCCACGTAGGCCTCATCCACCACTACAACACGGTCCGGGTTGGCGGCCACAATGGCTTCCACCTTGTCCAGGGCCAGGTAACAGCCGGTGGGGGCATTGGGATTGGGGAATATGATGCCGCCGTTGGGCTGTTTGTAGTCGTCCGGATCAATTTCGAAGCTGTCGTTCAGCGGTACGGTCTTGCCTTCGATGTTGTAGAGGCCGCAATACACCGGGTAGAAGCTATAGGTGATATCCGGATAGAGAACCGGCTCACCGTGCTGGAACAGGCCATAGAATATATGCGCCAGCACTTCGTCGGATCCGTTGCCGAGGAAAACCTGGTCACTCTTGACGCCATAGTACCCGGCAATGGTGCTCTTGAGCGCCTCCCCTTCAGGGTCCGGATAGAGACGCAGGTTGTCATTGAGCTCAGCGGTAATAGCCTCAACCACCTTCGGCGAGGGGCCGAACGGGTTCTCATTGGTATTCAGCTTCACCAGATTGGCCATTTTGGGCTGCTCCCCCGGTACATAGGGGGTCAGTTTCTTGACCAATGGGCTCCAGTATTTACTCATCTTGATGGCTACTCCGTGGAGACGGGCGGCGGGCCTACCCTCCCGGGAAACGCTACAAGCACATCCATGTGCGCTTGGAATTGGCCATCCATGGCCAATTACATTCCCGGGAGGGTAGGCCCGCCGCCCTGACAAACTTGCGTGCTGACTCTCACTGACAACGTAGGTCGGATTAGGCCCAACGGGCCGTAATCCGACAAACCAACCAGTGTACAAACCAGGTCCAGACCAGCGCTTTTGGGCGAAACCTGCCTGTCGGATTACGGCTTCGCCTAATCCGACCTACTCCTACTCTTTAATCCGGTACTCCGCTGATCGGGCATGGGCCGTAAGCCCCTCACCACGGGCCAGCACCGAAGCCACCCGGCCCATCCGGTCCGCGCCGGCCGCGGAAAACCCGATAATGGAGGACCGCTTCTGGAAGTCATAAACCCCCAGCGGCGAGGAAAAACGGGCAGTGCCGGACGTCGGCAACACGTGGTTAGGCCCGGCACAGTAGTCACCCAGCGCCTCGGCCGTGTACCGGCCCATGAAAATGGCACCTGCATGACGAATCTCTTCAACCAGACTCTCCGGATCTTCCACAGAAAGCTCCAGGTGCTCCGGCGCAATGCGGTTGGAAACCCTCACAGCCTCGGACAGATCCGCCACTTGAATCAGTGCAGCACGATCGGTCATGGAGGTGGCAATAATCTCCGCTCGCTCCATGGTCGGGAGCAGCCTGTTTATGCTCTCTTCAACAGCATCCAGGAACCCGGCATCGGGGCTGATCAGAATCGACTGGGCCTGCTCGTCATGCTCAGCCTGGGAAAACAGATCCATGGCAATCCAGTCCGGATCGGTCTTGCCGTCGCAGATCACCAGGATTTCCGAAGGCCCTGCGATCATGTCGATGCCAACGGTACCGAACACCTCGCGCTTGGCGGTGGCAACAAAAATATTGCCGGGGCCAACTATTTTATCAACGGCCGGAATGGTCTCCGTGCCATACGCCAGAGCTCCGACAGCCTGGGCACCACCCACACAGAACACCCGGTCCACACCCGCAATCGCGGCGGACGCCAGTACCATATCGTTCACCACACCGTCCGGCGTGGGAACCACCATAATCACCTCGCCCACCCCGGCGACTTTTGCCGGAATGGCGTTCATCAATACGGAGGATGGATAGGCCGCCTTGCCACCGGGCACATAAAGCCCGGCCCGGTCCAGCGGCGTCACCTTCTGCCCCAGCACCGTGCCGTCGTCGTCCTCGTACTGCCAGGATTTCTGGTTCTGGCGTTCATGATAATCGCGAACCCGCTCCGCAGCTTTCTCAAGCGCAATACGCTGGTCCTGAGGAATCGCCTCCAGTGCTTCTTGCAGTCGACCCTGCCCCATCTCCAGCTCGGCAACGGAACCGACCTTCAGGCGGTCAAACTTCTCGGTAAATTCCAGAACCGCTGCGTCGCCGCGGGTTTTCACCTGATGCAGGATATGGCGGACGGACTCATTCACCTGATGATCAACACTGTCGTCCCAGGCCAGCAGTTTGGCCAGCTCGCTATCAAAATTACTTTGGGAAGCGTTCAATCGTCTGATGCTGATATCAGTCATTTCATCTTTCCTGCTGTGCGGAGAATTTAATCCGCGGTTTAAAACGTTTTACTGACCTGAAGACACGGAAAATATTCGGGAACGGCTCGGGAAGGGCTTTCCAAAACTGTACGGAGCCATGGATGGCGGAGTCCAAGCGTCACATGGATGTGCCGAAGGAGCGTGTTTTGGAAAGCCCTTCCTGAGCCATTCTTACTCCGAAGCCCGCCGGCGTTTTTCAACGGCGGCTGCCATTTTCTCAATTATGGGATTAATACCGGCATGTTTCATCTTCATGGAGGCCCGATTGACCACAAGACGAGAACTAATATTCTCGATCAACTCGCGAGCCTCAAGACCATTCGCCTTCAGGGTATTACCCGTATCCACGATGTCGACAATCTCGTCGGCAAGACCCAGGATCGGCGCAAGCTCCATAGCACCGTACAACTTGATGATATCTGCCTGCCGCCCCTGGGCGGAGTAGTAACGACGCGCCAGATTCACAAACTTGGTGGCTACACGCAGGCGACCTTCCGGAGCCTGGGTGTCTTTCTTGCCGGCGGTCATCAACCGACACCGGGAAATATTCAGATCCAGCGGCTCATAAAGCCCCTCGCCACCATGCTCCATCAGCACATCCTTGCCAGTCACCCCCAGATCCGCGCCACCATACTGAACATAGGTGGGGACATCCGTTGCACGGAGAATCAGTACACGTACATTCGGATCCGTGGTGGGAAACACCAGCTTCCGGGACTTCTTTACATCGTCGACCAGCTCGATACCCGCTTCTTTCAGCAGCGGCAGAGTCTCGTCGAGGATACGTCCCTTCGACAGCGCGATGGTGATGGAGTCGGTCATGCGTCCTTCCGGTTCAATGGGTTCAGGCTGGCAGGCGGCGAATACTTGCGCCCAGCAACTGCAGTTTTTCTTCGATGCACTCGTAGCCGCGGTCGATATGGTAGATGCGATCCACGATGGTATCGCCATCAGCCACCAGCCCGGCGATGACAAGGCTTGCGGACGCCCGCAGATCTGTTGCCATAACCGGCGCTCCGGTCAGGTGATCGACACCCTTGATAATGGCCGCATTGCCTTCCAGGGTGATGTCCGCGCCCATCCGGATCAGTTCCTGCAGGTGCATGAAGCGGTTTTCGAAGACCGTCTCCACGATGGTACCCGTGCCCTCAGCCACTGCATTCATGGCCGCAAACTGGGCCTGCATGTCGGTCGGGAACGCCGGGTACGGCGCCGTGCGCAAACTGACCGCCCTGGGCTGGTTGCCTTTCATGTCCAGGGAAATCCAGTCCTTGCCGGTCTCAATATGAGCGCCTGCCTCTTCCAGTTTCAGCAGAACGGCCTCCAGCAGGTCCTCGCGGGTATCCTTGAGCTTGACCCGGCCGCGGGTTGCAGCGGCGGCGACCAGATAAGTACCGGTTTCCACACGATCCGGCAGCACGTCGTAGTGGCACCCGTGCAGCCGCTCAACACCATTGATTTCGATGGTGGCAGAACCGTGGCCCTTGATGTCGGCACCCATGGCAATCAGGCACTCCGCCAGGTCCACCACTTCCGGCTCCCGCGCCGCGTTTTCAAGGATGGTTTTCCCGTCCGCCAGCGCAGCTGCCATCATCAGGTTTTCGGTACCGGTGACCGTAACGGTATCCAGGAAAATATGGGCGCCCTTGAGGCGGCCATTGGTTTTCGCCTTGATATAGCCGTTCTCGACCTTGACCTCGGCCCCCATCATCTCCAGACCATGGATGTGCAGGTTCACCGGCCGGCTGCCAATGGCACAACCACCGGGCAATGACACTTCCGCCTCGCCGAAGTGGGCCACCAGGGGCCCCAGTACCAGAATTGAGGCACGCATGGTTTTTACCAGTTCATAGGGCGCGTGGAACTGCTTGATGGTGTTGGCGTGGACTTCAACGCTCATTTTCTCGTCGATCATCAGCTCCACGCCCATGCGGCCAAGCAGCTCGATCATGGTGGTGATATCGTTCAGGTGCGGCAGGTTGCCCACGGTAACCGGCTCATCCGCCAGCAGTGTCGCTGCCAGAATCGGGAGCGCGGCGTTCTTGGCGCCGGAAATCCGGATTTCGCCGTCAAGAGGCTTGCGGCCCCTGATCAGAAGTTTATCCACAATTAGTTCCTGTTGTTTGCGGGCATATATCAGCCCTGGCGCGCGGCCCATTCAGCCGGAGTAAAGGCTTTCGGGTGCAGGGCGTGAATGGTGCCGTCGAGAATGTGCTGGAAAAGCGCCTTGTTGATCAGCTGCTGCCGCTTGATGGTCGGCAACCCTTCAAAAATATCACCCACTACAACGACGAGGTAATGATTGCCATCCACCTGCACCTGAACTTCGCAGTCAGGCAGTGCCTCTTTTACCAGTTCGGCAACTTCAGTGGCTTCCATAAATAATCCTCGGGCGTTTTTGAATCAGGGGCGAGATTGTAACCAATTATGGCGTCCGGGTCAGCTCTGGCGCTGGTTTTCACCAGCCGGCTGCGAGGGCGCCGGCGACGGGAAGCCTGGCAACTGGTCATCCAGGCCGCTCAGCGCTGCCAGGGAGCCCAACCGATCACCGACACCGGTAAAATGAAGAGCCTGGCTGCGGCCCTGCGCCAGGCGCTGCCAGCAAAGCAGAAGGGAAAGCACAACGCTGTGGGCGGTTGTCATTGCGCTGAGATCCACCACCAGATCCGCCTTGCTGCCCAGAATAAGCGACTCACCCTGCCTTCTGAGCGCAACCACCGTCAGCGGATCAATCTCGCCGCTGACGGTCAACCTGTTGTCATCGAGGGTCAGGGTTGCCTGCTCCCGGGTCATGATTTGTCGACTTCATCTTCCAGGTTCAGGGACTCAACAGCGTCACCCCAGCCATCAATCACCGACTGGATTTCGCCGCCATTCTTCTCCATTTCCTGGCTAAAGCGATCGCGGAATGCCAGACCGATGTTAATGCCCTCAACAATCACGTTTTCCATCAACCAGCGACCGTCGTCCGTCTGATACATGGAGTAAGTGACCGGGTACCGGTTGCCCGACGCGCTGGCGACTTCCATGCGGACCGACGCACGCTTGTCGTTATTCGGATTGATGGTGGCGTCCTTCACTTCAATGGTGAAGTCGTCTGCACTGACCAGGGCCTGGGCGTAACTGTCAAACAGGCTGCGCTTGAACTTCTCCACAAATTCATCACGCTGCTCCACAGAGGTCTGCCGGGCATAGCGCCCCATCACCCTGGCGGCAATCCTGCGGAAATCCACGAAGTCTTTCAGCTCGTCGTCCATGCTCTTGTAAAACGCCTGCGGGTCTTCTTCATACAGGCCTTTCTCATCGTGGAGCTTGTCCACCAGCCGCTGTGTGTTCTCGTCCACGTACTGGCGCAGATCATCCTCCTGGCTGGCATGGGCCGGCAGTGTCAGTGCCGCCATCAACAAGGTAACGAGCAGCAGGCTGCGTGTTATCAGAACCATGGTTGTCTCCTGTAAACCACTTGCTTTCGTTTTACTGCCCGGAGGCAAAGTTGGATATCATTCGCTCAAGATTCATGGCGGATTGGGTGGAGTAAAAGGTGTCCCCGTCTGCCAGGGATTCCATATCGCCGCCCACCGAAATATCAATGTACTGTTCACCAAGCAGGCCGGATGTACGTATTACTGCGGAGCTGTCGGCGGGTATATTGTCCACGCTCCTGTTCACATCAATGACCACCCGTGCCTGGAAGGTTTCCTTGTCCAGGCTGATCTCCCTGATTTCACCTACGGTCACTCCGGCCATGGATACCTTGGCACGGGGCGTCAGCCCCCCGGCATCGTTGAAGTTGGCGTAAAGCGTATAGGAGCTCTCCGGTGCCTTGGGTGTCAGCCCGCTGACCTGCAGCGCCAGAAACATCAGCGCCGCGATACCGGCAATCATGAACAGCCCTACAATGACTTCTGTTGTTCTCTGTGCCATGACGGCCCCCTGTGTCCAGATGTTTCAGTATACCGCGATCAGAAGTCGCCAAACATGACGGCGGTGAGCACAAAATCCAGTCCCAGCACTGCCAGCGAGGAGTAGACCACGGTCTTGGTGGTGGCGGAGCTGATGCCCGCGGAGGTAGGCACGCAGTCATATCCCTGGTAGACCGCAATCCAGGTACAGACGAAGCCGAACACCACACTCTTGATAACGCCATTGAGCACATCGTTGGTAAAACTCACCGACGACTGCATGTTGCCCCAGAATGAGCCCTCGAAAACCCCGAGCCATTCCACACCCACCAGCATGCCACCCCAGATTCCGACCACCGAGAACACGGCGGCCAGCACCGGAACGGCGATGAAACCGGCCCAGAGCCTGGGTGCAATAACGCGGCGGAGCGGGTCCACCCCCATCATTTCCATGCTGGAGAGCTGTTCGGTGGTTTTCATCAGCCCGATTTCGGCGGTCAGGGCGGAGCCGGCCCGGCCGGCAAACAACAGGGCCGTCACTACGGGGCCCAGTTCACGCACAAGTGTCAGCGCAATCATCTGGCCAATGGCCGCTTCCGAGCCGTAATCGCTGAGGATGGTATAGCCCTGCAGCCCCAGCACCATACCGATGAACAGCCCTGAAACCACGATAATCGCCAGCGACAGCACACCGATGGAATACAGCTGCTTCAGCAGCAGGGGGAAAGCCACGGACGGCTTTGATACCCCGCCCAGAACGCCTGCCAGGAAGCGGCCCGAACGACCCAGCGAGGCAATAATATCGAGCCCGAGGCGGCCAAACGCCGCCAGCTTATCCGTTACCATCAGCGGCCCTCCCGGCAATCCCCCAGTCCCGCCCGGCATCGGCCGCGGGATAATGGAATGGCACGGGGCCATCGGGATGGCCGTGCAGAAACTGCTGGACACGCTCCGACGGGTGCGCCTTGAGTTCCTCCGGCTTGCCGTCACCGATCACCTGGCCGTCTGCGATAATGCAGGCATAGTGGCAGATGCTGAGGGATTCCTGGACATCGTGGGAAACCATCACACTGGTCAGGCCCATGGAACTGTTGAGGTCACGGATCAGCTTGATCAGCACCCCCATGGCGATCGGATCCTGGCCGGTGAAGGGCTCATCGTACATGATCAGTTCCGGGTCCAGGGCGATGGCACGGGCCAGGGCAACCCGGCGGGTCATCCCTCCGGACAACTCCGCGGGCATCAGCTCCCGGGCACCACGCAGGCCGACCGCTTCCAGCTTCATCAGCACAATATCCCGGATCATGTCTTCCGGCAGGGACGTGTGCACACGCAACGGGAAAGCCACATTCTCGAACACGCTGAGATCGGTAAACAGGGCGCCGCTCTGGAACAGCATGCCCATTTTCTCCCGCAGGCGGTAAAGGGCCTTGCGCTTGAGCCGTGGCACATTCTCACCGGCCACGGTAATGGTGCCGGAATCCGGCCGCAGCTGGCCGCCGATCAGTCTCAGCAGGGTTGTCTTGCCGGTGCCACTGGGGCCCATGATGGCGGTAATCTTGCCCCGGGGAATGTTCAGGCTGACACCATCGAAGATACGGCGATCCCCGCGGGTGAAAACCACGTCTCTGAGTTCAATGTAGGGGGATGTGTCCATACCGGTTTCCATCAACGGGCCGTCCGGCTGTCGCCGGGCCTGTTTTCAATAAGTGTCTGAAGCGGTCAAAACAGTGCGCTACATTATGCCAACCTGCCGCCAACCTCAATCCATCCTTCGCAAAATGAATTGATGTCAATGATCACTTTTGCTGAAGGTCTTGTCATGAAGACAGCAAAAGCCCTTGAAGTGATATACTCTCGCCACGATGAAAAGCATTAACATTTCCGAACCGGATGCCAGATGAACACCGAGATCAGCCACAAGTTCAGAGAATCCGCCCTGCGGGCCATCGAGATTGAGCGCGAGGCCATTCATGCGCTCACCGGGAGAATAGACGACCACTTCGTTCGCGCCTGCGAGGTCATTATGGCCTGCAAGGGCCGGGTGGTGGTCACCGGCATGGGCAAATCCGGCCACATCGGCAACAAGATCGCCGCTACCCTGGCCAGCACCGGCACACCGGCCTTTTTCGTGCACCCCGGCGAAGCCAGCCATGGTGACCTGGGAATGATTACCAGCCAGGACGTGGTACTGGGCATTTCCAACAGCGGCAACACCAGTGAGGTGCTGACGATCCTGCCGCTGATCAAACGCATGGGCGCCCCGTTGATCAGCATGACCGGCAACCACAACTCCACCCTGGCACGGGAGGCCGTGGCCAACCTGGATGTCAGTGTGGCCCTGGAAGCCTGCCCCCTGGGGCTGGCACCCACCTCCAGCACCACCGCGACCCTGGTCATGGGCGATGCACTGGCGGTCGCCCTGCTTGAGGCCCGGGGCTTCAGCGCCGAGGATTTTGCCCTCTCCCATCCGGGTGGCAGCCTCGGCCGCAGGCTGCTCCTGCGCGTCAGCGACATCATGCACACTGGTGAGCGCATCCCCCATGTGCAGGAAGATACGACGCTCAGCACCGCCCTGCTGGAGATTTCCCGCAAGGGGCTGGGCATGACCACGGTTATCAACGAAGCGGGGGATCTCGTCGGGGTCTTCACCGACGGCGACCTGCGCCGGACACTGGACCGCTCCGTGGATATACACAACACCCCCATCGCCGAGGTGATGACCCGCAACGGGCGCGTCATTCACGATCATCAGCTGGCAGCGGAAGCCCTTAACATGATGGAGGAGTTGAAAATCAACGCCCTGCCGGTGATCAACCGCGAAGGCAAGCTCACCGGCGCCATCAACATGCACGATCTGCTGCGGGCCGGTGTGATCTGATGAGCGATCTGATGAGTGATCCGATGGCCGACCATCAGCGCCCGCAGTGGCCGGCAGACATTCTGGAAAAAGCCGCCAACATTCGCCTGCTGGCTCTGGATGTCGACGGCATCATGACCGACGGCAAACTGTTTTTCAGTGCCGCCGGGGACGAAGTGAAAGGCTTCAATATCCTTGACGGCCTGGGCATCAAACAGGTGATGGCAGCCGGGATCGAGGTTGCAGTCATTACCGGCCGCAGCTCCCCCCTGACGGCGAAGCGCATGAATGACCTGGGCATCCCTCATCTTATGCAGGGCCGGGAAGACAAAAAGGTGGCTCTTGCGGAACTGGCCGGCCAGCTCGGCCTGGCTCCACGGCAGATCGCCTACATGGGAGATGATCTGCCGGACCTGCCGGCCATTCGCTATGCCGGGCTGGGGATTACCGTTCCCAACGGCTACTGGCTGGTACGCCAGCACGCGGATCTCTGCACCCGGGCCAAAGGCGGCAACGGCGCCGTCAGGGAGGCCTGTGAGCTGCTGCTGAACGCCTGCGGGCAGCTTGATGCCAGCCTGCAACCGTACCTGGAGCAGAACTGATGCGGGCCCTGCTCCTGCTTGATCGACCCTGGTTACGAACCCTGGGCCTGGCAGGCGCGATAGTGGCGCTGATCTTTCTGCTCTGGCAAAGTGACGAGCCATCGGAGCCAACAGACGCCGCTTCATTACGAGGCGAGTCAGAGCCCGACGGCTTTGTGGTTAACGGGCATTACCTGTCCTACGACGAAACCGGGCGGCTGACCACGCGTTTCCGAAGCCCGAGGATTGAACAGTTCGAGTCCAGCGATGAAACCGTTATGGACTCGCCCCGGGCGATATTGTATGGCGACGAGGGAGGCCCTCCGTGGCAGGTGCAGGCCTCCAGGGGACGCTTCCTTGAAGCCGACGACCTGGTCCACCTGACCGGGGATGTAAAGGTCGTCCGGGAAGCCGAAAGCGGGCGCCCGCTGACACTGACAACAACGGCACTGACCGTAAACAACCGTGATCGTACCGTCTATACGGACGAGCCGGTGGAACTGGAGGATGCCGTCAGCCTGACCACGGCTACAGGCATGAAGGCCTGGATTGATGACCGGATTCTTGAACTCGACTCTCAGGTGGAAGGACGCTATGAGCCTGGCCAATAACTTGTTTCCCCGCGTCAGGCCTTGCCGGCTTTCTGCGAAACCGATGGCACTGGCCGCCTTGTGCCTGGCCCTGGTGACGCCGGCGGCGCTGGCGTTTGACCCGGAATCGGATGACCCCATCCGGGTCAATGCCGACAGCGCACGGCTGGACGACGGCAAGGGCGTCGCCACCTACACCGGCTCCGTGGAAATGACCCAGGGCCAGACAAACCTGACCGCTGACAAGGTAGTACTCTACCGGGATGAGGAGGGCGTCAGCCGCATCGAAGCGACGGGGCAGCCCGCCCATTACCGACAGCCGGCCACAGAGGGACAGGGTGAAACCGATGCCCGCGCCCTCAATATCACCTGGTCCGCCTCGGAAAATCGCGTCACCTTTGAGCGCGAGGCGGTGATCGAGCAGGACGGCAACCTGTTCCGCGGTGACGTAATCCACTACGACAGTGTCGAACGCGTTGTCACTGCAGAAGGAGCCGCTGATCAGGATGAAGGCAGTGGCCGTGTCGAAATGGTCATACAGCCACGCAAAAAATCAGACAGACAGGATACCGATGGCAGTTCTCAGAGCCAGTAACCTGGCAAAAAGCTACAAGCAGAAGAAGGTCGTCATCGACGTTTCCCTGGAGATCCGCAGCGGCGAGATTGTCGGGCTTCTGGGCCCCAATGGCGCCGGCAAGACCACCTGCTTCTACATGATCGTTGGGCTGGTGCCTGCCGATAACGGCCGGATCACCATCGACAACCAGGACATTACACCGCTGCCGATGCATGGCCGTGCCCGCAAAGGCATCGGTTATCTGCCCCAGGAAGCCTCTGTTTTTCGCAAACTGACGGTTCGCGACAACATCATGGCCATCCTGGAAACCCGCCGCGAGCTCAACCGCAGCGACCGGAATGCCAAACTGGAAGAGCTGCTGACAGAATTCCACATCACCCACATCCGTGACAGCCTCGGCATGGCCTTGTCCGGCGGCGAACGCCGACGGGTGGAAATTGCCCGGGCCCTTGCCATGGAGCCGGCATTCATTCTTCTGGATGAGCCCTTTGCCGGGGTGGACCCGATCTCGGTGAGTGATATCAAGCAGATTATCCGCCACCTGCGGGACAAAGGTATTGGTGTACTGATCACCGATCACAATGTGCGTGAAACTCTCGACATCTGTGAGAACGCCTATATAGTCAGCGGAGGCCATATCATCGCTTCCGGCAGCTCGGACGAGATCCTTGCCAACCAGCAGGTCAAGGAAGTGTATCTAGGCAATGAATTTCGCCTGTAGTACACTCGGCAAAGAACTTGCTTGGCAAGGCAAGTAACCAGCATACAAAGAGTTTTTGTGCAACCCCAACTCCCGATAAAGAGCCCGAGAGAGACCGAGTGACGGATTCTGAGCCATGGTTATGAAAGCCTCATTACAGTTAAAGCTGGGTCAAAGCCTGACCATGACGCCCCAGCTGCAACAGGCTATCAGGCTTCTGCAGCTCTCTACCCTCGATCTCCAGCAGGAAATCCAGCAGGCACTGGAATCCAATCCCATGCTGGAAACCTCGGAAGACGACGATAACCAGAACCCGGAATCCGCAGACAGCGACAACAACGACGCAGCGGAAGCCTCACAGGCGGACGAGCCGGCTACCACCACGGAATCCTCCCCGGACTGGGATGAGTCTGAAAACGGGCCCGACTGGTCCTCGGAAATCGACAGCCCCGACACCATCCCCGATGATCTTCCGGTGGACACCGCCTGGGACGACATTTACCAGTCCGCACCCGCTTCGTCGGCCCGTAACGACGACGAAAACGACAACGATTTTGAAACCCGCAACTCCCCCACGGAAACGCTGCACGATCATCTGGAGTGGCAACTGAACCTGACGCCCCTGAGCGAGCGCGACCAGGCCATCGCCCACGCGCTGATGGATGCGGTGGACAATCACGGGTATCTGACCTCTCCCCTCGACGAAATCCATTCCGGAATGATGGATGAGTCGGATGAAGACCCGCTGGAGCTGGATGAAGTGGAAGCGGTTCTGCACCGCCTGCAGCATTTTGATCCGCCCGGTGTTTTTGCCCGGGACCTGCAGGAATGCCTGCTGATCCAGCTCAACCAGTTGCCACCGGACACTCCCTGGCTGGCCCAGGCACGGCTGGTGATTACCCACTACATCAACCTGCTGGGCAATCGCGATTACGCACAACTGCTGCGGCGCAGTCGCCTCAAGGAAGACCAGTTGCGGGATGTTCTGGCCCTGATCACCGGCCTGAACCCGCGCCCGGGCGACACCCTTGACCAGGCCGAGCCTGACTATGTGATCCCGGATGTGATCGTGCGCAAGCATAATGAACGCTGGCGGGTGGAGCTGAATCCGGAAATTGCACCGCGCATTCGCGTGAATGCCAGCTATGCTTCACTTATCAAACGCGCCGACAGCAGTGCCGATAACACTTACCTCAGAGACCAGCTGCAGGAAGCCAAGTGGTTTATCAAAAGCCTGCAAAGCCGTAACGAGACCCTGCTCAAGGTGGCCACGCGCATTGTCGAGCACCAGCAGGGGTTTCTGGATCATGGCGAGGAACACATGAAGCCGCTGATCCTGTCGGACATTGCCCAGGCGGTGGAAATGCATGAATCGACCATTTCCCGGGTGACCACCCAGAAATACATGCACACGCCGCGCGGCATTTTTGAGCTGAAGTATTTCTTCTCGAGCCACGTCAGCACGGACGAAGGCGGAGAATGCTCCTCGACGGCAATCCGGGCCATGATCAAAAAGCTGATCGCAGCGGAAACACCGAAAAAGCCATTGAGCGATAGTAAAATTGCAGCCATGCTAGGAGAACAGGGTATCAAGGTGGCGAGAAGAACCGTGGCCAAGTACCGTGAGGCAATGCACATTCCCCCGTCCAACGAGCGAAAGCGATTGGTGTAGTACACATCCGATAACAGGAGCAGCCTATGCAACTCAATATTTCAGGCCATCACGTAGAACTGACCCCCGCGCTGAAAGATTACGTATCCGGCAAGTTCGAAAAGCTCGAGCGCCATTTTGACCACATCAGCAACTGCCAGGTCACCCTGGAGGTGGAAAAAGTTCGCCAGATGGCGGAAGCTACGCTACACGTGATAGGTGGTGAGATTCACGCAAAGGCCGAAAACAGCGATATGTATGCCGCCATTGACGCTCTGGTGGACAAGCTGGACAGGCAGATCCTGAAGCACAAGGAAAAGAACGTTGACCGGATGCATGGAAACGGTGCCCGCTAGGACAACCCGCTCCCTGCGTATAAGTTAATCGTGCTGCGGCCCATTACGTGCCGCAGCCTTTTTTTACGGAACTGCAGTCGATTCATGACCGACACATCCCTGACTATCGAGAACATTCTCGCGCCGGAGCTGACCCTATGCAGGGTGCCGGCTTCCAGCAAGAAGCGGGTTATGGAAACCATCGCCGAGCAGATCCATGAACACGATCCGTCGCTCAGCGATACCGACATTTTCAATAATCTGGTTGCCCGGGAGCGCCTGGGGAGCACGGGCATTGGCCAGGGCATCGCCATTCCGCACTGCCGCCTGGAAGGGCTGGACCATGTTGTGGGGGTATTGCTGACCCTGGAAGAAGGCGTGGCCTTCGATGCCATCGACAACCAGCCGGTTGACCTGGTCTTTGCCCTGATTGTTCCAAAAGAGGCGACCAGTGAACACCTTGAACTGCTGAGCCAGCTGGCCGAAAAGTTCAACGAAAGGGCATTCTGCGACCAGCTCCGCCAATGTACCGACGCGGACTCTCTCTATCGCCGGATGACGACCGAGGGAAGCTGAATTACTCCGGATTCGAGGTGAAAGGGCTATGAAACTGATTATCGTCAGCGGCCGGTCAGGTTCCGGCAAAAGTACGGCCCTGCACGTGCTGGAAGATCTGGGTTTCTATTGCATTGACAATCTGCCCATCGGGCTGCTGTTTCCACTGACCCGGGAAGCCACCACCCAGAATTCACCGGGCCGGCTGGGCAAAATGGCGGTGAGTATCGACGCCCGCAATCTTTCCGGTGAGCTCAGCAATTTTGAGGATATCTACCGCAGCCTCCAGGACACCGGCGTCACCGTCGAGATCATTTACCTGGATGCTGATGAACAGTCCCTGCTGCAGCGGTTCCACGCCACACGGCGCAAGCACCCCCTGAGTGACGACAAGACCTCACTGCGCGAGGCCATCGGCAACGAGAAAAAACTGCTGGAGCCCCTGTCGAAACTGGCGGATCTTTATATCGACACCACCGGGCTGTCCATGTACGAGCTGCGGGACATGGTCAAGCAGCGTGTGGCCGGCAGGCGTCATCAGGAACTGGCATTGCTTTTCCAGTCCTTCGGCTTCAAACACGGCGTGCCACTGGACTCGGATTACGTATTCGACGTGCGCTGCCTGCCCAATCCCTACTGGGATACCAGCCTGCGCCAGTTTGTGGGAACCGACCAGCCGGTCATCGACTTTCTGGAGAAAGAACCGCTGAGCCGGAAAATGGTGGACGACCTGACCCATTTCCTGGAAACCTGGCTGCCCTCTTTTGCCGACAGCAACCGCAGCTACATGACCATTTCCATCGGCTGCACCGGGGGCCAGCATCGTTCGGTCTATATCTGCGAACAGCTAGGCCGGCACTTCTCGGGGAAATACACCAACGTACAGGTACGTCACACCGAACTGCCGCACCTGCAGAGCCGGGAAGGCTGAACCTTTTATGATTCGCCGCCCCATCACCATCATCAACAAGCTCGGCCTTCACGCCCGGGCCGCGGCCAAATTGGTTGCCACGGCTTCGGAATTCGAGAGCAGCGTGCATATCAGCCGTAACGACCGCAAGGTGGATGCGAAAAGCATCATGCCTGTGATGATGCTGGCCGCCAGCCAGGGTACAGAGGTAGAACTGATAGCAGACGGGCCTGATGAAGCCGAGGCCATTGAAGCGCTGGTCGAGCTGATCAACAATTATTTCGGCGAAGGCGAGTAACTGTCGGCCCGGGGGCAGCCCTTCTACGACATTCACCTATAACTCTTTCTCACCGGTGGCACCTAACTCCGCTATAATACAAGAGTTTTCTGACTGTGGGTGATCCATGACCGATATTCTGGAGAAAAGCCAGGCTCGCCAACGCCTTCGCTCCCTGAGCGAAGCGCTGGACAGTGGCGCCCTGAAACAGGTCGCCCGCATTCTCAATGGCGGCCTGAGCCCCAGCGATATCGCGCACCTGCTGGAATCCTCGCCTCCCCGTCAGCGGGCGTTACTCTGGAACCTGGTCGACAAACAACTGGAAGGCGAAGTCCTCCAGTACCTCAATGATGATATTCGGGGCTATTTCCTGAGCCAGCTGAATGCCCAGGAACTCGCGGACATCATTGAGGATTTCGAGTCGGACGACCTTGCCGACTTGCTGCAACAGCTGCCGGATACGGTAATCCAGGAAGTCCTGGATACCATGGATGAACAGGACCGCCAGCGGGTTGAAGAAGTGCTCTCCTACCCGGAGGACACCGCCGGCGGCCTGATGAACACGGACACCATCACGGTGCGCCCGGATATCAGTATCGATGTGGTCCTGCGCTACCTGCGCCGTCACCGCAACCTGCCACCCATGACGGACAGCCTGATCGTGGTGAGCCGGCGGGATGAATTCATCGGCATGCTGCCAATTACCAAAATGCTGGTGTCGAATCCCGCGGCGACCGTACGGGAGGTGATGGACACGGATATCGAGCCGATACCGGTTGCCCTGTCCGACGCCAAGGTGGCCACCCTGTTCGAGCGCTACGACCTGATTTCGGCACCGGTGGTCAACGAGGAAGGCAGGCTCCTCGGCCGCATCACCATCGATGACGTGGTTGACGTTATTCGTGAGGACGCCGACCACTCCCTTATGAGCATGGCTGGCCTGGATGAAGATGAGGATACCTTTGCCCCCATTTTCAAGACCACCCGGCGCCGGGCTGTCTGGCTGGGTATCAACCTGATTACTGCCTTTACCGCCTCCGCGGTGATCGGCCTCTTTGAAGCCACCATCGAGAAAGTGGTGGCGCTGGCCGTGCTGATGCCTATCGTGGCTTCCATGGGCGGTATCGCCGGCAGCCAGACCCTGACCCTGGTCATTCGCGGCATGGCCGTCGGGCAGATCAGCGGCGCCAACGTGGGCTGGCTGCTGAACCGTGAATTTGTGGCAGGCGCCCTGAATGGTCTGCTCTGGGCAGTGGTGGTGGCCTCCGCCGCGACACTGTGGTTCAAGGATATAATGATCGGGGCCATTATAGCCGCGGCGCTCATTATCAACCTGATTGCCGCCGCGCTGGTGGGCACCGTGTTGCCACTGTTCCTGAAATCCCGGAACATTGATCCTGCGCTGGCGGGGAGCGTTATACTGACGACGGTGACAGATGTGGTCGGATTTATGGCGTTTCTTGGCCTGGCTACGATATTTTATGGATGACAGGTCTGTCGGATTACGCCTTCGGCTAGTCCGACCTACGGGTCGGCCACTTAATTTAATGTAGGTCGGATTAGGCGAAGCCGTCATCCGACAAAACGGACACTTCATGAACGATATTCAAGACGACCGCCCCGAATACTCCGGCCCCAGCAAATCCCAGCTCAAACGGGAGATGCACCAGCTTCAGGACCTGGGCAAGCGCATGCTGGACCTGAGTAATGATCAGCTCGACACCCTGCCCATCAGCGGGACCCTGCGTGCGGCCATTGAGGAATCCCGTCGCATTCGTCAGAACGAAGCCCGCCGGCGGCATTTGCAGTATATCGGCAAGATCATTCGCCAGGAGGATGACACGGAAGGCCTGACCCGTGCCATTGATGCCTTCGATGCCGGCAGCGAGGAACACACCCGCCGGCATCACCTGGCAGAGCGCTGGCGCGACCGGATGATCGAGGAGGGCGACTCGGCCGTGGGAGAATTCCTGAACTATTGCACCACCGCCGATATCCAGCATCTGCGCAACCTGGCCCGTAATGCCCGCCGGGATGTACAGAAAGAGAAAAACACCGGCCAGCCGCGAAAGCTGTTCCGCTACCTGCGGGAGTGCATTGACGACGCGGAGTCCGCCGGCGGCTGACCGGCGGTTTACCTAGAGCTTCCGGTGCTCCCAGACCGGCATGCGCGCCCGTATCTCGCGGAGCCGCTCCTGGTCCAGATCTGCGGTGACCACCCCCGGCCCTTCGCCAATCTCCGACACCACCCGGCCCCAGGGATCGACGATCATGCTGTGGCCGTAGGTCCGCCGCCGCTCACTGTTCTGGCCACCCTGCCCCGGCGCCACCATCCAGATCTGGTTCTCGATGGCCCTGGCCCGCAGCAGCGGGTGCCAGTGGGCATCACCGGTGTTCCAGGTGAAAGCACTGGGCAGGGACACCCACTCGGCGCCCTGCTCCCGTAACTTGCGGAACAGCTCGGGAAAACGCAGGTCGTAGCAGATTGCCAGTCCAAGCCGGCCGGCGGGGGTGTCGACCACAACCACGTCTTCACCGGGCTCAAAGGTATCAGATTCCCGGTACTGGCCCTGGGCGTCTTCCACAGTGGCATCGAACAAATGGATCTTGTCGTATCGGGCAACTTCCTCGCCCTCGCTGTTGTAGACAAGGCAACAGGCCCTGACACGATCCCTGACTGTGGAGCCGTCAGGCCGGGAGGCGATGGGCAGTGAGCCGCCGACAATCCAGATACCCAGCCGGGCGGACTGCTCGGCCAGGAAATGGCGTATCAGGTTATCCGGGTCAGCCTCGCGACGGCCACACCCGATCATCTGCTTTGTCGCCAGAACGGCAAAATTTTCCGGCAGTACCGCCATGCCGGCCCCCGATGCCGCTGCCTCGGCCAGCAAACGCTCGGCCTCCCTGAGGTTGCCGGCAATGTCATGGGTGCTCACCATCTGAATGGCCGAAACCCTGTTTGCCTGCCTGTCCACTGCCTGATTCACCTGCGCTGACATCGATTGTCCTCCGGATCACTATTACTGGCCGGTATCAAATACCCGCCTGAGCCGAACCTCGGGTTCGTCCCAGTTTCCACTGACACTATAGGTTGCACTGGTCAGTTTACTCAATGGGTCGCCCAATACTTTGTCCAGGACAAAGAGAGCGCCACCGATGGGGGCACCGGCGCCCATCAGCAATGCGGCCAGTGGCAGGTTCTGTGTCAGCGGCAGCACCACCACCATATTCATGTCGAGGGTTTCCTCAATCATGTTGGTTGTGCCGGTAAGCTTGAAAGCGCCGGATGGGCCGACAACCTGGAGCTCGGGATCAAGGGTCAACAGGCCGTTGACCATACTCGCCTTTCCAGAGATTGCATCAAACGCCACCCCGGCCTCGTACAGGTCCGAGAAATCCAGCTGCAACCGGCGCCAGAGGGTGTCGGAGTTCAGCAGATTGAACACCCGGAACAGTTGTGCCGTATTGTTGCCCTCGAGGATAACGCCATCGTCGAAGCGCGCACTCACCGAACCGCTGAGCGCGGACAGATCAAACTCATTGGGTCGCCCCGACCAGTCAATATCCATATTGACCGCCGTGTTCTCGCTGCGGAACGGTATCTCTGTGCCGAACAGATTGCCCAGATCCGCCAGGGACTCGCCGCTGATGTCGCCCAGGAACCGCGTGGTTTCACGATTGCCGGCGATACTCCAGGTCAGCTCTCCGCCCAGGGTCAGAGACTTCAGCGTTCCGGCGATATCCTGTACCCGGAGCTGGGTGGCCTCCGGGCGGATTCCAAGGGACCAGGTTCCCGCATCATCATCGTCCAGCTGAAGACTGGCAATTCGAAGGTCAATATCCGGCCAGTTTTCCATTCCCAGTTCCCGGAAAGCGCGTATCTGTTCTTCCGAATCCGGCAACAACGGTATCTCCTCGTCCGCCCTGTCGTCACCCCGGGCGAGCTTCAGCCGGGCAAGATCAACAGTGATCGGTCTGTCGTCGGGCGGCCAGTTAAGGGTTCCGGCAAGCCATTCAGACTCTGTGTCAACGGACCAGAATCCGTTGTCCCGGCGGGCGGAAACGTCAATATCGGTCAGCTTCTGGTCCCCCAGAAACAGAGTGTCCAGGGCCAACTCCAGGTTATCCGGCTGCCAGAACAGATCCAGTTTCAGGCGATCCGGCCAGTCAACAGACACATTCACTCCAGTGTCATCTCCCGGCTCTATTCGTGCACTGATGGGTGCTTCCGCGTCGGCTTCCTTGGCCAGGGGTTCGGGCCAGCCGACGGCGAGTCCGGACAGATCCGAATACACTTTGACGGCCGAAGTCCTGCCCGGCGAAACATCCAGGGTTGCCTGGTAGCCAAAATCGCCACTCAGCCCCAGGTCCATTCCCTCGGGAAGCGCGCTCCCGGCCACAAGGTTACTGATACCGAGACGGCCGTACTGGCGGATATTCAAGGCGTTACCTGAATCGCCCCGGCGCAACAACACGGTCACCGGAGACCCCATGAAGTTCGCCCGCACGGGCTGGTCAGAGAATCCGTCCTCTGTACTGTATGAGAGTTCCCCGTTGATCTGCGTCCACTGCAGATCGGCCGGGGTGTAACTCAATGAACCTTCATTGGCCTGTACGGTGGCCCGGATGTCAGCTGGCGAGTCTGAATCCAGTGGCAGTCCCAGCCCGAGGTCAAGGTAATAGTTACCCTCCAGCCGTATACTCCTGCCGGCCTCCCCGGCCATCTCCCCCAGCGGACTGTTTTCCAGCCAGTACGCGACCGCCTCACCGGGAACCGGCGCCGCGGCATCCACATAGACAAGGACATCCTCTTCGCCGGGCTCGACCCTAACCTGCCCCGGCTCGAGTTCAAGTCCTCCGGTACGGCCGGATGCCACATCCACCCGGGTCTGACCATTCTGGACGTGGACCGTGCCGGAGGCGTCTGTGACCTCAGGCCACCGTTCATCGTATTCAACGGTGCCGTTCTCGAAGTGGTAGACCATGGAGGACACAAAAGAGCCCCTCGGGGCATCCCGATTGATCAGCCCATGGCCGAAGTATTCACCACTGGTTACATCGGCCTCTTTGATGGCAGTTGTCAGCCACTCGTACAGCCCCGGGTCGACGGCCCTGACCGGCACAAAGTCTGCCAGCATGTCGGCGGTTCCGTCGCGGACGCCCACTCTCAGGCCAAGGTTGTCTTCGCCCTGCCGGTCCATACGCAGGTCAAACGCACCTGTCAGGCCAGTATTACCTCCATAAACCATGCTGATATCATCCGAGAAGACTCGCAGAATATCCCCCTCGGATTGCCACGCCACACCGGCGTGGAAATCTTCCAGTTCCCAGAACCCCCGGAACAGATCGGGAAAACCCAGTGTCAGCTCATCACTCCGGGCATCGACAAAGCCTCCCTCATTGTTCATGACAAAGCGGCCATCGAGGCCTGACACTCCCGGCGCACCGCCATAGGCACGGATATCCACATCGTTCAGCAACGCCGTCAGTTCAAACCGTCCTTTCCCGTCCGGTGGCAGATCGAGCATCAGCTGGTTGAGCTTGCCGGCCGGCCGATAGTTCCCGAGTGCCCTGCTGGCCCCGTCCGGCAGCAGGCCAAGACCGGACACCAGGTGGCGCAGCGGCTGGAGCGGAAGTTCGTCGGCGATGATTCTGGGGCCTGCCTCGCCATGCCGGAAACGTACGCTGAACGGAGGAACCGGCTCACCGTTCCACTGCCATTGCAGATTCCTGAGGTGGAACGCGCCGGTGGTATACCAGGGTCTGTCGGCTGGCTCACCCTCCGGGCCGCCGGGTGCATCCTGCCTGCGCCAGCCAAAACTGGCCCGGATGTCCTCCAGTGGCGCCAGGGATTCGCTGCCGGCGCCGATCTGCAGGTAAGGTGTCGCAACGTTACCGCTGACTTGCTCCATCAGGCCGTCGCGGAATGTCAGCCACACCTGGCCACCCAGATCAAAGCCTTCCACCCGGATATCCTGCCAGGCGTATTCTTCGACCAGCCCGTCAAACAGGCGCCCGGAGTTGATGTCAGCGTATATCTGGCCGGTAAAATCACCCCGGAAGAAGTGCCTGCCAACCAGACCGAAACTGGCCAGCTGCTCAGTAGTGCCCGGGCGCATGGCCCGGCCAGAGGCATGGAAAAGTCCCCGCTGGTAAACCAGATCCAGCTGCGGAATTTCCACGTGTCGCAACTGGTCGTTATTATCCCGGACCCCCAGATCCAGACGGGTTATTTTGACAGAAGGGTCAGACAGCCATTTGCCTGCCAGATCCAGCCAGACCTCGATATCGTTGGCCACAGGTTCGGGGATATCGACCCCCTCGACCATTACCTCGCCTCGGCGGGTCTGGTTGACCGTCAGTTCAAGGCCATCGGCTTCAAAGTTGGCAAACACGATGCGCTGGCGTGCCATGGATGCCAGGAAATCCAGGCCGATCCGGACACTTTGCAGGGAACCTGCCACGTCATTACCCTCGCCATCAGACAGTACGACGATTTCACGGGCGATAATTGTCGGGTTCAGCCAGTTCCAGCTGGACGACAGGGAGCCGATTCGGATTTCCTGGCCAAGCTCCGATGACAGCCGCTGCTCGATAACAGCACGGTAATCGTTGATATTCTGCGTGAGTTGCCGGCCAAGCCCGGCGTATAAGGCGAGCAGGACAATCACCACCAGCAGCAACCACCAGATCAGGCTGGCGAGGCGGGATAATAATCGCACAAAGAAAGGTCCGGATTCTGGATCAGCCACTCGGGATGTCATCAGTCACAACCGCCACGCCTAGTCAATGCCTGTCGTTTCGGCGTTACAACAGCACCACATCATACTGCTCCTGACTGTAGAATGGCTCAACCTGGAAGCGAATGGTTTTACTGATGAAGGTTTCGAGATCCGCAACGTTATCGGATTCCTCATCCAGCAAACGGTCCACCACGCTCTGGGAAGCCATGACAAGATAGCTTTCCGCATCATAGGCGCGATTCACCCGCAGAATTTCCCGGAACACTTCGTAGCAGACGGTTTCCGTGGTTTTAAGGAAACCGCGGCCATCGCAGATCGGGCAGGGTTCACAGAGGATCTGGCCCAGGCTTTCGGTGGTGCGTTTGCGGGTCATTTCCACCAGGCCCAGCTCCGAGACTCCGGTAATCTTGGTTTTGGCATGATCCCGTTCCAGCATCTTTTCCAGCATGCGGTGCACCTGGCGTTGATGCTCGGAATCGTCCATATCAATAAAGTCGATGATGATAATACCGCCAAGGTTACGCAACCGAAGCTGGCGGCTGATGGCCCGGGCCGCCTCCAGGTTGGTCTTGAAGATGGTTTCCTCGAGGTTGCGATGGCCCACAAACGCGCCGGTGTTGATATCGATGGTGGTCATCGCCTCGGTCTGGTCGATGATGACGTAACCACCCGACTTCAGCTGAACTTTCCGGCTGAGGGCCTTCTGGATTTCATCCTCTACGGAATACAGGTCGAAAATCGGCCTTTCTCCGGGGTAATACTCGACCTTATCGGAAAACTCGGTGACAAATTCGTTCACAAACTCCATGACCCGCTGGTGACTTTCCCGGCTGTCGATGCGCACTTTTTCTGTCTGGGGACGAATCAGGTCACGAATGGTGCGGATAAACAGGGGTAGGTCCTGATAGACCACCGCCGGTGCCTGGCTGCGGGAAAGGCGCTCCTCGATCGCCTGATTGAGGCGATGCAGGTAGTTCATATCACCCAGCAGATCCTCCGCCGAGGCTGCTTCTGCCGCGGTACGGATGATATAACCCCCGCTCACCTCCGGGTCCGCCGCTGCACCCTCTTCCACCAGGGATTTCAGCCGCGAGCGCTCGTTTTCATCCTCGATGCGCTGGGAAATACCCACATGACTGACACCGGGCATAAACACCAGGTAGCGAGAGGGGATGGATAACTGGGTGGTCAGCCGCGCGCCCTTGGTTCCGATAGGGTCCTTGGTAACCTGTACCACGAGGGATTGCCCTTCCCGGAGCAGTGTACGGATGTCCGGGACGGTTTTCGGGGCATCGGCGGGCTCATTGGGCGGTTGCTGAACCGGCACCACATCGGATGCATGAATAAAGGCGGCCCTTTCGAGACCGATATCAACAAACGCCGCTTCCATACCGGGCAGCACGCGAACCACCTTGCCCTTGTAGATGTTGCCAACGATCCCCTTGCGGCTGGTGCGCTCAATGTAGGCCTCCTGGAGCATGCCGTTCTCCACGAGAGCCACCCGGGTTTCCACCGGCGTAACATTGATCAGGATTTCTTCACTCATTGCGGCTCTCCTGCCTGCTGTTCCAGGTTTCCCATACCGGGTATCCGGCGTCGGCAAGTAATTCTGCGGTTTCCCGCAGGGGCAGACCCACTACAGCGCTGTAGCTGCCCCGGAGTTCTTCTACAAAAATACCACCCCGGCCCTGAATACCATAGCCGCCGGCCTTGTCCATTGGCTCACCGGTGGCCACGTAGGCGTCTATCTCCTCGTCTGACAACCACCGGAAGCGAACATCCGTAACGGCCACCAATGAATCACAGGCATTCTTGTGAGCAATGGCAACGGCGGTCATAACCTCATGGCTGGCGCCAGACAGTTGCCGCAGCATGTCAGCGGCGTCCTGTCTGTCGGCGGGCTTGCCCAGAATACGACCATCAAGGACTACGGAAGTATCCGAGCCGATAACAATGGCGCCGGGCTCTGCTGCCTGAACCGCCAACGCCTTTCCCCGAGCCAGCCGCTCCACATAATGGCGCGCCGACTCCCCGGCAGCCGGTGTTTCATCTATGTCGGCCGCGCAGACCCGGAATGACAGCCCGATCTGCCTGAGCAGTTCGGCCCTGCGCGGCGAGGCGGAGGCAAGAACAATCGATGCCATGAATAGTCCGGGCCTCCGCTATCCCAGTTTCCGGTTCAGGTTATCCAGCAGCACGCAAACAATCGGCCAGAGAAGGGCGCTGGTCAGAGCCGGCCACAGGTAGCTGAACCCCGAGTCATCTGCCCCGAGGGTCTGCTTTATGAAATGCACTAGCATCTGGTTGATGCCCAGCAGCAGGAATACCATCAGGCATTGTTGGGGTAAGGGGTACATGCGCAGCCGCTGATGGATCGTCAGCACCAGGAATGCAATGACCCCCATGGCCAGGGCATTCACGCCCAGAGGCGTTGCTTCCAGGACATCCAGCAACAGGCCAAGGCACCAGGCCAGCAGAATGCCAAACTGGCCAGGGGCCCGGAATGTCCAGTAGAACACCATCAGACCCAGCCACTCCGGGCGGAATTCGAACCAGTCCACCGGAAACAGGGAACTACTCAGCACCAGCGCCAGTATAATGCTCAGCGCGAAAACGGGATAACTGATCACTGACAGCATCAGCGCACCTCATCCTGTTCCGCCGGACCCATTTCAGTGGCAGGGGCTGCCTCCCCGGCTTCGTCATTGGCATCCTGCTCGGGTGAGAATACAACCAGAACGAGCCGACTCTTGTTCAGTTCCGCCAGGGGGGTGGCCTCAATTTTCACAAAGGGTTCGCCCTGTTCCTTGGTAATACTGCCGACTTTTGCAACCGGGTAGCCTTTCGGGAAGCGCCCGCCGAGGCCGGAGCTGACCAGCAAATCCTCCTCCCGGATATCCGCTGTATCCGGCACATGCACCAGTTCCAGGGCACTGGCATCGCCATTACCCAGAAGAACGGCCCGCAAGCCATTACGAACCACTTCCACCGGCACCGCGTGGCTGCTGTCCGACACCAGCAATACCCTGGAGGTAAAACTGCTGGTCTGTTCAACCTGCCCCATCAGGCCATTGGCATCCAGAATCGCCTGACCGACTTCCACGCCATCACGGCTACCCTTGTTGATAACAATTTCATGGGAGAAGGGATCCGGAGAGACCGCCACCACTTCACCGACAATCACGCGGTCGTCCAGGACTTCAGAGGAATTCATCAGCTTGCGCAGTTCGTTGTTCTCGGACGCCAGGGCAGCGTATTTCAGGGCCCGACGCTCCAGTATCAGCAGCCGGGCACGAAGGGCCTCGTTTTCTTCCTGGAGATCTTCCTTGCTGGTAAACAGGCTCGCGACCCACTCATTGAATTGGGAGGGAGCATTGCCCAACCAGTGGATCGGGGCAAGACCCGTGCCGATTGCGCTGCGAACCTGGGTGAGTTGATCAAAGCGGCTGTCCGCTACAATCAACACCACCGACAGCACAATAACCAGCAGCAGCCTGAATCCGGGAACGGGGCTTTGTACGAAAATGGTTTTAATGGCACAACCTCCCGCAGGACCGGCAGGAGTCCATACGACAACCGCCGCCGTGAGGTTTCACGAGCGGCGGCCGGGTTGAGGCGATGTCGGGGCGCAAAGCCGGGGTCAAGGTCAGCCCTCCTGGGAGAACATTCCGATTCCACCGCGGTCAATCACTTCCAGCGCCTTGCCGCCGCCACGGGCGACACAGGTGAGCGGGTCTTCGGCGATAATAACCGGCAGGCCGGTTTCCTCACTGATCAGTTTGTCCAGGCCCCGCAGCAGGGCACCGCCGCCGGTCAGCACAATGCCACGTTCGGCAATGTCGGACGCCAGTTCAGGCGGCGACTGTTCCAGGGCACTCTTGACCGTCTGGACAATCTGGGCCAGGGATTCCTGGAGTGCGTCGAGGATTTCCTCGCTGTTCAGGGTAAACGCCCTGGGCACGCCCTCGGCCAGGTTGCGACCCCGTACGTCGATCTCGCGGATCTCCAGGCCTTCATAGGCACAGCCGATTTCATGCTTGATGCGCTCTGCGGTGGAATCACCAATGAGGCTGCCATAGTTGCGGCGCACATAGGTAACAATGGCTTCGTCGAACTTATCACCCCCGGTGCGAACCGATTCGGCGTAAACGATGCCGTTGAGGGAGATAATGGCAATCTCTGTGGTACCACCGCCGATGTCAACGATCATGGAGCCGCTGGCTTCTTCCACCGGCAGGCCGGCACCAATGGCGGCGGCCATGGGCTCTTCAATCAGGAAGACTTCCCTTGCACCGGCACCGAGGGCAGATTCACGGATGGCCTTGCGCTCTACCTGGGTGGATTTGCTGGGCACGCAGACCAGAACCCGGGGGCTCGGTGTGATAAAGCTGTTCTCGTGCACTTTGTGGATGAAGTGCTGGAGCATTTTCTCGGTAACGACAAAATCTGCGATAACGCCGTCTTTCATCGGGCGAATGGCAGTAATGTTGCCTGGGGTACGGCCCAGCATGCGCTTGGCTTCGGCGCCGACGGCGGCAACCATCTTCTGGGATCCGGATGTGCGTATGGCTACTACGGAGGGCTCGTTGAGTACAATGCCGCGCTCGCGTACGTAGATAAGGGTGTTGGCGGTGCCCAGGTCGATGGACAGGTCGCTGGAAAATAAACCTCGGAGTCTTTTAATCAACATTCGTGTAGTTTCAACCTGAGAGTTGCAGTCGCAGAAATGATGCGGCAACTTTAGCAGCGAGGCCCCCTGCAGGCAAGGCACCATCGGGGCTCCCGAGGGGCCTTTCACGCTTTTCCCCTTTGTTTTGGCCCCTCCCGCGATTGTTCGAATCTGTTACCATAGCTCTTTTGTTCCTGACTTGGGTGCAGGGGCGCCTGGGAGACTGCTTTCCAAAACACGCTCGAGCACATCCATGTGGCGCTTGAGCTCCGCCATCCATGGCTCCGCACAGTTTTGGAAAGCAGTCTCCCAGGCACCCCCATACCTCGTAATACCTGATACAAGTTCCAGCAACTGGCCACCGGTTCGTCGGGCTTGTAAATTACCCAAACTTCATATTACTGGGAGGCAATGTGACCATTTCCCGTAAAGATATTGAAAAAGTCGCTGTTCTTGCCCGCATTCGGGTGGATGACCAGCAGGTTTCGGCGCTGGAGAAGGATCTGGGCAATATTCTGGATCTGGTGGATCAGTTGAGTGCCGCGGATACGGATTCGGTAGAGCCCATGGCCCACCCACTGAATGCCGTCCAGCGCCTGCGCCCGGATGAGGTGACGGAGAGCAATCAGCGGGAGGCGTTCCAGGCGATTGCGCCGGCTACCGAGAATGGCCTTTATCTCGTGCCGCGCGTTATTGAGTGAACTGACGAACAGAGACTTAATCAGGAAGGATCATGCATAACAAGTCCGTAGCAGAGCTTTCCCGCGAGCTGGAAAGCGGCAAGATTTCCAGTGTGGAGCTGACCCGGGAGTACCTGGGCCGTCTCAGGAAAGAAGACGAGCAACTCAACAGTTTTATCTCCATTACCGAAGACCAGGCCCTGGCGGATGCCCGTGCGGCGGACGAGCAGCGGGCGGCGGGCAAGGCCACGCCGTGGACCGGCGTGCCGTTTGCCCACAAGGACATTTTCTGCACCAACGGTGTGGCGACGACCTGTGGCTCCAAGATGCTGGCCAATTTTGTGCCGCCATACGACGCCACGGTAACGTCCAACTTCCGCAACGCCGGCGCGGTTTGTCTTGGCAAGACCAACATGGACGAGTTCGCCATGGGTTCGTCCACTGAATCCAGTTACTTTGGTGCCACCACCAATCCCTGGGGGCTCAGCCGCGGTGAGAAGCGGGTTCCGGGTGGTTCGTCCGGCGGTTCGGCGGCTGCGGTTGCGGCGCGGCTGGTGCCGGCGGCTACGGCTACGGATACCGGCGGCTCAATCCGCCAGCCGGCAGCCCTGTGTGGCGTGACCGGGCTGAAGCCGACCTACGGCCGGGTATCCCGTTACGGCATGATTGCCTTTGCCTCCAGCCTGGACCAGGGCGGCACCATGGCCCGCACGGCGGAAGACAATGCGTTGATGCTGAACGTAATGGCCGGCTTTGATCCGAAGGATTCAACCTCCATAGACCGTGAGGTTCCTGACTATACCGCCACGCTCGACGAACCTCTTAAAGGCCTGAAGATCGGTTTGCCGAAGGAATACTTTACCGGCAATCTCAGTGCGGCCATGGAGGAGCAGGTTCGCGGTGCGATCCGGGAGTATGAAAAGCTGGGCGCCACGGTGAAGGAAGTCTCCCTGCCCCATGCCGACCTGGCCATTGCCGCCTATTATGTGATTGCGCCGGCGGAGGCCTCCGCCAACCTGTCCCGATTTGATGGCGCCCGCTACGGCTACCGCTGCAAAGACCCGAAAGATCTCCTGGACATGTACACCCGCACCCGGGCCGAGGGTTTTGGTGAGGAGGTCAAGCGGCGGATTCTGGTGGGCACCTATGCCCTCTCAGCCGGCTATTTCGATGCCTATTACCTCAAGGCCCAGAAGGTGCGCCGGCTGATCCAGCAGGATTTCATCAATGCTTTCAAGGAAGTGGATGTGCTGATGAGCCCGACCACGCCGTCACCGGCGTTCGTCCAGGGCGAGAAAACCAGTGACCCGGTCACCATGTACCTGGAAGACGTGTTCACCATTGCCATCAATCTGGCGGGTATTCCGGCCATGTCGGTGCCGGCCGGTTTCGTGGACGGCCTGCCGGTGGGTCTGCAGATTATCGGGGACTACTTTTCCGAAGCCCGGCTGCTTAACGCCGCCCATCAATTCCAGCAGGTGACCGACTGGCACCAGCGCGAGCCGCAATAAGCCCGAAAGAGGCCCCATACAGAGGAGAGAGCAACTATGCAGTGGGACATTGTGATCGGGCTGGAAATTCACGTTCAGCTCGCCACCAGGACCAAGATTTTTTCCGGCTCCAGCACCGCCTACGGCGCCGAGCCCAACACCCAGGCCAATGCCGTTGACCTGGCCATGCCCGGCACCCTGCCCGTACCCAACGAGCAGGCATTCCGCTATGCGGTGATGTTCGGCCTGGCGGTCAATGCGGAGATTGAGCGCCGCTCGGTGTTCGAACGCAAGAACTACTTCTACCCGGACCTGCCCAAAGGCTACCAGACCACCCAGCTGGAACGGCCCATCGTGGGCCCGGGCTACGTGGATATTGACCTGGCCAATGGTGAAACCAAACGGGTACGAATTCATCATGCCCACCTGGAAGAGGACGCTGGCAAGTCCTTGCATGAAGACTTCCACGGCATGACCGGTATCGACCTGAACCGCGCCGGCACCCCATTGATCGAGGTAGTGACCGAGCCGGACATGACCAACGCCGATGAGGCGGTCGCCTTTGCCAAAAAGCTTCACGGTATCGTGACCTCGCTGGGCATCTGCGACGGCGACATGTCCCAGGGTTCCATGCGCTTCGACGTCAACATATCTCTCAAGCCCAAGGGCTCCGAAACGCTGGGCACGCGCACCGAGACCAAGAACCTGAACTCCTTCCGCTTCATGGAGCAGGCCATCGCCCACGAAGTGGAGCGGCAGATGGATATCCTGGAAGACGGCGGTACTATCGTGCAGGAAACCCGCCTGTACAACGGCGACCGGGACGAGTCCCGCTCCATGCGCACCAAGGAAGAAGCCAACGACTACCGCTACTTCCCCTGCCCGGACCTGCTGCCGGTGGAAATCGACGACGCCTTCATCGACGAGGCCCGCAACAGCCTCCCGGAGCTGCCGGACGCCCGCAAGGCCCGCTTCATGGACCAGTACGGCCTGAACGACTACGACGCCGGCCTGTTGGCCGGCGACTCGAAGCTGGCTGCTTTCTTTGAAGCCGCTGCAGAGCGCGGAAAAGATGCCAAGCTGGCCTCCAACTGGGTCCAGGGCGAGTTCTCGGCGCGTCTGAATGCGGAGGAGAAGTCGGTTGCCCAGTCGCCGATCACTGGCGCCCAGCTGGGTGATTTGGTGGTGCGCATTGCTGATAACACCATTTCCTCGGCGGGCGCCAAGAAGGTATTCGAAGCTCTCTGGAGCGGTGAAAACGACAATGTGGACGCCATCATCGACGCCAAGGGCCTGAAGCAGGTGTCGGATACCGGCGAGCTGGAAAAGATGGTGGACGAAGTGCTCGCCTCCATGCCGGACCAGGTGGCCCAGTATCAGCAGGAGTCCGACCCCAAGAAGCAGAAGAAGATGCTCGGCGGGTTTATGGGGCCGCTGATGAAGGCCTCCAAGGGCCAGGGGAATCCGAAGCTGTTTAACGAGATACTGGTTCGGAAGCTTGGGGGGTAACCCTCGGGCTTTGGGCTTGGGCCCTAGCCTGGTTGTTTCGGAGTTCACGGCACGTGGCTGGAAGGGGGTTCCAAAACACGCTCCTTCGGCACATCCATGTGACGCTTGGGCTCCGCCATCCCTGGCTCCGCACAGTTTTGGAACCCCCTTCCAGCCCCGCGCCTGTTCGGCCTCGGAGTTATACCCGTAGGTCGGATTAGCGAAGCGTAATCCGACACCGCGTTAACGGTCGACCCCATTTGTCGGATTACGGCTTCGCCTAATCCGACCTACGTTCTACGCTCTAGGCGTTAACTCGGAGATAGACGGCGTTGGCGGATGCCCCCTCCCAAAAATGTGCGGAGCCATGGATGGCGGAGCCCAAGCGCCCATGGATGGGCTTGTAGCGTTTTTTGGGAGGGGGCATCCGCCAACGCCCTCCCCCGCAACAACCAGGCTAGAAAACCAGCACAAGGCCAATCACACAAGCCGGCCCCAAAGATCATGCTCATCCGCATGCTCAACCACCGCCTGGACAATCTGCCCGGGAACCAGGTCGGTTTCGTCGTTGAGGTAGACCATGCCGTCAATCTCCGGGGCATCCGCCTTGGAACGGCCGATGGCGCCCTCTTCGTCGACTTCGTCGATCAGCACATCAATGGTCTGGCCGATTTTCGCCTGCAGACGGGCGGCTGAGATCTCGGCCTGTTTTGCCATGAAACGGGCCAGGCGCTCCTCCTTGACCTCTTCCGGCACCGCACCTTCCAGCTCGTTGGCCTTCGCGCCTTCCACCGGGCTGTACTTGAACGCACCCACACGATCCAGCTGGGCCTCGTCCAGCCAGTCCAGCAGGTACTGGAAGTCTTCCTCGGTTTCACCCGGGAAGCCCACAATAAAGGTGGAACGGATAGTCAGTTCCGGGCAGATATCCCGCCACTTACGGATGCGCTCCAGGGTTTTGCTGTCATGGGCCGGGCGCTTCATGGCCTTGAGGACTCTCGGGCTGGCGTGCTGGAACGGGATATCCAGGTAAGGCAGGATCTTGCCTTCGGCCATCAGGGGGATGATGTCGTCCACGTGGGGATAGGGGTAAACATAGTGCAACCGCACCCACACGCCCATCTCACCCAGCGCCTCGCAAAGGGACTGCATCTTTGTTTTCAACGGGCGGCCCTGCCAGAAGCCGGTGCGGTATTTGGTATCCACACCATAGGCCGAGGTGTCCTGGGAAATCACCAGCAACTCCTTCACGCCGGCGTCCACCAGGCGCTGGGCTTCGTCCATCACATCGCCGATGGGACGGCTGACCAGGTCTCCCCTCATGGAAGGGATGATGCAGAAAGTGCAGCGGTGATTGCAGCCCTCGGAGATTTTCAAGTAGGCATAATGCCGGGGCGTCAGCTTGATGCCCTGGGGTGGAACCAGGTCGGTGAAGGGGTCGTGTTGCTTTTTCGGCGGCACAAACTGGTGCACCGCGCCGACGACTTCCTCATAGGCATGGGGGCCGGAAACGGCCAGTACGCCAGGATGGGTATCGCGGATCTTGTCAGCTTCAACGCCCATACAGCCGGTGACGATTACCTTGCCGTTTTCATTGATCGCTTCACCAATGGCATCGAGGGACTCCTGTTTGGCCGCATCAATAAAGCCGCAGGTATTGACCACAACAATGTCCGCATCGTTGTAGGTTGGTACCACGTCGTAACCATCCAGCCGAAGCTGGGTAAGGATGCGCTCTGAATCAACGAGCGCCTTGGGGCAGCCAAGGCTGATAAAGCCTACTTTGCCGCCACCCTGGGGAACGGTAGAAATTTTGTCTGTCATAACCTGCACGGAATCATGGCGCCGGCATCGGCTCCAGGTGAATGTTGGCGAGTAGTTTACCTCAGCCAGACCGCTGCCGTCAGTGACGTTGAGATGCAGAAGCCGGACATCGCGAACTGACATACATCAACATTGGTGACGCTTTGTTCACATTCAGTTCACAAAACTGACAGCTTTGGCGACAGGCAACTTGCTGATCACCGAACAAACAACTAGACTTTCAGGAAGTTAAGACCGAAACAATAAACGCTTGTTGTCAGCCCGCATCCGTCTTGTTACGAAATGATGACACTGTGCGGGATTTTATCGTGTATTTAATCAGCACAGCAGCGAGTATAAAAAGGACTGAACGATGGGTAAGGCAGCCTCCTTTGAAACCAGAGATGCCAGAAGAGTCACTATGAAACCAGTTGCCGCCAAGCCAAACCTTCGCAATCAGCAACGTGTTGATGTTGCCACTGAAGTCAGAATCGAAAAAAGCGATGGCAGCTGTCTTACCTGCGAAGTCTCCAACATCTCCCGAACCGGAATCATGATCCTTTGCGGGCAGGAAGCCGTGAAAAAGCTGGTCCCCGGCCAGAAAACACCGGCACCCGGCAACTGGATATCCGTTACCGCCACGTTCTCAGTCCCGGTGGTTGCCCAGCAACCGGTTTCCGTAATGGCCACCGGTCATATCGTCCATATGCGCCGCATTGCCCGCGACCAGTTCCAGCTGGGTATCCAGTTCGCGGAATTTGAAGGCAACGGATTCGACTACGTTAACAACTACGTCAGCAAACTGCTTGCCACCTCGGCGCCCTGAGCCTTTAAGCACTGCCCACCGCACTACCTCGCCGCTATATTGTTATAGCAGCAAACTCTAGTTACCCGTCTTCTTATGCCATGGCCTGATCTGGTATCATTACGGCATTCACACGCCCAGCCTCGATCTGACGCCAGAGGCACGCAAACGCGGTAACAGGATACGATGACCACTTACAACCTGACGCATCTCAAACAGCTGGAAGCTGAAAGCATCCACATCATCCGGGAAGTCGCAGCCGAATTCGACAACCCGGTCATGCTCTACTCCATTGGCAAGGACTCCGCGGTGATGCTGCACCTTGCCCGCAAGGCCTTCTATCCGGGCAAGCTACCTTTTCCCCTGATGCACATAGACACCACCTGGAAGTTCCGGGAAATGATCGAGTTCCGGGACCGCAAGGCCAAAGAGTACGGACTGGACCTGATCGTCCACAAAAACGAAGACGGTATCAAACAGGGCATCGGCCCCTTCACTCACGGCAGCGCCAAACACACTGACGTGATGAAAACCCAGGCCCTCAAGCAGGCCCTTACCAAGTACAAGTTCGATGCAGCCTTCGGTGGCGCGCGCCGGGATGAGGAAAAGTCCCGCGCCAAGGAACGGGTGTATTCCTTCCGCGACGAATACCATCGCTGGGATCCGAAAAACCAGCGCCCTGAGCTGTGGAACATCTATAACGGCAAGATCAACAAGGGCGAAAGCATCCGGGTTTTCCCGCTGTCCAACTGGACCGAGCTGGATATCTGGCAGTACATCTACCTGGAAAACATCGAGATCGTACCCCTGTACTACGCCGCCAAGCGCCCGGTGGTGGAGCGTGACGGCACGCTGATCATGGTGGACGACGACCGCATGCCTTTGAAGGAAGGCGAGAAGCCGGAGATGAAATACATCCGCTTCCGCACCCTGGGCTGCTACCCGCTGACCGGCGCCATTGAATCCGAGGCGGACACCCTGCCGGAGATCATCCAGGAAATGCTGCTGGCCACCAGCTCCGAACGTCAGGGCCGCGTGATTGACCACGACTCGGCCGGCTCCATGGAACAGAAAAAGCGGGAAGGGTACTTCTAAGATGTCACACCAGTCTGATCTGATTGCCGAAGATATTCAGGCCTACCTGAAGCAACACGAGAACAAGGAACTGCTGCGCCTGCTGACCTGCGGCAGCGTGGACGATGGCAAGAGCACCCTGATTGGCCGCCTGTTGCACGACACCAAGATGATCTACGAAGATCATATGGCGAGCCTCAAGACCGACAGCGCGAAGATGGGCACCACTGGCGAAAAGCTGGACCTGGCCCTGCTGGTGGACGGTCTGCAGGCGGAACGGGAACAGGGCATCACGATTGACGTGGCCTACCGCTATTTCTCTACCGACAAGCGCAAGTTCATCATTGCCGACACCCCGGGGCATGAGCAGTACACCCGCAACATGGCAACCGGCGCCTCGACTGCCCAGGTGGCGATCCTGATGATCGATGCCCGCCACGGGGTGCTCACACAGACCCGTCGTCATTCCTACATCGCGTCCCTGCTGGGCATCCGCCACATTGTGGTGGCCATCAACAAGATGGACCTGGTGGACTACAGCGAAGAGCGCTTCAACGAAATCAAGGACGACTACCTGGCCTTTGCCAACAAGCTGGGTCTGAAGGATATCCGCTTTGTGCCGATTTCCGCACTTGAGGGTGACAATGTCGTCAACAAGAGCGAGCACACGCCCTGGTTCACCGGCCAGCCGTTGATGGAAATCCTGGAGACGGTGGAAGTTTCCCACGACAAGAATCTGGAGCACTTCCGCTTCCCGGTGCAGTATGTGACCCGCCCGAACCTTAACTTTCGCGGGTTCTGCGGTACCATCGCCTCCGGCGTTGTGCGCCCCGGCGACAAGGTCATGGCCCTGCCCTCCCGTCGCACCAGTACCGTCAAGGAAGTGGTGACATTCGACGGCAATCTGGACGAGGCCTACATTGACCAGGCGGTCACCCTGACCCTGGCCGACGAGATCGACGTCAGCCGTGGCGACATGCTGGTCAAGGCCGAGGACGAGCCGGAAGTGGGTAACCGCTTTACCGCCAATATCGTGTGGATGACCGACGGGCCGCTGGAAACCGGCCGCCTCTATGACATCAAGCTCGGCCCCACGTTTACCTCCGGTACGGTGAAGAGGATCCTCCACCAGACCGATGTGAACACCCTGGAGAAGAACGACAATCCCTCTGCCCTGCAGCTGAACGAGATTGGCCTCTGCGAGCTGACACTGAGCCAGCCCATTGCCTTTGACGCCTATCCGCGCAATCACGCCACCGGCAGCTTTATCGTGATCGACCGGCTGACCAACGTGACCATTGGCGCGGGCATGATTGCCGGCACGGCCGGTACCGTTGAGTCTCTGGATCCGGTGACCAGCGAGGAGCGTGAGCGCCGTCTGGCCCAGAAGCCGGCGATTATTGCCTGTAACGGCAAGCAGGCTACGGCGCTGGCTTTGGCGGTGGAACGGGCGCTGTTTGATCAAGGCAAGACGTCTGTGGTTCTGACCGAGGACAACACCGGTAATGCCGACGACCGTCGCCGCTCGGCGCAGGTTATCAGCGCCCATGGTCTGATTGCCATTGTGGTGAACCTGGGTACCGATGTGGCTTCGGCGTCTGTTTCCGCCGATGACGATCAGCAGATTACCGATGCTGTTCAATCGCTGATTCAGGATCTGATGCGTAACAAACGGGTTTAAGACCGGGTTCTGGATTGCCCCTATGGCCTGAGAGTCTGGGGGCTGGTCCGGGGGTGGGGGTACCTTTTCTTTGGAAAAAGAACTCGCTGCGCTCAGACACCTTTTTCTGGCAGAAAAGGTACCCCCACCCCCAAACCGATCACACTGAATTCGGATGCTCCCCACGGTAAACCGTAGGTCGGATTAGGCCCAAAGGGCCGTAATCCGACAAACCCGTTTCGCCCCACACAAAGCCCCAACCTTCCCCAAAACCCCAAAAAATCCATTACAATCCCACCCCCTGAAGGTTTACCCTCACACCTCTTACGTTCTACCAACCAAGGGACCGATGACTCCATGGCCATCAAACACCTCCGCACCCTCTTTGCCAGCCAGCTTCAGCCCGGACAACCCGCCCAGGTTCGCCCCGGTGAGCCCCTGGCCGAGCCAGGCGGCGATTATGAGGCCCTCCACAAGCAGATGAAGCGCCTGTTCAACAGCAAACCGGGCAAGAAGTACGGTCGTTTCTCCGAGGACATTGGCGAATCACCTTTCAGCGCCTGGCTGAAGGATTACCTGGAGGACAAGCAGAGCTTCGCGTCCCTGACCGACCGGATTTTTGGCCAGTGGCAGGACCTGTTGAACGGCAGCCAGGAAGAACATCAGGGGCATCTGATGCTGGTGCACGAGGCGTTGGCGGATGGCGAGGTGATGTATCTGCTGGTGCTGGAGAGCGACAGTGCGTTGCGGTTTGACGGCCAGCAGTCTCTAGACACCACGGATGTGCTGAATCTTTCCCGGCTGAATCTGGCGGTGCGTATCGAGCTGGAGGACTGGCAGGGTGACAATGCCGGGGAGAATTACCTGACGCTGGTTCATGCCCGTGGTGCGGGGGAGCCCGGTGAGCTGTTTATCCGGCTTTGTGGTTTTACCAATCAGGTGGATGTGGAGAAGGAAACGCTGACGTTCATGGATGCGGTGGAGGCGTTTGCCAGGTCGTCCGAGCCGGAGGAAGCCGGCAAGATCCGGGCACGGGCCTATGAGTTCTCGAAAGAGCAGCATGCTTTGGGTGAGCCGGTGGCGATTGAGGCGCTGTCCGGCTATCTGGATGAGGATCAGCCCCAGCGGTTCAAGGAGTTTGCCAGCGAGACCGCCGAGTTGCCAGAGAGCGGGGTGCTGCATCCGGATCATCGCAAGGTCAAGAAGCTGGTGAGAATTGCGGGTTCTGGTGGCGGTATGAGTGTGTCGTTTTCGTCCGATCTGGTGAATCAGGCGGTCTACTATGACCGCGACAACGATGCGTTGACTATTACCAAGCTGCCCAAGGCTTTGCGGGAGCAGTTGCAGCGGTATCTTGAAGGCCGCGAGGAATAAACTTTCGGCCTGTTAAGTTAGGGGGCTGGCCCCGCCGCGGGGTAGCATTTTCTTCTGGAAAAAGAACTCGCTGCGCTCGGACACCTTTTTCCGGCAGAAAATGCTACCCCACACCGGGGCCGAGCACGCCACGAGTTATCTGGTCTATCAGGATTCCGTTGTTTCCGTGGAGACCTGATCGTCCCACCGGGGGCGGTTTGCCCGTAGTTTTCGGACTTCCCTCATCCAGCCAACGCCATCAACCAACTCACCGGTGTCCGGATCAATGGGCGGATATGGCAGGTTGCGGTCGTCGCAGTAGCGTTTGACCACCGGTTGGCACCAGCGGAACAGCAAGCGGTTGTATTCGTCGTCCGGCAGCCTCCGATAATCATACAGCCCCGCCAGTTTCCTCTGCCGCTGCGCCTCGGCGAGGATGATCGCGCAAGCTGAAGAGACGTTCAGGGACTCCACCATGCCCATCATGGGGATCACGATGTGTTCATCCGCCTGTTCGGCGGCGCTGTCGCTGACGCCGTCCACCTCATTGCCCATGATCACCGTGCAGGGCACGGTGAAGTCCGCATCCCGGTAGTCGATGGCCCGGTCTGACAGCTGCGCCGCATAGAGTTTGTGCCCCTGTCCTTTCAGCGAGGCCACCGCATCGTCCATGGAGGGATGGGTATGGGTGGTGACCCAGTGGTAGCTGCCGCCAGCGGTTTTCCGGAACGCCCGGAAGCCTTCCCGCGGCCACACCACGTGCATGTTGGCCAGGCCGAAGGCATCGCAGGAGCGGATGATGGCCGACAGATTGCGGGGCTTGTGGACCTGGTCGCTGAGGACGCTGAGGTCGGGTTGGCGGGTGTTGAGGGTTTGTTTGATTCTGGCCAGGCGTTCGGGGGTCATGGTTGATATTTTTTGTCGGATTACGGCTTCGCCTAATCCGACCTACGGATCAGGTTTGGCACATCGGTTCGGGAAGGGGTTGGGTGGGGCCTTTTGAAAACCGTGGAGGGCCATGGATGGCCCGACCGAGCCTACATGGACGTATTCACGGCGTGTTTTCAAAAGGCCCCACCCAACCCCTTCGTGCTCCAAAAACAAGAATAATACCACAAGCGATTTAGAGGATTGCCGAGACAAAGGTGGTTGCGGATTGATCACCCCGTTATAATGTGCGACTAAATTTTTTTCAGCGCCACTCCCAACCTCCCGGCGCAAACCATACACCACCGTCCACCAGACACGTTGAGAAACATGGCCAAGAAGCTGTACATCAAGACCCATGGCTGCCAGATGAACGAGTACGACTCATCCAGAATGGCAGACCTGCTGCGCACCGGGGAAACCGTCGAAATGACCGACTCCCCGGACGACGCCGACATCCTGCTGCTGAACACCTGCTCCATCCGCGAAAAAGCCCAGGAAAAAGTGTTCCACCAGCTGGGTCGCTGGAAAGGCCTGAAAAGCAAGAAGCCGGACCTGATTATCGGCGTGGGCGGCTGCGTGGCGAGCCAGGAAGGCCAGGCCATAATCGACCGTGCACCCTACGTGGACATGGTCTTCGGACCGCAGACTCTCCACCGCCTGCCGGACATGATTACCGAGGTGCGCGCCAAGGGTAACGGCGTCGGCGTGGTGGATGTGAGTTTCCCGGAGATCGAAAAGTTCGACAACCTCCCCGACCCCGGTGCCGACGGCCCTTCCGCGTTTGTCTCCATCATGGAAGGCTGCAGCAAGTACTGCACCTTCTGCGTGGTGCCCTACACCCGTGGCGAGGAAGTCAGCCGGCCAGTGGATGACGTCATTGCCGAAGTCGCGCATTTGGCAAGCCAGGGCGTGCGGGAAGTGAACCTGCTGGGCCAGAACGTGAACGCCTACCGTGGTGAAACCCACGATGGCGACACCATGGACATGGCCGAACTGGTCACCCTGATCGCCACCATCGACGGTATCGACCGTATCCGTTACACCACCTCCCACCCGGTGGAGTTCTCGGACTCGCTCATCGAGGCCTATGAACAGGTACCGGAGCTGGTCAGCCATCTCCACCTGCCGGTCCAGAGCGGCTCCGACCGCATCCTGGCTGCCATGAAGCGGGGCCACACGGCACTGGAGTATAAATCCAAGCTCCGCCGCCTGCGCAAGATCCGCCCGGACATCAGTTTCTCTTCGGACTTTATCATCGGCTTCCCGGGGGAAACCGAGAAGGACTTTGAAGACACCATGAAACTGATCAACGATATCGGCTTCGATGTGTCCTTCAGCTTCATCTACAGCGCCCGGCCGGGGACGCCGGCGGCGGATCTGCCGGACGATACGCCGATGGAGGTGAAGAAGCAGCGCCTGAGCATCCTGCAGCAGCGGATCAACCAGCAGGCTATGGACATCAGCCGCAAGATGGTGGGTACGACCCAGCGCATTCTGGTAACGGGCCTTTCCAAGAAAGACCCTGGCGAATATGCGGGCCGCACCGAGAACAACCGCATCGTGAACTTCCGGCATGAGAATCCGGAGGTGGTCGGGCACTTTATTGACGTGGAGATTCGGGAGGCTATGCCTAATTCTCTGCGCGGTGTGCCTGTTAATTCTGAGATGTATTAGAGCTGGGATCGTATGGGTCCGGGGTTGGTGCTTGGCGAGTGGTGGGGACACCCTCCCAAAAAACGCTTCAAGCACATCCCTGTGCGCTTGGGCTCCGCCATCCATGGCTCCGCACATTTTTGGGAGGGTGTCCCCACCACTCTTCGCAAACTCTGTTCGTGTCTACGGTCCAAACGGGATAAACGTAGGTTGGATTAAGCGAAGCGCAATCCAACACTAGCCGAGAACACGCAAATGGCCCGATATCTGTCGGATTACGACTTCGTCTAATCCGACCTACTTGTATTTGTGCATGCGGGCCTGCAAATAGATTGAAAAGGGCGCTGGCCGGAGGGGCTTTCCAAAAACGTGGAGCGCCAGGGATGGCGCGACCGAGCCCCCCATGGATGGGTTCACGGGCGTTTTTTGGAAAGCCCCTCCGGCCAGCGCCCGACAGCACCAAACATGATATGCGAACTCTCCTGAAACCAGGGGAGTCATCGAAACGGAGCACTTTTGAACGCCAACGACTCAAGACAATTCGACCTGCACCCGGTGGACCAGCACCGGCTGACCACCCTCTGCGGCCAGTTTGATGAGCACCTGAAGCACATCGAGCGGCGTATGAACGTGAAGATTGGTCGCCGCGGGCATCATTTCCGGGTGGAGGGTGAAACCGAGCATGTGGCCGCAGCCACGGAGGTTATCCGGCACCTGTACCGGGAAACCGAGGCCAACGATGATATCTCGCCGGATATGGTTCACCTGTTTATCCGGGAGACCGGTTTCGAGCGGCTGCCGGATGATGTTCCGTACAATGGCGCGGTCACGGTCATCAAAACGCCGAAGCTGCAGGCCAAGCCCCGGGGCGAGAACCAGCAGAAGTACGTGCACAACATCCGCACCCACGACGTGAACTTTGGCATTGGCCCGGCCGGTACCGGCAAGACCTGGCTTGCGGTGGCCTGTGCGGTGGAGGCACTGAAAGACGAGCAGGTGAAGCGCATCCTGCTGGTCCGGCCTGCCGTGGAGGCCGGCGAGAAGCTCGGCTTCCTGCCCGGTGATCTGGCCCAGAAGGTGGATCCCTATCTTCGCCCGCTGTACGACGCCCTTTACGAAATGCTGGGCTTCGATCATGTCACCCGGCTGATCGAGAAAAGCGTGATCGAGATCGCGCCGCTGGCGTTCATGCGGGGCCGTACCCTCAATAATTCGTTTATCATTCTGGACGAAAGCCAGAACACCACCCGTGAGCAGATGAAGATGTTTCTGACGCGGATCGGCTTCGGTTCCACCGCGGTGATTACCGGCGATACCACCCAGGTGGACCTGCCCCGGGGCCAGAATTCCGGCCTGATCCATGCTGCGGGGGTGCTGAGCAAGGTAGCCGGTATCGGCTTCACACGTTTCGAGGCCCGGGATGTGGTCCGTCATCCGCTGGTTCAGCGGATTGTAGAAGCTTATGATTCCCTGGATGATGGGAGTGCCACAGGCCAGTGAGCAAGTTGACAGTGGATTTGCAGAGGGTCGTTGAGGCCCCGGGTGTACCGGACGACACCGACTTTGAACGCTGGGCACAGGCGGCATGGCAGGGCGAGGATCCGTCCGAAGTGACCATACGTATCGTTTCCAGCGATGAGAGTGCCGGGATGAACCGTCAGTATCGCGGGAAATCAGGGCCAACCAATGTCCTGTCCTTCCCATTTGAAGCGCCAGCCGGTATAACAGTTCCGTTGGCGGGTGATCTGATTATCTGTGCCCCGGTGGTGGAGAAAGAAGCCACGGAACAGCACAAGACACTGAAGGAACACTGGGCCCATATGGTGGTGCACGGCATGTTGCACCTCCAGGGCTACGACCATATAGACAATGATGATGCCGAGGTCATGGAAGCCCTCGAGATCCGGTTGCTCCGGCAACTCGGGTTCAGCAATCCCTACGAGACAGAGGAAACGGAAACAGACTCATGAACGACGATCAGTCGAGTCGCAGTCAGGGCGGCAACAAGTCCTGGCTGGAGCGTATATCACAGGCCTTCTCCAGCGGGCCTGAGTCCGTTGAGGACGTGCTGGAAATCCTGCGGGACGCCGAGTCCCAGAACATCATCGACACCGATGCCATGAGCATCATCGAGGGTGCCATGCAGGTGATCGACATGCGGGTGGATGAGATCATGATCCCCCGCTCCCAGATGGTCACCGTCAAGGCATCCCAGGACCCGAAAGAATTCCTGGGCGAAATCATCTCCTCTGCCCACAGCCGGTTTCCGGTTATCGGCGACAGCCAGGACGATGTAATTGGCGTGCTGCTCGCCAAGGATCTGCTCCCCCTGGCCCTGAACAATGACCTCAACTGGAACCGCATCCGGGAGATTCTGCGTCCGCCCACGTTTGTGCCGGAAAGCAAGCGTCTCAACCAGTTGCTGAAAGAATTCAAGGAAACCCGCAATCACATGGCCATCGTGGTGGATGAGTATGGTGGCACCGCTGGCCTGATTACCATTGAGGATGTGCTGGAACAGATCGTGGGCGAGATTGAAGACGAGCACGATTTCGACGAGGAAACCCATATCAAGGCCCGGGGTGACGGTACCTACGCCGTCAAGGCAGTAACACCGGTGGACGATTTCAACGAATTCTTTGAAACCGAACTGGACGAGGAAGAGTTCGACACCATCGGTGGTGTGGTGCTCAAGGAGTTCGGCCACCTGCCCAGACGGGGCGAATCCGTGGAGTTTGGCGGCTTGCAGTTTACCATCGCCAATGCCGATAACCGTGTCATCCGTCTGTTGCAGGTAACCCGCGGCGATGACCAGTAGCACCACAACCGGTAACACCCTGCCCACATCGATCCTTTCAGAACAGCCCTGGTTGCGGGCCGTGGCTCTGCTGGTTGCCGGCGCCATGCAGACCCTGACCTTCTCGCCATTCAACTGGTGGTGGCTGGGGCCGTTGTCCATCGCCCTGATACTGCTGTGCTGCCTGCCGCTTGCACCAAAAAAGCTGTTCCGGTCAGGCTGGCTCGTGGGGCTGGGCTTGTTCGGGACCGGCGCCAGCTGGGTCTATATCAGTATCAGTGAACACGGCAATACGTCGGTACCACTGGCCATTGTTCTCACCATTATTTTTGTGGCGGGACTGGCGCTGTTCCATGGCCTGGCATTCTGGGCCTGGGGCAAGCTGGCCAAAGACAGTGCCGTCAGGCGCCTGTTACTGTTTCCGGCGGTCTGGATACTGGCAGACTGGGTTCGGGGCTGGTTGCTGACAGGTTTCCCCTGGCTCTACCTGGGTACGGCACACGTGGACGGCCCCCTGGGCGGATTTGCGCCTGTGGTGGGGGTTCATGGAGTGACTTTCTGGGTCCTTGCCACCGGGGTCGCGATGATCGCCTGTTGGTGGTTGGCCAGAAACACACGCTTTACCAGCGCTGCCATCGTCGCGGTCGTGGCTCTCCTGCCCTGGATCACCGGCCCGGCGGCCTCCGGCGCAAACTGGACCACGCTTGACGAGGAACCCACCACCTTTGCCTCCATGCAGGGCAATATTCCCCAGCAGATCAAGTGGGATCCCGATTTCCTCCGGGACCAGATTGTCGCCTATCTGGATCTGACGGAAGATCACTGGAACACTGACCTGATCCTGTGGCCTGAAACCGCCATCCCCATCCCCCAGGATCAGGCCGGAAAGGTGATTGACCGCATTGGTGAAGAGCTCGGTGATAACAGTACTTTGATTACCGGCATTCCCTGGTATGGCTTCAGTGACCGCATTGAAGACTTCACTTTTCACAACAGCATCATGGCCATAGGCAATGGTGACGGCATCTACCATAAACAGAAACTGGTGCCTTTTGGCGAGTACGTACCACTGCAGCAATGGCTCCGGGGCCTGATCGGTTTCTTTGACCTGCCCATGTCCAGCTTCAGCCGAGGCCCCTCCAACCAGGCACCTCTTGATGCCAACGGCACCAACATCATGCCTTTCATCTGCTATGAAGTGGCTTATCCGGATTTCGTGGCCACGAACGCCCGCGACTCCGGCCTGCTACTGACCATCAGCAACGACGGCTGGTTCGGCGACTCCATCGGGCCGTTGCAGCACCTGCAGATCGCCCGCATGCGGGCACTGGAAACCGGCCGATACATGCTGCGGGGCACCAACAACGGTGTCACCGCCATCATCGATCACAAGGGCCAGCTCCGGGAAACCATTCCCCAGTTCGAGCGTGCGGTGCTTACGGGTGAGGTCCATGCGGCCGAAGGAAGCACGCCATACATGCAGTCCGGCTCGTGGCCGGTGCTGACGCTGGCGGCCATCCTTATTGTGTTTGTTCGGGAGCGTGTGATTCCCAGGAACTGATCCCGGTTATCGTCCGGGTAGACTGGAGGTGAGTGCCTGGCCATGGGGTGGGGGTTCCCACCCCATGGCCGCTCTGGCTCGGTACTGAACTCCGTAGGTCGGATTAGCGAAGCGTAATCTGACAGATGGTGTCCCGTCTCTGGCTGGGTGTCGGATTACGACTTCGTCTAATCCGACCTACGCCAACTAATCCGACCTACAGCTACGCCTACTCCGATTTCCGGGGCCAACGGCTGGTGACCCGTTCGTAGTAATGGGATCCACAGGCGTCGCAGGGTTCCAGGTGGCTGGTTGCCGTCAGGCAACGCATGTGGCCGCAGTTGAGGCACTTGAACATGCCGGCGGTGGCCACTTCGCCACTGATGTACTGGCTGGCCTCATGGTTTTCAAGTTTCTGGTTCAGCTCCAGGGTATCGAGCCTGGTCTTGTCCGCCACCGAGAACAGCATGTCCGCCAGCTGGTGTTCCAGCAGCGAGATATCCAGTTGCAACCATTCCTTCAGGCCTTCGCCGGTCTCCTCCACGAAGTGCAGCAGGTGCTCAAGGTCCCGTTGGAGGTAGGCACCCAGCAGGTCTGCCTCCTCGCGGGTCATTTCTTCCAGTTCGTACTCGAACTCTACCGCCCGTTCAATTTCTTCCTGCAGGGTATCGCGGGTGGTTTCCTGCATTTCACTGAGCCGGGCCTGAACCCTTTCCAGCATTCGGTCATACGCTTCAAGGGCTTTGCCTGAGAGGTGATTGCGTTCTGGTTCGGTCATGGCCGCTCCCTATGGTGTACGGTGATAGTGGGGATAGCTGATCAGGGCACGCTGTGAATACGTCCATGTACGCTTGACAAAAACATCCCTGTTTTTGACATCCCTGATCAGCTATCCCCACTCTCCCCTATACCTGACTGTTTTGAAAACCTGCTACAAGAGTCCGGGCGGGCAGGTACGGGTGACCGGGACCGTAAAAAACATGGATGTTTTTTACGAGCCTACAGGGACGTATTCACGGCGTGTCCCGGTCACCCGTACCTGCCTGCCTTCACCACTAAGTCTGGCACAGGATGGAAAAATTGGCAGACTACCTGTTAAGCCTTGTGTGCGTTAGAATGTCCGGCCGCTTCGCACATCTTTTCTGATACAGGGTAACTTTGGTAATGGCAGGAATGGACCAGCAATACAATCCCCGCGATGTTGAACAGCAAGCCCGCACCTATTGGGAAGAAAATAACACCTTCACGGTGAAGGAAGAACCGGGCAAACCCAAATACTACTGCCTGTCCATGTTCCCCTACCCCAGCGGTAAACTCCACATGGGGCACGTACGCAATTACACCATCGGCGACGTGATCTCCCGTTACCAGCGCATGCAGGGCAAGAACGTGATGCAGCCCATGGGCTGGGATGCCTTCGGCCTGCCCGCTGAAAATGCTGCCATTGCCAACAAGACGGCGCCCGCGAAGTGGACTCACGCCAATATTGCCTACATGAAAAACCAGCTCAAACAACTGGGCTTCGGTTACGACTGGAACCGGGAGCTGGCCACCTGCAAGCCGGATTATTACCGCTGGGAACAGTGGTTTTTCGCACGCCTTTACGAGAAAGGCCTGGTTTACAAGAAGATGTCCACGGTGAACTGGGACCCGGTGGACCAGACGGTTCTGGCCAATGAGCAGGTGGTGGACGGCCGCGGCTGGCGTTCCGGGGCCCTGGTGGAGCAGAAAAAGATTCCCCAGTGGTTTATCCGCATTACCGACTACGCCGAAGAGTTGCTGAACGACCTCGACGAGCTGGAGGACTGGCCCGAGCAGGTCAAGACCATGCAGCGTAACTGGATCGGCAAGTCCGTGGGTACCGAACTGACGTTCCCGCTGAAAGGCCGTGATGACGCGCTGGATGTCTATACCACCCGCCCCGACACCCTGATGGGCGTGACCTACATGGCGGTGGCAGCCGAGCACCCCATCGCCAGGGCGGCGGCTGAGCGCTACCGGGAAGTTGCTGAATTCGTGGAGCAATGCCGCAACAGCAAGGTTGCCGAGGCGGATATGGCAACCATGGAAAAGAAAGGGATCGATACCGGCTACAAGGCGATTCACCCGCTGACCCAGGAAGAAATCCCAGTCTATGTCGCCAACTTTGTGCTGATGGAATACGGCACTGGCGCCCTCATGGCCGTGCCCGCCCATGACGATCGTGACCACGAGTTTGCACTCAAGTATCGGCTGCCCATCAAGCAGGTGATCGCGCCAAAGGAAAACCGGGAAGTGGACGTACAGGAAGAGGCCTTTACCGAAAAGGGCATCCTGGTGTCTTCCGGAAAGTACAACGGTCTGACCAGCGAAGATGCCTTCGAAGCGATCGCCGACTATCTGGAAGAGAATGGCATCGGCAAACGCACGGTCAATTATCGCCTCCGCGACTGGGGCGTTTCGCGCCAGCGGTACTGGGGCGCGCCGATTCCCATGATGACACTGGAAGATGGCACTGAGCGCCCGGTACCGGACGACCAGCTGCCGGTGACACTCCCGGAAGACGTCACCATGGATGGCGTCCAGTCGCCGATCAAGGCAGACCCGGAATGGGCAAAGACCAGCTATAAAGGCCAACCCGCCACACTGGAAACCGATACCTTCGACACCTTCATGGAATCGTCCTGGTATTACGCCCGGTTCTGCAGCCCCAACTACGACAAGGGCATGCTCGACCCCGCCGCTGCCAACTACTGGCTTCCGGTGGATCAGTACATTGGCGGTATAGAGCACGCCATTCTTCACCTCCTGTACGCCCGCTTCTTCCACAAACTGTTGCGGGACGTGGGGCTGGTCAACAGTTCCGAGCCGTTCAACCGTCTGTTGTGCCAGGGCATGGTGCTGGCGGAAACCTATTACCGGGAAGACGACAACGGCGGCAAGGTCTGGATCTCTCCGGCGGATGTGATTACCGAGAAAGACGAGAAAGGCCAGGTTATCCGGGCGGTGCACAAGGACGACGGGCAACCGGTGGTGGCCGGTGGCGTTACCAAGATGTCGAAGTCCAAGAACAACGGCATTGACCCCCAGGCGATCATCGACGAGCACGGCGCCGACACCGTACGCCTGTTCATGATGTTTGCGGCGCCCCCGGAACAGTCCCTGGAGTGGTCCGACAGCGGCGTAGAGGGCGCCCACCGCTTCCTCAAACGTCTGTGGCGCATGGTCAGCGAGCATGTTGAAAACGGGGCTGCCCCTGCCCTGGACAGTGCCAGCCTGAATGACAGCCAACGCAATCTTCGCCGCAAGACCCATGAAACCATCGCCAAGGTCAGTGACGATATCAGTCGCCGGCTGACGTTCAATACCTCGATTGCGGCGGTCATGGAGCTTCTCAATGAAGTCGGCAAGCTCGGCGATAACGAGCCACAAAGCCTGGCGGTTCGCCAGGAAGCGCTGGATACCGCCGTGCTGATGCTGTCGCCCATCGTTCCCCACATCTGTCACCGGTTGTGGCAGGCCCTGGGGCACGACGAACCGGTTGTGGATGCCCCCTGGCCCACGGCTGACAAAGACGCGATGGTTCGCAGCGAAATCCAGATCGTGCTTCAGGTTAACGGCAAGGTGCGCGCCAAGGCGGACGTTCCCGCCAATATTGAAAAAGACGCCCTGGAAGCGCTCGCCCTGGAAAACGAGAACGTGGTGCGCTTTACCGAAGGCAAAACCGTTCGCAAGGTTATCGTTGTACCCGGCAAACTGGTTAACGTGGTGGCCAACTGATATGAAAACGGCGGCGGGCTCCCTGTTTCGTCCCCTGGTGGCGGTGATCCTGTCCCTGCTGATGGCGGGGTGCGGGTTTCAGCTAAGAGGTGCTCCGCCAGTGTCGTCAGCGCTGCAGCCACTGGCTGTGGACTGTTCGGAAAATGTTCCGGGGCAACTGTGCGACGCCGTGCAGGAACAACTGGAGCTGGGCCGAATTCAGCTGAAGCCCGTTGAAGAAGCGGATTACGTGCTCAGGATTGGTAATTTCCGCCAGGAACGCCGGGCCAGCGCCATTACTTTGCGAGCAGCGGCAGCGGAATATACACTGAGGCATTCGGTGGATATCGAAGTGATCACCGCCGACAGGATTCCCCTCATAGAACCGACCGACCTCAACAGCAGTGAAACCTTCCGTTACGATGAATCCAACGTGCTTGCCAAGCAGCGGGAAGAAGACGCCCTGAGAGAACAGCTCCATGATCGCCTGGCACAACAGATCATCTTCCGCCTGGCCCCGCTCACCGAAGAACGCATAGAACGATTCAGGCAGGAAGCGGAAGAATCCCGGGAAGAGTCGCGTAAAGAAGACTCTGAGCCGTCGTCATGAAGACACAACCCCATCAGCTACCCCAACTGCTGCAGAAAGGCCTTTCCCCGGTCTATCTGATATCCGGTGACGAACCACTGCTGGTTCAGGAATGCTGCGACCAGATTCGCGCAGCCGCCCGCGAGGCAGGCTTTGAAGACCGGATTACCTTTCACGCGGATCAGCAGCTGGACTGGAACAGTGTCGGCGAGGAGTTTGGCGCGCTTTCCCTGTTCGCTGAAAAACGCCGCATCGAGATACGGCTTCCCACGGGCAAGCTCGGTGATGGCCGCAGTGTCCTGGAAACCGTGCTGCAGAATCCACCGGAAGACATCATCCTGTTGCTGATCAGCGCCCGCCTGGACGCGGCGGAAACCCGCCGCAAGTGGTACAAGGAGCTACAGAACAAAGGTGTGCATGTGCCGGTCTGGCCCATTGATGCGGACAAGTTTCCGGGATGGCTGCAGCAACGTGCCCGTAACCAGGGGCTGAGCCTGACCCGTGGTGCCCTGGATATCCTTGCCGAGCGGCTGGAAGGCAATCTGCTGGCAGCCAGCCAGGAGCTGGATCGTCTGGCACTGCTGGGTTCCGGCACCACTATCGATGAGGAAACCGTGGAACAGGCGGTTCAGGACAGCTCCCGGTTTAACGGCTTTGAACTGGTCACGGAACTGCTTGCCGGCAGGGCGGCCCATGCAAGAAAAATCATCGGTGTGCTGCAGCAGGAAGGCGAAAACCCGCTGGGCCTTCTGACTGTACTGTCCCGGGACCTGAACCTGACCATGGAACTGAACAGCGCATCAGCCAGGCGGGAAAACACCACCGGTTTCCTGAAAAAACGGGGAGTTTTCCAGCCCCAGCGTGCCCGGGCCGTGGAACAGGCGGCCAGACGGCTGAGCCGTCGCCAGCTGCTGACTGCCCTGGAACTTTGCAGCGCCACCGACCGTGCCGCCAAGGGCTTCGACAGCCTGTCGCCCTGGCATCACCTGCAGGACATGATCACCCTGCTTGCCCGCCCGGCCTGATCCATATCAAATCGTTTTCAATCCCCTGCTTTGCCACTTGACAGTTTTTCAGCTTCGGGAGCATGGTATAGCTGTCAACCATCAAAGGAGGTGTCTGATATGAGTTTCCAGGATGAACTTAAACAGTTGTCAGAAAAGATAAAACAGTATCGTGATGAAGCCCGTGTCCAGATGCATCTGGCCAGGGAAGACGTCAAGGACGAGTGGGATGATCTTGAAAAGGACTGGGAGCGGTTTCGCAACAAGCTCGATGGAGTTCTGCATGATTCCGAAGACGCAACCAAAGAAGCACGTCAGACTGCCCAGAAGCTTGGTGAAGACCTGAAGTCGGGCTACCAGAATATCCGTAGCCGATTGAAATAAAGTGTTAACCGGTTAACAGAATTCTACAAATACCCACCAAGAGGCTCTTTTCCGCAAGAGCCTCTGTGCCATACTTCTCATTATAAGTGAATGAAGCGTCATTTTTCTGTCTGGTACGGCCGCCGTTGTTTCATTCATGGCCCCATCAGCCAGTGCGCTTCTGAGCACTGAGAGGTATAAATGGCCTATGAGAACTCTGATTGTCTTTCTGATAGCATTGCCTGTATTTCTCCTTTCTACCCTGGCCAGTAGCCAGAATACCCGCTTCAGCGACCCGGACACGGTGGTCGAGAACGAATTCTGGGGCAAGCTTTATGCTCAGGGTGGAACCTCCTTCTTCTGCGAAACCCCCTTCACCAGCAAAGGCTTTCTGCTCACGGACGGTTATATCTACCCGCTGGCCCAGGTTCGCAGTGCCCTGGATTGCGGCACATCCAGCCAGTGCGCCAATGATAACCGGTACCGGCAAATCGCCTCGGACCTCCATAACATCGTACCGGTCCGCAGCCGCACGGAAATGAGACGGCGTAACGCACTGTATGAGGAGCTTGGCACGGCCAGCAAGGCTGATGAATGTGGTATCCGCGAAAGTGCCCAGTTCTTCGAGCCCCCTGAGAAGGTGAAAGGTGATATAGCCCGAACCGTAGCCTATATGGTGGATACCTATGACCTGCCCTGGGCGGGCGCGACGAGGGTTTTCAAGAGCTGGAACCGGATGGATCCCCCGGATGACCGGGAACTGACCCGTCATCGGCAGATTGCGGAGATTCAGGGCAACGAAAATCCCTTCGTACTCGATCCTGGCAAACTGGACAACCTTTAGCCACTGACGTCTCACCTACAAAAAAGGCAGGCCCACGGGCCTGCCTTTTCATATTACACGAGGAGGATCAGAACTCCTCGGCAGTCAGCGCCATCATTGAGGCGCTGCCGCTGCGGATGCCCTCGGCCAGTGCAACCGTCTTTGGCAACAGACGATCGAAATAGAAGCGTGCAGTCTTCACTTTGCCACTGTAGAAACCGGAAGTATCCCCCTCGGCTTTCGGAGCGGCCGCCTTTACCATTTTCGCCCACATGTACCCGAGGGCCGTGAGACCAAACAGATCGAGGTAATCAACCGACGCCGCGCCGACCGCATCGGGATTGTCAGCGGCCTGATTGATCACATGCTCGGTCACATCGGACAAACGCTCGAAGGCGGCAGCCAGCGGCTCTAGATAGAGGCGCAGATGCTCATCATCGCTGTTTGCCTCGATGAACCCGGCCACATCCTCGGCAAACAGTTCGTACAGTTTACCCTGGCTACCAACCACCTTACGGCCCATCAGATCCAGTGCCTGGATGCCATTGGTACCCTCGTAGATCTGGGTGATACGACAGTCACGAACCAGTTGCTCCTGGCCCCACTCCCGGATAAAGCCATGGCCACCAAACACCTGCTGCCCCATGATGCAGGCATCCAGGCCACGATCGGTCAGGAAGGCTTTTGCGACCGGCGTCAGCAACGCCACCATGCCCTCGGCATGCTTGCGGCGTTCTTCGTCGTCGGAGTACTTGGAAATATCCAGCCACTGCGCCACGTAAGTGGAGAAGGCACGGCCACCTTCCACATAACCCTTCATGGTCAGCAGCATACGGCGCACATCCGGGTGAACCAGGATCGGGTCAGCGGCTTTTTCAGGCTGCTGGGCACCAGTGGGTGCGCGACTCTGGATACGCTCCAGGGCGTATTCACGGGCACTCTGCAGAGACGCCTCCGCAGCTCCGATACCCTGAATGCCCACACCCAGGCGCTCGTAGTTCATCATGGTGAACATGGCCGCCAGGCCTTTGTTCTCTTCGCCAACCAGCCAGCCTTTGGCGCCGTCGAAGTTCATCACACAGGTAGCGGAGCCCTTGATGCCCATTTTCTTCTCGAGGGAACCACAGCTCAGGCTGTTGCGCTCGCCCAGTGAGCCATCTTCATTGACGTCAAACTTGGGCACCAGGAACAGGGAAATACCCTTGGGGCCCTTGGGCGCATCCGGCAGTTTCGCCAGCACCAGGTGGATGATATTCTCCGCCATATCGTGCTCGCCCCAGGTGATGAAAATCTTGGTGCCGGTCACGCTGAAGGAGCCGTCGCCATTGGGCTCGGCTTTGGTGCGGATAATGCCGAGGTCGGTACCGGCATGGGGCTCGGTCAGGTCCATGGCGCCGGACCAGACACCGGCATACATATTGGGCAGGTATTTTTCCTTCAGCTCCTGGCTGCCATGGGCATCCAGGGCCAGGCAGGCACCCGCTGTCAGCATCGGAGCCAGACCAAAGGCCATGTTGGCGGCCTGCATCATTTCCTCGAACTGGGCCACCAGGGTTTTCGGCATGCCCATACCACCGAATTCCGGGTTACCGCCGAGGCCGTTCCAGCCCCCTTCAACAATGGTCTGGTAGGCTTCGCGGAAGCCTTCCGGAGTAGACACTTCACCGTCATTCCACTTGCAGCCCTGCTCATCACCCTCGCGGTTCAGGGGCGCCAGTACGCCACTGGTAATCTTGCCGGCTTCTTCCAGAATGGCGTCGGCGGTGTCCGGGTCTACGTTCTCCGCCACTTTCGGCAGGGAAGCCCACAGGGCCGGCGCATCAAATACTTCATTCAGGACAAAGCGCATGTCACGTAAAGGTGCCTGATAATCAGCCATCTAAGATCTCTCCACAATTCCACAATTCGGTCAGTCTGCGAAGTGAACAAATACGGACCTTCGGTCCTGCTCACTTCCTCGGCTATGTGTCCGCTCAGGTTATTTTTATGGTGGCCCATTCTACCCTAATGACGCCCCCAACTCATGAGGTCCCGGCGGCCATTTCATGAAAAAAGCCCGCCTCCGGGGAGAGCGGGCTTTTTCGGTTCCTGAAACCCGCCTTAGAGGGCGAAGGCTTCTTCCGGCATATCCATCAGGCTGTCGGCACCAGCCAGCATACTTTCAGCATGCCCCCTGGCGCGCGGCAGCATACGCTTGAAGTAGAAGCGTGCTGTCTGGATCTTGGCGTTGTAGAACATTTCTTCGGTGGTACCTTCCACCATCTTGTCCAGCGCGACCTTGGCCATACGGGCCCAGAGGTAGGCAAACACGGCGTAACCGGAGTACATCAGGTAGTCCACGGAGGCGGCACCGACTTCCTCGCGGTTCTTCATGGCGGTCATGCCGATCTTCATGGTCAGATCGCCCCATTCCTTGTTCAGCGCGGCCAACGGTTCGATGAATTCCTTGAGCTGTTCGTTGTCGGCATTTTCCTTACAGAATACGTGCACCTGCTTGGTAAAGCCTTTCAGGGACTCGCCCTGGGTCATCAGCACCTTGCGGCCCAGCAGGTCCAGCGCCTGGATACCGGTTGTGCCTTCGTAAATCATGCCGATGCGGGCGTCACGAACGTTCTGCTCCATGCCCCACTCGGAGATGAAACCGTGACCACCGAATACCTGCATGCCCAGGTTGGCTGCTTCGTAGCCGATCTCGGTGAGGAAAGCCTTGGCGATCGGGGTGAGGAAACCGAGTGCTTCGTCCGCTGCCTTACGCTCTTCTTCAGTCTTGCCACTGTGAACAATATCAGCCTGCTGGGCAGTCAGATAGATCAGTGCACGTGCGCCTTCGGCAACCGCTTTCTGGGTCAGCAGCATGCGGCGGACATCCGGGTGAACGATGATCGGGTCGGCAATGCCTTCCGGATTCTTGGCGCCACTCAGGGAGCGCATGGCCAGACGCTCCTTGGCGTAGGCCAGGGATCCCTGGAAACCCAGCTCGGCAGCACCCAGACCCTGGATAGCGGTACCGATACGGGCGGTGTTCATGAAGGTGAACATGCAGTTCAGGCCCTTGTTCTCCGGACCGATCAGCCAGCCCCTGGCGCCGTCGAAGTTCATCACACAGGTGGCATTACCGTGGATACCCATCTTGTGTTCGATGGAGCCACAGGAAACCGCATTGCGCTCGCCGGAAGACCCGTCTTCGTTGGGCAGGTTCTTGGGCACGATAAACAGGGAGATACCCTTGGTGCCTTCAGGAGCACCCGGCAGGCGGGCCAGAACGATGTGGACAATATTCTCCGCCATGTCGTGCTCGCCGGCAGAGATAAAGATCTTGGTACCGGTGATGGAGTATGTACCGTCGGCGTTCGGCTCGGCCTTGGTACGCAGGGTACCCAGGTCTGAACCGCAGTGAGGCTCGGTCAGACACATGGTGCCGGTCCACTCGCCGCTGATCAGCTTGGTGAGGTAAGTCTGCTTCTGTTCTTCGGTGCCATGGGCCTCGATGGTGTTGGTAGCCCCATGGCTCAGGCCCGGGTACATGCCCCAGGACCAGTTGGCGGTACCAACCATTTCGCTCATCACCAGACCGAGGGAGTGCGGCAGGCCCTGGCCGCCGTAATTGGGGTCTGCAGTCATGGAGGGCCAGCCGCCTTCCACATACTGTTGATAGGCTTCCTTGAAGCCAGTCGGCGTTTTCACACCATCTTCACTCCAGGTACAGCCTTCGGTATCACCAACCTGGTTCAGCGGAGACAGCACCTGCTCACAGAATTTGGCACCTTCCCCGATAATGGCGTCGACCATGTCCGGAGTGGCGTCTTCGGCACCTTCCAGATTGGCGTAGTGCTGCTCGCTGTCCAGCAGCTCGGTCATTACGAATTTAATGTCACGCAGGGGCGCTTTGTATTCAGGCATGGGATCCACCTCAGGTTTTCGGTCACAGCTGCGAAACGGTCACAGCACTTTGCCTCGGGGTTTGAACATACGGCACAGCCAAGCAGGCTCTGCCGCAAATTAAACACTTGTTTGAAACATACGTTTAGAGGTACAGAATTGTCAATAGCCATGCTCAAAATTTGTGTTGCATTTTGTGGTGTGGTTTTACTGGAAAGGCGGAAAAATCAGCAGAAGCAGAACGGCAAAGGGATGGGTTATCAGGCAGTTGCCGCGAAACGGCGGGAGGTTTCTTCGGTGACAGCGGCAGACTCGCCGAGGCCGGAGATGGTTTGATAGGCACCGGCTGCACTGCGAGACTCCCGCGAATCCGTTTGACGATCACCCTCAGGCCCGGATTCCGCAGCTTCGGACTGACCGGGCTCCGAAGACAACTCCGAACGGGCCTGCAGCATCAGCTGCATTGCCTCGGCTGCCACCGCCCTGTCCTGGGGGGACGGTTCCGCCGGAGCAAGCGCCGCCGCCCTGACCACCCGCATCTTTTCGATGGTTGCCTGCGGATTCCCCTGAACCGGTGAGGTGTCGATGGAGACTTCCCCGCCCACTGCGTATTGAGCGCCATCAGGGCCACGTGCGTAGACATAGGAAATGGATCCGGCATACTGCCCGCCGACGGCCTGATGGGCTGCTTCGTGGGCTCGGACTTCCCGGTCACGGGCCTTCAGGTCAGCCAGTTCCTGCAGCTCTGCCTCTTCCAGACCCTGGGGGTTTTCAGGTTCCGAGCGTTGCGGGCGCGTACTCTCGCTGTCATTTCTGTCGCCATCGGCGACTCGGGTTGTGGTTTCCCGGTCGGAATCAGAAGAGGAAGGAGTAAGGCCGGAAACCCGGGCCGCGCCAGAGCCCCCGCCACCCGGGAGTGGATAAACTGGCGCCAGGGACGGAAGTGAACCGGAAATCATCATGTCGGCGATTCAGAAATAGCGGAAAACGACCGGACAGCCGCTCACCTGCAGTGTCAGGCCCGGATATCCAGCAGTGTGCCCAGGGTTTCATCGGCGGATTTCACAACCTGGGCCGAGGCTTCCACACTGCGCTCGTAGAACTTGAGATCGATAATGGGCTCAACCAGGCCACCGGAACCTTCAGCAGTACCCTGAGGGCCATCAGCGCCCCCGCGGGCAATACGGCGCGCGGCATTTTCCATGCCCTGCATGCCATCCTGAATACCCTGGATGCCGACTCCCAACGTGTTGTTGATCATAACTGCGCTGCCCAATGACCATTAATTGACTCAAGTAAGCCACATTTCTGGTCAATTTTCAAACAAACAATTCACGTTCAGGTGGGCCGACAGCACTTTGGGGTCTGCCTGCACCTGCCAGGGCAGGACGCCCATGCAGGGGGCGCCCAGGTGATTCACCAGGTAGTCCAGGGTTTCCTGCTCACAATCCATAACTGCTTCTGTCGGGCGGTTCGCAACCCAACCGGCCACGGCCAGGCCATCGCGGCGGATCGCTTCGGCGGACAACAGGGCATGATTGATGCATCCAAGTTTCAGTGGCACGACCAGTATCACAGGCATTTGCAGTGCTCCCGGCATGGCTGCATAGGTTTCGCGGTCATTGAGAGGCACCCGCCAGCCTCCGGCACCCTCAACCAGAAGCAGGTCTGCAGGCCGCATCTGCAGGCCACGGCAGAAGCCCACCAGGCGCTCGGCCGAAATGGTCCGGCCAGCCTGGACCGCCGCTACATGGGGAGCAATGGCCGGCTTCAGGGCGATGGGGTTGACCTGATCATAGCCCAGTGACTCCGACATGGCGGCCATCAGTATCAGTGCATCTTCATTGCGCAGGCCTTCCGGCGTCTCGTCGCATCCGGAAGCCACCGGCTTCATGGCCAGAGTGCGCTTTCCCATTGCCGCTGCCGCCTCGAGAATGGCTGCCGATACGATGGTTTTGCCAACCCCTGTGTCTGTCCCCGTCACGAAAAAACTTTTTCTGGCCATTGCCCGGTGAATTCCCATATCAGTCCGGCAGTTGGCACGTCAGCCATGCTGCCCGGTAAGTTGCATAAACCAGCCCATCATCCGCTTTCGGGTAATGATGGCACATGGCCCGTAAACGGCCCGGCGCCGTGGCCTTGCGCCGACGCGACGAACCCTTGAAACCGGCCCCGATGGCTTTCAGTTCTGCCAGCAAAGCCAGTGGTGAAGGATAATCCAGGACTATTGATTCGGTGGTGATCACCGGTGCCGGCAGTACCTCCCGGGCCTGCCGGCGAAAAGCGGCTTCACGGTCAAAGCGGTTCACATGTTCGTGCTCCGGGTCGGCTTGATGCCAGGCGTCTCTCAATTCCTCCAGGGTCCCGTCCAGCAGGGTGGATATGAACAGCTGCCCACCGGGCCGCAGAACCCGCCGGCACTCCGCCAGTACCGCGGCTGAATGACTGCACCACTGAATCATCAGGTTACTGAAAACCACGTCCAGACTGTTATCGTCCAGCGGCAGTGCCTCAGCATCCGCAACAAGCCAGCGTATCCCGGGGGCACCCGCTGCCCGCGCATACTCGAGCATACCCGGCGACAGGTCGGCCCCGGTTACCGTACCACCGGATCTGGCCGCCAGCCCTGCCAGCTGCCCGGTAAACCAGCCCGTGCCGCACCCCAGGTCAAGCAGTTGCCAGTCAGCCCCGGCTTGCGACCGGGGAGCCTGCTCCTGCAGCCAGTCAACCATCACCTGCCCCATGTAACGCTGTAACCGGGCAGCCGGATTGTAGGTTTTCGATGCGGCCCCGAAATCCCGCGCGATGGCGGATTTCAAAGGAGCGCGTGCCGGGATCCCGGTCAGATCAGCCATGAATTCCCCTTACAGAAAACAAACCGGCGAATCGCCGCCCGGCACAGCCGGGCCGCATGGCCCCGGGGCCAGTGAGTCATACCCGGTATCGAGACGGTTTCCGAGGTTTCCGACGGGATAAAGGTTTCCACCCAGGAACGGACTATAGCGTCATGTTCCGCCTGAAGATGGAGCGTGGGCACCCTGACTTGCTGCCACAAGCCGAGCTGGTCTTCCATCTCCAACCAGTCAAGGCCACGGATCAGGTTGGCCGGGGCTACCGAAGCACCCTGTTCCAGCCATGGCACCAGGTCCTTCCGGGCCTGCAACCGGTCATCACAGCCATGAATCAGTAACTGTTGGAATCGGCGCCATGCCTGGGGCGCCGTCGCCTCGCTGGCCACATCAGCCCTGAAACGGTTGAAAGTGTTAGCCGCCATGCCGACCGGCCAATCCGGTGAAGCCAAAAACCGGGGAAAGCCCGCCAGTGTAATCAGCCTGGATACCTGCACAGCGCTTTGTGAGGCGGCGGCCATGGCCACCTGCGCGCCCTGGGACCAGCCGGCCCAGACTGCAGGGCACGGATAACGGTCCAGAAGGTAGGCAGCAACTGCAGAAATCGAGCCACAGCGGGTCATGATCGAATCGTTCAGTGAAACCATGTGAATTTCACCCGGCCAGTTGTCGAACAGGGGCAACAACATGGCGGCATCGACGCCCCAGCCGCCGATCACAACCAACGGGGTCTGGTGAGCAACCTGACTCATACGGCCTCGGCGGACGACCCTTTCAGCAAATGCCGGCAGTCCGCAAGCGCGGTCAGCAGCGTCTCCAGATCCGCCTTTGAATGCGCGGCACTGAAGGTTACCCGCAATCGGGATTCACCTTCCGGCACCGTGGGCGGCCGGATGGCCGTCACCATCAGACCCTTCTGCTCCAGAGCGTGGCTCAGGGCGAGGGCGGTCCAGTTGTCACCAATCATGATTGGTTGTATGGGGGTGCGGGATGGCATCAGTTCATAACCCAGCAAGGAGGCCTGTCGCCGGAAGTCACGGATCAGCGATTGCAGATGGCTGCGGCGACAGTCCTGCCGTTCAATCAGATCAAGGCTGGTACAGGTGGCCAGGGCAAGAGCCGGAGGCATGGCGGTTGTGTAGATATAGGTACGGGCCTTCTGCACCAGATAGTCCATCAGCAGTGCGGGGCCGGCAACAAAGGCCCCGCTGGTGCCGACTGCCTTGCCAAGGGTTCCTATCAGCACCGGGACATCCTCTTCGCTCAGGCCCGACTCAGCCACGGTACCCCGCCCCTGGGGGCCAACAACCCCCACACCGTGGGCATCGTCTACCACAAGAAGGGCATCGTGGGCCCGGCAAAGGGCTGCGAGCTCCTTCAGGGGTGCGATGTCGCCATCCATGCTGAACACGCCGTCTGTCACCACCAGTTTGTGGCCGCCGGTTGTCGCGAGCATGTCTGCCAGAGTGTCCATATCCCCGTGGGGGTAGCGCCGGACCCGGGCACGGCTGAGGATGCAGCCGTCGATGATGGAGGCATGGTTGAGACGATCGGAAAAGATGGTGTCACCACGACCGGCCAGCGCGGATATCACCCCCATATTGGCCATGTAACCGGTGGAAAAAAACAGTGCTGAACTGCGGCGGGTAAACTCCGCCAGCCTGACTTCCAACTGGTGATGGCCCTGGTGATGACCGCAGATCAGGTGGGAGGCCGCACCGCCCAGGCCGGTATAGGGCATGGCATCGGTCGCGGCACGAATTATATCAGGATGGCTGGCCAACCCCAGGTAGTCGTTGCTGCAAAAACACAACAACGGCACACCGTCGGAAACCAGTTCCGGCTGCTGGGGGCCACTGATCAGCCGGCGGGTGCGGTAAAGCCCCGACTGCTTCCGGTCCTCAAGCTCGGCCGCGAAATCACGCATGATCAGTTCTCACCCACCGTGACTGGTTATGCGGATTCGCGGGTGGCGTCGTAGAACATATGACGGGTCTGCTCGTATTCCACCGCCTCGGCGATGGCTTCTTCCGCTGCCTCCTCGCTGCAGGCCTGCTCACGCATCTCCGGGCGAATACCCAGGCGATTGAACAGCTCGCGGTCCGCATCGGCTTCCGGGTTGGCGGTGGTCAGCAGCTTCTCACCATAGAAAATCGAGTTGGCACCGGCCAGGAAACACAGGGACTGCATCTGCTCGTTCATGTTCTCCCGGCCCGCAGACAGGCGTACGTGGGAGGCCGGCATCATGATCCGCGCCACTGCGATGGTACGGATGAAATCGAACGGATCCAGATCTTCCACGTCCTCCATGGGCGTGCCCGCTACCTTGACCAGCATGTTGACCGGCACACTCTCCGGGTGATGGGGCAGATTGGCCAGCTGGACCAGCAGACCGACCCGGTCGTCGGGATCTTCCCCCATACCCACAATCCCGCCACAACAGACTTTCATACCGGCGTTACGGACATTTTCAAGGGTATCCAGCCGATCCTGGTAGGTGCGGGTGGTGATGATGTGGCTGTAGTACTTTTCCGAGGTATCCAGGTTATGGTTGTAGTAATCCAGACCGGCTTCGGCCAGTTCGTCGGCCTGCTCCTGCTGCAACATGCCCAGGGTCATGCAGGTTTCCAGGCCCAGGGATTTCACCTGGCGGACCATATCCACAACGTACCCCATGTCTTTCTTCGAGGGGCTGCGCCAGGCGGCACCCATGCAGAAGCGGGAGGCACCCTTTGCTTTCGCGGCCTTCGCTTCGGCCACCACCTTTTCAATTTCCAGCAGCTTTTCCTTTTCCAGGCCGGTGTTGTAGTGACCGCTCTGGGGACAATACTTGCAGTCCTCCGGGCAGGCGCCGGTCTTGATGGACAGCAACGTGCTGATCTGCACCTCGTTGGGATCGAAATGCTCCCGGTGGACACTCTGGGCGCGGAAGATCAGATCATTGAATGGCAGCTCGAACAGAGCGCGGGCTTCCTGCATGGTCCAGTCGTGACGGGGTGCAGTATCGGGTGCGGTGGCAGTCATCGTTCAGTCCTGTTAACTTTACCGGGATTCTGGTTTACGGATTGAACAGATGATAAAGGGACTGAGATCGCTGTCAACCTTGTTAATGCCAAAGGTTAACGGCAAGGAACGGATTCACACATCACTGCGGGGCATCCGCAACCTTCTGTCTGCCGACGGCGGCCAGTGTGTCGCCTGTCTCGCGCCGGATGCCCGGTTCGGGCTTTGCGATCCCTGCCGCCATGATCTGCCGGTCAATCACTGGCATTGTCGCTGCTGCGCCCTGCCGCTGGCATTTGCAGCCGAGGACACTCTCTGCGGCCAATGCCTGCAGGCTCCACCCCCGTTCAGCAGGGTTATTGCGCCTTGGCGCTACCGCTTCCCGGTCGACGGCATGATCCAGCGTTACAAATACAACGGTCAGCGGGCCTTTGCCCGCCCCCTGATCCACGATCTGGCAGAGCGTGTTGCAAACAACCTCGAAGCAGCGCCGGATCAGCGGCCGGACCTGCTGGTGGCCAGCCCCATGCATCCGGCCCGCCTGCGCAGGCGCGGGTTCAATCAGGCAGCGGATATTGCCGAGCAGGTCAGCAAGCACGCAGGCATTCCCTGGACCACCCGCCTGGTCACAAGAAACCGTCGTACCCGGCCCCAGCGCGGACTTGACCGTGAACAACGGCTCGCCAATCTCAGGGGTATCTTTCAGGTCAACGCTACCCCACCCCCAAGGCTGGCCATCATCGATGATGTGGTGACCACCGGTGCCACGGCCCGAAGCCTGACCGAAGCCCTGATCAAAGCGGGAGCAGAGGATGTCCAGGTATGGGCTTTGGCGAGAACCCCCGGTTGACGGAGGCGTCAGTTGCCCAGCTTTCCGGCCACGTCGTCGGCAATTGCCAGGCAGGCGGTCAGGCCCGGCGACTCGATACCAAACAGGTTAACCAGCCCGGAAATGCCATGCTCCGCCTCGCCATCAATACGGAAATCCGCAAATCCGCCATCGGGGCCCGCCAGCTTGGGGCGGATGCCCGCGTAGGCCGGTTGCAGGCGGGTTTCATCCAGTCCTGGCCACCAGCGCCGGATACCGTCAGCAAACCCGTGCACCCGCCCCGGGTCCACTGAAAAATCCACCCGGTCTACCCATTCCACATCGGGGCCGAAGCGCGCCTGGCCGGCAAGATCCAGGGTCAGGTGCACGCCCAGTCCACCGGGCTCCGGCACCGGATAGATCAGCGAACGGAACGGGTGGCCAGCGGAATAGCTGAAATAGACGCCACGGGCCAGAAACTGTGGCGGTACCATCTGTTCGGGCATTCCGTCCCAGCAAGATGCCAGGGGAATTGCATTGAGGCCAGCAGCGTTCACCACCCGCCTGGCCACCAGCTCGCATGGTGCCTGCCCGCCAATCCAGAGCCGATGACGTCCCCCCTGGGTTGCAGCCCGCTCCACCGGGGCATGACAGACCAGCTGGCCACCATGGTCCTCCAGCTCTCCCAGTAATGAGAGCATTACCCCGTGACTGTCCACGATGCCGGTTTCCGGCGAATACAGGGCTTCATCGGCGACCACTCCAGGCAGTGCCTGCTGCAGGCCCCGGCGGTTTACGCTCTCCAGCACAACACCGTTACGCTCGGCCTGCCCGGCTATACCGCCAAGTTTATCCCTCTGTTCCGGGCCACAGGCGACAATCCATTTTCCGGTTTTACGGTGGCCCAGATGGCGCTGACGACAGAAATCATAAAGCATCTGTCTGCCGCGAACGCACAACCTGGCTTTTGCCGAGCCTTCGGGGTAATAGATGCCGGCATGGATCACCTCGCTGTTACGGGACGACAGTCCCTCGCCGAAATGCGCGCCGGCTTCCAGCACCAGCACTTCCCTGCCCTCCATGGCCAGGCGCCGGGCGGTGGCGAGGCCGACAATGCCGGCACCGATCACCACAGTATCCGTCTGGAGTGTTTCCCTGTCTGTCATGGGGTTCCACTGACCTCTGCCTGCCTGTATGAAATTGCCCGCCCTGCTTGCGCCCCCTGGTGAAAAAGCGGGAAGCGCATTACGGTAGCGGCCCTGAAACGTTATACTTGCCCCAGAAAACCAGTGCACGGAGCAGGTAAACGATGTCTGACAGGAAGCAGTTTATAATCGTAATGATGGTGGCCGCCATATTTGTTGGCTGGCTCGGGTGGCGCGGCTTTGAAGTGATCAGCCTGAACCAGGACCTCAAGGCCGATGACATGGTCGCCAACTATCCCTATCAGCACAGGGTGTTGAGGGTGGAGGGAAGCACCGCCATCATGAGCTCCCTGCGCTCGCACCGGACATCCACTCACGATGCACTGACCACCATTTTCCCCAGCATGCGCAACCTGGGTGACAACCACCGGGACTGGCAGCGCGCGGAACGTGAGCTGGCCCAGGTTCAGGCCAGGGCCGGCGACATAGTGCTCAATGCCAGCGGGGTAGACCGGGTTCGCTGGGAACTGGACGAAAACTGGTACCACCTTGCCGGAATGCAAGCCAAACAAAGCTCGAGGCGCTAGCACCTGTTTATGACCGAAATCTCCAGCCATCCCTACGACGCCTTAAAGCCGGACAAGATTCTTGACGCCATGGAGGATGCGGGATTCACCGTCAACGGTCGGCTTTTTGCCCTCAACAGCTATGAAAATCGCGTCTACCAGATCGGTATCGAAGACAAACCGCCGGTAATCACCAAGTTCTACCGCCCGGGGCGTTGGACTGAAGCCCAGATCCGCGAAGAACACGAGTTCACCGCACAACTGCTGGCGGCAGACATTCCGGTCGTGGCACCCCTGGTGATGCCATCCGGCGATACCCTTGGCCATTGCGACGACTTCCTGTTTGCGGTTTTCCCCCAGCGGGGTGGGCAGGCGCCGGATACCAGTGTCACTGATACCCTCTATCGCCTTGGCCAGTGGCTGGGCCAGCTCCACAATATTGGCGACACCGCCAGCTTCAGTCACCGCCCGGTGATGTCGGTGCTCGACGGCATTGAAGAAAACAACCGGTTCCTGACGGAAAACCGCTGGGTTCCCGATGATCTTCGCCCGGCCTGGGACTCCCTGATCCCTGATCTTGTGGACCATTGCGCCCGCCGGATTGACGACGCCGGCGACGTTCACACCCTCAGACTGCACGGCGACTGCCATGCCGGCAATATCCTCTGCCGCGAGGAACAGATGTTGTTCGTGGACCTGGACGATTGCCGCACCGGGCCGGCCATCCAGGACCTCTGGCTGCTGCTGAACGGTGATGACATTGAGCGCGGGCAACAATTCGGGGAGCTGCTGGAAGGTTATGAGATGTTCCGGGACTTCAACCGCCGTGAGCGACACCTGATTGAACCCCTGCGCTGTTATCGCCAGATTTCCCACTGTGCCTGGCTGGCAAAACGCTGGGATGATCCCGCCTTTCCGCGGTTCTTCCCCTGGTTTGCACAGCCGCGCTTCTGGTCCGACCAGATTCTGTCTTTGCGGGAGCAACTCGCCGCACTGCAAGCCCCTTCCATTAATGTTCCCGGCCAGTATTGAGGCCGGAACCCCAAGACCGGAGATTTCCTGATGAGCCAGAGTGAGGCCAGATTCACCATACGCAGCCTGATCGCGACAGCCATTGGCACTATTATTATGACCGTTCTTGTACTGGAGGCCAGCGGCAGGATCGATCACTCGGACAACAAGGACCATGTGCCAGTGGGTGAATTCGAGGCGGTTCACGTCACACCGGATGAGGAATTCCGCATGTCGCCCAAATCCTCGGAGCTTCATGCCGTATGCGAACAGGGCTACCTGGCCATTGCCGCCGATACCGATCCGGATTTTCGCGGCATACTCGTCGATTACAAGAACCGTGGTGTGCGATGCGCCCGCAACCCTGGCACGGGGAGCAATCCGCCGGCCGGGGAAGAACAGGAGCCGGCGGATAATGAGTGACAGCGACAGAAAACCGGGGCAGGCGCTGGACCGGCTGTTTGCCAGCGAGCGTGAAACCGAAGACTTCCGTTTCGACGCCTCGGTAGCACGGGTATTCCCGGACATGATCCGCCGTTCCGTGCCGGGCTACACCACCATCATCCCCATGATCGAGGTGATTACCGAACAGTACGCCCGACCCGGCAGCCACTGCTTTGACCTTGGCTGCTCCCTGGGCGCCTCGACCCTGGCGATGCGCCATGGCATCGGTGACCGGGACTGCACGCTGACCGGTGTCGACAACTCGGCTGCCATGATCGAACGCTGCGAGCACTACATTGCGCTGGATGACCATCCGTTGCCCGTGTCGCTGCGCTGCGAGGACATTCTGGATACCTACATCGACAACGCTTCGGTCACCACGCTGAATTTCACTCTGCAGTTCGTCGCCCCTGAGCGGCGGGCGGAGCTGATGAAGCGTATTGCCGATGCCACCCTGCCCGGCGGCGTACTGATACTGTCCGAGAAAATCCGTTTCGAATCCGATGCGGAACAGGCAATTCAGACGCAGCTCCATCACGAGTTCAAGCGGGCCAACGGCTACTCCGACCTGGAAATCAGCCAGAAACGCTCGGCCCTGGAGCAGGTTCTGATTCCCGAAACCCTGGCAGCGCACCGGCAACGGCTGACAGACGCCGGTTTTGGTCAGGTGCTGGTCTGGTACCAGTGCTTCAACTTTGTCTCCATGCTTGCCATCAAACAGCCCTGAAACGGAGCCCTCATGACGACTTTCGACTGGCAGGGGTGCTTTGCCCCGCTGTTCGATGACCTGGACAGCCGTGGTCTGCAACACTGGCGGATCCTGCTACAGCAACAACTGCACAAACGCTTCGATGAAAACCCTCATGGTGATATCGCCCGCTGGCTGCGGGCACTGAATACCTTGCCCGACCTCACCGGCGTGGAATCGAAGCTGAATCGCTCCGCCATTACCCTGAAAACAGGTCACCCACTGTCACAGGAGGATGCCGAAAAGCTCGAGCAGGGGCTGCGCGGGCTGATGCCCTGGCGCAAGGGGCCGTTCGATTTCTTCGGCACCTACATTGATACCGAGTGGCGCTCGGACTGGAAATGGGACCGGGTATCGCCCTACCTCTCGGATCTTGGTGGCCGGCAGATACTGGATGTGGGGTGTGGTTCCGGCTATCACTGCTGGCGTATGCTGGGGGAAGGCGCAGGGCGGGTCATTGGCATTGACCCCGGGCTGCTGTTCCTGTTCCAGTTCCTGAGCGTCAAACACTATGTGGGCGCAAAGAACCGCATTGATCTGCTGCCGGTGCGAATGGAAGACCTGCCAGCGAAACTGGAAGCCTTCGATACCACCTTCTCCATGGGGGTGCTGTACCATCGCCGCTCGCCGCTGGATCACCTTCTGGAGCTGAAAGACACCCTTCGCCCGGGTGGCGAACTGGTGCTGGAAACGCTGATCGCAGAGGGGCCGGAAGGCTACAGCCTGATGCCGGAAGACCGCTACGGCCAGATGAGGAATGTCTGGTTCCTGCCCAGTTGTGACACATTGTTGCGATGGCTGGACCGGACCGGTTTCCGGAATGCCCGCGTGGTGGATGTAACCGAAACCACCGTCGAGGAACAGCGCAGCACGGACTGGATGCGATTCCAGTCGCTGCAGGACTTTCTGGACCCGGACGACCCCTCCAAAACCGTGGAAGGCTATCCGGGTCCCAGAAGGGCGACGGTAATCGCCGACAAACCCTGAGGTTCGCCGGGATCACCGTCAGCGGTTACGCGCCGAAGGGGTGGCGGAGGACGATGGTTTCGACCCGATCGGGGCCGGTGGATATGATGTCGATGGGCGCCTCGATCTGCTCCTCCAGGAAACGGATATAGGCTTTGGCGTTTTCCGGCAACTGGTCAAGGCCGGTCAGCCCAACGGTGCTCTCCTGCCAGCCCGGCAGCTCCGCATAGACCGGCTCGATATCCTTGTAGGTATCGCAGCCGATAGGGGGTCGGGTGATTTCGCCATTGGGTGTTTTATAGCCAACGCACACTTTCACGGTGTCCATACCGTCCAGGACGTCCAGCTTGGTGAGGCAGATACCGGACACACTGTTGATCTGGATGGCGTGACGCAGTGCCACCGCATCGAACCAGCCACAGCGGCGTGAACGACCTGTGGTGGTGCCAACTTCGTTACCCTTCACAGCCAGGTGCTGCCCCATGTCATCAAACAGCTCCGTGGGGAACGGGCCTGAGCCGACCCGGGTGGTGTAGGCCTTGGTAATACCCAGAACGTAGTCGAGGAACAGTGGCCCGAAACCGGAACCGGTGGCCGTGCCACCTGCGGTGGTATTGGAGGATGTAACGTAGGGATAGGTGCCCAGGTCAATATCCAGCAGCGAGCCCTGCGCGCCCTCGAACAGGATAGGTTCGCCTCGCTTGCGCAGATCATGGAGAATATCCGTTACGTCGGCGGACATTGGCAGAATCTCTTCGCCCATGGACATCAGTTCGGCGAACGCCTGGTCGATGTCTTCCGGCTCTTCCCGGAAGTACTCGGTCAGTACGAAGTTGTGGTAGGACATGATTTCACGAAGCTTCTCCTTGAAGCTTTCCGGGTCACACAGATCGCCTACGCGAACGCCCCGGCGGGAAACCTTGTCCTCATAGGCCGGGCCAATGCCCCGGCCGGTTGTGCCGATCTTGTCCACGCCCCGGGCCCGTTCGCGGGCCTGATCAATGCGAACGTGGGTCTTGAGGATGATGGGGCAGGCAAGGCTGATCCTGAGCCGGTCCCGCACCGCTACCCCGTTACCCTCGAGCTCCCGGACTTCCTTCAGCAGTGCTTCCGGAGAGAGAACCACGCCGTTGCCAATCAGACACTGGACATCCTTGCGCAGGATGCCGGAGGGAATCAGGTGCAGCGCGGTTTTCTTCCCTTCAATGACCAGGGTGTGGCCGGCGTTATGGCCGCCCTGAAAGCGCACCACGGCGGCGACCTTGTCTGTCAGCAGATCAACAATCTTGCCCTTTCCTTCGTCACCCCATTGGGTGCCCAGCACTACAACGTTTTTACCCATGACTCTCTCTCAGTGCGGTGTCACCAGGCGGCGACATATCCGCGGATTTACCTGTAAATGAGTGACCTGATACCTGTCGGCTGTCAGCCCAGCTGCTCCACGACCCATTGGCCGTCACGTTTTACCAGAACCCGGTCGCAATTGCGGGAACGGGGGTCCACGCCTTCGTCCTCCGGCAAAGCCCTGATAACGGTTTCCGTCATCCGCAGACCGGATATAACACCGCCAAGAGCGGGATCCTGCTCCGCGGGGGCCCAGATTGATTTGCCCGTTGCCCGGGCACGCTGGCCCAGGGACACCAGGGCGCGAATATCCAGGCTGAACCCGGTAGCCGGACGTGCCCGGCCAAAATCACTGCCGATGGCGTCGTAACGCCCGCCCTTGGCCACTGCATCTCCATGGCCAGGTACATAGGCCGCAAACACAAGGCCCGTGTGGTAGTTGTATCCGCGAAGCTCACAGAAGTCGAAACCGAAGCTTACCTCGGGATAGTTCGCGGCGAGCATGTCGGCTACCCGCTCCAGCTGATCCAGTGCCTGTACCAGCGGTGCCGGTGCACCTTCAAGAATGCGCCGGGCTTCAGTCAGTGCCTCCCGGCCCCCACTGACACGGGCCAGTTCCCTGAGCATGGCTCCGGAGGACCCTGCCGCGCAATCACCCAGCAGTTCGTCCAGTTCCGGTACCGATTTCCGGGCCATGGCATCGAAAATGGTCGCTCCGGTATCCCGGTCGAATCCGGCCTCGCCTACCAGGGTTTCATAGATGGCTACATGGGCCAGGTCCAGATGAATCCGTGGCAGACCGGACACTCGCAGGGTTTCCAGCATCAGGCTGATGACTTCCATATCCGCCGCTTCGGAACCACTGCCGAACAGCTCACAGCCGGCCTGTATAGGGGTGCGGCCCGTCAGCATGTGTCGTGGCCGCGTGTGCAACACATGGCCGGCGTAACACAGCCGGGTAATACCTTCCTGCCCCAGGGTATGGGCGTCGATCCGGGCGGCCTGGGGTGTCATGTCGGCCCGCAGCCCCATCATCCGGCCGGTCAGTTGATCGGTCAGCTTGAAGGTCTGGAGTTCCAGGTCATGCCCGGTACCGGTAAACAGAGACTCCAGGTATTCGATCAGCGGTGGAATAACCAGCTGGTAACCCCAGCGCTGGCAGGTATCCATTACGTCCCGGCGCAGGGATTCAATCTGTCCAGCCAGGGGCGGAAGAATATCTTCCACGCCATCCGGCAGCAGCCAGCGATCAGATACTGTCATGAGATTCGGTTGTCCGTTCTGCCCCGGAGCAAATACAAAAGCCCCGGGAGTGCACAGGATTTAGGGCGATGTTCGGTACCAGATAAAAACCCGAACCAAAACCGGCAGAATTTTACACTGTTGGCAGGCACAAAAAAACCGGAATACCGAGGTATTCCGGTTTTGTCAGCGTACCGACGTGGGTTATCGATCGCCCTGGGGATCCTTCAGGAACCTCAGGAAATCGCTGTCGGTATCGATAACCATGATATCGTCCTTGCTGGAGAAGGTTTCACCATAGGCTTCCAGGCTGCGGTAGAAGCTGTAAAACTCGCCGTTGGTGTCGTACGCGTCCGCGTAAATACGTGCGGCCTCGGAATCACCCTCACCACGCATTTCCTCAGCTGCGGCAAACGCCTCTGCCAGGATAACTGTCCGCTGACGGTCCGCATCGGCGCGGATACCCTCTGCCAGTTCCTGACCACGGGAACGGAATTCCTGGGCCAGCTTCTCGCGCTCGGTTGCCATGCGGCGGAAAACGTTATCGCTCACCTGGCCGGGGAATTCAATGGCCTTGACGCGGATATCCACCACATCTATACCGAATTCCTTCACCGCGGTTTCGTTTACACGCTCCCGCAACTGCGTCATCAGCTCGTCCCGCTGGCCGGATACGACTTCCACCATGGTACGGACACCAAATTCGTCACGCAGGCCGTTATCGACCCGCGAAAGCAGCAACTCGGATGCACGGTACTCATCACCACCGGTGGCACGGTAGAACTGGTCTACGTCACGTATTTTCCAGGCGATGTAGGAGTCCACGTCAAGAGGCTTCTTCTCGATGGTCAGGTACTGACGTGACGGAAGATCCGTTGTCAGCAGCCGGATATCGAATTCACGCACCTGATCAATGACCGGTACCTTGAAGTGAAGCCCTGACGGGATGTCAGTCTCGATCAATTCACCGAAACGCAACAGCACGCCACGATGGGTTTCAGGAATGATGTACACGCTGGACAGCGTCACGAGCACTATGATCAGGGCGCCTGCAAGGCCCACAATACCTTTGGGTCCCATAATTATCTACTCCTCCGAACGCCTGAATCCTGCCTGCCACGCAGTTCCTGAATAACCTGATCCGACAGGGTCTTGATGTCTATATCGCTGCTGCCTGAGCTACCCGAGCTGTTCTGGTTGCCGGTATTCCCGCCTGAGCGATTGGTCAGCCTGTCCAGAGGCAGATACATCATGTTGTCGCTGCTCTTGGTGTCCACCAGTACCTTGCTGGTACTGGACAGAACACCTTCAAGCGCCTGGATATACATGCGCTCGCGGGTCACCTCGGGCGATTGCTGATATACATCAAGAACGGCGAGGAAGCGCGAGGTCTCACCACGGGCACGCTCTATCACCTCCTGTTTGTAGGCTGCGGCCTCCTCGGTCAGACGCTGGGCCCGGCCACGGGCTTCGGGAACCACCTTGTTGCGATAGGTTTCCGCCTGTTCCTTGACTTGCTGCTCGTCCTCACGTGCACGCTGCACCTCACGGAAGGCGTCCTGAACGGCATCCGGTGGCTGGGTGCTCTCAACGTTCACCCTGACAATCGACAGGCCGGTGCCATATTCCTGCAGGAAATTCTGCAGGCGCTGCTCGACCCGGACCGCCAGCTCGGCACGACCTTCTGTCAGCACTTCGTCCAGAACCGAGCTTCCCACTTCATGGCGCAGAGCACTGTCGGTTGCGAAAGCAAGAGCCTGGTTGGAATCACGCACGTTCAGAACATAAGCCTTGGCATCACCGACGCGATACTGGACCTGAAGGTCAACCGACACGAGGTTTTCATCCTGAGTCAGCATCTGTCCGCTTGACTGGGCATTTCTCACGTTGGTGACCCGAACCAGGCGGACGCTGTCGATGAGCGGGACCTTGAAACGAAGACCGGGGTTTTCGGTGCGGCTGTATTCACCAAACCTCAACACAACCGCTCGCTCCTGCTCGTCCACGGTGTAAAAAGACTGGAAAATCACATAGCCGACAAAAATGATGGCCGCCAGGGCAAGAATTGCACCTATACCGCCGGCACTGCCCCCTCCGGAGGAAGAGCCACCATCGCCGCCGGATTTCTTGCCTTTACCACCGAGCAACTTGTTCAGTTTGTCCAGGCCCTTTTTCAGCGCCTCATCAAGATCTGGTGGCCCCTGATCATTGCCGCCACGACCACCGCCGGTGCCCCAGGGATCATTGTCATTGCGGTTTCCACCCGGTTCATTCCAGGCCATAGTGCTCTCCGTTCCATAACTAGTCGAATGGCTGCAAATACTAGGGATTTCTGGGCGCCCCGGCAATAGCACAGCCTGTCTATATACGTCGTTCCTCGAACTTTACGTCTTTTTCCTGCATTCCGGCGCGGCTGAGAAGCTGCGACCAGTCACGGTACTGAAGCCGGACCTCAACGACCGAATCGCCGTTATCACGGTGATCCTCGCTGAGCACGGAGCCTGCCTGATGCAGCAGCGCACGCAGCTTGCCATCTGCAGGGCCGAGCACCACGAAATGGTGAATGACGTCTTCCGCGAGTCGCTCCACGATGGTGTCAAAAAGCCCGTCAAGACCAGCACCTGTCACGGCGGAAACCCACACCCTCACCGGTACACCGTCTTCATTGCGTTCGATCCGGGGCTCGAAATTGTCCAGCAGGTCAATCTTGTTGAATACCTGAAGCACAGGAATCTCGTCTGCCCCTATTTCCGCCAACACCTCCTCAACCTGCTCCATGTTCTCTTCGCGCCGGTCGTCATGGCAGTCAATGATGTGGAGCAGAAGGGAGGCTTCCGTGGTTTCTTCCAGTGTGGCGCGGAAGGCTTCAACCAGTTTGTGGGGCAGATGACGGATAAACCCCACGGTGTCGGCCATTACGACCGGTCCGATATCCGGAAGTTCCAACCGTCTCAGTGTGGGGTCCAGCGTAGCAAACAGCTGATCAGCCGCATACACGGTGGAGGAGGTAATCCGATTGAAGAGCGTGGACTTGCCTGCATTGGTGTATCCCACCAGCGAAACCGTGGGGATGTCAGCGCGCTTGCGGGCTCTGCGCCCCTGATTGCGCTGTTTACGAACCTTTTCCAGCCTGCGATGGATCGACTTGATCCGCTCCCTCAGCAGGCGCCTGTCGGTCTCCAGCTGGGTTTCACCCGGCCCGCGCAGCCCGATACCACCCTTTTGCCGCTCCAGGTGGGTCCAGCCCCGAACCAGGCGCGTGGACATATGCTCCAGCTGGGCCAGCTCAACCTGCAGCTTACCTTCATGGGTACGGGCACGCTGGGCAAAAATATCCAGGATCACACCGGTACGGTCAAGCACCCGGCACTGGAGCTCTCGCTCGATATTGCGCTCCTGACTGGGGCTGAGGGCATGATTGAACAGAACCACGTCAGCCTCGTTAGCGGCAACCGCATCACGAATTTCTTCCAGTTTGCCCTCGCCCACGAACAGTCTCGGACTGGGCTGTTTCCGGGAACCGGTAACCACCCCCACCGGCTCAACTCCCGCTGACCAGACCAGTTCGCGAAATTCGCCCAGGTCCTCGGACTCTTCATGGGAGGAAAACTCAATGTGAACGAGAATCGCCCGCTCACCAACATCGGGACGCTCAAACAAGTAGTAGAAACTCCGGATCAATCAGGTGGTAACAGACGGCAACACCAGCACAACAAACACCCGCGGCCCTCAGGGCCGGTTCAGGCCCATCGGGAGCGCGGGTGGTAACACCGGCATTACCGGGTAAATCAGTCCTCAGATTCTTCCCCACCTGGCGCCTGTGGCGGAATGCGGACATTCCGGGCAGGAACCACTGTGGAAATGGCGTGCTTGTAGACCATCTGGCTGACAGTGTTTTTCAGCAAAATCACGAACTGGTCGAAAGACTCAATCTGGCCCTGAAGCTTGATGCCATTGACCAGAAAGATGGAAACCGGAATGCGTTCCTTGCGCAATGCATTGAGGTAAGGGTCTTGTAGAGAGTGCCCTTTTGACATGTGTTTTCTCCTGTTGATAAGTAAAGGCAGATCGTCATTTACAATGTCTAAATGTGGTGCGATGTTCAATAATTTTCAAGGCAGTGTCTGACATAAGTTTGTCACCACTGTCCAGCCAGTCCAGACCGGACCATTTCCGCAACCAGGTCAGCTGCCGCTTGGCAAGCTGTCGGGTGGCGGCAGAGCCCTTTTCCACCAGGGTGCTGTAATCATATTCACCCGCCAGATGGGCCCAGGCCTGTCGGTACCCGACACAACGCATGGAGGGCAGGCCGGGATGCAGATCGCCTCTGGCCATCAATGCCCTGACCTCATCAAGAAAACCGGCATCCAGCATTGACCGGAATCGCCGGTTAATTCTTTCATGAAGTATCCGCCTGTCGGCGGGAGCCATCGAAAGCTGCACTACAGTATACGGAACAGACGGCGATTCGTCTGCCTGCCATTGAGTAAAATAGGTGTAATCCTCGACCCCGTCCCGGCTACCTCCCGGTGCCTCCGGCTCACGGCCGGTTTTATCCTGCCATATTTCGGAGATCGGGCGCCCGGTAATACGGATCACCTCAAGTGCACGGATCAGTCTTTGCCGATTGTTCTTGTGAATAAGCCCGGCTGCAACCGGGTCCAGCCGTTCCAGCTCGCGATGCAGAGCGCCCCAGCCGCTTTCCTCCGCCTCGTGCTCCAGGGCCCGCCGGATGTCCGCATCGGCAGAAGGCAGGTTCGACATGCCATGAAGCAGGGCCTTGAAATACATCATGGTACCGCCAACCAGCAGCGGAATCCGGCCTGCCGACGCGATTGCCGCCATTTCCTTCAGGGCATCACGGCGAAAGTCCGCGGCGGAATAGGTCTCAGCGGGATCACAGATGTCAATCAGGCGGTGGGGCGCCCGGGCAAGCTCCGCCGGCGACGGTTTCGCGGTACCAATATCCATACCCCGGTAGATCATTGCCGAATCAACACTGACAATATCGCAGGGCAGTCGCCGGCACAGCTCTATTGCCAGATCGGTTTTCCCGGAGGCAGTGGGCCCCATAAGAAATATGGCAGGAGGCTTCGCGCCCGCACCCTTTGTGATGGTCATAACGGTGTCACCGACCCCGCAGGAACAGCTTGTCCAGCTCGGACAGAGTGACAACCGTCCAGGTGGGACGGCCATGGTTGCACTGACCGCTGCGCTCTGTCGCCTCCATGTCCCTCAACAGGGTGTTCATTTCGGGTATGGTCAACTGCCGGTTGGCTCTCACAGAGCCGTGGCAGGCCATGGTTCCGAGCAGTTCATGAGTCACCGCCTCGACACGGTCACTCTCGCCATTTTCGATCAGGTCCGACAATACGTCCCTCACCAATTGTTCGGTGTCGGCGCCCCGCAACAGTGCCGGCACCTGGCGTACGGCCAGGGTTTCCGGGCCAATACGCTCAACACGGAGGCCCAGTTGAAAAAGCTCTTCTCCATGGGTTTCAGCCAATGCGGCTTCCTTCTGACTGACGGCAAGGGACACCGGCACGAGCAGCGGCTGGCTTTTCAGGTCCTGCGCCTCCAGAGCCCGCTTCATACGCTCATAGGTAATGCGCTCATGTGCCGCATGCATATCAACCACAATCATGCCCTGGCGGCTCTGGGCAAGGATATAGATGCCATGCAACTGGGCGATGGCATAACCCAGCGGTGGTTCGTCGGCGCTGTCCTGTGGCGGTGTGGGGGCCGCTACCGTTATATCCCCGGTTTCGGCCACGGCTGCCTGGCCACCGACACCGCCCCCCTGATTCAGTGACTGGTAGAACGCCATCTGGTCACGGGCCTGCCATTCGTGCTGTGCCGGCGGCTGCCCCCCGGAATAGCCAGTCGGCGACTGACCGGCTGACGCCGCAAACGGATCAGGCGCCGGCCGGGGATTCACACCGGACATCGCGAACTGGGCTCCGTAGCCATCAGACATGCCACCGGATTCACGCCCGTGGGACTGGGCCACCGCTCCCCTGAGATGATCGTCCGGCCGCACATCGGCCAGTGCCTTGTGAAGCGTACGGAAGATAAAATCATGGACCAGTCGCCCGTCACGGAACCGCACCTCGTGTTTGGTGGGGTGAACATTCACATCCACATTGGCGGGATCCACTTCCAGGTACAGCACGAAGGCCGGGTGCCGGTTATTGTAGAGCACATCACGATAGGCCTGGCGTACGGCATGGGCCACCAGCCGGTCACGAATCACACGCCCGTTGACGAAAAAATACTGCAGGTCGGCCTGGCTGCGGGAAAAGGTTGGTAACGCCACCCAGCCCCAGAGCTTCAGCCCCGTTGCTTCGGCGTCAATCACAACGGCATTGTCGATAAACTGCTGGCCACAGAGGGAACCGATCCGGCGCTCACGGTCCAGGGGATTTTCCGCCGGCCGGAGGCTCTGGACCACGCGCTGGTTGTGGCGGAGCGTGAACCCGGTATCAAAACGGCTCAGGGCCTGACGCCGCACACACTCGTCCACATGATTGAACTCGGTTTTTTCAGTGCGAAGAAACTTGCGGCGGGCCGGGGTGTTGAAGAACAGGTCCCGTACCTCGACCGTGGTTCCTACCGGATGGGCCGCTGGCGAGATGCTGGCATCCATATCGCGCCCTTCCACCTCGACCCTCGAAGCAGCTTCCTGGCTTTCTGTACGAGAGGTCAGCGCCAGACGGGAAACCGAACTGATACTCGCCAGGGCCTCACCCCGGAACCCCAGGGACGCAACCGCTTCAAGATCATCCAGGTTTTCGATCTTGCTGGTTGCATGTCGGCTCAGGGCCAGCGGCAGGTCCGCCTCATCGATACCGCTGCCGTCATCGCGGACCCGGATCAGCTTGACCCCACCCTGCTCGATTTCAATGTCGACCCGGCGGGCACCGGCGTCCAGCGCATTTTCTACCAGTTCCTTCACGACCGAAGCCGGACGCTCAACCACCTCGCCGGCAGCAATCTGGTTAGCCAGGCGCGGAGTCAGTAATCGAATGGGGGGCATGCTACCAGAAGACCTCGTTTCAGGATGCAGGAATACGAATGGTTTGCCCTACCATAACACGGTCATCATTGAGGCCGTTAAACTGCATCAGTTCACTGACGCTTGTCTGATTTTCCTTGGCGACTCCAGAGAGGGTATCCCCACTGCGTATCCGATACTGGCTGACGCTGCCGACATCCTGCCGGTTCTGCTTCTGCCATGCCAGCAGGGTTCCCGGCGGCGGTGTTTTCTGGAAATAGTCGTCAATACCTTCGAAAACCGCCCGGGAGAGCTTGTCTCGGTACCAGGCACTGGACAGATTCTGTTCTTCCTTGGGGTTGGATATGAATCCCGCCTCAACCAGGATTGAGGGAATATCCGGCGATTTCAACACGGCGAATGCAGCCTGCTCAACCCCTCGCTTGTGGAGCTTGGCAACATCCCCGAGCCTGCCGAGGATGGAATCCCCGACACCAAGGCTCGAATTGATACTGGCGGTCATTGAAAGATCCAGCAGAACACCCGCCAGCATCTCGTCACGGCCGTCCAATGATACGCCGCCAGCACCGCCAATCAGGTCTGAACGGTTTTCACTCTTGGCAAGCCAGCGGGCTGTCTCACTGGTGGCGCCCCGTTGCGACAGCGCGAATACGGAAGCGCCCCGGGGTTGCGGGGTGCGGAATGCATCCGCGTGAACGGAAACAAACAGATCCGCGTTGTGCTTGCGGGCCAGCAAGGTGCGGCTGCGCAAGTCGATGTAATAGTCACCGTTACGGGTGAGCTTGGCGGTGTAACCGGGCTTGGACTCAATCAGCTTCGCCAGGGTTTTCGCCATATCCAGCACCACGTCCTTTTCCCGTGTGCCCCGGGGACCGGTGGCACCGGGGTCTTCACCCCCATGGCCGGCATCCACGACCACGATAATGTCGCGTTTGCCGTTACTGTTCTCCGACACGGTCGGCTTGGAGGGCTTCCGGGCTTTCAGTCCGCCCTCGTCGATCAGGTCCACCACCAGCCTGTGACCATACTGCTGATTAGGCTCCAGCTGGAAACTCCGGGGTTTGATGTCGCTCTTCAGGTCCAGAACCACTCGCAGGTCATTCCCATTCCTGGTGGCACTGCGAATACGGCTGACCGGGCTGTCGGACAGATCAAGCTTTTCGAGGTCGGCTTTCAGACTGACGTTTTTCAGGTCTATTACCAGCCGGGACGGGCCCGAGAGGGCAAACACCTTGTGCTCGACCTTGTCACCGATATCCAGCACCAGGCGTGTGTGATCCGGAGCCGGCCAGATCCGGGCACTTTCCACACTGACGCCCGCCATCGCCGCCAGCGGAAATGTCAGTAACGCCAGGCCTGCGGCAAAAAACCATCCGGAGAATTTTCTTATAATCGTCATCCTGCACACCTGCACTGATCACTCACAATTAATGTCCCTGTTGCGGCTGCCATTGCCTGCCAACCCGGGCCAGCAGACTGCCACCCCGGGTTGTAGGCGCCGACAGCCTGGCATCCCGCCCGTCACCACGACTCCCCAGACGAATCCGCAAATCCGGATCGGGAAGGATACCCTGGCCCCGCTCAGGCCACTCGATAACGCACAGATTCTGGCCCTGGAAATAATCCCGGATGCCCATGTATTCAAGTTCTTCCGCATCCCCCAGCCGGTAGAGATCGAAGTGATAGGCCGGTGGATTCAGGTGCTCATAGGGCTCAACAATGGTGTATGTCGGGCTTTTGACAGCACCCTGGTGACCAAGACCGCGCATAACCCCCCGGCTCAGGGTGGTCTTGCCCATACCGAGGTCCCCCTCCAGAAATATCACCAGCCCCTGGCCGCTCTCGCTGACCAGCCCCGCCAGGATATGTCCAAGTTTTTCCGTTTCCAGCTCATCGCTTAAATACAGGGTGAGCTCGTCAGTTGCAATATTCATTATTCTCCGGCCACCCCTTTCATGTTCCCGCCAACCGCGGCCGCTTGCTCTGATTCCATCAGCACCTGCGGCAGGGCGTCTATTACATCCATGGGCAGCAGCCCCATGTAGCCCCTGGTTCCGGATGCCCGGTTTGCGGCTTCCAGGTGAAGGGCCGCGGCTGCCGAAGCGGAAAGCCGGGCATTTCCAAACTGTGCGTAAAAGCTGCCGAGTATGCCGGACAGGACATCTCCCATACCACCGGTTGCCATTCCGGGGTTGCTGCCACTGATAATATCCGGCAACACACCTCCTGAGGCCACAATAGTGCCGGCGCCCTTGAGCAGGACCACCCCGCCGAAGAGCTCGTGAATCTGTTCCGCCGCCCGAATCCGGTCACTTTCAATATCCGCCACCGTACACTCCAGCAGCCGGGCCGCCTCGCCGGGATGCGGTGTCAGGATGTGGTTGTCTGCCGGCTGCGCAACCCTTGACGCCATCAGGTTCAGGGCGTCTGCATCCAGCACCCGCGGTTTGCCACTGGCCACCACCTGCTGCAACATCTGCTGCCCCCAGGCGCCCTGACCGATGCCGGGGCCGCAGACAATCACATCAGCTGCGCTGATCAACGGCGGCAGTTCAGACCCATGTATCAGCCCCTGCACCATAACCGATGGACAACGGGCCAGTGCCGGCGCCACGTATTCCGGGCGTGTGGCCAGCGTTACCATGCCGGCACCGGACCTGGAAGCGGCCTCAGCTGCCATCATGCCGGCACCACCCAGCCCACGGTCTCCGGCGACGATCAGCACATGCCCGAAACGGCCCTTGTGGGCGGCCTTCGGGCGCCGGGGTAAAGAGCTATGGAGTCGCGACCAGTCCACCCGGTGGGCCAGGGGCTGCTGCCCACTTTCCGAGGCCCAGTCGTCAGTATCCAGGGACTCGAAGACCACATCACCGGCAAATTCCGCCCCCTGGCCGGTAAAAAGCCCCGCCTTGAGGCCGATAAAGGTTACCGTCACATCCGCCCGGACTGCGTCCCCCGCCACGGTTCCCGTGGAGGCATTCAACCCTGAGGGCAGATCAATGCCCAGCACTGGCGCAGCAGCGCCGTTGCAGTGGCGAATCATGGCCGCAAAGGGTTCCCGGGGAGCCCCCGTAACGCCGGTGCCCAGCATGGCATCGACAATCAGCCCGGCGCTGGCAATCGATTCACTGACCTCACTGTCAGAAAGGTCCGCCAACGCCTTCACTGGAACCCCGTCCGCCACAGATTTTTTCCATGCCTTGCGGGCGTCGCCAGACAGCTTTTCAGTGGGTGCCACGGCAATGCAATCCACACTCAAGCCATGACGGACTGCGTTGGCAGCGACCAGATAACCATCGCCACCGTTATTACCGGCACCGCACAAAACAAGAATCCTGCCCGGTTCCGGCCAGTAGCGAACCAGCCTCCGGAATGCACTGGCGGCTGCAGCCTGCATCAACTCGAAACCGTCAACCCCTTGCTGATCAATTACATAGCGGTCAATCTCCCGCACGGCGTCGGCGGAATAGAGGTCTTCTGGTAAACTGTGACCACCAGACAGGGGCATGAACGTCCGCTCCCGTTACAGAATTCGGATTAAGAAAAACGGCCAGATACCTGTAAAGAATAGCAAAACAGTGGAAAAGGTCATAACTTAATCAAATTAAACTTCCTTACTGGCATTCGATGACAGATCCGACCGATCAAATACTGCAAGATCTGCCCCGCCAGATCCGCGCCTGGGCCCTTGAACTGGGCTTCAGTGACGCCGGTATCACGCTGCCGGATACCGGCATTCACGGTGAACGCCTGAACAACTGGCTCAAGGAAGGCTTGCATGGCGAGATGTCATACATGGCCGACCATGGCGACAAACGCTATACCCCCACATCCCTTGTGGAGGGAACACGGCGGGTCATCTCCGTCCGGCTGGACTACCTGCCGGCACCTGATAATCCGGGGCGGGTGCTCACTAACCGGGAGAAGGCCTATGTCACCCGGTATGCGGTGGGGCGCGACTACCACAAACTGATGCGCAAACGGCTGGCAACCCTGGCAAAAAGAATTGATAGCGCTGTATCGGGCTACGATTACCGGGCTTTCGTGGACAGCGCCCCGGTTCTGGAGCGCGCTTTGGCGCAGCGCGCCGGGCTTGGCTGGATCGGCAAGAACAACATGCTGATTCACCCCAGGGCCGGCTCGTTTTTCTTTCTCGGGGAGATTTTTACCAGCGCACCACTGCCACTCGATGAACCTTTCGAGAAGGAGCACTGTGGCAGCTGCGCCGCCTGCCTGAATATTTGCCCCACGGACGCTTTCGAAGGCCCCCACAAGCTGGATGCCCGCAAATGCATCAGCTACCTCACCATCGAACTGAAGGGAAGCATTCCGGAGGAATTGCGTTCAAAGATGGGCAACCGCGTCTTTGGCTGCGACGATTGCCAGCTGGTCTGCCCCTGGAACAAGTTCAGCAAACCGACTGCAGAAAAAGATTTCCAGCCCCGCCATGGCCTGGACAACAGCGAACTGGCCACTCTTTTCCTGTGGACCGAGGAGGAATTCCTCAAACGCACCGAAGGCTCCGCCATCCGCCGCACCGGCTATGAAGGCTGGCTGCGGAACCTGGCGGTGGGCCTGGGCAACGCCCCCTCCACCATCCCGGTGATCGAAGCCCTGAAACAGCGGGCGGACCATCCATCGGACATGGTCCGGGAGCATGTGCACTGGGCCCTGCAGCGCCACGGCTTATAACCGGAAGAAATGCTCACGGTAATGGCGTAACTCGTTGATGGAGTCGCGGATATCGTCCAGCGCCAGATGACTACCCTTTTTCTTGACCCCCTCCAACACATCCGGCCGCCAGCGCCGGGCCAGCTCCTTGATGGTACTGACATCCAGATTGCGGTAATGGAAAAAGGCTTCCAGCTCAGGCATGTACTTCACAAGGAAACGCCGGTCCTGGCCAATGCTGTTGCCACACAGTGGTGACTGCCCCGGCTCAAGATAACGCTGGAGAAACTCCAGTGTTTTCTGCTCAGCATCGATTTCACTGAACTTGCTGTCTTTTACTCGCTGGGTGAGCCCGCTTTCACCATGTGTTCGGGTACACCACTCATCCATCTCGCTGAGCAGTTTGTCGGATTGGTGGACAGCAATAACCGGCCCCTCTTCGATGGTATTCAGCTCAGAATCGGTAACGATCGTCGCTATCTCGATAATGCGCTCTTTCTCCGGGTCCAGCCCGGTCATCTCCAGGTCAATCCAGACGAGGTAATTGGCTTCTGGCATTCATTAACTCCCAGCCTTCTGTTACGTGCATGGGCAGCCGGTTATTGCTTCCCGGGATACGCTACAAGCACATCCCTGTGCGCTCGACTGAAACCATCCCTGGTTTCAGACGATCCCGGGAAGCAATAACCGGCTGCCCTCATAATATTGGTAATATATCGGCCCGCAATGCAATAACTAACAGGCCCTGAGGACATCATTCCCGTATGATGTTACAGCAATCATCATTCTCCAGCAGGAAATAAACGACCCGGTATATGGCTAAACGTCGACTCAATAAACAGCAGCAATGGCGCATCAAGAAAATACAGCAGGAGCGGGCCACCCGGGCGGCCAGGAAAGAAGAGTCCATTGGTGAAAAACTGGACGCCGGGGATCTGGGGCCGGAACAGCAGGGACTGGTGATTGCCCATTACGGCCAGCAACTGGACGTGGAAGCCCTGGAAGGGGAAGACACCGGCAAGGTATTACGCTGCTTTGTCAGGGCCAATATCGACAGCCTGGTGACCGGTGACAAGGTCATCTGGCGGCCCGGAAGCGACGGAACCGGGGTAATTGTCGCCCGCTGTGACCGCAACTCACTCCTGCAGCGGCCGGACAACTTTGGTGCTCTCAAGCCCGTTGCTGCCAACATCGACCATATCATCCTGGTGATTGCGCCGGAGCCGGAACCCCACGACAACCTGATTGATCGCTATCTGGTGGCGGCAGAAAGCACCGACATTCCGGTGATTATCCTGCTGAACAAGACCGACCTGATCAATGACCAGAACCGGGAATCCATCGACAACCTGCTGGCCCGCTATGAAAAACTAGGCTATCGCACGGAGCGAACCTCAGCGAAGACTCTTGAAGGCGAGCAGGCGGTTCGGGTGGAGGATCTGGTAAAGGACCAGACCAGTGTCTTCGTGGGTCAGTCCGGAGTTGGCAAGTCGTCCATTATCCAGACACTGCTCCCGGACGAGGCCATACGGGTTGGCGCCATATCGGAAAGCACCGGCAAGGGCATTCATACCACCACCACCGCGAAACTGTTCCACCTCGATTGCGGCGGCGATCTGATTGACTCACCGGGTATCCGGGAATTCGGCCTCTGGCACATGACGCCCCAGGAAATCGAGTACGGCTTCCGGGAAATCCGTGACCTGATCGGCCACTGCAAATTCCGCAATTGCAGCCATATGGGCGAACCGGGCTGCGCAATCGCCCAGGCTGCCGCGGACGGCCGCATCAGTGTGGAACGGATGAAGAGTTTCAAGCGGATCCTGCAGGATATGGCCGAACAGAATGCCCGGGGGCTGAAAGCCGATTAAACGGCCTACCAGTTAAGTTCCCCTTCCCCGGGCTCTTCCTGTTCTTCAGCCCAGTCACCTTCCTCCAGACGCTCCATGGCTTCCTGCTGTTCCTCTTCAGAAGGCGCGGTCAGATCGATGAGGGGCTCATTTGACCGGCTGGCGTTGCTCTGGATGCCCTCCGCCGTCTTCTTGTTCAATACGATGATGGAAATACGGCGATTGACCGGGGCCTGTGGGTCGTCCTGATCGAACAGGACGGAATCGCTCAGGCCCACAACCCGCCCGATCTGCTCTTGCCTGACGCCACCGGCCACCAGTGCACGGCGGGCGGTGTTGGCGCGATCCGCTGACAGTTCCCAGTTGGTATAGCCGGGGCGGCCACTGAAGGGGGTGGAGTCGGTATGACCGGTGATGCTGAGCTTGTTGTTAACGGTGCCCAGTGTTTTGGCCAGCTCGAACAGGATGTCCTGGGAATAGTACTTGAGCTCGGCACGGCCGCTGTCGAACATCGGGCGCTGGGAACGGTCAACAATCTGGATTCGCAGGCCCTCGCTGGTGATGTCGATTAACAGCTGGTCCTTGAACTCCTGCAGGGTTTCGTTCTGCTCGATACGCTCTTTCAGATCCTGAAACAGCTCTTCCATCTGTTGCTGTTCCAGGGTCTGGGACAGTTCCTCAACCACCTGATCTTCAATCTGGATATCGCTGCTCTCGATATCCTCGCTGCTTTCGTTGATGACTGATGCACTGCCTTCCAGGTCGACAGGATTGGGAGACCCGCCCTCGGTAAAGCCGACAGGGTCCTTGAAGTACCCCTCGACCGCCAGCTTCTGCTCCGGGGAGGCCGTGGCAGTCAGCCAGAGCACGAGGAAAAACGCCATCATGGCGGTGGCAAAGTCGGCGAACGCCACTTTCCAGGACCCACCGTGATGCCCGGCGACAACCTTCCTTTTTCGTTTTACGATGATTGGCTGTTCTTCCAAGAAACTGCTCCAGACGGCTCTTATTCAGATTATTTCGAACGCACGTGGTCGTTCAGTTCTTGGAACCCCGGTCGCTTATCCGACGGCAGGGATTTGCGGCCAAACTCGATGGCCATTTGCGGCGCCTGGCCCGACACTGTGGCCACTATCGCCGATTTCACACACTCGTAGGCCTTGAGCTCGTAGCGGGCCGAATGTTCCATGGCGATGGAAACGGGCCCGACAAAGCCATAGCCCATCCAGATGCCCAGGAAGGTACCGACCAGCGCAGCGGCAACGCTAAGGCCGATTTTTTCAGGCCCTTCGGTGAGAAAGTTCATGGTGATGACGATACCGAGAACAGCGGCGACGATCCCCAGGCCCGGTAGCGCATCCGCGATCTTGTTCACCGCATGGGCCGGCTCTTCCAGTTCGTGCTGGCGGCTTTCAATCTCGTTCTCCATCATGCCTTCCAGTTCATGGGTTGCCATATTCCCAGAGCTTATAATGCGCAGGTAATCGGTAATAAAGGCGAGCAGATACTTTGATTTCATGATCGCCGGATAACGGCTGAAAATCTGGCTGTCCTGAGGATTGTCGATGTCCTCCTCTATGGCCATGACGCCCTGTTTTCGGGATTTATCGAAAACCTCATACATCAGGCTGAGCAGGTCCATGTAAAAGGACTTGTTATAGGGCGAACCGGTCAACTGGTTGAGAATGCCCTTGCCGACTTCCTTCACCGTGTGCATGGGATTCGCTATCACGAATGAACCCACTGCGGCACCGCCAATGATCAGGATTTCCGTAGGCTGCCATAACACCATGAGATTACCGCCATGGAGAACATACCCCCCCAGGACGCTTGCAATTACAACAACTGCACCGATTATGAGTAGCATGGAAAGAGAACAAACCTTCTGTGATTGTTATCGGGAAACCGCGACTGAAGCCAGGCTGTCATTCCGCTTTGCACAGATAATAGCAAGCACCGGTCAGAACCGCGAAGGTGTGAAACAATTTCTATACACGCGGCACGGTTTGGTAGACTTTGCTCCTTTGAGCGCCAAGGATCACCCCTGATGTACGACAAGCTTTTTGTAACGGGCCAATACGTAGCACCGCAACTGGCCATTTCCCGCCTTGCCGGCCGCCTCGCAGACAACGAAAGCGTTCCGGCGCTCAAAAATCGCGTTATAAACTGGTTTATCGGCCGCTATGGCGTAGACATGAGCGAAGCACTTGAATCGGATCCTGCCGCCTACCCCAGTTTCAATGCCTTTTTTACCCGTGCCCTGAAACCGGGCCTGCGGCCAGTGGACACACGTGAGTCTGTACTGGTGAGCCCTGTGGACGGCGCCATCAGCCAGTTGGGCAGCATCACCGGCGGCCGGATTTTCCAGGCCAAAGGCCAGTCCTTCAACCTGAATGAATTGCTCGGGGGCGAACAGCAACGGGCCGGCGTTTTTGAAAACGGAGAGTTTGCGACCATCTACCTCGCTCCAAAGGACTATCATCGCATTCATATGCCGCTGGCCGGCACCCTGCGAGAAATGGTCTACGTGCCCGGCAAGCTGTTTTCCGTCAACCCGACAACGGCAGAAAACGTGCCCAATCTGTTTGCGCGGAATGAGCGGGTTGTCTGTATTTTCGACACTGCGGCGGGGCCGATGGCCCTGGTACTGGTGGGAGCCATGATTGTCGGCAGCGTTGAAACCACCTGGGCCGGCATTGTGGCGCCGGGCCAACGCCAGGTTGACGTCACCCGCTACGATGGCCTCCAGAAGCCCATTCGCTTTGAAAAAGGCGAGGAAATGGGACGGTTCCGCCTGGGATCAACGGTGATCATGGTCATGCCCAGGGGCTCGGTTACCTGGAACGGGGACCAGGTCGCTGGTGGCAGAGTGCAGATGGGAGAGGCATTCGGAGAAATCACGCCCGGTCGGCAGGAAACGCAATAACGCCGGCCAGACTCTCCAGCCCCAGTTTCAGCATCAGCAACCGGTCAAGGCCCAGCGCCACCCCTGAGCAGTCCGGCACGCCTGAATCCAATGCTGCCAGAAATGCCTGATCAACGGGCATTTCCGGCTTGCCGGCAGCAAGTCGCGCCTGATTGTCCGCAACAAACCGACGCCGCTGCTCTTCCCCGTCCGTGAGCTCCCAGTATCCGTTACACAACTCTATCCCCTGCACATACAGCTCGAAGCGGTGCGCCTGCAGCAACCCGTCCTGCTCCGACACACGGGCCAGGGCCGCCTGGGACTTCGGGTATCCGGTAACAAACACCGGCCCGAAGTCAGCCAGTGCCGGCTCAACCTGGTAACTCATCAGCAAGTCGAGACAATCGTCCCGGGTAAATGCCTGCAATTGAGCCGGCTCCAGCCACTGCTCACAGGCGGCAGACAGCTCCCTGTCACTGGCCAGAAACGGATCAATGCCGGCAAAACGCAGGAATGCCTCCCGGTAACGTAATCTGCCAGGTGTCTCACAACCCAGCCAGCCGCATACCAGTTCGCTCACTTCCGCCATCAGATCGTCGTCAGTGAACCCGGGGCGATACCATTCAAGGAGGGAAAATTCCGGGTTGTGTCGCCGGCCGAATTCGCCATCCCGGAACACCCGCGCCACCTGATAGATGGGCCCGGAGCCCGCCGCCAGCAGGCGCTTCATGTGATATTCGGGAGAGGTCTGGAGCCAGGCGCCTGTGGAGCTGCCCGCAACCGGCGCCGGGCTGGCAGCGATACTTTCAATATTGGTATCGGTCACGCCGTAACGGCCCAATACCGGCGTTTCGACTTCCATCACGCCCCGTTGTGCAAAAAAACCGCGCACCCAGGCCAGCTGGTGTGCACGGCTTTCGAGGGCAGCCAGGGATGCGGCAGGCTGCCAGCCAGATGTATTGGTTACTCCGGTAGCCAATCAGCCACCTTTGACACGGCTGACGTATTCACCGGAACGGGTGTCCACCTTGAGCACCTCGCCAATGGTGATAAACAGGGGTACGTTCACCACGGCACCAGTGGAAAGTGTCGCCGGCTTGGATCCACCCTGGGCGGTGTCACCTTTCATGCCAGGATCGGTATCCACGACTTCCAGTTCAACAAAATTCGGAGGCGTTACCGTCAGCGGCGCACCGTTGTAGAGTGTTACGGTGTAAACGTCCTGCTCTTTCAGCCACTTGAGGGCATCACCAACGGCCTTGGCGTCCGCCGCGTACTGCTCGAACGAACCGTCGGTTTTCATGAAGTGCCAGAACTCGCCGTCTGTGTAGAGATATTCCATTTCCAGATCGATGACGTCAGCGGCTTCGAGGCTTTCACCGGACTTGAAAGTGCGCTCCCACTGGCGATTGGTCATCAGGTTGCGCAACTTGACCCGATTGAATGCCTGGCCTTTGCCGGGCTTTACGAATTCGTTCTCGAGAATGATACAGGGGTCGCCGTCCAGCAAAACCTTAAGACCGCCGCGGAATTCGTTGGTAGAATATGAAGCCATGAAATTATCACCTGAAAAGATGCGTATAAAAATTCGAAGGTCGCTATGATACAGCGAACCGCCACCCGTATAGAAGCCCGCCCAATCGATCACGACACGCGCAGTTGGCAACAGCTGCTGTCAGCCTCGGTTACAAGCCCGGAAGTTCTGCTCGAGCGGCTGCAGCTTGACCCGGCCACATGGCTTTCCGGTGCCCGGGAAGGTGACCGCCTGTTTCAGTTGCGGGTGCCGGAACCCTACCTGCAGCGAATCGTCCCGGGTGACCCGGCAGATCCCTTGTTACGCCAGATTCTGCCGCTCTCCGCTGAGGCCGACAAGCGGCCCGGTTTTGTTCGCGACCCGCTGCAGGAAAGCGGCGCCATACCGATTGCAGGGTTGATCCGAAAATACCAGAGCCGCGCCCTGCTGATGGTCACCGGGCAATGTGCCATAAACTGCCGCTACTGTTTTCGCCGGCATTTTCCCTATGACGAGAACCGGCTGTCGCCCCGGGACCGGGCGGACGTATTGTCGTCCCTGACTGACGACACCCGCATCAACGAGGTGATTTTCAGCGGCGGTGATCCGCTGGTGGCCAGTGACCGGCTGCTGTCGTCCTGGGCCGAATCCCTGGCGGACATCCCGCACATACGCCGCCTGAGGATTCATACCCGGCTGCCGGTGGTAATCCCCCAGAGGGTTTGTGGCTCGCTTCTCGAGTGGCTTTCCTCAAGCCGGCTGCAGATGGTCATGGTCCTCCATGTGAACCACCCGGCGGAACTGGACAACCACACCCGGCACGCCCTCGGGCGCCTGAAGGCGGCGGGTGTCACCCTGCTGAACCAGAGCGTGCTACTCAGAGGCGTCAATGACACAGCGGACGTACTGGCCGACCTGAGTGAGCGACTGTTTGACTGTGGTGTGCTGCCTTATTACCTCCACGCATTTGATCCGGTAGAGGGCGCTCATCATTTCGATGTCAGTGATGACAGGGCAAGGGAGCTGGTCCGGCAGCTTATCGGCACCCTTCCGGGCTTCCTTGTGCCGAAGCTCGTCCGGGAGGTGCCCGACAAGCCAGGAAAGACCCCCCTGGACCTGTTTGCGTGACACATTTGGCAAATTTGGCCCCAAATTACTTGTTAAACATTGTCAACTCGTGCTTTTCTCGCTTTTTGTTGTGCGTTTGCTATTTTAGAGTGCAAAGAGTGATAACAATAAAAAGCTGTAATTGCAGCGTTTTCCATCTAATACACGCAGGTGCTTGCAGTTCCGGCCTGTGGTTCGTGGTGCAACCCGGAGTACCAACCGTGGTCCAGACAATTGGCGTGAACTCATGGAAGGCATGATCCTGAAACCCGATCTCCGTGTTCCTGAACAGAAAACGGCGAGTCTCTCTTTTTGCCAGACTTCACCTAAAGCCTTCAGGGACTGGGTCAACCAGTTACCCATGGCCAATATTGGCGAGGCCTCGCGACAGCTCTATCACGCCATTATTGAACTCAACCAGCTGTTTATCTCACCCCAGCAACGCCTGCAATTGCTGGAACTGATTCGCCCGAAAATACACTTTGTCTGCTCCGAGCTTTCCAGGCATTACCTGGGCATGGCCGTGGCACTGCCCGAAAAGCAACGCAAGATTGCCAACCTGTCCCAGGCCCTCCAGCTGCACGCCGCCAGTGGTTACAAGCTCTGTGTACTGGAGTTCCTCGATAATGGCGGGCTCGACAAGAACCGCAAAGCCGTGGCTACGGCCATTCACCGGGCAATCTCGGAACTGGCGGCCACGATTGTGCGGTCACACCAGTTGTATTGTCCCAGCCCGGCGCAGAGCTGGCTGGAGTGTCACCGACTGTTCCGGTTTGCCCATCGCAACAAACTTAACGGAATATCTGTCGATGATGAAACCCTGAACCACCGTCGCAACAGTACGGTTGAGGACAGCTACAAACGCATTCTTCTGCTTGGCTGCGCCCGGCCAAACCAGTTGCGCCAGGCAGAACTGGCTCAGGTCTATGAGTTGTTTGAAAACTGGACCCACCTCGTTTCCTGCGGCCCGGATACGGACGACGACAGCCTGTTCGTGGTCAATATGGAACGGGACACCGCGCCCATCTACCGCAGCCTGCTGGAGCAGAAGCCCGGCAACGACAGTTACAACTTCGATACCCGCGAATTGTCGGAACAGATTACCGAATCACTGCATACCCGGAACCAGAAAGATGGCCAGAATGGCAGCCAGCTGGAGCTTCCCTCCCGGGTCAGTGATACCCTGCTGACTCATCTGAGCCAGGCGCTGGGCATTCTGGCGAAGCGCAATTTCAACCGCATCGCCAGCCAGGGAACCCTGGAAATATGCGTGGGGCTGACAGCTACCCACTATTACGTAGCCGGTAACAAGACATTCAACGAGTTCGTCAGTGGCAATGACAATGGCCGGCACGAACAGGACAACCAGTTTCTCCGATCGTCCCGTCGCAGAGAGGATGCCTGGGCCGGTGCCCACGATGCAGGCCCCAATGATGACCCGATTCAGTCTGCGGACACGCCCATCAACTTCCGCAACAGCATTGGCGCCACCCCCGACAGCGAATACGACCGCAGGCGACCCCAGTCTCATCATGCCCTGCTTATCAATACCAGCCCGGGCGGCTACTGTGTCGGCTGGGAAACCAACGTGCCGGCTTCGCTCCAGGCCGGGGAAGTCCTTGGTGTTCGTGAGCAGTCCAATCATCCCTGGAGCATTGCCGTCGTGCGCTGGATACGTCAGGTTCGCAATCAGGGTACCCAGGTGGGCATTGAATTACTGGCCCCCAGTGCTGCGCCTTGCGGCGTAAGGCTGATCCAGAAAGTGGGTAACAGCAGCGAATACCTGCGTGGTCTGCTGTTACCGGAAATCAGTGTGGTTAACCAGGCTGCAACGCTGATTACACCACGGCTGCCGTTTCAGTCCGGGAGCCGGATATCCCTGCTCCATGACGGCCGGGAGGATCAGGGCACCCTCTCCCGCAAGATCTCGGCGACCGGAAGCATCAGCCAGTTCGAACTCAAGCTCCAGAACGGCGGAACGACAACCGTGAGCCACTCGGCGCCTGCAACGGGCACCAGCGAGGATGAGTTCGATTCCCTGTGGCCGTCACTTTAAGGTTTGATTTCAGACAATCCCAAGCGCCACGACCGGCGCCAAGGGTTGTTATTGAACAGTAACCCCTGCATCATTCAGCGTTAGTGGAAGACCGGCTCTACACTCATTAAACCGGCCGGCACAGACAACGCGCATCACGAGACACCTGACGAATGCAGAAAAAGAACGCAACCGTACACCTGCTGATCCTCGACCCCTCACAAAATGACGCTGAAACCCTCGTCAGCCTGCTCCGGAACTCGGGCAAGGCCACGAGGGCCCACCGTATTACCTCCGAGGAAGACCTTGAGGAGACTCTGAAGGCGGGCAACTGGGATCTGTTACTGGCACGGGACGAAGCTGACCAGGAATTCGGACCGGATGGCGCGCTGGCAATGATTCGCCGGATGGACAAGGATATTCCGTTCATTCTGCTGACCACGGAATTCAGCCGTGAGCGCACCGTTGCCATAATGAAAGCCGGTGCCCAGGATACGGTGCCATTCGAGAATACGGATCAGCTTGTGCTCGTGGTTAACCGGGAACTGAGTGCCCTGGAGGACCGCCGGAGACGCAGAACCCTCGAATCCCACCTGAGGGAGGCAGAGCAGCGTTGCCAGTTGCTGCTGGAAAGTTCCAAGGACGCCATTGCCTACATCAACGATGGCATGCACATCTACGCCAACCAGTCCTACATGGAGTTCCTTGGCTACGACGACATTGACGACCTGATCTGCATACCGGTACTGGATACCCTGACGCCGGAAAGCCAGGAAAAATACAAGGAGTTCATGAAGTCCTTCGCCGAAAGCGGTGAAGACGGCGTGACCATGAACTGCGTGGCCCGCCGCAGCGATGACCAGGAACTCAATGTCACCATGTCTGTGTCTGCAGCCACCTATGATGGCGAGACCTGCACCCAGATCGTGATCCAGCCGGAACACAGTGACGCTGAACTTGAAGAAAAGATCCGCCAGATCAGCAGCCAGGATCTGCTGACCGGCCTGTACAACCGTCAGTACCTGATGGATGCCCTGGGTCAGGCGATAGCGACAGCCGGCAAGGACAACCAGACCGGCGCACTGGCCTACATCGCGCTTGATAATTTCATGAGTCTGAAGGGCCAGGTGGGCATAACCGGCGCTGATCTCATGCTGGGTGACCTGGCAACCCTGCTCAAGGAGCAGACGCCTGAGAACATGATCCTTGCCCGTCTGAGTGACGACGCTTTCTGCCTGCTGTGCCAGCCCTGCGAAGAAAAAACCATGGCTGAGCTGTGTGAGACCCTGTGCAAGAAGGTGGAGGATCACCTCTTTGACATCAACGGTCGCACCGTTCAGCTGACACTGAGTATTGGTGTGGCAGCCATCACGGAAAACGCCCCCAAGGCCCCTGACCTTATGGGACGGGCCCATACCGCGTCTTCGGAGCTCAAGAAGAAAGAGGGCCATGAACAGGGCAACGGCGTACTGGTCTACAACCCGGCCGATTATGAATCCCTGGATGAAAGCAACTCGGCCGACGCCATACAGAAAGCGCTGGACGATAACCGTTTCAAGCTGCTGTTCCAGCCCATTATCAACCTCCGGGGCGAGGGGGAAGAACACTACGAGGCCTTCGTCCGGATGCTGAACAAGGATAACGAGGAAGTATCCCCCTACGACTTCCTGCCCCCGGTCGGGCCCTCGGAAATGGCCATCAAGATCGACCGCTGGGTTATCCTGCAGACCATCAAGCAGCTGTCCAGCCACCGTTCAAGGGGCCATGACACCCGGCTGTTCCTGAACGTGACAGCAGAGACCCTGGAAGACAAGACATTCACCCCCTGGCTGAGCGTGGCGCTGAAGGCGGCTCGCCTGCCGGGAGATTCGCTGATTTTCCAGATTCGCGAAGGCGACGCCAACAACTACATGAAACAGGCCAAGGATTTTGCCAAGGCGGTTCATGAGTTACACGCCAAGGTCTCCATCTGCCAGTTCGGGTGCGCACTGAATCCGTTCAATACACTCAAACACATTGATGTGGATTACGTGAAAATTGATGGTTCGTTTACCGAAGAGGTTCAGAAAAAGGACGAAGCCAAAGAGGAGGTCAAGGAAATGATCAAGAGCCTGCAAAGCGCCGGCAAGCTGACCATCGTACCGCTGGTAGAGAATGCCGGCGTACTGGCTACCCTGTGGCAGGCCGGCGTGAACTACATCCAGGGCTACTACCTGCAGGCACCGGTACCGGAAATGAACTACGATTTCGGCGACCAATAGGAAATACGCAGGTTCATGGGCCGACCTACTGGCCGGCCCATGCAGACAACTACTCCCCTATCTGAAGGCTGTCACTTTCCCTGAACCCGATCAGATAGAGTATGGCATCCAGCCCCAGGGTCGAGATGGAATGCCGGGCTGACTCCTTGACCACGGGCTTTGCCCGGAAGGCAACGCCCAGCCCGGCCTGGCTCAGCATGGGCAGGTCATTGGCACCATCACCCACTGCGATCACCTGCTCACGTGAAATGTGTTCACGTTCGGCAATCTCCAGAAGCAATTCAGCCTTGCGCTTGCCATCAACAATCTGGCCAGCAACGCGGCCGGTTACCTTGCCGTTTTCAATCTCCAGCTCGTTGGCATAAACGTAATCAATACCCAGTTTCTGCTGGAGATGACGGGCAAAATAAGTGAAACCGCCGGACAGGATCGCCGTGCGGTAACCCAGGGACTTCAGGCTTAGGATCAGGTGCTCCGCACCCTCGGTGAGCCGAAGACGAGCGGCGATGCCTTCCAGTACTGATTCGTCCAGTCCCTTCAGCAATGCCAGACGCTCGGCAAAGCTCTGGCTGAAATCCAGCTCTCCCTGCATGGCACGTTCGGTGATCCCTGCCACCTGCTCACCCACGCCGGCTTCCAGTGCCAGCTCGTCAATCACCTCCGCGTCGATCAGTGTGGAATCCATGTCGAATACCACCAGCCGGCGGTTGCGGCGGAAAATCGAGTCCTCCTGGAAGGCAATGTCCACGTTCATCTCACCGGCGATGTGCAGGAAATCAGACCGCAACTGCTCCAGGTCGGAGGGCGTTCCCCGCACGGAAAATTCCACACAGGCAATGCGGTTCTCCGCGGGGTTGAGAGACGGCCGGGCGGAAAGCCGGCTGATGTTGTCTATATTGAGACCGTGGCGGGCCGTGATGGCCGAGACCCGCGCAATCTGCTCGGCCTTGATATCCCGCGACAGCAGGGTAACGATGTAGCAGGCCCGGTTGCGCCCCTCCGCCCACTGCTGATACTCCTCGATGGTAATAGGGGCAAAGCGCACCTGCAGGTCCAGGGCATGCAGCCGGAACAACAGGTCGCGGATAACCGGTGAGGATTTGGACTCATCGGGAATCTCGATCAGGATTCCCCAGGTCAGGTGGTCGCGTATCACCGCCTGGCCAATATCCAGAATCCGCACATCGTACTGCCCCATGATGCCGGTAATTTCCGACGTCAGGCCGGGCTTGTCGCGCCCGGATACGTTGATCAGAACCAGCTCACTCACTGTCAGGCTGCTCCTCTGCACTGGCCGCGCCCTCGGCGTTTGCCGCTTCGGCCGCGTTGCTGGCCGACTGAATCACATCAATGGCATCCACACGCTGAAGCCCCCGGGGCAGTTTATGGCCACGACGGCCGCGCTCGCCCAGGTAATGTTCCAGGTCGCTGAACTGCAATCCCATCTTGCGCTTGCCGGCTCGTATCTCCAACTGGTCGTCCTCGGCGAACACCGCAATGGCAACCACGTACTCTTCCCGGCTCTGTACCCTGGCCGAGGGAATACTGATGATCTTGTTACCCTTGCCCTTGGCCAGCTCCGGCAACTCACTCAGGGGGAACACCAGCATCCGGCCCTCATTGGAAATAGCCCCCAGGTAAAGCGGCTTGTCGGAATCCGGCACCACCACCGGGGCCATGATTCTGGCCCCTTTGGGCACCGACACTACCGCTTTGCCGTTCCGGTTCTTGCTGATCATGTCATTGAGGGAAGTAACGAAACCGTAGCCTCCGTCGGTAACCAGCAATACCTTGCGGGCCGGGTCTCCCATCAGAAGCCCGGAGAAAGTGGCCCCGGAAGGCGGGTTGATACGACCGCTCAGCGGTTCACCCTGCCCCCGTGCTGATGGGAGCGAGTGGGCAACCAGGGAATAGGCGCGCCCGGTGGAATCCAGGAACACCGCCTGCTGGTTATTACGACCCTTCGCGGCCATGGCAAACTTGTCACCGGCCTTGTAGCTGAGCCCTTCCGGTTCTATATCGTGACCCTTGGCGGCCCTCACCCAGCCTTTCTCGGACAGCACCACGGTCACCGGGTCGTTCGATACCAGTTCGGTCTCGCTGAAGGCCCTGGCTTCCCGGCGCTCCACGATGGGCGAGCGGCGATCATCGCCAAAGGTTTCCGCATCCGCCAGCAACTCGTCCTTGATCAGTTCCCGCAGCCGGTCCTCTGAACCCAGGATAGCCTGAAGCTCATCCCGTTCCGCCGACAGCTCATCCTGCTCGCCCCGGATTTTCATTTCCTCCAGCTTGGCCAGGTGACGCAGCTTCAACTCGAGGATGGCTTCGGCCTGCTCTTCCGACAGCCCGAAACGAGACATCAATTCCACCTTGGGCTTGTCTTCATAGCGGATGATGGCGATGACTTCATCAATGTTCAGGTAGGCCACCAACAGGCCTTCAAGGATATGAAGGCGGGCCAGCACCTTGTCCAGCCGATGCTGCAGGCGCCGGGTCACCGTGGTACGGCGGAAGCTGAGCCACTCGGTCAGCATTTCCCGCAAGCCCTTGACCCCCGGGCGGCCATCGTTTCCGATAACGTTGATATTGACCCGGTAGGTTTTCTCCAGATCGGTGCTGGCAAACAGATGAGCCATCAGCCCATCGAGGTCCACCCGGTTGGAACGGGGAACAATCACCAGACGGGTCGGGTTCTCATGATCCGACTCATCCCGCAGGTCTGCCACCATGGGCAGCTTTTTCGCCTGCATCTGCTGGGCTATCTGCTCCAGCACCCGGTTACCTGATACCTGGTGAGGCAAATCCGTCACCACGATCTCGCCACCGTCATTGATCCAGCGGGCACGCATTCTCAGCGAACCCTTGCCGGTTTCGTACATCTGCCGGATGTCCTTGCGGGGTGTAATGATCTCCGCACAGGTGGGGAAATCCGGGCCTTTGACATGTTCGCACAGGTCGTCGGTGGTGGCCTCGGGCTGGTCAAGAAGCCGTACACAGGCCGCTGTAATCTCCCGGACATTGTGGGGCGGGATATCGGTTGCCATACCCACTGCAATACCGGTGGTGCCGTTCAGCAGAACGTGGGGCAGCCGTGCCGGCAACACCGATGGCTCATCCATGGTGCCATCAAAGTTCGGCACCCAGTCCACCGTGCCCTGCCCCAGTTCACTGAGAAGGACATCGGCAAACCTGGCCAGGCGGGATTCCGTGTAACGCATCGCGGCAAAAGACTTGGGATCGTCTGGCGCACCCCAGTTTCCCTGGCCGTCCACCAGCGGATACCGGTACGAGAAAGGCTGGGCCATCAGAACCATGGCCTCATAACACGCGCTGTCACCATGGGGGTGGAACTTACCCAGAACGTCACCTACCGTGCGGGCCGACTTCTTGTACTTGGACGTGGACTTGAGCCCGAGCTCGGACATGGCGTAGATGATCCGGCGCTGCACCGGCTTCAGGCCATCACCCACGTTGGGCAAAGCCCTGTCGAGAATGACGTACATGGAGTAATCGAGGTAGGCCTTTTCGGTGTAGTCCCTCAATGAAACCCGCTCAAAGCCTTCATCCGTGGTCTGAAACTCTGGCATGGATGCCCCTTTGTTGCGTGATATGAATGTTGCCTGAAGACAGTTCTTGTGATTACCCGGCCAGCAGCCGGAGGGCACATTATATGGAGGCGGGGGCAGATACACCAATACCGTGTCGGATTTCCAATAGCGGAATTCCCGCATGGAGAGAGTGTAACCCGCACCGTATGCTCTCCTTCAGTAAGGCAACGACCCGTTTCACGACATCCGAGAGTGGAGAACTATGAGACCCAACCTGAAAGCCTGCGGGCAGGCATTGATGACGGCTGTGGTGAATGCTGTTCTTGCTCTGGCTTTGATGTTGCTGGTGGAGTTCGCCATAAGCGGAACATTCCAGCTTGCAGAGCCCTATATCTGGGCGGGACTTCTGATCGGCATGGTGATTTTCTTTGGCCAGTTCTGGCGCCAACGCCATCTTTGTCGTAACAACAACCCTTCAGGACATTCCAGCGACGCACTCTGACAGCGCAAATCGATCAATAGACAATCACCCTACTACGCTGCACTACGAAAACCCCGGCCTCCCGGCGAACCGGAAGGCCGGAATAATCCGGCTTACTGACGAATCCCTTCCACCGAGATAATCAGCTCAACGGTTTCAGAGGCTTTGCCCAGGTCCATGGGAATGCCGAAATCCGACAGTTTCAACTCGGTTTCAGCCTCAAAACCCATGCGGTAGCCTCCCCAGGGGTCATCGCCATGGCCCAGCATTTCCGCATCCAGGGTGACCTCTTTGGTGACGCCACGGAGGGTCAGGTCGCCAACGATTTCCGCCTCACCTTCTTCATCCACTACCACTTTGGTGCTCTTGAAGGTGGCCTCGGGGTATTCGCTGACATAGAGGAAGTCTTCCTCACGCAGGTGCTTGTCGCGCTCACCGTGATTTGAGTCAACGCTGGACGTGTCGACCGTTACTTCAACGGAGCTGTTCTCCGGATTCTCGGCATCGTAGACAAACTGGCCGTCGAATTCATTGAACCGGCCATAGAGCCAGCTGTAGCCCAGGTGGGAAATCTTGAAGTTAATGAACTGGTGGTCGCCCTCGGTGTCAAAATCGTAGGTTCCACTGTGCTCGGAAGCGTGAAGTGGGCCAACGGCCGCGAATGTAACAGCTGAAGCCAGCAGCAGTTTTTTCATAATAATCTCCTTGTTGAAACAGCCCGAAGGCGCGATTGCAAAACGATGTTCAGGTTACTGCTTACGTCGGTCCGTACCTAACATACGCCGCAGCGTATCATCCCGGTCAATAAAGTGGTGCTTGACAGCCGCCAGGGAATGTAAGCCCGCGAGAACCACCAATGCCCAGGTTGACCAGTAGTGCACAACACCTGCGGTGTCTTCCAGCCCCTTCACCTGGCCGGTCATCGATGGCACCTGAAACCAGTCAAACACACTGACGGATGACCCGTCCGCGGAGGAAATGAGGTAGCCACTGATCATTGCGACGAAGACCAGAAGGTACAACACAAGGTGTGCGGCATGGGCTGCCAATACTTCAAACCGGGTATGGTTCGGCAGCGGCCCTGGTACGGGGTTAGCTAAACGCCAGGCCAGCCTGAGCCCCATGGCTGCGAACAGCAGGATGCCAATGCTGCGATGAATGTCTGGCCCGGTGCGGTACCAGTCATCGTAATAACTCAGGTCGACCATCCAGAATCCGAGACCAAACAGTCCAAATACCGCAATAGCGACAAGCCAGTGAAGACTGATGCTGACCACGCCGAACCGATTGGCTGTGTTGCGTACCTGCATGGAAATCTCCGTTGTGGCCTGCCCTGATCTCTGAGCAGTGTAGAAACGCAGGCCGTGAAAACCAATCAAAATGTTTTGCATACATAGGTCAGAAATTCTGACCAAGCAACCTGCCAGTGCCCAGCAGGTACTTTCCCTTATACCTTTGGTCTGATACGGGTTATACGGATTGTAGAAAATCATGGCCCGAATAGAATTTACGTATATCTTGAATACCCGGTTAGGGTCACTCATTGAACGAGAGGAAAAAACATGGAAATTGAATTCGACGAATCCGTTGCCGTGCCCAGCAACAACTAATTTCTGGCGGCTCCCCACGAGCCGTCCATACCTTCCTTTCCAACGCATTCCTGTGCGCTGTTACCCGAAGTTGCCTGTTTTTACATGAAATAGTGGCAATAATCGGCAGGTTTTGGCACTCTTCTGTCTGCAGTGATAATCCTATGCGTCCTGGCTGAATTTTTCACCAAAATCAGCAGGCTGTGGCAGGAATTGACAGATCGGATGGCCACCGTGGCATTTCCGATGTTTTCGTTTATCCGGAATCCGAAGGCCTATGTCGCGAACCCTCCCAGAAGAGATGACCGCACCGGAATTGGATTTGCTGTCGCCTATGCTAACGAGGGACGGGGATTCGTGGACAGCAGATTTCCATGGCCTGACACTGCGCACTGCACTGCAACCCATATTCAGCATTTCCCATAAACGCATCGTGGGCTACGAGGCACTGATCCGCGCCTTTGATAACGATAACGCGGCTGTGCTCCCCCTGCACCTGTTTGAACTGCCAACAACGGAAGCGGAAAACCTCCTGCTGGACCGCCTCTGCCGCTACCTGCACATTCGCAACTATTCGGGCTTCAAAGACCAACTCAACTGGCTGTTCCTGAACGTCTCGCCCCGGGTGGTATCGGCAGGAAGCCGGGCAGACTCGTTTTTTGGCGAGCTGCTGAAGAAAACCGGCCTGCCCCCTCACCGTATTGTGATGGAAATTGTTGAGCAGCCGACCGATGACGCCGAAAGACTGCGGGAAACCGTCGCTTACTATCAGGACCTGGGTTGCCTGACCGCCATCGATGATTTTGGTGCCGGCCACTCCAATTTTGAACGTATCTGGAACCTGTCACCGGATATTGTGAAACTCGACCGCAAGTTGCTGACCCGCGCTACCGATGACCGCAAGGCCCGACAGATTCTCAATGGCATTGTGTCACTGCTGCACCAGTCAGGCTGCCTGGTGCTCCTGGAGGGCGTTGAGACCCATGACCAGGCCATGATTGCCATTGATGCCGGTGTGGATTTTGTACAGGGATTCTATTTCCGCAAGCCGAGCACTTCGCTGGCAGACATCCCCACTGAGATGACAGATCTGGATGGCCTGCTGAAAGACTACAAGAGCAAAAACCGGGTAACACAGGACCCGAGCCAGCAGCTGACAGCCTTTTTTGAAGGTTTTTTCCGCAATGCGGTGGACCGGCTCAGCCAGGGCATGATGATGCGGGAGGCCTGCAGTACCCTGCTGAACCATCCGGCGGTGTCACGGTGCTACCTGGTGGATGAAACCGGTGTACAGATCGACGACACCCTGGTTTCCGATGCCATGGCGAGCAGCCTTGACCCCCGTTTCCGACCACTGGAAAGTACCACCAGTGCCGACTGGTACCGCCAGCAGTACCTGCGCCAGGCCATTGCCCAGCCGGGTTATCTGCAGGTAACAGCACCCTATCTCTGCATTACCGGTGCCTATATGTGTGTCACCCTGTCCCTGGGCTATTTTCACAATGGCCAGCTCAGGGTGCTTTGCTGCGATATTCTCGCCAATCCCACCGAGACCGCTGTCAGGAAAGGTTGATCCCGTATACCAGGGAAATCACGCCTACCGTCACCAGCCCGATAAACAGATTCATCGGCAAGCCTACCTTTACGAAATCCATGAACCGGTAACCGCCGGGGCCGAACACCATCATGTTGGTCTGATAACCCAACGGTGTGGCAAAACTGGCTGAAGCGGCCATCATCACCGCAATCACGTAGGGTTCCGAGCTGATTCCCAGAGACGTAGTCATGGACAGCACGATGGGTAATACCAACACCGCGGCGGCATTATTGGTGATCACTTCCGTCAGCACTGAAACCGCGAAGTACACCAGCAAAACGGTGAGCAGCGGATGGCCACTGCTGACACTCAGTATTCCCTCAGCGACATAGGCCGCTGCGCCGGTTTCCTGGAGTGCTGCCCCCAGGGCGAACGACGCCCCGATGGTCAGCATCACTGGCACATCCACCGCCTTTTGCGCCTGGCCGACCGAGCAGCAGCCGCTGAGGACCATCAGTGCCGCACCCAGCAGTGCCGCATTGAGCATACTCAGGACACCCAGGGCTGCCGCAACCACCAGCACCAGCAGGATGCCCCAGGACAGATAGGCCCGGTCATGACGGGGCGTCTCGGTCTCCAGGTCATTGATCAGCAGGAAATCCTTGGCATACCGCTGGCGGCTGACAAACGCTGGCCGCGCTTCCAGCAGCAGCACATCCCCGGTTTTCAGACGGATATTGCCGAGATTGCCGGAGACCCGCTCACCGCCCCGTGCCACCGCCAGAACCACGGCACCATAGCGATCCCGGAAACGGGCGTCACGGATGGTATGCCCAAGTACTTCCGACTGGGGCGACAGGGCCGCCTCGACCAGACGGCGCTCTGCACGGTCTTTACTCAGGCTGGGTTCGTCATCATGAACCGAAGGCACAATGCCGTTGATGCGCAGAAGGTCCGAGATAGCCTGGGTATCACCGGCGAATACCAACCGGTCCCCTCCCCGCAATCGCTCCTCTGAGGGCACGGCGGTTACCACACTGCCATCCCGCTCGATCTCTACCAGATAAAGCCGCTCCAACTCACGCAATCCGGCTTCGCCAACACTTTTGCCCACCAGCGGGCCATCGAAGGCAACAGCCACCTCCAGGGTGAACTCCCGCATGGAGCCAAACTTCTGCTGATCCTTGCGGTCAGGCAGGAACCGGGGCAGCAACAGCAGCATGGCCCCCAGCCCGATAATCGCCACCGGCAAGCCAACCGCTGTGATGGAGAATATCGAGAACCCTTCATCTCCGGTCAGTTGCTGATACTGGCCGTTGACCACCAGGTTGGTGCTGGTACCGATCAACGTCAGGGTGCCGCCGAGGATGGCGGAGTAGCTGAGGGGGATCATCAGCTTGGAGGGTGATATACCAATCTTCCGCGACCAGGCGTGAACCGCCGGGATCATGGTGGCGACAACGGGGGTGTTATTCAGAAAGCCACTGAGGAGGGCTACCGGGAATGCTATGCGTGCCTGGGCAGAACGCACCGTGCGCGGCGACCGCAACAGGTGATGAACCACCAGGTCGACGCCGCCGGAATGGTGAATACCGGCAGCCACTACAAACATGGCCACCACCGTGATCAGGCCGCTGTTACTGAACCCCGCCAGGGCCTGGTTGGAGTTGATAATGCCACTGGCGCTGAGCACAATCAGCACGCCAAGCATGACGAGATGGGGACCAAAACGCCCAACGCTCATCAACAGCAATGCCAAGCCCGCGAGGCTTAATACTATCCAGCCCTGCCAGTCCATCGAGTGATCCCTTGAATAAAAGGGGCAGGATAGCGACTTTAATGAAGACTTAGAAAGAATAAAGGATGCTTTTTAAAGCACTGTCAGGCATATAGCTGCAATTTCTACCAACCCTCAGTGGGCACACCATGCTCTTCAAGGTAATCACCGTGCTGCTCCAGGTAGCTTTCTGTTCCGGCGACAAAGTCATCGGGATCGCCTTCTGCCTCCGTGGCCTGCATGCGCATCACTTCAATTTCATTGCCAATCTGGTTCAAAATCCAGACCACCACTGTGCCGCCGGGTGCCAGGCCGATGGTCATGGTATTTCGCGGCCCAGCCCGTACGTTGCCTTCGGTTTTGTATGGCGCAGGCTGACGCATACGATCCAGAAGATCCTCGGGTACGCGGATGATTTTGGCGTAGTATTTTTGCTCCGCGAAGGAGAACCAGCGCAGGCCTATCAGTTCCGGAAATGGATCTGCCCTTCCGCCTTTCCCTGACGGTCCGTAGGAACCAGCCCAGCAGCAGCCGACTGTACCCACCGGCTCACGCCAACTACGTTCCCCAGGTTTTTCCAAAAACATATCAACAACCCACACTTCGTAGTGCTTGGGCGCGGCTACCGATACTCGCCAATAATCTTCTTCTTTTTCCATTGACGCACAACTACTTACCAGCAGTGCCAGACTGAACAATCCAATCATTCTCAAGATCATTTATCCTCCTGTTGCGGGTATACAAGACGCTCGCCAGAGGACACAGGCGTGTGAGGCCGCAGAAAACGGAATAGCCTGATTCTGGCCGGCAAGCCGGCCAACAGGGTTTCGAAACTGTTGTAATGTGCTGAGTAATGTATGTAGCGCTGGAGAAGCATTTCCAGGTCATCGCTGGCAAGTGAGGGTGAGTCATCTCCAGCAAGGACCTGATCTATCAATCGGCGATTAATTTCAGACAGCTCCCGAGGCAACTCGAAATCAGGCCGATCGGGAATGTTCTTAAGTGGTAAGCCGGCTTCCACTGCCAACCGATGCATTAGTCTCAGTGGAACCCTTGAGTACTCTCCTCTTATCTGTCTTACCATTCGTACAGCGAGGTCGACCTGTCCGTCGGGCACCGGATGCTCTTGGCGATGCGTAAAGATCTCAAGAACCGGTTTGCCTTCGGGCCCCAGTTCCGAAGGGCGCGCGTACAACTCAGTGGACTGCCGAACCGGTAAACTGTGTTTTCCAATCCAACCTTCCGCATCTACATCCTTGCGAAGCAGCTCCAGCCTGTCCCATTCCATGGTCTGGTCAGGTCGGGACAACCGGGCCCGGTTTACAGGAAGCATGGGACTGACCAACACCTCCTCCCGCTGAGTCTCGCTGTATCCACCACCAATATCAGAGTGTGCCCCGGGGAGTGCAATTTCCCGAAAGTTGGCAGGTAACCCCCCTTCCTTGTCGCGCAAGCTGTTCAGGGCAAAGTTCTTACGGCGCTCATGGATCGCGGTCAGATGTACCGCCTGGCCAATCTCATCGCTCTCAAGGTAAAGCTTAACCGGGCTATTTTTGTCATTGTGAGCAAAAAGGTCACCAGCAGGCCAGTTGGCGATTCCAGCAACACAATCAAACAGCCCAACAAACCGGATACGCACATTATCCGGCCACGAAATCTCCTTCTTATCAAAAGCTTTTCCAAGCTCACCGGAACGCCCCAGTATAATTTCGTGGGCTGCATGTCGCGCGGCAGCTGCACCTCGACTGAAGCCAAAAAGGTCAATAGTCATCTGTTCAACGGGCCTGCCCTGAGCATCCATTAGCACCTGTTGGGATAGTTCCGAGAAGGCCTTTTCAACTTGCCTGATAATACCTGTATCTCCCAGCCCGGTCGCAGCCCCATACACATTGTCATCATTCCCCGTTTTAGACCCGACTCCCGGTTCATAGATGGCATATCGATATTTGACAATATCGTCCGACACCACATTATCTGTGATGTAGAGGTCTCTGAGTTTCGCCACATTACTGGGCTCATTTGTATAACTTGCCCCGGCCATCAGCCCTATTCGACGCTCGCACTCCTCCTGACTAAACTCGTCGTTTTCAAAGGGAATGAGACATTCTTTTTCCAGGTACTCGATAAAGCCACGGGTATTCGCTGCATTATTCAAGGTCCCATCCGTAAAGATGCCAACCTCCAGATGTATACCTGGCGATTCCTTCGACTTGCTGTTGTCGGTTGCCACGCCGGACGTGCCAGAAAGCGGCATGACCGAAGCAGAAGCCCCCAGGGGCAGGCTTAGTGGCTTTTCATTTGAGGACTGGCTCCGGCGCCTTTCAGCATTACGCCGAATCTGCATTTCCGTGCCGAAGGTCCGGCTCGGAAATCCTCCTATGCCCGCGGGATGACTGTTACGCAACTGTTCCGGCGTAACCGCCCATTCGTTCAGTTTTGCCACGTCATTTTCAAGAAACGCACCGACAATTAACGTATTTACCGTCCACTGCCCGCCGCCAGGCAGATGCTCGCCTTCCTGCCAGGTAACCACCGGGGACACTGGTATGCCATCCAAGGGGCCGTGAACCAGTAGCAGCTCACCGTTACGAACCTGTTTCTCGAGGGAGCCGGGATAATCGTTGCGCCCATAGGGGCTGTGGGTACTGTCGTGGGGAAGCCGCAATGCGGTCACCGGCCCGGACAGCAATTGCCTGACCTTGCCGGCGGCCAGAAAAGGACTTTCTATACGGGGAAGATCATATACGGTCAGATCCCTTGACCAGACAAGTTTCATCGTCACCACTCCTTGCTGACGTTGTTAAATCTGCTGCGGACAAAAACTTTACCCGGATCTGCCCGCCGGATAAAGGCCACCCTGGCCGTTACCCGGGGACTCCATCACACTTCTATGTCGGCCATATTGCCGTAGGTCTCCAGCCAGACACGACGATCAGACGCCCGCTTCTTGCCCAGCAGCATGTCCATGCGGCTGTCGGTGTCGTCGCCATCTTCGATGGTAAGCATGACCAGGCGACGGGTATCCGGAGCCATGGTGGTCTCACGGAGCTGGAGCGGGTTCATCTCGCCCAGGCCCTTGAAGCGGGTGACCGAGATTTTTCCGCGACGGTTTTCGGCCGCCAGGCGGTCCAGGATGCCCTGCTTCTCGTGCTCATCCAGCGCGTAGAAGGTTTCCTTGCCCAGGTCCACACGGTACAGCGGCGGCATGGCAACAAAAACGTGGCCGGCAGCCACCAGCGGGCGGAAGTGCTTGACGAAGAGTGCGCACAGCAGGGTGGCAATGTGCAGGCCGTCGGAGTCGGCGTCGGCGAGAATGCAGATCTTGTTGTAGCGCAGGCCTTCGAGCTTGTCGGAGCCCGGGTCCACCCCGATGGCAACCGCAATGTCGTGGACTTCCTGGGAAGCGAGGATCTCGCCGGAGTCCACCTCCCAGGTATTGAGTATCTTGCCCCGCAACGGCATCACTGCCTGGAATTCCCGGTCCCGGGCCTGCTTGGCGGAACCTCCAGCGGAATCCCCCTCCACCAGGAAGAGTTCGGAGCGGTTGCTGTCGCTGCCGGAACAGTCCGCCAGTTTGCCGGGCAATGCCGGGCCCGAAGTGACCCTCTTGCGGGCCACTTTCTTGCTGGCTTTCAGGCGGCGCTGGGCATTGCTGATAAACAACTCGGCGAGGGCCTCGGCAATATCGGTGTGCTGGTTCAGCCAAAGGCTGAAGGCATCCTTGACCACACCGGATATAAAGGCAGCCGCTTCCCGTGACGACAGACGCTCCTTGGTCTGTCCCGAGAACTGTGGCTCCTGCATCTTGAATGACAGCACATAGGCACAGCGCTCCCAGATATCTTCCGGGGACAGTTTCACGCCACGCGGCAGCAAGTTGCGGAAGTCGCAGAATTCCCGCATGGCCTCCAGCAGCCCCGTTCGCAAACCATTTACATGGGTGCCGCCCTGTGCGGTGGGGATCAGGTTGACGTAGCTTTCCATCACCGCTTCGCCACCTTCCGGCAACCACTGAATTGCCCAGTCCACCGCTTCCTTGTTACCGGAGAAGCTGCCGGTAAACGGCTCCAGCGGCACCGCTTCGATATCTGCCAGCTCCGTGCGCAGGTAATCACGCAGCCCGCCTTCGTAGCACCACTCGTCCTTGTCGCCGGTCTGTTCCTGCAGGAAGGTGACAACCAGCCCCGGGCACAGCACGGCCTTGGCCCGCAGATTATGGCGCAAACGGCTTACCGAGAATTTCGGGCTGTCAAAATAGCTGGGGTCCGGCGTGAATTTGAGGCGGGTACCGGTGTTTCGCTTGCCGACGGTGTCGATCACCGCCAACTCGGTTTGCTTGTCGCCGTTGGCAAAGGTCATCTGGTGCAGCTGGCCATCGCGTTTGATGGTCACCTCCAGATGCGTCGACAGGGCGTTGACGACAGAAACCCCCACCCCGTGCAGGCCGCCGGAGAAATTGTAATTGCCCTGGGAGAATTTGCCACCGGCGTGAAGGCGGGTAAGGATCAGCTCCACTCCCGGCACACCATGTTCCTTGTGGATATCCACCGGCATACCCCGGCCATCGTCCTCGACACTGAGAGAGCCGTCACTGTGAAGAATGACATCAATTCGGCGGGCATGGCCTGCCAGCGCTTCGTCGACGCTGTTATCGATGACTTCCTGGGCCAGATGGTTGGGCCGACTGGTGTCGGTGTACATGCCCGGGCGTTTGCGCACCGGGTCCAGACCACTCAGAACTTCAATGGCATCGGCGTTGTACTGTTTCTGGCTCATGGGAAGAAAGCGACTCCACGGGTTTGTTATTAAACTGGCCCATAGCTTAGGGATTCGCGGGGAAAGATCAACGGTTGATTTGTGCAGGTGAGGATCGGCGCAGCCACCGCGCCGCTATCGCTCTCGTGTGATGGTGTCCAGGCCCTCGCCGGATACTCTGAGCTGTTTCCAGTCATCAGGGCTTATGGCGATCACCGCGCAGGGTGTGGTCAGCGCCTGGGAAACCATGGCGTCCTCTGCGGGCTCCCGGGCTTTCAGCGACAGCTCCAGCACATCGTCGACGATTTCAGCGGATTCCAGCGTCAGGCCATATCCTCCGGTGGGCTTCTGCCCCAGGCCAACGAGCAGCAGGTGTTCCTTTTGCAGATCAAGGGCCCGGAGCTGGTTCATCGAGAGGTTTCCCGATGGCAACTGCTCCAGCCTGTCCAGTTCCGCGGCATTGTTGATGTAGACAAGGCCAGGCGCGGTCAGGCCACAATGGTCGGATTCCGTTACCTGCCGCGCCAGAGGGGCGCCATCGGCCGTTGCGGAGCGATTGACGGCGCAGCCTGCCACCACGGTGATGGCCAGGGCCAGGGCTGTTATGTGCATAAACCGCATACTCAAGGTTCATTCTCCACACTGCGAACCGGTGTACCGCCCTGCCCCTCATCGTTCCCTGATTTCAGGCGATAACCCTCAAACCCTACCCGGGGCAGGCCCAGAGCAGAAACAGTGGGCCGGCGGAAACTGGTGCTTAACCTTACCCCGCCAAGCGGCTCGTCGCCAATTACGATCTTCTCAGGAAGGCCATTGACCGGATACTCGGCACAGGCTTCACCGTTCTCACAGATCAGGCCATTGTTGTCCGTGTCCGTTCCGGCCACCAGGAAATACTCTCCCGGCTCCACATCGTCAAAGGCAAATCGGTAATGTCCGTCGCTCGCGGAAACCACCACCTGTTCGAGGGTATCCCTGTCATCATCGGTACTGACCAGCAGTACATAGTGCCTGCCTGCATCCCGGTCGTCCGCCGCTGTGCCCAGGCGCAGGGAAACGGGGATTGCAAGAGACTCGCCACTGGAGTCATTTGTGTTGTATGTGACAACCATTTCGGTCGTGTAGCGTTGATTATCTTCAAGCCCGGCAGTATCCACTGAGACAGAAAGCGCCAGTGGCGCTTCAGAAGATATTTCGTCAAGATTTTCAATATTCAGCCAGTCCGCTCCGGTAGTCACACCGGTTATGTTGACAGTTTCATCCTCCGGATAGACAGAAAGATCAACCTCCTCACTCAGAACCGCGGAGTTAAATTGCAGTGCCGATGGGGAGGCACCCAGAGTAACGGGAAAGCTACCACCCAACGCAGCATCCATGGCGGCAAGGGCGTCGATCAGGCCGGCACCGTATTCGAAAGAAGGCCCCACTGCTTCGGTCAGGTTGCCATTCCTGAGCAGGCTGTGGAACTCGCCGGGTGTTAAATCGGGCACCTCGGCCTTCATCAGGGCATAAACACCTGCCACATGGGGTGCTGCCATGGACGTGCCCTGCAAAGGGGCATACCCGGGCTCAAAGTCGACACTGTCATCACGACCCCAGGTGCTGATGATCAAGTCAGCAACCTCATCCTGATTGGCGTCCCGGCTGGCATCGCCACCGGGCGCCACAACATCTACCGATTCACCCACGTTGGAGTAGGACGCCCGTACACGGGCGCCGTCTACTGCACCTACGCCGATCACGTTGGCAAAAGCTGCCGGATAGGTGGGTTCATCGGTGCCCTGGTTGCCCGCTGCGGCAACGATCAGTTTTCCCTCGCCGCCAGCCCAGGCCGCATCAATAGCTTCTTTGAGAGAATCGCTCGGGCCAAGACCACCAAGACTGAGATTGATTACGTCAATTTCGCTGCGGCCCGCGGCCCAGTTCAGCGCAGCAATCAGGTCTGCAGAGGAACCCACACCGTCGCGGCCCAGCACCCGGACAGGATAAATCGTCGCGCCGGGTGCCATACCCACAATACCAATTGAGTTATCCGCTGCGGCAGCAATACCGGCTACGTGGGTGCCATGGAAATTACTGCTCCGGTCCTTACCGTCACCCGGGTCGGCGGGATTGTTGTCCCGCTTGCCGTCATCTTCCTTATCAATATCCAGGTCACCAAGGACATAATCCATGATCTCTCTGGGAATCAGCTCGACATTGGCGTCCAGATCGGGGTGCCAGTTCCCACCGGAAGTCGGGGTGGAACTGAACATCCCTGTGTCCATCACCGCGATACCGATATCCTCACCCACTTTCGGGGCAGCCTGCCATGCCATCGGAGCCCTCGTCAGTGGTAGATTCCACTGCTGGTCGTAAAGTGGGTCATTATCCGGCGATACCTGCTGAGACGAATACAGGTAGTTGGGCTCTGCAGATCTCACACCTGGCTGCTTTCGAAGTTCCCGGACCCACTCGAGGGTTTCTTTACGGGCATCCTGTACCTGGCTGGCCGCCATGACGGCCGGATTTCGCGCTCCATCCCTGCGCATCAGCCAGGCTCCCCGGCCCAGATCCCGGCGCTCCGACACAGACATCGCAGCAGCCATGGCATTACCGTCCTGCTCTGACTCAAAACTTACGACGGCCTCGTCCACCATGAAAGACGGGGTGGCATATTGGGTGTTCATGACACTGCCGGATGCCTGGTCAGCCAAAGTGAGCACATAACGGAAGGGAATGCCGCCAGTGGTCGCCACCTCTATCAGGTAGGAGCCGGACTCAAAGGTATCCGGTAGTGTGACTATCAACGAATCAAGGTTGCCGGAGGCACTATCACTTTCAATCTCAACCAGATCTCCGTCTTGCTGCTTCAGGATGCGCAGGCTTCGATCCGGCAGTGGCGACCCTTGATCTGGTGAGCGGAAAGCCTGGACAGCAATACGGTCGCCGCCCGACAACTGCGTGACGTAAAGATCGACAGGATCTGAAAAAAAGCTGAACAATCCTGTGCTTTCGGTGCTATAGGTACCGTCATCAACGCTGAGATAACCGCCTGCCGTAGCCCCCGGAGGCAGGGCCTGAGCCGATCTGGGCTCATCATTCTCTATTGCTTCATCAAGACGGATATCATCGGCGGTGTCAGCATCCACCCGCGTTCCGCTTTCTATGTCAATAACGCCAGCCAGGTCAGGCGGATCTTCAGCACTGCCACCAGACCCCCCACCACCGCAGCCAGCCAATAGCAGCACACAGGAGATCAAACCAGCAGTCGGAGGTACAATCCGGATCATAATGAATTCACCAGGGTGGAATTATGGATACTCTAGAACAACTCCTTTTTATTCTCAGTATGGTATCCAACCAATGTTAACAAATTCGCATACGTTCCAAACTTTTCATCAGATGCAAAAAAACCGCCTGCGGTTTCCTGCAGGCGGTTTTGTTTTGTAGCCCAAGGTTACAACGCGTAGAACAGCAAAGGCACAAACGCGGTGATCAGCAGCGTCGGCCCCATCACCACCAGTGGCAGCAACAGCCGTTCATACCGATGCCAGAATGAGCCTGTGCGCTCGGCGGCCAGCACTTCGGTTTCGCCCACCACCTGTCGTGTCAGCAGGTGGTTCAGTGCCACCGGCGGGCTCAGGTAGCCCAGCTCGAAGGCCACCAGGCACACAATCCAGAAATGCAGCGGATCAATACCCAACTGAATCGCCGGCTGTGCAATAGTGGCGGACACCAGGATAACAGCGCCGAACGGGTCCATGACCATTCCAATAACGGTGAGCATCACCACGATCACCACCATGGCAACCCAGGGGCTGGTCAGGTTTTCCGGGAACAGGGCGTGAACCACATCAGAGCGCTCCAGGATGCCGCCGAGGCAGATGGAGAAGCCGATCAGCGCCAACAGGGCACCGATATGCACCGCCGAATCGCTGGCAGCCGCTGTCGTTCGCATCCAGAAGGCCCGCCCTCTGGATTGGCCCTGCTCACCGGGGTCCTTGCCGGCATCCAGATACACCAGGGCCAGCATCACCAGGGGCAGAATCATCGGCGCGCTGTACTCGTCGAAGCCGAGGCCCAGTACCAGCCAGATGGCCAGAATGACGACAGCGGTCACCACCGCATACGGTGCCAGCGGCCGCAGTTGCGCCAGGGATTTCCGGAAGGCGCCCGGTGCCGGGCGGGGTTTCCAGTTACCCTGGGTTTTGCAGACCACGACGGAAAACAGGGTTGCCGACATGATGAACACCCAGAAGCCCCAGCCGTATAGCTCGGACGTGGTCACTTCCTTGTTCAGCGCGGCCACCACCACGATCAGCAGACAGGGGTTGAGAACCACCCCCAGACTGCCGGACATGGCCGTGGTGGCCAGGGACAGTTGGCGGCCTGCCCCGCTCTTGCGCATCTCGTCATAGATAACGCCGCCCACGGCCAGGATGAAAATCCCCGAGGCGCCGGTGAAGGCCGTGGGGAAGGCCGTGGCGAAGATCATCACCGAGGCCAGCATGGGCGCCGGCAGATGATAGGGCTTGATCACGTTCAGCAGCAGCTCCGGAATACGGGTCTGCTTCAGCGCCATGCCCACCAGGACATAAAGGCCGATATTGATGAACATGGACGACAGGTTGGTCATCATGCCGAAGTAAATGGCCAGGCCAGAGGAGTAGCCGTCAATAAAGAAGAAGTAACTCATGGCAATCAGGCCCATGGCGCAGTACAGAGGCAGAACCAGGCCCGAAGAGGCTGCCAGCCCGCCGGGCTTCATGCGCTCCGGCACCGCCAGGAACCGCACGGTATTGATCACCATAAACAGCCCGAAAACCGCTGCCCAGGCGTACTGGAGCGAGGCGGTGTCTTCCGAGCCGGGGGAAGACGACAACCTGTCCACATAGGAAAACAGCGAATACACCATCAGCCCGTTAACCACGAACTGCATGCCCTGGCTAAGGCGCCATTCGGCCCGGTTGCGGGGCAGCCTCAGGGCAATATGGTCGGCATCCAGTGCTGAAATCGCCGCGGCCATGGCGAACATGGCAATAAACATGAACTTGGTCAGCGCGATGTTATCCAGCAGAAAATGCGCGAATCCCTGCTCGACCGTTTTAAAGAGCGCCAGTGCCTTGGTGCCATGCTCCTGGTTTTCCTGGTAACGGAAGTGTTTTTTCTGGCACAGGGCCAGGTTTTTCTCCAGCGACTGGCGAACCGAGTCCTCGTCCGGGGGCGAGTCAAAAAGCTCGTCCGGGTCGGGCTCGTAATCGTCGATACGCTTCTTCACTTCGGCATCGATATCCACGATCAGCGGACAGTCCGGCTCCGTGGCGTCCGGGTCCAGCAGATAATAGTTCGGCCAGGTCTGCTCGCCCACCCACAGCATGCGTGAGTGAAGCGAGTTCCCCATACCCAGAAGAAGCGTAAAAATAAGGAGCAGCAGGAGTATCACCCCGTGCGTCCGATGCACGGGATACAGCGTTTTTGAGCCTGCGGCTGATAATGCTCGCCAGTTCATGGAAATTCAGCCCTTTATTCGCGGTCAGACGCTGTGCACTCGGAGGCTCCGGGATTGCTGGAGCAGCGGATTTTGCTCAACAGGCTCATCATCTTGGGGTGATAGACCTTGTCGGCACCGTCAGTGCCATCCTTCAGCTGCAGACGGTTCTCACGGAACATCTCCTGGTAGCCCTCGATGTCATCCTCGGGAATCCGCACCCACTTTTCCTCGGGAATGGCTGATTCCTGGCGCTCAATCAGGTCCATGGCCTGGTCATACATGCCCCAGGCAACCTCTCGGGATTTCTGGGCGGTTTCCTCATCCAGCACACCTTCACGGGCGACGACCTGGATAGTGAGCTGCGCCAGCGGGTAATCCACAATACCGCCGTCGTCACCGATACCCTTGTAGAGTTCCAGTGCCTCGTAGGCAAAGGCAGGCGCGTAGGCGGTGTCCACGGAGCCGTTGTTGAACTTGCCAGCAAAGTTGGTGATATCGGAGGGCACCACGGTCGCCTTTACATGGTTCACCATGTGGATTGCGTCTTTCTGGTAATCCAGTGTTGCCATGCGCTTGCCGGCAAGCTCGCCGGCGGTATCGATCTCGCGATCATCGACGAACAGATAGCCGGCGCCGGCAGGGACAATACCCAGCACCTCATACTTGCCCTCTTTCATCAGCGAGGCGGCCTTGGGCTGGGCCAGGGTAGCCAGGACGGTCTTCAGGTCGTCATAGGTGGGAATAGCCCCCACCGCACTGATGCTGCCGGTAAACTGGTTGAACGGACGGGTGCGCAGGTCCGTTGCGGCAACGGCATCGCATTGGCCAGAATTGAAGTCACCCACGGCAACACCTTCATCCGTATAGGGGCGAAGCTTGAACTCGACTCCGTGAGACTTCATCTCCAACGCGTAGTCCTTGACCATGTTGTACATGTCGCCGTTGGCGCCGATAACGTCAAAGACACACATTTTTATGGGTTCGGCCGTCGCGAAGGGGGCAGCGGCTACCAGGGACAGGGCAACAAGGGATTTGCGGATCATAAATGACCTCCGGGTTCTTGTGTTTGTTGAATGTGTTCAGGCTTTTGGACGCCTGCTAGAGCAGGTCGTCCAGATCCATGGTTTCCGGCTCTTCGCCCTCGCGTTCAGGGCTCATCCGGCCAAAATGGGTTCGTGGAGTGCGATAGCCGTAATTGGCTGTCCAGTGCTTGTCCGAGGAAAACTGGATAACGTCGCGGGCCACCTCGTCCACGAGCTGGAACTCACTCCAGACAACAATGGTGTCTTCGGCCTCGGCAAAGCGCGCAACCACATCCTCAAGTACGTCCGGGCGCCCGAAGGTTTCTGCTGCCACAGCCTCAATCGCCATGGACGCACGGATGCCGGCGGCTACCCCCAGACGGGAGCTGTCCTCAAGCACTTCCCAGGGGTCCGGTGACAGGCTCGGGCGGGTATCCGGCAGCAACAGCCAGACCAGGCTGCGGATAGCGTTTGGCAGACCGCCCCACTTTTCGTTGTCCACGCATTCGGCCGCACGCTCGGTCCGTGGCGCAATGTTGCGGGGAACGCCGGCCATGGCGCCGGAGTTGGCGTCATTCACGATGGCCTGCATTCCCGTCAGCAGGCCCAGCAGGAAGGTGAGCTCCTCCTGCTCATCAAACAGGAAAGGACACTCGAACTCTTCAGCCGCCGGGTCGAAATCGTAAGCTGCCATGGCGCGCTGGTAGGCTACATACCGTCGCTTGGCAGTTTCTGCGTTCAGTCGCTTGGCTTTTTCGCGGGCATCCTTGGCCGCTGGAACATCGCCGGAAAAGTCCGCACGCAGGTAATCCAGTTCCGCTTCCCAGGCAAGGTACTCGGAGCAGTTGCCCGCCAGCAGCATCAACAGGGAACCCGTGCTTTCGGGTGCATCGGTGACTCTGGAGAAGGAGTACAGCAGTGGGTCCACGCCTTCACCCAGCGCGCAGGCCATTTCCGGATCGGACATCTGCATCACGTAGGGGGTCGCTTCCCCCTCCGAGTAGTTGGAGAGGACCATTCCGGTAGTCGAATAAATGGGATTGGCAGAACAGCCGGCAAGTAGCATCAAGGCCAGAATGGCAAGGCAGCTGTTTCGAAAGTGCCCGAAGGATTTCACCAGTGAGGAGTTCATAGTTCGTCCTGTCTTACATTGTTTTTATAGGTCGGGGATGACAGGGCGTATTATCGCTGTCTGAATTGCAGATACCGTGACGGATAACCCGCAATCGCATCCCCGCTCGCATTTGACGACACCAAGAATGCTGCGAATCTTGTCAGACAAAAATGGCTGGAATGCCGGTCCGGTTATGCCGATCAGGCCAATGGCCCGCAGAGACGGGAAGAAAAATAAAGGATCTTGATTTAAAACAATGACTTCCTGAATTCATTACAGTTGAGACATTTGTACAAGAAAATAATTTTCTGGCCCTGACTCAGGTTCCTGGCCCCTTCACCCCCATCATGGCGACCACCTGATCCGTCAGATCGTCCAGTGTCAGTCCACCATCCGGCCGGTACCAGGTTACCGTCCAGCTCAGTGCGCCGGTCAGCATTCTGCGCACGACAAATGGGTCCGCGGCCAACACGCCATCCCTGTGCAGGGCACCCAACACATCCAGCCACAGTTGCTCATAGATATCCCTGAGCTCAAGCACGTAGGCCCGGGATTCCTCCGACAGGCTGCGCCACTCGAACACCAGTACTGCCATGGCCTCGCCGGTCTGGCCGTTGATGGATTCCAGCTCGGCACGGATCAGTGCCCGTAACTTCTCCCGGCTGGAATCAGCTGACTCCACCGCAGCCTGCATCAGCGCCGTGTTCAGACGGATGGTCTCCACCATAACGGCCTTGAGGATCTCTTCCTTGGTACGGAAGTGATGGAACAGGCTGCCGGACTGGATACCCACCGCCGCCGCCAGATCCCTGACCGTGGTGCGCTCATAACCCTTGTCGCGGAATAGCCTCGCCGCCTCACGAAGCAGTCGGCCACGGGCACCGGAGGGATCGGAAACCAGGTTGTCAGCAACCAGTGAGCGCAGGATAGAGTCTTGATTCACAGTATTTTCCAGCCAGGGAACAGAAGAACGTTAATTCTATCCTGATTTTGCCTGTTTACAAACCAAGCGCTTGCTTGGTATTGTCTTTTGCAATGCTGACAGATTCCGCAAACAGCCCTGCTGTGGCGGCTACCGCGGCCTCTTTATGACAAGGTGAAGACATGCCAGATTCCGATATCTCCAGGCCAGACACCATCCGCATCGGCTGCTCCGCCGCCTTCTGGGGCGACACCGAAACCGCCGCGGCGCAGCTGGTTCACAAGGGCAATATCGATTACCTGGTGGCGGACTATCTTGCGGAAATCACCATGTCCATCATGGCCGGCCAGAAAATGAAGGACCCCGGCCAGGGCTACGCCCGGGATTTTGTGCAAACCGTGATGGGGCCTCTGCTGAGTGAGATAAAAAACAAAGGCATCCGGGTGCTGGCCAACGCCGGTGGGGTGAATCCGGTGGCCTGCCGTGATGCCCTGCAGGCACTGTGCGACAAAGCGGGCGTGGAGATGAAGATCGCCCTGGTACTGGGTGATGATTTATTGCCCAGGAAGAAGCAGCTGGCAGAAAGCGGCATCACCGAGATGACCACCGGCCAGCCCATGCCGCCGATGATGGTGAGCCTGAACGCCTACCTCGGTGCTCCGGGTTTGGTGACCGCACTGGAACAGGGTGCGGATATTGTGATCACCGGGCGGGTTGCCGACAGCGCCCTGGTGCTGGCGCCACTGGTGCATGAGTTCGGATGGAACTGGAGCGATTACGACAAGCTGGCCCAGGGCAGCCTGGCCGGCCACCTGCTTGAATGTGGCGCCCAGTCCACCGGCGGGAACTTCACCGACTGGGAAGAGGTTGCCGACGGCTATGCTGATATGGGCTTTCCCATTGCGGAGGTTTCCCGAAACGGCGAGTTCATTATGACCAAGCCGGAGGGTACCGGTGGCAAGGTGTCCCGGGGTACGGTGGCGGAACAGTTGGTGTACGAAATTGGCGACCCCAGGGCTTATCTACTGCCGGATGTAACCTGTGATTTTACCAACGTCACCCTCGAGGAGGTGGGCGCTGACCAGGTGCGTGTGAATGGAGCAAGGGGCCTGCCACCCACAGACAGCTACAAGGTGTCCGGCACCTGGCCGGATGGTTTCAAGTGCACAGTCACGTTTCTGTTGGCCGGGATGGATGCCATGGCCAAGGCACAGCGGGTGGCCGAGGCCATTCTGGCAAAAACCTCACGGATGTTCAGCGAGCGGGGCCTTGGGACCTACACCGAGACCAGCATTGAGTTGCTGGGCACCGAGGCCACTTATGGTGACCATGGCCGCATGGGAGACTGCCGGGAGGTGGTGGTGAAGATCAGCACCGCCCATCCGAAGAAAGAGGCACTGGTGCTGTTTTCCCGGGAGATCGCCCAGGCGGCGACGGGAATGGCGCCGGGGATTACCGGTATCGTGGGTGGCCGTCCGACAGTCTGGCCGAAGATTCGTTTGTATTCCTGCCTGGTTCCCAAGACGGAAGTTGCCGTTGCGGTGGATCTTGGTGGCAACAGGCAGGCGGTGGATGTGGCAACGGATGGCGGGTTCGAGCCGGGTCAGCTTGCCAGGCAGCCTGTCAGCGGTGCGGAACCGGCGACGGATACCACTGTGCCGCTGATCCGGCTGGCGTGGGCGCGCAGTGGTGACAAGGGGGATCACACCAATATCGGGGTGATTGCCCGCAAGCCGGAATTTGTGCCGTTTATTGAGGCGGCGTTGACGGAGCTTGCAGTGGCTGAGTGGATGGCTCACACGCTGGATCCGGAGCATGGTCGGGTTACCCGTTGGGCGTTGCCCGGGTTCCATGCCTTTAATTTTCTGCTGGAGCACAGTCTTGGTGGGGGCGGCGTGGCCAGCTTGCGCATTGACCCTCAGGGCAAGGCGTTTGCCCAGCAGTTGCTGGAGTTTCCTGTGCCTATCAAGGCTGAGTTGCTTGACGCTTGATACCTACAAATTTGGTGCATGCACTCCACCGGGGAGGCTGTTCCGGGACACGCTGTGAATACGTCCATGTACGCTCGACAAAAACATCCATGTTTTTGACGGTCCCGGAACAGCCTCCCCGGTGGAGCGCCCTGAACTTTATTGAGGACTTCTGAGATGAGTTATCGATCGGTTTTTCACCCTGACCTTTTTAAGGGCCAGGTATTTATTGTGACCGGGGGTGGTTCCGGGATTGGGCGTTGTACTGCCCATGAGCTGGCTTCCCTTGGGGCCCGGGTTGCGCTTGTTGGGCGCAAGGCTGAGAAGGTTGAGGCGGTTAAAGCTGAGATTATTGAAGACGGGGGAATCGCGTCGGCTCATGTGTGCGACATTCGTGAGGAAGAACCGGTGAAAGCCACGGTCAAGGCCATTATTGAGGAACATGGTGGCCTCAATGGGCTGGTCAATAACGCCGGGGGGCAGTTTCAGGCTCCGTTGGCGAGTATTAACCAGAAAGGTTGGGAGACGGTGGTTCGTACCAATCTGACCGGTGGGTTTCTGATGGCGCGGGAGGCTTATACCCAGGCGCTGTCGAAGACCGGTGGGGCGATTGTGAATATTGTGGCGGATATGTGGGGCGGCATGCCCGGCATGGGGCATTCCGGCGCGGCGCGGGCGGGTATGGTGAATTTTACCCAGACGGCTGCGGTGGAATGGGGCTGTTCCGGGGTGCGGGTGAATGCGGTGGCGCCGGGGTGGATTGCGTCCAGTGGTATGGATAACTACCCCGAGCATATGAAGCAGTGGATTCGCAGCCTGGGCGATAACGTGCCTATCAAGCGGATGGGGACGGAATCGGAGGTCAGTGGGGCGATCTGTTTCCTGCTGAGCCCGGCGGCGGCGTTTATCAGTGGGGATTGCCTGCGGATTGACGGCGCGGCGTCCCAGGGTGGCCGGGTGTGGCCGTTTGCGAAGGCGAAGAACAATGAACCTTTCAACGGCTTCCATCGGGCGGTGACGCCCAGGGTGTTGAGCGACGACTGAGGAGAGCCCGATGCAGGTACTGGAATCCACGGTTAACCCCCAGTCCGATGACTTTCGCGCCAACGCGGAGGTGATGGAGGCCCATATTGCCACCTTCCGGGAGGTGGAGCAGAAGGTGCTGGACCTGGCGGAGGCGGCGCGGGAGAAGTTCACCAGGCGCGGCAAGCTGCTGCCCCGGGATCGTATCAACCGTTTGCTGGATCGCGGCACGCCGTTTCTGGAGCTGTGCTCCCTGGCCGGCTACAAGATGCACGATGACAAGGACGGCAGCATGGCCGGCGGTGCCATTATTGCCGGCATTGGCACGGTCAGTGGCGTGCGCTGCCTGGTGGTGGCCAGTAACAGTGCCATCAAGGGCGGCACCATCACGCCGGCGGGGCTTGACAAGACCCTGCGACTGCAGCAGATCGCCATGGAGAACAAGCTGCCGGTGGTGTCGCTGTCTGAAAGCGGCGGCGCGAACCTGAACTACGCCACGGATATTTTTGTACTCGGCGCCCGGGGCTTTGCCAACCAGGCCCGCATGTCCGCTGCGGGCATTCCCCAGGTAACGGTGGTCCACGGCAACGCCACGGCGGGCGGTGCCTATCAGCCGGGGCTGTCGGATTACGTGATCGTGGTGCGGGAACAGGCCAAGATGTTCCTGGCCGGCCCGCCCCTGCTGAAAGCCGCCACCGGCGAAGTGGCCACCGACGAGGAACTCGGCGGCGCCCAGATGCACGCGGAAGTGGCCGGAACGGCGGAGTACCTGGCGGAAGACGACGCCGACGGCATCCGCCACGCCCGTAATGTGCTCGAGGCCCTGCCCTGGAACGAACAGCTGCCCCCCGCGCGGGAGCCGGAGTGGGAAGAGCCCCTCTACCCCGCCGAGGAACTGCTCGGGGTGATCCCCAGCGACGCCAAAAAGCCCTACGACGTCCGCGAGATCCTGGCCCGCATCGCCGACGGCTCGAAGTTCATGGACTTCAAGAACGGCTACGACGACCAGACGGTGTGCGGCACCATCCGCATCGAGGGTCATTCGGTGGGCATCATCGGCAACAACGGCCCCATCACCCCGGCCGGCGCCACCAAGGCCGCCCAGTTCATCCAGCTCTGCGACCAGGCCGGCACGCCTTTGCTGTTCCTGCACAACACCACCGGTTTCATGGTGGGCACCCATTCGGAGCAGAACGGCATCATCAAACACGGGTCAAAGATGATTCAGGCGGTGGCGAATTGTCGGGTGCCGAAGGTCGCAATTGTCATCGGTGGTTCCTATGGTGCAGGTAACTATGCCATGTGTGGCCGCGGTCTGGATCCGAGATTCATCTTCGCCTGGCCCAACAGCCGCACCGCGGTCATGGGTCCTGCGCAGGCGGGCAAGGTGATGCGCATTGTGGCCGAAGACAAACAGCGCCGGGGCGGTATGGAGCCGGATCCGAAGACCCTGGATTTCCTGGAACAGGCCACGGCGAAGAAACTGGAAGACGGCTCCACTGCCCTGTTTGGCACGGCCCGCCTGTGGGACGACGGGCTGATCGACCCGCGCGATACCCGGCGGGTTCTGGCTTTGGTGCTTTCGGTTTGCCGCGAGGCTGAGGTTCGGCAGTTGCGGCCTAATTCTTTTGGTGTGGCCCGTTTGTAGGCGGTCTTTGTGATGGTGTTTGGCCCCGGAGCGAAAGACCTCCCAAAAAACGCCCGTGAATACGTCCCTGTAGGGCTCGGTCGCGCCATCCCTGGCGCTCCACGTTTTTGGGAAGCCCTCCGCCCCGGTTCTGGTGGACCACCAGTTACCGCTTTTGGCGAGCATGCTTATCCGGGTAACTGGTGGTGATGACGCTGGATTGGTTTGTCGGATTACGCCTGCGGCTAATCCGACCTACAGGAGTCGCGGGCCCGGAAACGTAGGTCGGATTAGCGAAGCGTAATCCGACAAATAAAGAACAGGAAGCAACGGACTTACAGACAACAGCACCTGTGGGGTACCTGCTTCAGAAACTGTGGAGGGCCAGGGATGGCCCGACCGAGCCTACACGGACGTACTTGCGGCGTGTTTCTGAAGCAGGTACCCCACAGGTGCAGCCCAAGCTAGAGAACGTGCATCTGAATCAACAGGCACGGACTTCATATAAGTCAGGAGAACAAGAACGTGAAATTCACAGCCGAACACGAAGCCCTGAGAAAAACCGTCCGCGATTTCGTGGAGAAGGAGATCAATCCCCACTGCGACGAATGGGAAGCCGCCGGCGAATTCCCCATTCACGAACTCTTCAAGAAACTCGGCAACCTCGGCCTGCTCGGCATCCAGAAGCCGGAGGAATACGGCGGCATGGGGCTGGATTACAGCTACAACCTGGTGGCAGCGGAAGAACTCGGCACTGCCCACTGTGGCGGCGTGCCCCTGGCTGTGGGGGTTCAGACCGACATGTGCACGCCGGCCATCTCACGTTTTGGCTCCGATGAGCTCAAACGCACCTTCCTGGCCCCGGCCATTGCCGGCGACATGGTGGGCTGTATCGGCGTGAGCGAAGTGGCTGCCGGTTCCGACGTGGCGGGGATGAAAACCACCGCCAGGCAGGACGGCGATGACTATGTCATCAACGGCTCGAAGATGTGGATCACCAACAGCCCCAAGGCCGATTTCATCTGCCTGCTGGCCAACACCTCCGACGACAAGCCCCACAAGAACAAGTCGCTGATTGTGGTGCCCATGAACACTCCGGGTATTTCCTTCAGTCCGCACCTGAACAAGCTGGGCATGCGGTCGTCCGAGACAGCGCAGATTTTCTTTGATGATGTAAGGGTTCCACAGCGCTACCGCATCGGCGCCGAGGGCACCGGTTTCATGATGCAGATGCTGCAGTTCCAGGAGGAGCGGCTATGGGGCGCGGCCAATGTGATCAAGGCGCTGGAGCACTGCATCAACAAGACCATCGAGTACTGCCGCGAGCGCAAGACCTTCGGCCAGCCGCTGATCAACAATCAGGTGATTCATTTCCGTCTTGCGGAGCTGCAGACCGAGGTGGAGGCCCTGCGTGCCCTGACCTATCAGGCCTGTGAGCTGCACGTAGAAGGCAAGGATGTAACCAGGCTGGCGTCCATGGCCAAGCTGAAGGCGGGGCGGCTTGGGCGAGAGGTGACGGATAGCTGTCTGCAGTATTGGGGAGGCAATGGTTACATGTGGGAGAACCCGGTGTCCCGTGCCTTCCGGGATGTGCGGCTGGTGTCCATTGGCGGCGGTGCCGACGAAATCATGTTGGGGATTATTTGCAAGATGATGGGGACCCTTCCAGGTAAACAGCGGGATTGACCTCTGACACCCCAACTTTCGAGTAAGAACTGGTAGGCAGGTAGGGCCATTTCGGGACACGCTGTGAATACGTCCCTGTACGCTCGACAAAAACATCCATGTTTTTGACGGTCCCGAAATGGCCCTACCTGCCCACCAGTCCCCGGACAACGGTATTGGAGTCGTTCTTATGGAAAATATGCCTCACTGCGAGACACTTCTTTTAGAGAAACAGGGCCCTGCCCTGCACGTGACCATCAACCGGCCGGACGTTCGGAACGCCATGAGCCTGCAGATGGTGGCGGAGCTTTCGACGGTGTTCAGTCTGGTGGCGGGCAATAACAGCATCCGGGCTGTGGTTCTGCGCGGTGCCGGTGGGCACTTCTGTGCCGGAGGGGACATCAAAGATATGGCCGGTGCCCGGGGGCAGAAGCCGGCCGAGGGTGAGGAGGACCCGTTTTACCGTTTGAACCGGGCATTCGGGCAGATGATTCAGCAGGTGAATGAGTCGTCGAAGGTGGTGATTGCGGTTATCGAAGGCGCGGTGATGGGCGGTGGTTTTGGGCTGGCCTGCGTGTCGGATGTGGCCATTGCCGGGCCGACGGCGAAGTTTGGTATGCCGGAGACAACCCTGGGGGTGATTCCGGCTCAGATTGCGCCGTTTGTGGTGGAGCGGATCGGGCTGACCCAGGCGCGGCGGTTGGCGTTGCTGGGGTTGCGGGTTGACGCGAATGAGGCTTGCCGGCTGGGGATTGTGCATCAGGTTGCGGAGTCTGAGGTTGAGATCGATGAGTTGCTGGGCGAGGCGGTGGATCGTGTCCGGCAGTGTGCACCGAATGCCACGGCCGAGACCAAGGCGTTGCTTCATCGCGTTGGTCACGAGTCCATGAGCGGTGTTCTGGACAGTGCGGCAGAGAAGTTTGCCCAGGCCATTCGCAGTAACGAGGGCTCTGAGGGGACTCTTGCGTTTATGCAGAAGCGCCCGGCCTCTTGGGCCGCCTCTGAATGATGGCTTCCGGCTGATGGTGGCAGGCTGAGGCGGGCATGGCTTTTCGGGACACGCGGTGAATACGTCCCTGTACGCTCGACAAAAACATCCATGTTTTTGACGGTCCCGAAAAGCCATGCCCGCCCCAGCCCCAGACCATGTGCAAACCGCCATAAAAACAGGCATGCAGTTACAAAAGTTGGAAGGAGCTTTGGTGGGAAGGAGGCCCTGGTTCAGGACCGTAAAAAACATGGATGTTTTTTACGAGCCTACAGGGATGTATTCACGGCGTGTCCTGAACCAGGGCCTCCTTCCCACCAAAGCGATCAGCCACCCAAGCAAGAGACCACCAAAATGCTAAAAAAACTCTTAATCGCCAACCGGGGTGAGATCGCAGTCAGAATAATCAAGACGGCAAAGTCACTGGGATACCGGACCGTGGCAGTTTACTCAGAGGCAGACGCCAAAGCACTCCATGTGGAAATGGCCGACGAGGCGGTGTGTATCGGCCCGGCTCAGGTATCGGCTTCGTATCTGAAGGGCGCGGCGATTATCGCGGCGGCGTTGAAGACCGGGGCGGATTGCGTGCATCCGGGGTATGGGTTCCTGTCGGAGAATTCCGGGTTTGCCAGGGACTGTAAAGACGCCGGGCTGGTGTTTGTGGGGCCGCCGGAGGCGGCTATTGAGCTGATGGGTAGCAAGCGGCGGTCGAAGATTGCCATGCAGCAAGCCGGGGTGCCGGTGGTGCCGGGTTTTGAGGGAGATAACGCCAGCGATGAAGAGCTGATCAAGGCCGCCAAGGCTATTGGCTACCCGTTGATGATCAAGGCCTCCGCCGGCGGCGGTGGCCGGGGTATGCGACTGGTGGAGAAGGAAGAAGAGCTGGCAGACAACATCCAGCGGGCGCGGTCGGAGGCACAACAGGCCTTTGGGGATGGTGAGCTGATCCTGGAAAAGGCGGTGATTGAGCCCCGCCATATCGAAATCCAGGTGTTTGCCGACCAGCACGGCAACGCCGTTTACTTGGGAGAGCGGGACTGTTCGGTTCAGCGGCGGCACCAAAAAGTGGTCGAGGAAGCGCCCTCACCGTTCGTCACACCTGAACTGCGCAAAGCCATGGGTGAAGCAGCAGTGAAGGCTGCACTGGCTTGCGGCTACGAAGGTGCCGGCACCGTCGAGTTCCTGGTGGACAAGGATCGTAACTTCTACTTTCTGGAAATGAACACCCGGCTGCAGGTGGAACACCCGGTGACCGAGCTGATCACCGGGCAGGACCTGGTGGCCTGGCAGCTTTCCGTGGCCGAGGGTTTACCCCTGCCGCTGGCACAGAACGAAATACAGCTGAATGGCCATGCCATCGAAGTGCGCCTCTACGCGGAAGACCCGGCCAACGGCTTTACGCCGCAAACCGGACCCCTGCACCAGTTCCGGCCGGCAGAAGGCGAAGGCCTGCGGTTCGATACCGGCGTTCGCTCCGGCGATTCGGTCACGCCCCACTACGACCCCATGCTGGCCAAGGTAATTGCCTGGGGCGAGAACCGCAACGAAGCCCGGCGCCGGTTGCTCAGGGCCCTGGAAGACACCACCGTGTTCGGTGTCACCACCAACCGCTACTTCCTCAGCCGGATTATCGGCAACGACACCTTCGGGGCCGGCGAGGCCACCACGGCATTCCTGCAACAGGCGTTCCGAGACGACCCGTCGATGGCCCCGGCGGACATCAGCCTTCAGGAACTGGCACTGGCCGCCTGTGTATTCAGCCATGGCATTTCAGGCCCCGGTGCCGCCCATGGGAACCTGAACACTTCCTGGAGCAATGCCCCTGCCACGGTCACACCCATGAAACTGGAAACCGGTGAGCAAACCGCGGAATTGCTGGTGCGCCGCGCTGGTAACCACTTCACGGTGACCCGTGGTGAGGAACAACACGAGCTCGACCTTGAAAGCATGAGCGACGGCCTGTTATGCATTATCGACAACGGCGTACGTCAGCATTGCCAATATCACCGCCGGGGCGATCACCTATATTTGCAGACGTCCGGACAGGCGGTGGCAGTGCACGACGTCACCCACCAGCCGGCCAGCGGTTCGGCTGCCAGCGGCAGTGGCCGTATCAAGGCCACCATGGATGGCGCCATTATCGATGTCCTGGTTCAGGCTGGTCAGGCGGTCAGACAGGGCGATACCCTGGTAATTCTGGAAGCCATGAAGATGGAGCATCCGGTAAAGGCAGACCGCGATGGCACCGTGGGTGAGGTTCTTGCCGCCAAAGGCGACCAGGTAAAACGAAGCCAGTTACTGGTAGACATTACTGCCGGAGAAGCCACTGCTGAGGAAGCCGGACAATGAGCGCAATGAAGAACAGAACCGTTTTTATCACTGGTGGCAGCCGGGGCATCGGCCGGGCCATTGCCCTCGCCTGCGCCCGGGAAGGCGCGAATGTGGTGATTGCGGCGAAATCCGACAAGCCACATCCCAAGCTGCCGGGCACGATTCACAGTGTGGCGGAAGAAATACAGGACGCCGGAGGCCAGGCACTGCCGCTGGTGCTGGACGTCCGGGATGAAAAACTGGTGCGCCAACGGGTGGAGGAAGCCGCGACTCATTTTGGCGGCATTGACGCCCTGGTGAACAACGCCGGCGCCATCAAACTGACCGGTGTGGAAAACCTCAAGGTCAGTCGTTACGACCTGATGCACCAGGTCAACGCCCGTGCGGTTTTCGTGTGCAGCCAGGCGGTGCTGCCCTGGCTGAAGGAGTCGGACCAGGCCCACATCCTGAGCCTGTCGCCGCCCCTGAACCTGGACACCCGGTGGTTCGCCCAATATGGGCCCTACACCACCACAAAATACGCCATGACCATGTTGAGCATGGGCATGGCCGAGGAGTTTCGCCGGTATGGCATTGCAGTCAACACGCTGTGGCCGAAAACACTGATCGCCACCGCCGCCATCGAGTTCGAGGTGGGTGGCCCGCAGATGATGGCCCAGGGCCGCAAGCCGGACATCATGGCGGATGCCGCCCTGAGCATCCTCAGCCGGCCCGCAGACAGGATGACCGGTCAGTCGCTGATTGACGAGGATGTGCTTAGAGCCGACGGCGTAACGGATTTCGAACACTACCGGTACCAGGCTGGTGACAAACCGCTGATGCCGGATCTGTTCCTGGATTAGGCCTGGAGCCCAAACGGATGACCCTATGACCCAACAGAACGTTTCCGCCCGTGACATCGTGCGCAGCCTGCCGGGCATTTTCCGGCGCTTCCCCAGTATCGCCAAAGGCTATTACTACTACTCGGTCAAAAACGACAACAAGGAACTGACCCTTGGCACCCTGGTGGAGCGCAACGCTGAAAAACACGGCCACCGCCCTGCCATCCTGTTTGAAGACCGTAGCATTACCTGGCAGGAGTTCAACGGCTGGGCCAATCGCATTGCCGGCTTCCTGAAGGCTGAAGGCCTTACCAGGGGCGATGCCATTGCCGTGTTCCTGGAAAACCGCCCGGAACTGCTGGCCGTGGTGGCCGGCGCCGCCAAGATCGGCGTGGCCTGCGCCATGCTCAACACCTCCCAGAAAGGCCGGGTACTGGAACACAGCATCAACCTGATCAGCCCCAGGATGATCGTGGTGGGCGAAGAACTGGTGGATACCTTTGACGGCGTGAAAGCGGATATCCAGACCAGTCACCCCAACCCCTTCCTGTTCCTGGCCGACACCAATACCACGAATATCTTTGGCGAGGCACCGGATGGCTATCTCAACATGGCGGCAAAAGTCAGCGCCCACCGGAACGAGGCGCCCAAACCGGCCGACCCACCCACCCTGGGCGACACCGCCATCTATCTGTTCACCTCCGGCACCACCGGCCTGCCCAAGGCCGCGCCGGGGAGCCATCGCAAGTTCATGAAGGCCTATGGCGGCTTCGGCAAGATGTCCCTCGACATGAAACCGGACGATGTCCTGTACTGCACCCTGCCCCTCTACCACGGCACCGCTTTGCTGGTGTGCTGGGGCTCGGTACTGGCCGGCGGCTCCGCCATCGCCCTGCGCCGCAAGTTCTCCGCCAGCGCCTTCTGGGACGACGTGCGCTACTTCAATGCCACCACCTTCGGTTACGTGGGCGAGCTCTGCCGCTACCTGCTCAACCAGCCCCCCAGCGACCAGGACCGCAACCACAACCTCACCAAGATGATCGGCAACGGCCTGCGCCCGTCCATCTGGAAGGAGTTCAAGGAACGCTTTGGCATCGAAACCGTGGCGGAACTTTACGCTTCCAGCGAGGGCAACATTGGTTTCAGCAACTTCTTCAACCTGGACAACACCGTGGGCTTCTCAACAGCGCCCTACAAACTGGTGAAATTCCACGACGGCACCCGCGACCCGATCCGCGATGAGAAAGGCTTTATGCAGGAAGTGGAAAAAGGCGAGCCGGGACTGCTGATCGGAGAGATCACCAAAAAGTGGTCATTCGAGGGCTACACCCAGAAAGACGCCACGGAAAAATCCATCCTGCGGGACGCTTTCAAGAAAGGCGACCAGTGGTTCAACACCGGCGACGTGCTGAAGGACATCGGCTGCGGCCACTTGCAGTTCGTGGATCGCATGGGCGATACCTTCCGCTGGAAGGGCGAGAACGTATCCACCACGGAGGTGGAGAACATCATCGACGGCTCCGATATGGTGGAGGAAGCCATCGTATATGGCGTTGAGATCCCGGGCACCAACGGCAAGGCCGGCATGGTCACCCTGGTGCGCCGCTCCAACGGCAGTGAGTTTGATGTGAACAAGCTGTTCCGCTACCTGAACGACAACCTACCGCCCTATGCGGTTCCGGTATTCGTGCGGGTAACCGGCTCCATCGAGAAAACGGGAACGTTCAAATACCGGAAGGTGGACATCCAGAAAGCCGGCTATTCCATCGACCAACCCGGGGAGGAGGTTTATGCCTGGCTGCCCGGGACTGACGGTTATACCCGGTTGACTTCTGAGCTGGTTGATCGGATTGATGCTGGGGATGTTCGGTTCTGAGTTTACCTGGGGCTATGGGGGCAGATTCGGCTTCGGGCCCAGCCTGATTGTTTTGGTGGCTGCACCGATGGGAACACCCTCCCAAAAAACGCTTCAAGCACATCCATGTGCGCTTGGGCTCCGCCATCCATGGCTCCGCACATTTTTGCGAGGGTGTTCCCACCGGTGCCGGCAAAGCATGGGAGTTATCGCCCCGTAGGTCGGATTAGCGAAGCGTAATCCGACAAATGGAGGTAACGCCACGAAAAGAGTCGGATTACGCTTCGCTAATCCGACCTACATAAATATTCGGTTTGGATATATCTCCCAGGTATTCGGGCCGGGGCTGAGGGGCCCTCCACAAAATGTCTCCGGCCAGGGACGGCCGGAGTCAAGCGCACATGGATGTGCTCGTAGCGTTTTTGTGGAGGGCCCCTCAGCCCCGGCCACACACCAAACCAAGCAGGCTAGGGCCGAAGCCACAGGCCAGCACAAGGCCAGACCTCAGGAACCAACCTTCAAGACAATCTTCCCGGTAGCCGTCCGCCCGGTCAGCGCACCGAGCGCCTTTTCGTAATCCTCGAAGTCATAGACCTCGCTGATTCGCGGGTTGATCTTGCCCTCGGCGAACAGCTTCAGCAGCTCCATCATGTTCTGGGCGCTGGTCTGCGGCTCGCGTTGGGTGAAGCTGCCCCAGAACACACCGACCACAGAACAGCCCTTAAGCAGAGTCAGGTTTGCCGGGATTTTCGGAATGTCGCCGGCGGCGAAGCCGATGATCAGGTGGCGGCCGTTCCAGGCCATGGCCCGCAGGGCCTGTTCGGTGAAGTCGCCACCGACCGGGTCGTAGATCACATCCACGCCCTTGCTGTTGGTCAGGCGCTTTACCGCATCTTTCAGGGGTTCTTCGGTGTAGTTGATCAGCTCATCGGCGCCGGCTTCTTTCGCTACCGCCAGCTTCTCCGACGTGCTGGCCGCCGCGATCACGTGGGCGCCCATGGCCTTGCCCAGCTCCACGGTTGCCAGGCCAACGCCGCCGCTGGCACCCAGCACCAGCAGGGTTTCGCCCGGCTGGATGTTGGCCCGCTGCTTGAGCGCGTAATAGGAAGTGCCGTACACCATGGAGAAAGCCGCCGCCTTCTCGTCAGACATGGATTCCGGGATCGGCAGGATGTTCTGTTCGGGAACCACCACTTCCTCGGCAAAGGCACCGTATCCGGTGAGGCCGGCCACCCGGTCGCCCGGCTTGAAGCGGGTCACTTTCTCGCCCACTTCGATCACCTCACCGGCCATCTCGCCACCCGGTGAGAAGGGCATGGTGGGTTTTAGCTGGTATTTGCCCTCGATGATCAGGGTATCCGGGAAGTTGAGGCCGGCAGCCTTGACCCGGACTTTGACGCCGTGGCCTTTCACCACCGGGCGGGCGACATCTTCGATGACCAGCTTGTCCGCAGGGCCATATTCCTTGCAGAGAATCGCTTTCATTATGTGACTCCGTTTATCGACGGTCGATACAGGATGACTGCAGTTGATGGTTATCAACCTAAACAGAGTCGTGTCATGAAGCAAATAAAGAAATCTTATCCCAATGCATAAATCAGGCTTATGTAACCATGTTTACCCGTTACAGCATGGTACTGACATATATCATCGCACCCACCAGGCCCAGCGCCGCCACAATGAGCCCGATACGAATGCCCCCGGGAATAACATCCGGCCGGTTACGGCTTCTGCTCACACCATCGTGGCTTACCACCCGCCCGTCCTGGCTGGAATCCCGAATCAGCCTGATCATTTCCTCACACTGATTGCGGTTGAACTCTGAAGGGATGAACGCCTCCATCCCGTTATTGTCCAGAAATCGATTCACATCCGACGACAGAGGCACATACTTCATGGACCAGTTGGTAAAACTCCTGGCCGTGATCGGTTCCTCCAAAAGCGTGATCACGTTTCGATGACGCTTGTCCCTGGAAATACGCTCATACAACTTGTGAACCGCCTCTTCGTCGCCTTCCAGGTACTGAAAAAACCGGTTATCGCCGTAGTACAGTCCTCCCACGATCTCGTCTTTGGCGTTATTACGGCGGGACTCCATCAGAATCCGGGCGACGTTGGGCTCGACACCCTTCTCCACGGGCTTGGCCTCAAAGGTGGCTTCACTGGCATAAGCCAGACGCATCAGGGACATAGCATTCACTCCGTACTACGGGAAACGGTTAAGGTGAACCTCAAATACGCCTGAAACGCCGTAGATGGATCACAGACCTGTGTATGCCCCTGCTCCGGGAACCTCTCTGCCCGTCGACAAAATGCTACATTGATACACCTTCCCCGGGATGAAACCGGTGCTGTTTTCGGCTATTCTGCGCGCACTGTAACCGGGCCAGCCCCTTCCTTGGATTCCCTTCAGGGCCAGATATGTTCGATATTATCTACCTGCTTGAAATGATCGGTGTGGTTGCGTTTGCGATCTCCGGCATGATTGTGGCGCGATCCAAGAATATGGATCCGGTGGGTATTTTCACCATTGGTTTCGTGACCGCCCTTGGTGGCGGTACCCTGCGCGATCTGATCATGGACAACCATCCGCTCTACTGGATCAAGCACCAGGAGCAGCCAATCCTGATACTGGCTATCGCGGTTGTTTACAGCTATTGGCACCGGGCCGAACGCATTCGCGCCTCGCGAATTGTGTTCCCGGATGCTATCGGCCTGGGTATTTTCTCCATCCTCGGCGCCCAGCTGGCCCTGGATCTTGGCCATTCATGGTTTATCGCCTCCCTGCTTGGCGTGATGACGGGCACCTTTGGCGGCGCTCTGCGGGACACCCTGTGCAATGAAGTGCCCTATATTTTCCGCAAGGACCATATCTACGCGTCCATATCGTTCGCAGGATGCTGGCTCTACTTCGTATGCCAGTGGCTACTGGAAAACGAGACCCTGGCCCTGACCATCGGGCTGCTGTTTATCGTGATCATCCGTATGCTGGCGGTCCGCTTTGATATACGCCTGCAGCGGCCCCGGCAACATGGCTGAACACGCCACCGATTAACAATCATCCCTTGGCGTTTGCAGCTTCAGCCGGTAACATTGCCGTTTTTTTACGCAACTCCTGAACCCGATTCATTCAATCCCCATTCAGCATCCTGTGAGGCAGGCACCCGTCATGCTCGAACGACTATTCAAGCTCCAGTCCCATGGCACCACCGTTCGTAGAGAGGTGATTGCGGGCTTTACCACCTTCCTGACCATGGCTTACATCATCGTGGTCAATCCCAGCATTCTCTCGGAAACCGGTATGGATTTCGGTGCCGTGTTCGTTGCCACCTGCCTGGCAGCCACCATCGGCACGCTGATCATGGGTTTGTGGGCCAATTACCCCATCGCCCTGGCCCCGGGTATGGGCCTGAACGCCTTCTTCTCGTTCACTGTTGTCGGCAGCATGGGGTATAGCTGGCAGGTCGCCCTCGGGGCGGTTTTCATTTCCGGTTTCATCTTTTTCCTGCTGAGTATCTTCAAGATCAGGGAATGGATCATCAACAGTATCCCGCTGTCCCTGCGCTACGGCATTTCCGCCGGCATCGGGTTTTTCCTGGCACTGATCGCCCTGAAAAATGCCGGCATCGTTGTTGATAACCCCGCCACCCTGGTTGGCCTCGGCGATATCAAGGTGGCGGAAAGCCTGCTGTTCTTCGGGGGTTTCGTACTGATCTGCGCCCTGTCGTTCCGCCAGATCACCGGTGCGGTCATGATAGGCATCATTGCCGTGACGGCCGCTGCGATGGCGCTGGGCATGGTGGAGTACGAGGGCTTTGCTTCCGCGCCACCGAGCCTGGCGCCCACCTTCATGCAGCTGGATCTGGCCGGCGCACTGAACGTAGGCATGATCAGCGTGATTTTCGCTTTCCTGTTCGTGGACCTGTTTGACACCTCCGGCACCCTGATCGGCGCTGCCCAGCGCGGTGGCCTGCTGGACAAGGATGGCAAACTACCGCGGCTGGGGCGGGCACTGATGTCCGATTCCGTAGCCACCATGTCTGGCGCCGCCCTGGGCACCTCCACCACCACCAGCTATATCGAATCCACCGCCGGCATTACCGCAGGCGGCCGCACCGGCCTGACAGCGGTTGTGGTCGCAGTGCTGTTTCTGGCCTGCCTGCTGCTGTCTCCCATTGCCAGTATCATTCCGGCCTATGCAACAGCACCCGCCCTGCTTTATGTTGCTGTTCTGATGGCCAGTGGCCTCAAACTGATTGACTGGGACGACGTAACCGAAGCGGCTCCGGCAGTAGTAACCGCCCTGATGATGCCACTGACCTTTTCCATCGCCAACGGCATCGCCCTCGGATTTATCACCTACGCTGTCCTGAAAGCACTCAGCGGCCGCTGGACGGAACTGAATGCCAGTGTCGCGATCATTGCCATCGTCTTCATTCTGAAATTCACTTTCCTGGACGCAGCGTAAGCTGCGTTTTCAGAGCCCGGATACGCTATGGACTACTTTGCAGAAAGCATCAAGAAAGCCATTCGCACGGTGCCTGACTGGCCCAAGCCAGGAGTCGCCTTTCGCGATATCACCACCGTGCTTCAGGACCGCACCGCGTTCCGCAAGCTCATTGATGCCTTTGTTCACCGCTACCACGGCCACAAGATTGATGCCGTTGCTGCGGTAGATGCCCGTGGTTTCATCATCGGTTCGGCGCTGGCCTACGAACTGAATGCGTCACTGGTGCTGGTGCGCAAGAAGGGCAAGCTGCCGTTCGACACACTGGTGGAAGATTACGAGCTGGAATACGGCACCGCTTCGGTGGAACTGCACAAAGATGCCTTCAAACCCGGTGACAACGTGGTGCTGGTGGATGACCTGATCGCCACTGGCGGCACCATGCTGGCCGCATCGCGCCTGATTCGTCGCATTGGCGCAGAGATCGTGGAGGTTGCCGCGATGATCGACCTTCCGGACCTCGGCGGCTCACGCAAGCTGCAGGAAGAAGGGCTGAAGGTTTATACTGTGTGCTCATTCGAGGGTGACTAGAGAGCCGCATTGGCGGCTCTGTTCAATAAGGGAGCGGCCATGCCTGATTATCAGCACCACTGGAAAGACGGGACACCGGTACATCTGCCATTGGGCAAGATTGTCTGCATCGGCCGCAACTATGCCGAGCACGCGAGGGAATTGAACAATCCGGTGCCGGATGAGCCTCTGCTGTTTATCAAGCCGGCAACCTCCGCCGTACACATTACCCGCCCCCTGGATTTTCCCCGTGACCGCGGCGCGGTTCACTTCGAGGCGGAACTGGCCGTGCTGATTGGCCGGCCACTGACCAATGCCTCCGCCAGCGAGGTGGAAGGTGCCATTCTTGGCTACGGCCTGGCCCTGGACCTGACACTTCGGGATCTACAGGCGCAACTCAAGGAGAAAGGCCATCCCTGGGAACGTGCAAAAGCCTTTGACGGCGCCTGCCCGCTGTCCCCCTTCGTATCCGTAGACCGCCTCCGCCGCGACCACCTTACCTTCACCCTGGACATCAATCGTGAGCGCCAGCAGACCGGCGATACCCGGGAAATGCTGAACCCGATCGTGCCATTGATCGTACACATGAGCAGCCAGTTCACTCTGATGCCCGGCGATGTCGTTCTTACCGGTACACCCAAGGGTGTCGGGCCGCTGGAATCAGGGCAGATATTATCCCTGGAACTGGAAGACGCCTTGTTTGTAGAGACCACCGTGCTCTAGTGTGGTGACACGAGACTGGGCTCAACGCCAGGTCCATTGGCTTTTCAGGACGACTATCAGGCATGGCAAAGAAACCGGTTACGACCCGTAGCGGACGATTCTTCAGACTGGCAGGCATGACGGCTTCTGTAGCGGGCCAATATGCCGGCCAACGTGCCCGCCGGATATTCCGCAGCGAGGAAGACAACGAAGGCGCCCGTTCGGAAAGCTACACCCGTATGGCAGACCAGATCGTCGATACCCTGGGTGAGCTGAAGGGCGCGGTGATGAAGGTGGGCCAGATTGCCTCCCAGACCCAGGACTTCCTGCCCCGGGAGTTCTCCGATGCGCTGCAGCGGCTGCAGAAAGAAGCCCCGCCCATGCCCTTCGAGGTCATTGTGGGCCAGGTGGAGAACGAGCTTGGCAAGCCGGTGTCGGAACTGTTCGAGTACCTGCAGGAAACACCCTACGCCGCTGCCTCCATCGGCCAGGTTCACCGGGCCCGCCTTCATGACGGAACGGACGTTATCATCAAGGTGCAGTACCCGGGCGTGGACGAATCCTGCGACAGCGACCTGAAACAATTGCGGCTGGCCCTGAAACTGGGTGGCCTGCTGAAAATGCCCAAGGAACATGTGGACCAGTTGTTCGGCGAGATCCGGGTCAGGCTCAAGGAAGAGCTGGACTACGAGAACGAAGCCCGCAACCTGGAAGAATTCCAGGCCTTTCACGCCAAGGACGACTGGATCGTTATCCCGAAGGTATTCGGGAGCCATTCCTCACGGCGGGTACTGACCATGGAACTGGTGGAGGGGGATCACATCAGTGAGGTGACACCGGAAAGGTACAGCCAGGACACCATAAACCTGATCGGCCACCGCATCTTCACCATGATGGCGGACCAGCTGTTCCGCTTCCAGTGCATCCACGGCGACCCCCACGCCGGCAACTTCGCCTATCGCCCGGACGGCACCATTATCCTGTATGACTTTGGCTGCGTAAAAAAACTGAAGCCGGAGATTGTGGAATCCTACCGCAAGGCCCTGATATCCGCCCTGGAAGAGGACTACGCCGCGCTGGACCAGCACCTGATCGCACTCGGCGCCCGGGTGGAATCCCAGCCGGCCGTGGACGAAGCCTATTACGCCATGTGGCGGGATATCCTGATCCAGCCTTTCGAGGGCGACACCCCCTACGATTTTGCCCGGTCCGAACTTCACAAGGACGTCGCCGCCAAGACCACCACGGTGTTCAAGTACCTGGACTACTTCAAGCCGCCGGTAGAGAGCATTTTCATCGACCGCATGATCGCCGGGCATTACTGGATGATGAAGCGGCTGGGGGTGCAGGCGGCGTTTCGGGACGAGCTGGAGACCTATCTCCGGAATGCGTCGGACTGACCCTCGTTTCCGTGCAGCCCGACGATCCGAACGAAATAACTACTCGGGTTTCTGTTTCAGCAAATCCCGGATCTCCATCAACAACTGCTCCTGTGCCGATGGCGCAGGCGGGGCCGCCGGGGTTTCCGCTTCCTTCTTACGCATGCTGTTCAGGGCCCTGACGGCGATGAACACGGCAAAGGCGACGATCAGGAAATCAAACACCGCCTGGATAAACATTCCATAGCGGAGAGTGACCGCTTCGACGCCCTCTTCGGCGGCTTTGAGGGTAACAACGAGATTGGAGAAGTCGACACCACCGATGAGTAAACCGATGGGTGGCATCATGACGTCAGCGACAAATGACGAAACGATTTTGCCGAATGCGACACCAATGATGATGCCCACCGCCATGTCCACGACGTTGCCCTTGACAGCAAATTCCTTGAATTCCTTTACGATGCTCATCGCACATAACTCCTTGTATGCCAGACCCGGTTGGCCCCGAAAACAGCGGAGGGCGCACCCACTTGAACGCCATTCAATTGTAGCGGAGTTTTCGGAATATACTGCCAGATAACGATGAAAAAACATCTTGGATGCGGGTTCAGGACCGATGGCGCGCGAACCGTTCAGCGGCCCACTCGGCAACCCCCTCGCAGGCCCCCTTGCGAATCACCCTGGCCCGGGAAAGGCTGGCAGGCTCTCCGGGGTCAATCACCGTCACCGGCACATCAACATCCACCAGGTCCACCAACCCTGCGGCGGGATAGACCTGAAGCGACGTACCCACAATCAGCAGATGATCCGCCGTGGGCACAATCTCCGCAGCGGCCTCGATCATCGGCACTTCCTCGCCAAACCAGACAATATGAGGCCGCAGCTGGGCGCCGCGTTCGCAGGTATCGCCGGGATTGATATCCCTGAAGCCTATGTCGTAGACCAGTTCCGGATGCCGGGAACTGCGGGCCTTGGTGAGTTCGCCGTGGAGGTGGATCACGTCGCTTGAGCCGCCACGCTCATGCAGATTGTCCACGTTCTGGGTGATGATGGTCACGCGGTAATGCTGTTCCAGCTTCGCCAGCAGACGGTGGGCTTCATTCGGCTGTGCCGATTCCAGCTGGCGTCGGCGCTCGTTGTAGAACCGCAGCACCAGCTCCTGGTTTCTGGCGAAAGCCTCCGGTGTGGCGACATCGTAAACGCTGTGCTGTTCCCACAGGCCGCCGTTGTCGCGGAAGGTTGAGAGGCCACTTTCGGCGCTCATACCGGCTCCGGTGAGTACCACGATGTGATCTTTCATAGGGCAACGCTTTCTTCAGGTGTATGACTCTGTGGGCTGGTCAGAACCAGAGCTTTTCCGGCCTGCGCCGTTTTTCGATTCTGAGCCCGTGTTTCTCAAGGATAGCAACCAGTTCCTCGGTGTCATCCATATTGAGAAAGGGTGCCAGGGAAATTTCTTCCCCACGGAACTGCAGGTGCAGCTTGGGAGGCGTCCAGGGATGGCGGGGCACGTCCTGCCATACCCGGGTATACTGGCGGGGCAGCTCCCACTCGCTTTCCTTGCGGATCATGCCTTTTTCGAGACGGATCAGGTCCGGGGCAAAGGTAAGCACCTCCCGTTTCTGGCATTTGCGTGAGGTGTAATAGAAGGCGGCGGCCAGGGCCGTCAGCTCAAGCCCGGCGAACGGCAACACCGGCCATGCCCCGATCAGGAGCATGCCGATGGAAATTGCCAGGGAAAGACACAGGGCTGCCAGCCAGATGCGGATATTGCCCTTCCAGCTCATGGAGCGGTTGGGGGTCAGGAGAAAACTGTCACCTTCACATTCGGAAAGCTTTTCCACCATGTCGGTTGCTCCCGGGAACCACCCGCACCTCTCGAGCCCTTTCAGTCAAATATCTTGCCGGGGTTCATCACCCGGTTGGGATCGAAGACCTGTTTGATGCCTCTCAGATAGGCAATTTCAGCTGCGCTGCGGGTGTACTCCAGATACGGCTTCTTGGTCATGCCAACGCCATGTTCGGCCGATACGCTGCCCTCATAGCGTTGGACAATCTCGAAAACCCACTTGTTCACCTTTTGGCATTTCTCAAAGAAATCCTCTTTCGCCATGTCTTCCGGCTTGAGGATATTCAGGTGCAGATTGCCGTCGCCAATGTGACCAAACCAGATAATCTCGAAATCCGGATAGTGCTCGATCACCACCGCGTCGATTTCCTGCAGGAATCCCGGCACCTTGGAAACCACCACAGAGATATCGTTCTTATACGGCGTCCGTGGCGCAATGGACTCGGAGATACGTTCACGCAGTTGCCACAGGTTGTTCGCCTGGGTTTCACTCTGGCTGATCACGCCATCGAGTACCCATCCGTTCTCCACGCACTGTTCGAACAGGGTCATGGCATCGTCCATCACCTGGTCGGACACGGCTTCGAACTCCAGCAACGCATAGTATGGCGCTTCCGTCTCAAACGGCGCCTGCACCTGGCCGTGGGCCAGCACATGCCCCATGGCCTGATGGGAGAAGAACTCGTAGGCGGTGAGATCGATCTGTTTCTGGAAGGTCTGCAGCACATCCATGGTGTTGGTCAGGTCATTCAGGCCCAGCACCAGCACGGTCAGGTTGTCCGGCTTGCGGGACAGCTTCATGGTCGCTTCGGTGATGAAACCGAGTGTGCCTTCCGCACCGATAAACAGATGCCGCAGGTCGTAACCGGTGTTGTTCTTTTCCAGATCCTTGTTCAGATCAAGAATATCCCCCTTGCCGGTAACCACTTTCAGGCCGGCAACCCAGTCACGGCTCATGCCGTAGCGGATCACCTTGATGCCGCCCGCGTTGGTGGACAGGTTGCCTCCCAACTGGCTGGAACCCGCCGATGCGAAATCCACCGGGTAATACAGGCCGTTTTCCTCGGCAAAATTCTGCAGCTGTTCGGTAACCACGCCGGCCTGGCACCGCACGGTGCGGTCACTGGCGCTGAACTCCAGGATCTGGTTCATATTGTCGAAGGCGACAACGACCTCGCCATTGGCGGCCACGGCACCGGCGCTCAGACCTGTGCGGCCACCGGAAGGCACCAGAGCCACCTGGTTCTCGTTGGCGAACTTCACCAGTGCCTGCACCTGCTCCGTGGTTTTGGGCAGAACAATGGCCATCGGCTTTGGTGGGTAAATCTTTGTCCAGTCCTTGCCGTAGTTTTCCAGGTCGGCCGGGTCAGTCAGCACTTTTCCGGGGGTCTGGCCCGCTTCCATCAGGGCCTTGAGGGAGGCAACAATCTGTTCAGGGTTCATGGATAGTCCGGTCTCGCAAAGGGTTAGTCAGGGCGTCCGCGGAAAGAGTTGATTCAGGTAACCTGACGCGCTGTGAAAATCTGCGTTTATGGTATCATACCGCCCCTGTTCTGTGAGCCCGCCCGCCAATAGCGGCGTTCACGGGTCATTTCATGTGACGAAAGGTTCGGAAGCAAGCCCATGTCAAATACGTCTCTTGAAAAGAGCAAAATCCGCATCCTGCTGCTGGAAGGCGTGCATCAGTCCGCCATTGATACACTCAATGCGGCAGGTTATACAAACATTGAATACCTGACTCATTCGCTGGCCGAAGAAGAGCTGATCGAGAAAATCACCGACGCTCACTTCGTGGGCATTCGTTCCCGTACCCAGCTCACAGAGAAAGTGTTCGACGCTGCCCAGAAACTGGTGGCGGTGGGCTGTTTCTGCATTGGCACCAACCAGGTCGATCTTCAGGCGGCAACCCGTCGTGGCATCGCCGTTTTTAACGCGCCCTTCTCCAATACGCGCAGTGTGGCGGAACTGGTTCTTGCCCAGGCCATTCTTCTGCTGCGCGGTGTGCCCGAGAAGAATGCCAAGGCTCACCGTGGTGAGTGGCTGAAGTCCGCCAAGGACAGCTATGAAATCCGTGGCAAGAAGCTGGGCATCATCGGTTACGGCAACATCGGCACCCAGTTCAGTGTGTTGGCCGAAGGCCTGGGCATGGACGTGTATTTCTACGATGTGGTGTCGAAGCTGTCCATCGGCAACGCCACCCAGGTGGGCACGCTGCAGGAACTTCTGAACACCTGCGACGTGATCAGCCTGCACGTACCGGAAACGCCGGCCACCAAGTACATGTTCAAGGCCGAGCAGTTCGCCCAGATGAAGCCGGGCAGCATCCTGATGAACGCCTCACGGGGCACGGTCGTCGACATTGATGCCCTGGCGGATTCCCTGCGCAGCGGCAAGCTCCTGGGCGCTGCCATTGACGTTTTCCCGGTGGAGCCCAAGTCCAACGACGAGGAGTTTATCTCGCCACTGCGGGAGTTCGACAACGTTATCCTCACGCCCCACGTGGGTGGTTCCACCATTGAAGCTCAGGAAAATATCGGCCGCGAAGTGGCGGAAAAACTGGCCATGTACAGTGACAACGGCACCTCCGTGTCCTCTGTCAACTTCCCGGAAGTGGCCCTGCCCTCGCATCCGAACCAGCACCGATTGCTGCACATCCATGAGAACGTGCCTGGCGTGATGTCTGAAATCAACCAGGTGTTCTCGGATAACGGCATCAACGTCTGTGGCCAGTACCTGCAGACCACGGAGAACATTGGTTACGTGGTCATTGATGTAGACAAGGAGTACGGCGAACTGGCTCTGGAGAAACTCCTGAAAGTGAAAGGCACCATCCGCTGCCGGGTCCTGTTCTGATTCACAGGTACATGAGCATCCTGAAAGCCGGGGCCGACAGCCCCGGCTTTTTTTATGGCGGATCGGGCCAACTCCCGGAGATGACACCCTGTTAACGTGCTTTTCCCACGTTTGCCCTTGAGATGTCACCAGTTGCAGCCATGATTCATGTGAAGGCTTTGCAATCACATCAAATAGTCACTTCGAGGAGCATCCCATGTCACTGAAGGAATCATTGCAGAAAAAACTGGAGACCCAGACCGAATACTGGAGCAAACAGATCGAAAGCCTGCAGGCTGATGCTGAAGAGAAGATGGCGAAAGCCAGGGATGAACAGGCAGAAGCCGAGATCCAGAAAGAGTTCTCCGAACGCATTCAGGCTCTTGAAGACAGGGTAGAAGAGGCACGCAGGAAAATCTCGGAAATCCGGGATTCAGGGGAGGATCAACTGAGAGACCTGAAAGCCAGAATTGAGGAGTGGTTGCCAGGAGGTAAAAACTGAGCAGCCGGAACGAGAGGCCGGAGCACTGACGCTCCGGCCTTATGACGTTACTGGGGCACTCTCAGCAGAATGTTGGGCGAACCTTCCCGGATATCGTCCAGTACATTCCGGGTCGCGAAGTCTTCCAGCCGGGTATCCACTGCCGCCGGGGAGAGCCCGGGCTCGGCACCGAGCAAGATAGCAGCACCTCCGGCCACGTGGGGCGACGCCATGGAAGTACCGCTGATGGTGTTCACTTCATCGTCTTCCTGGTACCAGGCGGCCGTTATATCTGACCCCGGAGCGAAGAGATCCAGGCACTCTCCATGGTTTGAAAACGACGACCGCTGGTCTTCCCGGTTGGTGCTTCCTACCGTGATTGCCGGCTCGACCCGGTTCGGGGAACCGGAGCAGGCGTCGGCATCGCTGTTGCCCGCTGCCACCACGAAGGTCACACCCTGCTCAATGGCACCACGTACCGCGTTGTCCAGGGCATCGGAGTTTCCACCACCCAGGGACATGTTCGCCACGGCCGGTGCCTGATGGTTTTCCGCCACCCAATCCACACCTGCGATAACATCCGCGTTCGAGCCGGCACCGGAACAGTCCAGAACCCGGACCGCGGAAACCGATGCACTTTTTGCCACCCCATAGACGGTTCCTGCGGCCGTGCTGGCCACGTGAGTGCCATGGCCATTGCAGTCCGTTGTATCTTCCGGATCAGTGTCGCCGCCTATATTGACGATCGGGCCAATCAACGGCAGACCGCCCAGGCCCAGCAAGCCGGCATCGTTGACGGCAAAATTGCGGCCTTCGATCACTCGCCCGGCAAACTCATCATGGGTATCCCGCAACCCGGTGTCGATAATGTAAACACTGACACCGTTACCGGCCGATGCCGGATAGCTGTACTGCTCATCCAGCGGCAAGGCAGCCTGATCGATCCGGTCCAGCCCCCAGGTTGCGCCATCCTGGGTTTCGGCGCTGGCGGCCACCATCTGGTCGGGCTCGACCGCCAGAACACCCGGTAACGAGGACAGTAACGTCGCCTGTTGCTCTGTCATGGTGACAGCCGCTCCGGTCATGGCGGTACGGTAAAGATGCAGGACTTCTCCGCCGCCAACGGCAACCAGAAGGGACTCAACACTTGCCTGCAGATCAGCCAGCCCAAGCATGTCGGGAATGGCCGCATCGAGGGTCAGAATATAGCGCCCGGGCAGGCTGTCTCCGGGCTGAAGCGTGTTATCCGATGATTCCTCAGAATCCGTCAGACTGCCGTCATTCAGCAGATCTGCCAGGGCCGGGGCAGCGGCAAGAAAACAGACAGTCATACCAATTGTTGCTGTGATTCTTGTTGTCAAAGCACGTCCTCCATTTGCTTGTTTTCGGAACCGAGACCCACCGGGAACGGACAGCAAGGAGCCTCAGACCCTCCCCACGGGGTTGCCCGGTACACGGTTCCATGAAAGGGGCATCAAATCAGGTCAGAAGGGGCCAATCCGATCTTTATGGATGACTTGTAATATCGGGAAGGAACGGCAGAAAGGAGTCGGAAACGACAGGTGTGGCCCCGGACTGGATGATCACCCGGAGCCACCAGAGAGTGAGGCGGGGCTGTTACTCCATGGGAACCAGCGTCAGCTCGACGCGGCGGTTCTGCTCACGACCAGACGATGTATCGTTGGAGGCAACGGGGTAACGGGGCCCATAGCCGGTAGCACGGGTTCGCCCGGACTCGATGCCCTGGTTCAGCAGGAAGTCACGCACAGACGAGGCACGGCGCTCACTCAGCAACTGGTTATAGTCACGGGAACCGGTGCTGTCGGTGTGGCCTTCAATCTGGATGATGGTTTTGTCGTACTCTTTCAGTACAAGCGCCACCGACTCCAGGGTGTCACTGAAAGAAGGTTTGATGGTGGACTCGTTCACATCAAAGGTGATGTTGCCCGGCATGACCAGCTCAATCTCGTCACCGTTACGCACCACACGAACACCAGAGCCTTCAAGCTTGCGACGCAGCTCGGCTTCCTGCTTGTCCATGTAATAGCCGATACCGCCACCCACTGCAGCGCCGGAAGCAGCACCAATAAGCGCACCCTTGCCCCGGTCGCTCTTGCTGGAAGTAGCCGCGCCAACAGCCGCACCACCGATGGCTCCAATGATGCTGCCCTTGGTGGCGCTAGAGGTCTTTTCTTCCCCGGTGTACGGGTCGTATGTCATACAGCCGCCCAAACCAACAGTGGCGACAGCAAAAGCAACAATTGTTTTTTTCACGGCATTCTCCAGAGTCATTCCAGGGTATTTCTGATAGCGGCACATTTCCGCTCTGTGTTGTTACTAACAGGCTTCCGAAAGGAAGCTGTCATGGTCGCCTTCAAAGGTATCCACAATGGTATTGAATACCGTTGCCTGCAAATCCTGGGCTTCATTTACCAAGTGATGACGTCCGTCCGGTATCCGGAGTTCCTCAACGGCGGCAAATTTATTTCGGATAATCCGCAGATTATGCTGCCAGTCGACCGTCAGGTCTTTTTCTCCCTGCACCACGGTAATCGGGAAATCAACCGGACGGGCAGACTCGATGTGTGGCACCCACTGCCTCAGCGCCGACACCCAGTCTACGTGGACAGCCCTTGCCTGAAGCGGATCGTGTTCCTTCAGAAACGTCAGAAACCGTGAATTCCCGCTGTTGGCAGCAAACACCCGGGCCCACCGTGATACAAACGGCTTGACCAGACTGTGGAGAATCTTGGCACCCAGCCAGCCCATGGGCCGTATCAAAGGAGCCAGCAACACCACCCGCCGGAAGTCGGATGTCTCGGGGTTGTGGTGATTGCTCAGCAGGTAATCAATCAGAATCGCACCCCCGGTGCTCTGGCCCACCGCATACCACGGCGCCCTGACCTTGCCCCTGACCCTGGCCATTACATCTGTCAGCACCGCCTGATACTCCAGGAAACTGCCAATCGCCGCCGGCGTTCCACTGGACAGTCCGTGGCCGGGCTGGTCGTAGGCCAGAACATCAAACCCCGCTCCCAGGCAACGGTCGATCAACTGACTGTAAAGGCCAACATGATCGAAGTAACCATGCAGGATAAACACCGTGCCCTTGGGCCGTTGCCTTTCAGGCAGCCTGAAATAATGCACCATCACCTGGTGCCTGTCCGCCACAACGTAGCCCTGATGGTAGGCAACATCCGGGTGTTCCACCCACAGATCCAGCCCGTAGAATCGGCAATAGGCAACCATATCCTCGGCCAGCGGTTCCCGGCGCTCAGGATCGAATGGCTCCAGCCTTTCAAGCAGTGAGGCCCGGTTCCAGTCCGGAATTTCTATGGTATCTGTTTTCCAGTACACGTAGAGTTAAACGCCTGTCATCAATAGGTACAGAATGGCACGGTAGCCGAAAACGGCCATGCCGTTAGGTTAGCACACCATGGCGCTTTTTAGGCCGTTAAAGGCTCGTCACCCAGGCTATTGCCGTCACGGTTCTATCCGCCTATGTTATCCAGGTCAACCCAGCCCCGGAGTAGATAATGATACAAGCCGCCCTGGAAACCGGACTGCGCCAGACCATGACCCGACTGGTTCGGCCGCTCCTGCACCCCGCTGTTCCGGTGGGCATTCAGCGTCGTCTGGTGAGCAAGGCCTATCTGACCTCCATCCCGCCACGGGGAACCCGCTTTGAAGACTTCACGGCAGAAGGGCTCGCCATGACCCGTGTATGTCACAGCGACAGCCCGCACGGGGTAGTACTGTATTTCCATGGTGGTGGTTACATCATCGGTTCGCCGCGAACCCACCGGGGAATCACCGGGCACCTGGCGAAAGCCAGCGGTGCCATGGTCATCGTCCCGGACTACCGCCTGGCTCCGGAAAACCCTTACCCGGCTGCACTGGACGACGCGGAAACCGTCTATCTTGCTCTGCTGGATGAAGGGCATCCACCGGAAACACTCAGCCTCGCCGGCGACTCTGCCGGCGGCGGGCTGGCTGTTGCACTTGCAATGCGCCTGCGGGACAAAGGATTACCCCTGCCCTCATCGCTGATGGTCATGTCCCCCTGGACGGATCTCTCCAATGCCCAACTGTATTCTCCTGAATGCGAACCGGTACTGCAGCGCAGCTGGATCGATAAAGCCGCCCGGCTCTATTGCGGCAGTGAGCCTGTGTCCAATCCCTATATATCGCCGGTTTACGGAGACCTTTCCGGCCTGCCCCCCCTGCTGATTCAGGCCGGCAGCCAGGAAATCCTGCTGAATGACGCCCAACGCCTTGCGAATGCCGCCAGCCGGGACAGCGTTGATGCCCGGCTGGAAATCTATAACAGCCTCTGGCATGTATTCCAGGTCCATGCGGGGCAACTGGGCAGGGCCACGGAGGCGCTCGAAACCGCCGGACAGTTTATTCGCCGGCATTTCCCCTCCTGATACAGAGCCGTTGCACAGCCTTTTATTGTCCGGGATCCATCTCCCCTGCCGGGTCCGGCAGGGGTAGCTCGCCACTGACCAACGCCTCTTTGTGCCTGCGTGGCCAGCGCTTGATCTGATACTCCAGTTTCGAGGCGGTCGCCCGGTTCAGGGCAGGGGCAGAAAAGACCAGCTCAAGGGGCCCCTTTCCCCGCAGGCTTCTGGCTCCCTTCGGGGCACCGGCCTGATGTTCGGAGAAACGACGGGCCACGTCCGTTGTTATCCCCGTATAAAGCGCTCCCCCGGCTGTGCGCACCATATAGACAAACCATTGGCTCATACTGACGATGCCCTCACCATTTTCTCCCTCGCTTTGTGCTGTTGAATCCACAATCCCGCCACAATCAGTACCAGGCCGATGTAGGTGGAAGGCAATATGGTTTCGCCAAGGATAAAATAGATGAACACCAGGGACAGGAACGGGGAGATGAAGATCAGATTGCTTACCCGGGAGGTATTCTCGGCCTTTTTCATGGCGTAGGACCACAGAACAAAAGCGATGCCCATCTCAAACACACCCACATAGACAGCGGCACTAAGCCCGGTGCCCGGACTGATATCGAAACCCGCCGTCAGGGCACAGGCAACCACAATCACCGGCAGGCCACACAGGAAATTCAGAAACAGCCCCACCACCGGATCGCGGGTATCCCGCGTGGCAATGATCCAGTAGGACGCCCACACCAGCGTGCTGCCAATCGCAAACGCCACCCCGAGCGGGTCGGAAAACGTCAGCGACAGAACATCGCCCCGGGTCGCAATCACCACCACGCCGCTGTAACAGACCAGCCCGGCAATAATATCCGCACGCCTTAACCGCTGCCCCAGAAAGGGCACTGACAGGTAGGCCAGTACCAGTGCCCAGGTGTAGTTAAGGGGCTGCGCCTCCTGCGCGGGCAGGCGGTCAAAGGCGCCAAACAGCAGGAAATAATAGAGGCAGGGATTGATCAGCCCCATGCCGATGGACTGCAGGTACTGGCGCCTGCTGAGCTGGAACACCATATGCCAGCGCCCCTGGATCACAAGCACCAGGGCCATCACCAGCACCGAGGCGGAACAGGCCACCACCAGCATCTGTATCGGTGTCAGCTCCCGCAGGGACAGTTTGAAAGCCGTAGCAACCGTGGACCACAACAGCACCGTCCCCAGGCCATACAGCATGGCCTGTTTCTGGTCAGTCATTGGCCTCGTCCTTTTCACTGTCCAGCCAGCGATAAAGAGTCCGGCGATTAACGCCCAGTATCTGGGCAGCCCGGCGCTTGTTGCCATCCACGGCATTGATCACGCGCCCGACATAATCCTGCTGGACCTGTTCCAGGGTGGGCCAGTCCGCAAGATTGCCCGCCGGCAGCCCGGGCCTTGCTTCCGGGGTGTCGGTCTGGCGCTTGCGGATTCGGGCCGGCAGGTGCTCGGGAAGAATCAAATCGCCATCGCAGAAGGTGACAGCCCGCTCGATGGCACTGCCCAGCTCCCGCACATTACCGGGGAAGGGGTAGTCAGCCAGGATCTGCGAGGCCACCTCACTCAACTGCAGGAACCCCCGGTTGTGCCGTTTCGCCGAATCCCTCAGGAAATGCATGGCGAGAAGATCCACGTCGTCTCCACGCTCCCTCAGGGGAGGCACCACCAATGTCAGGGTCTCCAGTCGGTAGTACAGATCCTCCCGGAAATTCCCCTGCTCTACAGCCTTGATCAGGTCCTGGTGGGTTGCCGCAATAATACGGACATCCACCTTCTCTTCCTGGTCAGCTCCCACGGGCTTGATAGTGCCTTCCTGCAACACCCGCAATAACTTCGCCTGCAGCGCCAGGGGCATTTCCCCGATTTCGTCCAATAGCAGCGTGCCTCCGTCGGCCTCTGCAAAAAGCCCCGGACGGGCAGACTTCGCGCCGGTGAAAGCACCCGCTTCATGGCCGAAGAACTCACTTTCCATCAACTCCTGGGGAATGCCCGCACAATTTACCGGGATAAACGGCCGGTCACGGCGGTCACTTTCGCGGTGAATTGCGCGGGCAACGAGCTCCTTGCCGGTGCCGCTTTCGCCACTGATCAGAACCGCCGCATGGCTTCTGGCCACCTGCTTGATTTCATTCCTCAGTTGTATGATGGCCCGGCTCTCACCCACCAGCCCCATTGACGTGTCGTCGGTTGCCTGTGATTTATAGCGGGCCAGTTCGCTGGTAATGGCCGCATGGGCCAGCAGGCGTTTTATCTTCAATCTCAGGTGATCGGTGGAAAGTGGCTTGGTGAGGAAGTCATCTGCGCCGGCCTTGAGGGCTTCCACCGCCTGGTCAACAGTACCGAACGCGGTAATGATGATAAAAGGAACCGACTGCCCCTCAGACTGAAGTTGCCGCAGGATTGAAAGCCCGTCACCATCCGGAAGCCGGAGATCAGAAACGATCAGGTCAGGCCCGCTACCCAGGGCAAGCCTGGCCCCTTCATCCGCCGTTCCCGCGCAGCTTACCCGGTAACCATCCACTTCGAGTTCCTCCGCCAGCAGGGTTCGCAGGCTGGCATCATCTTCCACCAACAGGATAGAGGACGATTTACTGGTCATGACTGACCTCCTCGCGGTTGTCATTCTGTTCGAAAGCCGGCCAGAGCGTGGACATCCTGCATCCACCCTCCGGACTGGAACCTACTTCTATCCGGCCGCTATGCTCCTTGAGAACGCTGCCCACAACGGCCAGTCCCAGGCCGGTGCCTTCACCTGCGGCGCGGGTGCTGTAGAAGGGTTCGAAGATTCGCTCACGCATGGCTTCATCAACCCCTGGCCCGTCGTCGTCCACCCGCAGTTCCCAAAGGCCGTCATGGTCTGCAAGTGTGACAGTCACCACCGAGCGGGCTGCCTGGCAGGCATTACGGATGATATTCAGGCAGGCCATTTCCAGACGTGTTGGCTCTGCCAGTATGTAGGCCTCGCTGAAGGGAATCTCGGAGCGGATCTCCACGCCCTGGCATCGGGGTTCTTCACGGATGCGGTCAAGTAACTCCCGGGCAGTTGCCGCCAGGTTCGTCTTGCGGCGGGAATCGGGCACATGCCGGAAACAGTCCAGTAACTGCTGGATAATAAGCGTCATGCGCTCAACCTGATGTTCAATATCCTTCAGATGCCGCCTTTCGCCTTCGGCCAGATCACCCCGCCCCAATATGTTGGCACGGCCCTGGATAACACTCAGTGGTGCACCCAGTTCATGGGCGACGCCACCCGCAACTCGGCCGATCATGGCAACCTTTTCCTGGTATTCCAGCTGTTCAGCGAGCTCCCGTTCGCGCTCCACACTCTCTCTGATTTCCGTTTCCGCATGCATCATGCGCTCGCCCATATCACGCAGGCCTTCATGGATCTGCCGAAGCTCACGGGGGCCGGCCGGCTCCTCATCGACCCGCCAGTGCCCGGGGGCCATCCGCTCCATGATTTCCAGCAGCCGGCTCACATGGCGCCCGACCGCGCCATAGTGGCCGAGCACCACAACCAGAATCACCATCAGAGACACCACTGACCAGATGCCCACGGCCCAGATTCGGCTGGACGCTACCAGTTCATGAAAATCACTGCGTTTACGGGTCACCTGAAGCAGGCCCTGAATCCGGCCGTCGGCTGCAAACAGCGGTGTGAACTGAGAGAAAACAGAAACCCCGTCAACCTGGCGAAAAGCGCCATCCAGTTCACCACTGGAAATCACCCGCTCGGCACTGACACTGCGGGTAACATCGGTATCGGCCACGCCCAGGCTGGCAACCTGACGGCCATCTTCATCAAATACAGATGCGCCGAATACGCGGCCGATCCTGAATATGGACTTCAGTGACTCACCCATCACGATTTCATCACCATCGGACATGGCCTGTGAAAGGGGCCCACTGACAGCCCGGGCCACCAGCTCCAGGTCTTCCCTCAGGCGGTCATTGAGGTTTTCCTCAACCGCGCCCAGTCCCAGATAAATAGCGACCCCACTGAACACCATAAGCGGGACAACAATGCTCAGCAGAAGGGTCAGGCGTAATGAACGAAACATTTCACGGGCGTTGAGCACCGGCCTTTTCATAATGATCTCCGCCAAAGTGTCACACAGGTATGCCACATGTGGCATTTCGCCACAACAAATATTACACACCGGTAACTGGGAAGAATATGTAACCTACTGGTTTTTATGTGCTTAATCAGCTTGTAAAGAGTTGGCACAGGGTTTGAAAGTACCTGACGAGCGTTGGACAAACGAGCCTGTGAAGAAAGCAGGTGACGACCTACAAGAACAGGAGAAATTCATGAACAAGCTTCTCGTTTCACTGACCGCATCCCTGGCCCTGCTTGCTACCAGCCCCGTGCTTGCCCAGGAAAGCCAGCAAAACCAGGAATCAGCTGACACCGAAGAGGACTACAGCGACCAGGCAACTTCAGGTTCCCAGGACACCAACTTTTCTGACGAGGAACTGAAGCAGTTCGTAGAAGCCCAGGAAGGCATTAACGAAATCCGTGACAAGTACATGGAGAAAATCGAGGCTGCCGATTCCCAGCAAGAGGCCCAGGAACTGCAGATGGAAGCCAACGACGAGATGGTTACCGTGATTGAGGACGCCGGTATGGATATTCCGACCTACAACTCTATCGCAACCGCTTACAACAGCGAGCCGGAAGTACGGGATCGTATTGACGCACTGATGTAAACGACACCCTGCGATCGTGTCGTTTCTGGCCCCGCTCATGCGGGGTCTTTTTGTTATGGCCGGGTAAACGCTGCAGGCCAATACGCCGGCGTATTGTGGTACCTTTCCTACGAGGATCAGCTCACAACAGCCGGAGACAGGAAATGCGACACCTTTGCCATTGGCGATCCCCATTGTTTGCAATGGTTATCCTGCTATTGGCAGGCTGCTCGGAAAGCCCGTCCCCAACCAGCACCAGCGACGATGACAGCGAACGGCCCACCTACCCTGTTACCTGGCGGTTCGCCCTGGAAGAAATCGAAGGCAGCGTCCAGCACCGGTATGCGGAAGAACTGAAAGAACGCATCGAGAGTATTTCAGACGGCAATATCCTGATCGACATTTTCCCTTACGGGTCTATCGGAACCTCCATTCAACTGACCGACCTGGCACGGGAAGGCTCGGTACACCTGGCTTTTGCATCCCCCGGGCACCTGGCCGACCTCATCCCTGAAACCGGTGTATTCACCCTCCACTTCCTGCTATCCGACAACGAGGACGTAAACCGCGACATCCTGGCCAGTGATGAACTGATGCAAGTGTTCACCGAGCCCTACGCTGAAAATGGCCTTCAACTACTCGGTTTCGTTCCCGAGGGCTGGATGGTATGGACGGCCAATAAACCCCTGAGAACACCTGCGGATTTCAACGGGCTCGCCATCCGCACCATGACGTCGGAGATTGCCGCTGAAGCGTACAAGGCCTACGGGGCCACCCCCACCCCTACACCTTATTCCCAGGTCTACAGCGACCTGCAACTACGCCGTATTGACGGGCAGGCAAATCCGGTATTTGCCATTGAAGAGATGGGATTCTACGAAGTCCAGAACACCATGACCTTCGCAAGGCCCGCCCAGTTTGTCACTTCGGTCGTTTCCAACAGGGAATGGTTTGAGGCCCTCCCTGACGACCAGAAACGCTGGCTGGAAGAAGCACTGGACGAAGTGACACCCCTTGCCTACGAGGTGCAGGCGGAACTGAATGCCAGGCGCCTTGAAACCATTATGGAAAACAGCAACACCCGTATTGTCGAACTGTCGGAAGAAGAGCGCGAGCAGTTCCGCGAAGCCAGCCTGCCAGTTCGCGAAACCTATGCCCGCACGGCCGGCGAACGGGGAGAAGCAATTCTTGAGCAGCTCATGGAGATGGTTGACGAGGCGGAATCTGAAACTCCGGACAGCTAGCTGACTCTCCGGCTATTGCGTTCTATTCAGGGACCAGCCAATCCATCGCCGCGGTTGTGCCGAGACAGGAACTGGAGGATACCGCGTCCATCATTGCTGTGAGCCTGCTATCGAACCCCCAGGGCGGGTTGACCACCAGTATTCCGGAACCGGACATACCCCGTTCCGGAGGCCGTTCAAGCATGATCTCGTGACACAGCACCTTGCGGATCGGGCTTTCCGATAATGCATTTTTGAGCCGCTCGTGAGGCCTTCCCGCCAGTACCGGATACCAGACCAGGAAAACCCCGTGCCTGCACTTCTGCCATGCCTTCACCAGGGTGTCGGCCACGTCTTCATACTCGCTTTTCACCTCATAGGAGGGGTCCGTCAGCACCAGAAGCCTCGGTTGCCTGGGCGGCAAAAAACGCAATAACCCTTTCAGACCGTCCTCCTGGCAGACTCTCACGCCGGACCGGCCAGCGCCCCACCGACCCAGGGTTTCCCCCTCCGCCGGATGCAGCTCGAAAGCGGTCAGGCTGTCCTGCTCCCGCAGGAACCGGTAAAACCAGTGTGGCGACCCGGGGTAACGCTCCAGCGTGCCGCCAGCACCGGCCCCGGATGCCAGCTCATCCATTAACACCTGCCAGTCACTTGACTGCAGTTGCTCCCTGCACTGCCAGACTCTCTGAATACCGGACTGCGCCTCACCGGTTTTCAGTGCCCGGTCTCCAAGCAGATTGTAACTGGCACTGCCGGCGTGGGTATCAAAGCAGGCGATGCCCGAGGATTTGGCCTGCATCATTCGCAGGGCCAGTACCAACGCTGCATGTTTCTGAACGTCTGCGAAATTGCCGGCGTGAAAGGCATGGAGGTAACTCAGCATCATCAGGGCTCCGGATTGGCGGAAAGGTATTAGGCACCAGTGAAACAGGACAGGCAAGCGCCTGTCACCTGCAGGGACATGAAAATGCGAGGATTTCAGAACCGGGTCCTGACTGATATCCTTGAGCCCTGCCTGCCCTGAGGACACGGATTTGCCAAACCCGAAACACAGTACCGCCGACCGCCTGTACAGCCTGATTGCCAACGAAGAAGATGCCCGGATCTGCACGGATATTCCGGAGGAAGCCTGCCGTGAAGTTCCCCGCAACTTTTTCCTGATCCTGGCCAGCAACGTGCTGACCAAACTGGGTGACCTTCTGATCAGCCCGAAAACCGTCCTGGCCTGGCTGCTGAGCGCCATCGGCGCACCGGCTCTGGTCGCCTGGCTGGTACCCATCCGCGAATCCGGCTCAATGATTCCGCAACTGTTGATCGGAGCCTGGATGAGGCGAAAGCCAGTGCGCAAATGGTTCTGGACCCTGGGCAGCTTTGGCCAGGCCCTCAGCGTGATGGCCATGGCTGCAAGCGTCTGGTTTCTGGAAGGTTACGCCGCCGGAACAGGCGTGGTGGCGGCACTGATACTGTTTTCCCTGGCGCGGGGGTTCTGCTCCGTGTCCATGAAAGACGTACAGGGAAAATGCATTCCCAAAACACGCCGGGGCCGCCTTTCTGGTCTGGCCTCCACCATTGGCGGATCAGCGACCGTTGCATTGACCGTCCTGCTGTTCTGGGACCGCGGGGACCCCAGCCTGCTCTTTTACACCTTGCTGCTCTCGCTGGCCGCCGCCCTCTGGGTAATCGCAGGTCTGCTTTTTGCGTCCGTGGACGAGCAGGCGGGCGAAACCGGTGGTGGGGGGAATGCCCTCGGGGAAGCGGTCAAAAGTCTGTCACTGCTACGGGATGATCCGCCGTTCCGGCATTTCGTGATTACCCGTGCGTTGTTGCTGTGTTCTGCCCTGGCGTCACCCTATTTTGTGGTGCTGGCGCAAAAAAGCACCGACAGTGGATGGCTTCTGGGGGTCTTTTTGCTGGCGAGCAGCCTGGCCAGTTCGGTCAGCGCCAGCGTATGGGGCTGGATGGCCGACACATCCAGCCGCAACGTCATGATCCGGGGCGCGGCCATGGCCAGCGGTGTATGCCTGCTGGTCGGTGCTACTGCAATGATCGGCGGCAGCGACACGGGCGGGATCTGGTTCTACCCGGTTGCATTCTTCGTTCTGAGTATTGCCCACGCCGGTGTCCGGCTGGGCAGGAAAACCTATCTGGTGGATATGGCCGGTGGCAACAAACGAACCGACTATACCGCAGTCAGCAACACCATCATCGGCGTCCTGCTGCTGGTTACCGGCGGCCTCACGGCACTGATCTCCATGATATCCGACGTGGCGGTGATTATTGTATTGGGCCTTATGGGGCTCGCTGGCATGGTCAGCGCATTGCGACTGCAGGAGGTGACTTCAGATTGACCCCCGCGTCTGGGACCTCCGTCACAAAAAGCAATGCAGTTGGAACCAAATTGGTGCACCTTACGTGAAGTGTCATAACCTTCACCACGGAACCTGGTATCGGGATAAAACAGGGACGTGTCGTTCCACTGCGCAGTCGCTACAAACAGAGGCAGACCAATGCGAGCAGACACACCAATACCCAGTGAACACCAGGACAGATTGATTCATACGCTATACGGTTGGTATGCACTGACCCGTGAACAGTCCGACCTCGGCCCCTTCGACACTGCGGAAAGAGCTTCCCGGGCCTTAAGCCGGCACATCAAGGTCTACCGGGGCATTAACCCCCGCACTCCGGGAACCCCGCAACGGATGCATCTCCATGACGCGGATCAGTGCACGAGAACCAATTGCGGCCTGTGCGTGGAGGCCAGAATTCTCCGGCACTCACTGATGCTGGCGGCATCATGACGGGCAGGCAGGAACCCGAAACGGTTCACCACAACAGTCTGGTGCCACCCCATCGCCGTGCCCGGGTGGTACTCACGTTCGTTTTCCTTGCCGCGAGCCTGTCTTTCCTGAGCTACGTCAGCGTTCTCTGAGCCCACACCAGTTCTGCCCTAGAGCGGCGCTTTTCCGTCGTTCAGGGCCAGCGCCCCTTTGACAATGCGGTAGATGATCCAGATGGAAATCCCCAGCAACACAAACCACCCGATGATCAGGGGCGTGGTTACGATACCAATAACAGTCCACAGCAGACCGATCCAGAAGGTGCGGATCTGCCAGTGGAAATGCGGTTCTATCCAGGTGTTCCGGATGTCATCAAGCTTGACGTAGTTGATGATAACGCCGACAAGGCCGGTTATACCGCCAACAAAAAATGACAGTGCCTGCAGGATATAAACCAGCACAGCCAGATTGCGGCCCGGCTCCGCGCGGCGGGCCAGGGGATCTTCATCGGCAGGAATGTATTCAGGCTCGGACAAGGGTTTCTCCTTTTGCTGCGTATGGAAAGTCTATCACAGCAACCGGGCCTGATAGCGGCGAGACGTCAGTGGCTGTCGGGCTTGTAACCCAGCCGGAAACCGCCCCAGTGTTTGCCATTCACATAAATGGGCACAGACAGATCGTGCATGATTTCCCCGGTGTCCCGGCGATACGTCTGCAACAGCATAGCCTGGGTATGGCTGCCACAGCGGGCGCCGGTGCGGTCGTTGAACAGGCGCTTGCTGCGGCTCTTGAGCAGGTCAACGTCCGGGTCACCGGTCGGGGCATGGGCAAAGTCCCGGTTATGGGTCGGCACATAGCCGTCGGGCGCTATCGCAATTGCATATACCATCGCCGGATGAGCTGACTTGACGGCTTCCTGCACCGCAGGCAGTTGCTGGTCGGTAAAGCGGTCGAAACTGCTGGAGTATTTCTGGGGATTGGTATTCGGTATCGGCTCTCTTTTCTTGTCGAAGAGAGCGGCCTCTGACAACTGGCCGTCACGCACCGCCTGCTCGAAGATCTTGCCAATCCGGTCTGCCCCCTGCCGGGCCTGGTCAAAAAAGGCGCGATGATAACTTTCATCGCTATTGAGGGCGAAGGCAGCATTGGCCTCTTCCGCAAGCTCCATCAGGGTTGCCGCCTGCTGGGCCAGGGAAGCGACACTGGAGTCACTCTCCGTGATCTGGTCGCGAACCGTTTCTATAGCGCCAGACACCTGCTGCAGGCTCTGTTCGTTGTTCTGGTCAATCTCGGCGATTCGGGCCACTTGCTGCTGGACCCGGTCCGATTGATCGCGTATCTGGTCCAGACGCTCACCAACACTCTCAACCGATTCCAGGCCGGCCTCGACGCTTTTGGCAAGATCCTCAATTCTTGAAACGATCAGTGACGTATCAGACCTTATTTCCTGAAGCGTTTCGGCAACTTCACCGGTTGCCTGCGCGGTCCGGCCGGCCAGTTGTCTGACCTCATCAGCAACCACTGCAAACCCGCGACCCTGGTCACCTGCACGGGCAGCTTCTATGGCCGCGTTCAGGGCCAGCAGATTGGTTTGCTCGGCAATACCCTGGATGGTGGTGGTCACCCCCTGGATCTTGTTGGACTTCTCATTCAGTTCCTGGATCAGCCTCAGGTTCTCACTGGACTGCTCGTGCACGGCCCGCACGCTGGCAATTGCGGAGGTCAGCGCCTCACGTCCTTCCGTACTTACCTGACGATTCTGCAGGGCCATGGTGGCGGCATCGGTGGCCTGCTGGGCGGATTCACGGACACTTTCCGTAATCTGCCCGGCATAATCCGCCATCTGCGCGGTTTCAGTGACCTGGCGATCCAGACGAATCTTCAACTGGTCGGCGGCATAAGATACCTGAGCGGCGGAAATGGCACTCTTGTCGGCACTGCCCGACAGAGCCTCGATCAGAGCGCGCCCGGCTTTAGCCTCGGCAAGAAGGCCCGCACACTGTTTGCCCAAAGGGCTGTCATCAGACAACTCACCGGCATTGAGCTGTTTCACCGAACGCTCTACCGGTTCCAACACCCGCAGAACCAGATAAGCAGTTGCGATGACCAACCCGAGAACCAGGCCCGCCAGCACAGACGACGCATCCAGCCCAGTCAACGGCGCCACCAGAACGGCCACGATGGCTGCAATAACCGCGACCGACACCCCCACAAATACAACAGGTCGACTGAGAAACCCCATAGCCACCTCTTTATTATCATTATTCGTGAATACATCTTTATTGAATATCACTCGAGAGAGTAATGAATTGATCTGTATTAATAACTGCTACTTTAGTTGATCACTGATTGTTTTTCGGCAGGTTGCTACAAATCTGAAACAAAAAAACGCAACCCGCAGCCTCCCAGGCGGAGGACTCCGGATTGCGTGGCAGGTCAGCCTGGCTTTCCCGGGCTGTCAGGCGCCGATAACGCCCCCGTCGTCGCGGGTGACAATGACTGTCGCATCACGGGGACGATCCTCGGAGGGGTCTGGCCAGTTCCCCCGGGGATGCTGGATATTCACAAACATGGTTTTTACATCTGGCGTAGTCACAACACCTGTCACTTCGCAATTCCGGGGCCCGACAAAGAACCGCTTGATTTCACGGGTGACCGGGTTGGCGGCCAGCATCATGTTGTTCTGGTACGGTGGTGCCCAGCTACCATCAGTCTGAATCCAGAGGCGTCCGTTGTAGTCAAACCAGAGGCCGTCCGGGCTGTTGAAGATATTGGTATCGTCCAGCGTGACGGCCGCTTCTCCGTCAACGACGGTTTCTGTCCCCTGCTCGCCGGCGAATACGAATATGTCCCACTCGAAACTGGTCGCTGCATGGTCACCTCCGGCTTCCGCCCAGCGAATGATATGGCCGGTGGCATTTTCAACGATCGGGTTGGCGGCATTTACATCGTCATAGCCTTCCTTGCCACGATTACTGTTATTGGTCAGCGTAAAGTAGACATCGCCGGTTTTCGGATCAACAGCACCCCACTCCGGGCGATCCATCGTGGTAGCACCGGCAATATCGGCGGCCAGGCGGGTATTTACCAGAACGTCGGCCTGGTTCTCGAATCCGTCAAACCGGATTTCGCCCACCATGGTGCCCTCAGCTGCGGCAACCTTGCCAGCAAAGTCTGCATTCTCCAGATCCAGTGCCAGCCAGTCACCCGAACCGTCGTCGTTGAAGCGGGCCACATACAGCGTACCCTCATCCAACAGATAGCCACCGGCCGTTGCGGCATTGTAGGGCCTGGAAGATACAAATTTATAAATGTACTCAAAGCGAGCATCATCACCGGAGTAGCACACCACCGGTTCACCTTCTCGGGCAGGCGCAAAGATGACACCCTCATGGCCGAAACGCCCCAGAGCAGTCCGCTTCTGAGGCTTGCTCTCGGGAGTGAAAGGATCTATCTCAACCATATAGCCATAGGTATTCGCTTCGTTCCGATAATCATCGGTTGCAGAAGCACCAATGGTTGAAACGTTGAAGCGCATGTATTCGTCGGCGTCTGTATCAGCCAGCTCCCAGTCATAGCGAGAGCTGTCAGTTACTCCATGGCGCACGTATTCACGGGGGCGCTCGGTATCGGAAGTTGCAAAGTAACCATGCCAGTTCTCCTCTGCCGCCAGGTAGGTGCCCCATGGTGTCGGGCCCATCGCACAATTATTCAGGGTACCGCGGGTTTCGGTACCACTCGGACTGAAAGCAGTCGCCAGCTTGCTATAGCCACGCACCGGACCACGAATATCCATTTCGGTATTACCAGTGATTCGTCGGTTGAACGGACTTCGAGACACAATATCCCATGTTCCGTCGGTGGCACGCCTGATGTGAATCACGGAAACACCGTGCGCGGCGATTTCCTTACGGACTTCGTCTACCGGCCGAACACCATCGTTATCAGCGGGTTTCGTCGGGCCATTGGCATGCAATGCGCTCTGGTTGATGTACTCATGGTTCATCACAAGCAGGCCTTCCGTGGAGCTGTTGCCCCCGGTTTTCTGGTCAATCGGGAAAAAGTGCACACCATCATGATGCATGCCAACCTGGCTTTCCTGATCAGCGCCGGTGTTAGTACCGTCAGACCGGTATTCCGGATGATTTCCGGTGATGGGAGTTCCCCAGGGGACGAAGCTTCGGGCCGAATAACCTTCCGGAACCACAACACGGTTTTCGTTGGAAACCGCAACCGGCTTGAATCCGAGCTCCGTACCCGACTGGGCCCCGCCGCCCGTTCTGCTGTCATCGCTATCATCAGTGAAGGAACAGCCAGCAATACCCATCCCCATGACGCTGGCCAGGGCTGCACCAACACTTCCTTTCATCAGCGTGCGTCGCTGCATCCGTGCCTGCAGCACATGGGCAAAGGAAGCGTTGCCAGAGTGGTTTACAACCGGTTCGTAATTGGGATCCAGATAGTTCGGATCCAGATCATGCTTGGCCATGGTCCTGTCTCTCTCGGGTAGTTGATGGGTATATCCGAGAGCTTATTGTCGGTGGCATGAGTGACAGGATGCGGACATTCAGGAGGCAGTTTCTTTAAGCTTTCTTTACAAACAATAAAAAAGCCCGCTCCCCAAGGGGCAGGCTCTTTATATTCGGCCAGATGCGGCTTTGAAAGCAGCCGGGTGACCTTACTGCATGGAGTCGCCCGCCTCTTCGGCAGCTTCCCCGGTTTCTTCACCGGCTTCTTCCAATGCTTCGCCGGTTTCCTCGCCAGCATCTTCAGCCGCATCCTTGGTTTCATCCCAGGCGCTGTCATTCTGGCCGGTGGCGTCCTCATAGGTTTCCTCGGCCGCATCGCCAGCATCGTCCGCCATGTCTTCGACGTTATCACCGGCTTCCTCGAGATCTGCACCTTCGTTGTCGTCCTGACTACAAGCAGCGAGGCCCAGCGTCATCAGCAATGCCAGTGCGCTCAGTGTCAACTTGTTCATATCCATGTCCCTTTGTTGGCGTGTGAAACAACAGCGGGAAGTCTACGGCCATGGCCAAGCCGGCACAATTACCTTCTGATTACGTTTTTGTTAGCGATGACAATAAGTTAGGAAAAGCAATAACCTGAGAGAATCAATTCGTAGAAGCCACCGCCGTACCATCGAGCGTCAGAACATGGTCCAGCCTGACCATGTGTCCGCGACCCAGGAAAACGAACTCCTGACCCGCCCGGCTGAACAGATCACGGATGATGTCGTGGGTGGTCTGGATCTGGCCGGCGTCGTCACGATAGACAATTTCCGCAAGCCGGGCAGACGTCAGGTATTCCCGGAGCATACGGTGAATTTCACACCGTACCGGCTGGTAGGCATTAGAGGCGTTTCCCGACGTCATGGCAGACTTTCCCTGTGGATAAGGACAACACGGAAAATGCCCCGGCGGCGCCAATTTCAGCGGGGAACCGGGGCATGCCATACAGTCTGGTTCAGATTGGGTCAGTCTGCCAGTATCAGAACCACTCCGGCTTCATATTCATACAGGTGTCGTCCTGATTCCTCAGCAGTACCAGATCCTGGGCCACCGTGGGCAACTCCCAGTGGAAAAAGTACTGGGCAGCCTGCAGTTTGCCCTGGTAGAAGCTGCGCTCGTCATCACTGTTGGCCGAGCCCAGTGACTTGGCGGCCGCATTGGCCTGACGCAGCCACATCCAGGACACGATGATGTGACCGAACAGGTGCAGATAGCATGAGGCATTGGCCAGAACCCGGTCGGGATCTTCCGACATCAGGGACTTGCCCAGGCTCTGGGTCACTTTCACCGCCTGCTGCAGGGTTTCACTCAGGGACAGGGCCCACTGCTGGCAGCGCTCGGTGGTGGCGGCTTCCAGGTCCACCTGCATTTCCTGCATCAGTAATTGCAGGCCATGGCTCTGGTCCTGCCAGATTTTGCGCCCCAGCAGGTCCAGTGCCTGAATGCCATTGGTACCTTCGTGGATGGGGTTGAGCCGGTTATCCCGCCAGCATTGTTCCACCGGGTATTCCCGCGTGTAACCGGCGCCACCATAAACCTGGATGGCCAGATCGTTGGCCTTCGGGCCGAACTCCGACGGCCAGGCCTTGATGACCGGGGTCAGCAGGTCCAGTAATTTTCCGGCTTCCAGCCGCTTCTGCTCGTCCGGATGGGTGTGTTGGTCGTCCATCAGGCGGGCGCCATACAGGCACAGCGCCAGGCCACCTTCGCTGTAGGCCTTCTGGGCCAGCAGCATGCGGCGTACGTCCGCGTGCTCGATGATGGGTACCTGGGGTGCTTCCGGGTTCTTTTCCGAGGGCTTGCGGCCCTGCAGGCGGTTTTTCGCGTACTCCAGGCTGTGCATGTAGCCACGGTAACCGATCACGGCGGCGCCAAAGCCTACGCCTACCCGGGCTTCGTTCATCATCTGGAACATGTATTTCAGGCCCTGATGGGGCTCGCCTACCAGGTAGCCATGGCAGGGGGCGTCATCACCAAAACTGAGCGCGGTGGAGGTGGTACCGCGGTAGCCCAGCTTGTGGATCAGGCCCGCCAGGTTGACGCCGTTGCGCTCCCTGGGGTTGCCGTCTTCATCAACAATGAACTTGGGCACGATGAACAGGGAGATACCCTTCACGCCAGCCGGTGCGCCCTTTATCTTGGCCAGAACCATGTGAACGATGTTTTCGGTGATGGACTGCTCGCCGCCGGAGATGTAGATCTTGGCGCCCTTGATCAGGTAATGACCTTCATCCGTCGGTGAAGCGGACGTGCGAATATCTGCCAGGGAGGAGCCGGCATGGGGCTCGGTGAGCGCCATGGTGCCGCTGAAGCGGCCGCTGAGCATATGGGGCAGGAAAGTGTTTTTCTGCTGGTCGTTGCCGAATACGCGGATCAGGTTGGCGGCGGCGGTGGTCAGGAACGGGTAGCCGGCGGTGCCCGGGTTGGCGGCGGTGAAGAAGCCGTTGCAGGCGGCCATGACGGATTCCGGTAACTGCATGCCACCCAGCTCGTAATCATAGCGGCCGGCGATGAAGCCTGCGTCGGCGTAGGCGTCGAAGGCTTCCTTGACCTGGGGCAGCATTTCCACCTGGCCGTTGACGAATTTTGGCTCGTCCTTGTCGGCGGCGCTGTTGTGGGTGGCGAATTTGTCCCGGGCGATCTTGTCGGCGGTTTCGATGACGGCGTCGAAGGTGTCGCGGCTGTGTTCGCTGAAGCGCTCGCGCTGGCTGAGGCTTTCGGTGTCGAGTACTTCGTAGAGTTGGAACGCCAGGTCGCGGCGGTCGATCAGGGTGTCGGTCATGTCTGGTCTCCTGTTTATGGCGTATAGCCTCTCATACGGTTGTTTTTGTTGGAACCGGCGTTAATGACATAATCATGGCCGATATCGCCATGCTTCGATTCCAGGCGGCCGGGCAATCACGGGGGAAGGTTGTCCGGGACACGCTGTTAATACGTCCATGTAAGCTTGACGGCAGCATCCCTGCTGCCGACAGTCCCGGACAACCTTCCCCCGCAATTACCCTACATCGGAGCAAGCATGCGAACGGTTTCTGTTATCGGGTTTGATGGGGCGCTTGCTAGCGCGATTACCGGCATTGTTGATCTGTTCCGTCTGGCAGGTGTGACCTGGGCGCGGATTAATGATTTGCCGCCGGAGCAGGAGTTTACAACCCGGCTTTTGACCCATGGCGGCAGGCCGTGCCGGTGTATTAACGGTATGACCCTGCTTGCGGACGGCGACTGGCAAGACTACCCTGCCGGCAGTTCTCAGGCGGATCTGGTGATTGTGCCGACCATTGGGGCTCCGATTGCCCGGGTACTGGAAGCCAATCCTGGCCTGGTGGAATGGCTCGGTGGGTTTCGTGATGCATCGTCCGGTCAGGTTCGGGTGGCCAGTAACTGTACCGGGGCGTTTCTGCTGGCCGAGGCAGGTTTGCTGAACGGCCGGCAGGCGACGACTCACTGGGGGTTCAGCAATCAGTTCCGGGAGCGTTTTCCGGCGGTGGATCTGCAGCCCGACAAGTTGATTACGGTGGACGGGCATATTGCCTGTGCCGGTGGTGGCATGGCCTGGTGGGATCTGGGGGTTTACCTGGTGGAGCGTTATGCCGGGGCCCAGATGGCGCGGGAGTTGGCGAAGGCGTTTGTGATTGATGCCGGGCGGACGAGTCAGGCGCCCTATGGGGCGCTTCAGGCCAGGAGGTACCACTCCGATGCGGCGATTCTGAAGCTGCAGGACTGGCTGGATGCGAACTATACCGAACCGGTGACACTGCAAGGGCTTGCCAGGCTGGCGGGATTGACGGAGCGTTCCCTGATTCGCCGGTTCAAGGCGGCAACCGGGGATACGCCAACGGGCTACCTGCAGATTCTGCGAATCGAGGCGGCCCGTCAGCACCTGGAGAATTCCCGTCTGGCGGTGGAAGAGGTGACCCGATTGGTGGGTTATGAGGATGTCAGTTCGTTCAGCCGACTGTTCCGGAAACATACCGGCGTGGCACCGGGGGTTTACCGGGCCCGGTTTGGTCGCTAGCGCACCGACGCAGCAGATTGGCCCGGGTTATGCTTGGTTATCAATACAAGGCCATGAGCCGGGGCCAAACGTAAAGAATATCGACACAGGTTATTTCCCGCGGAGGGCAATACCATGACAGCACTACAAAGAAACCAGCAATCCGATCTGCTCAGCCGCCTCTATGACATGAAGCAGAAACAGCTGCTGCAGGCCAGCCAGCAGGCAGACAGCCTGCGTTACCGGGTACTCTCAGCCGAGGCCGATGCCATCAGCCAGGCCCTGAAAGCCATTCGATAAGGGCAGTCGGCAACCGTAACGGCAACCGACTGCCAGCTTTACCAGACTGATCAAGGCGATCACTTTGTGACCAAATTTGTCGCCTCCACCCGTATCGTCACCCTCAGATTCCTGCAGCCACCTCTGTACCCTGGCGGATCGCCCGCTTGGCATCCAGCTCTTCCGCAACATCCGCACCACCGATCAGATGGGTCTTGATCCCGCGGTTCACCAAATCATCAAATAACGCTCGGAATGGCTCCTGGCCTGCGCAAATGATGACATTATCCACCGCCAGCACCTTGCTCTCCGTTACCTTTCCATCCTTGTCTGACAGGGTGATGTGCAGGCCGTCATCGTCAATTTTCTCGTAGCTGCAGCCGCGCAGCATTTCCACGTCCCGGTGTTTGAGGCTGTTGCGGTGTACCCACCCGGAGGTTTTTCCGAGGCCGCCACCCACCTTGCTGGTCTTGCGCTGCATCAGGTAGATCTTGCGTGGTGACGATGTGGGCTTGCGCTCCGCCAGCCCGCCCGGGCCTTCAAACTGCGGATCAACGCCCCACTCCGCCTGCCACTCGGCGACGCTGACCTGCTCCCCCTCCGGGTGATGACCGAAGTCATGGGTCAGGAACTCGCTGACATCAAAGCCGATGCCGCCGGCGCCGATCACTGCCACGGACTGGCCCACAGGCTTGTTGTGGCGTAGCACATCCAGATAGCCCAGCACCTTGGGGTGATCGATACCCTCAATCTTCGGTGTGCGGGGCTTCACGCCCGTGGCGATTATCACGTCATCGAAGCCGGCTTCACTGACTGAATCCGAATCCACCCGGGTATTGAGCCTGAGATCAATACCCAGGATTTCAATCTGGCGCTGGTAGTAACGCAAGGTCTCGTAGAACTCTTCTTTGCCCGGGATTCGTTTGGCGTAGTTGAACTGCCCGCCAATTTTGTCGTCGGCTTCAAACAGGGTGACCTTGTGTCCCCGTTTGGCAGCGGTGGTGGCTGCGGCCAGCCCCGCCGGGCCCGCGCCCACCACCGCAACGCGGCGGCTGACCGGGGCTACCGTAAGCACCAGTTCGGTTTCGTGACAGGCCCGGGGGTTGACCAGGCAGGATGCACGCTTGAGCAGGAACACGTGGTCGAGACAGGCCTGGTTGCAAGCGATACAGGTATTGATTTCGTCGCTTCGGTTCTGCTCCGCCTTGCGGACAAACTCCGAATCCGCCAGCAGTGGCCGGGCCATGGACACCATGTCCGCCTTGCCCGCGGCCAGAATTTCCTCGCCCTTCTCAGGGGTATTGATGCGGTTGGTGGTACACACGGGAATATCCACCTCGCCATAGAACTTGGCGGTGACATCCGCAAAGCCTCCGCGGGGCACGGAGGTTACGATGGTGGGCACCCGCGCTTCGTGCCAACCGATGCCGGTATTGATGATGGTGGCACCGGCCTTTTCGATAGCCTTGCCGAGCTGGACCACCTGATCCCAGGTCTGGCCACCTTCCACCAGATCCAGCATGGACAACCGGTAGATGATAATAAATTCCGGGCCAACCGCTTCACGCATCCGGCGGACAATTTCCACTGGCAGCTGCATGCGGTTTTCGAAGGGGCCGCCCCATTTGTCGGTGCGTTTGTTGGTTCGCTCACACAGAAACTGGTTGATGAAATAACCTTCCGAGCCCATCACCTCGACGCCATCATAGCGGGCAAGTTTCGCCAGCTTTGCGGCATTCACGAAATCGTCAATCTGCTTGTCGACGCCTTTGGTGGACAGCGCCCGGGCCTTGAAGGGCGTAATGGGCGCCTTGGTGGCAGATGCGGAGACACTGAAAGGCTGGTAACCATAACGGCCGGCGTGCAGCAACTGCAGGCAGATCTTGCCGCCGGCATCGTGAACCTCACTGGTGACATGGCGGTGAAGCAGCGCGGTGCCGCGATGGTTCATGGTGGATGCCAGGGGTGAAAGCTGGCCCACGAAGTTGGGGGAGAAACCGCCGGTGACCATGAGCCCCACGCCACCCTCTGCACGTTCGGCGAAATAGCGGGCCAGTTTGTGGATGTTCCAGAAACGATCCTCCAGGCCCGTGTGCATGGAGCCCATGAGCACGCGGTTTTTCAGCTCGGTGAAGCCCAGGTCCAGGGGTTTGAGCAGGTTCGGGTATGCTTGGGTCATGTGGTCTCTCTTTCTCAATCTCTGCCATTCGTGGGCGTTTTCATCAGGAGGCAACATGGTAGCATAGCGGCCTACGACTAACGTATGACATGGAACCAACCCTATGAGCGCACGTGATTCTGACCGGGTATTGATCAGTATCGAGGATGGCATCGCCACGGTAACCCTCAACCGGCCTGATAAATACAATGGCCTGGACATGCCCATGTTCGAAGCGATTACCCGGGCAGCCAGAACCCTGAAGAAAGACCGCAGTGTGCGCGCCATTATTCTGCGGGGTGCAGGGGAAGCCTTCTGCTCCGGACTGGATGTCAAAACCGTGTCGAAGAATCCGGTCAACTTTCTGAAACTGCTGATCAAACCGGGCCGCAGGATCAGCAACCTGGCACAGGACGTGGGCTACCTCTGGCGGGATGTGCCGGCACCGGTCATTGCGGTTACCCATGGCTACTGCTTCGGCGGCGGCTTCCAGGTGGCACTGGGGGCAGACTTCCGGTTCTCCACCGCCGACTGCGAGTTTTCCATCATGGAGAGCAAGTGGGGCCTGATTCCGGACATGAGCCTGACCGTGACCCTGCGTGAACTGATACCCATCGACCTGGCCAAGGAACTCACCATGACCGCCCGGCGTTTTACCGGCACGGAAGCCAAGGCCATGGGGCTGGTCAGCCGCGTCAGCGATGATCCGATGGCAGAAGCCATGGCCTTCGCAAAGGAACTGGCTAGCCGCTCACCGGATGCCGTGGCCGCCAGCAAGCTGCTGTTCAACCGCAGCTGGAACGCAAGCGACAAGGCCGCGCTGGACTGGGAAACCCGGCTGCAGAAGAAAGTGCTCGGCCGGGCAAACCAGCGTATCGCGGTAGCCCGGAACTCCGGTTCCCCGGAAAAACCCTACCAGGACCGCCGTGATTTCTGACCACCATCAATGTTAGCGTGATAGCCCGGTGGTCTGACCACTCTGCAAAGCCGTATGAGACGTCTGTCTTTCTCAGAACTCTGAGGGCCTGCAACCTGTCTTGCCTTTAATCAAGGTGTCGGATAGTCTCTCAGGCGTCTGAATACAGGGTAATGATTAACATTCCCTGCGGATCCGCCTCTAGCCCCGGAGCGATCCAGCCAACTTTCACGGGCCTGACTACTGGACTCACGCAAACACGCCTTCAATACTCACGTAGAAAAAAACCAATAACGAGGTTGCGATGTCGCTACCGCTGGTTGTTTTACTGCCTTTTCTGGGTGCCATAGCTGCACCCCTGTTCGCCCAGGGCGGCAGAACGGCAATTGCCGTTGCGTCTTCTGTACCCGCGCTGATTGCGCTCGCAGCCCTGTTCCCCCATTGGGAAACCCTCGCCAATGGCGGCGTGGTACTGCACAGCTATGAATGGTTGCCGGCCCTCGGCCTCTCCTTGAGTTTCCGGCTGGATGGGCTATCTCTGCTGTTCGCTCTGCTGATCCTGATTATTGGACTGCTGATCATTCTCTACGCGCGCTACTATCTGAAGGCCTATGAGAACATTGGCAAGTTCTACGCCCTGCTGCTCTGTTTCAAGGGCTCCATGCTGGGCATTGTGCTCTCCAGCAACCTGCTGTTGATGATGATTTTCTGGGAACTGACTAGTCTGACCTCATTCCTGCTGATCGGCTTCTGGAGCCACAAACAGGACGCACGCCGGGGCGCCCGGATGGCGCTGGCGGTAACCGGCGGCGGTGGCCTCGCGCTGCTCGCGGGTATTCTGATTATTGGCAACATTGTTGGCAGCTTTGAACTCGATGACGTGCTTGCAGCCGGCGACCAAATCAAAGCACATGCCATGTACCCGGTCGCCCTGACCCTGGTGCTGCTCGGCGCTTTTACCAAATCAGCCCAGTTCCCGTTCCATTTCTGGCTACCCCATGCCATGCAGGCGCCCACACCAGTATCGGCCTACCTGCACTCGGCTACGATGGTGAAAGCCGGCATTTTCCTGATGGCCAGGCTTTACCCGGCGCTGGCGGGCACCGAACAATGGTTCTATATGGTCAGCTTTACCGGGATGGCCACCCTGCTCATTGGCGCCTATGTCGCCATGTTCAAGCATGACCTCAAGGGACTTCTGGCCCATTCAACAGTGAGCCACCTGGGCCTGATCACCCTGCTGTTCGGTATGGGCACGCAGCTTGCCGCCGTGGCGGCAGTCTTCCACGTGATCAACCACGCCACCTTTAAAGCCTCCCTCTTTATGGCGGCAGGGATTATCGATCACGAAACCGGCACTCGGGATATGCGCCGCATCAATGGCCTCTGGCGCTTCATGCCACACACCGCAACCCTCGCCATGGTGGCCGCTTCATCCATGGCTGGCGTACCACTGCTGAACGGCTTCCTGAGCAAGGAAATGTTCTTTGCCGAATCCCTGGAGCTGAATCTACCAGGGCTTCTGGCCTGGCTACCTCCGACCGTTGCGACCCTGGCCGGGATATTCGCCGTGGCGTATTCGGCCCGCTTTATCCATGACGTTTTCTTCAACGGCAAACCGGTGAATCTTCCGATTTACCCACCCCATGAACCGCCTCGCTACATGAAGTTCCCAGTGGAAATCCTGGTGTTCGCCTGCATCATGGTTGGCCTGTTCCCTGCGGTGTCCGTGGGCCCGCTACTCTTCATGGCCGCCTCGGCAACGCTTGGTGGTGAGGTACCCGATTACACCCTGACGATCTTCCATGGTTTCAATCTTCCGCTGTTAATGAGTTTTGTCGCATTCCTTGGCGGCCTGCTCATGTACAGCCAACGCCGGCGCTTTTTCGATTTTCACGCACGCTTCAGGGAAATCGATGAAAAAGCCGTGTTCGAGAGCACTGTTTCGCGGATAGTAGACTTTGCCAACAGCGTGACATCTCGCGTGGAGAACGGCTCGCTGCAGCGCTATGCTCTGCTGCTGCTTGTCAGTGTGATCGCTGTTGCAGCCATGCCATTGCTTGACCTGGGGGTCTTTGTCGGCGAGAACGGCTTGAGCGCTGTGGATGCGCCAACGGCGATTGCGGCCGCTGTACTGATACTCTGTGCTTTTGCAACCGCGGGACTGCACCGACAGCGTTTCTATGCACTGGTTCTGTTAAGCGTTGTGGGGCTGGTCGTGGCTTTGGCCTTCGCCCGCTTTTCGGCACCGGACCTGGCGATGACCCAGCTCTCTGTAGAGGTGGTCACCATCGTTCTGCTGATGCTCGCAATCTATTACATGCGGCCCTGGACGCCCATCGAAACGTCACTGAGACGCCGTGTCCGGGATACGGCTATTGCAGCGGTCGCGGGTATTGGCATGACGCTGGTAACGCTTGCCATGCTGACCCAGCCATTCAGTTCGATCTCTGAGTTCTTCCTGGAGAACAGCAAGCCCGGCGGTGGCGGTACCAACGTGGTCAACGTCATTCTTGTAGACTTCCGGGGCTTCGATACTCTGGGCGAGATCGCGGTCCTGGCCATTGCCGCCCTGGGCATCCACGCCATGCTCAAAGACACAGCGCTGACCCCACCGCCAGGCGATGGCGCAGGCCACGCGTGGGCCCGGGATGCGCACCCGTTGATGTTGAGCCTGATTGCACGGCCGATGCTGCCGCTTGCCCTGATGGTGTCCGCCTTCATTTTCCTCCGTGGCCACAACCTGCCGGGCGGCGGCTTTATTGCCGGTCTCATCACCTCCGTTGCTCTGATTCTTCAATACGTTGCCAGCGGCATGGAGTGGACAGAGGATCGAATCCGTCTGCGCTATCACAATGTCATTGGTTTGGGCCTGCTGTTCGCAACGATTGCCGGGGTCGGCAGTTTCGCGTTCGGCTACCCGTTCCTTACATCCACCTTCGATTACATAACCTGGCCGGTGGTAGGCAAGTTCGAAGTAGCCTCGGCCCTGATCTTTGATCTCGGCGTCTACCTGGCGGTCATCGGTGCCACGCTGCTCTCGCTGGTAACTGTCGGCCGGTTGTCTCCTCACTCCGCCATAAAAAGTATCAAGGAGGATGCGTAATGGAGCTTGTTTTCGCATTGGTTATCGGCGCACTGACGGCATCCGGCGTGTATCTGATTCTGCGCGCCCGCACCTTCCCTGTGGTAGTCGGCCTGACCCTGTTGTCGTACGGCGTCAACCTGTTTCTTTTCGCAAGTGGTCGCCTGGCTACCGGCCAGCAACCGATTATCGGCACCGCAGGCAGTTATTCTGACCCCCTGCCACAGGCGCTTGTGCTCACGGCTATTGTGATTGGCTTTGCAATGACTGCGTTCGTGGTCGTGCTGTCCCTGCGCAACCTGGCCGACAACGAGGATGACCACGTGGACGGCAAACAACCCTACAAAACACCCGCACCTGAGGAAGAATCGGAGGTTAACGGTAAATGAACCATTGGCTTACCGCTCCAATTCTTATTCCCCTGCTCGGCGGCATTCTCCAGATTTTTATGGGCTACGCGCCTATCAGCCTGCGGCGCACGCTCGCGTTGGGCACCACTGTTCTGATGCTGGTATCCGCCATCGTTCTACTGATAATGGCAAACGATGGCAGTTATCGGATCTATGCATTCGGCAACTGGCAGCCCCCATTCGGAATTGTGCTGGTGCTGGATCGATTGGCCGCCCTGATGCTCATCATGACTGCCATTCTGGCCTTTCTCTGTCACCTCTTTTCGATCGGCGGCGCTGATGAGGGTAACCGTCAGTTCCATGGCCTGTTCCTGTTCCAGCTAATGGGACTGAACATTGCCTTCCTGACCGGCGACCTGTTCAACCTGTTTGTTGCCTTCGAGGTTCTGCTGATCGCCTCATATGGCCTGCTGATGCATGGCGGCGGGACAGTCAGAACCGTTCCGGGCCTGCACTATGTCGTGCTGAACCTGATCGGTTCTGCGGTGTTCCTGATCAGTGTCGGGATGATCTATAGCGTCACCGGCACACTGAATATGGCAGATCTGGCAGTCAAGGTTCCACAAGTCTCCGGAGAAGGTCTGAACATCGTCAAGGCCGGCGGCATGATGCTGCTGGTGGTCTTCGGCCTCAAAGCAGCCATTCTGCCCCTCTGCTTCTGGCTGCCACGGGCCTATTCAAAAGCGACGGCGCCGGTTGCTGCACTGTTCGCGGTTATGACCAAGGTTGGCATTTACGCCATTCTGCGGGTCTACCTGCTGATTTTCGGCGACGATGCGGGCAAGCTCGCCAATCTCGGCATGGACTGGCTGTTCCCGATTGCCCTTGCCACACTCGCCATGGGCGTTATTGGCGCACTGGGTTCTGGCACTTTGAAGACATTGGTCGCCTGGCAGGTCATCATTTCAGTAGGCACTTTGCTGGCTCCAATCGCACTTGGTTCCGAAGCCGGACTATCTGCAGCACTGTTTTACCTGCTAAGCACCACCTGGACGGTGGGCGGTCTGTTCCTTGTTTCTCAGCTGGTCGCTAACCAGCGCGGTTCGGTCAAAGACCGCATTGTTACTGCGCCCAAAATGCACAGCCGCACCTTCCTCAGTGTCCTGTTCCTCGTGGGTGCCGTGGCTGCGGCCGGCCTGCCGCCCCTGAGCGGCTTCTTTGGCAAGGTACTGATTCTGAAATCTGTTGAATCCGGAGCCGAAATGGCCTGGCTGTGGTCCATACTGCTGCTCGGCAGCTTCCTCACTCTCATCGCCTACAGCCGCGCCGGCAGCATCGTGTTCTGGCGTACGGTGGATGGTCATCTGGAAAAAAAGGATCCGCTTAACGGCCGGGTTTCCGTGGCAGCCGGAGCACTCACTGCCCTGGCAATCGTGATGGTTGTTCTGGCTGGCCCCATAATGAACTATACCGACGCAACGGCGGCGCAACTGCACAACAGTGACGCCTATATCGAAATCTTGCAGACCCCCATGGTCGGGGAGGACAGCTAATGCTCGATCGCCTCAGTTTTCCTCAGCCCTGGCTAAGCCTGACCCTGTTCTTCACCTGGCAATTTCTGAGTGACGGCATAAGCGGTGGCAGTGTCGTACTGGGCATTATACTTGCCTGGGGAATACCACAGATGACCCGGAGGTTCTGGCCTGACCCTCCCGCTGTAATGAGGGGTTGGCGGGCGCCAGCATACGCGTTGCGAGTCCTCTGGGATATTGTTGTTGCCAGCGTTGAAGTGGCAAAACTCATTCTCAGCCCCCGACAGCCGCGCCCCATGTTCATCTGTTATCCTCTGGAACTGGATCACCCCCTGGCGATCAGCATACTGGTCAGCACTATCTCACTGACACCTGGAACGGTTGGTGCCGATGTCAGCGACGACAACAAACTGATTCTCATCCATTCACTGGATGCAGAGGATGAGCAGGAAATTATCGACACCATTCGAGCCCGCTATGAGAAGCCACTGCTGGAGATGTTCCGATGATTCTGATTGCGCTCTACATCACCATCGCCATGGTCACGCTGGCAGCCTTACTGAACGTGTATCGCGTGATCAAGGGCCCGGATGCGCCCGATAGGGTACTGGCGCTCGACACTCTCTACGTCAACGCCATCGCACTTATCGTTCTGCTCGGTATCGCGCTACAAACTCGTATGTACCTCGAATCCGCCCTGCTCATTGCGGTGATGGGATTCGTCGGAACGGTTGCAATGGCAAAATACCTCAAGCGCGGCAGCGTCATTGAATAACCCGGAGGAAACCCGATGAGCACGTTCGCCGAAATTGCCATTTCCGTTTTGCTGCTTGTAGGTGGCGCCTTCACCCTGATCGGGGCCATTGGGCTGGCCCGCCTACCGGATTTTTACACCCGCTTGCATGGTCCAACCAAAGCAACCACGGTCGGCGTGGGCGCCATCGTCGTCAGCTCCGTGATTTATTTCAGTACCCTCGGCAGGGGCATCGGTGTTGAAGAGATCCTGGTCACTGTGTTTCTCTTCATGACAGCGCCCGTCAGCGCCAACTTCCTGGCCAAGGCCGCCATGCACCTGGAGGTCAAAACCACAGAAAACACCCGCGGCCAGACCTGGGATCAATAGGGCGTCCACTCCCATGGGTTGTTGTGTCCATTGCCGTTTAGCAGCGTATGATCATGGTGCAAGGGCTAAAATATGATAACCGCAGAACCTGAGAACCGGGTTTTAACGGAGTACCCTTAAATGATGTTACTGGCTGTACTGTCAGGCTTTTTACTGGCTTTTGCCGTACCGGTGCTCTGCCGTTTGGCTGGCAGTTATGTCGGCTGGCTACTGGCACTTCTACCCGCTTCGCTCACGGTATACTTTGCCAGCCTGATTCCCGCGATCAGCGGTGGCGAAACGCTTCTGTTCGAGCACCAGTGGTTGCCGGGCCTCGGGATAACCCTCGATTTCATGGTCGACGGCCTCTCTCTGGTGTTTGCGTTGCTGATCAGTGGCATTGGCACCTTCATCCTGATCTACGCCGGCGCCTACCTGGCCGGCCACAGGTACCTGGCACGCTTCTACGTGATCATGCTCTCCTTCATGGCGTCCATGCTGGGGCTGGTGCTTTCCGACAACCTGATTACCCTGTTCGTGTTCTGGGAGCTGACCAGCATAACCTCCTACTTGCTGATCGGTTTCAACCATGAAGACATGGAAGCGCGCAAATGCGCTCTGCAGGGCCTGTTCGTTACTGTAGCCGGGGGTCTCGCGTTGATGGCCGGCCTGGTGCTTCTGGCCATCATGAGTGGCAGCTATTCGCTGTCTGAAATTCTGTCTTCTGACATGGCTCTGCACGAGCATGCCTTTTACACAGCTGCCGTTATCTGCATTCTGGCGGGCACGTTCACCAAATCGGCCCAGGTTCCGTTCCACTTCTGGCTGCCCAATGCCATGGCGGCGCCCACGCCGGTGTCCGCTTTCCTGCATTCAGCCACCATGGTCAAGGCCGGTGTTTATCTGATGGCCCGCCTGAACCCTTCCCTCGGCGAGGGTGAGCTCTGGAGCCAGGCACTGATGGCGTTTGGTGCCGCCACCATGCTCACCGGTGCCTACCTGGCTTTCAGCAGCACCGGTATCAAGAAGGTTCTGGCCTTCTCCACCATCATGGCCCTGGGCACCCTGACCATGCTGATAGGGGTGGGCACCGAACTGGCCCTGACCGCCTTTATCTGCTTCCTGGTTGCGCATTCCCTGTACAAGGGTGCGCTGTTCATGATTGCCGGCGCCCTGGATCACGAAACCGGCACCAAGGACATTACCCGTATGGGCGGCCTCCGGAAGGCGATGCCGTTGACGGCTGCCATTGCCTGTCTGGCGGCACTGTCGCTGGCAGGCCTGCCGCCTCTGTTCGGATTTATCGCCAAGGAACTGCTGTTCGAATCGCTGCTGGACTCACCGCTGTGGTCCGCCGCCCTGACCACTGTGGCGGTCGCCGCGGCGGTGCTGATTGTTGGCGTTGCGGGCCTGGTGGCCATCAAGCCTTTCTTCGGCAAGGTCGGAAATACCCCGAAATCACCCCACGAAGCTCCTTTCGGAATGCTGGTAGGCCCCGCGGCACTGTCGGTGATTGCCCTGATATTCGGCCTGGCGCCCTTCCTGCCAGAAGGAGCCCTGCTCCAGTCTGCGGTCAGCAGCGTTAATGGTGCATCGGTAGAAACCCATCTGGCGCTGTGGCACGGCGTCAATGTACCGCTGATACTGTCAATCGGCAGCCTGGTACTGGGCCTGAGCCTGCTTTCTGGCTGGAACCGGCTGCAGCCATCCATTTACGCCATCAATACCACTGCCGCCCGGTTTGGCCCGGAGGCGGGTTACTTCCGCTTTATGGAAGGTATCACCATCGTCGCCGCCTGGCAGACCCGGATCCTTCAGAACGGAGTACTCGGACTGTATCTGCTGCTGCTCGTTGCGGTAACTTTCGGCCTGACGGGGTTCACCCTGCTGACCCACCACGGGATCACCCTGACGCTGGACCTGACCGACAGTCACTTCTACGAATGGGGCATAGCACTGCTGCTGATCGTGGCGGCCATTTTCGCCAGTGCCACCCAATCGCGCCTGGGCTCGGTTGCATCCATGGGTGTTCTCGGTTTCGGTGTCGCCCTCACCTTTATTCTGTTCAGCGCACCGGATCTGGGTATTACCCAGCTGCTGGTAGAGACCCTGACAGTCATTCTGCTGGTGCTGGTGCTGTTCAGACTGCCGGAATTCGTCAATCTCTCCTCACCTTTCGAGCGCTACCGGGACCTTGCGGTAGCCGCCTTTGCCGGCGTGGTGATGACACTGCTGATTCTGGCCGCCCAGGACGTCCAGTACTTTGAGAGTATCTCGAGCTACTACATCGAGAACAGCGCGCCGCTGGCTTATGGCCGCAACATCGTCAATGTGATCCTGGTGGACTTCCGGGCGCTGGATACCCTGGGCGAGATCTTCGTTCTGTCCCTTGCGGCACTCGGTGTGCTGTCGATGATCAAACTGAAGGCGGAGGATCAGTACAAGCCATGAAGTCCAACACCCTGATTCTTCACACTGCCGCGCTGTTCATCATGCCATTGCAGCTGATGTTCTCGGTTTTCCTGTTGTTCCGCGGCCATGACGAGCCAGGCGGGGGGTTCATCGGCGGACTGGTTGCTTCTGGCGCTTTTGTCCTTTATGCCTTTGCCTTTGGCTCGGAGGCCACGCGGCGAATCCTGCGGGTAGCCCCCAGGGATCTTCTGTCCGCCGGACTGCTGTTTGCCCTCGCCTCCACCATTCCGGCGTTTCTGGCCGGCCAGCCTATGCTGACGGCACACTGGTGGGAGTTGCCATTGCCCGGCGACGGTTATCTCAAACTATCCACGCCGCTGATATTCGACATCGGTGTCTATGCCGCAGTCCTCGGCACCATCATGACATTTGTCATCAGCCTGATGGAGTCCGACGAATGACACCGCTACCCGAATCTTACTGCTTCAACCCGGAAGGAGGGCCGTTATGGAGAGCCTGATGGCCTATGTCGTCGGTATCCTGTTCGCGGCAGCCATCTACATGATGCTGCGCCGCTCCATCGTCAAGCTGGTTATCGGCCTGATGATTCTGAGCAACGCCGCCAATCTGCTTATCTTTGTGGTATCGGGCATGACCCGGGGTGCGCCACCGCTGCTGCCCGAAGGTGCCGAGGCACCGGCAGGAGCCATTGCCGACCCGCTGCCCCAGGCGCTGATACTTACTGCGATTGTTATTGCCTTTGGCGTTCTGGCCTTTGCCGTAGTTCTCATACGCAGAGCGTATGAAGTTGTAGGAACCGACGACCTTGACCAGATGAAGGATACGGACACTTGAACCCGGAACTTGCATTACCGATTCTGATACCGCTGGTTTCCGGCGCTGTTTCCGTTGCCTTATGGCGTTCGGTTCGCTATCAGCGCATCCTTGCGGTGGTCGCGACGGCTCTGCTACTGGCAGCCAGCATCTGGTTGCTGCGCTCAACCATGGACCAGGGCTTCCTGGTCATGGAAATGGGCGGCTGGCCGGCGCCGTTCAGCATTGTATTCGTCTCGGATATCCTCAGCGCCATCATGATCGTGCTTACAGGCATCATCGGCCTGGCTATTGCCATCTATTCCCTGGCATCCACACCCAAGGGGCACGAGAAGTTCGGCTATTATCCGCTGATGCATCTGTTGCTGGCAGGAGTGGCAGGTTCTTTTCTGACCGGTGACATCTTCAACCTGTTTGTATGGTTCGAGGTCATGCTGCTGGCCTCTTTCGCCCTGCTCACCCTGGGCGGTGAACGGGCGCAGATGGAAGGCGCCATCAAATACGTTACCCTGAACCTGTTTTCTTCGGCAATTTTCCTGTCAGCGGTGGGGCTGCTTTACGGCACCGTCGGCACGCTCAACATGGCGGATATCGCCCAGAAAGTCGCGACGCTGGAAGACCCTGGCATGGTCACCGTCATCTCGATGATGTTCATGGTGTCCTTCGGCATCAAGGCAGCGGCCTTCCCGCTGTTCTTCTGGTTGCCCGCCTCCTACCATACCCCGCAGGTGGCAGTATCCGCCCTGTTTGCCGGGCTGCTGACCAAGGTAGGGGTGTACGCCCTGTACCGGGTATTCACCCTGATCTTCACCCAGGACGTGGATTACACCCACACGATCCTGCTGTGGGCCGCTGCTTTGACAATGCTGACGGGGGTTCTGGGGGCCGCAGCCCAGTTCGAGTTCCGCCGCATCCTGTCTTTCCATATTGTCAGCCAGATCGGCTACATGATTCTCGGGCTTGCCCTGTTTACGCCGCTGGCCATCATTGGCGGGGTGTTCTACATCATGCACCACATCATTGTTAAGACGAACCTGTTCCTGGTCAGTGGCATTGTCTACCGCTTGCAGGGCAGTTACGAACTGAAGGACCTTGGGGGTGTCTACAAGGAAAAACCCATACTGGCCCTGCTGTTCCTGATACCGGCGTTGTCCCTGGCCGGCATACCGCCACTGTCCGGATTCTTCGCCAAATTCGTCGTCATCCGTGCCGGCCTGGAAGCCGAAGCCTATGTGGTCACCGGCATCGCCCTGCTGGTCGGCCTTCTGACCCTGTATTCCATGATCAAGATCTGGGCCGAAGTGTTCTGGAAAAAAACGCCGGAACACGTCAAGTCAATGAGCCTGCTGAAAGGCGACGTGAAAAAAAGCCACAGCTGGGCCTATCATATTCCGGTAGTCGGCCTTGCGGTCTGCACCCTGTTCATCGGCCTTAACGGGCAGCCCATCTATGAACTGGCAGAGATGGCCGCAGATCAGTTGATGAACCCCGAACTCTATATAGAAGCGGTTCTGGGAGGTGCGCAACAATGATCGGTTTCTTCTGGAACATCATGCTGGCACTTGCCTGGGTGGCACTGAGCGGTAACTTCTCGGCCATGAACTTCTTCGCGGGCTTCTTCTTCGCTTATCTGGCCCTGATGGTGCTCCAGCGCCAGGTGCCGGTGTTGAAGGGTTATTCAAGGCGTATTCCCCGGGTGGTCGCGTTTCTGGTGTTCTTTATCAAGGAACTGGTCAAGGCCAACTTCCGCGTTGCCTATGACGTTGCCACCCCGGTCTGGTACATGAGGCCCGGCGTGATTGCGTTCCGCCTGGAAGCCCGTACGGATGTCGAGATCATGTTTCTGAGCAGCGTAATCTCCCTGACACCGGGTACACTGAGCCTGGACGTGTCTGATGACCGCCAGGTGCTGTTCATACACGCCATGTTTCTTCAGGATGAAGACCAGTTGCGGGAGGAACTCAGGGAACTTGAGCGCCGAATCCTGAAGATCTTGCGCTGAGGAGCCAAGCACGTGATTCCGTTTGTTATCAACATTGTCTATTTCATGCTCTCGCTGGCGCTTCTGTTCGCGTTCATTCGCCTGACCAAGGGGCCGTCTCTGCCTGACAGGGTTGTCGCACTGGAACTGGTAGCGTCGATCGTGGTGGGCTATGTAGGGGTTCATGCGATTGATACCGGTGTATCAAGCCTGCTGGATGTCGCGATCGTTATTGCTCTGACTGCCTTCCTGGCGGCCATCGGTTTTGCACGTTTCCTGGAGCGGGGGGGACGCAAGAATGATTGATATCATCATATCGATTCTGCTTCTTGCAGGAGCATCCTTCATGCTGCTTGCAGCCATTGGCATTCTCCGGCTGCCGGACCTGCCCACCCGCATGCACGCCTCAACAAAGGCCGGCGCCATGGGGGCCATGTTCACCATGGGCGGCGTGGCCTTCTACTTTGGTGACAGCGTGGTGTTTGCCCGGGCCTTCGCTATCGTGGTGTTCATTCTCATAACCTCCCCGATTGCGGCCCATGTTATCGGGCGCGCAGGCTATTTCACGGGCACCACCCTGTGGGATGGCACCGTGAAAGACGAACTGAGAGAGAACTACGACCCCGACACCCACAAGCTCAGCAGCGGCTATGAGGGCAGCCCCGAGAGTGTCACCCCGCCCCCGGAGCCGGAATCACCCGAAGACCGCTGAACTCCCCGCCCATGGGGCCACAGCTACCTTTTTCATAACACGGCAACACAATTTCACGTATAGTGCGCCCAACCGATTTTGAGGAGATGCTTTCATGTTAAAAGTGAATGAGTACTTTGATGGAAAAGCCAAGTCCATCGCATTCCAGACCTCCACACTGCCCGCCACTGTGGGCGTTATCAGCCCGGGTGAGTACGAGTTTGGTACCAGCAAGAAAGAAACCATGACCGTTATCAGCGGCGCCCTTACCGTGCTCCTGCCCGGCATGGAAGAGTGGATGACCTACGGTTCCGGCGAGTTTTTTGAAGTAGCCGGCCAGGCCAGCTTCAAAGCCCGAACCGACATAGACACCGCCTATCTCTGCACTTACGAGTAGGCCTGAATACCGCACCCCCCATAAGTGGGCCATAATTTACCGGCCCGCTTATGCCCCTCTCTTTTTTTGATCCACAAAGGTTTCCGTCAGCGTAAAACTGTGTCAGATTTAGGACCTTCTCGTTATAAATTAAACAATTGAGAAAGAGGTACCGAGTTATGGCACAGACCCGCATCCTGGCACCGGCAGAAAACGCCTATCAGTATCCACTGCTGATCAAGCAACTCCTGCTATCCGGTCCCCGCTATAACCCGGATCAGGAAATCGTTTACTCCAACCGCAGCAAGTACACCTATACCGACCTTGTTGATCGTATTCACCGCCTGGCCAACGCCTTGACCGATGCAGGCGTCAAACCGGGTGACACCGTTGCGGTGATGGACTGGGACACACCTCGTTATCTGGAGTGTTTCTTTGCCATCCCGATGATCGGAGCCATTCTGCACACCGTCAATGTCCGGCTGTCTCCCGAGCAGATCGTTTACACCATGAACCACGCCGAAGATGACGCTGTTCTGGTACACGACGATTTCCTCCCGATCATCGAAGGTGTAAAAGACGAAATCAAAACCGTCAAAACCTGGATACAGCTGACCGACAGCGACACAGCAAAGGCAGCGCCTGTCGATACCATCGGTGAATATGAAGCTTTGCTGGCCAAAGCGGACAACCAGTTCGACTTTCCCGACTTTGACGAGAACAGCGTAGCGACCACTTTCTATACCACCGGCACCACTGGCAACCCGAAGGGCGTTTACTTCAGCCACCGACAACTGGTGCTGCACACCCTCGCCATGACAGGAACCATCGCAGCATTCGATGAAATGCCCTTGCTCCGTTCCTCATCGGTTTACATGCCTTTGACGCCAATGTTTCACGTTCATGCCTGGGGCGTGCCCTACGCTGCCACCATGATGGGCGTCAAACAGGTCTATCCCGGCCGTTATGAACCCGAACTGCTGGTGGACCTGCTGAAGGAACACAAAGTCACCTTCTCACACTGCGTACCGACGATCATGCAGATGATGATGGCTACCGAATCCATCAAGACGGCAGATCTGAGTAACTGGCACGTGCTGATCGGTGGCAGTGCCCTGACAAAGGGACTTTGCAACGCCGGAGCGAAGCTTGGCATCAAGATGTATACCGCCTACGGCATGTCTGAAACCTGCCCGTTGCTCAGTGCATCTCACCTCAAGCCGGAAGACATGGAGTTGCCGCTGGAGCAGCAGACGTCCATCAGGGTTAAGACCGGTATTGCCGCGCCAATGGTGGAACTGGAGATTGTGGACCCGCAAGGCAAACCTGTGCCCCATGACGGCGAAGCCAAGGGCGAAGTAGTTGCCCGCGCCCCATGGCTGACCCAGGGTTACTTCAAACAGCCCGAGAAAGGCGAGGAGCTCTGGGAAGGTGGCTGGCTGCATACCGGCGACGTCGCCAGCATGGAGCCTGATCATACCCTCACCATCAAGGACCGCATCAAGGACGTGATCAAAACCGGCGGTGAATGGCTGTCCTCACTTGATCTGGAGAACCTGATCAGCCAGCATCCGGCCGTCGCCGGTGCTGCGGTCGTCGGTGTTCCGGATGAGAAATGGGGTGAGCGCCCTCATGCCCTCGTCACTCTGAAGCCCGGTGAAGACGCTTCCCTGGAGGACATCCAGAACCACCTCAGGCAGTTCGTCGATTCGGGCGAAATCAACAAGTGGGCCATCCCCAACCAGATTGATTTCGTTGAGGATATTCCGAAAACCAGTGTAGGCAAGATCAACAAGAAGCTGATTCGGGATCAGTTGCAGTAACATCTTCTTCGATCAGCCCCACACACATCGCGTCAGGTGTGTGGGGCGCCTTCCCTCCTTATTGCCGACCTCCGTCAAAGCCCGGTAAACGCAAAGTCCACATCCGGTTTCCGCCCCGCCACGATATCCGCCAGCGCGGCAGCAGAACCGCAGGAGTGGGTCCACCCAAGGGTTCCATGGCCGGTATTCAGGTACAGGTTGCCGAAATGGCTCTTGCCGATATAGGGCACATTGGAGGGCGTGGCCGGCCGTAACCCGGCCCAGAACTCGGCTTGCTCCCAGTGCCCGGCCTCTGGCATCAGTTCAGCAGTGCGCCTGACGATCGACCGGCACCGGGTCAGGTTCAGTTCCCGGCCGTAGCCGCTCAGCTCCGCGGTGCCGGCAACACGAATGCGGTCACCAAGTCGTGAGAAGACCAGCTTGTATTCATCATCAATGAGGCTGACATTGAATGCCGCATCCTCATTCTTCACCGGCACCGTTATGGAGTAGCCCTTGGCCGGGTAGATGTTCAGGGAAAGGCCGAGCTTCCGGGCCAGGATGGCACTGAAGCTGCCGAGGCTCAGTACATAGCTGTCGGCGCGCAGGGTCTGATGCCTGCCTTCACGGATGACATTCACTCCGAGAACCCTGTCCCGGGTATTTTCGAAACCCAGAATCTCGGTACCGTACAGAAACTCCACGCCGGCTTTCCGAGCCTTCAAGGCCAGCGCCTGGGTAAACCTGCGGGCATCACCGGACTCGTCTTCCGCGGTAAAGGTTGCTCCGGCAATCCGGTGTCTGACCGGAGACAGTGCCGGTTCCAGCTCAACCGCGCGGTCCGCATCAATCACCTGACGATCACATCCCAGATCCCGCATGATGCGGGCCGGCTCCAGTGCCGATTCAAACTCCCGGGGATCGGTGTATAAATGCAGAATACCCTTCTCAAGGTGGTCGTACTCGATCCCGGTATCTTTGCGCAGGGCCTGCAGACACTCACGGCTGTAGATGCCAAGGTGCACTATCTCGCGCATGTTGCGGGCAGCCCTGGCCGACGTGCATTCCCGCAGGAATGCGATGCCCCAGCGCCATTGCGCAGGATCCATACGGGGGCGAAATAACAGGGGGGCATCCGGCCGGGCAAGCCATTTGAGAACCTTCAGGGGCGTTGAGGGATTAGCCCAGGGTTCGGCGTGTGATACGGAAATCTGCCCGCCGTTGGCGAAGCTGGTTTCGGTGCCTGCATTGTTCTGCCGGTCCACAACCGTGACGTCGTAGCCTTGCTGCCTCAAAAACCATGCGGTAGTAACACCAACGACACCTGCACCGAGCACCAGTATGTGCATTCAAGTCCTCTCCTGGTCTGCAACTGAATCGGGGCACTATTGTAGCGCCCTGGTTAACAGATTACGTGTCAGACCATTTGCCACTTTCGGGGAGAACCATGCTCAGCCGCCGGCCTTTTTCACCGTCCAGCCTTTCTCCTGCAGCAGCGGCACCAGAATATCCCGCTGGTCCCCCTGAATTTCCACCACGCCGTTCTTGACGGTACCCCCGGTTCCACACCGGGCTTTGAGCACCTTGGCGAAGGCTTTCAGTTCCTTTTCGTTCAGGGGTATACCGGTCACCAGGGTAACACCCTTGCCCTTGCGCCCCTTGGTTTCCCGGCTTACGCGCACGATGCCGTCACCGGCAGGGGGCGAAGACGACCCACACTCACAATCATCAACGGGTTGTCGACAACCGGGGCACATGCGCCCCTGTTCCGTGGAAAAAACCAGCCCACCAGAACGGTTCTTCATAATGTCCTCTTTATTGATTCGTGGATCGACCCTGTGCCTCAGACTCCGGGGGGATATTTTTCAAACATGTCCGCCACAATTTCATCGATCAGCTCGCGCCGTGTGTCGGATGACTGGTTTTCGTTCAGGTAACGCCGGCTGGCGGCGCGCCAGACTACGCGGTCGGTATCTGTGTCGACCAGTTCAAGCACCAGCTTACCTTCCTCAATTTCCCGGACCGGCGGCGCCGACGCCAGCCCCCAGCCAAAGTTGCCACTACCAAAACCAAAACCGAGCCCTACCCCGGTTTGCTCAAGACGCTCTTCCTCCACAATCTCCCAGGCAACGAGCAGATCAGCCTCGTCTGCCGGTACTTTGTTCATGGCCTTGCGATTCAGCTCCCGCTCTACAGCACTCTCGATACGACCGCCATCAAGGGAGGTAAAGCTTTCGCCGTCCTTCTTGGGCGCAAATGCCCAGGACGCATAATTACCGAAGACTGTGCCGGAATCATAATCTGTTACAACATTACTGGCACACCCGCTCAGCACCAGAACCAACAGCGATACAAGGAAAACTCTCATGATGACAACTGCCCCTCTTTATGCGGTTTATCACCCAGTATACGCACAGTAGACGAACGGAGTTTCGGTAAACGTTCCCTAACTTTCAAAACTGTAATGCATGGCCCTGGCCTCGCAAAAAGCGGCCAGGGCGTCACACTCTTCTTCGGGCAGGCTAACCGTCATCGTCACACCGGCACCGTATTCCACATGAACCACCATGGCGCCGTTCTGATCGCACCAGTGCCTGACCGGCTGCTCATCGGCGAACGTCATGGTGATTGTCACTTCCCCCATCGGCTTCTGGATCTCGCGATCAACCGCGGAAAGCACCGACTCGGCAGCACCGGCGTAAGCCCTTACCAGACCACCAGCCCCGAGCTTGATGCCACCAAAATACCGGATCACCATTACCAGCACATCACCCATGTCCTTGTGCTGAATCACGCTGAGGATGGGTTTCCCGGCGGTACCCGAGGGCTCCCCATCGTCATTCATGGCCGCTTCCGCAGCAGCACCCGGACGCCCGATCTGATAGGCCCAGCAGATGTGCCGGGCATCCGGGTGATCTTCGTGGGCCTGATCAAGCCAGCCCCTGACTTCATCCCTCGATGAAACAGGCGCAATGCGGGCGATAAACCGGCTTTTCCTGACGATGGTTTCCCGTTCCAGAAAACCTGCCGGTATGGGATAATCCTTTGACATGGATAATTCCTGATGCTGATTTATCCGACGGTTAGATGTATGTGCGGCAGCAAGCCATGGTCAGATGCCTCCGGTAAATACAGGCAGGCGTATCGACACCACCAGGCCACCCCGCTCTCCGTTGAAGGCCCTGATATCACCATCGTGAATCGATACGATGTCTTTCGTGATGGCCAGGCCAAGCCCCCAACCCTGGCCACCCCGGGACCTGTCAGCGCGATAGAAGGGCTCGAACAGGTGGGGCAACACGTCTTCCTGCACTCCCGGCCCCTCGTCATGGACTTCGAGGATGAGCTGTTGCCGCTCGGCCCGCAACGTAACGTGCACGTTCTTGCCCGGGGGCGTGTGGTCCAGGGCATTCTGTACCACATTGTCGAACGCCCGTTGCAGCAAGCCTCTATCCCCCAGTACCGAAGCATTCCGGCACTCCGGTCCGACGGTGAGCTGGCAGTCAACTCCCCTGTGTTCGGCGTAATCGGCAGCATCCCTGAGTACATCGTTGATCACAAGGATCGGCTGGACAGCCTCGCGCTCAATGTCCTCACCCTGCTCAGACACCCGGTACAGGGTCAGAATCTGGGAGGTCATGGCCTCCAGCCGTTCGTTCTGGCGCAGGATCGAGGCCATCAGGTCCTCATCCACACCTCCCTCGCTGGCCAGCTCGATCGCTATACGCTGCCGCATAAGCGGCGTGCGGAGATCATGGGAAATATCCCTCAGCAAACGGGTCTGGCGATCCAGCAAGCTGCACAACTGCTCGGTCATTGCGTTGAAAGCCGTTGCCAATGCGCCCACTTCGTCCCTGCGCCTGGTGATGCGATCGCCCACACGCAGGGAATTGTCGCCGCCGGCAATCGCCCGCGCTGTCGACTCCATGTGTTTCAAGGGTCGTGACACCAGGCGGGCCACCCAGGCACAAGCGAGGGTAATGATTACAAAAGCCAGGGCCAGTTCCACCCACTGAAAAACCCGGGGATTCAGCCAGGCCTCGCCGCTCAGGCGTGGCCAGGCCACGAGCCGGTATCCTTCCGCCACTTCAATAACAGCCGGCCGCTGACGGTACCAGCCGCCGGATTCCATGCGCTCCCGGATGGATTCCGGCAGACTGCCATCATTGTGGTCTGCCTCGATCAGGAACAGATGCAGGTCCAGTTCGCTGCCCCGCTCTTTCAGAAACCGCCAGGCATCGCCCCGGCCCTGGTTCTCACGCACGGCCAACGCTTCCATGGCGAGTTCCTGCAACCCGGCCTGGCGCTCGATAGCCTCACGCTCCCGGTCTTTCAGGGTATGGGTCACCAGGCTACCGACAATCATGGTGAGGGCCATGGCAAGCCAGATGGAAATGAATATCCTCCAGAACAGAGAAAACCTCAGCCCCCCGCTCATGTCGGCACCCGATAGCTGTACCCCAGCCCCCGAACCGTCTCAATGCGGGGAGGGTCATCGTTACCCAGTTTTTTCCGCAGGTTGCTGATGTGCATATCCAGCGTACGGTCATACGCTTCCAGACGGCGCCCCAGGGCCCACTGCATCAGGTCCGTCTTGCGTACCACACTGCCGGCATGAGCCAGGAGCACCTGCAGAACCTCGTACTCGGTGGCGGTCAGGTCCAGCGCTGCATCGTTCTGGTAAATTCGGCGGTGTACCGGCTCAACCCTCAGGTCGCCATAGGTTCGGGATTCATCCAGGCCCACTTCCTGGTCCCAGGCCACACGTCGCAGCAGCGCCTGAAGCCGGGCAATGAGTTCCCGCGGATTGCAGGGCTTGGGAATGTAATCATCCGCGCCAACTTCAAAGCCGACAATACGGTCGGTTTCATCGCCACGGGCCGTCAGAAGAACCACAGGAAGGTGGGTTTTTGCCCGCAACTGGCGCAACACTTCCAGGCCGCTGATATCCGGCAGCATGATATCCAGCACCACTATGTCACAGTGCTGGCCCATCGCCAGTGACAGCCCGTCATGGCCGTTGGCGGCCTCGCGCACGGTAAAACCCTGGTTAGCCAGATAGCGGGCCAGCAATTCCCGCAGTTCCTCATCGTCTTCAACCAACAGCACCCGGTTCTGCATGGCAATCCTCCGTTGTTACAGACGGCAGTCTATCACGACACTCAAACAACACTGTTTTGTATCATTTTTCTTTGCATAACCTTTACATGGTGATCATCTGACGGATTCTGGCGTATGGTAAGAGTAAATCACGGAGAGCCCCATACCATGCCAGATTCCGGCACCCCTGAACTGAAGATCCGTACCGTTCAATTCATTGGTGATATCAGCCCAGACCACTGGCATCAATGCAGCGGCACTGACAGCCCGTTCCTGCGCCACGAGTTTTTACTGGCTTTGGAGCAATCCGGCTGCACAACGGCCGCCACGGGCTGGCGCCCGGCCCACCTGCTGTTCTATCTGAACGATCAGCTCGCCGGTGTTGCACCTGCGTATCTGAAGACCCACTCCATGGGCGAGTACGTTTTTGACTGGGCCTGGGCTGATGCCTACCAGCGCCATGGCATGAATTACTATCCCAAGCTGCTGATTGCCATACCGTTCACTCCCTGCCAGGGGCCGCGTCTGTTATTTTCGCCACAGCTTCGGGAGTGGATGACCCCGGAGCGGCTGCACCAGGCGCTGGCGTCTGTCACCGAAGAGCTTGGCGGCCATTCCTGGCACCTGCTGTTTCCCGACTCTGGCGACCAGCAACTGCTGGGCACCCGGGATGAACTTCACCGTATCGGTTGTCAGTTCCACTGGTATAACCGGGGTTACACCACATTCGATGATTTCCTTGCGACATTAACCTCGCGGAAACGCAAATCCATCCGCAGGGAACGGAGACAGGTAGCCGATCAGGGCATTACATTCCGGCATTTTTCCGGTAAGGATATGCCCGATCACATACTCCAGGCATTTTATGTGTTCTACCAGGCTACCTATCTGAAACGGGGACAAAGGCCCTATCTGAACAGTGAATTCTTTCATGAGTTGAGAGCGCGACTGCCGGATCAGCTTCAGATCATCATGGCTGTCAAAGACGACCAGCTGATTGCCGGTGCCCTGTTTCTTGCAGGCGGTGACACCCTTTACGGTCGTTACTGGGGCTGCCTGGAGGAATTCGACCATCTGCATTTTGAAACCTGTTACTATCAGGGCATTGAGCTGGCCATCAAGCAGGCGCTTACGCGATTTGACGCCGGAGCGCAGGGGGAGCATAAACTGGTTCGGGGGTTTGAGCCGGTTATCACCCACTCGTGGCATGGCATACTGCACCCCGGCTTTCGCGAGGCCATTGCCAGGTTTACCCGGGAAGAGGCGGAGCATGTCATGGCTTATGCAAGGGACGCCGAGAATGCCCTGCCATACAGGACGACAGCACCGGAAAAGTAGCGGACTTCAGGTTCTTACAGACATTATACGGAGCGGGCAGCCATGGAAGCGGACACTCTTTTTGACCTTGTGGGCAGCGACCACTTCGTTCTGCTGATCGCGGTTGCTGCGCTGGTGGTGGCAGTGATTGCCATCTTATCCGGAACCGCCAGCCGGCGGAAACTCTCAACCCAGAACGACACCGTGAAACAACGGGTCGACAGCCTCTGGGCAGAGATGGACGAATTACGGGTTTCCCAGTTCAATAGCCCCGGAGCCTCCGCCGGCAACGACGCTACCGGCAGTGAGCGGTTCGCGGCAGAAAAAGCCGCTTACGAGGCCATCTGGCCGGTGGTCTGGTCGCTGCACGACAAGCTCGGAATGTTTCTTCGTGCTGTTGAGGCCGATGACCAGGCCGGCGAACTCCGGCTTGAGGCCCGCAATGCAGCGCTGACAGCCCGCAGCACGCTGAACCGGGTGCGCCCCTTCTGCCACGGCGACATCGACCAGCTGATCACCCAACTGATCGATAATCACATCAAGGCGCACCTGGCCGCCTGCCATTACATGGACCTGCGCAAAGACTCCCTGTCATCCAGCTCCAACCATGACAGGGCCGTTCAGAAAGAGAAATTCCATATGCTCTACGACGGCCAGGCCAAGGAAATGCTGGACCAGCTGGTGACCCTCATCAGGAACAGGATGCTCAAGTAGCCCACACCCGGCTTTATCAGCCCCTGGCGACCTTAACCAGCGCCTCCCGCTGTAATGCCCGGAGAAAGTCACTGATGACAACCGGTACTTCACCGATGGGATCCAGTGAACGATATCTCGCTGGCAGCGTATCAACGGCCTTGCCGGCCGAACGGACCCGCTCGTCCAGTGGGGCAATGGCACCGTCGACTATCCGGCCGAACTTCATCACCGGTTTCAGTAACGGGCTGCCGTCAAACACTTCGTCTCTGCCCGCAACCACATCCTGCACGATGCAACCGTCTGGCCCCAGCCGCCGGAATATCTGTTTTGGCCCGGGGAACGACTGTTTTCCCGGTGAATTTTTCATGCGGGGAAGGCTGGCGTATTCCGTCAGTTTGAAAGCGAGCTCCAGTGCTGGCTCATCCTTTGAGACGCCAATGGCTGTGCCCACGCCAAACCCGTCTATGGGCGCTCCGGAGGATACCAGTTCCGCAATCCGGTACTCATCCAGTCCACCGCTGGCCATGATACTGATGTCGGTCAGGCCGGCCTCATCCAGCATTTGCCGGCAGTCCCGTGCTTCTGCCGCAAGGTCGCCGGAATCCAGGCGGATCCCTCCGATACTCACATCCGGATTCTGCTCCAGCCAGTTGATGATTCGCTGGACCGCCGTGCGGGTGTCATAGGTATCCACCAGCAGCGTTGTACCCGGGTACAGATCGGCATACACCCTGAACGCATCCAGTTCGTTCGTACACGCCTGCACGAAACTGTGGGCCATGGTGCCATAGACGGGCAGGTTGAAATCCATGCCCGCCAGCACATTGCTGGTACCCGTCAGCCCGGCCAGGCGATAAGCCCTTACCGCACGATGAGCGGCGTCCAGGCCATGAGTCCTGCGCATGCCGAAATCAACAACCGACCGGCCCTGTGCTGCAAACTTCAAACGAACGGCCTTGGAGGCCAGAACGGACTCCAGGTGCACGTAGTTCATCACCAGGCTTTCCAGCAACTGAACCTCGGCAATCGGCCCTTCAATTTCCAGCATGGGTTCCTGGGGGAACAGCGGCGTGCCCTCTGCAACCGCATAAATGGAACCACTGAACCGGAAGTCCCTCAACCAGCCCAGGAATTCGGGCCTGAACCGATTCAGGGATTCCAGGCGTTCAATATGTTCGTCGGTAAACCTGAGTGATTCAATGACGGACACCACGCTCTGTTGCCCGCAGGCAAGAATGAAGTTCCGGTTGGCCGGCAGTTCCCGGAAGAACAGGCTGAACACCGCCGTATCATCCATGCCCGAAGTCCAGTAAGCCTGGGCCATGGCCAGTTCATACAGGTCCACCATCAAGGGAAGATCGCTCTCTCTGACCAGTGGAGGTTGTGTCAGCACAGGTTCACCTCAATCCTGGAAACTAAAATGGTCTACCGTGTGCCAGTCTGAGTTGGCAATAATCGGCCAGTAACAAAGCATTCAACCCATTTACCCATAGTAGAACCTCCCATAGTTCTGTTACCGGTTCATTCAGTTTGCCGGATATCAGCTGCCTTCGATCCTGAAACCGATTTTAAGCACAACCTGATAGTGACCGACCTTGCCATCAACAACATGGCCCCGGGTTTCCTGCACTTCAAACCACTCGATGTTGCGGAGGTTCTTGCTGCATTCGGCAATCGCGTTTTCAATGGCGTCTTCAATGCTTTTCCTTGAAGACCCAACCACTTCCACCTTCTTGTAAACATGATGGTCGGACATGACTCCTCCTGCGTTATAGGCCGTATATTGTCAGGCAAGTTCCTCGAATACCTGTATTTTCAGCCTATACCAGTAAACTCTGACCAGCAAACACCTGGCCATGTTCGGCGGGGGAACTTCAACGAATGACTGAACTCTGGTGCTTCTCCATCGTAAACTGTTGACCACACATCGCGCCCCGGATACCCATGAAAAAGATAAAACAGTGTTTGATCGGCCTTACCCTGACACTGGCGGTGCTGCTGGCAGGGCCACTGTTACTGGCCGCATGCGCCGGATTCCAGGATTCCGGAAGCTGGCGGACAGCAGACCGCTCCAGTGCCGGCCTGGCACCCACCCCGGAACAGGAGCAAAAAGCGGTGGTGCAGGTCTACGGCGCCCGTGCCTACAACTGGCGCGGCTACTTTTCCCTGCACACCTGGATCAGCACCAAGGAGGCGGGGGCCGACAGCTACTATGTGCATGAGGTCACCGGGTGGCGTCACTACGTCGTCCAGTCCAGGCGCGACGACCCGGACCGGGCCTGGTACGGCGCGCCACCGCAATTGATTGCCGATATCCGCGGTGAACAGGCGGAGCAGATTATCGCGCAACTTGGGGACGTGATCGATGAGTACCCCTACCCCACTGAGTACGAAGCCTGGCCCGGGCCCAACAGCAATACCTTTGTCGCCTGGGTGATCCGCCGGATTCCCGAGATGGATGTAGCCCTGCCCAACCATGCCATTGGCAAGGACTACCTGGACAACGGCATTGTTTCTGAAGTTCCCGGCGGGGCCGGTTACCAACTGTCTCTGGGCGGTTATTTCGGCGTTCTTGCAGGGGTCCGCGAGGGGGTGGAACTCAACATACTGGGATTATCACTTGGAATTAACCCTCTGGCACTCGGCATCAAACTACCTGGAATTGGAGAGCTGGCACTGCGCAACACAAACCCGATGTCTGATTCCACGCATTAGCTTGGGGGCCCGGGCGGGCAGGCCCTCCCAAAAATGTGCGGTGCCATGGAGACGGTCGGAGCAGGCAAGGCCTCCCAAAAAACGCTGTAAATACGTCCATGTACGCTTGGGCTCTGCCATCCATGGCTCCGCACATTTTTGGGAGGCCTTGCCTGCTCCGACCTGCTTCGGCGGTTAGCGCTAAAAAACGGTAAATCCTACGTAACGAACCAGACCGGCAGCTGCCATGCCCGCCGCAATAGCGGGAAGTGGCTTCTTTAGCGTCAGCATAAGGATGGCAGTTACCACCAGGGCTGCCAACGCACCGACGTCACCGCTGAACGCCATGGGTACGATGATGGCGATCAGCACCGAGCTGGCCATGGTGTTGATAAAACTCTCGATACGAGGGTTGATGGTCACGAAGGACATCAGGAATACGCCGCCGAAGCGGGTCACCAGAGTGACAGCCGTCATCACAGCGATCAGCCCCAGAATGCCGGCGGTAGTGGTTTCGACGGTCATGACGAGCCCTCCCCTTCGGCATTGGCGTTACCGGTATTGTTATGGGGTTTCTTTTCCAGCCAGAAGAAACCGACAGCACCGCCGGCCAGGGCGCCGACCACCACATGGGTGTGTGGAGGCAGCCATTTCCAGGCCGCCAGCGAGGAGACGGCAGCTATGGTCCAGGCGACCAGGATGCGGGGCGACTTGTTGCCGCCCAGCGCCATGGCCAGCAGGAAACAGCCCAGCACCATATCCAGGCCCAGGGATTTGGGATCCTGTAGCAGTCCGCCAAAATAGACCCCCAGCCAGGTCCCGAAAATCCACGCCAGCCAGATTGCAAGGCCGCCACCCAGAATGACTTCCAGGTTGTGTTTGCCGCTCTGGTATTCCTGTGCAGATACCGCCCAGTTGGCGTCGGTCAGAAACAGCAGCAGGCCATAACGGCGACCCGGGGGCATCTCCCGGAGCATGGGGTAGAGCGAAGCACCCATCAGCAAATGCCGGGAATTAATGGCGAAGACCACCGCCATCAGCGGAATCAGGGAGACTTCGCTTCCCCACATGTCGACAGCGGCAAACTGCGAGGCACCGGCAAACACGGTGGTACTCATGAGAATGGCCTGCAGGGGTTCAAGGCCTTTTTGCACGGCGGCCAGACCGAAGGCAGCACCGAACGCCACCACGAATAACGAGATGGGAAGCAACCGAAAAAATTCGTAGCGAACCTTGCCCGGCTGGAATCGGTAGGAGTATGTAGTAACGTTCATCTAAGCAAGCTAATGAAACCGGCGAGGGAAGCGTATAAGTAGATGCCGAAGCCAGAACACGCGTTGCCGGACAGTGACTGCCTTCCGGTGACCCTCAGAGCTGGCTGAGGGATACCGCCAGCGTTTTGCTGATGTCTGAGTTCAGTTTCAGATCCACCAGGGAGTCGGCACGGGTACGGCCCAGATTCAGTGTCGCCATGGGCTTGCCCCATTCCCGGGCATAACGGCAGAACCGGAAACCGGAGTACACCATCAGCGACGACCCGATCACCAGCAGGCCATCGCTGGCCTTGAGGGTATCCAGCGCCGAGTGCACACGGCCCTTCGGCACATAGTCCCCGAAGAACACCACATCCGGCTTGAGAATTCCGTCGCAGCATGGACAGTCGGCAATCCGGAAACCGGAGAAATCCACCTCAAGATCCGCATCACCATCCGGTGCGACACCCGCCGAAAACTGTTCGAACCCCGGATTCATATCCGCGCAGCGTTCATGGACCTCATCACGCGCGCAACGGTAACCGCAGCTCATGCAGATAACCTCATCCGCCCTGCCGTGCAGATCCGTCACCGAACGGCTACCAGCCTGCTGATGCAGCCGATCCACATTCTGGGTGACCAACAGGCGGCTGTGATTGCGCAACTCCAGCTCGGCAATATGGTGGTGGGCGGTATTGGGCCTGGCATTCCTTATGACCGGCCAGCCAATAAGGCTGCGGCCCCAGTAACGCTGCCGGACTTCCCGGCTGGTCATGAAGTCCTGGTGCTGCACTGGCTGCTTGCGCTTCCAGGCCCCGTCACCATCCCGGTAATCAGGAATACCGGAATCGGTACTGACACCGGCACCAGTCAGTATCATCAGGCCCGGATGCCGGTGGATAAACTCCGCCAGCATGGCTCCGGCCTCTTCCGGTTCGTGCAGCGCCAGCGGCTGATCGCCGACGGGCATGGTAACGCCTTTGGCAGGCTGTCGGATTGCAGACATCACACTCTCACCCGTTGATACAACGCTCTACTTTAGGGAGCGAACAGGGCCCTGCCAATAGCCGTCACCGGAAAACATGACAAAAGGCATCACCACCAATGGAAATATAGATTGAGCGCATTATCTGTGTGCAATTAAAAATTCGTGAGGCAACTGAACAGAACCGGTAAATCGAACCCAGAAGAGGAAGTGCATCCAATTTATGCAATCGTTTGCAATAATCCTGCATATGACCTATAAGAATAAAGCTGGCAGTGACACACCATGACGACACTCAATGAGGATTTTCAGACAGGCTTGTTGAACTATGGCGCAAACAACGGTTTCCCGCTCCTGCTTCCCGAACAGATACTTCTCCTGGCTTAATCTATTCAGCCCCACTCTTGTGAGTCGTCTCAGCCTGGGTTTTGGACTCGTCGGGCTGGGGGTTATCGGGATACTTCTGGCAAGCCTGTTCAGCCTGCAACGGTCCAGCCAGGGACTGGACGCTCTGGTCACTGAAGCCTTACCGGCAAAACAGGCCCTCGCGGATGCCCGCCTTACCCTCAAGGACATCAGCACCAGTGCTGCAGAGCATTACAATGCGCGAGACACACGGGCGCTCACAGACATTCGCTCAAAGGTCACTGCTGACATCGACACCTTCAACGACATGTCGGCAAAACTCCAGAAAAACTATCCTCTTCTCAATGAGGTGCCTGGGCTGCAGTCACAACTGGAACAGCACGCTTTGGAGGCACAGGAGCAGTTCAAGCTGGTCACCAGGAATATGAACAGCCATGAGCGGTCAATCGATGCGGAAGCACGTATCACCGAGCTTCGTGAAGAAATCAGTGCTCTCAGAGAAGAAGCGGCGCCCATTTTCGAGCGCAATCTGGGGAATATGGAGCAGGTGGATGCCATCGCCCTCGCCTATCAGCTCCAGGGACTTTTCGACACTGCCTGCCTGCTTGCAGTCAATGCCTCACTGGCTGACAGCCTGGGTGTTATAAACGACGTCCAGACAGACCTGAGAGACACCCTCGACGGTGTCGCCCGGCTGGCATTCGACATTCTTGACCAGGTCGACGCGGATCCCGCATTTGCGGACTACCACGAGGAAATGGAACCGTTATTCGATGAAGTAGAAAGCCTCACAACCTCGAATGATGGCCTGATCGCGCAGCAGAAAAACCTGTTTGCGGAAATCCGCAGTGTTCTGCCGGAGAGAGTCGAAGGCGTTCAGGCCACTCTTGCCGAGACCGGGGGCGGGTTTCAGGAACTTTCAAAACAGGTGGACGAAGCCGTTGTGGGCATCAGCGACCAGGCACTGGAACAGACCGATGTTGGCCTCAGGATTGTCGTCGTTGTCACCGGCCTCATACTGCTACTCTGCCTCATTGTCTCCTGGCTCGTTGTACGCAGCGTGCGGCGCCCCATCCATCGACTCAATCAATACATGAAGCAGGTCGGCAGTGGCGACTTCAGCGGTGAGGTGGGCCATTATGCCCGGGACGAAATTGGCGAAATTGCCAGATCAACCGAGCAACTGGTTCACAACATCAAAGCCATGATCGCGCGGATTGCCGAACTGAACCGCGATATCAATACGATTTCCAGGGATTCCGCAGAAGCCACAAAATCCGTCCGCAGCCGCCTGAATGATCAGAGCCAGGAGCTGATGTCAGTGGCAACGGCCGCCACCCAGATGACCGCCAATGTCAAAGAGGTTGCACAGAACACCCGCGAAGCCGATGACGAAGTAAAACACAGCGAAACCCAGGCTCACGACATCGAAACCGCCGTCAATACGGCCGTAAGCGCTAACAACGCACTGCGCGAAGCCATGCAGTCCGCCAGCCAGGTGATTGAAACCCTGGACCGGGAAGTGGTCGGCATTGAACAGATTCTCGATGTCATCCGCGGCATTGCCGAGCAGACCAATCTGCTGGCCCTGAACGCCGCCATAGAGGCGGCGAGAGCCGGCGAGCAGGGAAGAGGATTTGCTGTGGTTGCTGATGAAGTCCGGACTCTGGCGAGCCGGACGCAATCAAGCACCGAAGAAATTCGCCAGAAAGTGGACTCCGTTATGGCAGGATCCCGCAATGCCGTCGATTCCATTTCCTCCAGCGTAGAGAACGCCGGAGACATTTCCGATCGCGTCGATCACATCCACCAGGCTTTCCAGGAATACCTGAACCGCATCACCAGGATCAGCGAGCTCAACACCCAGGTTTCGGCATCCACGGAAGAACAGAAGGAAGTTGCTGAACAGATTACCGGGCGCACCCACGCCACCAGCGATAGCGTCGCCGATGTCGCTGCTGATTTCGAATTAACGGCCAGGAGAGCGGCTGAACTTGACGAAATTGCCCACCAACTGGACGAAGAGATCAAGAGATTCAAGCTGTAAGAGTGCCTGAAGGCCCTGTTGCGCTCTAACGCAACCTGGAAAGCCGCTGGCGCATCTCATCAGCGCCCAACTCTTCCATCAAGGCAATGTTGCGCCGGGGAATAGCCTCCGGGTCTGGGTGAGAGTCCACCGCCCTGGCAACGCTGTCTTCCCGCAGCAGGTGAAGCATGGGAAAGGGTGACCGGTTGGTGTAGTTTTCCGCATCGCCGTCGCCGGTACCCGCGAAGCGGTAGTCCGGGTGGAAGCTGGCAACCTGATAGACACCGTCAAGCTCAAGCAGTTCAAGCAGGCCATCGGCTGCAGCCAGGAACTCGTTGTAGTCGTCAAACTCCGACAGGACTCCGGGATGAACCAGCAGTGTGGTTTCAACCTCCGGGTGCTCATCCAGAAACAGGAATTCGGCCTGCAAATCCCCCAGAAGCTCTTCTTCAGACTCCGCCGGGGAGACCACAAACCGGACCCGGTTATTGACCAGTTCCTTGCGGGCAAAGGGACACAGGTTCAGGCCAATCACCACCTCTTCCAGCCATTGCTGGGTGGCCTGTTCGATTGTTGACGTTTCCAAACTAACTCCTTCAATCTAACTGAAACATGGCCCACAGGACCAGCAAAGCCATGGTATGTTAAGCAAGCTTACAATAATTCCGTGACCAACACCGGAGACAGCCATGGACGTACTGAGAACACCGGACGAACGATTCGAGCGCCTGCTGGATTACCCCTTTGACCCCCACTACGTGGAAGTCGATGGCCTGCGCATGCATTATGTGGATGAAGGCCCGTCCGACGCAAAACCGGTGCTGATGATGCACGGCGAGCCATCCTGGTCCTACCTCTACCGCCATATGATACCCATCTGTGCCGCCGACGGGCGACCAGCCGGTGCCCAGGGCGTTTCAGCTGTGGAAGAACTTTGCACTGCACAGCCCCTGGTTTCCCATTGCCCGCATCATCAACACCGGCAGCTTCCGCACGCTGGGGCCGGATGAACGCCGCGCCTACGATGCCCCGTTTCCCGGCAAGAAATACAAGGCCGGTGCCCGCGCCTTCCCGAAACTGGTGCCGGTGAAGCCGGACGATCCCGCCAGCGAAGCCAATCGCGCCGCCTGGAAGGTACTGGAACAGTGGCAAAAACCGTTCCTGACCACCTTCAGCAATGGCGACCCCATAACCCGCGGAGGCGACAAATACGTTCAGGACCTGGTACCGGGCGCCAAAGGCCAGCCCCACGTCACTCTGACCGGCGGCCACTTCCTGCAGGAAGACTCACCGGTACAGTTTGCAAATGCGGTGAACGGACTGATCAGGCAAATGGATGGCGGCTAAGTGTAGCGCACAAATCAGTAAGGAGGCAGGCCGAGGCAAGATGGCCTTTTAAACAAGAGCGAACATTCGAGTCAGCCCTTTTATGAGTTGCAGGGACGCAGGTTTGCCAGAAGCGGACAACCTGTTGCTGGGTCCTGTAACAGGTCACAGTGAACACCGTACAACTCTTTAACTAGCTCTGGCGTGACAATATCTGCCGGGGTGCCCTCCTCGATAATGGTTCCGCTTTTCATGGCGACCATGTGGTCGGCATAGCGGCAGGCATTGACCAGATCGTGCACCACCATGGCTATGGTTTTGCCCTGGCGACTGAGAGCCCGAATAAGCTCGAATACCTCGATCTGGTGGCCCAGATCCAATGCCGAGGTGGGTTCATCCAACAGTAACAAGGGCGTTTGTTGGGCAACGGCCATGGCAATCCATGCCCGCTGTCTCTGGCCGCCAGAGAGGGTGTCCAGAGCTCGCCCGGACAAATCGGCCACATCGGCTGCCAATACCGCCTGATTAATGGCTTGTTGATCCTCTTTGGACCACTGCGTCATCCAACCCTGATGGGGCTGACGGCCAAACCGCACCAGGTCTGCCACAGTCAGACCTTCTGGTGCCGTATTGTCCTGGGGCAGCAGCGCCAGCTTCCGCGCTACCTCTTTGGACGGCAGTCGATGGATGTCTTTGCCGTCCAGCAACACTGAGCCTTCGCGGGGGGCGTGAATCCGGGCCAGTCCGTTCAGCAAAGTCGACTTTCCGCAGCCGTTGGGTCCCACAATCGCAGTGACTTTGCCAGTAGGCAGCGAAAGACTCAGATTTTCCGCGACGATGAACTGGCGATGGGCAAGCGTAATGGATTCAGCCTTCAGGGTCGCGGTTTTAGTATGGCTCATGTCAGGCTCCGTGGCGAAGGTCTAAGCAGAATCCAGAGTAAGTAGGGGCTGCCGACGATGGCGGTAATGATGCCCACCGGAATTTCCAGCGGTGCGAGCAGGATTCGCCCCAGCAGGTCAGCAACAAGCATGAAACTGGCACCGGCCAGGGCCGCTGCGGTCAGAGGGATCTTTCCCGGTCGACAGAGTGCCCGCGCCAACTCTGGTGCGAGAAGTGCTATAAGCCCAACCGGGCCACATACCGACACGGCCAGACCGGTCAGCATCACCGATAATCCTAGCCCCAGAATCCGGACGGCTCTCAGGCGGGTACCGAGGGCAATGGCCACAGCATCTGAGAACTGCAAGGTGTTGAGTGCCCGCGTGACGCACATCAGGATCAGGTAACCGGCCGCAACCCCGATGCCCAGTATGAGCACACTTCGGTTGTCGCGTGCATTCAGGCTGCCTACGGTCCAGGGATACGCGGCATTGGCGGTGTCAATGGCCACCCGGCTGAGCATCAGCTGAGTAACGGCGCCGGCGATGGCTCCAATCCCGATGCCGGCGACAATGAAACGATAGCCCCGGGTGCCGTTGGCGCCAGCTAGGCCGAAAGCAATGGCGGTGGCGGCGGCTGCTCCGGCCAGTGCCATCGCCGACGGTGCCAGCGATAATCCAACGCCAACCACAGACGCCACCGCGAACGCGGTGGCAGCGTTATCAATGCCGATAATGCCGGGTGTGGCAAGGCGATTGCGGGCGAGGGTCTGCATCAGGCAGCCGGCCATGGCCAGTGCTGCGCCACTCAATGAACCGGCTACGACACGGCTCAAGCGCAGCTCGTTGACTACGAAATCGGTCATCGGGTCTGCATTGCCGACCACGGCACTCACGGTGTCGGATAGCGATATTTGCACAGTGCCTGTCGAGAGAGAGGTTAACAGGATCAGAACCATCAGACCGAACAGTGCAAGATTGACCAGGGTGTTACGGGTATCGGGCATCGTGATTTCTGAGCTCATAAAGAAGGCATCCGGCCTGCGCGTACAATGGCCAGCAACACAGGTGCGCCGATCAGGGCGGTAACCACACCCAGAGGCATCTCCGAGGGCGTTGCAATCAGGCGGGAAACCACGTCAGCCCCCAGCACCACTGCTGGACCAATAGGCACGCACAGCCAAAGCGTCTTCCGTATGTCCGGGCCGGAAAAGGCCCGTGCAATAAACGGCACCACCAACCCGACAAAAATCAGCGGTCCGGCCAGGGCGGTGGCGGAACCGACCAGCAGGGCAACGGTTACAGTAATCAGAAACCGGATCCGCCCCGGATGATGGCCGAGGCCGACCGCCGCTTTTTCACCTAGGGCCATGGCTGCCAACGGCCGAGCCAGGATGCCGATCAACGCGAGCCCGACCAGAATGAAAGGCAGGGTTGCCCAAAGCATGGATAGCGATTTACCAGCCACGCTGCCAGTGATCCAGAAGCGGATCTCGTCCGCGGCACGCTGGTCCATCAGCATCAGCATGGAGGTCAGCGCCATCAGAAGGCTGGAGAGGGTCGCGCCGGCCAGCACCAGTCGTACCGGATCGTTGCCCAGGCCCTGAACCCGGGTGGCGGCAATAACCAGCGCACATCCTGCCAGCGCGCCTAGCTGGGCCACCATGGTGGTAATGGTGGCTGTGCTGGCACCCCAAAGTATGGCTAAGGCAACGGCAAACCCGCTGCCTGCGCTAACCCCCAGCAATCCGGGCTCGGCCAAGGGGTTGCGGGTCATCGACTGCAGAATGGCCCCTGCCAAGCCAAGTGCCAGGCCGGTTATCAGTGCAATGATGGTGCGTGGCAACCGAAGTTCGGTAACGACGAAAAACGCTTCCCCGGTGCCGGCTCCCATCAGTGCCGCCATAACGTCGATGGCAGATACCGGGCCGGCGCCATTGAGCAGACTGGCCAGTATCACCATGAGCAGGAATAATCCCGCAGCCAGAAGCGGTGGGATAAAGGCGCGAGACGCAACCAGACGATGTTGGTGCTGACGCTCCACCATTGGCTTCTTCAGAGCTGTCTGGCGGTGATTGCCGTCTCGATCTGGTCGAGGATGGCCAGCACAGCCAAGGGGCCGGATGCGCTGGTCCAGAGCTGTCCATTTACGGTTATCACCCGGTCATTCTCGACTGCGTTGAGCCGGGAAAAAGTCGGGGACTGGCGGGCCGCCGTCAGCGCTTTATCGCCATCCTCATTAAGGGTCGCCAGGAATACCCAGGTCTGGTCCATGCGGGACAGGTTTTCCAGACTTAGTGGTTCGCTATGAGGGCGCCCTTCCTTGACCAGATTGTTGTTGTCTATCTGGAAACCCACCGCCTGAAGAATCGATGCAGAGAACAGGCCGGCTGACATCACCAGAGGGCCCTGGGGCATCCAGCGAACGAGGCTGGCGTCGCGCTGAGCTTCGGGAATGCGGGCCTGCACCAGGTCGGCAACCTCGGCTATGCGGGATTCCACCCGCGCAATAACCTGTTCGGCAGCGTCCTCCCGGCCCAGAGCCTTGGCGAACAATCGGGTCTGCTGTTCCCAGCTATCCGGCTGGAACAGGGGCGCGCCTGATACGATGACCGGTGCAATTCGGGACAGCAGCTGATACTGCTGCTCACTGGTGCGCGGGGCCGCCAGAATCAGATCGGGTCGGGCGGCAATCACCGCTTCAATGTTGGTTTCGGCTGGCGAACCGACAATGGGGATATCGCCGGCTCTGGCCTTGATGTAATCAGCAACGTCGCTACCGCCACGGGTAATCACAGCGCCTACAGCATTGGCCTGAACCGCCAGGGTTGTGTCCAACGCGCCCTCGTAAAGTGTCACCACCCGCTCTGGTTGGCCGTAGACGGGTACCGGACCATAAGCCGTGTCAACGGAGCGAGGGTCAGCCTGGAGGATGCCTGGCCCAACAACGCTGAGCATCAGCGCTGTAATTGTGTTTCGAAAGCTTTTTCCCGAGGCTTGGGTACAGCGATTCATGGTCAAGGGGGCTCCGTCGGGCAGGCGTTAGGAAATCAGCCAATATTTACGAAAGATAATGATAATGGTTCTTGTTTGGTTTTTGAAGTGATAAATTAGAACGGTTAGTTGCAAATAGTGGAACCTATTCATGTATGACTTGCAGGAACTGGAAGCCTTTGTAGCGGTGGTGCGAACGGGTAACCTGACGGCTAGCACTCGCGATCTGGGATTGCCCAAGTCCACCCTTAGCCGGAGGATTCGGCAATTGGAGGAGAGAGTTGGTCAGCCCCTTCTGCTCCGACAATCCCGGAAGATTGTGCCCAATGATGCCGGGCGTGTGTTCTATCGTTATTGCAACGACATTCTTGAGCTGGTTGCGCAGGGCCGAGAGGCCCTGGATGAACTGAAAGCCGAGGTGACCGGAAAGCTGGAACTCCGCTGTCATGAATCCTTTGTGCGCGGTTGGTTCTCCCGTGTGGTTGAGTCCTTCATGAGCGAACACAAAGATCTCCGTGTCACGATTCATACCCAAAGAAAACTGCCAGAAACCGCTGAAGACGGTATTTGTATCTGGTTGGGCGAGACCGGTGAGACAGGTCTGCGCCAAGAAGTTCTGGGAGTGCTCGAACAGGGGGTTTATGGAAGTCCAGAGTATTTTCGTGAGCATGGGACGCCAGCAACCCCCGGCGAGCTTGCTCGCCACTCCTGGGCGGATCTTCTGGGGGCAGGAAATACGGAGGTTAACCTGCGTCATTCACGACAGGGAAAATACCCGCTTTCATTGCCTGATCGCCGCCTAACGGTCGACCAGTTGACGGTACAGGGCGACGCCATTGCGGCGGGCCGGGGCCTGGGCTTGATGCCGATCTGGCTGGCTGAACGCAGGCTTCGGGCTCATCCCGATAGCTTCCAGCGCTGTTTGCCAGAATGGTATGGGCCGGCTTTGCCGGTCACTCTGCTTTACCCCCATGGGATTCTGCCGCGCAGGGTCAGAGCCTTCATCGCTCATTTGCGGACCTGTATTCCCGACGGGTGGGCCGGTAATGTCAGGACCTCGGCGAGCACTGTTCCGGAAATTGGAACATATCCTTCCAGTACCTGAGCCCTTACGGTGTGGTAATGTTTACGCGACTGATAATGATTCGCAAATGCGAAAAGTGACAGATTGTAAACGTTGCCCAACCTAAGGAGTTATTCATGCGCAACCGTTCTACCCTGATGGCTTCAGCTATTGCGATAGCTGGCGCCACCTCCGCGATCCAGGTACAGGCTGATGCGGTTGAACTTGACGAGATTGTTGTTTCTGCAACGGGCCATAAGCAGGAGATTCTCCAGGCTCCGGCTTCCATTGGGGTAATTAGCCGGTCGGACATTGAAAACCGCTCTTACCGTGATGTTACCGATGTCATCGAGGACCTGCCGGGTATCGTGGTATCCGGTGGAGGCTCGCGCAAAGACATCACCATTCGCGGTCTGCCTGCCCAATATACGCTATTGATGGTTGATGGGCGGAAAGTATCCGGTCGGGAATCTCAGCCAAATGGAAGCAGTGGTCTTGAGCAGGGTTGGCTGCCCCCTCTGGAAACCATCGAACGTATCGAGGTTATCCGGGGCCCTATGTCGACTCTGTACGGCTCTGATGCCGTTGGTGGCGTGATCAACATCATTACTCGTAAGTCCAGTGACAGTTGGCGAGGAACCCTGCGTGCAGAAACGGTTGTTCAAGAAAACTCCGATTCGGGTGATGAATACCGTACTCAGGTGAATGCATCAGGCCCGCTTGTGGATGGGCTGCTGGGGCTTCAGATTTCGGCGGCGTATTTTGACCGAGGTGAAGATGATATCGAGCGAGGCTTCAGTGGCAATGAACTCTCCAACTACCAAGCTGCTCTGGACCTTACCCCAACAGAGAACGATACCTTCACTCTGACGTACGCCGGATACCAACAGGAAAGAACGTTCACCTCGGGTAAATCCCTGCCGGTTAGAAGCAATAGTGGCGAAACCATCAATAATCGCCAAGCCATGTCATTGGATCATTCAGGCTCGTACAGTTCATTCACCACGGATTCGTTTTTCCAGAACGAATCTATCGAAAATGAAGGCCGAGACATTACGATCGAAAACCGCACCGCAAGCAGCCAGGTGTCACTTCCAGTGGGGTTCCATCTCCTCTCTCTCGGTGTGGGCTACGAAGACAACGAGCTGCAGGATGAAACCACGCATTCGGGTAGCGTTACCCGGATCAACAATGAACAATGGTCCGTCTTTGCTGAAGATGAATGGTTGGTCTCAGATAGCTTTACCTTGACTATGGGAGCCCGTCTGGACGACAACGAGCAATATGCCAGTCACATTAGCCCCCGTGTCTATGGCGTATGGAATATCAACGAGGCGTGGACACTCAAGTCTGGCGTATCAACCGGATACCGAACGCCAGACCTCAGGGAACTTTCACCGAACTGGGTTCAGGAGAGTCGGGGTGGCGATATTTACGGCAACCCGGATCTGGAACCGGAAACCTCGGTTAATACAGAATTGGGCTTCTATTACCGGCCATCCGACCGCTTTCAGGCCAATATGACCGTCTTTCATAATTCGTTTGAAGACAAACTGATGGTCGTTGCCTGTCCTCAGAGCCTCTGCGGGCCTGCTACTGCTCGATACAATATTAACGTCGATACCGCTGAGACACGAGGTGTGGAGCTGGGCGTCAGCGCGGAGCTGCTGCCAAGCGTGACCTTGGATGCCAGCCTGACCAACACCCGATCCAAGCAGACCTCCGGGGAAAATGAAGGGCAACCACTGACCCAGATCCCAGAGCATCTCCTAGTTCTCAATGCCCGTTGGCAGATCAATCAGGCCACCAGAAGCTGGGTAAAAGTCAACCATCGTGGCAAAGAGAGTGAGCCGTCAAATCTTCAAGCCAGGAACACCAATCAATCGCCGGCAACGACCCTGACGGATATTGGAGGCTCTTGGCAGGCGACCGAGAATGTCAAAGTGCATGCGGGCATCTACAACATATTCGACGAGCCGCAAACCTTCGATGAATTCGGTTATGTGGGCGATGGCAGGCGTTACTGGCTTGGCCTGAACATTGGTTTTGGAGCATTTTAAGGGATGATTATGATACGCACGATCTTTGTTCTGTTCGTCCTGGCCTGCGCGACGGCCCTGCCTGTAGCAGTCTCGGCGGAGAACCTGACCGCCCACGAAATGGCAGCGAGGGGCCTGGAGCATGCCGAGGATTTCCCCGGCCTTATCAGTATTTGCAACATCGATGAGCCGATACGCGATGCCGCTGAAAAACGTTCGGAGGGTGAAAAGAAGCAGGACCGCTCCGGTAGGCGCTCGGAGCATCTGGCACCCACCCAGGTCTTTGACAATCTTTACTACGTAGGCACTGGCGGAGTGGCCAGTTGGGTGCTCGAAACATCAGAAGGTTTGATCATCATCGACGCGTTGAACAATAACGCTGAAGCGGAAAAGTATATTGTCGATGGTCTGGAAACTCTCGGACTTGATCCAAACGAATTGCAGTATTTGGTTATCACACACGGCCATGGTGACCACTATGGTGGCCAGGAATTGCTGGTGTCCAGATACCAGCCGAAAGTTGTGATGAGTGATATTGAGTGGACCATTCTGGAGCAACCTGTTCTGGATTTCAGCAGTCCTCGCTGGGGTGAGCGTCCGAAGCGGGATATCTCCATTAACGATGGAGACACCATTACACTTGGAGAGACGACTGTCCAGCTGCATGTAACGCCGGGCCATACGCCGGGTACTGTGTCGCTGATCTTCCCGGTCTACGACAACGGCGAGCGTCACATGGCCGCACTGTGGGGCGGCACGGGGCTTAACTATGGTCCCGTTGAGGACCGTATCCAGTCCTATTCCGAGGCAGCCGAACGATTCCGCCAGGAAGCGAAGGCCGCCAATGTCGACGTGTTTATCTCCAATCACCCTACGCGAGACGGCTCTGCAAAGCGCATTAAGGCCTTGGCAGAACGTCAGCAAGGCGAGAAGCACCCGTTTGTAATCGGCAATGGGACAGCACTGGGGGCGTTAGAAATGTTGAGGGACTGTACTCAGGCGCAGGTTCTGCGAATAAGGGAAGGAAACGAATGAGAAGCTAAACTGCCGTTCGCAATGGCAGTATAGGCGCGATGCCTTCGATGCGAATCACATGGACGATATTCTGGTTTAGATAATCGCAGCAGTCGTTGGTGCCAAGGGGAGGCTTGCAATTAGGGGAGCCTCCCAAGCTCCTCTGCCAGATAATCAATCATGGCCCGCACTTTGAGAGGCAAGCGCTGGCCCGGAGGGAACATAACGTACACCCCTCCAATCTCCAGCGGTGGATGATCGAGTTCCAGTGCGACCAGTTCACCGCTGGCCAAGGCTTCCGAAACGATGAAATGAGGCTGGTAGATAATTCCTTGGCTATGCAACGCGGCAGAAAGCAGGGCATCTCCGTTGTTTGCTTTGAGGTTACCTTTGATTGGCACTTGAATATCGCCTTTCCGTCCAAAAGCCCAGGTGCCGTTAGCTTGCTGTGGTGACAGGGTGTAACTCAGGCAATTGTGACCGGACAGCTCTGAAATACGCCTCGGGGTGCCGTGGCGGGCCAGGTAGGCCGGTGCTGCGCAAATGACCATTGGGCAGTCACCTATTCGCCGAGCTCTCAATTCACTGTTTTCCAAATGCCCAATGCGGATGAGCAGATCCCAGCCGTCTTTCAGCAGGTCTTGGCGAGTATCATTCAGGTCCAGCTCTACTTCGACCATTGGATACTGATGGGTAAAAGTAGGAATGAGTGGTGCAATGAAGCGCAGCCCGAATGATAGTGGAGCATTCATCCGTAATAGGCCGGTGGCTTCGTGTCGTTGAGCTGAGACATCGGACTCTACCTCATCCAGCTCCCGCAAAATGCGCTGGCACGCGCCCAGGTATTCGCGGCCGGTGTCCGTGAGCGTCAGCTGACGGGTGGTCCGATGCAGTAGCTTTACTCCCAGCCTCACCTCCAGAGTATCTACGTGTTTGGTGGCCATGGCTGGTGACATATGTAGCTTTCGACCAGCGCCAGACAGACTGCCTTCAGCTGCGGCCCGAACAAATACGCGCATGCTTGTAAAACGATCCAGCATCTATTTCACACTCTCGGTTAAAGCTCTTGGTGATAAAAAGCATATTCTCACACTTTTTTGTGTTGGTTATAGTGCGTTCATTATTTATGAAAGTTTAAGGAAGCGGCCGTGAGCACATCTTCGACACCCGCAGCGAGGCAGCCGGTTTATTTTATTCCGCACGGCGCCGGCCCCTGTTTTTTTATGGACTGGAACCCGGTGGACACCTGGGATGACATGGCAGCCTTCCTGAAGGCCATCGAGGGTGAACTGCCGGAGCGGCCCAAAGCAATTCTGATAGTTTCCGCGCACTGGTTGGCCCCGGAGTTTTCGGTCACCGCTGGCCAGGCCCCGGAGGTGATCCACGACTATTACGGCTTTCCCGAGCATACCTACGAGCTTACATACCCAGCGCCGGGCCATCCGAAACTGGCGAAGCAGGTGATCGACTTACTGGAAAATGCAGGCCTGGCGGCCCGGGAGGAAGCGGTGAGAGGGTTTGACCACGGTATGTTTATCCCGTTGAAACTGATGTTTCCGCAGGCGGATATTCCGGTCGTGCAGCTATCACTGGGTATGGACTTAGACCCCAACGCCCATCTAGCTGCTGGTAAAGCGCTGACTTCGTTGCGTGACCAGGGGATTCTGATCGTCGGCAGCGGTATGAGCTTCCATAACATGCGCGGCTACGGCGACTACCGTTACACGGCTCCGTCAGAAGAGTTTGATCGCTGGCTTAGCGATACAGTCGAATCAGGCGGTGAGGAGCGAACTCGACGCCTAGGCAACTGGATGGACGCGCCGCACGCGTTGGACTGCCACCCGCGCGGGCATGAAGAACATCTGATCCCGCTGATGGTAGCTGCCGGCGCGGCCGGTGACTCCGCCGGTCAACGGGTCTACACACAACAGGTGATGAAAACACAACTGTCTGGCTTCCGCTTCGGTTAAGCCCCAATTTAGCAAGGAGAAAATGATGATCAATGATTCGAAACAACGCTATGGCTCGGTTAGTAAATTACTACATTGGGGCATGGCTTTGCTCGTGATATGGCAACTGCTCAAATTCGGGGACCGTATTAACGAGGGCGAGCACTGGGTGGGCCAGACACTGGTGCCATTTCATATTTCCATTGGCTCTCTGATCCTGGTGCTGATTGTTGTGCGCCTGTTTTGGGCAACCACCCAGCGGGGGCAGCGCCCGGAACAGGACCCGGCGATCGCCACGCTGATAAAAACCGGCCACGGCCTGTTGTATCTGGGGCTGTTGCTAATGCCGGTGACTGGCATGCTGTTTATGGTGGGCAATGGCTACGGCGTTTCGGCTTTCGGTATCAATATTTTCGCCAAGGGTGATGACATCGCCTGGGCCGCCATGCTGGGCCAATTGCACTCACCGTTGGCCTGGGCCCTGACAGCACTGATTGTTGGTCACGTCGGTATGGCGCTGATCCACCATTTTGTGAAGCGGGACGACACCCTTAAACGCATGCTTTAGGGAAGAGTCGGCCCACAAACCGACCCGGTCAATCGGTTCAAACGATTTCGCAGAGTGCCATGAAAGATCTTGCCACCAGCGACAGTTCTCCCCCTACCTGAACGTTCGCTTTGCGACCAGAGCCAATTTATGCCCCCTCGTTCGCAATGCGGGAGTATCGACCGGCTTGGCGCGCAGGCCGAACGGAAAAGGACTCATTGACCGCGTATCCCGGAAAGCCCTGTCCGCCCGTTACTGCACAGAAACCCGCCATCCTCAGAAGTACCCCTGACTGCGAAGATAATCATCGTAGCTGCCACTGAAGTCAGTAAGGCCATCGGCACTCAGCTCCACAATGCGGGTGGCCAGGGACGACACGAACTCCCGGTCATGGCTGACAAACACCAGCGTGCCCGGGTAGTTTTCCAGGGCCAGGTTCAGGGCCTCGATGGATTCCATGTCCAGGTGGTTGGTGGGCTCGTCCATCAGCATGACGTTGGGTTTCTCCAGGATCAGCTTGCCGAACAACATACGGCCCTGCTCGCCACCTGAAATCACTTTCACCGACTTGCCGATATCATCCCCCGAGAACAGCATGCGGCCCAGGGTGCCCCGCACCAGTTGCTCCCCACCGGTGGTCCACTGCGACATCCAGTCGGTCAGGTTCATATCCTCGTCGAAATCGGCGGTGTGGTCCTGGGCGTAATAGCCTACCTGGGCACTGTCGGTCCACTTCACCTCGCCACTGTCCGGCGTCATGTTGCCCGCCATGCACTGCATCAGGGTGGTTTTACCGATGCCGTTGGGGCCGATAATGGCCACCCGCTCCCCTGCTTCAATCTTCAGGTTAAGCTTGTCGAACAGGATTTCATTATCGAAGCCCTTGGTCAGGTCTTTCAGGGTGACGGCCTGCCTGTGCAGCTTCTTGGTCTGCTCGAAGCGGATGAACGGGCTGACGCGGCTGGAGGGTTTGACTTCCTCAAGCTGGATCTTGTCGATCTGGCGGGCCCGGGAAGTCGCCTGCTTGGCCTTGGAGGCATTGGCGGAGAAGCGGCTGACAAACTGCTGCAGCTCGGCAATCTGGGCCTTTTTCTTGGCGTTATCCGACAGCATGCGCTCGCGAGCCTGGGTGGCGGCGGTCATGTATTCGTCGTAGTTACCCGGGAACAGACGCAGCTCGCCGTAATCCAGATCCGCCATGTGGGTGCACACACTGTTCAGGAAGTGGCGGTCGTGGGAGATAATAATCATGGTGCTGTTACGGGCCACCAGGATGTTTTCCAGCCAGCGAATGGTGTTGATGTCCAGGTGGTTGGTGGGCTCGTCCAGCAGCAGGATATCCGGGTCGGAAAACAGGGCCTGTGCCAGCAATACCCGCAGCTTCCAGCCCGGCGCCATGGCACTCATGGGGCCATTGTGCTGGTCCAGGGGAATGTCCAGGCCCAGCAGTAATTCGCCGGCACGGGATTCAGCGGTATAACCGTCCATTTCGGCGAACTGAACCTCCAGGTCCGCCACGGCCATGCCGTCTTCCTCGCTCATTTCCGCCAGTGAATAGATCCGGTCCCGCTCCGCCTTCACCCGCCAGAGCTCTTCGTGGCCCATGATGACCGTATCGATTACCGTGCAGTCCTCGAACGCGAACTGATCCTGGCGGAGTTTGCCCAGGCGCTGGTTCTGGTCCACCATGACCTGGCCCGCGGAGGGTTCCAGATCGCCCCCGAGGATTTTCATGAACGTGGACTTGCCGCAGCCGTTGGCGCCGATCAGGCCGTAACGGTTGCCATTGCCAAATTTGACGGAAACGTTTTCAAACAGGGGCTTGGCCCCGAACTGCATGGTAATGTTTGCGGTGGAAATCAAGGAGGAAACCTATCTACAGTGAGTGCCGGTACAGGCCGGTCAAGAAAAGCCGGCATTGTACAGGTTTGTGTGCAAAACCGTGAGACAGCAGAAACACGGATAAAAAGCGCTTGCCTCGGCGGCCCCGGGCGGGCAGCATTTCAGCCTCGGATATATCAAACCACGCGAAACAAAGGAATCAGACACATGACACAGGCAACCGCACGCCACATCCTGGTAGACAGCGAAGCGAAATGTGAAGAGCTCAAGAAGGCCATCGAAGGCGGCCAGGATTTTGCGGAAGTGGCGAAGCAGCACTCTTCCTGCCCTTCAAGCCGCAATGGCGGTGACCTGGGCTCCTTCGGCCCCGGCCAGATGGTTCCGGAATTCGACAAGGTGGTTTTCAGCGGTGAAGTGAACAAGGTTCTCGGCCCGGTGAAGACCCAGTTCGGCTACCACCTGCTGGAAGTTACCAGCCGGAGCTGATGGGCCCGAACCTGCCAGCAGACAACCCCGCCCGCAAGACCAGGAAGTGGCAATATCTGGCGCTTGCGGGCGTCATTCTGATAACCCCCTTCTTCTTCATTGGCGGCCCCGGATGGACTGACGGACCACTGTACAAGTCTGCCTGGAATCTCGGCCATACCCTGTTTTTTGCCCTGCTGACCATCGCCATACAGCCCTGGCGGTTCCGGACCGGCTGGAGGCTTTGGGGGCTTTCCACCCTCGCTGTGCTTTTCATAGGCCTGGGCATTGAGCTCCTTCAGTATGGGGCCAGCCGCGACATGGACTGGCGCGATGTCTACCGCAATCTGGTGGGCGTCTGGGCCGTACTGGCCTTTTACCCGCGAACGCCGAACACCGGGATCCCGCGGCTCGAGATCTGGTCTTTGCGAATCATCGTGGTGTCGATGTTGATCCTTGAAGCGGGGCAAACCGCGAGGGTAGCCATCCAGCAATACCAGGTAAGCCAGTTACTGCCGGCACTCTACGATTTCAGCCAGCCCGACCCGTCATCGTTCTGGAAAGGCCCCGTCGAGCCGGTTTCAGACGATGCAGCAGGCAACCGCCCTGATGCTCTCAGGATATCTTTCTCCACCAGCCGCTATTCCGGTGTTTCTCTTCACAATTTCCCCGGAGATTGGCGAGACTACAGCCAACTGGTGATTGTTCTTTATAACCCTCAGGATCACCCTCTGCCCCTGACCCTGCGAATCAACGACGTTGCTCATGATCTGGGCGACAATGCCTACAATGACCGCTTCAACACCCGCCTTGTGCTGTCACCCGGACAAAACCGCTTCAGGCTGGATCTGGATCGGATCAGGAACGCCCCTGCCGGTCGCAGCATGGATATGGAGTCGGTCCGGCGGCTGGGTATCTTCACCTCCAGTATGACGGAACCGAAAACCGCCTACCTGCGTGTTATCAGGTTGGAATGACGTATCGCCGCATTTGATCTACTATTGTCAACAATCGTATTCTGAAGACGCCTTCCGTTTACCGTGCAGTTTTCTCTTCCGTAGGCATTTGAATGAAGTTGGTAATCGCGCAAATGGTTGCGCTGATATTTCTGGGATCGGCTCCTGCATTCGCGGAGGATAGTGAGCGGCAACTGAGTATCAGCGTTGGTGACTGGCCTCCCTTTTTCGTTGAGGATGAGCCCGGGCAGGGTAACGTCGCCAGGCTGGTGAAGGACATCTTTGCAGAACAGGGTTATGAGGTAGAGTTTCACTTTCTGCCCTGGAAGCGCGCCTACCGGGAAGCGGCCGCCGGTAAACATGATGCAACCGCCATCTGGATGCGCGCAGCTGACCGGGAACAGGATTTTGTCTACAGCGACCCGGTCATGAACGAACGCTTTGTGCTATTCCACCGCAAGAATGCCCCTTTTGAATGGAGCCGCATGGCCGATCTTTCGGATCTCCGGCTCGGTGGCAGTATCGGTTACAGTTATGGATCAGATTTCGACAGGGCCGTGGAAAACGACGTCCTGAATGTGGAATGGGTGGCCTCCACAGAGCTCAATTTCCGAAGACTGTTGTTTGGACGTATTGATGCCTTTCCCGAGGAAATCAACGTTGGCTACTATATTCTTCGCAGGGAACTGGAGCCGGAAGAGGCGCGAAAGATTACGCATCACCCCAAGCCGGTTTCCGAAAATCAGAGCTTTCTGCTGTTCCCGGTGGATGAACCGGAAACGAAGCAGCTCCGGAAAGCGTTTAACCGGGGCCTGAAAGCATTTCGGGAAGACGGCCGCTACAATGCCTATTTCGACACCCGGCCCCAGGCTTCACTTTCGGAACCAAACCGATAGCAAGGTCGCTCAGTCCAATTGCCAGGGGTTGGAGGTCAAGGGTTCTGCTCCGCTTTCTCCCACCAGAACCGTATCGCTGCAGCCGATACCCCATAATCCGGGAATGCGCAGGCAAATGGGCAGATGGAAGACCATCCCCTGCCGGAACTCGGTAGTTTCACCACGGGCAATAAAGCCGGACCCTTCCACCCATGACGGAGGAAACTGCGCACCCACGGTATAGCCGAATACCCCGGAGAAAAACACCTCACCAGCCAGCGGGGCCATGGCCTGCTCGGCAGCACGGGCGGCTGAATCAAACGTCCTGCCCGGCACCATCGCCCCTTTCAAGGCATCCACAACCCGGCGGCAGCCATCGAATACGGAGCGCATCCGCGCAGTGGGCTCACCCGCCACTACGGTACGCATCATGGGCGCGGTATAACGCTGCCAGACAGCGCCGAATTCCAGGAATACCGGATCGCCATCCTCCACCCGACAGCGCTTGTGGTTGGTATGAATCACACTGCTTCGCTGCCCCACGGTTACGATGGGCTGCATACTCATGAACTCACTGCCACCCGCCAACAGAGCCTGCGCCCCCACTGCCGCGATGTCGTTGTCTGTCATCCCCGGCTGCACCGCGTTTGCCGCGGCTTGTATCCCCTGCCTGGTTATCTGGGCACTTTGCCTGAGGCAGTCAATTTCCGCGGCGGATTTTACAATGCGGATGGGTTTCAGCAGAGTGGAGGCATCTGCAAATTGTATGTCCGGTAATCGCTGTTTGAGCCCCGCCAGAACCCCCTGGCGCAGGGATCCGTGCCAGTAGTCCACCCCCACCACGGTGCCCTGCCCGCGCAGAGCCTGCGCCAGTGGGTCCAGTACATCGGCAATCCCCTCCCAGCGGTAACCGAGGACATTATCAACCCGGGTAGTGATCATGGCGGGGCCGGTTTCAATGGAGGGCACCTGCAGCGTCAGGGCATCGGCGGTTACCACCAGCGCCACGTGCACAGACACCTCGAAGGTGCTGTAACCCGTCAGGTAGAAAAGATCGGACGGGTCCGTCAGCAGCAATGCGCCGACACCATCTTCAGCCATCCTGGTTCGGAGCTGTTCGAGCCGTTGGTCGTATTCACTCCGGGGAAACGGGCATTCCCGACCCCTGAGCTCTCTGGCCAGGGTTTTCTGGTAGGCATTAAAATCCATTGGACAGTCTCCGAGCGGAGGAAAGGGTACTACTGGAGACTGGACCCAAACCGGCAGGTTTTCAAACCCGACCGGTTTTATCCTGGATTGAAAAACCGCACCAGCTGGCTGCCAACCGATTCAACGGGCTCGGTAATGGAGCGCTGGATGCTGTTGGTGACCACCCGGGTAAACGCTGAACCGGCGTCACTCTCAAGAAACTCAATGTAGTCCTTGAGCTCGGAATTGCTCAGCTGCTGATAGGTATAGAGGTAACCGGTGTAGACCTGCTGCGCAACCATGCCCCGCAGCATGCCTCTCTGACTCTCAATCTTCTGCTGTAGCTGCTCGAAGGAGGCGCCTTTGTTGCCGTTGAATGCGGCCATGGCCGAGGCCAGGCCCAGCTGGACCGCAACCGTGGTATCAACGGTGCTCTCGGTGGCGCGGGCTGCCCTGTCGAAACGCTCGAACAGCGTCTCCCGTTCGCTGCCTTCGTATTTCTCCTGCAGGCCCGCTGCGGCGGCCTCGACTTGTTTCCAGGCAGCCGGCCTGGAGGCCGCAACTTCCATACGGGATATCTTCTCGGCCAGGGGTGTTTCGTACCAGGAAAGCACTGAATTCAACTGCTGATCATCCAGGCCCTGATCCAGGTCCTCAACCACCTGGGCACGAATTTCCTCGGGACTGAATGCGTTACTGACAACACTGCTGACCGTATTGGCAACAAACGGCTCCACGCGGCCACTCTGCTTCAGCCCCTCACGAACGCCCTGGCTCATCATTGCCGGATACTGGGCAACGATCTCGTCAATGGGTGATGCCCGGAGCACTGAATCGGCCAGGGGGCCCGCCGTGGCGGAACCACACACCAGCAAAAGAAAAAGTAATGCCGGTTTAACTTGGGATAGTGCGCGCATGAACCTAGTATCCTCTGAGATCGAAGGCTTGTTATGCCACGGGGCCATTGCCCCCTGCAAGCAAACCTGGCCGGCGTTTGATGACCATTTCGTAGTGTGGAGAAAGAGAGCCCTGACCTGCTCATGAAGAAACGTCGTAACCAACTGAAAATCTGGAAGTCGCGGCTTCAATGGTACGGACTTCCATCGCTTGGCCTGACCATTGCGATTGTCGCCACCCTGCGGTTCAGCCTGCTGGAACCCGACCCGCCGGCCAACTCGGAAAACGTCTGTGAGATTTTCCGGGAGCACCCGGTCTGGTACGACTATGCCAGCCGCTCGAAAGAACGGTGGGGAACACCCATTGCCACCCAGCTGGCTTTCGTTTACTACGAATCGTCCTTTCGCAGCCATGCCCGGCCGCCCCGCATCCGGCTGTTCGGTTTCATTCCCTGGAGCCGCCCGACATCCGCCTATGGTTACGCCCAGGCGCTGGACCCGGCCTGGAGCGAATACCTGGAGGCAAATGGCGACGGACTGTCTGTGGTGCGTACCAATATGAAACATGCGCTGGACTTCGTGGGCTGGTACAACCACCTGACCCACCGTGAGGTGGGTATTCCCCTGACCAGCCCTGAGAAACTCTACCTCGCCTATCATGAAGGCCGAACCGGCTACCAACGGCAAAGCTACCTGGCCAAGCCGGCGGTGATGTCGCTGGCCGAGCGGGTGGAAAACCGGGCTTTCCGTTACCACCGCCAACTCCAGACCTGCGAGGAAGAATTCCAGTGCTGGCGTTTCTATCAGTTCTGGCCGTTCTGTGGCGACTGGTAGCTAGTGGTAACTCAGGCTGATTCGCCTTCCACACGCGGTGAAAGCTTTTCCAGCCGGGTGGTCAGGAACTCTTTAACGATCCGCACCCGTGCCATTTGCTGGGTTTCGTGATTGACCATCAGCCAGAGATCCACTCCCTCGCCCTCCAGAGGCGCAGACAGCCGTTTCAGCTCCCGGGTGCTGTCTCCCAGGTAACAGGGCAGCGCGGCAAGACCGGCCCCGGCTTTCGACAGTGCATGCATGGCCTGAAGGCTGTTACAGCGAATAATGGACGATGCGTTTTTCAGGTGTTTACGGTACCAGCGCCCCGTGGCCAGGTGGCTGAAGCTTTCATCCGGCAGAATCCAGAGTTGTTGCTCCGGTGCGTTGTCCAGATCCATGTCCGGATGAAGCTTGCAGTAGGCCGCCGAGCCGTAGATGGCAGACTCGATGGTGCCGATACGCTCGCCTTCCAAGGTCGCCTGGGGTTTGTTGACCGGGCGCAGTGTCAGGTCAGCCTCCCGGTGGCTGAGGTTCAGCACATCGTTGTCGGTGAGCACTTCCAGCTCGATATCCGGGTATTCCCTGACCAGGTCGGCAATCATTGGGCTGATCAGCGCATTGACCATGGTATCGGTTGCTGCAAGCCTGACCTTGCCCACCGGTGCCGAATCCTGGCCCACCAGCTGGCGTTCCAGATTTTCCATTTCACCCGTCAGCCTTTCAGCCGCGCGGAAAGCGGTTTCGCCCACTGGTGTCAGCTGTAATCCATCACGGTTGCGTTCAAAAAACTGAACGCCAAGCTGCTCTTCCATCTGGTCCAGGCGGCGAAGCACAGTTGTCTGGTGCACACCCAGTATGTCACCGGCCTTGGCGAGGGTTCCGCCGATTGCCAGTGCGTGTATGTAACGAAGATAATCCCAATCCATAACTACTGCATATTTGCAACATGAGTACGGAGTTTAACGTATTTAAGCTGCAAATAAGAAGCCGTATACTCATTTACATAGTCACCTAACCAATATTTTTCAATTCACTAGATAAGGAGGAAGGCGCTATGACTCAAGACCATATCGCAACCGTATACCCGCTGCCGTCCAGTATCCTCCACAACAGTACTGAGGTCAGGCGCCAATATACCCAGGCTGCTGCAAAGCAGGCCGTTCAGGTAATCAGCCGTAAAATAAGTTCCTGGAGAAAAAAGGCAGCATCCGCAGCGCCGGAGATGCCCCAGATGATGCAGGGCGAGCACTAAGCCCGCAGCTGTAAGCGAAGACAGATTTCATCAGCACCGGTGGCCCTGAATAGTCAGGCCCACCGGTGTTTTCGTTAGCGGGTTCAGAATTCCCAGATCACTTTCTGTTTCTTGCCGAACCACTCATCCATCTTGCGGTTGTAATAATCCTCGATCACATTCCGTTTGATCTTCATGGTCGGGGTCAGCATGCCGTTTTCCATGGTCCAGGGCTCTTTCACCACTACGACGAAAGCCAGTTTTTCATGGCCCTCGCATTCCCTGTTGACGGCGTCCAGTTCCGTGGCCAGTTCCTGCTCCAGCTCGTCGCGACTGCCACCGGCCTCCAGTTCTTGCCGCGCTTCTTCCGATAACAGCACCATCAGGCATGGCTGTGGCTGATTGGCCCCGGCCACACACACCACTTCGGCTTTCGGGTGGTTGAACCGGTTTTCTATCGGCACCGGTACCACGTACTTGCCCTTGGAGGTCTTGAACAGGTCTTTTACCCGGCCGGTAATGCGCAGGAAACCCTCGCTGTCGATCTCACCCATGTCGCCGGTTTTCAGGAAGCCATCTTCGGTGATGTCCTCGCGGGTTTTTTCCTCATTCTTGTAGTAGCCAAGCATTTGCCCGGGACTTTTTACCTGCACCTCATCACCCTCAGCCAGGCGATGCTCGACGCCCGGGTTGGTGACACCCACGGTACCGGGTTTCGCCGCACCGGGGCGATTGGCATGGGAATATCCGAAATTCTCGGACATGCCATACACTTCCAGCAGTTCCAGGCCCAGATTGCGGTACCAGGCGATGATTTCGCCAGACAGGGGGGCGGCGCCGGTCAGAGCCGCGCGGCAATGGTCGAGCCCCAGTTGCCTGAGCACTTTCTTCTTCACCAACCGGTTAAGCAGCGGGATCTTGAACAGCACTTTCTGTTTTTTGGGCGGCAGCTTGGCATTAACGCCGAGGTAGAATTTCATCCACAGCCGCGGCACCGAGAAGAACAGGGTCGGACGGGCCCGCTGCAGGTCTTCCTGGAAGGTTTCCAGGGAATTGGCGAAATAAAGATGGAACCCGTAATACAGCGACTGGGTTTCCACCGCCGCACGCTCCGCCACGTGGGCAAGCGGCAGATAGGAGAGCATGCGCTCCTCCTGGTTGACCGGGAAGATCTGCTGCAGACCATCGGCCACAGAAATCATGGTACGGAAACTGTGCATCACACCTTTCGGGCGGCCGGTACTGCCGGACGTGTAAACAATGGTTGCCAGGTCATCAGGGTGCGGCAGCTTTGGCTCCGCCGGCTCCTGGCTGGCGATGATATCCAGCCATTTGGGGGTATCATCACGGGGCGACAGTGGTAACGAGATGATCGGCAAGTCATCGGGAATGTGGTCCTTGATGTCATTCCAGCCATCGGCCGTGCCGTCCATCTTCCCCAGGAACAGCAACTTCGCCTCGCTGTGCTCGAGAACATAGGCTGCGGTGTCACCGTTGAGCGTCGGGTAAAGCGGAACCGAAACGTGCCCCGCTGCCCACGTCGCCAGGTCACACAGAATCCAGTGGGCGCTGTTCTTGCCGAGGATGGCGATGTTGCTCCGTTCCGGAATATCCAGGGTGGCAAGGTGTGCGGCCATCCGGGAAACCTGATCCGCCGCCTGCTTCCAGGTGATGTCCTCGGTGGTTCCATCCGGGAACGGCTGGGTCAGATAAACCTTGTCGGGGGTGTGCTCTGCCCAGTAGTAAAGGCAATGGAGGGAGGTTTGCTTTGCACTGTCTACAGCCATCAACGGCTCCTTATTGTTATAGTCTGGAAACGCTTTATTTTTATCAGACTAAAGCATAGTACCTGTATTTGTGGTTTCCTCAAGCTTCACACACCGCCAGCTCACGTTGCCGCCAATCCGGGCAAATGCGACACGCCGCACATTATTAGTCGTGACATATGTCAGTCATGGTCTAAAGTGTTCTGGTAGGCGTAAAGAACAACAACAAACGTGGTTACTCTGGAGGTAGCTGTGAGAACAACAACCCGCTCGTCACTGATCTTTCCCGCCTGGGCCGTTATCTGCACCGGTGCAGTCGCGTTCCTCTACTGCGCATCCGCAGGGCTCTTGACCGCCTGAGTGGCCCACCCGGACAAGCTCCGGGGCTTCCGCCAGGGCATCTTGCAGCGTACCCTTCCTTACCTCGTAAGCTAACAAGGAAGGGTTCCGCCCAATGCAAGATATCATTCTGTACCACTATGCCATGTCACCCTTCTCCGAAAAGGTTCGGGTGATGCTCGGCTATGCCGGCCTTTCCTGGCAATCCGTGACCGTAAAGGAAATGCCACCACGACCGGCGCTTTCCATTCTCGCGGGCGGTTATCGAAAGGTTCCGGTAGCCCAGAACGGTGCTGATGTCTTTTGTGACAGCCGGTCCATCGCGGATGAAATTGCGCGCCTGAGCGACAAGAACGAACTGAGCCTGGCGGGGCAGCCACAGGATGTTATCGACTTTGTGCGCACCACTGATCTGGATGTGTTTCTGGCCTGCGTCATCGCCGCCAGCGACGGCCGCATGCTGAAAAAGCTGATCAGGGACACGTCGCTGTTCCACGCACTCCGCTTTCTCAAGGACCGCATAACCATGGGCAGGAAGTCCCGGGTGAAGGCACTCCGCGGCCCCCAGGCCAAAGAGAAGGTTATCGGCCACATCAGCAACATGGAGTCCATGCTGGAAGCGGACTTCCTGTTCGGGAACAGCCCATGTATTGCGGATTTCTCCGCCTATCATGGCCTCTGGTTCGTGTGCGACCTGGCCGGCAAACCCTGGCTGCGGGACTATCCGAAAGTGCAGGCCTGGATGGGACGAATGAAAGCCTTCGGCCATGGAAAGCACCGGGAAATCACCGCCGACCAGGCCCTGGACATGGCACGCAATGCGGCCCCGAGGACCATCGAAGCCAGCGGTGGTGACCCGCTGGAAGGAAAGAACGTGGAGATAGCACCCGATGATTACGGGCGGGAACCGGTTAACGGGAAGCTGGTGTTTGCCGATAACCACACCCTGATACTTGAGCGCTCACACGCCCGCGTGGGCCAGGTGCATGTGCACTTTCCCAGGCAGGGGTTCACGGTCAACGCCGCCTGAACCTCCAGGCGGTGCCCGCATCAGGAACGTTCCGGTATCAGAACCAGATGGTTGGGCAACTCGTTCTTCTCGTGAGTGGCGGGCACCTGTTCACGGAGATGCTGGCCGCAGCTTTCGATGCATTCCAGGAAACCGGCCAGGGTGTCGCCACTGCGCACCCGGTCGGTGAAGGTTTTGACGATACCCCGCCACACCTCGTCGCCGATTTTCGCCGAGATCCCCTGATCCACCAGGATCTCCACGTAATGCTCGGCTTCCGACACGAAAATAAGCATCCCCATTCCGCCTTCGGTGTGGTGCAGATTCTGCTCCAGGAATTGCCTGCGGGCCATGTTGGAAGCCCGCCAGAACCTGACCTGCCGTGGAATCAGGTGATGCCCTACTCCCGGAAACCGGAATAACAGGCAAAGGGTAATGAAGGTTACCCATTGCGTCAGCAATAACCAGTCTGCACCCAGAGAACCGGTGAAGTAGTTGATGGAACCGGGTATCAATAAAGCGATAACGCCCGCCCATAGCAACGGAATGTAGGAGTAACTGTCGGACGCAGCCGCCAGAACGGTGACCAGTTCCGCGTCGGTTTCCCGCTCCACGTCAGAGATGGCTGCGGCCACCTGTTGTTGTTCCTTGTCTGTTAATAACGTCATGTTTGTTCCGGTATCGCTGATTCAGGGAATTCTGTGTTTGTTCTCCCGGGTGAATAACCGGGCTACCAGCCGCCGGAAGCTCCGCCACCGCCGAAGCCGCCGCCTCCGCCACCGAAGCCACCGCCGCCAAAGCCGCCTCCGCGACCACCGCCGAGCCCTCCGATAAGGGCGCCTGTCAGCAGGGCACTCCGGCCGCCACGGCCTCCACCAATGCCACCCCCGAAAAACGCCAGCAACACGATAACGAGAAACAGAATACCCAGTGCCGGGTGGGGTTTGTCGTCTTCGGCGCGGGAACTGCGGGACTCGGGTACCGCCAGGGGTTCACCACCCAGCACCTGGATCATGGCTTCGGTACCATTGGCAATGCCCGTGGCAAAATCACCCTCCCTGAACGCCGGGGTTATGATCTGGTTGATTATGGTCGCTGAAATGGCGTCGGTCAGACGGCCTTCCAGGCCATAACCCACTTCAATACGGATTCGTCGTTCATCCTCGGCGACAATCAGCAGGGCACCATTATCCTCGCCTTCCTGGCCGATACCCCAGTGCCGGCCCAGCTGGTAGCCATATTCCTCGATGGCCTGACCTTGCAAGTCCGGAAGCGTTACCACAACCACCTGCTCTGTCGTGGTTTGCTCATGGGCTTCCAGCATGCGGTCCAGGTTGGCCTCTACTTTTTCCGGCAGCATGTCGGCACGGTCTACCACACGGCCGGTCAGTTCGGGGAATTCGGGCGAGGACTGGGCCACGGCAGCCGTCTGGAAAACCAGCCCCAGAACCATCAGTACTGCTATCTGGCGAAACATACCCGGCATCAGAATTCCACCTCGGGTGCGTCTTCCGCGTCAGGGGTCGTTGCCTCGAAGTTGGCCCGCAGCTCCATGTCGCTGTACAGAAAACTGTGCCACAGCCGGCCCGGGAAGGTACGGATCTCGGTGTTGTAGCGCTCGACCGCCTGGATAAAGTCCCGCCTTGCCACCGCAATACGGTTCTCTGTGCCTTCCAGTTGGGATTGCAGCGCCAGGAAATTCTCGTTGGACTTCAGATCGGGATACCGCTCTGATATCGCCATCAACCGGCTTAATGCACTGCTCAGTTCACCCTGAACCTGCTGGAACTGTTGCAGCTTCTCAGGGTCGTTGAGAATACTTTCGTCCACCTGGATCGATGTGGCTTTGGAGCGGGCTTCGGTGACCGCTGTCAGGGTTTCACGCTCCTGTTCAGCGAATCCCTTCACGGTCTCGACCAGGTTCGGCACCAGGTCTGCCCGTCGCTGGTACTGGTTCTCCACCTGCGACCAGGCCGATTTTACCTGCTCATCATAAGTAGGGATGTTATTGATCCCGCATCCGGTCAGTACGAGGGCCAGCAGGGACATGGCCATCAATCGGAAGACAGTGCCGCCTGGCATGACAGTGTTCAGGTAGTGCATAGCGTATCGGTTCCTTGATATTTGACAGGGCCATTTGCCTGAAGCCTGTGACATTAACATACTTCCGCCGTCGCATCTGCCGGTCCTGCCACCACAACCGGGCCACCAGAAGCACTGTATACATATACAGACCCGTTCGATATACTCCCGTCGACTCAATGAACCCCACCAGACACGAAACCGTGCGGGAACACACTGGAGAACATCATGGCCGTACAAGCGCTGTATTACTCTGAGAGGGACGGACTGGAGATGGCACTGAAACACCCTGACACAATGCTCTTCTCTTCCAAGGCCGAGGCCGACGCCCGGGACAAGGTACTGGAACTGGCCGAGGAAATTACCCAGTTCCTGCAGGCAAGGGTTGAAGGGATGGACGAAGCCATGGCTGAAAAAGCGGCGCTGGCCATTGCCGAGGAGAAAGACCTGTTCGGCAAGGCGCTGAAGAAACCTTCTCTGTTGAATGAGAAGGCGCAACCGGATTCCGACTGATACCCTGCTGACCACTCAGCGGCGGAAACGGGTTTCCAGCACCACCGCTGAGTTGGTCCGCTCCACCCCCTCCAGATTACCAATCCTGTCCAGAACCACACTCAGCTCCTCCAGGGTCTGGGCCTGGACAATAGCGATCAGGTCATACTCTCCGCTGACCGAATACAACTGCGACACCTGGCTGATCTGCTCGAGGGCGGTATTGGTTCTGGCCGTCAGTTTCTGGAAGACCTTGATCGACACATGTGCCTCGACCTGGCTGGCCGAGTATTCCCCGCCGAGCTCCACTGAATAGCCACGAATAATGCCGCTGGCCTCGAGCCTTGCTATCCGGTTCTGCACCGTTGAGCGTGACAGACCCAGTGTGCGTGCCAGGTCCGAAATACTGGAACGGGCATTCTGACGCAGTCGCAACAGTAGTTGCTGATCCTGCTCACTGAGCATATTGGCACTCCTTCATGTCAAATTGATAAATAATCATATCAATTCAACAATTCTGCAACTACAAAATGACAACAAGCCCCATCATACTGACATTATCGATCATCGCCGTCAGGCAGCTGTTATCAATGAGGTTGTGTGTATGATTATCCGCCCGGTTGCCACCCGTGACCTCTCCGCACTCCAGCAGATTGCCGTGGAGTCCGGCCCCGGCTTTACCTCGCTGATTGATGACCGGGATTTCCTGGCCGCAAAAATCCGCCGTTCCCTGGAAAGCTTCAACCGGACGGCAAGAGCACCGGGCGATGAAAGTTACCTGTTCGTGCTGGAAGACCCGGAGACCTCCGAGATCATGGGAACCACCGGCATTGAGGCCTCCGTCGGCATCCGCAAGCCGCTCTATCACTATCAAGTGAGCCCGGTGATACATCAGTCACCCGGCCTTGATCTGCCGGGGCACATTAACGCGCTCAAACTGTGCAACCACTACACGGGTTGCAGTGAAATATGCACTCTGTTTCTGCGCCCGGAATTCCGCAGGGCACAGGCGGGAAAACTGCTCTCCCGCGTGCGCTTCCTGTTCATGGCTCAGCACCCCGAGCGGTTTGCCGGGGAAGTCATCGCCCAGATGCGGGGCGTTTGGGATGAAAATGGCCAGTCCCCGTTCTGGAACTGGTTACGCACGCATTCCGTGGATCTGGACTTCAATACGGTGACGCGCATGGCAGGTGCCGGCAACAACAGCGTTATCCCGGACCTGATGCCCCGACACCCACTTTATACCCACCTGATGGATGAAAGCGCCCGGGCAGTTATCGGGCAGGTACACCCGGACACCCGCCCTGCCCTGAACATGCTTGAAAGCGAAGGCTTCCGCCCGAACGGGTACGTTGACCCATTCGATGGCGGGCCCACCATTGAGGCAAATCTGGCGGATATCCGCTCGGTGTCGGCTTCCACAGCCTGTCGCATCGAGGTTGTTGATGATGATGGCAGCCAGGGCCGGGCTTTTGCCATTACCAACACTGGTACAGGCGATTTCCGCGCCACCGTCACCCACGCTGCCAGGTACCTGCCCACGCGCAACCTGTTGCAGGTGCCGGCCACACTGGCAAAGGCGCTTCACCTGCGTAACCATGGACAGGCCCGGTTTATGGAACTGGGAAATTCCGCCGCGGGCAGACAACCGGCGGCTATTCCACTACGCGATCAACAGGAGGCCCTGCATGCATACCGATAGAGACGCACTGTTCCGGGGGCTGTGGAACACGTATTGCGAAGTGACGCCATCCGCACTGGATATCCACCGCCTGCTGGACGACACCCAGGGTGGTGATATCGTGAACGATCATATCGCCCTGCGCACCTACAACCTCGAAGAGGTGAAGCTGGACAGACTGGCTGCGCACTTTCTTGCGCTGGGTTACCACGAGGGTGGTGAATACCACTTTGACGCCAAGAAACTCTATGCCAGGCATTATGAACACCCGGACCCTCTCGCACCCAAGGTGTTTATCTCCGAGTTGCTGGTAGACCAGTGCTCGGAGCCATTACAGACGATTGTCCGGAAACTGGTAAACCAGATGGACCCGGCGGCCGTGACCGCCGATGACTTCCTGTATTCCGGCCGGCAATGGGACATCGACTACAGAACCTATGAGGCCTTGCTGGAAGAAAGCGAGTACGCTGCCTGGGTAGCGGCCTGGGGTTTCCGCGCCAACCATTTTACCGTGAGTATCAATGCACTCAGTCGCTTCAACTCGGTGGCGGAGATCAACCAGGTGCTCAAGGACAATGGTTACCGGGTGAACAGCTCGGGAGGGGAAATCAAGGGGTCTCCGGACGAGTTGCTGGAACAGTCCTCCACAATGGCAGACCGCGCCGAAGTGCAGTTTTCTGACCGGGCGGAAACCATACCCAGCTGTTTCTACGAGTTCGCTCTCCGGTATCCGAAACCTGACGGAGAACTCTATAGCGGATTTGTCGCAGCGTCGGCGGACAAGATTTTCGAAAGCACGGACAGCCGGCGCTAATGCTCCGTGGTGACCAGTTCCTGGCAGATTACTTTGAGGCAGGCTGGCCTGCAGTGAACAGAAAGGGGGGTATTCCCGGCGATATCCCCGTCCATGGTGACCGTTTTCGGTGAACCGGTAATAATCTTCACGGCCGTGCTCTTGAGGTGCACCACCGTGCTGGTCCGCTCCGGCGAATTACAGCTCAGACGAACCGTGAGAAACGTCAGCAATAGCTGGAGCAATGATCGGGGGCGCACGGCAATCACGTCCAGCTGCCCGTCAGCTGCCGAGGCCTGGGGAATCTCATTACCGCCGCCAAAAAAGGCCCCTGAGGACACAGCTATGGTCAGCCAGCGGCCGGCCACCTTGCCCTTGTCGGTTTCAATAATTCCGCGGAACCCGCGGTAATCGGCCAGCTTCTGCAATAGCGCCACCCCATAACTGAAACGACCGAGAAAACGTTTGGTTTCCCCGGAGGATTTCCTCACAGGTAGCGTGCCCAGGCCAATATGGGCAACGTTCAGAAACATCCCTTGCCTGGCAACGGCAACATCGACCCTATGAGTCCTGCCGGCGGACACCAGATCACAGATCTGCCGGGGATCTTCCGGAAGCCCGAGATTACGGGCGAAATCATTCGCCGTACCGGATGGGAGCACCGCCAGGGTGGCACCGGATTCGACACAGAATCCCGCCGCTGCATTCACCGAACCATCCCCACCAGCCGCCAGCACCACGTCGCGGGCATCGATCTCGCTTGTCCAGGCAGTATCATCAAGGCTGCAGTCCCGGATACCGGAAATGCCGGCAGCTTCCAGATGCTCACGCCAGAAATCCGCACCGCCACTGCCTCGCTCCCCTGCATCAGGGTTCGCCATTAACCAGTAGACCATGACATTCCATTGCTCCCTGTGCCAGCACACGTTAACCGCCGTACACAGGTGTAAATCAGAAACCGGGAACCTGCCATGAACATGGTGAAGGTTTAATCTGCCACACTCGGCTAACCCGGGAGCATCACCTTTATCATTCCGATGCTGCTCACGATCAGCAGCACCACGCCAAGTACCCGGAAAAATACCGGTGTCTCCGCCCTCAGCATACGGTCGTGGATATAAAGGCCAATCACGTGGCCCACTGCGGCACAGGGCAGCAGCCAGAGGTGGTGAATCAACTGCAGGTCAACCCCGACCCAGATAAAGGCCGCCATTTTGATGACCACGAGAATGAACCAGAGCGCAAAGAGCGTATCCCGCAACTTTTCCTTCGGCAGATGTTGAGCAGCCACGGCAATAATCAGTGGCGCCCCGATAAGCGAGGTACCGCTGACATATCCGCCAACCATCAGGAAAACCGTGTCAACAGCGGTGCTGCCGCTGCGAAAGGGCCTGTCGATAATATAGGAGACCGAGTACAGCGCCACGATGACAAAGATGATGGAGCTCATGACATTCGACGGCAGGGTAATAAGACCGAATACACCAATCAGCTTGGGCACGATCATGATGGCGAGAATCCGCCACAGGTAGTTCCAATCCACCGTGCCGGCGGATGTCCGCCCCTGGTCATCCGTTCTTGCCGATTTTCGGTTGTTCATCCAGATGGTGAGTGACGAGAACACCAGCAGATGTACGGCGATGATGGGCAGGAAAACCAGCGGTTCATCCAGAACCAGCAGCAGGAACGGCAATGACAGGACCGCCCCGCCAAATCCCAGGCCGGAACGGACAAAACCGCTCCACACAAAGATCAGCCCAATCAGCACATACTGGTAAAACGCCAGTTCAGACATGGTCAGTTCCGGATCCCGGCAGGTAAGTTCGCGAATGCAAAGGCGTAAGAGGATACCCGTCAACGCCCCATTACTTCCAGTAACAAAGGGGCTACTTTTCTACAACGGAAGAAAGTCCCGATAGCGCCTAGTTTTTAATCAACGGTTCCGGCGCTGTGCTGTCGGGAATTGATGACAAAAACAACAAACAGGCAGGGGGCATCACTCCGGCTCCTGCTCGTGGTGAAGGGAGAATAACGATGTCAGCAGCGGTTGAACACCTTGACGAACGGCTTCAGGACGGCAGTGAGCTACTTGAAGAAATCATGCCTTCTGCCATCACTCTGGCCATGATGCTTCGCCAGCGAACCATGGCCGCCTGGATGCGAACGGAATTCGACGGCTACGGCGACCCCTCGGCACTACCTCCTTACCGACGTGATGTACCCGGCCACATCGTTGCCCGTTCGCCCCAGTACGGCTGGATTCCGGCACCGGTCGACGACCAGCAGAAGCAGGACTTCGGGCACCGGGATATGCCGGAAGGCATCAAGTCCCTGGAGAAAACCTGCCTCAGCTGCAAGAAGGGTACCGGTAACCGTATCGTCTTCAACCAGGAAGAAATGGCCACATTGCAGTCCCAGATCAATCTCACTGCGGAACTGGCAATCACTGTCAGCAGAGACAGCTACTGCAAACTGCTCCGGGTAATCCGCTGCGCGCTCTACCTCTGGTGCCAGGAACTGATGGAACTGGGCATTGGTGGTGACCATAACTCCTACAGCCAGGACGAGCGCAAAAAAGTGGCGCACCTGGATGACCCCGAACGATTCTGGCGCAAGGCGCTGGAAAGCAATGGTGACCTGCCGGTTCCGGATGTACGGGAGGCAGGCTTTTTCGAGCGGGTTTTCGGTCGAGCCGGCTGAGTTTTCTACCGGTCGGTGAGCTTGAATTCGATACGGCGGTTCCTCTGTAACGCGTCCGGGGAACTGCCTTCGTCCACCGGGAAGAACTCACCGAACCCGGCGGCTACCATGCGGGTCTGGGGCACGCCTTCCGATGCCAGGTAACGCACCACGGCAACCGCCCTGGCAGTGGAGAGTTCCCAGTTTGAGGGAAACTCCTCGGTATTGATGGGAATACGGTCGGTGTGGCCATCAACACGCAGAATCCACTCAATATCATCAGGAATGGCAGAGGCAACATCCAGCAGTACCCCTGCCAGCTTATCCAATTCCTGCTCTCCCTGCTCACCCAGGCTGGCCGAACCAGAGGCAAAAAGCAGTTCAGAGGGAAACAGGAAGCGATCACCGACAATGCGGATGTTCTCGTTATCCTGGAGAATATCCCGTAACCGGCCAAAAAATTCGGACTGGTAACGTTCCAGTTCGTTGACCCGTTCCGCCAGCAACGTATTCAGCCGCTTTCCCACCTCTTCCAGTTCTGCTTCCTTTTCGGCGGTGAGGTCTTCCTGCAGTCGCAATGCAGCTGTAATGCGGCTCAACTGGTCCTGCAGGGCTGAAATCTGATTCGACAACTGCTGAATGATCGCGCGCTGGGTATCGGTCAGCTTTTCTTCGTCTTCCAGTTTCGCCTCAGCGCTGGACACAGCCTGCTGCAAATCCTCGACGCGAAGGGCCTGGGCCTCTGCATTATATTGCTGCGCCAGCCGTTGCTCTTCCTTCTCATCAAGTTCTTCCCGAAGCTCGTCATTCAGCGCAAGACTTTCACTGTAGCTGCTCTGCACGTCCGCCATTTCTTCTTCAAGCGCAGCGGTCTGATCCTGCTCCAGTGCCAGAAGCCGGGAAATCTCCTCCAGCCGGCTGTTGAGCCTGGCCAGTTCCGAATCGCGATCTGACAGGGTCTGCGAGAGGTAGAGCTGGCTGACCACATAGATCAGCAACATGAAGATAATCAGCATCAACAATGCCGACAGGGCATCCACGTAGCCTGGCCATACATTGATGGTGGTGCGGGTGCGACGTCTGGAACCGATCATGGCGCCGCCCTGTTATTCGGGTGCATCTTCAACCCGGTCCACCAGATTAGTTACGCCGGTCAGCCACTCCTCCAGGCCGTCGTAAAAACGGTTCTGGGCATGCCCCGCCTGAATGTCCAGAAAGCCAAGCACAAGGGAGCCACCAAGCCCCAGCAGGGACGAACTGAAGGCCGTCCCCATTCCTTCCAGGGGTTTAAGCAGCCCCGACTGAAGCCCGGCAAACACCTCACCGAAGTCCTCCTGCCCCATATCCAGATTGACGATGACCTCACCCACCGAGTTGATGGTGCCGAGCAGCCCCCAGAAGGTTCCCAGCAGGCCCAGGAAAATAAGCAGGCTGATGAAATAGCGGGTAATTTCGCGCTGTTCGTCCATCCGGCTGTGAATGGCGTCCAGCACGGTGCGCAGCGACATGGTAGACAGGGAGAAACGATCACGCTTGGAATCGTCGTCAAGCTGGCGAGCCAGTGGTTTGAGTAACCGTGGCTCCTGCAGCACCGAGAGCCCGGCATGTCCGGTACGGAACTGCGCAACCCAGCGCAGTTCCGGGAACAGCACAAACACCTGGCGATAAGTGATGGCAATACCGATCAGCAGCACACATACGATCAGCAGGTTGAACACCCAGTTCGCCATGAACGCTTCCTGCAGTGGCTTGTAGATCAGGGCACAAACCACGACCACCACTGACAGGAACAGGGTCATCCAGAAAAGGGTATGCTTGGGATTGCTCATTAACGCCACCGCTTTTATCGGGAAACACGTTAAAAGCTAGCACAAGCCCGGAAGACCTGCTGAACAGAACCCGCTTTGGCCGATTAAGTATTTGTTACCCTGCCGGCCTCAGGGCTGGTAGCGACTGATAATCCCGTCCAGGTCGCCACTGTCACGGGCCTCATCCAGCCCTTGCTGGAGATCTTCCACGATGTCGGGGTCGGTTTCTGTGCTGACCGCCAGGTACATCGGTGTTTCCCGGAAGACCAGAACCGGCTTCAGGCCGGTGATGTCATGTTCTTCCTCAGCCACCAGCGGGCCCACCAGCCCGTCGGTCACCCAGAGATCAGCCTGCCCCAGTGCCAGCCTGCGTGGATTCTGTTCGCCAGATACACTCATAATGACGTCAAAACCTTCACTCACCAGGTAATCCGACATGACATCGCCTTTGTACCCGGCAATTTTGTACTGCTTGGCATCCTCGAGGGAGTCGAGTTCAATATCCGAGTCCGGTGCGGCGAACAGTGTCCACTTGATGGGCGCAAGCGGCCCCACCCACTGGAACTGATCCTCCCGCTCATCCGTTCTGGCTGTGCAGAACAGACCATGGTTTTCCCGCCCCTGGACCCACTGGTAAGCCCGGCTCCAGTCCCGCATCTTCATGATGTACTCATAGTCCACCCGTTCCATCATCTGTTTCACCATATCGGTGCAGATGCCGGCAATATCATCAGCATTGTGAGCAAAACCTTGGCCAGTGGTGGAGCTATTGTAGGGGGGATAGTTCTCGGTGAAGAAGTACAGCTTCTCCTCAGCAACGGCCGCTGGCATCAAAGCCAGCAGCAACAGACCTTGGGCAATACGTTTGACGGATCTCAGGGGAGCTGGAACTCCGGGGCCTGGTATGGCTGGCATTCTTCTATCCTCACAGCGATGGGTCGTTATTCTGGTATTTAAGGCTAATTACTTTGAGCACTTTTGCCAATACGACCATCATTACGGTTCTGGCGCAAAATTTCAGTGACAAAACGTATCCGCATCCTGATTCATGATACAGATCAAAAACCCTTCGGCGTCGCGGGGAGCAAGAAGATGACATAATGCGCCGGGGTTGGCAGCTTTTTACCAGGATCTGATCTACGTTTACCGTGTGAACATGTAAACTATGAACACAGGTTCAATGCATCAATAAAGCTGGTAGAGACAGGGAAGAGCAAATGACAGTCGATTCCACAACACAGACCGGTTGCAGCCGGCGAGCACTGATAGTGACCCGCGGACATTCTCCCTGCGCCTGTTTCATCAAGGCGGCAACGGGTAACGCCGACACCCTTGCTTTTACCCTGGCTGATCTGACATCACCGGCCATGAGCGATCACCTTTCCCGGTCCAGAGACACGCCCGCGTCGCTGTTCCTGTTCAATGGCGGAGCTGTCACCCGGCTGACCGGCACAACGGAACCGCTGGATACAGGATATCTGCGACTGACCTGTGATCCGTCAACGTCTGGCATTGCAAGTCTTCGTAAAGCCGTAACAGAGGGCCAATTTGCTAGCGAAGCCCCGGATATGCTTGTGCCCCTGCGCGACGTGTACCTGAGGCACACCCGCCGGCTACTGGACACACTGGTCACGGAATTTATCGCACACGCCTGCGACCGCATCAGTGACGAACTGGAAAACGCGGCGGAAATTCGGGAAATTACCCGCCTCAAGGACATGCGTTTTATTTTCAGCAGCCGGCAGGAACAGATACACCGGGATTTCACGTTGCAATTCCGGGCGTTTGAACACCAGCTCAACCCCGGCCCGGGAGGAGAACCCGCGGGCGAACTCAGGGTCGTGGACCAACATGTGTTCGAAGACTGGCTGGAGCTTCAGATGGTGGCGACTGCGCTCACCAGTGAACACGCCAATACACTGTTTACGCTCAACCAGATGCTGAACCAGCTTTTCCGCGCCGACATCAACGACCGCACCAACCCACTGGCCCCCCTGGCGCTCTGTACCTGCCTGCAGTTCACCATTGACCGATTGGGCATAGCCCGTCCCCACCGGCGCGTGTTGTATCTGGCGTTTGAAGCGGTACTGACGGATATCTGGCCGAAAGCAGCCCAGGCGCTGAACCGTGACCTGTCCACCGGAGGGTTGCGAGCCATTGATCTGACCAGTATGCCTGCCAGCTGGAAAGCCAGAGAGGCAGAAGAACCTCACGACACCCCGAGATCAGATCAGGACGGTGACACGCCAGCCCCGCAACAGACAGACCATGATCCTGCGCGGGCTCCGGGCCGCTCAATCCTGAGACTGATGGGACTGCAGGAAAATGACGGTTCAGCCCCGGATACCTGGCCCCGTTCCGACCCCAGACTGGCGGCCGAGTTGCGTCCGCACAAAGAAGACCTGCGTGAAGCGCTTTCCGGGCCGGGCCCCAGTATGGCAGCCGCCATGCGACGTCTGGCGTCATCCAATCCCGAGCTGGAACAGGCTCTGGACCAGGGCACCTGGGAGAAAGTAAAGCTTGTCGATCGTCTCTTTGAGCCGTTGGAGCACGAGCCGGGTTTGAATGGAACATTGCGGGACCAGCTTGAACAGTTAAGGCTTCCTGTATTCGAGGTGTTACTCGAAACATCAGAATTCCTCGATCAGGAAAATCACCCCGCCCGCACCATTATCAACGACCTTATGCGCTTATGCGTGGCCGAGCGGAGTTCCAGTCGCAATCTGGAAAAAACCGTAACCGCTATCATTGATGAGCTCATTCAGGCCGACGAGCGGGACGAGTCGCTTTATCGATCCGTTGGCACGAAACTGCGAAAACTTGTGGAACGTCAGGAACAGTCCTTTCAACGCAACTCGGAGCGCATCGCAAAAACCCTGGAAGGCAAGGAGCGCCTGCGCCAGACCCGACTTGGCGTGCAACGTCGCCTGAACATGTTGCTGGCCGGAAAACCGGTTCCCGGCGTGGTGCTTGAATTGCTGGAGGCGGGCTGGGAGCAGTTGATCGTGCTCGCTGTGCTGCGCGAGGGTCCGGAAAGCCAGACCGCCACCAGCTTCATCAATATCGTCGACCAGATCCGGCTGTGGCTGTCAGGAGGCGAGGCAGACAAGGATCTTGCCTTCGAAAAAGAACTCGAGAGCGACGCACTGGTCCAGCTCATTGACCGTGAGCTTAGAACCGTAGGCGATGTCTCCTCGGTTCGGACTGTCGTGGCGCGGCTTTCCAGAGAGCTACATCAGCACCAGGCAGTTGAATCCGACGTGCTGCCATCGTACCCCATCAATACCGACATGCCGGAGGAAGATGTCAGCCCGGTGCAGGCAGACAGCCGATGGGCAAGGCGGGCCCGGGAGATCGACGTCGGCGACTGGGTGGAAATAGCCCTGGAAAACGGCGAGAAGCGGCGCATGCGGTTGGTGTGGGGCGGCCCCGATGTGTTCCGGTTCGTCTTTCTTTCGCCCCAGGGACTGGGTGAAGCCAGCTACGATTATGGCGAGTTCATCGACAAGCTGGCCAGTGGTGACGCCTGGTTGATCAGTCAGGGTGAAATCCCCTTCGTTGACCAGAGTCTGTTCGACATTGTGCAGAGTGTTTACAAGAAACTGAATTTTGAAGCTACCCACGATGCGCTGACCGGCTGCCTGCACCGCCACGACTTCGAAAAACAGCTTGCACAGGTGCTTGCTACCCTGGCTGACTCACCGGATCGCCATAGCCTGATGGTTTTCGACATTGATGAATTCAACATCATCAACACCACCTACGGAACCCACACCGGCGATGAACTGCTGAGGTATTTTGCGCAACTGTTGCAGGAGCATGGCAAACGGCACCACGGGGAATGCTATATTGGCCGCCTGGGCGGCAATGAGTTTGCCCTGCTCGCCAGCAATATGCCCGTCGAGGAAGCTCTGGACTTCACGGAGCGACTCAGAACGGAGTTCAGAAAGACATCCCACGCAGTCGGTGAGGCGGAACTCTCCGCCACCCTGAGTGCCAGTGTCTGCCCATTTGATGACACATCGCTTAATGCCGGCTCATTGATCAACCAGGCCAACCTGGCTCTCAAAGCTGCCAAGCGCCGAGGCGGCGACAGCGTCGAGATGGTGAGGACCCAGGCCAGCGAGACAGCGACAACCGGCCCCCAATGGGTACCCGAGATAGATCGCAGCATTCGTGATGGCAGCCTTTATCTGAGAGCCCAGAAAATCATCCCTCTCGGCGGAGGCAAGGAGGGAGAAATTTACGAGCTGCTGTTGGGCCTGCAGGATTCATCTGGCCAGGAAATCTCACCGCAAAACTACATTGAAGCAGCAGAGCAGTTCCGCCGCAGTTCCCGGGTCGATCTATGGGTTGTCGATGAAGCATTGGGCTGGATGGAGCGTAATCCACACACCATTGCCAACATTAACACTCTCAACGTCAATCTCTCCGGTGCATCGCTGAGTGACGATGCCTTTCTCCTGGAACTGGAAGCCCGTCTGAAGCAACACCGAAGCCTGACAGACAAACTTTGCTTTGAAGTCACCGAAACGTCGGCCGTCAGCAACCTTCACTATGCCGCGGATTTCATGAAGGAGATGAAACGCCTGGGGTGTCGTTTCGCACTCGATGATTTCGGCACCGGCCTCTCCTCCTATGCCTACCTTCAGAAACTACCGGTTGATTACGTGAAGGTGGATGGTGTGTTCGTCCGTAACATGGCGACCAACCTGACCAACTACGCACTGGTGAGGTCCATCACAGAGCTCTGTCACTTCCTCGACATCAAGGCCATTGCCGAATATGTCGAAGACATGGAAACCCTGGAACTGCTGAAGGAGATCCAGGTCGATTATGGCCAGGGCTTCTGCATTGCCAAACCTCGCCGCCTCGATAGCCTGAAAGGCGCAGCCAGGGCTGGAAATCCCTCAGTTAGCTAGTGCAGAAACGCCGTAACTCCGCGATTACTTCAGCAGGACTCTCCTCGGGCAGAAAATGCCCGCAATCCAGTATCCTGCCCTCGACCCTGTCAGCATAACCGCGCCAAACCGCCAAGACATCGTAGGTACGGTTTACAAAGCCCTTGCTGCCCCACAGCACCAGCAGCGGGCACTCTATCCGGCGGTTTCGGTCATGGGCGTCGTGGTCAAGGTCGATCGTGGCGGCAGCACGGTAATCCTCGCAGGAAGCGTGTATTACCCCGGGGTCACGGAAACAGCGCCGGTATTCCGCAACGGCATCCGGATCAAAATGTGCATCCGGCCCGCTCCAGCGACGGAGCTTTTCCATCAGGAAATAATCGGGATCGGCCCCAATCATGTGCTCGGGCAAACCACCCGGCTGAATCAGGAAGAACCAGTGGTAGTAACCGGTGGCAAAATTCTGGTCGGTGTGCCGGAACATGTGCAGGGTCGGCGCAATATCCATCACACAGGCGCGAGCCACCCGCTGCGGATGATCAAGCGCCATGCGGTGCGCTACCCGTGCGCCCCGGTCATGACCGGCCACCGAAAACTGCTGATAGCCCAGATGCGTCATCACTTCCACCATGTCCTGGGCCATTGCCCGCTTGGAATAGGCGCTGTGGCTGTCATCGGTTGGCGGCCGCGAGCTGTCCCCGTATCCCCGCAGGTCCGGGCAGATCACGTGGAAGTCCCTGGCCAGGTCTGGTGCTACCCGGTGCCACATCACGTGGGTCTGGGGGTAGCCGTGGAGTAATAGCAGGGGTGGTCCGTTGCCACCGTGGACGAGGTTGATTTCGGCACCTGAGGTCCGGATGCGCTCGGTGATGAATCCAGCACCAAAATCCATGTTACAACTCCGTTGATTGCCCGTTAACCGGTTGTGGGGATAGTGTAGCCAACACCAGGTGTGTTTCCAGCAGGCGATTTCCCGCAGTTTTTTTCACGTTTGCCTTAGACATTGGTTTCGTTGCATCTTGCTGCAGAGGGCTTTTAAGGCCACTATCGTACCCATCCATATTTGCGAAAACGAAAAGGCACCGCATGTTTCTCGAACGCTACCACTCAATCCAGGACGGACACGTGCTGATCAGCGCCATCCAGGCCAGCCGCTTTGCCAAGGAAGTGGCAGGGGATTTCAACCCCATTCACAACCCCGACGCCCGGCGGTTCTGTGTTCCCGGGGACCTGCTTTTTGCCTTGCTGGTGTCTCACTTCGGCCTGTCCCGCAACATGACGTTCCATTTTCGCAGCCTGCTCGGCGAGAAGGTTCCACTGGAGTTCCGGGAAGACAGCGATGGCCTGATCCGGGTCTATGACGACAAGGGTAAGGTCTATATCGAGGTCGAGCGGAGCGGCGAAAGCACCCATGACAAAACGGTTATAGAGAACTTTATCCGCTGTTATGTCGCCGCCTCGGGCAAGAACTTCCCCCATACCCTCAAGCCATTGATGGAAAGTGAGGGGGTGATGTTCAACCCGGACCGGCCGATGATCATGTATCAAAGCATGAGCCTCACCATGAACACCCTGGATGCCCCCTCCCCTGCGCTTGAGCTGTACAATGCCGAGCTGAAGCCGGAAGGAAAGCGGGGCAATGTTTCACTGGACTACCGACTGATATCCGACGGCAAGACCGCTGGTGAAGTCTCCAAGAAACTGGTGGTCAGCGGCCTGCGGGACTACGATGCCCACGCCATGGACGCCGTTGTGGAAGAATTCTACCGGCTCAAGAACAAGTCCTGGGACTGACAGGAAAGCCGCTATGGCAACACCGGCAAGCCGCGAAGCCCAACAGGCAGCACTGGCACGCCTGGACCGGTTCAGCCGGATGGCTGACAACGCCATTGCCATCCCGTTTACCCGATTCCGGATAGGCCTTGAGCCGATCATCGGCCTGGTTCCAGTGCTTGGTGATTTTGCCGGCCTGGTGATGTCCTCCTACGTGCTTCTGGAGGCGCATCGGGCCGGTGCCAGTGCAAGTGTTAAAAGGCAGATGATCCGGAATATGGCGATCGACTTTTTCGGTGGCCTTGTTCCCGTCTTCGGAGATGCCTTCGATTTCGCCTGGAAAGCCAACGCCCGCAATGCAAAGCTGCTTCGTGACTACCTTGAAACCGAACTGCAGGCTGAAGCCAGACCGGTATTTCCCTGGAAGCCGCTCCTGGTGATTCTCGGCATCCTCTCTGCGCTGACGGCGCTTGTGGTTCTGCTGGCCCTCTGAATCGGCATCAATACGGATTGGTGCCGGGCTGGCACCGGGATGACCCCGCTAACCCGGCCGGGGACACGACCAAGACAAGCCCCTGACCTCACGCCATGTTCCGGGATTTCAACTATTATTTCCACAGGGTCGATTACGCCCTGGCAGCGCCGAAAATTCCTGGCGGCCTACTTCAAGAATCAGAACAAGAACAGGTAAAACACCCATGAGTGATGGAACAACCAATATTGCCTGGGACTATCTGGTCCAGGGCGCCAAGGTCTTCGATGGCAGCGGCGAACTGCCCGTTTACGAAGATATTGCAATCAGCGATGGAAAAGTGGCCGCGCGGGGTGCCAGTCTCGACCCGCAGAAAGCGCGCAAAATCATTGATGGCAGCGATTGCTGGGCAATGCCGGGGCTCTTTGATATCCACACCCATTACGACCTGGAACTGGAGGTTGCCCCCGGCCTGCCGGAATCGGTCCGTCACGGTACCACCACGGTCGTGATCGCCAATTGCAGCCTCGGACTGGCTTTCGGCTCCCAGCGTAAAAACGGCGCAGACCCGATCGTGGACTGCTACGCCCGCGTTGAAAACATTCCCAAGGATGTGCTCCGGGCCACCGCCGACCGTGTGGACTGGCAGAATCCGAAGGAATACATCCAGCACCTGAACAGGCTCAGCCTTGGCCCCAATCTGGTCACCCTGGTTCCCCACTCCATGCTGCGCATCGAAGTGATGGGATTCGAAGCGAGCATCTCCCGGGATCCCACGGAGGACGAACTCCGGGCAATGGAATCCCTGCTGGAACAGGCACTGGATGACGGCTACGCGGGCTTTTCCACCGACGCCCTGCCGTTTCACTACCTGGCCAACCAGCCCAACACCCGCAAGACCATACCCACCCAGTTCGCCAGGTACCCGGAAATCAAACGGCTGACGGATGTGGTTCGACGCAAGGGCGGGGTCTGGCAGGCTACGCCACCAAAAGACAGCACCATCGGAACCATAAAGACCTTCCTGCTCAGTTGTGGCCGGCTCCATGGCAAGCCCCTGAAGACCACTGTGGTGGCCGCCCTCGATGTGCACAGCAACCGCAAGATTGTGCGCCTTGCACGCCTGCTGGCCAGGGTACTCAATTCCCGCCTGATGAAGGGGGACTTCCACCTGCAGGCACTGGCGGCACCCTTCAAGGTATGGTCCGATGGCGCGGTAACGCCACTGTCGGAAGAGATCGAAGAGCTGCGCATTCTCAATGAAACCGAGCTTGAGGATCGTGAAGGCAGGCTGAAAATCCTCAATGATCCCGACTACATCAGGCAATTCAAGGCTATGTGGATGAGCGGCAAGACCGGCTTTGGACTCAAACGCCTGAAACGCCTGGTTCGGCTTGAAGATTATGCGTTTAACCGAAGCCCCGGAGATATGACCATCGATGTCTGCCCCCTGAAAGACTGGGAGGGCAAAACCTTTGCCGATGTCTTTGCCCGCGTCAGGGCCTTCAATGCAGGAAAGCGTCTTGAAACCAGTGCTGCCGAACAGGCCCTGCTGAATGAACACTTTGCCCGGGTGAAAGATGAAGGCGACTTCGTGCTGGCCATGCTGCGGGCGTTCGACCGCGACCTGAGCTGGTACACCGTCTCGGCCAACCGCGACGAGCGCGTGGTGCGCAACCTGTTGATGGACCATCAGCTACTGCCGGGCTTCAATGACAGCGGTGCCCATCTGTCCAACATGGCATTCTACGATGGCAACCTGCGGGCACTGAAACTGGCGTCAGACGGTGGTGATACGGATGTGGCCTACATGGTCCGCCGCCTTACCCGGGACCCCGCCCGGGTATTTGGTGTAAAGGGAGGTCGCATCGAGGTAGGCGACCAGGCCGATCTGATCCTGGTCAACCCGTCGGCGCTTCGGCGCATGGACCACAACAACACCGTAAAACGCCAGTACCGGGAGGAGTTCCGGCACGAGCAACTGGTCAACCGCACCGACGGCGTCGTGCCTCTGGTGATGATCGCCGGTCATCCGGCCTGGCACGGAACAGACTTCGACCCGTCCCTGGGGCAGACCAGAATGGGTACTGTGCTGGACACTAGCCAAAGAACCAGTAGCACACAAGAATAGCCGTCAGCATACCCGCAAAATCCGCCAGCAGGGCGCAGCCCAGGCCATGGCGGATTTTGCGGATGCCGACAGCACCGAAATAGACCGCCAGCACATAGAAGGTGGTTTCAGTGCTGCCTTGCATGGTGGCCGCCAGTAAGGCAGGAAAACTGTCCACCCCGAAGGTATCCATGGTCTCGATCATCATGGCCCTGGCACCGCTGCCGGACAGAGGCTTCATAAAGGCAGTAGGCAGGGCCTCGATAAACCCGGTATCCCATCCCAGCCCCTCTATCACCCAGCGCACACCGCCAAGGGCTGCATCCAGAACCCCACTGGCCCGAAGAACGCCGATCGCCACTAGCATTGCCACCAGGAACGGCAACAATGAGATGGTGAAACTGAAACCCTCCTTGGCCCCCTCGATAAACGTATCGTAAACATTCACTTTCCGCAGGGCACCGATCAGCAGGAAGCTGATCACAATGCCGAACAGTGTGAGATTGCCCACCAGCGTTGAGGTGGCTGCCAGGGCCTGCGCCGACATCCCTGCCAGTGTCGCCAGCAACAATCCCAATGCCGCGGCACCAGCAACGAGATAGGCCAGCACTACCGGATGCCAGAGTTTCAGCCGCTGCATCAGGGCCACGCTCAGCAGGCCCACCAGACTGGACGCGGTCGTTGCCAGCAGAATGGGCAGGAATACCGCAGTGGGCTCTGCCGCCCCCTGTTGTGCGCGGTACATGAAGATGGTCACCGGCAGCAATGTAAGTGACGACGTATTGAGAACCAGAAACAGGATCTGTGCGTTACTGGCCGTATCCCGGCTCGGATTCAGTTCCTGCAGCGAGTGCATGGCCTTGATACCAATGGGCGTAGCGGCGTTATCCAGCCCCAGGATATTGGCAGCGAAGTTCATGGTGATATGTCCCTGCGCCGGATGGCCGCTGGGCACTTCCGGCATCAGCCGGCGAAACAGGGGGTCAAGCACCCTTGCCATCAGTTGTATCAGGCCGGCCTTCTCCGCGATGGCGAGAAAACCCAGCCACAGGGTCATGGTGCCCACCAGCACCAGTATGATTTCCACGCTCAGCTCGGCCATATCGAACATGGCTGCAACCAGGCGGCTGAACACCTCCGTGTCGCCCATACCCAGCCATTGCCAGAGCGCCGACACAAAGGCCACCAGGAAAAAACCCAGCCAGATTCCGTTTAGCATTTTTTGATCCGCTTCCCTGACCTGTGAATAACGGGTTCGTTTACGGGGCACAGCCCTTCGGCGTGCACCAAATTGAACCACACCTGCTTGTGCAAACGCGCCTCTGTATCCGCAGCGGCATACCCATTCATCAGCAAAGTGCCCTTACCATCATGATATTAAATGACTTTTCGACAACACGCGTATTCAGGCACGGGTATTGCGTTGGAACAGTCGACATTAACCAGCGATTGTCGGGCCATGTCAGGCCCGGAACATCGAACACTACCCGGACAACGGCGTCCTCACAAACCTGACTTTCAGGCTTTGTGTGGGCGGTTTCTGCATGCTGTACCTGATGGGCTTTGACCTTCTGACCGGTGTCTTCATGCTGACCCCTCTCGCCCTGCTGGACAGACGTCCCGGGGTTTCTGTAAATACCATCCTGAGAAACTGGGGGCTGGTTTTTGTCGGTAACTTTGCCGGCGCATTGCTGGTTGCCTTCATGATGGCCTTTATTTTTACCTACGGCTTCAATGCTGAGCCGGGGGCTGTCGCCGACAGGATTGCCAGTATTGGCAAGGATCGCACCCTCGGATATGCCGAATGGGGAGCCGCTGGCTGGTTCACCATTTTCATTCGCGGCATGCTGTGCAACTGGATGGTGTCCATGGGTGTGGTGGGTGCCATGATTTCCACTACCGTGGGTGGCAAGGTCCTGGCCATGTGGATGCCGATCATGCTGTTCTTCTTCATGGGTTTCGAACACTCCATTGTAAACATGTTCCTGTTCCCCTTCGGAATCATTGTCGGGGGTGAATTCTCGATTATGGATTACATGATCTGGAACGAAATCCCCACCGTGCTGGGCAACCTGGTCGGTGGTATCGCCTTTACCGGCCTGACTCTCTATACCACCCACATCCGCACCGCACCCAAGCACAACGCCGTTGCCCGCGCCCCGGCCGAACGTGTACCGGCCTGATATCGTGGAGCCCGGGGCCCAGGCGCCAGAGGTGCCCGGGCTTCCGGACGTTGCAATGAACCGCTACCTGAAAGTCTCCACCGGACAACATTCCGATAAGGGCCGCAAGCCGTCCAATCAGGATTTTCATGGCTGCACCATGCCCGCCGGGCCACGCCTTGGCATGAAGGGCATGGCCTTTGCCATGGCTGACGGCATCAGCAGCAGCGACGTCAGCCATATCGCCAGCGAAACCGCGGTAAAAAGCTTCCTGGATGACTATTTCTGCACGTCCGAGGCCTGGTCGGTGCGCAAATCCGCCGAGCGGGTGCTGACCGCCACCAATTCCTGGCTGTATACCCAGACGCGAAACAGCCCCTGTCGCTATGACACGGACAGAGGGTATGTCTGTACCCTGAGCGCCCTGGTTATCAAGGCGTCTACGGCCTATCTCTTCCACGTGGGCGACACCCGTATCTACCGCCTGCGCAATAGCGCTCTGGAACAGCTCACCAATGACCACCGGTTGTGGGTTTCAAAGGACGAAAACTATCTGAGCCGTGCACTGGGTGTGGATTCGCTGCTGGAGATTGACCATCAGTCACTACCCCTGCGAAACGGCGATATGTTCGTCCTGGCAACCGATGGTGTCTACGAACACATCAATGCCGAGCAGCTTATCGGCACCATTCACCAGCACCGGGAAAACCTGGATGCTGCCGCAAGGGCCATCATCGAAGCCGCTATTAACAACGGCAGTGATGACAACCTCAGCATCCAGATTGTTCGTGTGGATCAGTTGCCCGAAAAGCGATCCGGAGAAATTCAGCAGCAGATGGAGGAACTGCCCTTCCCACCGATCCTGGAACCGCGGCAAACCTTCGATGGCTACACCATACTCCGGGAAATACACGCCACCAGCCGCAGCCACGTCTACCTGGCCGTTGAGAATGAAACCGGAACCCGGGTGGTTCTGAAAACCCCCTCTATCGACCTGAGGGGTGACCCGGGATACCTGGAACGATTCCTGATGGAAGAGTGGATTGCCAGGAGGGTCAATAGCGCCCATGTACTCAAGGCCGGGCTACAGGACAGGCCCAGGAATTACCTGTACACCGTGACCGAGTACATCCAGGGCCAGACCCTGAAGCAGTGGCTTATTGATAACCCGGAACCCGACCTGGAAACCGTGCGCGGCATAGTGGTCCAGATTGCCAGGGGGCTGTATGCCCTCCACCGTATGGAAATTCTCCACCAGGATATCCGGCCCGACAACATCATGATTGACGACAACGGTACGGTGAAAATCATCGATTTCGGCTCGGCCAGGGTGGCAGGAATCGTGGAAGCGACCACTCTGGAACCTAATGAAATCCCCGGAACAGCCCTCTACATGGCTCCGGAATACTTCCTGGGAGAGCCCGGCACCACCTGTTCGGACCTCTACTCGCTGGGAGTGCTGACCCATCACATGCTGTCGGGCAGATTTCCCTACGGCAACCAGGTCGCCAAAAACCGAACGGCCTCTGCCATGCGCAGGCTCAAATACACGTCGGTGCTGGATGACGACCGGGAAATCCCGGCCTGGATTGATGAAACCATCAGAAAAGCCGTGCATCCGAACCCGGACAGGCGTTACCGGGAACTGTCCGAGTTTACATTCGACCTCCGCCACCCCAACCAGAAATTCCTTAACAAAACCCGCCCGCCTTTGCTGGAGCGCAATCCTGTTGCCTTCTGGCAGGGCACATCCGCCTTGCTGGCGTGTGTGGTGGTTTATTTGCTTACCATATAAAACATTACAGACATCATTTTCATCCCGGTCTGCGCGGTAATCGGCTGGCCTTTGTTAAAGCAGGAGGGGAGAAACCGCACTACACTGTACTCCACTGATATGGTCCAAAACGGTTGAGTCGCAATGAGCAGCACAACACCCCGAATGGGTTTTCTCTACCCTGGCCATGCCGCCGAAGATGACTATCCCAGACTCGCCAGGATGTACAAACCGGTAGCGGACGTGATTGTGGTTCATACAGAGTTCGATGAAGATGCCCACACGGTAGAGGCCCTGAGGGAGATGGGGAGCCCTGGACGCCTGATTGAAGGCGCCCGGCATCTTGCAGACAAAAACCTGGAAGCCGTGCTGTGGACATCCACCAGCGCCAGCTTTGTTCGGGGCATCGACGGCATCCGGGAACAGATCGAAACACTGGAAAACCAGCTCCACGTGCCCGCATCCACCACGGCCATGGGGTTTGCACGGGCAATTGCCGCCATCAATGCAAAACGCGTCGCCATTGCAGCCACCTACCCGGAGAATGTTGCTCTGCTGTTTACGGCATTTCTGGAGCATTTTGATATCGACGTCGTACGCATGACCAGCCACGGCATTGTCACCGCCGCAGAAGTCGGCACACTGGAGCGAGAGACGGTCATCAGGTTTGCAACCGATAACAACCATCCGGACGCCGATGCGTTGCTGGTGCCCGATACCGCGCTGCATTCCGCCGCCTGGCTGGAAGACCTGGAAATGGCGGCCGGCAAACCGGTACTGACGGCCAACCAGGTCAGTTTCTGGGAAGGGCTGAGATTGTGCGGCAAGCTGACCCCTCAAGCGGGCCTTGGCACTCTGTTCCGGGTAGACCCATGGAATTAAGACGTTGACCTGCGCTGGGTGACCACCAGGGCAACCCCGGTTATGGAAATTGCACCGCCAATCATCGCCAGTGCACCCAGCCTTTCATCGAAAAGCCAGAATGCCTGCAGGGCGGTGATCGGCGGCACGAGATAGAACAGGCTTGCCACCTGTGAGGCAGCACCGCGGCGAATCAGCCACATCAGCAGCAGGATAGCACCTATGGAAACACCGAAGACCAGCCAAACCATGGACAGGATCAGCGGCAGTGCCCATTCCACCTCGCGGGTTTCCAGTGTGAAGGCGCCAATGGCAAAAACCGTTGCCGCCGCGGTGAACTGGATGAAGGTACCGGCAACCAGATCCGCCTGAGTCCCATTCCGCTTCTGGTATACAGTGCCAAGGGAAATACCCGCCAGGGACAGCCCGGCAAAGATCAGCGTCCAGAGCGGGAAATCCGACGTACCAATACCATCGCCGAACTTCTCCAGCAGCACCAGGGTCACACCCACCAGGCCTAGCGCCAGGCCCACCCACTGGCGGGCGGACACACTCTCTTTCAGCACCAGAATAGCGGCCGCCGATGTCACCAGCGGCTGCAAACCAACAATCAGAGAGACAATGCCGGCTGGCATGCCGCCCTGGATCGCGTAATAGACGCCACCCAGATAGCAACCATGCACCAGCAACCCCGTCACCGCCAGGTGACCGGCACCGCGCCAGCCGGGCCAACGGGTTTTCATTATCCAGGCAAGTACACTGAGCAGCGCCAGTGTGAACAGCATCCGAATCAGCAGGAGGGTGAATGGCTCCGCATACGGCAAACCGTATTTGGCACCGATAAAGCCCGTACTCCACAACCAGACAAACAAGGCCGGTACAAAAAACGAGTAGAAAATCGGGGGCATAGGGATAGTCGCAGGACAGACAAAGATGAATATGCTTACTGTAGTCTGTCACCGGCAATCAGGACAGGCACAATAAGCAGGATTGACAACCAATACAGTCAGCCATCGTCAGGGTAACGTCAGGTCAGCGGGTACCTTAGCAAAGCTTAATTAACCGACAATATATCAACTCTCTACTGAAATCAGTTGGTTGAGTGCATGCAGCCATACCCGCCGGCTTTTACTGACATTCGCCATTTGAGCAGAACCAATCCATGTGCCACGTTTAAACACGAAGCCATCTGATAGGAGAAAGGATATGCTCTATTGGGCTGTCGTGTGTCTCATCGTCGCGATTATCGCCGGTGTACTCGGATTTGGCGGTATCGCGGGAACAGCTGCGGGGTTTGCCAAAATTCTGTTCTTTATCTTCCTCGTCCTGCTTGTTATCTCTCTTGTTGCCAATGCCATGAAAGGTAGGGGGCCATAGCTCTGGTGTCTGCATGCCCGGGGGGCGGAGGATTTCAACGAGTCTCCCGGGCCAACGCCGCCACCACAGCGTCGCATACCTCATCATGATCCTTACCGACACAATCAATCGTTATATCGGCTGCACGGGAATAGAGCTCATAGCGCTCATGGAACAGGTCGTTCAATGACTGGTCAGGACGACGGGAAATTCCCCTCGCGCTGTAATCACCAATACGCTCAAGAACGATGTCCAGTGGAATATCGAGAAAGACCACAACCGCATTGGCTTTCAGATGCTCCATAGCGGGTTCACTGTAAACCGCACTGCCGCCAGTGGATATTACCTGGTGCTGCACATCCAGCGTCAACAACACCTGTTCCTCAATTTGCCTGAGCGCCTGGTACCCATCACCATCGACAATGGCCTGCAGGGTTCGCCCGGTTTTCTGCTGTATCAACAGGTCGGTGTCAATGAAGCCCAGCCCCAGCCGCTTGGCCAGCAGCACCCCCACCGTGCTTTTCCCGCTACCGGGCATACCGATGAGTACGACGTTGCTTCGATGGGTATCCAGGGGCATGAATGCCTCCAACATCCTTAAAAAATGAGAACTGGCCGGCTATCCTGAAAAAGTAACATTTTTCCGACAAACCTGGCGGTTTCTTCCGCCAGACAAGGCCGTATAATCAGTTGATATTCTAGGGCATGTATCCCGGCCTCGCCTGTTTCGCAGTTCAAGAGTGGACAATGACAAGCATTAAAACCTACTTTGCGTCATCAATGGCAATCCTGGTGCTGGGCCTGGCAGCACCGGTGCTCGCTGACAGCGTAAAGCGTGTCGTTCACCCGGACGGAACAGTGGAATATACCAACGTAGACAGCGGCAATGACAAGCGGGCGTCGAGCAAGGACGAAGTGGTCTACCGCTACCGGGATGACAACGGTGTTATGGCCTATAGTGGTGTCCAGCCGTCGGGGGAAGACTTCGACGTTATCCGCTTTGAATGTTACGCCTGCGACCCGGACTCTGACATTGACTGGCGCAAGACGCCGCTGTATCTCAAGCCCTATCGTGACGAAATAAAAACCGCCGCCAATGAATTCAAGGTAGACCCTGCGCTGGTTAGGGCGGTCATTCATGCCGAGTCGGCCTTTAACGCCAAGGCACTTTCTCCCAAAGGCGCCCAGGGCCTGATGCAGCTAATGCCAGGCACCGCAAAAGAGCTGGGAGTCAGTAATGCCATGGCTGCCCCGGAAAACATCCGTGGCGGCGTGAATTACCTGGCGCGCATGCTCAAGCGCTTTGACGGTGACATCAAACTGGCGACGGCCGCCTACAATGCCGGCCCGGGAGCAGTTGGTCGTCATGGCGGCATTCCCCCCTACGCCGAAACCCGGGCTTATGTGGAGCGGGTTGGCATTCTTCATGAGCGGTACGCAAGTAACTGACCAACGGCAGCACCGGACTCTCATATCGTGGGGATCAAAGCATTCAGTTATACAGGCCGTGCAGATAACGCAACCCGGAAAGCTGTGCCATCTGCCCGCGAATCCACGCCACCCGCTCCCAGACATAGCCAGAGGGGTTAGCAGCACTGAGCGCTTTGGGGTTGGGAAGAACCGCTGCAAGCTGTGCCGACCGGGTTTGCGACAACTGACTGGCAGGAATGCCGAAATAGAGCTGGCTGGCCGCCTCAACGCCATAGACTCCGTCACCAAACTCGGCGATATTCAGATACACCTCAATAATCCGCCGCTTGGGCCAGAGCCCATCAATGCCCAAAGCCAGTCCCGCCTCCAGCGCCTTGCGGATAAAACTGCGCCCGTTCCACAGAAACAGGTTTTTCGCAGTCTGTTGTGTGATCGTGCTGGCGCCCCGCAAACCCTGCCCCGCCTGGTATTCCGACAAAGCTTTACGGATGGCGCCGAAGTCCACGCCGTGGTGTTGGGGGAAACGCTGATCCTCACTGGCCACTACCGCCAGCGGCATCCAGGGCGAGATATCATCCAGGCTCACCCATTCCTGGCGAATTTCCTGGCCAGAGCCAGACAGCTGGTGTGCGAGCATAAAAGCGGATGTGGGCGGATTCACGAACCGGAAAAGCAGAATCACTGCGATGGCCAGCAGCAAGAGCCCCGCCAAGGCCCAGGCAAACGTTCTCAGGAATGTTCTGATCAAGGAATGTCGAGCCACAGTGCTATCATCAGCCCATTGTAGTTAACGTCGTTTCAACGCAGAAGGTCCGAGCAGACTATACCATTGCCCCTATGAAGCTTTCCCGAATTCTCAGTAATCAAAACGGTGTCAGCCGCAAACAGGCCAATGCGCTGATCGCCTCAGCGGCAGTAACCGTGGACGGCGAGACCTGCCGGGAAGCCGCGCGCGAAGTGGACCGTTTCTCGACGGTAACCTGCGGTGGTCGCGTCATCCAGCCGGGTGAGCAGGCCTGTTACCTGATGCTACACAAGCCTTCAGGATACCTCAGTGCCACAGCCGACAAGGTTCACAAAACCGTAATGGAGCTGATCGACCCGAGCCTTCACAACGGCCTTCATATTGCCGGGCGGCTGGACCGGGCAAGTACCGGCTTGTTGATTCTCACCAATAATGGCACCTGGTCGCGCCGGCTGACCGAACCGGAAATCAGGATACCCAAGGTCTACAGGGTATCCACCGCCTGTGCGATCACACCGGAGACCGCAGAGCGGTTCGCGGAAGGCATCTGGTTCCAGTTCGAGCAGCTCAGAACCTCACCCGCCGGGATCGAACTGCTTGGCGAGCGGGAGGCGAGAATTACGATCTACGAGGGTCGCTATCACCAGGTAAAGCGCATGTTTCATGCGGTCGGCAATCGTGTCACGGCACTTCACAGGGAGAGCATGGGCAATATTCGCCTTGACGACAGCCTGACACCGGGCGCCAGCCGCCTGCTGACGGAAACGGAGATCAATTCCGTCTGAATGCATCCTGAAAGCGGCGAGCCGGAAGCCGTTCTGATAACCTGATGATGAACCAATCCAACCCGGAGCTCCTATGCCAGCCATGCAGATCGACATCGTTTCCGACATTGCCTGCCCCTGGTGTGCCATTGGTTACGCACGCCTCGAGAAGGCCATGGAGGCTCTGAAAGACGACATGGATTTCACCGTTCAGTGGCATGCCTTTGAACTGAACCCGGACCCTTCCGGCGACGGGGAACCCATCCTGCCGGCCCTGAGCCGCAAATACGGGCGCAGCGAAGACGAGATGAGAGCCAATCAGGCCCAGATGGTGGAAATCGCCAGCGGCCTTGGCCTTAACTTCGAAAAACTTCAGGAGCGCCATACCCGCAACACCTTTGATGCGCACAGGCTGGTGAAATGGGCAGGAGAACAGGGCAAACAGACAGAAATGAAGATGGCCTTCTTCGAGGCCTATTTTGGCCGCGCCGAGAACATCTCGAACCCGGACACCCTGGTCTACTGTGTAGAGGCCATCGGCCTGAACGGTGATCAGGCCCGAGACGTACTGGCATCGGACCGGTATGCGGATGCCGTCCGGCAGGATGAGGCCCGGTACCAGCAGGCCGGCGTCTCGGCCGTGCCCGCCTACATCATAAATCAGAAATATCTGATTTCCGGAGCCCAGGAACCGGAAACGCTGGTCAACGCCTTCCGGGAAATCGCCGGGGCAGACTAGATCGGGCGGCCCCTTCCCTGGGGCGCCCGTCAGCCGATTTACTCGGAGGCGGCAATCAGGCTGGCGTTACCGCCGGCTGCGGTGGTGTCAACACACAAGTGCCGCTCGATCACAAACCGCTGGTCCAGCTTGTGCTCCGTAATCAGCGGCAAAAGTGGGCCATCCCGCCTGGCGAGCGCCTGGCGGTATTCCTTCAGCAGTGACTGCCCGGCGCAGCTCACTGCCGCCTGGAAACCACGAGCCTGGGCCAGTGCTTCCGGCTCCAGCAGGCCATCAACACCGACAATCGGCAAGCCTGCCTTGGCGGCACGGTCGACGGTGTCTTCCACGCCCGGGGCAACAACCACTACGCTGTTGCCCTGGGACAGGGCTGTCGCCGCCTGTTCCAGTGCAGACTCCTTGTCAGGGCCGAGACAGAGCACCACACCACGGGCGTGATTGGTCAGGCGATTCAACTCTCCCGTGGGCCCTGGCAATTCCTCGGCGTGGGCATCCAGCGGTGCCGGCACTTCGCCGAATACCGGCTTCATCGCTTCCACTCTCGGCTCGGGTGCGAGCACTTTTACACCACTCACTTTGCCAATCAGACCTTCCAGCTTTTTGACGTCCACCTTCCTGGCTGCGGAATCCGCCGGACGCTCAACGGTGTCAGCCTTCAGGAAACGGCGCACATATTGCGGACCACCCGCCTTGGGGCCAGTGCCGGACAGGCCTTCGCCACCGAACGGCTGGGAACCAACAATGGCACCGATCTGGTTCCGGTTCACATAGGTATTACCAACCTTGATACGGCTTGAGATGCGCTCTACACGGCGGTCGACACGGCTGTGGATACCAAAGGTCAGGCCATAGCCTTTGGCGTTGACGTCATCAACCACCTTGTCGATATCCTTGGCCGCAAAGGTCGCCACGTGCAGCACCGGGCCGAAGATTTCCTCTTCCAGTTCCTCGATACCGCTCACACTGATCACCGCCGGGGAGACAAAGTTGCCTTTCTCCGGCACCGGTATCTTCTTCATCAGGCGCCCTTTGGCTTCGTATTTGTCACAGTGCTCGACGATTTTCTTCCTGGCCGCTTCATCAATCACCGGGCCAACGTCGGTGGAAAGCAGCCATGGATCCCCCACGCCAAGCTCGTCCATGGCACCATACAGCATTTCCAGCAGGTGGTCGGCGATGTCTTTCTGCACATACAGCATGCGCAGGGCGGAACAGCGCTGACCGGCACTCTGGAATGAAGAGGCCAGTACATCACGGACCACCTGCTCGGGCAGCGCGGTGGAGTCCACAATCATGGCATTCAGGCCACCGGTTTCGGCAACCAGTGCCGCGTCGGGCGCCATGTGTTCACTCATCTTCTTGTCAATGCGCTGGGCCGTCGCGGTGGAACCGGTAAAGCAGACACCGGCCACCCTTGGATCCGAGGTCAGTGCTCCACCCACGGTGGCACCAGTGCCCGGCAACAACTGGATCACGTCTTCCGGGATACCCGCCTGGTGCATCAGTTCCACTGCCCGTACCGCCAGCAACGACGATTGCTCTGCGGGTTTGGCCAGCACGGTATTGCCGGCCACCAGATTGGCCAGAATCTGGCCGGTGAAGATCGCCAGGGGGAAGTTCCAGGGTGAAATACACACCATCACGCCGCGCGCGTCCCCGCTGCCCTCGTAGCGAATGCCTTCATTGGCATAGTAAAGGGCAAAATCCACGGCTTCACGGATTTCGGCAACGCCGTCGAGCAGCGACTTACCGGCCTCCCGGGTAGCCAGCGCAAACAGCTCGTAGGCATGTTCTTCGTACAGATCCGCCACCTTGCGAAGACACGCGGCGCGTTCCTCAGCGGAACGGGCAGACCAGGCCCTGAAACCTTCCTGTGCAGCCTTGATGGCCGTGTCCACATCCTGTTCGGAAGCCAGGGTGACGTGCCCCACGGTGTCTTCCGGATCCGCCGGGTTGCGAACCATCTGGACTTCGGCACCAGCTACCTCACCGGCGATGATCGGGCCGCCCTTCCAGCGGTGATCGCGAAACGCATCGCGGCCTTTGTCGATTTCCTGGACGGTGACCGGGTCGGTAATGTCCCAGCCCTTGGAATTCCGGCGCTGTTCGCCAAAGATCTTGTAGGGGTGGACAATGGCCTTGCTGGAGATGTTGCTGCCCATTTCCTTCACCGAATCGACGGGATCCCGGGCGATTTCTTCCGGCGTGATCCGCTTGTCCACGATCTGGTTGACGAAAGAACTGTTGGCGCCATTCTCAAGCAGCCGGCGCACCAGGTATGCCAGCAGGTCACGGTGAGGACCGACCGGCGCGTAGATGCGGCAGGGCACGCCACTGGCCTTGAGTACCTCGTTATGGAGGGATTCACCCATACCGTGGAGGCGCTGGAACTCGTAGTTATCCTCGCCTTTGGCTTTGGCCAGCTCCAGGATAGCCGATACCGAGTGGGCGTTATGGGTGGCAAATTGCGGATAGATCCTGTCCGTCATGTTCAACAGCTTGGTTGCGCATGACAGGAACGACACGTCACTGCAGGCCTTGCGGGTAAACACGGGAAAGCCGCTCAGGCCCATGACCTGTGCACGCTTGATCTCGGCATCCCAGTAGGCACCCTTGACCAGGCGAACCATGAAGCGGCGGTCATACTTCTCCGCCAGCCCGTACAGCCAGTCCAGCACAAATGCCGAACGCTTGCCGTAAGCCTGCACCACCACACCAAAGCCATCCCAACCGGCCAGCTCCGGATCGGCCACCAGGGCCTCAATCACGTCCAGCGAAAGGTCGAGCCTGTCCTGTTCCTCGGCATCGATATTGAAGCCCATATTGGCCGCGGCCGCTTTTCTGACCAGCTCTTTGGCACGCGGGAGCAGTTCATTCATCACCCGCTCTTTATTGCCATACTCGTAACGGGCAAGCAGAGCCGACAGCTTGACGGAAATACCCGGATTCTTGCGGACATCGCCCTTGCAGGCCTTGGCGATGCTGTCGATGGCGTTGGAATAGGAGTCGTAATAGCGCTTGGCGTCATCGTCGGTACGGGCCGCCTCGCCCAGCATGTCGTAGGAGTAGGTATAGCCCTTGGCCATATACTCCCTGGCCTCGTCCTGCGCCTCGTCGATATCGCGTCCCAGCACGAACTGACGCCCCATCTCCTTCATCGCCTGGCCGGCAACGGTGCGAATCACCGGCTCACCAAACCGTTTCAGCAGTTTGCGCAGCGTATCGCCAACGCTGTGGCGCTCTGAATCCTTCAGCAGGTTGCTGGTCATCAGCAGGGCCACGGTCGCCGTGTTGATCAGCGGAGACGACGCCCGGCCCACATGGGTACCCCAGGCACCGGAGGTGATCTTGTCTTCGATCAGTTCATGGATGGTCATGTTATCCGGCACACGCAACAGCGCCTCTGCCAGGCACATCAACGCCACGCCTTCTTTGGTGGTGAGGCCGTATTCCGCCAGGAATTTTTCCATGATGGTGGACTTGGCATTCTTGCGAACACTGCGCACCAGGTCCGCCGCGCGGGCGGAGATTGCGTCGCGCTCAGCCCGGGTCAACTGGGCGCCAGCAATCATCTCACTGATAACCTTGTGTTCGTCCGCCAGGTAATAACTGCGGATCGCCTGCCGGCTATCGACAAGTGTGGGAGTCTCTGATTGCTGCGGTCTCATGATTGAACCCTCTCAGTTGTTTGTCCTTGCCGCATTCTACCGGTAACGACAAAGACTATTTGACTGTAAAAACCAGACAGACGCGACTTTCAGTCTTTTTTAGCGAATAAAAAGTTATATTCTTCCTGTAATATGGTTAATTTTCAGACGTATTTACCAAGCCGACCTGTCAGCCTGCCTTCTCTGCAAGCTCCCGGAGCATGCCGTGGGCTACTGAGAAGACGGCGCAATCCATTTCGTTGGCGGCCTGCATGTCGCCCAGCATCCGGTGCCAGCGAGTCAGAAGGGCCTGTTTGTCATCACGCCAGGCTTCCAGCATCTGCTCTGGCGAGGGTCCGGAATCTGTCTCCGGAGCTGCGGAAAGCACACTGGTGGTGAGGTTCCGCAACTGGAAGTCCAACTCATCCCTGAAGTGGAGTGTCGCCAGTACCTGCCAGTGACCACGGGCCTTGAAAGCCCGCATCTGCCGGTCAAGCCAGGTCAGGTTCAGGCCCTCCCCCAGGCTGAAGTACACCCAGGCTACCGATTCAATATCCTGTCCCAGCTGACGGCCAATCTCGATAATGTCCATCAGCCAGTAACGGCTTTCAGCCGATGCCGCGTAGGCAGACAGCTTTTCCGGAACTGCCTGTTCACAATACCTATCATAGCGCTCCTGCCAGCGGCTTGCAGGAATGACGGCTTCCAGGGTCTCGGTGGAAGCCAGCACATCTGCCAGTGGCCGCTGGTAGTGCGCCACACAGGCCTGCGGATCCAGGTCACTGCGGCGGTTGTGCAACAACCAGCTGGTGCTACGGGTGACCAGACGGATCACATCGCTGAACAATTCCCCCTGTATATCAGGGCCGATTTCCCCATCCAGCGATTCTATGGCCTTCCACTGGGTCTCTACGTCGTGGATCTGCAGGGAGATCAGGTACGCTGCGGCAATCCGGCCACAGTCAGCGCCAGTGGCATTGCGGAGCTTGTCCGCCCAACTGATCCCCATCCGATTCACCATATCGTTGGCAATCTGGGTGGCTGAGATTTCTGCACGTAACGGGTGTGAATCAATCGCCTCCGGGAAATGCTCCAGCAACGAGGCAGGGAACGCCGAATACAGCGCTGCGGCAAAACGATCATCCTGTACTATGGGCGTGGCCAGCAGTGCCTGCTTGAGCTCGATCTTGGCATAGGAGATCAGCACGGAAAGTTCCGGCCGTGACAGGCCGGAAGACTGCTCGCGGCGTTCCTTCAGTTCCTCATCATCCGGCAGAAACTCGAGCGCCCGGTCAAGCTTGCCCTCGGCCTCCAGCCGCCGGATCAGCCGCTCGTACTCGTCCATGGAGGCAACCACTCCACTCTGCGCAATACTCAGCGCCATGGCCTGACGATAGTTATTGCGCAGTACCAGCTCAGATACCTCGGTGGTCATGGCCCTGAGCATCTGGTTGCGCTGATCGAACGTCATCTGCCCGCGCCTGACCTGCTCGTTAAGCAGAATCTTGATATTGACTTCGTGGTCAGAGCAGTCAACGCCGCCGGCGTTATCAATAAAGTCGGTATTGGCGGCCCCGCCCCGGCGGGCAAAGTCGATACGCCCGAGCTGGGTAAAACCAAGGTTGCCGCCCTCGCCCAGTATGCGGCAGCGCAATTGATGGCTGTCGATCCTGACGGCATCGTTGGATTTGTCGCCAACATCCTCATGGGATTCACCAGCCGCTTTCACATAGGTGCCAATGCCGCCGTTCCAGAGCATATCCACCGGTGCTTTCAGCAATGCCCTGATCAGTTCATTGGGTGGCAGGCGGTCGGCATCAATATCCAGCCGGGCGCGCATTTCCGGCGACACCGGTATCCACTTCGCCGCCCGTGAGAAGACGCCACCCCCCTTGCTGATCAGTTGTTCATTGTAGTCCGCCCAGCCTGAGCCCGGCATGTTGAACAACCGCTGTCGCTCGGCAAATGACACCGCCGGATCCGGGTCCGGGTCGATAAAAATATGCAGGTGATTGAACGCCCCGATCAGGCGAATCCGGTCCGACAACAGCATGCCGTTGCCAAACACATCGCCCCCCATGTCACCGATGCCAACCACGGTGAACGTATCCTTCCGGGTATCAATGCCACGCTCGAGGAAGTGGCGCTTGACCGATTCCCAGGCGCCCCGCGCCGTAATTCCCATCTTCTTGTGGTCATAGCCCTCGCTGCCGCCGGAAGCGAAAGCATCACCGAGCCAGAAGCCGTATTCATGAGCCAGTCGGTTGGCAATGTCGGAAAACGTAGCCGTGCCCTTGTCCGCAGCGACCACCAGGTAGGTGTCGTCGCCGTCATGACGAACCACGTCTGCCGGCGGCACGACCTTACCTTCTTTCAGGTTGTCAGTCAGATCCAACAACCCGCGGATGAACGTCTGATAACAGGCAACCCCCTCTTCCCTGACGGCTTCACGGGAGCCTTCATCCGGCGGCTGCTTGACGATAAAGCCACCCTTGGCACCAACCGGCACGATGACCGAGTTCTTGACCTGCTGCGCTTTCACCAGGCCAAGAATTTCGGTGCGGTAGTCTTCGCTGCGATCCGACCAGCGCAGGCCGCCCCGGGCAACGGGACCTGCCCTCAGGTGAACCCCTTCTACCCGGGGAGAACACACGAACACCTCGAAATGCGGGCAGGGTTTCGGAATATCAGGGACGGAGGAAGGATCCAGCTTGAGTGACAGGTATCCCTTGAATTCGCCGGTACTCTCGCGCTGGAAGAAATTGGTTCTGAGAGTGGCTTTGATCAGCAGGTAAAAGCGCCGCAGTATGCGGTCGTCGTCAAGACTGGTTACCGCATCAAGGGCCTCCAGAATCCTGCCCTCCAGCCCTTCAACCACCGAGTTGCGTTTTTTCGCCGCTGCCGCACCGGGATCAAACCTGGCATGGAAGAACGCAACCAGCAACGCGGTGATATCCAGGTGACGGGCCAGGGTGTCGGCAATAAAGGGCTGGCTGAATCCAAAGCGTAATTGTTTGATATACCGGGAATAAGCCCGCAGAACGCTGACCTCGCGCCAGCCCAGGCTCGCAGCCATCATTAACTGGTTGAAGTCATCGTTTTCGGCAAAACCATTCCATATTTCCCGGAAACCCTCCTGCAGGAGGGGCTTGGCTTTTTCAATGTCGGCACCGCGGCATCGGGAATGAAACTGGACCGTAAAGTCACTGACCCCGAACTGCTCCCCGTCAGAGCGCCGGATGCGATAGGGATGCTCGCCAAGAACCCGCATGCCCAGGTTTTCCAGGATCGGTATCACGTCCGACAGGATGACTGATCTGCCCTGGCTGTAGAGCTTGAAACTCAGCTCCTGGTCGCTCTGCTCGGCTGGCTGGTAAAAGCGCATGGGCACGTCGGAACTGAGGGCTATGGACTGGATCTGCAGAATGTCCTCGACCGCCTCTGCAACGGAAAACTTCGACCGATAGCTGGATGGAAAGCCGCCACTGAACATGTCGGCAGACTGCTTTCCGGTCCCCTTGCCCAAAACCTTTTCCAGCCGTTGCAGCAATGCCTCGTCCCACGACCGGGACGCTTCCATCATTGCCGCAACCAGTTTCCTCAGGTTTCGCGTGTCATCAGGGTCGTAATCCTCCCCTTCCAGGGCTTCTGAAATCTGTTCCAGCAGCGTTTGTTGTTGTCGGGAGTCGGGCTGGGGCATCAGGAATCTCCGGGCTGTCAACGGTTACATGGATGACTGAACACTTTCCAGTATAGCCAACTCAATGAAGGCTCTTTGGCCATATAGTTTTAAAGTACAGGTATTTTGATTATATTCGTGGCCATAATTAGCCGTTAAGCAAGCCAGGAAAACATTTTATGGCCGAACTGGATAGAATCGATCACTCCATCATCCGGGAACTGCAGAAGCACGCACGAATCACAGTAACTGAGCTCGCATCCCGGGTGGGGCTATCGAAAACACCGTGCCAGGTGCGCATGCGACGCCTTGAGGAACAGGGCTACATAACCGGCTATACCGCCCTGGTTAATCAGACCAAACTCGGGCAAAGCCACGTTGCATTTGCCCAGGTGACGCTGAACGATACCAGCAGCAATGCGCTGGCTGCCTTCAATAACGCAGTAAAGCAGATCTCGGCGGTAGAGCAATGCCACATGATCGCAGGCAACTTCGACTACCTCCTGAAAGTGCGCACTCGCAACATGGCAGAGTACCGGCAGGTACTGGGAGAACAGATATCCGCCCTGCCCCATGTACTGCAGACCAGCACCTTTGTGGTAATGGAGAATGTTAAGGATGCCGGCATATCATGAACATACGCACGCTTGAGACCTTTGTCTGGATTGCCCGGCTCGGCAGTTTTCGGGCCGCTGCCAGCAGGGTCTACGCGTCACAGCCATCGGTATCCGCCCGCATTGCGGGCCTTGAAGATCAGCTTGGCGTGGAGCTGTTTGACCGATCCGGTAAACATATTACGCTTACGGCCAAAGGCCGGGAGTTCCTGGTCTATGCCGAGAAAATGCTGAGCATGCACGGAGAGATGCTTCAGGCCGTTGCCACGCCCGCATCGATCAAGGGGACCATTCGACTGGCCGTGTCCGAAACCATTGCCCACACCTGGCTCCCCCAGTTGCTGGAACGCGTTAGCGAAGCCTACCCCGCCATCAACCTTGAGCTGGATGTGGATATTTCTGTCAACCTGGCAGAGAAACTCAAGAACCACGAAATCGACATTGCCTTTCTGATGGGTGGCGTCAACCAGCCCGGTATCATCAACCGGGACCTGTGCCATTATTCCCTGGTCTGGGTTGCGAGCCCGCAGCTTGCTATTCCCGACCAGACCATGTCACTGGCCGAGCTCGCCTCGTGGCCCATCGTTACCTACCCCAGACAAAGCGAGCCCTACATTGCCATTCGCTCGCTCGTCGATCCGATGAACCACTCCACACGGGTTCATTCCTGTTCCTCGCTATCTACCATCATCCGCATGACGGTGGATGGCCTCGGCGTCAGTGCCCTGCCCCGGGAAATCCTGCAACGGGAGCTGGACGCCGGTACCCTGCGGCAGTTCAGAGTTGATGCCAGTGTCCCTGACCTGAAATTCAACGCCGCATATCGGGCGGCCCCAAGCAGCAGCGTCGTTCACGCCATCGCGGAACTTGCACTGGCCATTACTACAGAACGGGATTCGACTACAGATTAACCACGCAACACGTTGAAAAGCCGGACTGATTCGTTTTTTCTATCAAAAGCGATCCTGATTTTCGATTTGCCTTAATCGTTGCTTCTGCCTTAAATGTAAGAAACTCATCTATCGGGCAGAATCATGACGACCATCGCTCACCTGAACGCACGCTCCACCCCCCAGGCCGTCCGCATGGCCGCGCGGGAAGGCAGCCTCGCAGGCCCGACTTCCGGGCTTGCCAACGGATATGTACAGGTCAACCTGGTTATTCTGCCGGAATCCCAGGCGGCGGGTTTTCTGCGTTTCTGCCAGGCCAACCCCAAACCCTGCCCTCTGCTGGCCGTCAGCGAGCCGGGCTCACGCAGCTGCACTCTGCTGGGCAGGGATCTTGACATCGCCACAGATGTGCCCGCCTACCGCATCTACCGGCACGGCAAAGTCAGCGATACCCGACACGATGTCAGCGATGACTGGCGCGACGACCTGGTCACCTTCGCACTGGGCTGCTCGTTTACCTTCGAGCACGCACTGATTGAGGCCGGCCTGTCAATCCGGCACATCGAAGAATCGCGAAACGTGCCAATGTTCAATACATCCGTACCCCTGACTTCCGCCGGAGGATTCGGCGGCAACCTGGTGGTGTCCATGCGCCCGTTCGCAGCCGCAGATGCCATACGCGCCATACAGATCACCACCCGCTACCCACAGGTCCACGGTTCCCCTGTTCACCTCGGAGATCCATCACTGATTGGCATTTCCGATCTGAGTACGCCGGATTACGGCGATTCCGTCTCCGTGGGTAAGGATGAGATACCGGTGTTCTGGGCCTGCGGCGTTACCCCGCAGCAGGTCCTGATCGATTCCGGTGTCGAATTCGCCATTACCCACAGCCCCGGGCACATGCTGGTCACGGATATTCCCGACAGCAGCCTGGCCCTCTTTTAACCAGCACGACCCCGAAACCAAACCTGAGGAAACCATCATGATCACAAAAAAATACTTCGTTTCCGCCTCACTGCTGAGCCTGGCCATTGCCGGCTCACCGGCGTTCGCGCAATCTCCTGACAAGGCCAGCATTTCCTATGTCGGTAGCTGGAGCAGCCTTTCCCTGTACAAGAATTTCGAGCAGCCATTCTGGGAGAAGCATATCCCGGAAGCCTCCGACGACCAGATCAGCACTGAAGTCACCACCTTCGACCAGATGGGCCTGGGCGGTGGCGAAGTCTACCGGCTGATGGGCCGCGACGTGGTGGAAGTGGCCTCGACCGTGGCGGACTACGCCGTGGAGGATGCCCCGGAACTTGAGGGCCTGGACATGCCAATGATTGCGCCCGATGTGGATACCGCCCGCAAGGTCGCTGAAGCCTACCGCCCGGTGCTGGCCGATGCGTTCAAGGAGCGCTACAAAGACGCGCACCTGCTGGCCGTTGTTCCCTATCCCTCGCAGATGGTTTTCTGTAACGCCGACATCGACGGGCTGAGCGATCTCAAGGGCCTGAAAGTCCGCGCCAGCGGCCGAACCACAGCAGAATTCCTGGAGGCGCTGGGTGCCGAGGGCATCACCCTGAACTTCAGCGAAGTTCCCGGAGCACTGCAGCGGGGCGTTATCGACTGCGCCGTGACCGGCTCGCTGTCCGGCTACAGCTCGGGCTGGCATGAGGTATCCACCCACCTGTATCCGCTGCCCGTAGGTGGCTGGGACCACGTGGTCACCGCCATGAATGGCAAGAAGTGGAACTCACTGTCTGAAAATACACAGGAGTGGCTGACCAAAGAGATCAAGGAGAACTATGAGGATCCGGTGTGGGAGTCTGCCGTGGAAGAAACCGAAGAAGGCATCGCCTGCCTGACCGGTAACGGAGAGTGCAGCCGCGGTGATGCCGGCAGCATGACACTGGTTGAAGCCACCGACGAAGACTTCACCGAGGCGGCCCGCCACCTGGAAGAAACCCTGTTGCCGAACTGGGCAGGCCGGGTGGATCAGGAATGGGTGGACCGCTGGAACGAAACCATCGGTGAGGTAACCGACCTGAAAGCCTCAAAGTAACACCCGCCGAACCGCAAAGGTGACCGGCCAGCATGCTGGCCGGTGACCCGGGAGAATGACATGTTGCAACAGGTAAATTCCACACTGGACCGGGTACTGGATGGTGTTCAGGTCGGATCGCTCTGGTTTGCCCGCGCCGGGGGTGTAATGATCCTGCTGACCGTGGTTCTGGTTACCACTGAGGTGGCTTCACGGGTCATCATGGGCCGCTCGGCGGTGCATGCCACCGAACTGACCGGATACATCACGGCGATCAGCGCCAGTTGGTCTTTCGCCTACACCCTGATGTGCAAGGCCCATATTCGCATTGACGCTCTGTACCTGAACTTTCCCACCAAAGTGCGGGGCGTTCTGGATCTGATCGCGCTTCTGGCCATGGCGATGTTCTGCATCCTGGTGGTCGATGCGGTCTTCTCGGTTGTCAGCGACTCTTACAGCGGTGGTTCCACCGCCAACACCCCGCTGGGAACACCACTGTGGATGCCGCAGGCATTGTGGATGTTGGGTCTGGTCTGGTTTGGCTTTGCTGTGTGCGTAATGACCCTCAGGGCGCTGTTCGGTCTGCTCAGCGGCGATGTCGAAGGCGTTCAGAAGCTGGCAGGCAGTCCAACGCTGGACGAGCTCATTGCCGATGAAAACAGGGACTCCAAGTCATGATCATTACCGCGCTGCTTATTCTGCTGGTTCTCCTGCTCATGAGCGTGCCGGTAGCGGCCACGCTGATTGCACTGGCTCTCGTGCTTTCCGAGCTGTTTTCGCCGTTCCCGCTGCTCAATGCGATGGGGGATGTACTCTGGTCTGCTTCGGACAAGTACCTGCTGATTGCCATCCCGCTGTTCATTCTGCTGGGCGAAATCCTGGTGCGTACCGGCATCGCCCGCGGCACCTATCGCTCCCTGGAAAGCTGGCTGTCCTGGCTGCCGGGTGGTCTGTTACATGCCAATATCGGCACTGCGACCCTGTTCTCCGCGACTTCCGGCTCCAGCGTTGCTACTGCAGCCACGATTGGTACCGTCGCACTGCCTCAAGGCAAGGAGATGGGCTACGACCCCAGGCTGTTCACCGGATCTATTGCCGCCGGGGGTACGCTGGGTATCATGATTCCACCGTCCATCAACCTGATTGTTTACGGTTTCCTGACCGAAACCTCGATCCCCCAGCTCTTTGCCGCCGGCCTGATTCCGGGGCTGCTGCTTGCGCTGATGTTTATTGTCGGCACCGCACTGATCTGCATCTGGAAACCCGCCCTTGGCGGCCCCAGTGTGTCCCATAGCTGGGGAGAGCGCTTCTCGGGCCTGAAAAACCTGGTCCCGGTACTGGTGCTGTTCGGTATCGTGGTGGGGTCTATCTATACCGGCGTGGCGACACCAACCGAGGCGGCCTCTCTGGGTGTGCTGGGTGCGATGGTGATTGCCGCCTTCATGAGAAAGCTGTCGGTGGGCATTATTGTGGAGGCCCTGGACGGCACCATGAAAACCACTGGCATGATCATGCTGATCATCATTGCCTCCTATTTCCTGAATTTCGTGCTTGCCTCAGCCGGGGTTACCCGGGAGCTGACAGGTTTTCTGGAAGAGGCCGGCCTTGGCCCCTACTCGACACTGATGCTGGTCATTCTGCTCTACATCGTTCTCGGTTTCTTCATCGAGACACTGTCACTGATGGTCATCACCATTCCCATCGTCGCTCCCATCATCATTGCCATGGGTTTCGATCCGGTGTGGCTGGGCATCCTGATCATTCTGCTGATCGAAATGGCACTGATCACTCCGCCGGTGGGGCTCAACCTCTACGTGGTTCAGGGTGTGCGTGAAGGAGGGCCGTTCAGCGACGTCATGAAAGGCGCGATGCCCTATGTCGGCATCATGTTCCTGATGGCGATTGTGCTGGTGCTGTTCCCACAGGTGGCCACATTCCTGCCAGAACTGATGAAGTGAACCATCTGGAAACCACGTTAACGGAGTCACAAATGACCATTTTTCGAATTGCGGATACCCAGGAAGCCATCGATGTTGATGTCCGGCAACTGGTGATTGCCGGCTGGGCAGGGCGGGTTCAGTCCGCTATCGACGAACACATCGAGGAACTGAAGGAAATCGGCGTCAAGCCGCCCTCCGCAACACCTTTATTTTACCGAGTAGCTGCAAACCAGCTCACTACCGCCACCAACGTTCAGGTATTGGGAGAAGCCTCCAGCGGCGAAGTGGAAGTGGTGCTGATCGGCACCGATCAGGGCACGCTGGTGGGCATTGGTTCCGATCATACCGACCGGGAAGCAGAAGCCTGGTCTGTGGCTCATTCAAAACAGGTCTGTGTCAAACCGGTCAGCCCACAGGTTTGGCGGCTTGACGGCGTAATCGATTACTGGGACGAGTTGCAGATGGCCTCGTACGCCATGATTGACGGCAAGGAGGTTCTCTATCAGGAAGGCCCCGTGACGGGCCTGCTGCATCCTGTGGAACTGCTGCGCCGCTATGGGCTGGACAAGCCCGAACTGCCCCCGGGCCAGGTCATGCTGTGTGGCACTCTGCCGGTCATCGGTGAGCTTCGGCCAGCCCAGGCCTTCCGAATGGTTCTGAAAGACCCGGTCACCGGCCGGGAACTTCAGCACCGATACGAGATCCAGACCTTGCCGGTGGTCGCATGAACCAGCAAGCAACCCTGGGCTATCTGCTGGACGAGATAGCATCGGGCAGGCTGCAGGCAGCCGAACTGCTTGAAACCTGTATTGCCAACATTGATGCCCGCGACAACCCCAAAGCCCAGGTGTACACCAAACGATTCGATCACACCGCACGAGCAGAGGCCCGGGCCAGTGATCAGCTGCGCGCGGCCGGTGTTCCGGGTGGACAACTGGCCGGGCTGCCTATCGCTCTGAAGGCGCTGTTTGATGTTGCCGGTGAAGTCACCCATGCCGGCTCCCGCGGCTGGCAGGCCCCTGCGCTGAGTGACGCGCTGATCGTATCCCGTTTGCGGCATGAAGGGGCTGTGATCACCGGCCATACCAACATGACGGAATTTGCCTATTCAGGGGTCGGACTGAACCCCCACTACGGCACACCGGACAATCCTCTGGCGCCGGGGCGCATTGCCGGCGGCTCGTCCTCAGGCGCAGCGGTCGCGGTGGCACAGGACATGGCGGCCGCAGCCATCGGGACTGATACCGGTGGCTCGGTTCGCATTCCGGCGGCGTTCTGTGGCCTGGTCGGATTCAAACCATCCCAGTCCCGCATTCCCCGCGACGGTACATTTCCGCTCTCGGACAGCCTGGATTCCATTGGCCCGATTGCCCGCAGTGTTGACTGTTGCGCGCGCCTTGATGCCGTTCTGACCGGTCACCGTTACCACCCTCTGAAACCCGCCAGCCTCCGGGGTCGCCGTTTCGTAGTGCCGACCAACCTCATGCTGGACGGCATGGACGATTCAGTGGCAAGGGCGTTCTCCCGGAGTCTGGCGAGGCTACGGGACCAGGGTGCCATTATTGTCGAAGCGCCCTGCCCGGTGCTCACCGCACTGCCGGAACTCATGGAGGGCGGCGGTTTGACGGCAGCCGAAAGCTATTTCGTGCACCGACAGTCGTTGGCAGAACACGGGGACCAATACGACCCTCGGGTGCGCAGCCGGATCGAACGTGGCGCAGCGATCTCTGCAGCGGATTACCTGGAACTGTGCCGGCGACGGCGGCACCGTAAACAACAGGCCGAGGAATGGCTCCAGGACTACGATGGCCTGCTGGCCCCCACTGTTCCGGTGGTTCCGCCGCTGCTTGAGGAACTTGCAGTTGATGACGAATACACCCGGCTGAATCTGTTGATACTGCGCAATCCAACGGTTGCCAACCTGCTGGACCTCTGTGCCATCAGCCTGCCCAACCACATGAACGGCGAGTTGCCGTCCGGGCTGATGCTGATCGGCCGAAACGGCACGGATGAAATCCTGTTACGACAGGCGCAAGCCATCGAAAGCGTGTTGTGACGACCATGCTGACCGTGCTACTGACCAAGCTCATAGCCACCGCCGTGGTGGTAATTGTGGTGTCGGTTTCGGTTGGCAAACTGGGGCCGAGGCTGGGAGGCATCATTGCCGGAACACCGATCATTCTCGGCCCGGGCTACTTTTTCATGTTGCAGGAGTGGCCGACGGAGTTTATCCAGGCCGCTGCACTGGCCACTCTCCATGCGCTTATTGCCACCTTGCTGTTCAGCATCAGCTTTGTGGTGACCGCCGAACGCCTGGGGGCCCTGCTGAGTCTGGGCCTGGCTACCCTGATCTGGGTTCCCGGCGCGTATCTGTTCTCGTTCCTGCCCGGCGGCATTACCGCCGCCCTGGTGATCTATGGCGTGGTACTGCTCGCAGCGGACATCACCAGACGCATGCTGGCCCTGAAACAGCCCAAAGTGGTGGCCGTTTCCGGTTGGTTTGACGTGGTGCTGCGAGGCCTTCTCGCTGGTGTGCTGGTTGCAGTCGCCACGACGGTGGCAGCCCGCACGGGCCCCATGCTTTCCGGCATTCTGGTGGGCTTTCCCGTCGGCCTGTTCACCATAGGGTGGACCCTGCACGACCGCTATGGCGCCGATGTCGCAAGAGCCACCGTCGCTGCAGCGCAGCAGGGCATGCTCAGCCTCGTCGCCTTCGCAGTGGTCACGGCGGTCCTGGTCGGTCACGTGCCACCGATGGTCACCTTTGTCTTCGCCCTGCTGGCATCCATTGCCGTCAGCGCCACCCTGTTCATGGTCAGCCAGTGGCGCCTGCGTCGAAACTACGGCCACTTGCTTGACGCTCCGGCCAACAACAAGAGGAAATCGCACCCGTGAGTGATACAAACACAACACCTGAAGCCTCCATTACCGATTCCCGTTCCGGAGGGGAAAACGCGCGCCGCATTCTCCGCCGCGACCCGAATCCGCACATGTTCCGGCCGATCCGTTTCCGTTCCGTGGAGGCGCGCAACCGCATCATGCTCTCACCCATGTGCCAGTATTCCGGTGAGGACGGGCTCTCCAATGACTGGCACTTCGTTCACCTGGGCGCACGGGCATCGGGCGGTGCCGGCTGGGTGTTTACCGAAGCCGTACACATTGAACCCCGGGGGCGAATCACTCCCCACTGCCTGGGGCTTTGGAATGATGAGCAAAGGGACCGGCTGGCACGCATCGCCCGCTATGTCTCCGACCAGGGCGCGGTACCCGGCATCCAGCTTGGCCATGCCGGCCGCAAGGCATCGGTCGGCCGCCCCTGGGAAGGATCCCATCCCCTGCGGGCCGACACCGGTGGCTGGGAGGACCTGGTTTCCGCCTCAGCCCTGCCCTACGCTTCTGGCTGGCAGGTACCGGCTGCAATGTCGACAGGCGAGATCGCCGAATCCCTGCAATCACTGAAATCCGCCACCCGCCGCGCGCGGGAAGCGGGTTTCCGGGCACTGGAGCTGCACGGTGCCCACGGTTACCTGATTCATCAGTTTCTTTCACCGCTGAGCAACCAGCGCACCGATGAGTACGGCGGCAGTTTCGAGAACCGCATCCGTTTCCTGCAGGAATCCATTGCCGTGGTCCGCGAGGAATGGCCGGACGACCTGCCCCTGTTCCTGCGCCTGTCCTGTACCGACTGGGTAGACGGCGGCTGGACCCTCGACGACACGGTGCGGCTGGCAACCCTGCTCCGATTCCAGGGCGATGTGGACCTGATAGACTGTTCATCAGGAGGCAATGATCCGCGCCAGCAAATCCCGATTCATCCGGGCTATCAGATACCTCTGGCACAGTCGGTGCGTTCGCGGGCGGATATTGCCACAGGCGCCGTCGGCCTGATCCACAGCCCCGACCTTGCCGAGTCGGTTATTGCCAACGGCCAGGCCGACCTGGTGATTCTGGGGCGCGCACTGCTGTCGGATCCGGCGTGGCCATTGCGTGCGGCCGCAGCGCTGAAAGCCGAAAACGTCGAGTGGCCCAGACAGTACGAGCGCTCGAACATTTTCTGAGCCGGAACATAGGTCATCAGCCATGACAGAGAGGACATCATGACTTCATTACTGCTGAATGCGGACATGGGCGAAAGCTTTGGCCCCTGGGTCATGGGGCTGGATCACAAAGTCATGCCCCACGTGGATCTGGCCAACATCGCCTGCGGCTTCCATGCCTCCGATCCCGACGTCATGCGTCGCACTGTGCGTATGGCCGCGGAACATTCCGTGGGTATTGGTGCGCACCCGGCCTACCCGGATCTGGTGGGTTTTGGCCGTCGCTCCGTGGCCTGTTCCACGGAGGAAATCGAGAACCTGGTGCTCTACCAGGTCGGGGCGCTTGCCGCCATGTGTCATGCCGAAGGGCTCGAACTTCGCTATGTGAAGCCACACGGCGCACTGTACAACGATATGGCCCGTGACCCGGAGATCTTTACCGCGGTCGCCCGTGCCATCCTGGCGTACAAACCTGACCTGCCGCTGATGACCCTGGCAACACGGGACACCACCGCCATTCGGGAGCTGGCTGCACAGCACGGCATCACCCTGTGGTTCGAGGCCTTCGCCGATCGCGCTTACGACAGTGAAGGGCGGCTGGTCTCCCGCTCGCAGGCGGGCGCTGTTCACCACGACCCTGCCATTATCATTGATCAGGCCAGGCGCATCGCCACCGGCCAACCACTGGTGGCCAGCGACGGCAGTGAACTGATCCTGACCGCCGACACTCTTTGCGTGCACGGGGATAACGAGGAGTCGGTGGCTTCGGTTCGCGCCATTCGTCAGATGCTGACAGCACTGAAAGAGGCCTCATGAGCCACTCGCCGTTGCCCGCGCTGGAACGTGCAGGCCTGGATGCCTGGATGGTGCGGCTGTTCGACACCATTGAGGAGAACAATCTGCTGTGGCTGACGGCCCTGACCCGCGATTGCGAGATCGCCTTTGGCGATGCGCTGGTGGATATGGTCCCCTCCTACACGACGTTGATGGTGGTTTTTGATCCCACCCGGATGCCCCCCTGTGAAGCCCGCGAGCGACTGACCGGTGTACTGGCACGGCTTACCCCGGTCGATAGTGGCGCCGAAGGTGAGCTGCACGAACTGCCAACCTGGTACGACACCAGCGTTGGCCCCGACCTCGGACGCGTGGCGGAGTTATCCGGCATCACGGTGCAGGCGGTTATCGATGCTCACAGTTACCAGCAATACCGTGTATTCGCGTTGGGCTTTGCCCCGGGATTTGCCTTTATGGGGCTGCTTGATGAGGAACTGGTCTGTCCCCGCCTGGATACTCCGCGTGCCAGAGTGCCCGCCGGCAGTGTTGCCATCGCCGGCCAGCAGACCGCAGCCTACCCGGTGGTCACGCCCGGCGGATGGAACCTGATAGGTCGGACCTCCGCACGCCTGTTCGACCGCAATCGTGACGGGTTCAGCCTGCTGAAAATGGGCGACCGGGTGCAGTTTGTGGCGGTCGATAAGGCAACCTTCGAGGATCAGGGTGGTGACGCCACACCTGTCGCAAGGGAGAAGTCACAATGAGGTCTGCGCCAACGCCAGGATTTCGCGTAACCCGCGCCGGTCCGCTGGCATTGTTGCAGGATGCCGGGCGTTTCGGGGTTCGCCATCTTGGCGTCACCCAGGGCGGCCCCGCCGATCTTCACGCCTGGGCCTGGGCCAATCATCTGGCAGGCAATACCTGGGGCACTCCGGCGCTGGAGATTACCTTTGGCGGTCTGGTGCTGGTGGCGGAACGGGAACTGGTCATTGCCCTCACCGGCGCTGATCTCGGCACAAGGCTCAACCAGAAGGCGGCGCCCCGCTGGCAAACCCTGTCACTGTCGGCAGGCGATACACTGACCTTCGGCACGCCCACCAACGGCCTGCGCGCCTACCTTGCCGTAGCTGGCGGCTTCAGCGCCGAACCGGTACTGGGCAGTGTGGCCTGCGTAGCGAGGGAGCAACTGGGCGGATTTGATGGCCAGGGCAACAGCGTGCGGGAAAACGATGTGTTACCTGTCGAAGACAGCGCGCCACGGCCAGCGGAGCAAACAGCACCTGAATCAGAGCAACCGGATTATCAGGCTGCCGTCACGCTGGATCTGCTCCCTGGCGCGCAGATTGCCGCCTTCACCGGAAAAAGTCTTTTCGATGCATTCAATGCTGAATGGACGGTGGATCAGCGCGCGGACCGGATGGGGGTCAGGCTCACCGGCCCGAAATTGCAGTGCAGCATTACGTCCATGGTATCGGAAGGTATTTCGCTGGGCGCTGTTCAGGTACCGCCGGACGGCCAGCCCATTGCCCTGCTGAATGACCGACAGACCATTGGCGGCTACCCTCGCCTGGGCAACCTCACACCCCTGGCCGCCGGGCGGCTTGCGCAATGCCTGCCCGGGCAGAGAGTTCGGCTGAGGGCCGCAGGCACTGGCGGTGCGCTGCGGCAACACCGGGAATTCCTGGGCAGGTTCCGCTAGGCGAACCTAGGCGCGGCCCAGAAACCGCCGTTCCTCAACATTGATCCTGATACGGTCGCCTGTGGAAATATGCTCCGGCACCTGAATCACCAGGCCGGTGGTCAGTCTGGCTGGCTTGGTTCTTGCGGTTGCTGAGCCACCCTTGACGGAGGGATCGGTTTCCTCGATCACAAGATCCACAGTCGGGGGCAAACCCAGCGCCACTGGCGCATCGCTCACCAGAATCACCATCAGCCCCTGTGTATCCTCATCGATAAACAGGAGCTCTTCTGCAATGGCTTCCCGGTTCAGGCTGTACTGGGTGTAATCCTCGGCATCCATGAAAACGAACTCGTCGCCATCGGAATAGGAAAACGTCGCCGGCCGCCGTACCAGGTCCGCGAGGTTCAGCATGTCCGAGTCCTTGAACGTCTGGTCGATCTTGTACCCGGTTACAACATCGTAAAGGCGCATGCGATAGAGGCTGCCACCAGCGCGCCCCTGGGGCACGGACCGCTCGATATCCTTTACAAAGTACACGCCACCGTCGTATTCAACAGCGGAGTTCTTCTTGATCTCACCTGCTTTTGGCATTGCTTGTGTTTCCGGAAAAAATTGAAATATGAATGGTTAACCAGGTACCGGCTGATTACGCCATCAGCCCAAGCTTCTCGGCGTCCTTCAGAATACAGTCATCGAGGAGTTCGAGATACCCGGCCTTGGCCTTGAGCTTGGTTTGTTTGTGGGCTGTCATGTTGAGTTTCCTGAACTGCTGCGCCACTTCATTCGCCCGCTCCCTGAGCTGCTCGGGTGCAACAATTTCATCCAGGAAACCGGCCTGGACCGCACCTTCCGGGCTGAAGATTTCCGCATTAACCACGGCACGATAGAAATGAGCAGGCGACAGACGATGGCGGGCAATCTCGATACCGGCATGGTGCATGGTCATGCCGATGGCCACCTCATTGAGGCCCAGCTTGAAATCCCCTTCAATGCCAATGCGGTAATCCAACGACAGCAAAACAAAGGCGCCTTTGGCAATTGCATGACCGCTGCAGGCACCGATGACTGGCAGCGGGAATGCAGCCAGACGGCGCGAAAACTTTGAGCCAACATTGACCAGAGCGGAGGCTTCCCTGGGGCCTTTCTGCATTTCCTTCAGGTCGTAGCCTCCGGAAAAAATACCCGGCTGCCCGGTCAGGATGACCACTGCCTGGTCTTCCTCGGCGCGGTCAAAGGCACGATTCAGCGCCTCAAATACTTCGTGGCTCAGGGCATTGGCCTTGCCGTTGCTGATCGTAATGGTGGCTACGCCATCTTCCAACTGGTAATTTACAAGGTCCGTCACCGGAATATCCTCTTGCTGAAGTTGTCTTGTGAGGTGGTGAACTTTGCCACCTTCTGCATGAACTGGCTACCCTCAGAAGCCTGACATCTCGTCCTGCAGGTCGCGTTTCAACTCTTCTGGCTCTGTAATCCAGAGGGTATCGTCATGGCCGGGAAAAACACCTACCTCCAGGCCATCCCTGGTCAGACCGGGCACCCATTTTCTGAAAAAATCAGGCAGAGAGATACTTTTCGGGGAGAGGTCACCGGTGCCTTTCGCGTATTCCGCCGCAAATGCCGACCCGGGCCACACGGGCAAATGAGCCAGGGCAGCGCCCTCCGACTCGATCTTCAGGAAGCGGTTCTCCGCATTCACCAGAATCCAGATCTCCCGCTCCTCGCCAACAAGGCTCAGGAAGTAGTCGTATCGCTCCTCGCCATTCAATTCGAGGATCTGGTTCAGTTCATCATTGGTCATCGCATTCATCAACTGTTGCACTCCGGTAAGGTACCCTGTCCGATTCACCTGCTACACTCGCATGTTCAAGGCTACTGTGAGTCTTGAGCCATGGCTCCACAAGCACACTATAAGGAAATTGGAATGGGAAGCACGAAACTCATTGGCCTCGTTTTACTGGTTGTTGGCATTGCCCTTCTGTTCTTCGGGTACCAATCCACACAATCAGTGGGGGACCAGATCACGGAATCGCTTACTGGCCGCTTTACGGATGAAACCATGTGGTACCTGATTGGTGGTGCCGCAGCCGTTGTAGGGGGCGGCTTCCTGGCGTTTGTCAAAAAATAATCCTTTTTGCAGGAGACCAGCTGTATGACACTTCACCTTGAACTCGCCCCGCTGATCAGCCTGGGCGCAGGCATAGGCATCCTGATATTCCCCAGGCTGCTCAACTATATCGTGGCAGGCTATCTCATCGTTCTGGGTGTACTGGGACTGCTTGGGCATTAACGATCCACGTGCCCGAGTGAGCGCTCGGGATCGATCTGATCCCGCACCAGCTGCTTGAGTACCTTGATCTCGGGGAAGCCCTGCTGTTCCTTCCGGGACCAGATCCGCGTGTCGTTAACCCAGACTTCGAATATGCCGCCGGTTCCCGGATGCAGCGCCAGCGAGTCCAGCTCGCCCTCGAAGGTGGTCAGCAGCTCCTGCGCCATCCAGGCCGAACGCAACAGCCAGCGGCAACCTGTGCAGTAGTGGATATCAACTCTGTTTGTCATCGAATACTCCTGATATTACCTTACGATAGAAGCTCTAGAAGCTCGTTCTTCCCCGCAATAACACCTGCACCTGATCAATACTGTCATCGCCATCCAGCGGAAAAGCAAAATCCAGGTGCAGCATTCGCTGAACCTCGATCCTGCTGGAGGCCAGCCTGAGGCCGAACCCTACATCCTTCAGAAAGCCATCATCCGGCCCGCTGTTGCGTCCGTCATCGAACCAGGCACGCCCCACGTCTGAAAAGATCACACCGCCCAGCCGAAACAGTTTGAACGGGTGCCAGTCCGGGAAATAGCGGCGCTCGAGCGTCCAGAGCGCGCGCCGGTCACCCTGCTGGTAGTCACTGGGATAACCCCGTAAACCGTTTTCGCCGCCGATCAGAAGTTGCTGGTCCACAGTCAGGTTATGGGCTGCGGTAATGGAAAGATTGGTGTACCAGCTATTCCAGCGCACCGACCCGCCATGGAAGTACTCCAGGCTCAGCGTTCCCTGAAGATTTTCGACGCGGTTCTCATCCAGCCGATAGTTTCCGCTCTGGCTGATCCCGTAACGGGCATAGTTGGTTTCGGTGGCCAGAAGCGCGTCCTGAAAATCCATGTTCAGCACGACGCGGTCCTCTGTCGCCCCAAGGCCCGGAGACGAGTAACCCAGCTCCGTGCGCCACACGAATCCGTCCCGAACGTCTTCAACCCGCTGCAACTGGGTCAGGTTTGTCATCTCCCGGAAGCGGTTCTCACGGTAGTCGAAACCAATCCAGGGGTAGCTCAGCGTCCGGTCCTCCGGCAGCGCATCCAGCTCCGGCTCATCCGGCAGGCGTTCGAATGCCTGGGCATCGTAACGATAGCCGGCAAGAAGCCGCCACTGACGATCATCGCGCTCGGCCAACGCCCAGCCAGCATCAATATCCACAAATTCACGGCTGCGGCGGTAATCGGCAATGGCCTCTGCGCCTACGAAACGGGATTGCTCACGAACATCATCCTCGCCCCTGAGACCGAATCGCCAGTCTGTACGTTCACTGAAGAACGGGCGCTCTATATAACCACCCCGGCCACGACCATCACTGCGCTCATCGAAGGAAAAACCCGCCTGCCAGTGGGAGCCCAGAACATTGGGATCATCGAAATAAAGGCTGGTCTCGGTACGGTCAGGATCCTTTGTCCAGGAAACCCCCGCGCTCTTGCCCGAACCAAGAAAGTTCGGGTCGGAGAGCCCGGTATTGGTGGTGTTTTCGCCACCGGATCGCGAACCGCCAACCGTGGGCAGCAGAGTCCAGGTATCACGCGCCAGAACACTGACCTCCACCTCATCCCCGCACACCCGGGTGACACCGACCCAGGCAGCAGTCAGATACTCGCGCTGGCGAAGAATACGTTCGGATTCAGCGATGGCCTCCGGCTCATACACATCTCCCTCAGCGAATACCAGCTGAGCGCGCAGAGCCGACTCCCAGGTGGGTGTATTGAGTGCATTCAGGGTGCGATAGATAAGGTTGTCCTGTTCCGGGTCGCTGACATCAAAAATCGGGCGGCGAACAATACGAACACTGCCGATCCGCGCCCCCTCGGGTATGACCAGATCAACCTGGCGAGCCAACTGGTCCCGGGGCTGGTCAAGATCAATAGACTCTGGCTGAACTTCGCTGACGATACACTGGTCCGTACCGGACTCCGCAAGCACGGTGGCGCTGACGACCGTGGTGCCGGAGAGAAGCAGGGCTCGCCCCAGAGGTGTCAGAACTCGTTTGCCATTACTCAGCCTGCACCAGCCACTCCCTGAGTTCACGCAGCGGTAGCGGCCGGCAGAACCAGAACCCCTGGATTCTGTCACACCCCAGCTCCCCCAGTAACCGGGCAGTCTGATCATCTTCAACCCCCTCGGCAACGATATGATAACCAAGGCTATGAGCCATGTTGACGGCTGTTTCAACGATGACCCGTGAACCCTCACTGGTCATGATATCGTCAATCAGTGACCGATCCAGTTTCAGCTCCGTTGCCGGCAGCTGCTTCAGGTAGGAGAGCGAGGAATACCCGCTACCAAAATCATCAATGGAGATTTTGAGCCCTGTGCCCGCAAGCCTTTGCAATTCGGCCAGGCCCTGTTCGGGGTCTTCCATGGCCGCAGTTTCAGTCAGCTCCAGGGTCAGGTTTTGCGCGCTGACCCCATGGCGCTGAAGAGCAGAAGATATCACTCCCTCAAGTTCTCCCGATACCAGGTCCCGGGCCGAGATATTGATGGATATGGTTACCTCCGGATGGCGGTCCAACAGCCCCGACAGGTCGCCGATTCCCCGCTCAATCGCCCACCGTGTCAACTGTGTGATCACGCCGGTTTCTTCTGCCAGGGGAATAAAATCCGCAGGGAGAATCCAGCCACGTTGCGGATGATTCCATCGAATGAGCGCTTCCAGACCGATTACCTGGCCGCTTTCGAGGCAGAGTTTCGGTTGGTAATAGAGCTGGGTATGCTCTGCCTGCAGGGCTTCCCTGAGATCGGACATCAGCGTCAGCCGGCTTTCGCTATAGATGTCGTATTTCTCGGAATAAAACCCGGTTTCAAAACGCCCATGGGGAGTGATTTCCATGCCGACATGGGCATTGCGGATCAGCATGGCTGCGTTATCCCCGTGCTCGGGATAACTCGCTGCTCCGAACCGGGGATGCAGTTCAATAGCAAGGTTATCCAGTACAACCGGCTCTGTCAGTTTCTTGAGCGCCCTGTTGAGGCTTTCAAAGTTGTCGTTGACCATGCTGGTGTTCACCAGCAAACCGAAGGTATCACCCGATAACTGATATACCAGCTCCTGTCTCCCGTGGCTATCCGGGACCCGATGAAGGAACGGTAATTTGTCCGCCAGCTCGGTCATCTGGTTCGCCACGCCCTGGAATAACCGGTCACTGCGATTGAGGCCAAGGGTACGGTTGATTTCATCCAGGCGGGTAATTCGTGCTACCCCCACCATGTAATGGCCCTCAGGGTCCTGTTGAAGCTGTCTGTTTACCATCCACTCGAAGCGATTCCGGTTGGGGAGCCCGGTGACCGGATCATGGGTCATCGCTTCATTCAGCCGGTTCTGAGCCTCGTTCCGCGCCTTCTCCTCGCGCAGGGCGTCCGCCTGAGCACGAATTTTCTCTTCGCGTTCACGATACAGGCGATCCGCCAATGCCAGCGTGAGGATGAATGCCTCCAGTCCAGAGCCGATCTGCATGGCGTGCTCGGTCATGAAGTTTTCCGGGAAGAACCCCAGGGCCCGCCCTGCCGTGGCCAGCACGCCAATGGTCAGTGGTGTCCAGGCAATGGTGAAAAAGGCACCGGCCCGAACACCCGCAGCCCAGGTAACAGGGCCGGCCACAAACAACAGCGAAAAGAAAAACAGGGCGGACACGGCGGACAACATGACGGCTGCGTTATAGCTCAGAGTCAGTGCGGCAACGAAGTTGATGACTTCAAAACCGATCATTACCCGGATGGCGATATCCAGTTTCGGGCTATGGGAAGGAATTCTGAGCAGGGCCCGGCAGAACAACACCGAGAACAGCGCAAGAACCGGCATCGAAACAAGCAGCGCCCGGGCATGAATCTCCGGAGACTGAGGGTACAGAAGCTGGAAACTGTACCCCTTGATGGACGCGAAAAACAGCAGGTAGCCCGCAATCGCAAGCGCGTAATACAGGTACAGTCTTTCGCGGAGAGTCAGGAATACAGCAAGATTAATCAGGATGATGACCGTCAGGCTGCCGTAATAGAAAAAATGGAGCTTTTGCTCACCGGAGGCAGCACCAAAAAACTCACTCTCGCGCCAGATGTTGAGTGGCAGGATCATGGAACCTTCGGTTCTGACCCTTACATAAATGGTTTTGACCTGTTCGGGCTGCAGACCAAACCTCAGCATCATCGACGGGTGGTCAATCTCCCGGGGATAGAAAGGCCGGGTATCGCCGGTTCTGAACTCCCTGACCTGCTTCCCATCCAGAAAAACATGAAACACCACGTCGTCCAGCTGAGAGTAGGCCAGCTCGGCGAGAAGATTCAGTGGGTCCCCGGTGGCGTTCTCCACCGTGAACCTCAACCAGTAAGCAGACGAAGTGATGCCAAAGGTCTCACTGCCGGTTGGCACAGACTGCCAGTGGCTGTCAGGCAGTTCGGTAACCTCCTCCACACTCGCCTTGCCTTCAGGGTCTTCCCAGACTTCAAACTGCGCCGCTACCGGTGATGAATCGTCAACGGAAACGGTTTCCGTGTCCGCCAGGACTGTATTCCAGGCAATAACGACCGGCAGGACAATCAGACAACAACAAGCCCGCGCTCTGATCATGACCAGACAACCGCTGGGTTGGTCATCGGGAATTCCTCTTTTATTATTAGAGCGTTCTACTGTTTAATCCTAGCCCCGAACACCGTAATGACCGAAAACTTTTCGTGTAGAAAATTGTGTCCCGGCTCACCTGTTAAATCATCAACAGACACGGCCACAGGGAAACCAACGGCAACCATCCACCAGGATGTGATACCGTTAACACACTGATTTCCTGAGCCTCTAAACTATGCGCGTTCGTATCACGCACCAAAGAATCACCATTGCACTACAACTGATCCTTTTGGCCGAAACCGTCGTCGCGATCTGGGGACAGCGCTGGTTTACCGCGTTCCTGACCGCAATGATCATTGCCATCACGTTTTTCCCGTTGCTGTTTGAGCGCCGCTTCCGGATTCATATTCCGCCAGAGCTCCAGCTTGCGGCCATCGGGTTCGTATTTGCGTCCCTGTTTCTCGGGGAGATCCGGGATTACTACACCCGCTTCTGGTGGTGGGACATGGCGCTGCACACCACGTCGGGCTTTCTGCTGGGCATACTGGGTTTTCTGCTGGTGCACATCATGAATGAAACCGAGAAAATCCATGTGCACATGAAACCCGGCTTTGTGGCCTTCTTCGCTTTCATGTTTGCGCTGGGTGTGGGTGCGCTGTGGGAGATATTCGAGTTCACCATGGACTCGCTCTTTGGCATGAACATGCAAAAGCCCATGCTGGGCGACCCTTCAGGCCTCACTGATACCATGTGGGATCTCATCGTTGATGGCATCGGTGCGCTGGTAATTTCCCTGCTGGGCTGGCGCTACCTAAAGAATCCGGATGAGCGATCCTTCCTGGAACGCTGGATCGATTCATTCATCGAGCGTAATCCCAGGTTCTTCAAGCGGTAAGGCCGGGGGTTCAGCCGAAGTAGTCCTCAATCCATTTGAACAGCGTTGCTGTGTCCACCTCGGACAATGCCATCTGTTGAAAGTCATTCCCCACCTCGTCTTCGATGGTGACAAACTGGTAAAGCAGAACACCTGGCTGTTCATCATGGAGGATGAGCGTTATACGCCGGCGGGTGCGCAGGCAGTCGATGGTCATCACATCGGCGGGAATGCCGGCATCACGCATGCCGCGGCGCACCTCCACCACCGGGTTGATGTGCTGGTGGGTCGCCTGGATTCGGGCATGGGCATCACTGGCCATATCCGACAGGGCCTTGAGGGGATCTTCAGACATACTATTCAACCACTCCGGAACGGGGAACCAGACAATTCATCGCAGACAGGGACAGATCCCGGAACAGGTCGTCCGAGGCTATCACACTCGGGAATCTGTCATAGAGCGCACGCCGGCAGGAGGATGTCCGGGTTTCGCTCCGGCTGACGCATTGTTCGTATGCATCAGCGCCACGGCTTTGCCCGCTTGCATCTTCACACAGGGCAGGAATCTGAGTGATCACCCAGTCCACGGCAACACTACGCTCAACCGGATTGGCGGCCAGATTGGTAAAACGGCTGGCATCAACAGCTTCCGGCTGTTCCCGGGTCTGTTCCCAGAGAACAAACAACAGGGCTGCGGATACCAGTACAACAGTGACTTTTGGAAACTTCATGGGCGCCTTGTGAATCCGGTGGTACAGGTGCCGGATGATATACGTTCAGGAATCCGCTGTCGCGGACCTAGGCCAGATCGGAAAAACGGATAAACCGGTACCTGTCTCCGAGCCTGTCTGCCAGATGGCGGATGTGCACCGGTGTAATTTCACAGCAACCACCCACCACTACCGCACCATCCGCGAGCCACTGTTGGGCCTGCGCAGCATAGGCATCCGGAGAGATATCCGCCCTCGCTTGCAGGGTGTCGACCAGACCACCACCGGCTACCGCGGCCACCGACTCAAAGGCATTGGCATAACCTCCGACACGCGGATAGAGATCCGCCAACTCCGGCATACTGGCGGTCAACACCTCAGGGTCGCAGCAGTTGAGCATGATCGCGGTGGGCGCGTAGCTTCTCACTGCTGCGACAGCTTCGGCCAGGGTTTCACCTGACTTGAGCCTGCCGTCCTCTTCGAGACGAAAGGCCACACCATAGGGTTTGCCCGGCTCACTGGCTGCGGCACAGGCGGCACGGGCTTCCAGAGTATTGGTCATGGTTTCGATCAGGAATACATCGGCGCCAGCCTGCAAACCGACCACTTCGGCGTATTCGTCTTTCAGATCCTCGAAAGTGCGATCGGGCTGGCCCTGATAGCTTCCGGTCAGTGGGCCGAGACAACCCGCAATATCCACCTCTGCGCCCGCCGCACCGATAGCAAGGTCAAGGGCAGAAAATGCGTGCCGGTAAACCTCCGCCATCTGTTCGTACATCCCCTGCCTGCGCAGGCGGGTTGGTGTGGCCGCATAGGTGTTCAGCGACAGGGTCCGGGCCCCGGCGCGGATAAAATCCGCATGCACCTCCGTGACAACCTCCGGCTGCTCCAGCATGACCGCCACCGACCAGAGCGGAGAACTGACACTACGAGCCCTCCGATAGATTTCCTGGCCGAGACCACCATCGAGCAGTGCAACCGATCTCATACTGTATTCCTCGTAAACAGGCGCTGACTTTCAAACACATAGGCTCGCCAAGAGAGACATGTCAGGCGTCCAGCATCTCTCAATCAGCAGGCAGGACACAAGCCTGAGAGGCTTCGAGAGGCTAGGGTAAAAGGCCCTGCCAATCGAGGCTGTTCCGGCAGCAGCCTGCATTGATCGAATAAATTGAATGTTTACTTCATTATTCTCCGCTTTCAGGAATTGCTGGCAGCGAGGATCATCTACACCTATCAACCCAGTTACTTCTTGAGGGATTAACTATGAGCAACCTGACACAGCCCACTACCTTTACAGGCATGAAGCTGGACAACCGGTTCGCCCTTGCCCCGATGACCCGCACCAGTGCAGACCCGGACGGCACACCAAACGGGCTGATGGCCGATCACTATGAAGCCTATGCCAGAGGCGGTTTCGGACTGGTCATTACCGAAGGTACCTACACCGATGAACTGGCAAGTCAGGGCTATGCCAATCAACCGGGCATTATTAACGATCAGCAGATCGAAGGATGGAAAACGGTTGTGGATCGGGTTCACGCCGCTGGCAGCAAAATCGTCATCCAGCTGATGCACGCCGGAGCGCAGTTCCAGGCCAATCGTTTCACCGATCAGCCGCTGGCGCCCAGCGCCGTGAGCCCCAAGGGCCAGCCGCTCGGGTTTTATGGCGACCAGACCGCCTGGACCCTGCCCATGGCGATGACCGAAGAGGACATCCGGGCTGCGATCGAAGGTTTTGCCAAAGCAGCAGCCAACGCCAAGGCCGCGGGTTTTGACGGGATCGAGCTGCACGGTGCAAACGGCTACCTGCTCAATCAGTTTCTCAGCACACACTTCAACCATCGCAAGGATGGCTACGGCGGAGCGCTGGCCAATCGCCTGAAAGTCGTCATTGGAACGGTCAGGGCAGTACGCGACGCGGTTGGCCCGGATTATCCCGTAGGCATCCGCCTGTCACAGGGCACGGTGACCGACCCTGAATACCGATTGCCAGAGGGCGAGGACGGGTTCCGCCAGATCGTAACGGCAGTTCGGGACGCCGGTGCGGATTTCATCCACACCACTGACGGTGGCGTGGATCAGCCGGCATTCGAAGGCAGCGAGCACAGTCTCGCAAGCGTTGTTCAGGAAACCGGTGGCGTGGAACTGGTGATCAATGGCGGAATCGATGAAACCAACAGCCAGTCACTGGCCCAGCAGTTCCCACAGGCACTTCTGGCGGTTGGCAAAAAAGCACTGGCCAACCCGGACTTTGTGCAGCGTCTGAAAGATGGCAAGGCCATCGCGGACCTGGACTTTGCCATGCTGCAGCCCAAGGCCACCATTACCAACGAGTTGGCGTGGCGCAAAGCCAATGCGGCCTGAAGGTAAACGCAACAGGCAGCAGAACATTCCTCCAGAATCTTCTTCCGGGATGGTTCATGGAGGAATGTCATGTCGCCACAACCATTGCCTGTCGGGGTCGGTTATTTCTACCCGACGGAATTATCACAGGCGACCCGATTCTCCCGGACATGATCCATGACGCTGTCCGCTGTCAGCTTGAACGTGGGCAGTATGTCCATACCAGCGCTCTTAAGCGCCTTTGCCGCCCATTTATTACTGGTGTTGAGCAAATGGTAGCTTCCCTCACCCGTGAAAAACCGGCTTTTGCCATAGAGCCCTGACGACAGGTTCAGCAGGTTTCCATCCTCGTCTCGCTTTATACTGTCGGACAGATAGGCCGCTACCGATTCAGCCTCAGCCGCATTCATACAGGTATCCAGAACCTCGATTCCTGCGAAGTACTCGTCAGGCGAAACCGGTAATGCTGCTATATGAACCACCGTTCCCCGGGACCAGAGTGCAGCCCTCAGCGTAATACCCACGCTTGTTTCCCGGGCCGGGTAGTAGCCACTGTCGCCCCATCCCAGTTCGTAGAACCGGGCCCCGGAGAAATGCTCTTCCAGGCCGGGAATGGCAGCTTCGAGTGTTTCGGCAGCCATGGCTATGCCAACATGCCAGCCATGATCCACCACATAAAGCCTGGATGCCCGGGCACCACTCTCCTGATCCGTCGCCTGCACGGCATGGGGCCTGAACGAGCAGCCCAAGGTAGTGAAAAACACCACCAGAACAAAAACAACACCCCTGGCAGACGCACGCATACTCATCTGGCCCTCCATGATGTGACTATACTAACGGAGTTTTCCAGAAACGGGTCATCGGAGGATGCCCGGCCCGACCACCAGAGCAAAAAGGAGCTTTCGCGAATGACTACACTGATCGCTGGCCTGATTCTGTTTCTTGGCGTGCATTCGCTATCCATCATCAACGAACCTCTGCGTAATCGCCTGCATGCCTCCCTCGGAGAGGCGGCTTTCAAGGGGCTCTACTCACTGGCTTCCCTGGCTGGTTTACTGCTGATTATATGGGGCTATGGTGCGGCACGGCTTGACCCGACTGTGATTTACACACCGCCTGGATGGCTGAGGCACCTGTCGATGCTGCTTCTGGTCCCGGTCTTCCCTTTGCTGTTCGCCACCTACTTTCCGGGCAAGATCAAGGACAAGCTGGGACATCCTATGCTGGCAGCGGTCAAGCTCTGGGCACTGGCACACCTGCTGGCCAACGGCATGCTGCATGATGTTCTGTTGTTCGGTTCCTTCCTGGCATGGGCAGTGGTTGATCGCATTTCCATGAAGCGCAGAACCCAAAGGCCCATTACCACGCTACCAGCCAATAAAGCCAACGATGCCATTGCTGTTATCGGTGGCCTTGGAGTGTATGTAGTAATGGTGCTCTGGGCGCATCAATGGCTCTTCGGAGTGGCACCGGTCTGAGCCGGAATGCGCATCGGCCTGCTCAGTCACAGATAGCAGGCTGATTGCGCACCACCCGTGTGCAACTGCACCAATCATCACCACGAAACCCGCCAGATAACCATCCCTGCCCCCTCCACTTTACATGCCAGCCTGTATATTTAAAGCATTTCCGGGCTCATGGCATAACGGTTGCAAAGAAGACTCCAGTTACCTCTCAGAACTGTAAAGGAGTCACCTGTGCACCTGAAACGCTTCAAAACCCTCTGGGGACACGAAGGCTCGCTGGCGCAAGCTGTTGACAAGGTCAACGAAGCCGGATTTGACGGCATCGAGGCCCCGGTACCCGAAACCAGCGAACAGGCGCAGACCTTCGGTGAGACTCTGGCCGCAAACAACCTTCTGTGGATTCAGGAAGTCTGCACCACCGGCAGCTACGTCCCGCGGCGCGATGCCAGTATCGAAGAGCACCTGAAGGACTTCGAGTCCAAGCTTCGCAGCGCCGGACAAACCGGCCTGAAGCCTGAGTTCGTCAATGTCATGGGCGGCTGCGATGCCTGGCTGATTGACGACTCGGTGCGTTTTTTCTCTGAAGCCCAGAATATCGCTGACAGACTCGGCATCGCCGTGAGCTTTGAAACCCACCGGGGCCGCAGTTTTTTCAGCCCATGGAACACGGTAGCCATTCTGGAGAAAGTACCCCACATCGACGTGACCTGTGACTTCAGCCACTGGGCAGTGGTCAGTGAACGCCTGCCCCATATCGAGTGGGACTGCATTGTGCGCACGGCGCAGCAGGCGCGCCACATTCACTCCCGTGTCGGATACGACCAGGGCCCCCAGGTTCCGCACCCCGCTGCTCCCGAGTATGCCGAAGCACTGGCATCCCACCAGGCCTGCTGGGAAGCGGTGTGGCAGTCACAGTTCGAACGGGGTCTCGACTACAGCTACATGACGCCTGAATTCGGAACCGACGGCTACCTGCACCTGCTGCCATTTACCCGCGCACCAATTGCGGATCTCTGGTCTCTCAATCGCTGGATCGGGGAAGAGGAGCTTGCGCACTTCGGTCGCTGGCAGTCCTCCACCGCCAAAACTTCCAAAATTGCCTAGAGCCTGATCGCTCAGAACCAAGGAGACTGCAGGACCATGCCCAACATCACTCAGCATCTTCGCCATTCAGACGGTGTATGGCCGCTGACGCTTGTCCTGGCCTACATACTCACTACTTACATCGGTGGCTGGCTGCTCATGGGCCAGACTGGCTTTATACTGCCGGCCATCGGCGTGCTCGCCTGCGCCCACGGCATGGTGATTGCCGCCTATCTGGTGCACGACTGCGCCCATAACGCCATCTTCAAAAAGACTGAACACAATACCCGTCTGGGGAAACTGCTGAACTGGATCACCGGCGGTAGCTATGGCACCTACGAGGATCTGCGCTACAAGCATATGCGCCATCATGTGGATAACGCCGACCCCATCTCGTTCGACTATCGGGCATGGCTGAAAGCCCACCCCAGAACCGAGAAACTGGTCTTCGCCCTGGAGTGGTGCTACATCCCCGCCGTCGACATCCTGATGCACGCCGTGCTGATGATGGCGCCTTTTACCCGGATTGGCACCAGCTCCCTGAAAAAACGCCTTCTTGGTGTCTTGCTCACCCGGGTGGCGTTGCTGGTGGCTCTGGCCATGTGGAGCGTAAAGGCGGTGGCGCTCTATGCTCTCGCCTACATGCTGATGCTCATGGTGCTGCGGTTCTTTGATGCCTATCAGCACAACTACGAAATCGTGGTCAACCTGAATGATCCGAATGCGGAGTTGCCCCACAAAGGCGACAAGGCATACGAGCAGGACAATACCTACAGCAACCTGATTTCACGACGTTGGCCGGTACTCAACCTGCTGGTGCTGAACTTCTGCTACCACAATGCGCACCACGCCAAACCGACCATGCCCTGGTACAAGCTGCCAGCGCTTCACAACGAACTGTTCGGTTCACCCTATAACCGCACGGTGGGTCTGAAAGGGCAGATCAAAAGCTATCATCGCAACCGCATTGACGGTATCTACGCAGAAACCTACGGGCAGGTCGAAGTGCCCGAGGCGCTGAGTGATGGAAAGGCCGTTCCGGTTTACGGCCTCAGTTTCCTGACGGCCTTCTGAGGTTACCCTGATGACGGCAAAGCTCTCTGATAAAGCGACCCAGCAAGCGATGATTCCGGCAACCCCCACCGGGAAACAGCGGCAGAAGCGATCGGACTACTGGTTCGACTTCAACCAGTCAATTCCGGCCGGCCAGCGGCTGGTTCTGGGCGCTGCGGGCTGGGCTGCCTTTCTCCTGCTCTGGCAGGTCACCTCGCAGATGGATCTGGCACCGGATCGTCTTTATCCCGGGCCCGCAGCCGTTTTCAGCTCATTGCAGGAGCTGTTTCTGGAAAAAGGCTTCTTCAGCGATGTGGTATCCAGTGTGACCCGCATCGTCATCAGCTTTGCCATTGCCATCGTGATTGCCCTGCCCATCGGCCTGCTGATGGGCTCCTTTGCCCGGGTGGACAGCTTGCTCAATCCGCTGTTGGGTGCCTGGCGCTACCTGCCAGCACCGGCCTTCATCCCCCTTCTGCTGATGTGGCTGGGCACCGGGGACACCCAGAAAATCACCCTGCTGCTGATGGGCGTGGTGTTCTTCCTGGTCATCATGCTGGCTGACGTTACCCGGCAAACCCCCAGGGTACTGATCGAAACCGCCAAAACCCTGGGTGGCGGGCGACGCATCATTCTGTGGACGGTTCTCTTCCGCCACTCACTTCCCGGTTATGTGGATACCTGCAGGCAGATGCTGGCCGTGAGCTGGACCTATCTGGTGATCGCTGAAATCGTCGCTGCAACCGATGGCATAGGCGCCATGATGATGCGGGCCAAACGCTTCGTTCATGTCGATGACATCATGGCGGGCATCGTCACCATTGGCGTACTCGGCCTACTTTTCGACGTGCTTTTCAGGCTGATCTACCGCAAATGCTTCCCCTATCTCGGCCGGGCGCAGTCCTGATGACGGCGCTCCTCCCGGTGTGTTTTCCAACCCAAGAGGTAATACGAAATGGACTGGCTTAAACGTGGTCTCTGTATAGCAATGCTTGCCCTGATTTCGGGAAATGCCCTGTCGGCGGAAACGGTGCGCATGTCACTGTTCTCGTGGCCGGGCTATGGCTTCTGGTTCATCGCCAAGGAGAAAAACCTGGCGCCGGATCTCGATCTTGAAATTACCATTATCGAAGATCCCTACGAGAGCTTCAGCCTGATGTCGGCCGATGCACTGGACGTTACTTCCAGCACCGCGGAGTACGCACCCATTGCCGCAGACAAGGACGTGCCCGTGAAAATGGTGACCTACACCAACCCCTCCTACGGCACCGACAAAATTGTGCTTGCGCCAGGGTTTGAAACGGCAGAGGACCTGAAAGGCGAGTCCGTTGCAGTGCTGGAAGGCGGCCTGACCCAGATCTTCATGGGCATATGGCTGGAAGAAAATGGCGTCAGCATCAATGAAGTTGAATTCACCAACCTCATCATGGACGACGCGGTTGGCGCATTGGTAGGTGGTGACGTCGCCGCTGCTGAATTCTGGGAACCGTTTGGCTCCCAGGCACTGGAGGCACTACCCGGTTCAACCGTCGTTGCCTCCTCGGAAGAGCCGGGCTGGATAGAGACGGCGCTACTGGGCGATGCCATGTACATGAGCGATATGTTTCTTGAGGAAAAACCTGAAACCGCCGCCAAGGTAATGCAGGCATACTTCGATGCCGTGGATTACTGGAAGGAGAACCCCGCCGAGGCGAACAAAATTATTGCCGAAGGCCTGAATTTCCCGATCTCTGATGTCGAGAAAGTGCTGGGTAAAGACGGCGAGATCTACAAAGGCGGCATCTGGATCTTCGACAAAACCCAGGCCGGCAAATACATGGGGCTGGTCGATGGCGAACTGCCCCTGGGGCTGCCGAATGGTCAGATAACAGAGCACTGGGAAACCGTCACCGACTGGTGGGTGAAATTCGGCCTGGTTGACGAACGCCATCCGATGGAAGCCGGCGTGGATATGACGCCACTGAAAACCATCCTCGAATCCGACCAGTAACAGGAGTGAGCGCTATGCTTTCCGCCCAGGGTCTCTCCGTGTCTGCCATTGGTAAAACCTTTCGGTCCGGCGGACAGACCGTCCAGGCGCTTGATGATATTTCGCTGTCATTGCCTGCGGGCAAGGTAGGGGTTCTGCTTGGTCCTTCCGGCTGCGGCAAATCCACCCTGCTGCGTATGGTGGCAGGCCTTGAGAAACCATCGGAGGGCGCCATCACCCTTAACGGCCGGGCTGTCAATCAGCCCGGCCGGGACCGGGGCATGGTGTTCCAGGATTACACCTCCTTCCCCTGGCTGTCCGTCCGCAGCAATGTGGCCTACGGGCTGGAAATCAATGGTGACAGGGACGCCCTCAACGAGGGCACGGTTGACCACTTCATCCGTGCCGTGGGCCTGGAAAAATTTGCAGACGCTTACCCTCACCAGCTCTCCGGCGGTATGCGTCAGCGTGTGGCCATCGCCCGCACGCTGGCCAACTATCCGGAGCTGGTGCTGATGGATGAACCCTTTGGCGCACTCGACCCGGAAACCCGCTGGCAAATGCAGGACCTGTTGCTGAACGTGGTACGCAAAGAGCAAAACACCGTGCTTGTGGTCACTCACGACATCGAGGAAGCCCTGTACCTGGGAGATGTAGTGTTTTTCCTGTCCCGGCATCCAGGGCGGCTGAAAGAGACGATCCACACCGACTTCAAGGCCTTGCTACCCCGGAATGACCGGGAAGCGTTCCTGCAGTCCGAGGACTACCGACGCCTTGAAATTCATATTCGCCGCCTGATGCGCGACGAAGGGCGCGATGCGGCCTGATGGAGAAAGCAAACCGGATGGCAAATGGACTGGCTGCCCGAAAGGAGGGATTCCGGCCCCTGCCCATCGAAGGTTTTGCTGTTCCAGCTCGCTGGCAAGGGGAACAGGTAGTGCTGGTGCCGGCCGGTCCCGAATGGGTGGCTATGGACTATCTGGCGGTCATCGCCAGCCGCAGAAAACTCCGGCATTTGTTTGGCCCCCGGGATACCTGGCCACCAGACGATCTCGACCTGGCAATGGACGAAGCCGACCTGGCATGGCATGCCCGCGAATTCGCAGACCGGCGCTCTTTCGCCTATCACCTGCTGGGGCATGATCAGCAACACTGCCTTGGGTGCCTCTACCTTTATCCCTCAGCCAGTGTCCAACATGACGCCGAAGCCTATTTATGGACACACAGCAGCCTTGATGCAGATCGCGCGCAGCTAATCGAGAGTGAGGTTATTGACTGGGTAATCAGGCAGTGGCCATTCCAAACCATTGCCTGGCCAGGAAGATTCATCCCCTTCGGGCAATGGGAGCTTGCCGGCATACCAAACTACTATGCCAGCACCCGGGGGTCAGAGGATGACCCTGCCTGACCCCCGGCCTTGCTTAAGGACAGTCTTACAACCCACCCCGCAACACGGGTAGCTGTACCGAACCTTCAAGGTTCACGAAAGGCACCAGCGCGTCCCTGGACCAGCTGGCGGGATACTGGGGATGAAAACCATAAACCAGCAGGGCCAGCTCCTCGCCCGGAGACAGGGCCTCAGCCACCCCGACCAGCTCGATAACTGCCTGATCTTTCAGGCCCCTTACCGGTTTGATCTGGTCATCAATCAGCTGCCATCGGCTGTCTCCCTCGGCGCGCTTACCAAGCCCTATGAAGACAATCGGGTCACACCCCGGAGCGTAGGGGTCCAGCTCTGCCTCACAGGACGAACGGCCCGCGAGATCTGAAACCGTCAACCTGGCTGTGGGGATACCCCCGATAACGGCGCCATCGGCACCGGCCTTGCCCAGAAGGAGTGCTGCTGGCGGCTGCGCGGGGGTTGCTGCCGCTTCATAACCGGATGCGACAGGTTCCCCGGTAGCCACTTCCCGCTCAACCACGCTCTCACCCTCCAGTATGCCGCCGTCAGGTTCTGGCGCCGGGAATGTATCCATGGGCACATTAATGGACTCACCATCCCCCAATGACAGGCACACGTTGGAATCGGTGCCATCGAAATAGTCTTCAAGGGGCTTGCCCTGCAGATGATGTTGCAGCCAGTTCAGTGTCGCGTCGGCAATTGAGGTATTACCACAGGCGAATTCACCGGCCGCGCCCTGAAAGCCCGGAATCTCCAGGAGGCCCGCCGTGGGATCCAGATATTCACCGGGTTGCAGCTCATCAGGCGCCTCTACCGGCAGGATGTGCCCCGTCTGGTGGGTCAGCAGACGCACATCTCCACCCATGGATTTCATGCATTCGAAATTGCGCCAGGCTTCATTGAAGTTAAACAGTGTGTCCTTCATACCCTGGGTCAGCAGCACATCGACCGGGGGATACGGCGTGGGCTCGACATCGTAAGCGGGCGGATTGATCTGGTAATTCAGCAAATCCGGGTTATCGGACACGGATACCGGTGCTCCGGTACAACGGTAGGCCGGGCTGTGATAGTAAAAGAAGTCCAGCCCCGCTTCGGGGAAATGGTTCAGTGTTGCCCCCTGGGCCAGAATCTCGCGGATGATCGGATCCAGGCCGTCGTTGCCGTTTCCGGTTGAACCGGCTTCGCCGCCCGCCACCAGAACAAGATCCCAGCCGGTCTTGATCACATTACCGGGATTCAGGCTGTAGCGCAGGTCATGCCAGGTGATGTCCGGCACCAGGGCATCCAGCCTCTGGCGGGGGTCCTGGCCGTGCAACAGAAGCTGGAAGCCGCCACCGTAACTGCCACCAATCGCGCCAACCACCAGGTTGGGATTCAGCTCCTCTGGCAGGTCCGGCTCGTTACGGCGCTGAAGATAATCCAGATTTTCCTCGGCCCAGTCGAGTATCTGAATCAGATCCTCGCCCTCAAACTCGGGGTCCATCACACGAACGGTGCCGGTGCTTTCACCAAAACCCCGTTGATCGATGGAAATCACCGCAAAACCGGCTTCCCGATAATTCTCGAAACCGTCAGTAGAACGCGAGCCACCAAAACCATGGCCCTGCAGGACCAGCGGATGGCCCAGCTCACAGTCGATACCACCGATGGGTTCTAGCACCTGAAACGAAATGGTTTCGCCACTGGCGGAGTCCAGCGTAACCGGATAGCTGCGCCCGCCTTCCGTCGGCGTATCCGCAGAGCAGGATACAGGCACGGTTTCGGGGATATTGCACTGGGGAGCATCGCCGTTACCGGGATTGTCACAAGCTCGCTCCCGGGATGAATCACCAGCATTGGCAGACTGGCCAGACGCTGAACCGTCAGAGCCCAGGTCAACACAACCTGCTACCAGCAATGCCAGCACCAGGCATACCAGTGGCCGACGGCAAACGAAAGGGCGTAACGTGTAAGGCATGGTGGTTGTCCTTGTTGTTATGGTTCGGAAACTCACCGAACTACACGGGACAACCGTACGATCTGTTCGTTATTTCCTGGAAACAGGCCCGAAAAGACATAAACTCCTGCAACTGAACCACAGTGATACGGGTCTGCGCCCATGGGGCTATGAGGCCGAATCCGGGAGGTAACGCTCCCGCGTGCCCATCAGGTGGTCGAACCATGGGCGGGTAACACACCAGTTGGCGTTGGGATTTGGCCCCATATGGTGATCATAATGCCAGGGCAGGTGCTCCTTCGCCCATTCCGGGTCCAGGTGGGACTTGCGGTGAACACGGTAATAATTCCAGGCACAGTAGTACAACGTACCCACAAAAAACGGCGCAACCGGCAGCAACGGTGTTACCACAACTGCCCCTGCCACCAGGCTGGCCACTTCCTTGCCCTGGGCATGAAACCCCAGGGGTGAGCGGTTATAGGCCGGATCATGGAACTGATTTCTGCGCACGTCCCGGTGATGCTCGTGCCAGTGAAAGCGCCAGAAACTGTTGCGGTTTCGCCCCAGGCCATGCAGTACATACCTGTGAGTAGCCCACTCCACGGCATTGGCGGTGAGCAATCCCAACGGAATACCAATCATGACAACCTCCGGTCAGACTTTAACTGTGGCTTCAGACTACCCTGCCCTTCGCCCCGACGTCCTGTCATCCGAAGCCCCATAAACTGGCCACGAAAAACAATTGGTGGTGCTCTGTAACGGCTATAGTAGTGCTATGAACCATCCTCAGACCGAGCCATGGCTCACCCTGCCTGCCAGTGTGGCCAGGGCCTATATCGACGCGCTACAGAATCTCCTGGAACAGGCCGGGTTCCCTGTCCACCAGTGGTTGGCCGACGCCTGTCTTGAATCGAAGCAGGCCAAGCATCAGGAGCGCCTTCCTCTCTACCATGCCCTCTCGCTCTGGCAGCAGGCCGAACGGGAGGCGCAGACGCCATTATTGGGCCTACAACTGGGCCAGGCCCTGCAACCCCGGGACTTTCCCATTCTGGGCCAGGCGGCTTTAAGTGCTGACACTCTCCGGGACGCGATTCGCCGCTTACAGGAATTTGAACCGCTGATCTGGGATATTGGCCTGTGCCACCTGGAAACTGATGGACAAAATACCAACCTGGTACTTAATCCCCGCCACATCTCGCTGGTTCCACGGGGCATTATTGAGCTGGCAGTCAGTGGCTGGCTGCAGGTCGGGCGAATACTGCTGCCCGGGCACCAGGACGTTACTGTACGCTTCAGCCATCATCCGCTGACTGATGAAAACCTTTACCGACAATGCCTGAGTACCGATGTGACCTTCGGGCAACCAATCAACGGCCTGACCTTCCCGACATCCTGGCTCGACACTCCATTACCAGGCCGGGACGGACATCTTCAGGCCCTCCTGCAACACCAGGGTCAGAAACTTCTGGCCAACTACCACCGTGATCTGAACCTGCCCAATGAAGTGAGGGCCCGGATCTGCCAAGGACTTCTGGAAGGCCCGGTGGATCCCTCTGACACCGCCCGGGACCTGGGTTTCAGTACCCGCAGCCTCCGGCGCAAGCTGGCTGCTCGCAATACCAGCTGGCGGTTGCTCTATGAGGAAGTACGCCGGGACCTGGCCATGCTGTGACTCCGGCAGCCGGAAGCGAGCCTGACAGATATAGGGCTGCTGCTACAGTTTGCCGACCAGAGCGCATTCAACCATGCCTTCCGACGCTGGACGGACCAGACCCCCGGCCAGTACCGCAGTAGGGGTCAGGCTCTTCAGGCATGTTTAAAATTGTAATCCCTCTCCGCCATCGCAGCCTCCGACAACTTGGTCCGCATTCACCACGCGGCCAAAAAGGTTCGTAAAACCATAAGGTTAAGCAGGACGTCGCGCCTACCCGACACGTAACCTTACATCTCAACGTGTTTCCTTCCGTAAGCGCCAATTTCCTGACGAAATCTGTCCGGAAAACCAGAGCTATTCCTCATATAACCAAAAATCGCCGCTGTATGATTTGCTCAAATTCGTCAAAAATTTGGTGCAAAAAATGTCATATTGCGGCAATAAAATATCGAAGCATGGACTGCTGATGATTTCTGCGGTGGCCCTGCTCTCGGGCTGCGGTCTGGACATTACCTCTGAAGACAGCAACGCAACGGCGCAGTCCGCGGGCACAGATGAGCCGACTGTCGAGATCGCCGGTGCTGCCATGAAAGGTGTTATCCAACAGGGCCTGGTAACGGCCAACCGTCTGATCTCCTACAAAGACGGTAACTACTCCCCACAAAGAGAGGCAGCAAAACCGGTACTGACCGACGACGACGGCAGTTATACCTGGCAGTTGCGCGGCAAGGCGGATAGCTGGGCCCTGGTAGAACTGCAGGCAGACGGAAACACCCGTATGATTTGCGACGTGGTACCCCAGTGTCTACAGAGTGACGCCGAACCGGTTGCCTTCGGCCAACCCATGGGGCTGGACAGCAGCTTCAGCCTGCTCGGAGCCGGCGACCTGCAACTGGAAACCGTTAACCTGACCCCGTTGACTCACCTGGCGGTAACCCTGGCTGAACGCAGCCCCAATGGGCTTTCTCCGGAAGCCATCTCCGGCGCCTATGAAAAAGTGGAGGGCTGGTTTGGCCTGACAGCCGGCTCCCTGCGCCTGACTCCACCGGACCTGACCCGGCTGGATGACGCCGGCAGTGTGTCTGCAGATGCCTTGCAGGTGGCTATCGCCAATGCCGCTTTCCTTGCACTGGTGAACGAAAATACCCAATGGGACACCATTTCCGATGTACTGAACAACGTCGCCACCCAGATCAGTGCAACCGGGCAGATCAGCCTGATGGGTGATGGCGAGAACGTAGCTCTGGCAGATCTCGTTACCGTGGCTGCGGTACAGGCCTCCGAAATTCAGGCCACCGTGGATTCGAGCATCATCAGCCAGCGACTGGCGGTGGTGGAGCACCGCAACGTGCAGCATTTCAAGACCATTGCAGATGTCTACGAGGACAGCGATACCAGCCTTGCAGACACAGACACAGACACAGACACAGACACAGACACAGACACAGACAGCACAGTTTCCGACCCCACGGACGATACGACGAGTGATAACACCGGCGACACCGAACTGGCTGACGAAACCGAAGATACCACAACCACAGACGGTAGCAGCGAAGACACCGTCGCCGACACGGACACGGACTCTGAAACCACCACGGAAGAGACCATTCCGGCCAATGCGGCACTGCTGAGCTGGACCGCACCTCTCACCCGCGAAAACGGTGAAAGCCTGTCCATGGGCGAGATCGCCGGCTTTGAAGTGGTCTACGGTACCAGCGAAGAGGCCCTGGACCAGAGCATCGCCATTGGCGATGCCTCAATTGACGAACTGCTGGTGGATGAGCTCACCGAAGGTACCTGGTACTTCGCCATCCGCACCCTTGATACCGACGGCAACCGCAGCCGGCTGTCCGAGGTTGTGAACAAGCAGATATAAAGCAGTGTCACGGGCCGGCAATTACTTCTTGCCCAAAAACCGCGGTGGCTCAATATTCTGTTGATGCATCCAGCGATAGATTGTCGGCCGTGACACGCCATAAGCCCGGGCCACTTCGGATACATTCCACTGGTGCTTTATGAGCGCCGCCAGAAATGGATTGCCATCCTCGTGCTCAGCGACTGATGCGGAGTCTGCCGAGGTTGTCGCGTGATTACAGAGACATTCCTCCGGCAGGTCATTGACCGTAATCTGGCCGTTATCACAGGTGGCCTCGGCAAAGGCGAGCGCATTAACAAGCTGGCGGATATTGCCTGGCCAATCATAGGCAAGCAATGCACTCATCGCATCGGCCCGGATGCGGACATCAGGTAATTCACCCCGGGCTATCAGGTTCTTGAGTACGCGGTTAATCACATGTTGGCGATCGGCTCTCTCACCGAGGGACGGCAAGCGGAGGGTTGCGCCATTCAAACGGTAGTAGAGATCAGCCCGGAAACCACCACTCTCAATCAGTTGGCCGAGATCCTGATGGGTGGCAGCTATCACACGGCAATTCACCTTAACGGGCCTGTCTGCACCAACCGGCAGAATCTCACCTTCGGCCAGAACACGCAGCAATCGCGTCTGCAGCTGCAACGGCATATCCCCGATCTCATCCAGGAATAATGTGCCACCATCGGCCTGCTGGATCATCCCGCGCATCCCCTTGGCACGCGCACCGGTAAACGCACCCGCTACATAGCCGAAAAGCTCACTTTCAATCAGTGACTCGGGAATGGCAGCGCAGTTTACCGCCACAAACGCTCTGCGGGAGCGATGGCTGGAATCGTGTATCGCCCGCGCAAGAACTTCCTTGCCAGTGCCGGTCTCACCGCGAATAAGCAAGCCGACATCTCTGTTCCTGAGACGCTTGGCAAGCCCGAGGGTTCGCCGCATTACCGGATCGTCTGCAGCAAGGGAGTCCAGTTCCGGCACTGACTCATCAGCGGAAAGAGCCTCTGAAGACGGCGCCGCAGAGGATCTGACCCGGGGCAGGATAAGCGCCGCGAAATAGGTATTCCCGGTATGGCAGTGCCTGAAAGCTTTTACCTGGTCATCATGATCGTAAGGGATGCTCCATATATCCCTCAGTTCACATTCGAACAGGCTGGTGATATCCGGCCCGGGCGCAGCGCCTTTGTCGGCACCTGTGCTCTCCATAAGCGAGCGCCCGGCTGTGTTGGCAGCCTCTACGCAGCCATCGTCGTCAATGGCGAACAGAAACTGCCCATTGACCTGAACAAACTCACGCGAGGCGTCGCAGCGGAATATCGTCTGATTACGGTATCGGCGCAGAAAATAGGCATCCTCGATCATCCGGGCATAGAGTTGCGTCAGATGTAATGCAAAAGTCTGGCTACTGCGCGGATCGGGCGAATCCAGAGCGGATATATCCAGAACCGCCAGCAGATTGCCAAGGGGGTCCAGAATGGGTGCTGCAGTGCAGGTCAGACTGATATGGCTTGCGTCGAAGTGATCGACCCGGTGACAGGTAAGTGGCTGCTGCTCCTGAATACAGGTGCCCACAGCACAGGTACCGGCATATTGTTCACTCCAGTCTGCACCCAGGTATAAACCGGCTTTGCGCAAACGCTGGTCATGGCGACGATCACCCAGATATTGCACAGTAATGCCACGGTGGTCCGTCAACAGCAGCACATAACCCAGATTGGCGATGTTCATGTACAGCTGTTCGACACCAGCCCTGGCCACATTGAGAAACTCATCCACCGAGTCCTGATGCTCTCTCAGGGTTTGCTGGGTGACGATCCGCGCACTGCGCGGCTGGCTCGGGTCCAGGCCATACTCGTTAATACAGCGCTTCCAGGAACGACCAATGAGTTCAGACCCGGGTGGTAAAGTCGAAGACGAGTGATCGTCTGTAAAACTCAGAACCGCGTCAATGTGGCGCCGCTTTGCCAGTTGCATAGTCATGCCAAGCTCCTGCATCGCTCTGATATTGTTTTTGTCATCCACGAGAGATACTGCTGCATCGCATTGACAGCTTATACCTGATGGCCCGATATCAACATCCTTCTTTAGTGCCCTACCGGGCATTACACCTGTCACACCCCCGCACCCCGAGGCATGACAGGTGTAATGCGAACAGGCCGCGCCGGAACCCTCAAGCCGCTCTCTATCGCCACCCGAAATAGCCAGAATTCCCGATTTTTCAGCATCTTGAGCACACGAAATCAATCCACAAACAAAGCTGGCACAACAACTGCTCCGTCTGGATTGAAGGATTCATTCCTGTACTGGGTGCCTTGGGCGCCCAACCAACAAAAACAATGCACATCCGGAGAAACGTAATGAGCCAAACAGAGTTCACACCCACCCAACAAGTCCAGCAATGGCTCGACGGGTTCAATCAGGCCCTGCAATCCAGTGACCCCGGCCAGGCTGCGGAGCTATTTGAAACGGACGGTTTCTGGCGGGATCTCGTTGCCATGACCTGGAATATCAAGACAGTGGAAGGTCGGGATGGCATCCGTGACATGCTTGAGCACACCGCAGAGCATGCGCGTCCCGGTAACTGGAAGGTTGCTGAAGAAGCCACCGAGCAGGATGGCGTTACCGAGGCCTGGATAACCTTCGAGACCAGAGACGCCCTTGGGAAAGGCCATGTTCGCCTGCGCGACGGTGCAGCCTGGACTCTGCTGACTACAATGCAGGAGCTGAAAGAATTTCCCGAGAAACGCAATTTCCTGCGGCCAAAGGGAGCAAAACACGGCGCCACGAAATCACGACAGACATGGCTGGAGGCAAGGCAGGAGGAAGAACGTGAACTGGGATACAGCCGCCAACCCTACTGCGTAATCATCGGTGGCGGTCAGGGCGGTATTGGCCTGGCAGCGCGTCTGCGGCAACTGGATGTGCCAACAATCGTTGTCGAGCGTAACCCGAAGGCCGGCGATTCCTGGCGCAACCGTTACAAATCACTTTGCCTGCACGATCCGGTCTGGTACGACCACATGCCCTATCTGCCATTCCCGGACCACTGGCCCGTTTTCGCGCCAAAAGACAAAATTGGTGACTGGCTCGAGATGTACACCAAAATCATGGAGCTGAATTACTGGAGCTCTACCGAGTGCACCGGTGCCCGCTATGATGAAGCCGGCAAGGAATGGGTCGTTGATGTGGTCCGGGACGGTGAAAAGGTCACCCTGCGCCCCAAACAGCTGGTTCTGGCTACCGGCATGTCAGGCATTCCCAATATTCCCGACATTCCGGGAATGGACAGCTTCGAGGGTGAGCAGCATCACTCAAGCAAGCACCCGGGCGGGGCTGCCTACAAGGGCAAGAAATGTGTGGTTCTGGGCGCCAACAACTCTGCTCACGACATCTGTGCGGCACTCTGGGAGAATGACGCCGATGTCACCATGATTCAGCGCTCCTCCACCCACATCATCAAATCAGACACACTGATGGATCTGGTGCTTGGCCCCCTGTATTCGGAGGAAGCTGTACAGAACGGAATGACAACCGAGAAGGCGGACCTGACCTTCGCATCGGTTCCATTCAAAATCATGCCAGACATGCACATACCGGTTTATGAACAGGTGGCCGAGCAGGATGCGGATTTCTATCGCCGCCTTGAACGTGCGGGCTTCATGCTGGATTTTGGTGACGACGGCTCCGGCCTGTTCATGAAATATCTGCGCCGCGGCTCCGGCTATTACATTGACGTGGGCGCCTCTGAACTGGTTGCCCAGGGCGAGATAAAACTCAAGAGCGGTGTCAGCATTGAACGCATTAACCCCCGGTCTGTCACTCTAACCGATGGAACGGAACTGCCGGCGGACCTGATCGTCTACGCCACCGGTTTCGGATCCATGAACGGCTGGGCAGCACGGATCATCTCCCAGGAGGTTGCGGACAAAGTCGGGAAGTGCTGGGGCATGGGTTCCGACACCACCAAGGATCCCGGCCCCTGGGAAGGTGAGCTGAGGAACATGTGGAAACCGACTCGACAAGAAGCGCTCTGGTTCCACGGCGGAAACCTGCACCAGTCGCGTCACTATTCGCTGTACCTGGCACTACAGCTCAAGGCCCGGAAAGAGGGCATCGACACACCGGTCTATGGCATGGAGGAGGTTCACCACCTGTCCTGACCCGGGTAGTGCTGCCCGATGCCTCGTTCCCGAGGCTCGGGCAGCCTGCACTGATCCTGCAAAGACATGAACCGGGTGAATTGACTTCTAAAACCTCAACTCTGATTACGACGGGACAGCTTCAGTTCAAGCCTTGCCTTGAAACCTTTTCTCGAGGAAACCGGGATAAAATAGCTTTCCCCTTCCTGGTCGGCTTTACGGCCGTCGCCGTCGCCCTGGTTCTCGTCCGCCAGGATATACCTGACTGACCAACCACCATCAGGCTGCGGGGTCAGCCGCAGCACAATGGTGTCCCGGAACAGGTACTCGCCCGGTATCCTGTCCTCGAACCACAGCTTGCCATCAATCAGGTAATCGGTGGGTGAAACCGCCAGCTCCACGGCCATGACCAGCGTACGGCCCCGCTCCACCGTTATTCGCGAACTGTCCAGGAAGGTCGAAAACAGAACCGGTGACCGGGGAGCGCTGATGCCAAGCTCATTCGGCCTGAACATCTCGTCAAACTTGCGCAGCACCGCGCTGAAGGTTTCACGACGCCTTTCGGTAAGCCGGTAATTACCGGCCCCACGCGGTGAAACCGTGGCTTCAAAGTAGTAGGACGCGCGAACCTGTTTGCCCGCTGCCCTCGCCTCTTCCACCTTTCCGGGAAGAGGAACCTCTTCCACCTCCAGAATGCCATCAACGCGAACATCTCCGAACAGAAAGCGAACCAGGTTCTGATAGCCCTCTTCCGAATTCACAATTCCGTAGGGCCCGCTATGACTGCGATAGACAAAAGCCCGTGGCGCACCCTTGACGGTTGCATTCTCGATGGCCACCAGACCATCGCTCATCTCTCCGGCCAATCGACGGGACAGCCCGCCGGCGGCTTCGTAATCCTTGTGATTGGTGCCCACGAGGCAAAAGAAATCATCCGGTTCGAATTTGCCCTCCAGTGAATTGACACTCCTGGGCTTGCCGCTCATACCAAGATATTGCGCCATTACCTTGCGGTTAAAATTATTGATGTCCCAGAGACTTAAAAAGGCGGGTACGTTCAGGCCTATCATATCGATGCCATTGTGGGGCGTGGCATAGGTAAACACCCGCGCGATCGAACTCCGCACACGGCCACTGGCAACACTCTCGTTCTGCAGAAGACAGCGGACAATCAAACCACCCATGGAATGGGCAACAAGGTGCACCCGGAACTCACTGTCGCTGACAACCTGGTTGCCCACCAGGTCTTTACGGATATTCTCCACAAGTTTTCCCAGGCGCCGGGCTGCAGCCATGATGGAAAGCGCATCTCCGTCACCAAACTCCTTGTCTGCCTGATCGTAATAGCGGTAGATAACCACGGTTTTCAGGCCAATGGAACGATCCAGTTCCGCGCCCTCGGAGAAGGCATCGGTGTATCCGTAGTCCTTCATCAGGCGAACCAGGGGCGACTCGAAGATCTGCTTCTGAACCTTGCCGTCCCATGACTGCCTCACCCGGGTCGCTCCGAGGTTGAACCCCATGTGGGGTTTATCAACCGCATCGGCAACCTCCCCTGGCGTCATCGCGTATCCACGGACATAAATAATCGGATAAACATTATCCTGTGGCACCTTGCGCCTCCTCCCTGAAAGCCTGGTTTCTGGTGTATTCAGGAAGCGAAATTCATTCCAGAAACCTGAATACCCAAGGGAAATAGAGCGCAGTGAGAAGCAGGAAGAGCCGGGTAACAGCGAGTAGTAAAAAAGGCTGACGGTGCTGCGAATAGTATGTGGACCCTGCCCTGCTGATCAGGGAAATCAGTTTGCGCCACTTTCCTGCTCTTCCCGTAGCTTGGCACGGACATTCATCAGCACGTGGCCATACCGGTTATTGCCCCGGCGGTCACGGCCACAGCCCCAGAAATAATCAAAGTTGCTGTTCTCTACGATCTTCTGGTCGCCGGTATCAAGCAGCGCCTCCGCCAGGTTGGAGTAGGTCCGGCAGCGCACATAGATACCCCGTGTCATCACGGTTTCACGGACCTGTTTCCAGTCCTTGCGCAGGCCCTTTCCGCGTTTGCGCCCCAGTTTCCTCGCCTGGGCCGGTGTTGCTGCTGCCCTGACCTTTTCCTGCCAGGTTGCATCCGTGAATTTCATGCACTGAAAGTAGTGTTCCACAGTGGGCCATACCTTGCCTTCCAGCTCAAAGCTGAAGGCTGCGTAGGTTCCCAGAGGATTTTCTGGATCGGATCGTGAAATGAACAGATCATTCTCGCCGCTGTCGGCCGGAAAAAGAGACATAGTTGCGATCGCCCAAGGAGTTAAGCAGGCAGTTTAACCAAACTGGAGACACAACAACAAAGCGTCTTTGTGGTCTATCCTTGTGTGACGTTGTTCTAGGTTTTCCAACCTTCAAGTCACTCATCAGGAGGATGTTAATGACCTTACCCACGCCATTGACTGCGGAACAGGTCTATCACCAGTGCCCGCTCGACAAGCTGGATTTCGACACCACGGATTCGCTGGAGGACCTGGACCTGCCCTGCGGCCAGGAGCGCGTACTAAGATCCCTTGAGTTCGGTGCCAGCATGCAGGCCGCCGGTTTCAACCTGTTTGTCCTGGGGCCGTCCGGTGCGGGCAAGCACGAGCTGGTCGAGCAGTTTCTGGCCAAACATGCCGAGGGGCAGCCGGTGCCTTCGGACTGGTGCCATGTCCACAATTTCGAATTCTCGGACAGGCCCGTGGCCATTCGCCTCACAGCCGGCGAGGGGCGCCAGTTCAAGAAAGACATGAATGATCTTTCCGGCGAGCTGCGCACAGCGATACCCGCGACCTTCGAAAGTGAGGAATATCAGGCACGCCTGCAGGAACTGCAGGAAGAAATGACAAAGCGCCAGCATCAGGGCCTGTTTGATATCCAGGAAGAAGCCAACGCCAATAACATCGCCATGATAACGACGCCGGCGGGCTTTACCTTTGCACCGATGCGCAATGGCGAGGTTATTGACCCTGAGGAATACAAGAAATTCTCGGATGAAGAAAAAGCGCTTGTGGAGTCCAAGGTAGAAGATCTCCAGAAGAAGCTGCAGCAGACCATTCAACAGATCCCCCGTTTACGCAAGGAAGTTCGCGAGCGGGTTCATGCACTCAATGAAGAAATGGTTCAGCTCACCCTGGGCGGCCCGATTGGCGAACTTCGTGAGAAATGGCGACACCAGCCCGCGGTTGTGGAATACCTGGATGCCATCCGTGAGGATGTGGTGGAACATGCGGAAGCCTTCCAGGACACCGAAAACGGCCCACCCAGTGGTCTGCTGGGCCGCTACAAAGTCAATTTGCTGGTGGATAATGCGGAAACCACCGGGGCACCTGTCATTTATGAGGACCTGCCGAATCATCAGCATCTGGCGGGTCAGATTGAGCACCGGGCCCGGCAGGGCACACTGTACACCGATTTCACGCTGATCAGGGGCGGCTCTGCTCATCGCGCCAACGGTGGCTACCTGATCATTGATGCCCGCCGGATACTGAGCCAGCCAATGGCATGGGAAAGCCTGAAGCGCATCCTGTTTTCCGGCGAGATCCGGATCGAATCCCTGGAACGCCTGTATGGGCTGGCAAGCACCATGAGCCTGCAGCCAGAGCCCATTCCGGTCTCGGTTAAAGTCGTGCTACTGGGCGACCGTATGCTGTATTACCTGCTGTCCCACTACGACCCTGACTTCCTCGACCTGTTCAAGGTCGAGGCTGACTTCGAGGACGATATGGACCGGGATGACGATAGCTATGGGCTCTATGCACGCATGATTGCCACTATGGCACGGAGGCTGAAATGCCGGCCACTGGGCCGGACCGCGGTGGCAAGGCTGATAGAGCAGGCAAGCCGCCTGGCGATGGATCAGCGCAAACTGACGGCCCACGACCGGGTTCTGAGGGACCTGGTCAGCGAAGCCGATCATTGGGCTGACCGGGCAGGCACAGCCACCATCGAGCAGGAGCATGTCCAACAGGCAATCGATGAACGGGAATTCCGGGCCAGCCGGATTCGCGAGCGGAGCCGTGAGCAGATTGCCAGGGGCGTAGTGATGATTGCTACCGAAGGTGAAACCATGGGCCAGGTGAACGGGCTCTCGGTGCTCAAGCTCGGGGCATCAATGTTTGGCCAGCCAACCCGCATCACGGCCACCGCCCGGCCGGGGAAAGGCCAGGTTGTGGACATCGAACGGGAAGCGAAGCTGGGCGGCCCGATTCACAGCAAGGCTGTCATGATTCTCTCCCGCTTTCTGGCCAACCGGTATGCCGGCGATGGCGAGCTGTCCCTGTCGGCCAGCCTGGCTTTTGAGCAATCCTACGGGGGTGTGGAAGGCGATTCCGCCTCCGTCGCAGAAACCTGCGTTCTGCTGTCGGCAATCAGCCGGCTGCCGCTGCGCCAGTCCTTTGCCGTCACCGGCTCGATGAACCAGCATGGAGAAGTTCAGGCGGTGGGTGGTGTCAACGAGAAAATCGAGGGCTTTTTTGAGGTTTGCCGTGAAGCCGGCCAGGTTCGCGGTCAGGGCGTCATACTGCCCGCCAGCAATGTCGAACACCTGATGCTCAACTCGGATGTTCGCCAGGCCATCACCGATGGTGAATTCAGTATCTTCCCGGTGTCGCATATCAATCAGGCGATTGAACTTCTGGCGGGCAAGGAAGCCGGCGAACCGGACGAGAACGGTGTGTTCCCCGAAGGATCCTTTAACCGGGTTGTTGCGGACCGCCTGACAAAGTTCGGGGAAATCAGCAAAAAGCGGGACGACCATGACGAACATAGTGACGGCAATGGAGACGCTGGTCGTGACTGATATGGAAAAGCGCGAACAACAGAGCGCCTCGCGGGGACGTGTTCTGGTGCTCATCGACGGTTCACGGATGAGCTATGCCGCTCTCGAGGCTGCCGCAGACATTGCCGGCAAACGGGGTGCAGACATCCTGGGAGTGTATGTTGAGGAACTGAACCTGCTGCGCAGCGCGGGGTATGGTTTTGCCCGGGAGGTCGGCTCCGCCTCCGGAATCAGCCGGCCGCTGGACCCCGGCCTGCTGGAGCAACGCATGCGACGGCTGGCAGATCAGGCACGTGCGGCGCTTGCCAGGGCTGTAAAGCAGCGCGGAGGCAAAGCGGCTCTCAGTATTGCCCGGGGCCGTGTGGTTGAAGAGGTTCTGGCACTGGCCGGCCCGGATGATCTACTGGTGCTCGGGCGCGCCGGCTGGTCTTCCACGGCCGGAACCCGGCTGGGCTCCACGGCGCGGGGGCTGGTCCTGCAGTCACCGGCGCGGGTTTTGCTCTGGTGCCAACCGAAACCGCCCCACCAGAACCGGATCGTTGTTTTCCTGAATGATCACGATGAAGCAAATCACCGGGCGGCACTGGCTGCGGCCGAGATCTCCCGGCACGATCAGCAGCCAGTGACGATCATCCTGGGGGCTGACGGCGAGCCAGCTGGCGATCAGCTGGACGCGATCAGGCAGGATCTCGACGTGCTCGGGGCCGGCACACGATTGCGGGTCCTGGCGGATTCAAACCCCCTCAGCATAGCCCGGATGCTCCGGGAGGAACGCGCCTCGCAGCTGGTCATCAGCCGTGAGAGCGCACTCTTTCACGAGCCGGGGGCAGATCGGCTGTTGGCCGCACTCAGCCTTCCCGTTACCGTTACGCCATGACCCTGCTGCCCGAAGTTGACCGCCTCCAACAGACCGCGCAGACTGGGCCTGTAGCCCATAGATAGCGCACGTGCACCCAATGACCGCAAACGTAAAAACACGGATCCTGTTCAACTCCAGACGGCTCAGCGTATATCTGGTTCGGTATCCTCAGGGCCACAAGGTAGTGCCTCACGTGGACATGGTTTCAGAAGGCCGGCTCTACAAATTGAACTGCGTTCTGAAAAAGCCCACGGCCGGTGGCGAGTTCATCTGCGAGAAGAATATTTTCAACCTGTTCGGGCGGGTCTACCTTTTTCGCCCGGACCTGTATCAGCACAGGGTTTCAAGGATTGAGCGCGGAAACCGGTGGCTGCTGAGTTTCGCACTGACCAGAACGTCAGCCTGAATGCCATGGCTGCGCCATCCACACACGAAGGACCGATGCCTGGAAGGCATTGGGTGTTTCCTGTTGCGGCGCTTCTGGCTGCCACTCTCACCCTGCCCACTACCGTTCAGGCCTCAGATGACTTCTACCTGCAGTACCGCCAGTGGCAGCCCTACGACTGGCCGGAAGACGTGCCAGCGGCCAACGATGTAAGCCGTTCCCAGCGTGGCATGGGCTGGCGACAGCAAAGCGCTGTGGGCTCCATCGGTATTGACTACGATTATCAACCGCTGCGCATACGCACAGGCGAACCGGCGCACAACGGCCACCTGCATCGGTTAACCTTCGGAGGCCATTGGCGGCATGGGCTTTACCGCGTGCAAGCGCGTGCAGGCGTTGCCGGCACCTCCAATATGTTCAAGCATCAGGCCTTTCACGATGATGTGGTGAACGGCCGCGCGGCAATATTCCGGGCAACCGGTGAAGGCTCGCCTTTGAGCCTCGGAGTTGGTGGCGATCATCGCTTTGGCTCTTTCCAATGGTTGCCAAGGGTGCGTTGGGAGCATGCGAGTGACAGCGGCCACTGGCTGCTGGATCTGCCTGTTCTGGTGCAATGGCAAAGCCCCGGTGAACAATGGGGGCTTCGAGTGGAACGCAAGGGGGATCGCTGGGCCACCCTTGACGGGGCCAGGGACATCGAAAGCGCGCTCTATCTGCGCGAATGGAGAGCAGAGCTGAGCTACCGGGTCAGCCCGGGTGAAGGCCGGTGGCCCGCAGTGGAACTGGGGCTTGGGGCCAGTGTGGATACCCGCGTGCAGTATCGGGATCTGGCCGAGGGGACGCTGGACCAACGCCTCGGCGACGCTCTACTGGGGAGCCTGAGGCTGGGCTGGTAGCTTTGTCCTGACGGATGACAGAAAGTCATTGCCCCCCCACATGGCAGGCAAGCGGTCCCCGGCAGAGATTACAGTTCTGCCAAGGCCTCAGACACCGGCCTCTCGCCGGACACTACATCGAAAACCCGGTTGTCGGCAGTATCCGAATCCAGTACCGCCAGCAGCACACGGGCAACATCCTGCCGCGGAATCTTGCCGAAGGCGTCCAGCTTCTCTCTCAGCAAAACCTTGCCCGTACCTTCGTCATTGGTCAGTTGCCCCGGGCGAACAATGGTGTAATTCAGACCGCTGGCCTTGAGATGCTCATCGGCGTTGTGTTTGGCCCACAGGTAATGGCGTAGTTTTTCCGGACCCTTGTCCGGCTCCTCCGCACGCATGCTGCTCACCATGATAAAGCGTTTTATGCCCATGGCCCTTGCTGTGTCCATCAACCGGACAGCGCCGTCCTGGTCCACGTCGATGGTTTTATCCGGCCCGGTGTGGGGGCCTGAGCCGGCAGTAAAAATGACCACATCGCAGCCTTTCATGGCCTCGCTGCAGTCCTGCTCCAGGTCGCCAAGTACGGTTTCCGTAGCACCCAACTGCTGCAATTCCGGGCCCTGATCGGGATGCCGGATCAACGCCCGTGCTTCATGATCGCTTTCTGCCATTTCCCGCAACAGGTGTTGCCCGATTTGCCCGTTCGCTCCTGCAATAAATACATGCATGGCGGATCTCCTGGTTAGTTTTCTGGCTTGAACACCTCTTATACCTGAGCCTGCTGCAGACACAATTCAAGGCACCAGCGACCGGAATATCACTTAACCCGCCAACGCCGCCCGTACCTTCTTGCTCAGATGGCCCATATCGACCCGGCCAAGCACCTGGGGTTTTAGCTCGTTCATCACGCGGCCCATGTCCTGCATTCCCTGGGCGTCGGTTGCGCTGATTGCGATTCGGATCAGCCCGTCCAGATCATCCTCGTTCAGGGCGGCGGGCATGAACTCCTCGATGATTACCATTTCCGCCCGCTCCTTGTCACCCAGCTCCTCCCGACCGGCCTCATCGTACTGGCTGGCGGCGTCGCGGCGCTGCTTCAACATTTTGTCCAGCACCTTCAGAACGTCCTCGTCATCCAGCTCCCGGCGTTCATCAATCTCGATCTGTTTAACCGCGGACTGAGCCATGCGCAAGGTCACAAGACGGGTTTTGTCCTTGTTTCGCATCGCATCCTTAACCGCATTGTTCAGTTGTTCCTTGAGTGATAGTTCCGCCATACTCAACCTCTGTTAACATTGATTAGAAGCTTCCCCTCAGTAATATCATCGGGCCCTCATGCATGAAACTCAATCCCTTTAATACCCGCATCGGCCTGGCCCTCGGGGGCGGCGCCGCCAAAGGCATTGCCCACATCGGTGCCCTGAAGGCTTTCGAGGAAGAACAGATTCAGGTGCATTATATTTCGGGTACCAGCGTGGGCGCACTGGTCGCCAGTTATTTCGCCTTTGGCCGCCCGGCCGAGTCCATACTTTCCATCTGCTCGACCCTGAACCTGTCCAGGATTATTAACTTCACCCTGGAGCGTGGCGGCCTGTTCAGTACCAATGCCATCCGGGAAATGATCCACCGGGACCTTGGGGATTGTCGCATCGAGGATGCCGACATCCCCCTTGCCATTTGCGCCACGGATATCGAAACCGGTGAACAACTGGTATTCAGGGAAGGTAATCTGGCGGACGCGGTATGTGCATCCATGGCAGTGCCCGGCCTGTTTGTACCGGTGGAAGTGGACGGGAGAATCCTGGTTGATGGCGGGCTGGTTGAAAACGTCCCGATTTCGCCGCTGGAGAAAATGGGCGCCGGTATTATCGTGGCCGTTGACCTGAGCCATGTCACCCGGTACCCGAAGCCCAGGGATACGTTTGATGTGATTACCAACGCCATTAACATTGGCATCGACTTCAACACCCGCAAACAGCTAAAAAAGGCGGATATAGCGGTACCACTGGATCTGAGCGCCTACAGCCTCACCAACAATGCCGACCGGGTGGATGAGCTCTTTCTGGAAGGCTACCACCCCATGAAGAAAAAGCTTCGCCAGGTGCTCTGGTACAAGCGAATGAATATCCTCATCTATCTTCGCAAGGCAGCCTGGAAGCTGTTACCCCTCAAGGTACCCGAGATTATCAAAGACCTTAAACACCACGTCTTTGCGGCCCGCAAGCGAAGCTAGCCGGCAGATCAGAGCCTGGCTAGCTTCAGATACTGGCTGGCGGACGCCTCTCCTCCCGGAAAGTTATTTGCCCGGCTACTCCACCGTGATGGTGATTTTCTCGGACATAACGGGTGGCTCATGGGGTACGTGCAGGTGATCCCCCACCAGTAATTGCAAGGTATGCTCGCCCGGCTCCAACTCCAGAGTGGTCTGGGTTTGCCCGCCGCCAAAATGAATATGGTGCTCATCTGCCGGAATCGGTTCGTCCATTGCCGGCATTTCGTCCACATCCACCAGCAGGTGATGGTGCCCAGTGCCCTCTCGTTCCACACCCGCTGGTGCCACTCCCATACCCTCCAGGCCGTACCTCACGGTGACCGGAGCACTGACAGTTTGCCCGTCCAGTGGCGTAACAAAGTACACCGACGCTCCGTCTGGCGCGGGTGTCGCTCCATGGGCTCCGGTAACCATCGATGCAGCGAGAATAAAACCAAGGGAGAAACGCTGTGTGCAGTTGATCATGTTCATGACTCATTCCTTTATGTGCGCACGCCGCCTTCCTAATGGTAGGACACATTTCATGATCCTGCTGCTGAGCTGAATCTGCCCCGATTTTCAGCGAGCTTTCAGGCCAATCTGCTTTGAACCTGGAGAGGGAGAGGCGAATTGTCCGCTTTTTCCCTTGCCCACATATTCAACAACGCCGCCAGACTCCAGGAAAGCAGCCGTCTGCTCCTCAATAGTGGCAGTTGTCAATGTAGCTTTTACGGGTTTCTTGCTCATGATGATCTCCAGGTTGACAGTTGACTTGTTTACCAACTTCACACCCCATCATATCCGAACCAGGAAATAATTGTTTGGGGTGATTTCTCCCTGGCCAACCTTGAACTGATGAACCGCTGGCGCTACCGGGAACGGGCTCCACGATAGCCAGCCCTTTTACGCATCTCAGTTCTCTTCAACAGCTTCGCGGACAGTCCGTTCTGATTTATCCCAGGCCTCTGCGAGGTTATCGAAAGCGTCGTTAAAGCCATCCTTCATCGACTCCCAGGTGAAATCGGCGCTGTCCTTCATACGTTCGTGCCATTCTGATACCCGCGCCCGCTCCCTTCGCAGGTTCGCCAGGGCGCTCTGCGCCTGTGTCCGGGTCAACTTGTCGGCCTCATTCCACTCATCCCGCAGGCGACTGTCCAGGGTCTCGATTCGGGCGTCGATGTCTTCCAGAACGTCCTCAATGTCCGTCATCAATCGTTCCCGCCGCTCAGCTGTAAAATCCGCCAGCTCCTCGTTAAGGCTCTGCACATCCTGGCGCAATGACTCAACCTTCTCCTCGCCGTCATCCTCCGCCGCCTGGCCCTGAGCCAGGGGCATCACCATGGCCAGTAACAGGGCACTGGCCTTTAATCGCAATGGATATCGCACGTTCTGGTACCTCTTATGAATCAAATTGAAAATCACGATAAACAGATTTGTCCCGGTTTTTATATACGGTATGTACATCAAACCTTCTTCACAAACTCGGACTTCAGCTTCATGGCGCCGATACCGTCGATCTTGCAATCGATATCGTGGTCACCACCCGTCAGTCGAATACTCTTAACCTTGGTGCCAACCTTGACCACAGAACTGGACCCTTTGACCTTCAAATCTTTGATCACAGTAATGGTGTCACCATCCTGCAATTCGTTGCCATTGGCATCGCGGATCACGTTCGCGGCTTCTGCGGCGGCCAATTCAGCCTCAGTCCACTCGTGTGCGCACTCGGGGCACACCAGTTGCACGCCATCTTCATAGGTATATTCGGAATCGCATTGAGGGCATGGTGGGAGTTGGGGCATCGGGGCTTTCCTGTAGTTGCATTGGGTGAACGCATGATACCAGAAAGCCCATCTTCGCTCAGGGGGGAGATGTGTTATAAAGAACCTTTGTACAGCAGCGCCTCGCCCTGATCAACAGCCCAGGGCGGGTCAATAGCCTTCAGCGAGGAACCGAAGGCTTTCAAAATCCCATACTCGGCAAATCGGCATTTACTCTGGCAACGTCTCTCCCGATCCGCCCATTTCAGCAGGGACATCTTTCATCTTGGGCAGGCCATCCCGGATCGGCAACACCGACTCCTGATAATGCACATGCACCGCCGGCTCAAATTTCAGGTCCGGCAGATTGGCCACGTAAACATCGACCAACCCCAGCGCCGGGTGGTCCGTGAACACATGCCCACCACACTGTTTGCACCATTTACGATAGCTCTGCTCCGTAAGGTGGAACTCGCCTATCTGGTCAGCACCCGATAGAATCTCCAAACGATCAGGCAGCCAGAGTGAAAACGCATTGACCGGCCCCGCAGACCACCGGCGGCAGGAATCGCAATGGCAATAACCCATTGCCTCCGGCGCTCCGGATACCTGGAATTGAACGGTGCCACAAAAACAACTGCCCTGATACTGGCTCATGGTTATCTCCTTGTTTGTTGTTGTACAGTGATCACTGTTCCAGACCTGCCAGCAAAGTGTCTATCCTTCTGAATGCCGGGATAGACAGAACTTTCGTACGAAATTGCTCCGGCAAAGTGAAACTGAACAGATTGCGCCGGAATACTTCGAAGATAAAGATAGTCAGAACACCCCCGTCTCAGCCAACTGCCGTATGATCTGAATCGTTTCAATGTCCGGGCGCCGGGCCCGGAGTACCAACCCCTCCCACACCTGGAATCGGGTCAGAATCGGTATCTCTGGTTTGGTCAGGTCGTTTATCTGAACGATATGTTCAAAGATCACTTGGCCTCCTGTCTGCTGGTTTCAGCTATCACTTTGCCAGCGACAATAAACTTATAAAAACCTGCCTGAACGGATTCCTGAATCTGGCCCGGTTTTCTGCACGCCGACGCAGCATGATGTGTTTAACTATAGACTCCGGCATCACAGCCTCTGGCAATAGTTCCCCGGAAAACGAGAGCCCGATTCATGACCATCGACCGTGAACGACTGGCAGCCCTTGCCTCGGAATCCCACTTTCACCACGGCAGATATCGCAATCTGGAGCCCGTGGCCCGCCATGGCCTCGGTGATTTCCTGCGCTGGCAACTGGCCCCCGGCCGCCGTTTCCCGAAGGGTAAACGCTACACGCTGCTGCGCCCGGATGGCCACTTGCTGATGAACCCGCCGGCCAGGCCCCAACTTACCTGGCTGGGGCATGCGTCCTTCCTGTTCCAGTATCGGGGCCTGAACGTGCTGACCGATCCGGTGTTATCAGACCGTGCCAGCCCCTTGCGCCTGGTTGGGCCCAGGCGGTTCACCCCACCGGCCCTGACAGTCGCGGACATGCCCCCAATCCAGCTGGTGCTGATTTCCCACAACCATTACGACCATCTCGACGAAGCAACAGTGCGCCAGTTGCACCGGCGTTTCGGGGATACCCTGTGTTTCTGTATTCCCATGGGGTTGCGACGCTGGTTCGAAAAACGCGGCCTTCATAATCTTGTGGAGATGGACTGGTGGCAATCGACGCCCCTGCCCGACAACAACGAAGTGTTCTGCCTGCCAGCCCAGCATTTCAGTGGAAGAACCGCCACCGATACCAACATGTCGCTGTGGTGCAGCTGGCTCCTGGATATGGACGGTTTCCGGTTCTATTTCGGTGGCGATACCGGTTATGGGCAGATCTTTCGCGAGATTGGCGAGCTGTTTGCGCCCATTGATCTGGCGCTACTCCCCATCGGCGCGTACGACCCGCGCTGGTTCATGGCACCTGTGCACGTGGCCCCGGAAGAGGCGGTCAGTATTCACCAGGATATTGGCGCCCGCCAATCCATCGCCATGCACTGGGGCACATTCGTGCTCACCGATGAACCCATGGACGAGCCACCCCGGCGGCTAAGGCTGGCGCTGGAGAGGCAAGGTTTGAGTGAGTCGGACTTTCGGGTAATGCAACACGGGGAAGTATGGGCGGCGCAGTGATGGGCGGGAATGCCGGCTCAGAAGTATCCCAACAACCTGCCAAGGACAAGCACCCCAACCCAGACCACCAGCGACAATAAAGCTCCCCCTCGCAAGGATACTGGCATAACAGCTGTCATCGGGAGGCTCCGTATATCCAGACGCCTCAACACCCGCCCCAGAATCAGCGCATTAGCGACACCCAACAGGACAAGCACCATTTTCGCCTGAAACAACTGCGAGCCGGCGTAGTCCGATGCCGCTGTAGCAAACAACAGTGCGCCGCAAACAACCGCCATCGCCAAACCAAGCGCGGCTGTAACTCGCAGCACATCCACAAACACCATCACCGGGTAGTGGCGCCAGAGCCCCAGCAAACGCAAATCCAGGGGCACAATTCCGCCAACCAGCAGCGCAACCCCGAAAATATGCCCGGCATTGACCAGCGGGTACATAAATGTGGAGTTGCGCAGAGCTGAGACAAACGCCAGGTTTTCAACGAAGACCAGTGCCTGCTCAATCATTCCCGGGCTCAGGAATCACGATCCGGATACAAATCGTGGTTCTTCCCGTCGATCACAATCCGCTCGGCCTTGACCAGCCGCTCGCCTTCTTTGGCGGAACGATGGCCATGCACGGTAATCTCCCGGCCCTCACTCAACATCTCCTTGCTGAGCCCGGCACGATCATTACGCCAGGGCTGACCGACTTCAACAACCCAATCCTCACCATCAACGTCTATGGTGACCTCTCCATGGGGATTGCCAAGGCGCACGGATTGTATGGTACCGGTGATTTCAAACTCCTCGTCCGTTGCCCAGGCCCAACCGTGATGAGCTTGAACAGCAGGGGCAGCGAGAAAAGCAGCAAGAACAGCAAAACGGAGCAGGTAGATAAAACGAAGCTGAGGCATATCCAATCCTCCTGTCGCAGGTTTGTCAGGGCGATCTTTCGAGAGTTCGCTCATGACTGTACAAATGTACGCTGTTTCCGTTACTCCAGACTATGACATATGCACCGGAAAACCGTGGTCCAATTCAAGGAAGTTCCGGTATTCCCTGCTGTCCTTCAAGATCAGGCTACTGACCGGCTGCGCTGACGGATGGTTTGTATACACTGTATAAAATTATTAACCGAGTGAGGAACCAATGACACAGCAACCCCCGGTCATACTGATCACAGGCGGCGCCCAGGGTATCGGCAAAGGCATTGCTGCCCATTTCCTGAGCAAGGGATGGCGAGTCGTGGTACTGGATCAGGATGCAGATGCAATCAAGAGCTGCCAGCAGGATCTAGGCAATCCCGACAAGCTGCTTCTGATCGAAACGGACGTGTCCAGCGAGCCCGAGGTCGTTTCCGCTGTGGCCGAGGCCGTGCAATGGGGCAAACGGCTGGACGCGCTGGTCAGTAATGCGGGCATCGCCGACCCGCACACCGGGCCCATAGAAAAGCTCGAGCTTGCCCAATGGCAGCGCCGGATCGACGTCAACCTGACCGGCGCCTTCCTGATGGCGAAGCATGCGGTGCCACACCTGCGTCAGAGCCGGGGGAGCATCGTCAACATGGCTTCCACCCGCGCCCTGCAATCCGAGCCCGATAGCGAAGCCTACGCTGCCAGCAAAGGCGGCCTGATAGCGTTGACCCATGCGCTTGCCATGAGCCTGGGGCCGGACGTAAGGGCCAACAGCATCAGCCCCGGATGGATCGATGTCCGGGCCTGGCAGGCCCACGCGCCCGCCAGTCCTGAACCCCTGTCGGCATCCGATCACGCACAGCATCCGAGTGGTCGCGTTGGCACCCCCGAAGACGTCGCGGCCATGGTCGCTTACCTGGTATCACCTGAAGCGCAATTTGTAACCGGCCAGAACTTCGTCATCGACGGCGGCATGACCCGTAAGATGATTTACCAGGATTAGGAGCCCTCATGCCGGACCAACGGCCCACGGGGGCGATCAGCCCGCCACTTACCCGGCCCTCACGTACGTAAAAATCTACCTTGTCGGCGGCGCCATAAACTCCGGACCGACGGGATCATTAATGCATCTGGCCAGAATGCCGTCGATTGTGGCCATCGCTTCCTGATCCAGCGACCAGCCTTCGATGTCATCCACTGGGTCCAGCTGTTCCGGTCTTCTTGCACCCCAGAGCGCGGTTGTGACACCGGGCTGATCCACCAGCCAGCGAAGCGCCAGCGCGAGTACACTCTTCTGATACCGCTCGCGGGCAAACGCATCCAGTTCATCTACCGCATTCAGGTATTGGCGATAGCGGTCACCCTGGAACTTAGGATCGTTCTTGCGCAGATCGTCGCCGGTGAACCGGGTGTCTTCCCTCATTTTGCCACTCAGCAGACCGCGGCAAAGCCCACCGTAGGTAATGGTCGCGATGCCATTTTCCCGGCAATAGGGAAGAATTTCCTGCTCAATCTCCCGTTCAAACAGGTTATACGGGGGCTGCAAACTGTGCAGGGGCACACTTTTCTGCAACTCCTCCATCTGCGCAGGTGTGAAGTTACTGACACCAATGGCCCGGATTTTCCCGGCCTGGTACAGGTTTTCCAGCGCACGGGCAGTCTCTTCCATGGGCGTCTTCGGGTCCGGCCAATGGACCTGGTAAATGTCGATCCTGTCGGTCTGGAGGCGCTTGAGGGAATCCTCAATCTCCCGCTCTATGCGCGAAGCACTGGCATCCCGCCAGACTTTGTCGTGATCATCGTTCCAGTTCAGAGCCACCTTGGTAGCCAGAACGACCTGATCCCGACGACCATTGGTGAGGGCCTTGCCAACAATCTCCTCGGACCGCCCGAAACCGTAGACCGGCGCGGTGTCTATCAGGCCGATGCCTTTGTCGATGGCCCTGTGGATGGTATCGATGGACCGGGCCTCGTCTGTTCCGCCCCACATCCAGCCACCAATAGCCCAGGTACCGAGCCCCACGGGCGTTACCTGAATGTCTGTGTTTCCCAGTGCTCGCGTCTCCATGTTTGCTCCCATTGCCTTGATAGCCATTTGGAAAAAATGCAGCAGCGTGACTGCCTCATACAAGAGACATGTGTGGGAAAGAAAGTAAATTCAACCCTACCCACAGACCGGATTGCTCAAACCGGCAGTTCGATGCCCTCACCAGCCACACTGTCTTCGTTCACATCCATCGTCAGGGACGCTGTAATGGAACAGGACAATCTGGTTCTTTTCGATTGACATAGAGTTCTCTGCGAAAGTTCAAAGCACGCCATTACAACAAGCGGTGGCGTTGAATCTCACTTCACCTCAGCCCAGCCAATAAGCCTTGCTGTCCTCATCCATCGGAAAGAAATGCTCGATCCGCAAATTCTGGGCGGTGACATCCAAAGGCGTGCCGATGGTTGCGATGGTGGAAAAGATTCTGAGCTGTTGCTCTCCCAGGTTCAGGGTAAACGGAATCGCCGGGTAGTCCAGGTGATCCACCACGTGGCTTTTCCAGTTCTGCGGCACGCCGGGAATAGTCAGCGCCTGTTCCAGCAGTCGATTGGGCTGGTCCCTGAAGGGGCCCGAAAGATGCTCATGGTAGACCCGTTGCAGCATGTGGCAGGCGATATTCTCCCAGTCGCCCACAAAGGGTTTGATGCCCTCACTATCCAGCAGCGACAGCAGAAAGTTGGGCCGGGCCGGAAACTGGGCGCCCAGCGCCGCCATTGTTGCCATCAGCGCCTGCATGGCCTGGTTGGCAATCACCAGATAGTACTCGTGGTCGAATACCACCGCCGGGTAGGGCAGGTGCCCCTGCAGCAGGTGCTCAAGCGCCTCCCGGATCATGGCCATGCCCGGCGCGCTCAGATCCTGGTCGGAGTAGACCTGGCTGTAACCCGCCGCCGACAACAGCCGGTTGGTTCCGGCCAGGTCTGCCTGCAGCATCTGAGCCAGATGCAGAACCATGCCTTTGCTTGGCTTACTCCGGCCGGTTTCCAGAAAGCTGATGTGTTTGGAAGACACCTCGCACGCAAGGGCGAAATCCATCTGGCTCAACCGTTTACCTTGCCGCATTTCCCTGAACAGTGTACCGAAAGCGCTCATCGTATTTCCCGTGAATGTCCAAGTGTTCAGCGATTATCTTCCTCGAGGGTAGGCTGCACCATTACCTCACAGGTAATTGAGCCGGTCACCGCCCGGGTAGATGCTTTGTAGTGTAGTCAAACACATTGCATAACCCGATTGAGGTGATCCCATGAAAAACTTTGTCCGTCAATTCAGCGTGAAGCAAATCGTCCTGAGCGATGTCTTCCTCACCGCGCCCCTGGCGCTGGCGCTTATCCTCGCCCCTGAGTCTATTGCCCGGTGGGCGGGCGGCCCCGGCGCAACCTTCTACCTGGTGGTGGGCATTGCCCTGCTGCTCTGGTGCGTGGATATGGCCGCCATGGCTATGAACGAACGGTGGCTGGAGAAATACTTCAACCTGATGATTGCTGGCGATGTGATTTGGAGCCTGCTGTCCCTTGCCCTGATGGTGTGGTTTGCCCAGAGCCTGCAGCCGCTGGGCTGGGTGCTGTTCGCCCTGAACGTGCTGGTTCCGCTGGATATGGCGTGGATGAAACGGGTTGCTGCAGGCAAACCGAACCAGCCTGCTTTCAGATGACATGCCATTCTTCCAGTTGAAAATGTGTGGCTGGCATATCCCGCCAGCCACACAAACGTTCGAAGAAACGCACACCCCCGCCATTTAAAAGGCCCTATACTTCATCTGCCAGCAATTACCTGTAAGCTAAAAATAACGCTGTACATCTCTTTCCTGTCCCACATGGCCCGATAATAATCTATGAACAGCGCAGCCCCAGAGCGACCCGTCACACCGGACCCCACCGAGAATGGACTTTCCCGGCAGGAAGCCAGTGCGCGCCTGGAGAAGTTTGGTTACAACCGGCTGCCCGCCCCTCCCATGCCAGGCGTGGTGGAGCTTTTTGCGCGGCAATTCCTCAGTCCTTTCATTTACATCCTCCTGATCGCTTCGGTGGTTTCATTTGCACTCGGTCAGAACTCCAGTGGGGTTTTCATCCTGATTGTCCTGCTGATCAATGCGGTTATCGGCACGGTCCAGGAGTTTTCGGCCCAGAAGGCGGCTGCCGCATTGAAGCAGATGATGAAAGGTACAACCCATGTCCTTCGGGATGGCCAGGTTGTAACCATTGAAGTCGAAGAGATCGTTCCAGGTGATGTTGTACTGCTTTCCTCGGGCGACAAGGTGCCGGCTGATATTCAATTGCTCAGCGCCAGCAGCCTGGCGGTGGATGAGTCCATGCTCACGGGGGAGTCCCTGGCAGTGGCCAAGAATGCCGGGGCGGCAAGCGACGACAGCACGCCGCTCACGGAGCGCGTTGACCAGTGTTTTGCGGGCAGCATCATCACCCATGGGCGTGGACGCGGCCGGGTGATAGCCACCGCCTCGGATACCCAGCTTGGCAAGATTGCCCAGGGAGTCACCGGCAAAACGTCTGCCGAACCGCCTCTGATGATCCGGATCCGCAAGTTCACCTATCAGGTTGCCTTCGGCATTCTGTTGGCCATTGCCGCCCTCGCAGGCCTGATGATCCTGGATGGCGGCTATTCAACCGAAGACATGATTCTGATGACCATCGGCCTGGCGGTTTCGGTGATCCCCGAAGGCCTGCCTGCTGCGCTCACCGTTGCCCTCGCCATCGGCATGACCCGTATGGCAAAGCGCAATGTCATCATTCGCAAGCTTGTGGCTGTGGAAGCCCTGGGATCCTGCACACTCATCTGCTCCGACAAGACCGGCACCCTGACCGTCAACGAGCTTACTATTCGCAAGGTGATGCTGCCTGATGGGCGCCAGTTCGAAGTCACCGGCGAAGGCGTGGCACCGGGAGGAGAGGTCAAAGGCCATGCCGGAACCCAGGACTCGGGCCAGGATACACTCAGGGAGCTTTGTGTCGCAGGCGTCCTCGCCAATGAAAGCCATCTGGACTACAGCGGCGGCGAGTGGGTTTCCCAGGGTGATATCGTGGACATCGCCTTCCTGGTAATGGCCAAGAAGCTGGGCATGTCCATCTCCGAGCTGCGAACCCGGCAGGAGCAGATAGCCCTGATCCCCTATGAGTCAGAGAAAGCCTACAGCGGTGTAGTCAACCGGGTTGGCGACCAAACCGTCATCTATGCCAAAGGCAGCCCTGAAAAGATGCTGGCCATGTGCAACCGGATGGCAACCACTGACGGCTCTGCAGAAATCGACAAACCCGCCCTCGAAAGCCAGTTTACCGAGCTCGCCTCCCGGGGCTATCGGATCATCGCCCTGGCCAAGAAAACGTCTTCACCCGGCGACCATGAGATGGCCGATATGATTTTTCTCGGTATGGTCGCCATGATCGACCCGCTCCGTCACGAAGCCTTTGACGCCATCGAAAAGTGCCGCACCGGCGGTATCGAGGTGGCCATGGTCACCGGCGACCATCCTGCCACAGCAAAATCAATCGCCCTGGAACTAGGCCTGTGTGACGCGGACGCAACGGTTGTTACGGGCCCCATGCTCGATGAAGCCAGTGCTAGGAACCAGGACGCTGTCGACCAGCTTATTCGCCAGGCCCGGGTATTCGCCCGCATAGAACCCGCCAGGAAGGCCCAGATTGTGGACAGCTTCATGCGGGACGGGCATTTTGTCGCGGTCACCGGCGATGGCGTCAATGATGCACCGGCGATGCGGCAGGCCCATGCGGGAATCGCCATGGGCAAGCGCGGCACGGATGTGGCCAAGGAAACGGCGGACCTGATCGTTACCGATGATAATTTTTCCTCGATTGTCGCCGGCATCGAGCAGGGGCGGGTGGTTTATAACAATATCCGAAAGGTTATCGGGCTGCTGGTTGCCACCGGTTTTTCGGCGATCCTGCTGTTCTTCTTCTGCGTACTGTCCGGCCTGCCAATGCCCCTGGTCGCGGTACAGTTACTCTGGCTTAACCTGGTTGCGAACGGCTTCCAGGACGTGGCTCTGGCCTTTGAACCGAAAGAAGGCGGCGAATTGTCAGTAAAGCCGCGCTCACCTCACGAACCCGTGTTCGACAAACATATCATTCAGCATGTCCTGGTGGTGGGATCATGGATGGGGCTCGTCGCATTTCTCAATTTCCAGTGGACGCTCGAACAGGGCCAAAGCATTGAGGAGGCCCGTAACCTGACGCTGATGCTGATGGTGCTCTTCGGCAACATTCACGCGTTGAACAGCCGCTCGGAATCCCGCTCACTTTTTGGTATTCCCCTGCTTGGCAACCCTTTCCTGATGCTGGCTGTCCCCCTCGCGCAACTGGCCCACATTGGTGCCATGTATACCCCGGGACTGTCAGATGTGCTGCAGATTCAGCCGATTTCATTGAAGGAATGGCTGCAGTTGCTCGCATTCGCCATGAGCCTTCTCGTCGTGGAGGAACTGCATAAGATCCTGATCAGGAAGCAGTCGCCGGTGGCTCAGATGCCTGACCGGATTAGTCATAGCTGAACCGCTCCGACAGGATACGGTGAGGCGGCGTGCCCCTCTTGATCAGGTGATCCTCAACAACATCCATCATGACCGACGGCCCGCACATCACAAAGACCCATTCGCTGAACTCCCTGTCTGAAAAGACGCGATCCAGCAGCCCGGCATCTATGAAGCCTGTCTGTCCGTGCCAGTTGTCTGGCGGCTCTGACAGTACATAGACCACGTCTTCCTCACCCAACTCCTCACGATAGGCAATCTGATCGATGATCCGATTGCCATAGAGCAGCTTAACTTTGCGCGGATCGCCGGTCAGGCGCATTTGCCTGAGCATGCCAAGCAGCGGAGAAAGACCAACGCCACCGGCAATGAACGCGACCCCGGGTTCAGCACGACCGTCGACAGAAAGGTTGCCATAAGGGCCATCAAGATAGGCGACGGTTTCAGGTTTTATCTGGCCAATTGTACGTGTGAAATCGCCAAGCTCCTTGATCATGAACGATACCTCCGGCCCGGCTGCCGGCGCTGAACAAATGGAGAACGGGTTCTCTTTCAACGAGAATGGGCTGTGCCCCAGGTTCAGCCAGACAAACTGCCCCGCTTTGTAATCAAGGCCACGATGACCGTCTGGCGCCAAGGTAACCTCCCATTGCCTGGGCGTCAGCCGGACGACGGAACTCACACGCCAGGGACGTGACTTCTGCAGAAGGGGAACCACAAGGTAAACCGTCAGCAGCGACCCGACAGCCACTCCAGTCATTGCCAGCCATACCCAGGTCATCAACGGCTGTGATCCGTAACGCCCTGCGTACACGGTATGATGCAACAGAAGAACCGCAATCAAGAGTGCGCCGAGCCCGTGTAAAAGGCGCCATGTCTCGTATCGGTAGCCCAGTTGGTTGCGCCCGATGGCCATCACAACAAGGCCTGAAAGCAACAGCCAGGCCGCAATGCCCGTCGACAGAGCGGAAAAATCGGTCGTGATCGTCAATTGGCGCGTGGGGTCCCATGGGCGCTGACCACCTGACGGCGTTCCCTGGTAAAGAAACGGATGCAGCAGAGCAAAGACCAGTGCCGTGCGAGCCATGATCTGATGAAACCGCATGGTTACATCCATGCCTATGTCATTTGAAATGGCCTTGAAGCGGCCGGACAGGATGAACTCCATGAGGATCATCGAGAAAGCAAGCATGCCAAGGCCAGAGGCCAGTTCCTGATGGAACTGGCGTGGCGGCCCTCCGAACCACCAGGACAGGAACAGCGGCAAGGTAACTGCGACGAGGTAGGCTATGATCAAAAAGAGCGGTTTCATCTGTCTCGCCTGTTTTACGTTCCCTGATCATGCAATCTAGTCTTCCACGGAACTCCTGGCAACGCGCCGGAGCAGGCTGCCCCAAACGCCCGCACGAACCAGGTGCGGACATTAATCTGCATCAAAGAATCTCAAAACTGACTACTATCAAGGTAAGTCAGCACCAGAGAAGGCGTTACCGTGGGACTGTCAATCAAACAATCGGAATTTACGGCGGAAGAGTTTGAGCGTTTTGCTGCCAAGGTCCGGACGGATCTTTCAGCGCTGACTCGTCTCCTGCATAGGCCCGGCTTTGGTGAGGGAGAGAGTTCCATTGGCGCCGAGGTCGAGTTCTATATCGTAAACCCTGACCTGCGCGTACAACCCATCAACACAGAAATCGCCGCCAGCGTAAAGGACCCCCAACTGACGGTTGAACTCAACCGCTTCAATCTCGAATACAACCTCAAGCCCCAGGCTTTCAGGGGCAATCCGTTTGGCAGAACCGAGCAAGAGCTGCTTTCGGCCATCAGACGAATCAACCAGCACGCAGCACCATTAGACGGAGAGCTGGTACCGATCGGCATTCTGCCCACACTTCGCCAGTCCGATATGGGCGCGAAAGTGATGACAGACGAACCCCGCTACCATGCGCTTTCCAACGCGTTGATCAAGCAACGGGGGGAGCCATTCAGTATCCATATCGGTGGCAACGATGTCATAGATCTGGAGGCCGACGACGTCACCATGGAAGGCGCCAACACGTCGTTCCAGCTGCACTGGCGTGTACCGGCCCATCGTTTCGCCGATTACTTCAATGCCGTCCAGCTGGTCACGCCGATTGTCCTGGCCCTGGCCAGCAATTCACCCAGCCTGTTTGGCCACCATCTCTGGGACGAAACCCGTATTGCCCTGTTCAAGCAATCAATCGATAGCCGGTCCCCCAATCGCAGAAACTGGCGTCACCCGCCCAGGGTCTATTACGGAAACGGCTGGGCACGCAGCGCCTGGGAACTGTTTGCGGCCTCGGCGTCACTGTATCCCCCCATCATTCCCCTGATGTCGGATGAAGATCCAATGGCTGTGATTGATCGGGGAGATGTGCCGAAACTGGAGGAGATGCGCCTGCATCAGGGAACCACATGGCCCTGGAACCGGGCCATCTTTGATCACACCGAAGGCGGTCATCTGCGCATCGAGATTCGCTCCATGCCTGCTGGCCCTACTGCCGTAGATATGTGTGCGAACGGCCTGTTCGTGATCGGGGCTGCGCTGGCGGTGCTCGACGACATCGGTCACCTGACGTCGATACTGCCCTTCCATTACACTGAACACAATTTCTACCGCGCCGCCAAATATGGTATCGGTGCAGACATTATCTGGCCGCACAAGGATCAGGTTCAATTGCAGGATACGCCCCTGTTGGCCGTGGCCCGTGAGCTGCTGCCGCGTGCCCGGGAAGCATTGCAACGAACCGCCGTGGACGAGGCCGAAATTCACCGCCTGCTGGGCATCATCGAAGGCCGCATTGAAAACAGCGTGACGGGCGCCCGGTGGCAACGCCGTGTTACCGAGTCTTTGTTTAAATCCCTGAGTCCCGATGAGGCGTTCCGGAGTATGCTGACTCGGTACATGGCCAACCAGAAGAGAAACATCCCGCTGCACGAATGGGCACTTTCACCGTGAGCAATTCGAATGTACTTGATTATCTGAATGATCCGTCACCACGCACACTGGGCCGCTCCCCTCTTGAGTGGCTGGAGCGACTGCATAAGCCCACGGTTGTGCATGTTACCGGTCGCGACCCGTCCCGTACCCGGGCAATGGCAACGCTTCTGCACGGCAATGAGCCTTCCGGGCTGTTTGCGCTTCACCGGTGGCTACTGGAGCAGCATACGCCCGAGGTCAACATGCTGTTTCTCCTCGGAGGCGTCTATCCGGCGAAGATTCCACCCATGCTCTCTCTTCGCCAGCCGCCCGGGGGACTCGATCTCAACCGGTGCTTCAAGGAACCTTTCGAAGGGAGAGAAGGCGCCATCGCACAAGCCATTCTGGCAGAGCTTCAGAAGGTGCAACCTGAATGCCTGCTGGACGTGCACAACACCTCGGGCACAGGCCCGGCCTTCGCGGTGACCATCACCAATGACGCCGCGCATCAGGCGCTGACCTCGCTCTTCACCGACCGCCTGATAATGACGGACCTTCGCCTGGGTGCACTGATGGAATATTCGGAACAGGAGGTACCCACGGTGACCATCGAGTGTGGTGGGGGGCAGGATGAGAAGGCCCATCAGCTGGCCTACGAAGGACTCGTCCGGTATACCTCAAGACCGGATGTGTTGTCACTTGAAGAAGCCGAGTGGGACGTCGAGGTGCTGCGGAATCCGATTCGTGTGGAGCTGGCTCCTGAGGCAACCATAGAATATCGCCTTGAACCCACCGGCCATGCTGACCTGACATTTCCGCCAGACATCGAACACCGCAATTTTGGAATTGTTTCTCCGGATGAGCCTCTGGGATGGATTGGACACAAAGGCCTCAGCATGCTCACAGCGATCAGCCACAACCGGACCGAGAACATGGAGCAGGTTCTTCGAGTCGAGGATGGGCAGATCTACCCCGCCCAGGCCATCAAAGCCTTTATGATTACGACCAACCCGGTTATTGCGAAAAGTGACTGCCTTTTCTATGCGGTCAAAGCAACGGGCGAACCCATTTTCTAGAACCCGAAAATGTCCATCCGCCAGCAACGCAAGTGCTCGAAGCGTCGCACCGATATACCTTCAAGAGCTTACACTTCATTCGCCTTACGGTAGTGCCCCTGATAATCAAAAATCCGCTCCTGCACCTGCCAAAAGTGCTTCTGCTTGCGGGCAACTACAAAATCCGGTGCCGGTAGCAGGGCCTGGCTTTCAAGTACCTCTTCAGCCGTGCTGAACGCTTTCGGGGCCTGGCCATTGGCAAAACGACGCCCGAACAGCTTGTTGAAGACGGTGCGCTGGCCCGGCTTGCTGAGATCAAACGACTCGCTGAGCTCTTCCCCATCCTCGCCGTGATAGGTGATCCGCAGTTTGCTTCCAGCAACACTTAACGTTACCCCGGCGCAACGGATCACCATCGCATCCTTGAGTTTCAGGGCATCCCTGAGCTGATCATCCGGGTCGATGATGGCTTTGTGGCACTGCCCGCAGTTACGTGCCGCGATATCATTCTCGGCACCGCAGTGCGGGCACTCCTTGAAACGAAAACGGTAATCGCACTGGTGGCGCCCTTCATGCACGGCGGGTTCATCCCCTGCCCCAGTCTCCAGCAGCCCCTGACAACGGCGGCCGTAGTGCTCGATTACCCGGCCTTCACTGTCTGTCTTGCCCCAGAAGATATTGGCAAAACCACAGCCCGGGCAGAATACCTGCACCGGCTCACTGTCGGGGTTCGGTTTCGGCTCCCCCACCTCCGGGTGATGCAGGTTCACATGGTTGCCCGCGTAATCCATCACCAGGCAATCCTGCTTTCCTTCGTCCAGCCGCAGGCCGCGACCGACAATCTGCTGATACAGGCTCACCGACTGGGTCAGACGAAGAACGGCAATGAAGTCCACATGGGGCGCATCAAAGCCTGTGGTAAGCACGGACACGTTCACCAGGTACTTCAACTGGCGCTGCTTGAAGCGCTGGATCAGCAGATCGCGATCCTTAAGATCGGTTGCGCCCGTCACCAGGGCGGTCTGTTCTTCCGGCAAATAACCATTAATCTCCCGCGCATGATCCACCGTGGCCGCAAAAATCATCACACCCTTGCGCTCGGCGGCCAGCTCCAGCACCTGGTCGATGATGGCCCGGGTTACACGCCTGTGTTTGCCCAGCAGCTCGTTGACGTCCTTCTCCGCGTACTCGCCAAACCGGTCCCGGGCCAGCGAAGAGAAATCGTATTGCGCCACTGCTGCATTCACCAGCTCCGGCCGGGTCAGATACCCCCGATTGATCATGTAGCTCAACGGCAGCTCGTAGATGCAATGTTGAAAGGGCTTGTCCTCTTCACTACGGACAAAGCCCCGGTAGTGAAAGCGATAAATCCAGCCCATGGCCAGACGGTAGGGTGTGGCGGTCAGCCCCAGCACTTTAAGAGAGTCGTTCTGCTGCCGCAGAAGTTCGATGATTCGCTGGTACTGACTGGTCTCCTCACCACTGACCCGATGGCACTCATCGATGATGACCAGAGAATATTCATCCCTGAACTGATCCAGGTTCGCCGCTACCGACTGCACACTGGCAAAGGTCACCTGATGCTCGCGTTCCTTACGTTTCAGCCCGGCGGAGAAGATGCCGCCGGTTAACCCGTAGCTCTGGTACTTGGCGTGATTCTGCTCCACCAGCTCTTTTACATGGGTAAGTACCAGAATCCTGCGCCGGGCAAGTCGGGCCAGCTCGGCGATGACCAGGCTTTTGCCGGCTCCGGTTGGGAGGACGATGACGGCGGACTCATCCGACTTGCGGAAATGGCTGAGCGTGGCGTCGACCGCCTCCTGCTGGTAGGGCCGAAGCGTGAAAGGCGCATTCATTTTTGCAGGGCTTAATCGCTCAATGATGCCCGCCCGGCCCATGCGCATGGCCGTGAGCTATTTCTTCCGGATCGGCGGCGCGAACGTCGATGACTTCGATATCGAAGGTCAGGGTTTTACCGGCCATCGGATGATTGGTGTCAACATCGGCAAACTTGTGGCCGACCTTGGCGACGACCACATGGCGCGGCCCCTGCTCGGTTTTTACCTGGGCGATCATGCCCGGCTTCCAGCGCCTGGCACCCATCAAATGTTTGATCGGCACGCGCTGGATGGCATCGGCCTTGCGCGGCCCGTAGGCTTTCTCCGGCGTCACGGTAACGCTGAACGTATCGCCGGACTCGCGACCTTCCAGAGCCTCTTCCAGTCCCGGGATGATGCCGCCGTGGCCGTGAAGGTACGCGTTCGGCTCGCCGCCACGGGAATTTTCAACAATGTTGCCTTGGTCATCACTGACACTGTAGTGAAACAAAACCACCTGATTCTTCTCGATTGGCATAGGGCTCTCTGCGACGGTTCAAAGTCCGCCATTATAACCAGCAGCAGCGCCAGAAACGATGGTGAACACCGGCGAACTGGTTGCTATACTGCCGGCCAGCTGCCTATCCCGCCCGCCCAGTGAGCCGTCATGCAATCATCCACCAAGCTCTACACCGACCTTTCCGGTTATTACGATCTGATGTGTGCCGACATCGACTACCCGGAACAGAGCAGTGGCGTGCGCAGGCTTAACCAGCTGTTCGGAAATGGCGGTCAAAAGCACCTGGATCTGGCCTGCGGAACCGGCCCCCACATTCGGCATTTCCTCGACTTTGGCTACCAGAGCCAGGGCCTGGACATCAACCAGCCAATGCTGGATAAAGCGAAAGTTCGCTGCCCTGAAGCCGACTTCACCCTGGGGGACATCGGCAGTTTTGCCTTCGACCAACCGTTCGATCTGATCACCTGCTTGCTGTATTCCATTCACTACAGCAGTGACATCGACCGCCTGAAATCCTGCATCACCAGCGTCCACGAGGCGCTGCGGGACCATGGTGTCTTCTGCTTCAATGCAGTGGACAAAAACAAGATCAACAACAACCTGTTCGTGACCCATACCGCAGAGCACCAGAACGATGTCTTCAAATTCAGTTCAGGCTGGCACTACGGCGGTGATGGCGAGCAACAGTCACTCAAGCTGTCCATCACTAAAACCACGCAAAATGTCAGTGAGACCTGGAAAGACGAGCATCCCATGGTGGCGTTGGGTTTCGAGGAGCTTGCACAGCTGCTGGAACCCTGTTTCGAGGTGCATATATTCGAGCACGACTACGGCAAAATAGAACGCTGGGACGGGCAGTCCGGCAACGCCCTGTTTGTCTGCGTAAAGAACTAGAGCATCGCGATTCCCGGGGTGGAGATTTGCCGGGTCTACAGATACCGCCCACCGGCACCAATCGCCACCACAATCAGCCCAAGAATCAGATTGGTGCCCACCAGCTTGCGGATCTGCCCGACCTGGCGCCCGCCTTCCTGCGGATCCTGGTTGGCAACGGCCTGCTTCAGCCGCCGGAAGGGTGCAAAATAGACGTGAAAATAAAGCAGGATCATCACAATCCCCAGCCCCTGCATGGCGTGAATGTGCCAGCCGGCACCCGCCATACCACCGAACACGCTGAAGATCATCCAGTAGCCGGTCACCAGCAACAGAATCACTGCGACCCACACCCACCGGAAAAACCGGGACAGGGTGTGACACCAGAGCACCCCACGCTGCGATGCATCGACTACCTCAACCACCGCCGGCCGCATGGCCATGTAGGCGAAAAACATGCCGCCAACCCAGATCACGGCGGAGAGAACATGAAGTGCAATAGCCAGACTCATAAGGGACTCCCGGAAGAGAAATGTGTGTGATGAGCATAAGCTTCACCCACTTTAAAACCAACTCCGCCGATGTCTCTCCGCATCCAGCAATGCCCGCTTTCGCTCAAGCCCCCAGCGGTATCCACCAAGGCCGCCATCGCCTCGCAGCACCCGATGGCAAGGGATCAGCACACCGATACGGTTTTTGCCACAGGCAGAGGCGACGGCCCGCACAGCTCTGGGCTTGTCGATATTCGCGGCCACCTCGCTGTAGCTGAGGACATCGCCTTCCCGTATGCTCAGCAGGAACTGCCAGACCTTCATCTGAAAAGCCGTACCACGCATATCCAGCGGCAGATCCGGCCTGGGGGCACCCTGGCTGATGTGTTGGTCCAGCGCATCCATCCAGGCATCCAGCTCCGGGGCATCCCGGGCCGGTGAAGCGATCAGCTCTGCATTGGGGAATTCCTTTTTCAGGCCGGTGATCAGGGAGGCTTCATCATCACCAAACTGAACAAGGCAGACGCCCCTCTTCGTTGCCGCCATCATCATCAGGCCCAGTGCTGTGGCCCTGCACGCATAGACGATGACCTCACCGGCGCCACCCGCCCGATAGACCCTGGGCGACATTCCAAGACTGCGGGTTGCTTCCCCATAAACACGGCTTACCGAGCCAAAGCCGGATGCAAAAATTGCATCGGTCACCTTGTCACCAACCTTCAGGGACTGCTTGAAACGATGCATCCGCACGGCGTCCTGATAGACCTTGGGCGAGATGCCGAAAGCCGCCTTGAATTGCTTCTGCAGCCTTGAGGAAGACAGCCCGGCAAGCTCCGCCAGACGGACCAGAGGCAGCGACTCATCAGCGTGTGCCTCAATATGGCGCGCAACCTCCACCAACCGGGCAACCCGTGGATTCCCAACGGAATTGTTCCTGGCCTCAATGGCTGCCTGTATTTGCTGTTCCGATGGCACCGACATGACCTGCCCCTTCACGTAACCTGAACAAGGTCAGTACAACGGATGTCGGCGAATGTTTCCATCCGATTATTGCCCTTGTTGCTGCCTGTACTCCTGAATGAGACCAGTTGCTGGATACGAGCCAGCGTTTCTATCGGTTCTGAGAGGCGCCCATGACAAGGCCAGAACACATCCACCTCGCCCGATTTTTCAGTTATGCCAGGTCATCCAGTATTTCCTGCACATGCTCTGCCGGCTTGACCTTGCCGTAGTGGCGCACAATCACACCCTCTTCATCGATCAGGAATGACTCCCGGCTCACGGACATCACCTGTTTACCGTACATGTTCTTTGGCTTGAGCACGTCGTACTGGTTTACCACCACTTCTTCCGGGTCCGCCAGAATCGGGAAGTTCAGCGACTCTTTGCGGGCGAATTTCTCGTGTGAGCTAACCGTGTCCCGGCTCACACCCAGCACCTGCACGCCATGGCTGCGGAGCTCATCCAGACGGTCCCGGAACTGCTGAGCCTCGGTGGTACAGCCGGGCGTGTTGTCACGTGGATAAAAGTAGAGCAGCACTTTCTGCCCCCTGTAATCCGACAGAGTCTGCTTTTTACCTTCCTGGTCTTCCAGCGTGAAATCCGGTGCGGCTTTGCCTTCCCAACTCATAGGTTTTCTCCTTACAAAGAATCAGATTGACGTTACAGGAATGCGACGCCGGGTAAGTGCACATCCGGTGCATGACTTCCAGGCAGCGGGCTACCTGATACCTTTCGACTCAAGCCACTGGCTGATCTGCGCCTGGTTCATGGCACCACTCTGGCGTGCCACTTCCCGGCCATTCTGGAACAGGATCATTGTGGGTATGCTGCGAATGCCAAACTGACCGGCGGGCCCCGGCGACTGTTCGGTATTCAGCTTGGCAAAACGCACCTTACCCCGCCAGGCTTTCGCAGCCTGCTCGAACTGCGGCGCCATCGCTTTACAGGGGCCACACCAGCTGGCCCAGAAATCCACCAGCACTGGCACATCACTGCGTGTTGTATGGGAACTAAAACTCTGCTCCCCCAGTTCCAGAACCTCATCCGGCCAGAGCGACTGTTTGCAGGCACCACAATTGCCGCCTGATGATAGCTTGTCGGCGGGCACGCGATTCACTTTGTGACAATGGGGGCACACTAGATGTCGAATATCGGTCATTATTAACCTGCCTTTAATTGCTTACTGATTTGATTAATCTGGGCAGATTATTAGAAATCAAGCGAAGGGAGCTCATCCCATGGAAACCACAGATATCTTCCTGGCGCTGATCTTCGGCTGCGTCGGTTTTGGCTACTTCATGTACGGGCGGCGCAAGCAAAACATCGTCGCCCGTTACTGCGGAATTGCAATGATTCTGTACCCGTACCTGGCCAGCAGCACCTGGGAGATGCTGGCAGTGGGTGTCGGGCTGATGGTGGTGCCGCGGTTTGTGGAGCTTTAGGGAATGGTTACTCACGGGGAAACTCCACAGCAGCCACATCCGCCACAAAAAACGGAAAGTACTGCTCCGTTGCAAAATGATTGCCAGCTTCTACATGAGTGGGCAGAACCGCGTCCACCGCTGGCTATCCGAACCTGACAGCCTCATCAGGTCGTGCCGCGCACGCATTTTCCAGACGAACCCGGAAGGCATGGCCAACACCTGGGTTGCCTCGAAATCCAGGTAATCGGGATTGTCTTTGTCCCCCATGCCGAAACGCCCGACCATGCTGATGCTGGCCACCGTCCAAAGAGGCGTACCTGGCTCGATCGTATATAGAAAATAGCGTCGTGCCGGTTCCGGCAGATCGGCGATCATCTCAGCGGTGAAGGCGGGAGAAGGCCATTACCGTCACCGGATAACGTCCCCAATTGGCCGCCGGAGAGAGCGCGGCATCTCCGGGCCGCGGCCGATCCGCAGAATGAGGTCCGGGCGCCGGCCATCAATGCCAATGGCGCGGGCAAATTCAGGGCGCAGTCGCCCCACCTCCACAGGCTGGTTAATAAACGCCGTGCGCAGGCCCAGGGCGGCAGCCTGAAGGGCCAGGCGCTGGTAACATCGGCCCGCCTCAATCCAGTGGGGAATGTCATCCGTCTCTGAGTAGATGACGGCAATGGCGGAAGAGCTGTGGATGTGCCGATAATCTTTTTTGTTCTGGTTCCTGGCAGAGAACGTGCCCTTCATCGCCAGCAATCCGAGCCATCGGGGCACATCAGGGTTGCCCGTGGCGGGCCCGTACAGTCCATCGCCTGAATGTACCGCCTCCTTGCCATTGAACCGAATCCAGGATTTAAGTTCACGAGCCCATGCAGGGTCAGCAAACTGGGCATCGTTGCCCTTCGCGACGTAGTCTGCAACCAGGCCTTTTTGGTCGGCATCGGTCATCAGAAGCACCGACACACCGTCACCATGCCCCGCCCCCTGAAGCTGTTCCAGTTCTTCCGCAGAAAGCGGAGCCCCGTCATACTCTGAACGGCTGCATTGGCGCAGGGGAATCGCGTCGAAAAGCGCAGACCGAGCGGCCGGCGCCTCTTCGAAATCAACCTGCAGGCCTGATGTTGATGCATCGAACCGACAGAGGCCTTTCAGCCCGGCGGCTTGCGCTGCAAGCAGCAAATTTTCCGTGGCGCAGCCCAGGCTGGCGTATAGGTGGTGATCATCCGGATCCACTGCGGGGCAGCGCCTGGACAGATCAGGAAGAACTTGTATCCGGTTGGATTCAAGCTTGAATATCCAGGGCTGCGTATTATGACTGGACGCCGCGAGAGTGGCGTACCGCACCAGGGCTCTATAGTCGTGCGGAGCGGCCCCAAGCTCACCGTGGCGCCAGGTTTCACTGACCATGTCGGAATAGTTCATAGCGCCTCCACCCCCGAATCAGTGAAGTGTAGGCTTTGCACTTTGCATCTGCTAGCAGAAGCGACTCAAGGCACATTGAAAGTGAACCAAAAAGCCATTTGCAGACTACTCTGCTAACCTGCCCATTCTTTAATGCGAACGGAGTTTCTGCATGATTACAGTTCATCACCTCAACAATTCCCGCTCACAACGTGTTCTCTGGATGCTGGAGGAGTTGGGCGTGCCCTACGAGATCCAGCGTTACGAACGCGATCCCAAAACCATGTTGGCGCCTGCAAGCCTCAAAAAAGTGCACCCTCTGGGTAAATCACCGGTGATCACCGACGGCAATCTGGTGGTGGCGGAGTCTGGCGCCATTATCGAATACCTTGCCCATACCTACGGCAAGGACACCATGTTACCGGCGGATGGCGGCCAGGCATGGCTGGATTATACCTACTGGCTGCATTACGCCGAGGGCTCCCTGATGCCTCCACTGGTTATGCGCCTGGTATTTCAAAAGATAAAAACCAGCCCGATGCCGTTCTTCATCAAACCCGTGGCAAAAGGCATTGCCGACAAAACCAATGAAACCTTCATCAGCCCGATGATCAATACGCACCTGGATTTTGTCGAAGCCCACCTGGCGAAAAACACCTGGTTTCTGGGGGACAACCTCAGCGCGGCCGATATCCAGATGAGCTTCCCCCTGGAAGCCTCCGTAGCACGGGGCATCGTTGGAAAGAACCGACCCAATATCGTCGCCTGGGTCGAGCGAGTGCACGCCAGGCCGGCTTACCAGAAGGCCCTTGAAAAGGGTGGAGAATACGATTTTGCGTGAGTAGCCCGCGCGAACCATCACCAGGTGCCAGCCGAAAGCCATAACAACATGCAAGCAACCCCGAAAAGAAGTACTGCAATATGGACAGCCAGGTTCTTTCGGGTGGTTGGGGCGGGTTTTCTGGCGAAGCTGAAGTAATCCTCACCAAACAGCCCGACACCGCAGGTCTCACAGTAGTTTTTTGAGTAAGAAACCCTCAGTGCAGATGGCTCAAACTTTTTCCGACAGCTGTAACAACTGGGTTTAATCATTTCTGTCGCGGTTTTCAAAGTCATAGGTCGCTTCCCCCAAATGGGCGATTCAATTGCGGATGGAAAAAATGAACACTTGCTCACTGAATCACCCACAACAACAAGAAGAGGAAGTTTACCGCGACGTGCGGAACTGGATCGACTAAAGCAAAAAAGGCAGCCCCTTGATGCAGGGGCCGCCCGCAGGCTTGTTAACTTCGCAACCAGGCTCCGGCCTGTATCCACACAAAAACAATACAGATCGAGATACGCTTATGTTAAACATGTTCCGATACATTTCCCTGATATTATTGGCATCTGCTCTATTCCTGCCTTTTTCCGCTCATGCCACAGAAGACACACTCGACTACGGACTGTACTGGTTTGATGGCAACAACAAGTCCGTCAAAGCGGTAGAAGCAGATGGAACTGTAAACACCGTACCCCTCAAATTCTACGATCCCTCGAAACCGACCATCGTGCATTTTCATGGCTGGCAGCCAGGCTCCGCTACTCGCGGCGACGGTTACGACCGTGAAGACTTCCGCTTCGTCTGGGGTGATGAGGACGTCATCACCTCCCGTTCATGGAAAGATAAGGGCTGGAACATTGCCTATTTTTACTGGGACCAGTTCGCTGACGAATCAGAGGTAAAAGACGCCGAGGCCAAGATGTGGTCCGCCAACGGGCCCCGCGGCATGCGTTACCGCCTCAGTGACGGCAGCTACAGCACGCAGCATTCGCCCGACAAATCCGTGGGCGAGATTGCCTTTGAACAGCTTACCGCAGCATTGGCCGACAACACGTCCCATTACGTGCGCCTGTCCGGCCACTCGCTGGGCAACCAGCTGGCTACCATCGTCGCCGGCAAAATCAGCGATGCGATCTATGCCGGTGACGCTGGCGTGAACGTCATGGTTGATCGTCTGGAACTGCTGGACCCGTTCTATTCCAAAGACGGCAAAGATTACCTGGGTGATGACAACGGCGACGGCAATCCGGACTGGACTGGCGAACGGGTCCGGTGGACGGTTCAGGAACTGATCGACCGTCACAACACCCCGGTAACAGCCTATTACTCAAGCAATATCAATGACCTGTGGATCGGCGATAAAAACCTGCCGTTGCGAGCAAAGGTGGCCGAGATATGGAACCGTTTCTGGTACCTGGCGGACGAAGTGAACAAGCACAATCATGTTGTGCCGTTCTACTTCCGCTCGATGGCCTCCGCACCTCCGGAAGAAGTAACCATCAACTGGTGGGGTAACCGGTCCGGCACTGGCAACGATGCTGCCAGTGCCAGCACCGATGACAACCGGATTCTGGAAATGATGGGCGACACTCACTACTGGGATCAGGTGGAAGGCCGTTACACCGCGGACCCCGAAGACGACCAGTTTGAAATCAAGAACTACTGAGTTCGATCCGATGATAAAAGCCGCGGGCCAGCCCCGCGGCTTGAAAAGAATCCGGTTCATCCAGCCGATGGCAGGCCGTCATGGCCTTCTCACCCTAGAGCCGCTCAATTGCCTTGAGCAGAGAACTGAAGGCTTTCGAAAAGCTGCGCTCAGCCACTCGATCCATCATCCGGCCAAGCAATGGTACTTGCACATGCCCTTCGGAAATCCAGGTCACACGAGTCTGTTCACCCTCGGGCTTTAAGACAATCTCGCCCTTCGTATGCCGGACCCTGAACGGGCTCGATTTCTCAATGTAATAGTGCATTCTGTTCGGCCTCTCAAACTGCGTAATGCGTTCGGTCAGTTCAAGCCGGCCGGCTCCGATAACCCTAAGAGCGCCGGTACCATTTTTCTCGTCTTTTCCTTCTTCGATCAGAAGAGACTTGCTAACCCCCGGAAACCGGTCATAGCGAGCATGGTCTGCGATGGCTTCAAAGACCGCATCAATATCCTTCCCAAGAACCCGCTCGACGTGAATGCGGAACATGGCTACTCCTCAAAAAATGGGGCTGACGGACAAGATACGCTTAAGCTGCGCCAAAGGTCCCTGCTGAGCAGACGTTTTTCATAGTGAAATCCTCATAAGCATGACCGGTTTGATCTCCAGCACCTGCCGGGCAAATTCCGCACCCGGCCACACCAACAACCAGCCAATAACCGCAAGATTGAGAATCACATTGAACCAGAAAGCCACCTGAAATGAGGTCTTGCGGGTTTTGTGGCGAAAGAATTGCTGGCCCACCAGTGCGCCCGGCCAGCCACACAGAAGCTCAAACAGATGCAAACGCCCCTCAGGTATACGTCGGTTGCCGCTTTCAGCGGCCCCTTTGTCGACCGCGTACATCAAGAAAGTAATCAGGCTCATAACCCCATAGGCGACCGGCAATAGGAGCGGCACATAGCTCTGAAGATACAACGCCGAGATTGCACCTATGACTGCGGCTGCAATCAGCAGAGCGACCCAGACACCTGTCGCGAACGATGCGCGGTGACGTGCAACGCCAGCATACTGGAAACTGGCCGCCCTTAGCCGGCCTTTCTCGTCTTTAGTCTGCGAGTAGACCACCTTGCGACTTGCCGAAGGCCTGCCCCGCCCCTGATAGGCGCTGATATGGGCAAACAGACGCTCACCGCCATTTTCCGGGGTGATAAAGCCGAAGCCCTTGGCGTCATTCCATGAGGTGAGTGAGCCTTTCTGATTCAATGCACTTCCCCTTGCAGAGCCTTATAACGAGCACACACCTTGTCCCTGGCTCTAAGAAGGCGCGGATCCTGGCTGCCGATGGCGGCAGCAATCAAGGCGTTACATTCCTGCCTTGCCATAAACAACTCGGTGGGAGGCTGATGAGCAGGCTGAACATTGGTGCCTGAGGAAGGTGTTTGCGCATCGTTTCTCGAATCAGTTTTGAGTTCACTACCTGGTTGACCAGGAATGGGCTCCGGTACACCTTCAACTCGCTGGTCAGGTATTGTTTTCGTTCCTATTGCCGTCGCCCCGGAAACAAAATTCGAATACGCGTTTACCCCGAACGCACCGACTGCCAGCATCAACACCGGGAAAACCAGACGCCTGAGAAGCCGTCTGCTCGGGCGACGGGGCGTATCACCGTAACGCTCAGCCACCAACCCTTTCACATAGCGAGCATGCTGCTGGTCGGTGGCGAATGATGCCTTGAGGCGCCCGGATGCCACCTTTTCCCGAACTTCAGCAACCTGCGCCGAGCTCAGCACCAATTCCCGCTGGGACTTAATGTAGCGAACATACCCGAGCCCCTGAGTCACGTTCGCCGGCATGGGTGTTTTGAACGTGCTGTCTCCCACAAACGCCACCACTGAATGAATCTGGTGATCACCCAACCCGAGCAGCGTCTGAAGCGCTTTTACATGCTTGTAGTTCTGGTGCAGCGGGTTCTGGAATTTGTGGTTGGACCGATAAATCTTCTGGGTCCAGAAGCGCTGGTGAAGGCCACCGAAGATCCAGCCCTTCATGTTCTTGGTCTCGACAACAAACACCCCAAACTCCGAAACCAGAACATGGTCGATCTGAGTGGTGCCATCTTCCGTGGGAAGGGTAACGTTTTTGATGAGGTGGTAACGGGACTTATCCAGAAAGCACCGCGCAGAAAGGTTGACCAGAAACTCACCAAACTTACCTTTGAACCAGGGCAGCCTGATCAGTCCCACGATCATGAAAAGAGGTAACAGATACCAGAATTCCGCAATTAAGGTATAGGCTGGGCTCAAATCCATTTCTCAGAAATCCTTGTTTTGTGTCCTTCAAACAATCCAACCTGAAACATAAATCAGTCTTTGCTTCAGCGCCTTAGGATTTTTGTAACTCCCTGAGAAGGAGGGCCAATTCATCATGGCGATCAGAGTCTGGCGCTGAATTCACAATGGATGGCACGCTGATCGGGTCTGCGAGTCAGAGAATCAAATGCTGCTGCTTTTGGTGAATTCCCAGCAGAACTCTAATGCGCCTTCAGGCTCTCAGGCCGAAACAGTGCCGTGCTCAGCACCAGAGCAAATGCTGCCAGCACAAACACCTTGTTCACAAACCAGTTCGTACGCCAGATGGACCACTCCGGCTCCGCCAGGAACCAAATGAACAGAGTGGTGATGATCGCGATCTCAACCACAGACATACCAATGGCCAGCAGACGCGTATACCATGGCCTCGCCAATAACGCCCAGGCCAGCCAGAGGTGCGCAATGGGCCAAAGGTCCCAGTAGATATAGGTTGCCCACCCCTCATTGCTGGCCAGCGCAAAGCCGATTGGAAACAGGTATTTGATAAAGACGGTCCAGGCCACGAGAATCACGAACAGATGCGCGAGGAAGCTGATCCAGGGACTCCGGACATTCTCAACGGGCGATGTCATTAATACGCTCCTGTCGGCGAGTTCATCTGCGAGAAGAACATTTTAACGTGTTCGGACAGTTATACCTGTTTCGTCCGGACCTATACCATAGAAGGCAAGGGCTATGATTGTTTGCGGAGTTGAGCTGACTGGCAGCGATGCGGTGGTGTGTCTGCTGAATCGGGACAGGGGGCAGTTCAACCTGCCGGAGTGCAAGGTGCGCAAACTGTCGCTGCCGAAAAACCATAGCCGTGAAGATCTGAAGCGGTTCCAGGCGGCCTTTGCGGAGTTAATGGCCGAGCACGGGGTCACCAGTGTCGCGATCAAAGAGCGGATGCCAAAAGGCAAATTTGCCGGTGGTGCCATCAGCTTCAAAATGGAAGCGGCCATTCAACTGATCAGCTCTATTGAGTTGACGGTGAACATACTGCCGCCGGCACTGATCAAGTCCACCCTGGCATCCAACCCGCTGCCGATTGCGTTTGCCGACACGGGGTTGAAGGCCTTTCAGGAAGCGGCTTTTATCACCGCCTATGTAGGGCAACTGCAAGGTCGCGGCACCTGAAAGCGCGTAATCGGGAAAACAGATTTGTACCGGTTTTCCCAACCAATCAAACCGGCAGCTCAATAATCTCACCAACCACGCCGTCTTCACTCACCTGCAACCGCCCCACCGTGATGGGCAGCGTAAAGCGCCGTGGCCCCGCGCCACCTGGATTGAAATAAAGCACATCGCCAATCCACTCATTACGGGGTTTGTGGGAGTGGCCGGCGATCACCACGCGGTAACGGCCTTGCGGATCGATGTCGAGGGTTTTGACGTCGTGGAGCATGTAGAAAGCATGGCCGAGGAATGCAAGATCCTGAACATCGGGAAGCGTGGCTGCGCGGCCTGTTTTGTCGATATTGCCACGGATCGCAATCAAGGGGGCGATCGCTTCCAGCGCTTCCAGAACCTCGTCCCGCCCCACGTCACCGGCATGAAGGATCAAATCCGAGCCTTTCAATACCTCCAGGGCTTCGGGACGCATTTTGCTGTGGGTGTCTGCGATCACTCCGATTTGCATGCTTCCGCCTCCTCTATACACTTCTCCAGCTTATAGTTATCATATTTGATAACAAAAGCCAAAGAAGGAATAGGTAGAGGCATCTTCTGCTACATGCGGGGCAAGCGAATGATCATTCTGCACGTCTTTGTAAAGAAGGATCAGAAAATACCGAAGAAAGACCTGGAGCTCGCCAACGAGCGATTGAAGGAGGTCAAGAAATCATGAATTTCAAGAATTTCAAGCAGAAAGCACTGAAAAATCCGGAGGTCCGTCGGGAATACAATGCTCTTCAGGATGAATTCAGCCTGATTGATCAGTTGCTCACAATGAGGACTAAAGCAGGCCTTACCCAAGAAGACATTGCGAAGATACTCGGAACCAACAAAAGCAACATATCCAGGCTTGAGCGTGGCCGAAGCAATCCCAGTTGGGGAACACTTAACAAATATGCCGCAGCCTGCGGTTTTCGGGTAAAGCTGGAAGCGGTCGAAAACGACCGAGCTTCGGCATAATAGGTGAAACAACCCCAACTCAAAATCTACTGCAACGCCATGCGTGGGGGGGATTACTACCCAGGTGTATGTGCACGGCCTGGTACGACAAGGCCGCAGTGCCGGGGTCAAGCAGATTAAATAAGTCTGTCCCGATTTTCCCGGTCTACTTGGGAATCAACGGAGCATGGGGCTCAATACCCTCGACACGGACATCCGGGTCGTGGGTCTTGATCAGATCCTCGTACTTTTCAACTTCATCTGTGGGCACATCGGCCATTATCAAAATCAGCCCCTCCTCGATTGCCGACTCAAAAGATTGCAGGCGTGAGCTGGGAAACGAAGCCCCGGCAATTCCGGTCAACATGCCTCCGAGACCTGCGCCCCAGAGCCCTAGCAGAAGAACCAGGCCGCCACCGACTACAATGCCGGTGGGCGGAAACGCCAGCGCCGTCAGGCCTGCCAGAAGGCCTGCCGAGCCGCCGAACTCCAGGCCACGCTTGTAGGCTTCAAGGAAATCGTCAGATTCAGGGCCTGCATCGGGCAAACCCTCCATATCAATGCCATACCGGGCCAGCGCATAGATATGTTTTTCCGGTATACCGCTTTCTTTCAGGTCATCGACCACCTTACGGGCGTGATCGAGATCGGGTGACAGGAAACAGAGCCTTTTCATGGCGATCCCTCGTGGTTTCAGGTGAAGTACCTGGCGATGAGAACACTGATTATTACCAGGGCGATAATGGTGCCGCCCAGAATCAAAATATTTCGCAGTGCAGCTCCGTCCTTCCTCATGGTTTTACCTCTTCGTCGATCTTCGATACTGCGTCTCGGAGTCGTCTTTCCGCCTCTCACGACGCAGCATTGTAAAGCCGTTAGATAGGGTTTTTGGGAGGGAAGAACAGCGGAATTAAAACAACTCGTCACCCTCTTTAAAGATAGCAATCATGGCGACTTCTGCCACAATCAATGCAACCGCCACTGACCGATAATGCATTAGAAAAACGAGAGAGAAAGAATCGCTGCGTGCCGGCTTCGGCAACGGGGCTTTTATCGTCGTGAGGGCACAGCGGCAGTGTTGATGACGGTCATGAGCCGGAGATAAAAATGGAAAACAGCTTCTGGACGGCTTTTGGCGCCAGTCTTGTGGCAGCGCTGGTGACAGGCATCGGCATCTACATTATCCGTCACTTTGAGGCCTGGGGCCGCAAATACAGTATCTACTTTGTTTGCTTCGCCGCCGGCGTGTTGATTTCGGTGTCCTTCCTGCACATTATTCCCAAGTCTTTCGAATTGAGCCTCTACGCCCCCGGCTACCTGCTTGGTGGGTTCGTGTTGATGCATATGTTCAACCGATTCATCACCGCCTTCGTGTGCGAGCGAGGGACGAATCCGTCTTACGGTATAGGCCTGGTGCCCATGGTAGGCATCGGCTTTCATTCATTTATCGACGGCTTTGTCTACTCCATCACCTTTTCCACCAGCATATTCACCGGCGTGCTGGCAGCTATCGGCATGGTACTCCATGAGTTTCCTGAAGGCATTATTACCTATCTGTTACTGTCGCGCGGAGGCTTCAGCGACAGGAACGCCCTGCTCCTTGCCGTCATTGCCGCGTCACTCTCCACACCACTGGGCATGCTGGTCTCCTGGCCCTTTATCAGCAACGTCAGTCAGGCGCAGTTGGGCGTCCTGCTTTCGCTTTCAGCCGGCGCGCTGGTGTATGTGGGCGCAACGCATCTCTTGCCGCAAGCGGAAAAGGAGCATCGCCGGTTCAGCCTGTTAGCCCTGGGTGCCGGCATCCTGGTAGCTGTGCTCATCGTGTTGTCGAAATAGACCGGGCCAGGAAATCAAGTTGATCTTCGATTGACTGGATCAGAGCTTCGCCCCGATAAACATCAAAATGGCCGACCGGATAGTGCTTCACTTCCGAGTTCGGCATTCTCTCGGCCGCTTTGGCCGCAGCACTCGCCGGGGCGACTGTATCCTGTTCGCAGATCAACACCAATGCCGGGCAGGCGACTTTGCTGGCCAACCGGATGGGCCGGAAAAAGGGAATCGCATAACTTACGCCCGCTGCAACGTAATTCGACGCATTGTCAGCCAGCAAGGGAACATACCCGTCCTTGCAGTCCTCAGCGGTCATCATGCCCAGCTCGCCAGGGCGGCCTGCCGATGCAATATACCTCGGAGACATCCCCAGACCACGACGAAGCCAGTCCACCGTTCCGTGGTAAGTCAGGCGGATCGCCTGCATGAGCCCGGCATAACCGATAACACCAAGCAAAGACGCCAAACCATCCACCATCGGGCATTGGGAGATGGTGCATTGCACGCGTCCATCCTTTGCCGCAGCCGCAATCACAAGCCCACCGGAAAACGACGTCCCCCACAGGCAAATGCGGCTGCCATCGATACGATCCAGCTGCCGAGCGAAATTCAGTGCCGCCAGCCAGTCTGCCACCTCCTTCCAAGGGCTCAGCGTCTGCCTTGGCTGACCATCACTTTCACCGAAATGGCGGTAGTCAAAGGCAAAGACCGCATAACTCGCATTGCAAAAGGCTTCTTTAAACGGTGCCAGGCCACTGGCATGAGTCAGCCCAAAACCATGAGCCATAACCACACAGGGCAAACTTCTGCTGTCGGCATTCGGCGTGTAAAGAACACCACGACAGGTTGTACCTTGGCTCGGAAATTCCAGCAGAGTTTCGATCATCATTTGGCTCTCATGCTTGAAGGTCGAAATTCTCAGAATATCTTGCAAGTCCATCAGCGAGATCATGCCAGAGGCACTGCGCCGTGGGGACTTGTACAATATTCTGACAGTGCATAGTCGATCGCCACTGGCTCGCAAGCCTGTCTATCATCAAATTTCACTGAGAGTGGAAATACCGTTGACCTCAGTCACCGTTTTGGCGTCCGCCCGCTCAATAATTTTCACGAGGGTGGATTGAATCGTTTCATCTTCCCGAGCATCACCGCCACTTACAAACGTTTGCGTCTGGGGATCGGCGCCCTCTTCCTCAGTAAATGAAACAACCACCTCGGTGGCTGAATCCGGCGTTTTACCAAAGTACTCCAGCGCAACCAATGGATAGCCATGGAAACCCTTCTTAATCTGCTTTGCAATGCGCTTTTTTGCTTTATCCAAATGCATAATAAGGCCTGTCGCTGCGCTAGTTATCTGGGTGCCAGATGAACATCCGGTTGATACCATTCGCCAATTCTATGCCGTTAAACCCATCAAAAATAGATCTGTCCCGGTTTTCTCAAATTTATGCTATGCATTGCCTCATAATTCGCGTACCGTGTTCATCGTTGGAAAGATTTGGCAAAGCATTTCACGAATAAGACCTTTTAGTTGTAATACTTCTCGTCCTGTTTTTGACCCTGCACGTTTTTTGTTTCCCGCATATCGCTGATCAAAGATCATCACGATCTTTTGACGGCACATTTATAATCGATTTCAGGATAGCTATTCATGTCTACAATTACCGGCAACGTTAAGTTCTTCAACGAAGCAAAAGGTTTTGGCTTTATTACTCGTGAAGGCGGCTCAGACGTCTTTGTCCATTACAGCTCTATCCAGGGTAGCGGCTTCAAAACTCTGACCGACGGCCAGGACGTTGAATTCAGTGTCACCCAGGGTCAGAAAGGCCCACAGGCAGAGAACGTTATTGGCCTTTAAATAACAGCCGATACGTGACTTATAAAAGGCAGCCTCCTGGGGCTGCCTTTTTTGTGAAAAACCGGTACAGATCTATTTTTCAGATGTCGGCCTCCCCAGCTTACGAGTCTGAATTCTGACACCGATACGGTTTTCAATATGGGCCACAACAGACAAATACACACCACTCCCGGTAGGATGTCCCCATGCCAACTTACACTGTCACGGTCGCAAACATTGCTCTGTCCCCGCAGCAGAAATCACAGATAGCGGACGCCATAACCACGGCCCATAACACGCAAACCGGCGCGCCCCGTTTTTTTGCCCAGGTTTTGTTTTTTTCTACCCGTGAGGGCGAGCACTTTGTGGGTGGCAGCGTGAACCAGGCGCCCCAGGTGTATGTGCACGGCCTGGTACGGCAGGGCCGCAGTACCGGGGTCAAGCAGGCCCTGATGAGCCAGATGCTTGAGGAGATAGTGCGAATTGCAGGCATAACGGCTGAGGACGTCTGGATCTATCTGCAGGACATTCCGGAAACCCAGATGATCGAGTTTGGCCGGTTTCTGCCAGCGCCGGGTGAGGAAACTGAGTGGGAAAAAGGAATGACTCCGGAAAAGCGGTCCGGGGTATAGTGCACCGATGAATTATCCCCAGCGAATTGTCTGCCTTACCGAAGAGACCACGGAGACCCTCTACGCCATCGGCGCAGAGGACCGCATCGTCGGCATATCCGGGTTCACCGTGCGGCCCGAAAGAGCCAGGAAGGAAAAGCCCAAAGTCTCTGCCTTCACCTCCGCCAAGATTGGGAAAATTCTGGAACTGAAACCAGACCTGGTGGTGGGTTTCTCGGACATGCAGGCCGACATCGCAGCTGAACTGGTGCGCAGCGGCGTTGCCGTGCACATCTTCAATCAGCGCACCGTGGCGGGCATCCTGTCCATGATCCGAATCCTCGGCGGCATGCTGGGCCTCGCTGACCAAACCGACACCTATGCTCAGACCCTGTCCGACAGGGTTGAACGAATAAGGGCGGAAAGAGCGAGGCCAGACCGCCCCCGGGTCTACTTCGAGGAATGGGGCGACCCGATGATCACCGGCATAGGCTGGGTGTCCGAGCTGATCAGTATTGCCGGTGGCGAGGATATTTTCCCGGAACGGGCAGCCGAGCCCGGCGCCAGGGAGCGCATTATCGAAAACCCCGGGGATGTTATCGAGCGGCAACCAGACATTATCATCGGCTCCTGGTGTGGGCGCAAATTCCGCCCGGAGCAAGTGGCCGAACGCCCCGGTTGGGGCGACATTCCAGCTGTGGCCAACAACCACCTGTATGAGATCAAGTCACCGCTGATTCTTCAGCCGGGGCCAGCAGCACTGACGGATGGGCTGGATGCGCTATGTGAGATTATGGAGCGGGTGAAGGGAATCGAACCCTCGTCGTAAGCTTGGGAAGCTTCTGCTCTGCCATTGAGCTACACCCGCATCCTGCGACCCAATATACTAGAGCGATCCCGGTTTTCCTACTGACAGCGCATAGTCGATCGCCGCACACACTGCGGCAACCTGCGCGGCATTGCATTGCTGAGGAGTCACCCGGTCGCTGTCCGGGTATACCTCGGTGGTGGTCCTGTAGGGGGCACGGGTCATGCTGGTGCAAAGGCCAAGCTGCGCCAGCGGATACTGAATAACGCCCCGAGCGGCCGCCGGTGAGCCGAGGATTTCGCCGTTATCATCTGCCGGCGCGATATGGGTGATCTTTTCCACCGCCCTGATCAACGCCTGCTGGAATTCAGGCTGCGGGTTCTCGGTGTCATCCACCAGGTAGAAGCCGTCCGGAATGTTACCCGACTCAAACGGTTTACCGTCGCGGGCCGCCAGCGCCGGGCGGAATTCGGTTTCGTCGGTATCGGTGGTCTCGTGCAGGTCGATGTGCAGCAGTATTGGCTCATCGAGCGAAGCGACCAGCTGCATCAGCGCCGCTGACTCCCCGGTCTGGCCTCCATCACGGAACGAACGGTTGGGGTCCACCGCATTCGCGTTCCAGCGGTGGATGCGCTCGTAGGCCCAGGGGCTGACACAAGGCGCAACCAGCAGGTTTACACGATCGGCATAATCCGCGGCATACTGTTCCACGAACTGCAGCGCCCCATGCACACCGCTTGTTTCATAGCCATGCACTCCGCCCGTAATCAGCACCACCGGCCGATCGGCACGCCAGTCCCGGCTGCGGATCGCCATCAGCGGATAAATATCCGGGCCGTATTCCAGGCGGCCATACTCCTGCACATCAAAGTGCGAACGCAGCCGCTCGACCACGCCCAACACGTCGGACTCGTAACTGCGCCGACGGCTCTGCTGTGACAGCCACTGGGCACGTTCCGCGTCGCCCCAGGGAGTGCCGGGCGTACCAATTGGATAGGCCGCTGAAGCGGTGCTCATATCGCTTGTCTCCTCCGGTCAATCGGGGTCAGACCCCATGTCATTTTGCAGCACCAAATGCACGGGGGTCTGACCCCATGGAGATCAAAAAAACAGGACTGGAGGCACCCCGAACCGTTTGCCGAGGGATTCCATGTGTTTGCGGGTCAGCTTTTTCCCTTCGGCACCATTGAGGATTTTGCTCACATTGCCCTTCGAACCCAGCTCCGGCAGGTCAGCCACCCCAAGGCCGTGTTGGGCCATCAGGGTTTTCAGTACAGCAACCCCCCCGTCCGTTTCAGCAACAGCGGCATTAAAGTCAGAGAACTCTGTGGCCTGGTCTTCCCAACGCTCAATACTGACAGCCAGAATCTCGATTAACAGCCTGTTGGCGTCGTAGTCGTCCACCAACTGGTCCATCAATTCCAGCGCCTGCTCATAGTCATCCTGGTTCTCAATATGAGCCACAAAAGGCACCTGAGCCAACGCATCTCTGATCTCAACAAAAGCAGGCGATAACATAAGCCTCACTCCCTATTGCGACGGTATTTGTCAGTCAGCCGGTCGTATTCGGCGTGGTTTCAAAAATGGAAACCCTATAGGTTCTCTTGGGGTCAGACCCCATGTCATTATGCTACACCAAATGCACCGGGGTCTGACCCCACGGAGGCCCATGACAACACCAAAACGCATCTACCTCGCCGGCCCGGAAGTGTTTTTCCCCGCCGATGAACATCAGGCCATCGTGGCCGAGAAAAAACGCCTGCTTCAGGAATACGGACTGGAGGGCGTCGACCCGCTGGATACCGAACTGCCACTGTCCGCCAACGAGGCGAAATTCAGGCAGGGGCATCGGATCTACCGGGCCAACCGGGAACTGATGGATAGCTGCGAGGCCATCATCGCTAATCTGACCCCGTTCCGCGGCATCAGCGCGGACCCGGGCACCGTCTTTGAGGTGGGATACATGATCGGACAGGGCAAGCCCGCCTTCGGGTTTACCCTCGACAGCCGATATTATCGGGAACGGGCAGGCGCCACCGACCTGGACGAACTGGGCCATACCATTGAGGACTTTGAAATGCGCGACAACCTGATGATCGAGGGCGGAATCTACAGTTCCGGTGGCCAGCTCTTCGTGGCCGAGCAACCCGGCGAACACCGGTACTTTTCGGCCGAGCTGTTCCGCCGTTGCGTGAGGGCGATAGCCCATGCCTGAACAGAGCTCACTGCAAACCCTGTTCGACACCCTCCCCCAAACCGGCCGGGTTGAATGGATCGGCATCCGCCCTGCACGCGGTGAACCCATGCAGGCGCTGGACAGCGTGTCGGTTACCCCGGGCAAAGGCCTGGAAGGTGACCGATTCAAAGGGCGCGAAACCAGCAAACGGCAGGTAACCCTGATCCAGAAAGAACACCTGCATGCCATCGCCTCCTGCCTTCACCGGGAAGCCATTGAACCCGAAATTTTCCGGCGCAACATCGTGGTCTCTGGCCTGAACCTGCTGGCGCTGAAAGACAAAAGGTTCAGGATCGGTGGCGTGGTGCTGGAATACACCGGCCTGTGCCATCCGTGCAGCAAAATGGAAACCGCGCTGGGGCCTGGTGGCTACAACGCCATGCGCGGGCATGGAGGGATTACTACGCGGGTGGTTGAAGGGGGTGAGCTGGCACTGGGTGACGGGGTGCAGGCATTACTGTAAGCCAGAAACTAAATATGTCCCGGTTTTTCGTCCCGTTTCTCTCAATTGCTGAAACCAGCTCATTGGCATATTATGCCAATAGAGTTACGACAGGTGGATACAACCATGGCAACGAGAAACATCGTACTTACTGACCATCAGTCCCAAGTGGTCGATCACCTGGTGGCTTCTGGCCGCTACCAGAACGCAAGTGAAGTTCTGCGGGCCGGGCTCAGGATGGTAGAAGAAGCTGAGTCTGCCTACACCACCAGGATGAATGACCTCAGAGCCGCCATTGATATGGGCGATGAAGATATGGAGCAAGGGAAAACCAGACATTTTACAGCAGACGAATTCGCGTCGTACCTCTCACAACGAGCAAAAGAAATCACTGAAACGAAACGGAACACCTGAAACCAATGAAACCATGGAAGGAAATTCTCACGAACAGTGCACCATAGGATGGATCCAGAGACGCACCTTTAAACACGCATCAAGCGCCACATCACTGCACCAATCCCAGTGCCTCCCGGCAAACGTCGCAGATTATGCGTGGTAACATCAAACTTCACCATCCGGGATAAGGAAGGCCCAATTAACATGAACACCAACTACAAAATTGCACTCCTGATCGACTGCGACAACGTCAGCCATCAATCAATTGAAGGAGTACTGCAGGAGCTGGCGAAATATGGTGCTGTGAACGTTCGCCATGCCCATGGCAACTGGAATGGCCCACAATTGGGTGGCTGGATTGAAAAGCTGCACGCCAATGCGATTCGTCCAGTCCAGCAATTTGCCTACACAACGGGCAAAAACGCCACAGACGCTTCCATGATCATCGATGCCATGGATCTGCTTTACAGCGGAAACGTCGACGCCTTTGCCCTGATGACCAGCGACTCCGACTTCACCCCACTTGTCATGCGCATTCTTGAGGCTGGCCTACCGGTCTTTGGGTTTGGCGAACGAAAAACGCCCATGCCATTCGTCAACGCCTGTTCTCAATTCATCTATACCGAGAACCTGCGGGAGGAGATCGAGCAACAGGAGGAAACTGTCGATGGCGGCACTCCGAAACCAACTGTGGAGACCAAGTGGAGCCGCAACAAACTCCGGGGCGACACCGTATTGGTGCGGACTCTGCGGACTGCGGTAGAGCAAACGGCTGATGACGATGGTTGGGCACATCTCGGCAAGGTTGGCCAATACATTTCCAATAACAGCTCCTTTTCCCCGGTGAACTACGGGTACAAGAAGCTGAGTGACCTGATTCGGGCCAGTGAATTATTTGAGATTAGCGTCCGGGACAAGAACGTTTTTTACATCAAAAGCCCGTAGACAACAGGCCCAGACCGGATTTCATGAGCCGTCAAAAACTATCAGTCCAACCCCGAACAACAAGCAAGCAGCCGCCTAAAGGGCTTCAAGCTCTTTCCGAACATCCTGAAAAACGTCTTTATCCCGGGACTCCAAAAACGCTGCGAACTCCAATGCGTCAAAGCCGTGGAAGTCCTTTTCTGGTCTATCAATTGGCAGGTTCGGATCCGCCCCCAGCTGCAGTAATGCGCGGAGATAATCAATATCGGCGTACAGCACTGCCTCATGCACCGGTGCCAACCCGTTGTGATAGCCGTTGACCGGCTCTCCCCTTCCCGCGAAATATCGAAGCAACGCGTAGCCACGTTGCCTCATGATCGAGTCAGCATCGTGCGTATCCAACGATGCGCCCACGAAATTGATCAGAGGTTGCGAACAGCCGCTCATCGCGGTCATCGCTTTACCACATTGCTCATACGGCCAGTCGGAATGCGTCAAAATCCAATAGGCCACTGCAGGCCTGATCGCCAGACTATCGGAGTCGAAAGGGCTCCAAGGCATTTCTTCAGGATCGAGAAGCGCAATAACTGTGAGTCCCCAGGCATCAGAACCAAAAGCCCAGGTGCGATAGACCATCGGGAATGACATCAGGACGATGGCAAGGGCCACTCCGCCAAGAGTGAGTGCCTTTTTGTGGCCCAGGAAAAAGTTGATAAGCACGTCGCTCCTCCGTGAGCTGTGAAAGTTAGGATTCCTACCTGATTTAGCAACCCCAACACTTCTCTATAAAAAGAGGCCAGTTATCAGGACCACGATAAAACACCCAAATAAACATAAAGGTGGCAGCAGCCCCCACAGGCTCAGCCGAACCGGCAAGCGAGTGGACACATCGCCAATCTGCGCCGCTGACCGCTTCAGTCGGTTTGATGGTAACGATCGAAGAACAAGAAACGTGAACACATAGCTACTTCTCATCAATCTGCCCAAAGGATCATTACCCCAGACCTTTCTATGCTCAAGAGCAGAGGTACCTGGGCGCGAAATTTTTTCCTCAATCATTGCCACTCTCGAAAAGGCAAATGTGAGGATCACTAGCAGTGAAACCAGGCCCAAACCAATAGCCCCAGCACCGACGAAGGCCGCAATGATCTGAGGTGTGTCATTTGTCATTCGTCACCTCGTAGATAACCTCACCGATACCTTCGCCAGTATTCCCTCCAACTGACCCTCCTGCAAAACCACCAACCCCAGCCATGATTATTCCACATGCAACCCCACCCAAACCTCCTGTTCCAAGGCCGATCACCCCACACGCCAATGGTCCAGCGAAAGCACCCGCGCCGCCACCTAATGCAGAGCCAGACAGCCGCCCACCTTCGACGTACTTAACTCGTCTGCATTCGGCTTCGCGCCCGTTTGTGCAAGCCGCATGAATTTTCACTCCCGAAGCAGCAACATCCAGCCCAATAGAGAGATAACCAACCCCCTTTGCATACTTGGCCCCCGAGGCCAGCCGCTCGTAGTGCGTAGCGTACCCCGGTATGCCACCGACCCCGGCGGTCTTCCAACTATGCACAATACTCTTAGACGACAACCCCAGTGCCCGCTTCAGCTTCGCATCATCATCCAGTGACATGCCCTGGCGTGCCACACTTCCCAGAGAAAAATCCAGCTCTTTGAAAAGTGCCCGCCGCTTCTCGAAAAACTCCGGATGGTTGAGATGCCCATGCTTCCGGTAGCTGTCTTGATGAAGCCGCTCGATGTTCTTTAAGGTCTTCTCAATGCTGCCAATTTGCTTTGACACCATCACAGCGCCAGCACCCAGCCCCGCCGAACCCGTTGAAGTAACGGCTTCCAACAGAGCATGGTACTTGACGATAAACTGCGCTTCGTCCTGATCCAGCGAACGCACCTGGGCATTCACCTGTGCCGCCACCTCCATCAGGTCCGCTTCTTCCCGGGAGCACTCCATACCTTCCGGGTCACCCAGCACAATCATCTCACCGGGCAACACCTGCCCGCCAAGGCCTGGATTCAAACGGTCAAAGTGGTCCGGCTTTGCAGAAGCATCGCCGTAGAGTGCAGCCAACAGCGCTGTTTTGCTCATTGGGCTTTGAACCACATGGAAGCCCGGCTCGACGGTTGCTTCTTTTACCTGAGCTTCTGAGCTCCGATCAGAACTACCAGATACAAACGGTCCACCTGCAGGTGTGCTGCCTGCTCCACCAGCAAACCCGTTGGAACTTCGGGATTCCACAGGCCCACCATCAGCACCAGGCGCAAAGGATGCTTCCGCCTGCCGAGCTGCCTTCGCAGGGGCCGGTGAAATCCCCGAAAATGACGCAGGCGTGAACGTATCACCAATAACAACACTGCCGCTGCCGATGGTAACGCCCCCACACGAAATGGCACCGCCAGTTACCGCAGCAGGCATACCGTTAATCAGGACGGTTGTTGAACCAGCGGCTATGGTCCGCGGGTGGGGTGGATGCTTTGGCTTCGAGTGTGGTGCGAGAGGGTCGCCAACACGGGCAACAGGCTTGCCATCAATCAGCACATTGGGGGAACCGGCAGTTACCGGAGTGGGCGGGAATCCCTGGTGGTCTGTTCCTATGTCACCCAACAACACAACTTTCTTGCTCATTCCTTTGCTCCTTCTATCCTTGAAGAATCATCCATTTTTTCAGGGGGCGCCGTCACTGGTACCCAACGCGGTAATGCTGAACAAAGATACCGTAATACGCAAGGCTCTATTCAGGCAGCCCGAGGAGAGCCATTATCCCCATCGGACTCCAGAGTCCATCTCATCCCCAATGCGCGCCCCGCCTTCATAAGCGTAGTGATCGTTACACCGGTATCCTTCTCATCAAGCAGGCGGTTAACCACCGTACGACTTGTACGCATTTTCTGGGCAAGCTGGGACTTGTTTACACCGTTGTCCTCCATAGCCCGCAGAATCTGACAGACAATCACCCGCTTCAGCGCCTTCAGCGGTCTGACACGAAGACCGGGAACATTACTCCACGATGTGCATGAGCGGTAACTGCAAAGCAAAATTCAAAAAGGGAGATTAATTAATCCCGGTCCTCAAAATGCCAAGGTGTTCAGAGATCACGCGCCTCACGAGCGTCGGCCACGCTACCCATGTTGTTCACATCGGTGTAGCCGGCTCTTTCCAGAGCAGACTTCGCTTTACCGGCACGGTTTCCACTTCGGCAATAGAGGTTGATCTCCGCATCTTTGTCCGGAAACTGTTCAGTCACGCGCTCGACAATGTTCTGATGCGGAATGAGAGGATCCCCATCAATGTGATTCTGCCTGTGCTCGGCTTCCGTACGGACATCGATCCAAACCGGCTTGGCCTGGGCGAGCATCGGTGTGAGCACAAGTGCCAACACAGTCAGGAAGGCCTTCGCCAAAACAGACTTACGCATAACAAGCTCCTCACTTTGTGGATAGGCCGCACCAAGCCATGGCAGTCGTCTGGCTAATGGGTGTCCCGGTTTCCCGCTCTGTCCAGAAGCTCGGCATTTGTGGGGTACTTCTCAAGCAGCTCAACCAGCTTTCTCGTGCCCTCCAGCGGTTTGAGACCGCCAAGCGCCCGGCGCAACGCTCTTATTTTATCTAAATATTTCGGATCTATCAGCAGCTCTTCACGGCGTGTACTGCTTTTCGAAATGTCCAACGCGGGGAAGATTCGCTGATTCGCAACGTCTCTTGATAAAACCAGCTCCATGTTCCCCGTGCCCTTGAATTCCTCAAATATAACCTGGTCCATACGGCTGCCGGTATCAACCAGAACGGTTGCCAGAATGGTAAGCGAGCCGCCATTCTCAAGGTTTCGTGCAGAGCCAAACAATCTCCGCGGGATCTCCATCGCTCGCGCATCAACCCCGCCAGACATAGTGCGACCGCTGCTCTTTCGCTCCGCATTATGCACACGCGAAAGCCTCGTGAGAGAATCAATCACAATCATCACGTTGTGACCCTCGCCAGCTTGTTGGCGGGCGATATCAAGAAGCTCATCGGCAACGCGAACGTGATGAGCATAGCTTTCATCGGAAGAAGAAGCGTGTACCTCAGCCGGGACGCTACGCCTGAAATCAGTGACCTCTTCGGGTCGCTCATCTATCAATAACGCGTAAAGTTTAATCTCGGGATACGCCTTCCCCACCGCCTGGCAAATATCCTTTAAAATCGTCGATTTTCCAGACCCCGGCGGTGCAACGATCAAACCTCGCTGCCCCATTCCAATCGGCGTGATCAAATCCATCGCACGCACCGTGAGTTTTTCCGAACCTGACTCCAAACGAATCACCGGCGTTGGATTGATAGCCACACCGTTTAAAAAACGTTTTTGTGGATCAGCCTCACTCTCACCCTCAACCCCAACCATAGCTTTGGCTTCCTCAGCCACTGGTTTGGCGTCTTTAATGGGTTTCTGGGTTAAACCTAATGTCTTTCTCGTCATGTCTGTTTGATAGCCCTTAGTTGATAGATGTTTTTCGAAATGGGCTGATAACGCCAACCCCGCGATTAATACTTCGACCATCAACCGCCGACCAGCTTAATTACCCGCTCGAGCATCGGGTCTTTGCCTTCCTCGCGCCCTTTTCGGCCAAGGTACTTGAGACGGATGTGTGGCGGGATGCCGACATCTTCGTATATCTCACCATCGTAGGCCCGGTAGATTTCATTGGACAACGTCAGGTGCCAGCCATTTGGCAGATGTCGCTCGAGCGTGTCGGAAAGGATGCCCTGGGTAGGCTCGCCAATAAGAGTGAGACGGGGATGCTGCAGCAATGAGAGCACGAAGATCTCTGCGGCACTGGCCGTTAGCTCGCTGGTCAGCACAAACAGGTTGCCCTGGTAAGTCTCATCGACAGGCGTGACATAGACAGACTGCTTTCCGGTGAATCCATTGCCATGACGGGCTGACTTGGTGAAAGCCAGCCGTTTGCGATCCATCAGGTACGCTGCAAAGCGCAGTGCGACACCATCGTACCCCCCACCATTATTGCGAAGATCGATCACCAGATTGGGGAGCTCGCCAACATCTGCCAGCACCCTCTTCATCACACTATCGACCGCACTGAGATCCGCAGCCGGTTTGCCTGACTTGCCGCTTTGCCCGGCCATGGCCCGGATGTTCAGGTAACCGATGAGGTCATTAAGGCGCCCCCACTCCACCAGCCGGTTGCCGCCATGGCTGACGGCGCTTGCGAGATAATCCTCATGGATCACGTCACGCGCCGACTCTTTGAGTTCGCCCAGGTAGCTGGTGAGCCCCCGGTCATCATTGGCGTCTTCAAGTTCCTGTGTCAGCCGCCTGAAGAGCGCCGGCTGGGCACCTGCGCTGTAATGACCCCAGGGTGAATGCAGACGAATATGGCCATCCTTCAGGGGCCGTAGCATCGCAACCATGATGGCAAAGAGCGTTTCCTGGGATGTGTTCCCGTTAATCTGGGGAAGATAGTCATGATGCGCCCGGTCCCAGGCCACACCCTTGAGTTCAAACAGGGCGTATTGCTCGTGAAAGGTTCGCCAGAAAACGTCAAAGTTGTATTGCGGATCCTTTGCCCTGTGCCTGTGACTTTCAGTGACGGTGGCAGGCAATCCTTTCAGACGACGGAAGCTGATGCGTGCTACGCCTGTTACCCGATGGGCACTGAACGCCTGGCCGCCAGGGGAGACCGCCAAATCTTCGTAATAGTGGCCAAGTTCTTCAATACTGCCCGCATGAATCTTCAGGCAGCTGATACTGGTTTCTTCAAAAAGGGTGTACCAATCTTCCTCGATCAGCAACACAGTGCCGTAACCCTGGGAACGCCAGACACCCTGCAGGCGCGCAAAATCAGGGCTGGAAAGAGAACTGTCGCGGCGTTGGGCGGGTTTCATAGAGGACTCCAGGTCCATTTCTGTTGTTTTCAGACGGTACCGGATGTTCAGGTTTTATCAGGGTAGACCTCGCTGGCATCCAGCTTGCGGTAATCCGCCCGAACCTCCTCCATAAAAAGTTGAATAAAATTACCGCGAAAGGGCAGGCCCAGTAATAGAGTTCGTAGTCCTGCATTGTGACTCTCCCACTCTGACAGTTGAGAAGACAACTGTTGTCTGGAAGTGTAGCGCATAGAAAAAGACCCGATCCGAAAGCCAGGTCTATTCAACTCAATACCGCCCGTTTAGCAACCTGGTTTCAAAAGCCGACAATGTTAGGGAAAACCGGGGCTGAAAATAGATCTGTCCCGGTTTCCTTCAGGCAAATGCGGCTGCCATCGATACGATCCAGTTGCCGCGCAAAATTCAGTGCCGCCAGCCAATCGTCCACTTCTTTCCGAGGGCTCAGCGTCTGCCGTGGCTGGCCATCACTGTCACCAAAATGGCGGTAGTCAAAGGCAAAGACCGCATAACCGGCGTTGCAGAAAGCTTCTTTAAACGGTGCCAGACCACTGGCATGAGTCAGCCCAAAACCATGGGCCATGACGACATACGGTAAACCTTTACTGCCGGCATCCCGCGTGTAAAGAACTCCGCGACAGGTTGTACCTTCGCTCTGAAATTCCTGGGGCGTTTCGATCATTGTTTGGCTCGCATGCTTGAGGGTCGAGAGTCTCAGGATAGCTCATTGCTTCAGGATCTAACCGGCAGTTCAATAATCTCACCAACCACACCCTCTTCACTCACCTGCAACCGCCCCACCATGATCGGCAGCGTAAATCGCCGGCGCCAGGCAGGTAAGCGTTGCTATAGTGAAACAAGCCCGCATCACTCCCATAGTGGCGAGATCCACTGCGAACGTACAACCATAGCAGGAGTTACCCATGCCCACTTACACCGTCACGGTCGCGAATCTGTCTCTCTCAGCGGAACAGAAGTCACAGATAGCCGAGGCCATCACAGCGGCCCACAACGCCCAAACCGGCGCGCCCCGGTTCTTTGCCCAGGTTCTGTTTTATGCGGCCAATGAGGGCGACCACTTTGTGGGTGGCCGCGTGAACACCGCGCCACAGGTGTATGTGCACGGCCTGGTGCGGGAGGGCAGAAGCATCGAGATCAAACAGGCTCTGATGAGCCAGATGCTTGAAGAAATCGCCCAAATCGTGGACATCACAGCTGAAGATGTCTGGATCTATCTGCAGGACATTCCGGCCACCCAGATGATCGAGTTTGGGCGGTTTTTGCCGGCGCCAGGAGGGGAAGCTGAGTGGGAGAAGGGAATGACTCCGGAAAAGCACGGCAGCTTACCCAAATAACCGCAATAATGGATCTGTCCCGGTTTTCAATTTCTCATAGAAAATAGATCCGGCTTTAAGGCAAAAGCCCATAAGGCCGCTCCAGCGCCGAACGAACATCCCCGATGGAGAATACCCTGGCGAACTCCGCGAATCGCTGCCCATCAAACCACAGCTGAACAACCGGCAGAGAAAAGATAGCGCGAGCCGCACATAACGGGCCGGCGGCTTCCTGGCAATCGATGTAAGCAGTAATCAGCTTTGGAAATTCCTCGCTGGCAAGTTTCTCCAGCCGGGGCTTGATGGCCTGACAGACGCCACAGCTTGCGCCCCCATACAGAAGAAGCACCGCAGGGCTGGACTCTAGCAATTCCGATAAAGCCTCTTCTGAACAGATCTTTTGCACCGTTAAATCCTGATAGGCATTGCTGGTTTCAGCATCCGCGCCTAGCGGAAAGAATGAAAATAAAAATGAAAATAAATCCGTCCGGGTTTTCTCGGTTACGGCCGCGCTGGACAATATGATGGGGAAAACCGGGCACAATCGCCCTGGCCCATCTTGGCATAAGTACTTCCTTGCTTTTAAACCACAGAATCCGTTCTCTGTGGGCCGGCGACCGATATTAATCGAAGTGTGGAGAGTGTCGGTAATGACTAAGATTAGCTTTGAACCCTCAAAGAAGCCGCGAAAAAAAATCTCTGTCGATTTTTATTATGTGGTGGAAGTACTCACCAAGCTACCCTCATCGACAATGGTCGAGGATCTCGACCAGCTGCTGCCCTGGAATCAGCGCAAACCATTCCGGTGTAGTTCGTGGACCGCTTACGTTGCTTTCAGGCTGCCTGAAGCTGGGAAAAATAGCTTCTGAGGTATAAACTGCAGTCCGACGAATACTAATACCTCCACTGTGAAACATCTAATTAAAGCAGGAGTATAGCTCGCATGAATTGGGGAGATATAATTAAAGGGCTTGACAAGAACCTTATCCCAGCTCTCAAAATTATAGCGTTCTCTATTTTTGGGTCATCTATAATTGTTTTTATGACAGCAGACTATTTAAACAATAGCTTCGGAAAATGGCCTTATAACTTAGAGCAATTTTCCATAATTTCATTTCTACTATCTGGCTTCGTATTAATATTCGTCTATCTACCCAGCGCTACCAAATTTGCGCAGAATTACTTAGATAATAAAAGAATCGAGAATGCCATTAAAAACCTTGACGTACTAGAAGAACAAATCCTATTCACGATGAGTCTTAACCCAGAAAAACCATTAAAAATATCTAATTATTGCAAGCATGAAGCCCCACAAACAAATACAACTGCCGAAATTTATTCAGCCATAGTTGACTTAAAAAGAAAAAAGTTAGTAAAACCAGACAGCAATGAAGACAATTTAGTCTTTTTAACTGATCAAGGAATTAAAAAGAGCATTGAGATACAGAAGAATACACTCAGATAGCGCTTATAAATTAGAGATACATATTCAAATATCTCTTCACAATGTTACCTAACAATCTATCTGGTTCATTATGCTTTTGAGGATTTCTAAGCTTATGAAGATTTGTGATTATCCACTTAGCTGTGACTTTAACTATAACTTTATGGTCAGAGTTATAGATCTCTCTGACAAAATCTAAATCTCGTCCCTTTCTTAGCTCCGAATCGTCGTCTCGGCACACAATAAAGCCAAGCTTCCCATATCTATCACCAAGCCTACTTCTAACCCGATCGTAGCTCTCTTTATCTACACTGCGCTTATTCACAATCCTAAATACAACGTCTCGCGTATCAAAGTCCCTACTCAACTTTTTCCAAGCGTCAGTTTTTCTTAAATTGATAGCAACGATTTCACTCTCATTCTCAATTAAACCATTTTCACTTTTTTCAAAGCCGGACAACGCACCAGCGTAAATTACAGATAAAGCCTTGTAACACCACTCAGAGAACTCTGCTAAGCCTGTCATTCCCTCATCAATATCCCTAAGCTGGCTTTCAAGTTGTCCTATTTTTTGCGACCGGCGAGATGGGTTATCAGAACTGATCTCTATATCATATTCGTCATATATTTCTTCAGCATCCTCAGGATCCAGAGAGTTCTTCGTTAGATTCAGAGCGATCCAATAGCATGGATGGACAAGAACTTTCGTCGAGCCTTCAAACTCGGTATCAGGTTGCCGGCCATCGTGACAAAAGACAAAATGGCCGGTTTCTCTGTCACTTATTCCAAGAAACCCTATACTATACAGTGACTTTATCACATCGACTTCGTTGTCAAAAAAGGCGAGTTGTTGCTGTATAGCTACATCACCATGCTCTGATGTTAAAACTTTTCGAATCAGAGGCTTCAAGTCAGTTAGTATTGTTTCAGGACTTCCATTTTTAAACCTGGAAAGAAATAAACTTATTCCTGGAACAATTGCTTCATATTCTTTTTTCAAGTCCTCAAAACGATTATTAGAAATATATTTTGCAGTTGCCTCAATATCTTCGTTAATTATCTGAGAGCGGTCCGATTTCCTAGCCGTATAAAAAGCTTCATTAAGTAATATTAGAAGATCCCTCGGTCGGTAGAGAGTCAACCTTAATACATATCGGAAACCTGCCTGCCCCGACAAGTCTTTTGCTGTTACTCGATTCCAAATTTTAACAGAGCTTTCTTGCTCGTAATTCATTGCTGACTTAATACGAGCGGAAACCAAGTTAAATAAAGCTGCTTCATCCCAATGTAGTCGAAGGGTTTGTCCTTCAATGTTTCGAGAAAAGTCAGGATCTTTATAAATTAGAGTTCTATGTATATTGTCTCGTATGAAAACTGTCGCATGGACCTTATCAACTTGGGAATTTATATCAATCGCAGCCTGAAGAATGCCGTCGATTATAGCAACACCAGTATCGTCTGGCTCATACCCTTCATCTAACTTATCGATTAGAATAAAAACTTCTTCACCCGTTAGATCCAAAAGGCGCCCAAGCCCATCTTCAACATCTCGAATATGTAAGCCTGATGCGAGATCCGCTATCGCCTCTTCCTCAGACGAATCAGGCTCCACATTGTCTTTTAGCGTCTTCCGAACTCTCTCAGCGACACCGTTCCTGCTCCGCATCCATTCCGCATTTTTTTGCTTCAAATGAACATAATTTTGATCTTTCTGGGCTTTATGGTGGCCAATTGCTACGTTAACCGCCTCCATTAGCAATGCATACTTCCAAATTATTCGCGAACCAGCCCTGAGCTTTTTAAACTCTGTGCCAAAATATTTTGTGGAGGAACGAAGACCAATCATTTGATCTTCATCTGGAGAGAGCGATACGACTTTCTTTTTCGGTGCACTGCGATAGTGCTTTTTTAGCATATAAACTAGAGCACTTTTACCTGTACCTCGTCGGCCCACAACGACACATCTATCATTTGGCGCCTCAATCAGAGTGCGGTAGTCCGGCGTTTCGAGGAAAGAGGCTTCCAACATAGCGCCATCATTTTCGGCTCGGGGATCCCCTAACAAGTTCGCTCTAATCATTCTTATCTCTACCACTAGCCAACTCCCTTTAGCGAGCAAAGCTGACATCGATCACTTCATTGTGCAAGCTCTTTTTCCGCTGTAGCAACGACAATCTAGTCTGACAGAAAGAAAATATAGCTCGATTTTCTTGCCATATGATTAGACCCTAAGATGGCTCGCAATCAACTCATCAGACAACTCCCCAATCCCCCCCTCAGCAACCCTCCTCCCCCGATCCATAATCGCAAACCGATCCGCATACTTCCGAGCAAACGGCAACTTCTGCTCAACCAGCAGCACAGTCAGCCCGTCTTCTTCGATAAGCCGACGAATAACCTCCCCAATCTGCGCCACAATGTTCGGCTGAATCCCCTCCCCCGGTTCATCCAGAATCAGCAGCCTGGGCTCGATTACCAATGCCCGACCAATGGCCAGTTGCTGTTGCTGGCCGCCGGAGAGGTCGCCGCCGCGGCGGTTCTTCATTTCCTTCAGTACCGGGAAGAGTTCGTACACCCGCTCGGGGATTTTCTTGCTGCCGTCGGCTCGCACGGCCAGGCCGGTGCGGAGGTTTTCTTCCACGGTGAGCAGGGGGAATATCTGCCTTCCCTGGGGCACGTAGCCGATGCCGAGGCGGGAGCGGTCTTCGATTTTCTTTCTGGTCAGTTCCACGTCGCCGGCGAATTCGATGCTGCCGCTGCTGGTGGTTTCCTCGCCCATGATGCATTTCACCAGGGTGGTTTTGCCCACGCCGTTGCGGCCCATTACGCAGGTGCACTGGCCCTGGGGTACGTCCAGGTCCAGGTCCCAGAGGGTGTGGCTTTCGCCGTAGTACTGGTTGAGTTTGTTGATTTTGAGCATTACGCCTCCTCCCCCAGGTAAACCTTGATCACTTCCGGGTCGTTGGAGACCTGGTCCATGGTGCCTTCGGCCAGTACGCTGCCCTGGTGCAGCACGGTGACTTTGCGGGCGATGGAGCGCACGAAGCCCATGTCGTGCTCCACCACCACCACGGACTGTTTGCCGGCCAGGCTGGTGAGCAGTTCGGCGGTGCGTTCCATTTCCTGTTCGGTCATGCCCGCTACGGGTTCGTCCACCAGCAGCAGCCGGGGTTTCTGCATCAGCAGCATGCCGATTTCCAGCCACTGTTTCTGGCCGTGGGAGAGGATGCCCGCCGGTTTGTCCCGCAGTTGATGCAGGCCGACGGTTTCCAGCACTTCGTCGATGCCGTCCCGGTATTCGTGTTTCATGATGGCGGTCAGGGTGGGCAGGATGCGTTTGTCGGTGGCCATGGCCAGTTCCAGGTTTTCGAACACGGTGAGTGCTTCGAACACCGTGGGCTTCTGGAACTTGCGGCCGATGCCCAGGCTGGCAATGTCCGGCTCGTTCATGGTGAGCAGGTTGTGGCGGCTGCCGAACCATACCGAGCCGGTGTCCGGCGTGGTTTTCCCGGTGATGATGTCCATCATGGTGGTTTTGCCCGCGCCGTTGGGGCCGATGATGCAGCGCAGTTCACCGTCGTCCACGGTCAGGTTCAGGTTGTTGATGGCCTTAAAGCCGTCAAAGCTCACGTTTACATCTTCCAGGTACAGGATGGGCCCATGGCGGACGTCCACCGGGGACGCCACCGGGGTCAGGAAGTTGAAGACGCGATCGCGGTTGGAAATCTCCTCGATAATGCTCATGCGGTGGCCTCCCTGGCGGGTGTAGGTTCGGGATCGCTGCTGTCGCTTCCGTCAGAGCCGTCATCCTTGCGTTTACGGCGGCTGGCCAGCAGGCCGGCAATGCCTTTGGGCAGGAACACGGTTACCAGCACAAACAGGCCACCCAGGGCGAACAGCCAGGCGTCCGGCATCACGCCGGTGAACACGGTTTTGGCGTAGTTCACCAGGATGGCGCCGATGACGGCCCCGTAGAGGGTTGCACGGCCGCCCAGGGCTACCCACACCACGATTTCGATGGAGAACAGCGGCGAGAATTCGCTGGGGTTGATGATGCCCACTTGCGGTACGTACAGGGCCCCGGCCACGCCCGCCAGCATGGCGGACACCACGAACACGAACAGTTGCACCCGTTCCACCCGGTAACCCAGGAAGCGGGTGCGGGCCTCGGCGTCGCGACAGGCGATGCTTACCCGGCCCAGTTTGCTGGCCACGATGCCCCGGCAGATCACATAGCCGATGGCCAGGGCGATGCCGGTGGCGATGAACAGCCCCAGCCGGGTGGCGTCCGTGCGCAGATTGAAGCCGAGGATATCGCGGAAGTCGGTCAGGCCGTTGTTGCCGCCGAAGCCCATCTCGTTACGGAAGAAGGCGAGCATCAGGGCAAAGGTCAGTGCCTGGGTGATGATGGACAGGTACACCCCGGTCACCCGTGAGCGGAAGGCCAGGAAACCGAATACCAGCGCCAGCAGGCCCGGGGCCAGCAGCACCATGATGAAGGCGAACCAGGCCATGTCGAAGCCCAGCCAGTACCAGGGCAGTTCGTCCCAGTTCAGGAACACCATGAAGTCCGGCAGTACCGGGTCGCCATAGGTGCCGCGGTCGCCGATCTGGCGCATCAGGTACATACCCATGGCGTAGCCGCCGAGAGCAAAGAAGGCGCCGTGGCCCAGGCTGAGGATACCGAGGTAACCCCACACCAGGTCCACCGCCACCGCCAGCAGTGCATAGCACAGGTACTTGCCCAGCAGGGTGACGGTGTAGGCGCTGACATGCAGGGCGCTGTCCTGGGGCATGGCGACGTGCAATACCGTCACAACAACCATGGCCGCAAAGAGAACGCCCAGGAAGATCTGCGTGGAGCGTTCACGCAAGGGTCTTGTTAACCACATACCTTAACCCTCCGCTGCACGGCCCTTTTGCGGGAAGAGTCCGCGCGGGCGTTTCTGGATGAACAGGATGATGAAGACCAGCACGATGATCTTCGCGAGTACGGCACCGGCCCAGGGTTCCAGCAGCTGGTTGATGGTGCCCAGTGACAGCCCGGCAATCAGCGTGCCCCAGAGGTTACCCACGCCGCCGAACACCACCACCATGAAGGAGTCGATGATGTAGTTCTGGCCCAGGTTGGGGCCCACGTTGGTGAGCTGGGACAGCGCCACACCTGCCAGGCCGGCAACGCCGGAGCCGAGGGCGAAGGTCATGATGTCTACCCGGGTCGCGCGGATGCCCATGGAGCGGGCCATGTTGCGATTCTGGGTGACGGCGCGCACTTCCAGGCCCAGGCGGGTTCTGCGCATGATCAGCATCAGCGCGGCGAAGACCACCAGGGCAAAGCCCAGCACGTACATGCGGTTGAGGGTCAGGGACAAGGCGTCGTTGACGACGATGGAACCGCTCATCCATTCCGGCGTGACCACGGTGCGGTTCTGGGGTGAAATCACCGTGCGCACCAGCTGCTGCAGGATCAGGCTGATGCCGAAGGTGGCCAGCAGGGTTTCCAGGGGACGGCCCTTGAGAAACTGGATCACGCTGCGTTCGATGATGATGCCGGCGGTGGCCGCCACCATGAAGCCGGCGGGTATGGACAGGATCAACGCCAGGCCGGGCTGGTCGGGTAACATTTGCTGCATGCCCCAGGTGGTGTAGGCACCCAGCATGATCAGCTCCCCGTGGGCCATGTTGATCACGCCCATCACGCCGAAGGTGATGGCCAGGCCGATGGCCGCCAGCACCAGCACCGAGCCGAGGCTTAAACCGAAATAGAGGGTCTCGGCGGCTTTGTTCAGTTTGAGTTTCTGTTCGATGGTTTCCAGGGCGGCCTTTGCCTTGGTGGCCAGCTCCGGATCGTCGCTGTCGGCGGCGTTGTTCAGGGCGGCGCGGGCACGGCTGTGGAGGCTGCCGGCGAGCACGTCCACCGCTTCAATGTCGCCTTCTCCCACCCGGTAAATGGCCAGTGCCGCTTCGATGCGCTCGCGCACCTTCGGGTCTTCTTCCAGTTCCAGGCGTTCTTCCAGGGGCGCCACGATGGGGGCTTCAACCTTGCCCATCATGCTCTCTGCCGAGGCCAGGCGTATGTCGCGGTCTTCGGCGTCCAGGTCCAGCATGGCTTTGATGCCATCAAGCTGACCCCGGATAAGGTTGTTCACGGGAATCCGGTCAAGCTCGCGGCGGGAAATCTCGCCAAGGTCTTCCCCGGTCAGCGCGTCGGAAATGGTCCAGTCCAGGCCGCGATTGTTCAGCACAACCACGATCCGGCCGGTGTCCTTTACCTGGCTCAGGCGGTTGTTGCCGTAGGCGTCCAGCCAGCTTCTGGCGCGCACATCACCACTGGTGGCGATGGCATTGATGGCGTCCTCGATCTGGGCCGGCCGCGCGTCTGCCAGGTTGCCCAGCAATGTCTGGCCCGGGTCATTGTCCTGGGCATGGACAGCCGGGAAGACCGTCATTGTGATGGCGATAAGCAGTAGCGTGAGCGATCGGATGATGCTCATGGTTCCATCCTGTTTTATTGAAATGGTGCGGGGGAAAACGTCGGGGGCGGCATGGCCACCCCCGTTTTCAGGCCTTATTCAGCGTCTTCAGCGGCCATTTCGCCGGCAGAGGCACCGCACTTGCCGGTTTTGGTGTTGAAGGTTCCGCAGAACAGGGGCTTGCGCCAGTCAGCGATCATGTCGCGGGAGCCGGGCAGGAAGTCAGACCAGGCATCGCCGGCCACGGTGGACGGGGTCTCCCAGACGACGGAGAACTGGCCGTTGTCCTGGATCTCGCCAATCAGCACCGGCTTGGTGATGTGGTGGTTGGGCATCATGGCGGCGTAGCCACCGGTCAGGTTGGGTACGCTCACGCCGATGATGGCGTCCTTCACCGCATCCACGTCGGTGGTGCCGGCTTTTTTCACCGCTTCCACATACATGTTGAAGCCGATGTAGTGGGCTTCCATGGGGTCGTTGGTGACGGCTTCGTCATCACCGGTATGCTCGATCCACTCGTCGATGAAGTCGTAGTTGGCGTCGCTGTCCACGCTCATGAAGTAGTTCCAGGCAGCCAGGTGGCCAACCAGCGGGCCGGTGTCGATACCGGAGAGCTCCTGCTCACCCACGGAGAAGGCAACCACCGGGATGTCGGAAGCAGAGATGCCCTGATTGCCCAGCTCGCGGTAGAAAGGCACGTTGGCGTCGCCATTGATGGTGGATACCACGGCGGTTTTCTTGCCGGCGGAGCCGAAGTCCTTGATGTCAGAAACGATGTTCTGCCAGTCGGAATGGCCGAAGGGCGTGTAGTTGATCATGATGTCTTCTTTCGCCACGCCCTGATCCATCAGGTAGGTCTCGAGGATCTTGTTGGTGGTGCGCGGGTAGACGTAGTCGGTGCCGGCCAGTACCCAGCGCTCGACGCCGATTTCATTCATCAGGTAGTTCACCGCCGGAATCGCCTGCTGGTTGGGCGCAGCACCGGTGTAGAACACGTTCTCGGAAGATTCTTCACCTTCGTACTGAACCGGATAGAACAGCAGGCCATTCAGCTCTTCCACCACCGGCAGCACGGACTTGCGGGAAACCGAGGTCCAGTTGCCGAAGATCACGTCCACTTCTTCCTGGGCCAGCAGCTCTCGGGCTTTCTCAGCAAACAGGGGCCAGTCAGAGGCAGGGTCAACGACTACGGCTTCCATCTTGCGGCCCAGGACACCACCTTCGGCGTTCTGCTTTTCAATCAGCATTTCAACGGTGTCTTTCAGGACCGTTTCACTGATCGCCATGGTGCCGGAGAGGGAGTGAAGGATACCGACCTTGATGGGATCTTCCTCGGCAACGGCCGAGAGGGATATAGAGAGGGCCAGCGCTGAAAGGCCAAGTTTCACGTATTTTCTAATGGTCATGTTGTGCGTCCTTGTTTACAGGTTGATTCGTGCCAGTTGCTTTGAGTAAACGCATCCCCTGCACTGCATCAGCCGTTCCAGCTTTCACCAATTCCATTACAAAACAGCAATTTATCTAGTATACAAGCTATCCGCACATGCCCTGTGCGGGTTTTCGGGCGCATAAATTCCCGGTTTCCAGGCCTTTTTCTGGTGCGTTCGCCCATCAATAGTGCACCTTTAAAATACCGCCTTTCTCTCCACACCTTTTTAACAAACTGTTTTCAAAGGTATTTCTAAAACCATTCCCGAATGGCACGGGCATTGCCATTGCTCATGTATACAAGTTGACAACGCACATGAGGAAGAACCATGCCCGCAACACTCGGATGGACCATTGAGGACTGGCGGAAAGCCTATCAATCCGGCGCCAGGCCGGAAGAACTGCTTGGCGAACTGGTCGCCGGCCTGGATAAAACCGACAACGCCTGGATTGCACTATCAGGTAGCACAGAGTTGCAGGCGGCGCTGTTCGACCTGGAGGGGACGCTTAACAAGATCGGCGGCGATATCAGCCGCCTGCCGCTTTATGGTGTTCCGTTTGCGGCGAAGGACAATATTGACGCCCACGGATTTGAAACCACCGCCGGCTGCCCGGCCTATGCCTATTCGCCAGAGGAAGACGCCACCGTTATTGCCCGGCTTAAGGCCGCCGGTGCCGTGTTGATAGGCAAGACCAACCTCGACCAGTTTGCTACCGGGTTGGTGGGCACACGCTCTCCTTATGGGGCGGTGGCCAATGCCTTCAAGCCGGAGGTGGTCAGCGGTGGTTCCAGTTCCGGTTCCGCGTCTGTGGTTGCCCGCGGCCTGGTGCCCTTTGCACTGGGTACAGACACCGCCGGCTCCGGCCGGGTACCTGCGGGGCTTAACAATCTGGTCGGGCTGAAGCCTACCAAGGGGCTGTTCAGTATCCACGGCGTGGTGCCGGCATGTCGGTCCCTGGATTGCGTGTCCGTTTTTGCTCTGACGGTTAACGACGCCGGTCTGGTGGCCGATGCCATGGCCGGGTTCGATGCCGACGATGCCTTTTCCCGCAGGGCGCCCTATGCGCTGCCTCTTGATGGTCCGGCCATTCGCCGCCCCGGCCCGATCAAACGCCTGGCCATTCCCGAGCACCCGCAATGGTTTGGTGACCAGCAGGCGGAGGCGGCCTGGAATACCGCCGTCAGCCTTTGGCGTCAGCAGGATGTGGAGCTGGTGCCGCTGGACTTCAGCCCCATGCTGGAACTGGCTGCCCTGCTGTATGAAGGCCCCTGGGTGGCCGAGCGCCACGCTGCCGTGGAGTCCTTCATGGCCAGCCATGGCGACGATATGAACCCGGTGGTCAGAGGCATTATCGCCAACGCCGGCAAGTTCACCGCCACCGATACCTTCGGGGCCCAGTACCGCAAGGAAGAACTGCTGCGCCAGATCGATGAATTACTGGCCGATGTGGACGCACTGCTGGTGCCTACCGCACCCACGGCGCCGACGATCGACGCGGTGAACGCCGACCCGATCACCCTCAACAGTCAGTTGGGCACCTATACCAATTTTGTGAACCTGGCGGACTTCAGCGCCCTGGCCATTCCCGCCGGCTTCCGGGACGACGGCCTGCCCTTCGGCGTCACCCTGATCAGCGGCGCCTGGAAAGATACCGAGCTGCAACACCTGGCCTGCCAGTGGCTGAACGCCCATCCCACTCCTTTGGGCGCCACGGACAAACCCCGCCCGGAAGAAACGCCCGGCGCGGAAATATCCACACCCACCATTCAGGTGGCGGTCGTCGGCGCCCACCTCAGCGGCATGCCCCTGAACACCCAGCTTACCGAGCGATCTTCGGTGTTGGTCGAGCAGACCACCACCTCCGCCAACTACCGCCTCTATGCCCTGCCCAACACCACCCCGCCCAAGCCCGGGCTGAAGCGGGTCGCACCGGGCGAAGGTGAGCAAATCATCGTGGAAGTCTGGCAAATGCCCGCCGCCGCCTTCGGCTCCTTCGTGGACCTGATCCCGGCGCCGCTGGGCATAGGCAATGTGGAGCTTGCGGATGGGCGCTGGGTTAACGGGTTTATCTGCGAGGGGTACGGGTTCGAGGGGGCCCGGGATGTGACCGAGTTTGGGGGTTGGCGGGCTTTTGTTGGTTCTGCGGGGTCTGCCGGGGTCTGACCCTGCGGGTCTGACCCCATAGAAATTGACCAAGACGAGCCTACCTCCGAGTTCAGACCTCGGGGGCATGAGCAAGCTAGGGGTATACGCGGCCTGGTCAGCACGTTTGGGGTCAGACCCGCAGGGTCAGACCCCGGAGTCCGCCGCAAAAGTATCGCATCGGGGTCAGACCCGGCGGGTCTGACCCCACCTACTCCATTAAAAGGAGATATCGGAAAATGTTCACCAAAGTACTAATCGCCAACCGAGGCGAAATCGCGGTCCGCACCATTCGCACCCTCAAGGCCATGGGCGTTGGCAGTGTGGCCGTCTATTCCCACCAGGACCGCCACAGCCTGCACGTTGCCCTGGCAGATGAATCGGTAGCCCTGACCGGCAATGGCGCCAGTGAAACCTATCTGGACAAGGCCCAGATTCTGTCCGCCGCCAAACACACCGGCGCCGAGGCGATTATTCCGGGGTATGGCTTTCTGTCCGAGAACGCCGACTTTGCCGAGGCCTGCGAGGCCGATGGCATTGCCTTTATCGGCCCCACGCCCGACCAGATGCGCGAGTTCGGCCTGAAGCACCGGGCGCGGGAACTGGCGGAAGCCGCCGGCGTGCCCCTGGCGCCGGGCAGCGGGCTGCTGGACAGTCTTGATGAAGCCGTAACCGTAGCCAACAAACTCGGCTACCCGGTGATGCTGAAAAGCACCGCCGGTGGTGGCGGCATCGGCCTGACCCGCTGCAACAGCGAAGCGGAACTGCGGGAGGCCTTCGAAACCGTGCGCCGCCAGGGCCAGAGCTTCTTTAACGACAGTGGTGTATTCCTGGAGCGTTTCATCGCCAGGGCCCGCCATGTGGAAGTGCAGATGTTCGGTGATGGCGAGGGTAATGTGGTGGCCCTGGGTGAGCGGGATTGTTCCCTCCAGCGCCGCAACCAGAAGGTGGTGGAGGAAACCCCCGCGCCGAATCTGCCGGCCGCTACCCGCCAGAAAATGCTGGATGCCGCCGTCTCCCTCGGCCAGTCGGTGAACTACCGTTCCGCCGGCACCGTGGAATACATCTACGACGCGGACCGGGATGAATTCTACTTCCTGGAAGTGAATACCCGCTTACAGGTTGAGCACCCGGTAACCGAGTCTGTCACTGGTCTGGACCTGATCGAGTGGATGCTCGGGATCGCCGCCGGCGAGAGCCCGGACCTGGCCAATTTCCAGCCGGAGCTGAACGGCGCTTCCATGGAAGTGCGTATCTACGCAGAAGATCCTTTGAAGGATTTCCAGCCCTCCCCGGGTGAACTGACCGACGTGCACTGGCCGGAAGAAGGCGTGCGCGTGGACACCTGGGTGGAAGATGGCAGTGAAGTCTCTGCTCACTACGACCCGATGATCGCCAAGCTGATCGTCCACGGCAAGGATCGCGCCGATGCCCTGGCCAAGCTCAAAGCCGCCCTGGCGGAAACCCGGCTGATGGGCATTGCCACCAACCTGGACTATCTGCGCCAGGTGGTCGCCCAGCAGAGCTTTGCCGATGGCATTGTCTCCACCCGTGCGCTGGAAAGCTTCGAGTTCAGGCCCTCTGTGGCGGAAGTGATCAAACCCGGCACCTACACCACGGTGCAGGATTATCCCGGCCGCGTGGGCTACTGGAATATCGGCGTGCCGCCTTCCGGCCCTATGGATGACTACGCCTTCCGCATCGCCAACCGAATCGTGGGCAACCACCACGAAGCGGCGGGGCTGGAAGCCACGCTGATCGGCCCGAGCCTGAAGTTCCACAAGGATTCGGTAGTGGCTCTGACCGGTGCGCTGACCGAAGCCACACTGGACGACAAGGCGATTGAGTTCTGGAAACCCATCACCGTAAAAGCCGGCCAGGTTTTGGCCGTGGGCAAGGCCATCAAGGGCTGCCGAACCTACCTGGCGGTGCGTGGCGGCTTCGATGTACCGGTGTACCTGGGCAGCCGTGCCACCTTCGCCCTGGGCCAGTTCGGCGGCCACGGCGGCCGGCCCCTGCGCCCCGGTGACATGCTGGGCATCAGCCAGATCAGCCTGCCCGCCTGCACCACCACGGCACCGACACACGATCCCGCACCGGCAGACCCGGACCTGATCCCGGACTACCCGGACCACTGGGAAATCGGCGTACTCTATGGCCCCCACGGTGCCCCGGATTTCTTCACGGAAAAGTCCATCGAAAAATTCTTCGAGCAGGACTGGGAAGTGCACTACAACTCCAACCGCCTGGGCATCCGCCTGAACGGCCCCAAGCCGGAGTTTACCCGCGCCGACGGCGGCGAGGCGGGCCTGCATCCGTCCAACATTCACGACTGTGAATACGCCATCGGCTCCATCAACTTCACCGGGGATATGCCGGTCATCCTGACAAAAGATGGCCCCAGCCTGGGCGGATTCGTATGCCCGGTGACCATTGCCAAAGCCGAGCTGTGGAAAGTCGGCCAGGTCAAACCCGGCGACACCATCCGCTTTGTGGCCATTGATAACGACACCGCGGTGAAACTCTCGGAGCGCCAGGAACTGGCCATCAAGAGTTTGATGGCACCGCCACAGGTGAAGCTGGTGGCACCGGACCTGGCACCGCTGAACGGCATCTCCGCCACCATCCTCGCCCACCTGGAAGAAACCGACGGCCGCCCGGAAGTGGCGTACCGCCAGGCCGGCGACCAGTACATCCTGCTGGAATACGGCCCCAACGTGATGGACCTGGGCGTGCGAATGCGCATCCATGCCCTGATGGAAGCCATCGCCGACGTGCAACCGGCAGGCCTGCTGGAGCTGTCACCGGGCGTGCGTTCCCTGCAGCTTCGTTATGACGCACGGATTCTTACCCAGCAGGCGCTGATGGAATACCTGCTCGACCTGGAAGCCACCCTGCCACCCACGGACGAACTGAAAGTCCGCAGCCGGGTGATTCATCTGCCCATGGCCTTCGAGGACAGCGCCACCCTGGAAGCGGTGGACAAATACCGCCAGTCGGTCCGCGATACCGCCCCCTGGCTGCCCAACAACGTGGACTTCATGCAACGCATCAACGGCCTGCCCAGCCGGGAAGCTGTCCGGGACATCCTGTTCTCCGCCAGATACCTGGTACTGGGCCTGGGTGACGTCTACCTGGGCGCACCCTGCGCTGTGCCCCTGGACCCACGGCACCGGATGCTCACCTCAAAGTACAACCCGGCCCGCACCTACACCGCCGAGGGCACCGTGGGCATCGGCGGCGTGTACATGTGCATCTACGGCATGGACTCCCCCGGCGGCTACCAGCTCGTCGGCCGCACCCTGCCGATCTGGAACAAATACCTGAAGAACCCCCAGTTCGCCGAAGGCGCCCCCTGGCTGCTGCGGTTCTTTGACCAGGTGTGCTACTACCCGGTGACCGAAGCCGAACTGGACGAAATGCGCGACCAGTTCCGCGCCGGCCAGTTAACGGTGAAAATCGAGGAAGAAACCTTCGACCTCAAATCCCACCAGGCCTTCCTGGACGCCAACGCGGACTCCATCGCCGAATTCCGCAAACTGCAGCAGGCGGCCTACGCCAAAGAGGTGGCCCTGTGGAAAGACAGCGAAGCCGAGGAGCTGGACAAACTGGCCAAGGCACCGCCGAAGGCGGATGTGTCTGACCTGGCGAAGTTCGGTGAGCTGGTAAGCGCTGAGATTGCCGGTAACATCTGGAAGTGCCTGGTGAAAACCGGTGATACGGTATCGGAGGGTGATCCGCTGGTCATTGTGGAGGCCATGAAAATGGAGTTCGAAATCAACGCCACCCACAGCGGCGAGATCAGCGCCCTGCACGTTGAGCCTGGCAAGGCTGTGACTCCCGGGGAGCCTTTGTTGAGTATCAAGGTCTGACTTTGGTGCTTTTCTCCGCTGGTCTCTGACTTCGGAGTAGCGCCGATGGGGGAAGGGGTGTCCCAGACACGCCGTGAACCCATCCATGGGGGCTTGAGCGCAGCATCCCTGCTGCGCACAGTCTGGGACACCCCTTCCCCCACCGGCTTCTCGGAGTTTGGTGAATGCTGTTTGAGAAAAACCAAGTGTTTGTTCGTAATCAAGGCTGCACTGAACAAACGACTACCCCCAAACCTGCGACTAGGATTTCTTGCAGGCCACGGGAGTCGGGACGGATGGCGGGGTGAGGGTTTCAAAAGTGTGCGCAGCAAGGATGCTGCGCTCAAGTCCCCATGGATGGGTTCACGACGTCTTTTGAAACCCTCACCCCGCCAGCCGGCCCAGCGGCCATGCACCGCACCAAGAGGCCCCGCATATAAAGGAAAGAGCATGGCAACAAAAACCAAAAGAAAAGAGTCCATGGCAGACAGGGTTTACGAAGCCCTGAAGGACGACATCTTTGAGTTTCGGCTGATCCCCGGCGACAAATTCAGCGAGGGCGATGTGGGAACGCGCCTGAATGCCAGCCGGACACCCGTACGGGAGGCGCTATACCGCTTGCAGCGGGAAGGCTTCGTGGAAGTGCTGTTCCGCAGCGGCTGGCAGGTGAAACCGTTTGATTTCCAGCAAGTGGAAGAACTCTACGACCTGCGCATCACCCTCGAACGGGCCGCGATGCACAAGATCTGCCAGTTGCAGGAAATGCCACAGACCGTAAGAACCCTCACCGCCATCTGGAACCCCGACCACCCCTCCGAGCGCGCCGTTGGCAGCACCGTGCGGGCACTGGATGAAAGCTTCCATTGTGACCTGGTGGCCGCCGCCGGCAACCGGGAAATGACGCGAATCCACCGGGAAATCACCGACCGCCTGCGAATCATCCGCCGGCTGGACTTCACCCGGGACGACCGCATAGACGCCACCTACCGGGAACACGCCGAAATACTCGAAGCCATTCGTGCAGGCCATGCCGTGGAGGCGGCGGACCGGTTGACACGCCATATCCGCATCAGCCAGAAGGCCGTACGGGAAATCACCATGGAGAAGATCCGGGAGGCGGCAGAAGCCCATCAGTCAGCGTTCAGAGACACAGGCGAAACTCCCGCAAAAACTTGAACTTACATTCATTGTTAGCGCCATGAATTTGATTACAAATCTGTAAGAGATATCGCACAGACCACGGAGCGATTGTCCGATTTGCCGAGAACCGATCCCACGTAGAATGGTCGGCGTCAAGGATGAAAAGCCGGCAAGGAAAAGCTGGCTCAGGGATGCGAATTCAGGGAATCGAATTCAGGGAAGACCACTCCACGGATCAGGAATTGCCCAGGGAACAGGGCCTACAGGGACGAACCACAGGGAAGACGCGCACAGGATGGTGCGCAGCCTGAAGGATCAGGCACGGGGTCAGCCACGGATACAGGATCACATGGAATGTGTTCCTGTCCGTGCACTACTCCATCCTCGCAGTTTGCTTCTTCTTGAATCCGGCCAGCTCCGTCGCTTTTACGTCCTGACCAATAATCAGAAACGTAAATCCACTCTCAGGAGCCAACCAAAATGAAACGTACCTCTTTCATGGCCATGATGGTCCTGCTGTTCAGCCTGTTTACCGGTTTTGCCCATGCCGAGCCTGCCACCATCAATATCAACACTGCAGACATCGAGACCCTGACCAGCCTGAACGGCATTGGTGAAGCCAAAGCCGAAGCCATCGTCAACTACCGCGATGCCAACGGTCCTTTCCAGTCCAGCGAAGAACTGACCAAAGTGAAAGGTATTGGTGAGCTCACCGTTGAGAAGAACGCCGAGCGCCTGACCGTCAAGTAAGCCCGTCGGGCAGCGGCTTCTGTCCGCTGCCCTCCATGCCGGATATCTTCCCATAAAGTCGTCTGGTAACAACCGGTTTGCCACCCTATCATTGAGTGTTACATCCGATAATCTCGAGTGGCGGCACTATGGTTGATCCCATCAAGATGTACCCGGCGAAACCTTCCAAAGTCTACTTCTACGCCACCTGCCTGGTGGACATGTTCTATCCGGATGCAGGCATGGCCGGCGTGCAGTTGCTGGAGCGGGAAGGCATTGAGGTGATCTACCCGGAGGACCAGACCTGCTGCGGCCAGCCCGCCTATACCTCCGGCTACCATGACGAAGCCCGCGCGGTTGCCCGGGCGCAGCTTGGGCTGTTTCCGGAGGACTACCCGATTGTGGTGCCCTCAGGCTCCTGTGGCGGCATGATGCGCAAGCATTACCCCGACCTGTTCAAGGACACCACCGACGATGTAAAAGCGGCGGAAATTGCCGGCCGGGTATGGGAGCTGACGGATTTCCTGTTGAACGTCTGCCACATCAAACTGGAAGACCTGGGGGAGCCCACCACCGTGGCCATGCACACCTCCTGCTCCGCCCGCCGGGAAATGGGCGTGGCGGAAGTGGGGCCGAAGCTGCTGGGGCAGCTTAAAAACGTGAACCTGGTGGAACAGGTGCGGGCCGAGGAATGCTGTGGTTTCGGCGGCACCTTTGCCGTGCGCCACCCGGAGATTTCCGGCGCCATGGTCAGTGAAAAAGTGGACACCCTGGTGAATACCGGCGCCAAGGATTTTGTCACCACGGACTGCGGCTGCCTGATGAACATTGCCGGCTACGCCGAGAAAAACCACAAGCCCATGGACGGCCAGCACATTCTGAGTTTCCTCTGGGAACGCACCGGCGGCAACAGGAGCAAACCATGAGCGAGACAGCACAGCCCACCCCTCCGCAATCCGCCCATCACATCGATGTGAAGGAATTCCACCCGCGGGCACGGGCGGCCATTCACAACCCGCAGATTCGCCAGAACTTCCGCAAGGCGATGGACGGCCTGATGACCAAGCGCAAGTCCGCGTTCGAGGGCTGGGACCTGGAAGCCCTGCGGGACCTGGGCGCCAACATTCGGCTGCGGGCCCTGGCCAACCTGCCGGACCTGCTGGAGCAGCTGGAACAGAAGCTGACCGAGAACGGCATCAAGGTGCACTGGGCCAGCGACGGCGACGAGGCCTGCGAGATTGTGCGGGATATCTGCATCGCCCGTGATGCCAAGACTGTCATCAAAGGCAAGTCCATGGTGTCGGAGGAAATGGAGCTGAACCATTACCTCGGGGAACACGGCATCGAAGCCCTGGAATCGGATCTGGGCGAGTACATTGTGCAACTGGCGGATGAAACGCCGTCCCACATCATTATGCCGGCCATCCACAAGAATACCAGCGAGATTTCCCAGCTCTTGCACGACAAGACCGGCACCGATCTCTCCAACGATGTGGAATACCTGACTGCCAACGCCCGCCTGCAGCTGCGGGAGAAGTTCATGAACGCGGATGTGGGTGTATCCGGGGTGAATTTCGCCGTCGCCGAAACCGGTACCCTGTGCCTGGTGGAGAACGAGGGCAACGGACGCATGACCACCACGGTGCCCCCCTGCCATATTGCAGTGACCGGCATCGAGAAGGTGGTGCCCAACCTGGAAGACGTCACCGGGCTGCTGGCACTGCTGACCCGGTCCGCCACCGGCCAGCACATCACCACCTACTTCAACATGATTTCCGGCCCCCGCAAGGCGGACGAGATGGACGGGCCGGAAGAGGTCCACGTGGTGCTGGTGGATAACGGCCGCTCCACCATCTACCAGGACGACGAATTGCTGGACACCCTGCGCTGTATCCGTTGTGGCGCCTGTATGAATCACTGTCCGGTGTATACCCGCGTGGGCGGCCATGCCTATGGCACCACCTACCCCGGCCCCATCGGCGCAATCCTGATGCCCCACATGGTGGGCCTGGACGAGGGGCGGCACCTGCCTACGGCGTCGAGCCTATGTGGCGCCTGTGGCGAAGTCTGCCCGGTGAAGATCCCCATACCGGACCTGCTGGTGCGTTTGCGGCAGGAGTCCGTGGACGGCGACAAGCTGCACCCTGCCAAGGTTAGTGGCCATGGTGCCAAACGCGGCGCTATGGAGGCCCTGATCTGGAAGGGCTGGAGCTGGATGCATGCTCGCCCCGGCCTGTACCGGATGGGCACCAGCCTGGGCGCCCGCTTCCGCAAGCTACAGCCGGGTAAGCTCGGCGGCTGGACGCAATATCGCACGGCGCCGAAGCTGGCCGCCAAAACCCTCCATGAACGGATGAAGGAGCGCAGCCAGTGAGTTCCCGGGACACTATCCTCCAGCGCCTTCGCAACCGTACCGGGGGCGAACTGACGGCTCCGGAATGCGATTTCTCCGTGCTCAAGCGGCCGGACTGGACCACCGCTGAAAAGCTGGACATGTTCGAACGCACCATTGAGTCCGTCCACGGTGAGGTGCACCGCACCACCGAGGCAGGCTGGATCGACCGGCTGGCAGAAATCCTGCAATCCCGTGGCGCCCAGACTTTGTTGATCGCCAAGGAACACGAGATCGGCAAGGCCCTGAAAACCGCCACGCAGAACCGTGAAGATTTGCCGCAACTGCTGGTGTACGACGAGCCGGTGGAAAGCTGGCAGGAAGCCCTGTTCACGGAAGTGGATGCCGGCATTACCTCCACCCGTGGCGGTATCGCTGAAACCGGGTCGCTGATTCTTTGGCCGTCAGTGGATGAACCACGGCTGATGAGCCTGGTGCCGCCCATCCATATTGCGGTGCTGAAGGCCAGCGAGCTTTACACCACCTTCCACGAAGCCATGCACTCCCAGAACTGGGCGGCTGGCATGCCGACCAATGCGCTGTTAATCTCCGGACCATCAAAGACCGCCGACATCGAGCAGACCCTCGCTTACGGTGTCCATGGTCCCAAGGAACTCATCGTACTGGTTATTGAATGATCCGAGGCGCATTACTGATCGCCCTGGCCGCCCTGCTCTGGGCGACCACGGGTATTGTGGCAAAATTCCTGTTCACCGGCACCGAACTGCAGGCGGTCACCCTGGCCTTCCTGCGGCTGGCCGTCGCCCTGCCGTTCTTCTTTGTGCTGATGCGCAGGGAGCAGCGTGCTTCTTCCAGAAGCGCCACACCGGCTGTGAAGCTCAACCGCAAGGTGCTGATTCCGCTACTGGCCCTGGGATGCTTCCAGGCGGTGTACCAGGGCAGCTACCTGCTGGCGGTGGATATGACCGGTGCCGGCATTGCCACCCTGATTGCCCTGTGCCTGGCTCCGGTGCTGGTGGCCATTCTGGCGGCGCCTCTTCTGGGCGAGAAACCCGGGCTGGTGACGGTACTGGCGCTGGTTGCCGCCATCGCCGGCACCGCCATGCTGGTGATCAGTGACATGGACAGCGCCGGCAAGCTGCGCCTGGGCGGCATACTGATGGCGGTTCTGGCAGCCTTCGTTTATGCTGGTTTCACCCTGACCAGCCGCCATACCTCCACCGGCACGCCGGTATTCACCACGGCTTTTATCTGCTTTTTTACCGCTGCCCTGATCCTTTTGCCGGCGGTGGCCATCAGCACCGGTTTCGAGGGCCTGCGAAGCTTTGAATTCAGGCACTGGCTGATGGTGGTTTATATCGGTGTCGTGCCCACATGTCTGGGCTACCTGAGCTTCTTTACCGGTATGAAAACCACGCCGGCGACGCTTTCCAGCATTATTGTGACCCTGGAGCCGCTGTTTGTGGCCTTGCTGGCCTGGATGATTCTGGGGGAGGAACTCGGGGTTATCGGTATGGCAGGGGCGCTGATTCTGACAGCGGCGGTTATCGTGGCGTCACAGAGCAGTGCCGGGAAAAAACCCGGCACTGCCTGAACCGGCTTATGCTTCTTCTGCTTCCCGGCGCTGCTTTTCAAGCATGTTCGGCTGCAGGATTTCGATCCAGTAGCCGTCCGGGTCCTTGATGAAGGCCAGGCCTTTCATCTTGCCGTCGTCCGGCTTCTTGACGAATTCCACGCCCAGCTTTTCCAGCCTGTCGCAGGCGTAATAGACATCAGGCACCGCAATACCAATGTGGCCGAAGCCCTGGGGTTCGTCGTTACCATTGTGGTAGCTGAAGTCGTCGTCGTTTTCGGTGCCCCAGTTGTGGGTCAGCTCCAGCATGGCTTCGCGGCCGAAGATGAAGGTGGTGCGGTGGGCGTCGTCGTTGGGCACCATGTTGGCCTGGCGGTCGTCGAGGTAGGCCAGGAAGTAGAGGGTGAATTTCATTTCGGGGAAGTCGAGTTTCCTGACGAGGCGCATGCCCATGATCCGGGTGTAGAAGTCCATGGAGCGCTCGGGGTCTTTGATGCGCATCATGGTCTGGTTGAAGACGTAGCCTTCGGTTTCCGGGACTGGGGCTTCGTGCAGGCCTGGGGCTTGTTCGAAGTGTTTGGGCATGGGGGCTCCCTTTTTTATGGGTTCAGGATTCAACTTATATACTTGCGTGCGTTACGGGGGGATTTCAAGGGCCAAAAAAAAGACCCCACAGTCAGAGACACAAACCTGTGGGGCCTTTGGAACTTTTTATTGCCTGCTTTTGATTGCTTGCCGGGGGGCTGGTCCGAGCGGCTATGCCCCTCCCAGACACGCCGTGAACCCATCCATGGGGGCTTGAGCGCAGCATCCCTGCTGCGCACAGTCTGGGAGGGGCATAGCCGCTCGGACCGATCTGACTTTTCAGGTAACGCCTTCAGTTTTTTGCAAATTTGCTTTAGACCAACTGGTGTTCTTCGCCTTCGTAATAGGCTTCCACCCTCGGATTCATCACCTTTTTCCACAGCGGCGGGATCATTGCCAGGACGACCATGGCGGCATAACCGGCCGGGAGTTGGGGGGCAACGTCGTGGTGGCGGAGGACCTGGTAGCGGCGTTTGGCCCAGGCGTGGTGGTCGCTGTGGCGTTGGAGATGGAACAGGAACACGTTGGTGAGGAAGTAGTTGGAGTTCCAGCTGTGTTCCGGGCCGGTGCGTTCGTAGCGGCCGTTTTCGAGTTTGCGGCGGTGGAGGCCGTAGTGTTCCAGGTAGTTGACGATTTCAAGCAGGTTGAGGGCGATGAAGCTCTGGCCCAGGAAGAAGGCGGCGCCGAGCCAGCCGAAGGTGATGGTGAAGGCTGCCAGTGCCACGGCGCTGATGCTGTACCACCAGATGAGTTCGTTGCGCCAGCTGAAGGCGCTGTGGCCTTTTTTATGCAGGCGTTTGGCTTCCAGTTTCCAGGCGTTCATGAAGTTGCGGGCGTAGGCCTGGGGCAGGAAGTTGTAGAGGGACTGGTTGTAGCGGGAGGAAGAGGCGTCTTCCGGGGTGGAGACGTGCACGTGGTGGCCGCGCAGGTGTTCCACCTTGAAGCCGGCGTAGCACACCAGGGACAGCAGAAGGCCGCCGGCCCAGGTTTCCAGTTTGCCGTCTTTGTGGATGAGTTCATGGGCGACGTTGATGCCCAGCCCTCCGACGATACCGACGGAGAATATCCAGCCGATGCCGCCGGCCACATTGAAGATGCCGGAGGCCAGCACGAACATGCTCCACACCAGCAGCACTACAAACAAAGCCACCCAGCCCAGGGTGATGAACTTGTAGAACACTTCTTGGTTCATACGGGGCGTGTCCACTTCCTCATCCGGGTTGAGAGCGTCTTTGCCCAGCAGCAGATCGAGGATGGGGATGATGCCGAACACCACCACCGGAACGCCCCAGGCGAACAGGTTTACCCAGCCGGTGGCGTGCCCGGCCGCCAGCAATAAAGGCGGCAGCGCCAGGGGCACCATGGCGATCAGATAGCTGTATTTCTTGAGTGTCAGCAGCACCTTGCGTCGTGTGGCTTTGGTGCCCAGGGTCAATGGTTTGGTACTCACGGGTCTTCCCTCATTGGCTGTTGCATTGGATCTTGGTGATCGCTTTTTGTTATCTGCATTATTGTCCTACAATCTTGCAGTCGTCAACCCGTTATCGTTATTTTTTGATCAATATCAGGTCTGGCTCGCAGTAACTTCCTGACAATCCAAGACTAAATGCCTGTGATAAACTCATGACCACATCCACAATCGCTGGCGGTTTGCCAGTTGCGGTATCGGGCCGCTTACTTCGCCCTGTTCAGAGAGCCTTTATGGATTTCCAGGTCCCCAACACCCTTGCCGAGCAAATCGCCAACTACCTCGCCGAGCGCATCATGACCGGGCAAATCCGGCCTGGTGAGCGTTTGCATGAGGCCACTACCGCCAACGAGCTGAAGGTGAGCCGGGCGTCGGTGAAGGAGGCGTTGTACACCCTGGAGCGCTGGCACCTGATCGAGATCACCCCGCGCAAGGGTGCCTCCGCCACCAGGCTGGATGCGGTGCATGCATCCGAGCTTTACGACGTGTACATGCATCTGCTGATCATGCTGGCGCGGCGGTTGTGTGAACGTTGGCAGGAGAGCGACAAGGCCAGTCTGTTGACGGCTGTGGAAAAGGTCACCAGCCAGATGCAGCGGAAGGACGCCAATATCACTGCGATTGTGGAGGCAAGTTTCGGGGTAATGGAGGTGTGCTGCGAGGTGGTGGGCAACCCCTACCTCACCGAAGCCCTGACCAACTTCAAGCCTGCCGTGAGCCGGGCTTACTATCTCAGTGCGGATCGCTACCGGCAGGATCTGGACCGTACCGGGCTATTCTTTACCCGCCTGACCCGGGCCATCCTGGCAAGGGATGCGGATGAATCCGAGGTACTGGTTGCAGAGTTCGGCGCCCACCAGAAAGAGCTGATCCAACAGGCACTGGCCCCTTCGGCCTGACCGGGTCTGTGCGTTGAGTCACAGAATCCCGTGGCTATCCCGCCTATCGTAACACTCTGTAACAAACCTTTTTTCCCGCTGCACTGGTTATGCTGTCCCCTGCGGCCAATGGATAACTCTGACCGGGCAAAACACCGGCATAACAATAACGATCGGGGCCACCATGACACGTCGAAACGCCCGCAAGCGCCTGAAACATTGCATGCCTGCCGTGGGCAGGTATTTCACCCTGAGCCTTGCCGCCAGCCTGTCACTGCCTGTAATGGCGGATTTCAGGCCTCTGGATGACAGCAGCCTGGGTGAAGCCACCGGCCAGACCGGTGTCACCATCGAGATGGAGACCAAGGTCGAGATGGACCGCCTGAGCTGGACCGACGAAGGTTCACTGAACGTGGATGGCATCCGCCTCTCCGGCCATGACGACACGGTATTGGACAACCTCAAGTTCACCCTGGATATCGCCGGGCAGGACGAAGTGCTCACCCACGGCTTCTCGGAAATTGCCCGCCGTGCCGATGCCGGCCTGCTGGACACCTCCAACCCCGATGTGGCCGATGCCCTGGCCCGCTACGCTGTGGGTGGTGGTTACGGCAAACAGTTCGACAGCGGGGACCTGGTGATTCACCTGGGCGCCACGGATTATGGCGACCCGACCAGCCTGGAGGATTACCTGCAGGCCGTGGATTTTGAACTGGCGGTCGACAGTGTGGAGGCCTCCGGCTCCGGCGGCACCGCCAGCCTGTTCTCCAATGTCATGCTGCAGGGCTATCTCGGCCCTACCGACCTGGTGATCCGCAACCAGGGTGACAACACCCATACGCTGGACAACGGTAACGAAGTCTCTGGCTCGGAACTGCAGATCGACACCCACTTTGAAATCACCGACGGCAGCCTGGACTGGGATGCAGCCGATGTGATCCTGCTGTTCAACTTTGCCGCGGTTGGCATTGAGGGGCTGCAGATTCACAACCGCCGGGGCGATGACACCCTGGGGCATTTCGGCATGGCCAGCGCCACAGCGAAACTCTCCCGGGGCACCAGCGCCGCTTCCGGCAAGGAAGGCCTGTCCATTCACGAGGTGGACTTCCGTGCTGATATCGATATGCCGGTATTCAAGATCGGCGGCACCAGCATCGGCTCGGTACAGTTCACGGACTTTGCCATCAAGAACACCAACATGATGGTGTATGGCCACTAGACAAGCAGCCCTGCCTCAACAGTACACTGCCCGTCTCTGACGGCGGGCCGTTAATTCCCCGAATTTCTGATCAATAGTATCAACGGCCCCCAGGCTGCGGTGGTCTTTTCTTTCATTCCCATATTTCTGCTTATTCTTGACGTCCCGGAAATCCAGCCACTGCCAGTCAGGCCCGGACGAGGTAGACTAGCTGACAAGGCAGCGAAGGGAAGCCCAATGACAAGACGTCATCCGTTAAAAGTCCTGTTCTACATCAATCTCGCGGTTGTGGTGCTGCTGATCGGGTACAAGGGCTACCTGAACTTTTTCGAGCCCGAGTTCGAGGCTCTGCACACGGAACAGGTAGCTCGAATCAGTGACAGACTGTCCGGTGCCGATGGTTTCAGTTTTGCGGTGGTGGGCAACATCAACAACTCCGTGGGCATTTTCGAGGACCGTATGATTCCGGTTCTCAACCAGGCTGGCCTGGACTTTGTGATTTCCGCGGGCAACGCCGTCAGCGGCGGCGGGGAAGACAAGTACCGCGCCATCCAGGGCACCCTCTCCCACCTGGAGATTCCCTACCTGCTGACCTTCGGCGCGAAGGAGCACGATAACTTCGGCAGTTACCGGTTCTACGACCACTTCGGCCCCCATTTCTTCAGTATCAGGGCCGGCGACGCGCGGCTGATCTTCCTCGACAGTACCGGCAAGACCCCCTGGCAATGGCAGATTCGCTGGTTGGATGACCTGCTGAGCCAGGAACCCGACAGGCTGCAATTTCTGTTCGTCGGCCACCCCCCGCTGGAACCGGAGCATGAGGCTCCTTTCCAGCAGGCGGATGATTTCCTGCAACCTCCCGAGTTCCGGGACGCCCTGCTTGATGCCATAGACCGGCACAATGTGGATATGGTTTTCTCCGCGAACCTGGCACTGTATTCAGACCAGGTCCGGAACAGTACACGCTTTATCACCACCGGCGGTGCCGGCGGCCTGGTAATGAACGACGACACCAGCTTTTATCATTACGTGCGGGTGGATGTGGACGAAGATGGTGACATCACCCACTCGATGGAACGCCTGGAGGCAGGTCAGAACCCGATACTGAGTACGCTGGAATCTCTCTGGTTCTTTATCTATTCACTGTTCTATGTCGGCTACGTGAACTTTATCCTGCTGGTCAGCGTGTTTGCGCTAATCAGCATCCGGCTCTATACCGCCATCTTCGTGGCGAAGGACTACTACCCGGACTACGACCTGGATCCGCAGCCCTGGCTGTCGCTGCCGCTCCGGGTTGCCATGTTCACTAACAACTACCTGCCGTTCATTGGCGGCGTGCCTATCTCTATTGCCCGTTTGCGCAAGGGCCTGGAGGCCCTGGGGGACATCGTTCTCATTATTTCTCCACGCTACCGGGATCAACCAGGGGGCGAGACCCACGTAATCCGGGTTCCCTCCCTGCTGGCCATGGGTGAGAGACGGGAGTTCCGGCTGGCGAATATTTTCCTGGCCAGAATCCGCAAGCAGGTACGGGCATTCAGGCCAGATATTATCCACCTTCACCACCCCTTCTGGCTCGGCTGGCTGGGGCTGTTTATCGCCCGGCGCCTGAAGGTGCCGGCGGTTTACACCTACCACACCCGCCTGGAGCACTATGCACATTTCGTCCCTCTGCCCGGCAACCTGTTCCGCAACCTGATCTCCCATGAACTGGTCAAACGCTTCGCCAACCGCTGCGACGGTGTCATTGTGCCCACCTACTCCACCGAGGAGTACCTGCGGATGATCGGCGTCAGGAGCCCGGTGTTCGTGCAGCCGACAGGTATTGAATACCGGCAGCTCCAGGAGGTTGATGAGAAGGATGTCCGCAAGCTGCGGGAGTCCCTGGATATTGGCGATGAAATCGTATTTATCAGCGTGTCGCGGCTGTCCAACGAGAAGAACATTGATTTCATGATCGATGCGATTGCCGAACTGCGCCGGCGCAGCGAGCGCCCGTTCCGCTTCCTGATGATTGGAGACGGCCACCAGCGTGAGCGTCTGCAGCAGCGCATCGACGAACTGGAGCTGCAGGACTGCTTTACACTGGTCGGTTCCATACCGCCAGACGACATGGCTATCTGGTACCACCTGGGTGATGCCTTCCTGTTTGCCTCAAAGTCGGAAACCCAGGGCATGGTTATCCTGGAAGCCATGGCGGCAGGCCTGCCCGTGGTGGCCGTGCGCTCCAGCGGTATTGATGATGTGGTGCGGCACGGCTTCAACGGGTTCAAAACGCCGGAGAAACAGGACCAGTGGTGTGAATGTGCCAGGCAACTGCTGGAAGATGATTCCCTGCGCAGGGAACTTGCAGCCCATGCCCAGGAATTCGCCGCGGATTATTCGGTGGAGCAGTTTGCACAGGATGTACGTGAGATCTACGCCCTGACCCTGGCGCAATTCGCTTCCCGGTGAACAACAGAATGCGTCACTTTCATCACCGGGCATGATCGGTTTAGACTGGAAAAACGTACTTGATAAGTACTTTTTCAGACCGGAGACAGACAGTGACAGGCATTCCCGTTGGTATCAGCACCTGCCTGCTGGGCAAGGAAGTCCGCCATGACGGCGGGCACAAGCATTCCCGCTTCTGCACCCAGGTGCTTGCACGGCACTTCGACTTCCGCTCCATCTGCCCGGAGCTTGAAGCCGGCCTGGGTGTGCCCCGGCCAGCCATTCACCTGCGGGAATACCCTGACGGCCTGAAGCTGATCGAAACCAAAGGCTCCGCAGACCACACCGACGCCATGCAGGGCTTTATCGAACAGGTGATCCCCACCCTTGCTGACCTGAGGGGTTACATCCTGATGGCAAAGTCCCCGAGTTGTGGCATGGAACGCATCAAGGTGCACAATGCCGATGGCAATGTGACCCGCCGCGATGGCAGGGGCATGTTTGCCGAGGCCCTGATGCGCCACTATCCGCTGATGCCCGTGGAGGAAGAAGGCCGCCTGAACGACGATACACTGCGGGAGAACTTCATTGAACGGGTTTTCGCCTACGACGACTGGATCCAGAACGTGGCCGGCGAGAAACTGACAGCCAGGGCCCTGATCGAATTCCACACCCGCCACAAGTTCCAGTTGCTGGCTCACTCCGAGAAAATCTACCGCCAGCTTGGCCCCATGCTCGGGGACCTGAAATCGGAACCGCTGCAGGACATCGCTGACCGCTACATTGCGTTGTTCATGGAGGCGATGACCCTGCGGGTGAGCCGGGGCTCCCATGTGAACGCCATGCAGCACCTGATGGGCTACCTGCGGGATTCCATGGCGGATGAGGACCGCAAGGTACTGATGGAACAGGTCGAAGCGTACCACCGGGGTGAAGTGCCCCTGGTGGTACCCATGACGTTACTGCGGATGGCCCAGCGGCGGGAGCCGGTGGACTACCTCCACACCCAGAAATACCTGACCCCCTACCCGGACGAGCTGGGGCTCAGGAACAGGGTCTAGCGCCCGGCTTCAGAAGCCGTACAGCAGTGATAGGGAAATCTCTGTATCGGTGTCATCCGAGCCTGCGGGCTCGTCGGACACATGCTGTACGCGGTAAGCCGCTTTCATGGAAAGATTGCCAACAACCGTTGCCTGCACTGAGGTTTCGGACTCTGTCTCCGTGTTGTTCTCGTCCAGGCCGATTTCAGTGCTCAGCTTCTGGCGAAACAGGGCATTCTCGGAGAGCGCATAATCGAACTGGCCAGCCAGGCGGGTGATGGCTTCTTCCTCGTCCCGATTGCCGTCTTCATCCGGCTCTTCCAGTTTGTTGAACCGGTAACCGGCACCGGCCGACAGATCGAGGAAAGAACGCTCCCCTCGTTGCCACACCCGGTTACCATAACCCGAGGTGAGGGACGACTGAAAGTCATACCCGGAGAACCGTTCGTCCTCGTAGGAACCACGAACAAACAGGTACTGACTACCCTCGAATTTATAGTCCGACTGCAGGTTGCCCCTGTATTTCTCTGTGGTGGTCTCATCCTCGGACTCGGAAAACGCCGAACGAAATTCACCACTGTTCCGCCATTCAGCCACCTCATGTACCAGCGCCAGGCGGCTGTTGATGTCGGTTTCCTCGGAATTGCCGGAAGTGATCAGAACGCCGAGTTCAGCCTCTCCCTCCCAGTCTTCGAATTCATCACCCACTACCATCGGTGATACGGCTAACGAGACAATCGCAAGGGTTGTTCTGAACTGCATGAATTCTCCTTGTTTGTGCTTTTGCTGTCAGGATTTCGCGCGACGCTCACCAAGGGCGCTCTTGCGGGCCTGCTGCTCGCGCTCTGCCTTCTTGCGCGCCTTACGCTCCGCGATGATGCGCGCGGCTTCACCACCGACGTGGGCTTCACCGCGCTGCTCTGCCAGCCGCATCTGCCGCTCGCGTTCGGCAAACCGGGCTTTCTGCTCGTCTGTCAGGGAGTCAATACACCGGTGGCAGCTCACACCCTGCTCGTACTCGGGGCGCTGCTTGTCTTCTTCGGTGATTGGCCGGCGACACGCATGGCACTGGTCGTACTCCCCCCGTTCCAGTTTGTGGTTAACGGTTACCCTGTCATCGAATACAAAGCACTCACCCTGCCACAGGCTCTGGGATTCCGGCACTTCTTCCAGGTACCGGAGAATGCCTCCCTTCAGGTGGTACACCTCGTCAAAACCCTGTTCTTTCAGGAATGCCGTGGATTTTTCGCAACGGATTCCTCCCGTACAGAACATGGCAACCTTTTTGTGCTTCGCCGGATCCAGGTTTTCCTTCACGTATTCCGGAAACTCCCGGAAGGTATCCGTGGCAGGGTTCCTGGCGTTCCTGAAGGTGCCGATCTCCACCTCGTACTGGTTGCGGGTATCCACTACCAATACGTCCGGGTCCGAGATCAGATCATTCCATTCCCCGGGGTCGACATAGGTGCCAACGATCCGCTTCGGATCGATGCCTTCCACGCCCATGGTGACAATCTCCTTCTTGAGCTTCACCTTGGTGCGTTTGAAGGGCTGGATATCCACAAAGGATTCCTTGTAGTCGATACCTTCAAACCGCTCATCGGCATCCAGCCAGCTGCGGATGGCATCCACCCCCTCCCGGCTGCCGGCAATGGTGCCGTTGATGCCCTCGCGCGCAAGCAGCAATGTGCCGTGCACGTCTTTCTCAAGCATCAGGTCCAGCAGTGGCTGGCGAAGGGCTTTGTAATCATTCAGAACTGCGAACTTGTACAGTGCGCAGACAACAACATCCTGGCTCATGAGTCTGGTTTCTCCTGCGGGCCGGACCGTAAATCCGGAGCATGGTTAATAATCGCCGTGGGCGCGAGGGCGCCATTCTAACGAATCCGGCCGCAGGAAGGTATTACGGGGAATTACTGTACTTAATCCGCCAGTTCACGCTCGACGACTGCTGACAGCTGCCCCCATCCGGGACGGGTCAGGCGGATGTTGTCGACAAGTACTGTGGGCGTGCTGGTTACTCTGAGACGCATGGCCACCCGGCGGCTTTCCTCGATGTCGTCCACGTGCAGATCGGTGTCCATGCAACGGCGGAAACGACGCTCATCCAGCCCCAGATCGTCAGCATAGCGGGTGAAGGTGTCGACCGGGCTGCCGGAACCGCTCCATTCGGCCTGCATGTCGAACAGTTCGTCGTGCATTTCCCAGTAGGCACCCTGATCGCCGGCACATCGTGCGGCGTGGGCGGCTGGCATGGCGTTGTCGTGCTGTTGCAGTGGCAGGTCGAAATAGACAAAACGCACCTGGCCGGATTCAACGTATTCCTGCTTCAATTGCTGGCTGGCATCCAGAAAGCGGGCGCAGGCGGGGCACTGGTAATCTGCGAACTCCCGAACAACCACCGGGGCGTCTTCGTCACCAATGGATACTCCGTAACGGTCAAGTTCTGCTGGAAACGGATCAGCGTTCGCGTCGGCCACCGGTAAATCATCCGACGTTGGAGTGGGGCTGGCGGTCAGGAAAAAGACGGCGGCGGCGACAAAAACCAGTACTGCGACCCCAAGCCCAATGTACAGCGGCTTGCGGCCTTTTTTCCCCTGGGGCGGCGGTGCACCGGTTTCTTTTCTTCTTTTCGCTTCGCCCATGGTAAAGCTCCTTGTTGTTTATTCGTTCTTGATCATTTTCAGGCGGTAGTGAGCACGCTAAGATCCTTTATATCGTACAAAAGTTCCAACTAAAATTAAGGAATTCTCATGGCGTTACCCGAATCACTGAAGCTGTCTCTCCATCTTCCGCTAGTGGCGGCCCCCATGTTCCTGATCTCCGGCCCGGAAATGGCGCTGGCATGTTGCAAACAGGGAATCGTTGGCAGTTTTCCTGCACTGAACCAGCGCACCAGCGAAGATTTCGAGAAATGGGTGATTCAGATGAACCAGGGGCTGGAAGACCTCCGTCAGACCCACCCGGATCAGAAAATTGCGCCCTACGCCGTTAACCTGATCGTTCACCGCACCAACCCGCGCTGGGAAGCGGATCTGGAGCTGTGCGTCAAACACCGGGTTCCCATTGTGATTACTTCCCTCGGTGCCGCCACACGCGTAACTGAAGCCGTGCACAGTTACGGCGGCCTGGTTTTCCACGACGTGACCAACCAGAAGCATGCCCGCAAGGCTGCAGAAGCCGGAGTGGATGGCATTATCGCGGTTTCAGCCGGTGCAGGCGGCCATGCCGGAACCATTAATCCGTTTGTGCTGGTGCACGAAATCCGCGAGGTATTCGACGGTGTGATCCTCCTCGCCGGCGGACTCTCCAAAGGTGAAGACATCCTCGCCGCCCAGGCCATGGGCGCGGACCTTTGCTATATGGGCACCCGGTTTATCAACACCACCGAATCCCGGGCCGAGGCCGCCTATCAGAAGATGATTATCGAGGCGGTCTCCGGCGATATCATCCACACTCCGGCGGTTTCAGGCATTCCCGCCAACTTCATGCGCCAGAGCCTGGAAGCTGCCGGATACCCGATGGACAAGCTGAACCAGCCCGGCAAGCTTGATTATGGCGAGAAACTGAAACCGGTGGACGACGAAGCAAAGGCATGGAAAACAGTCTGGTCCGCTGGCCAGGGAGTTAGCCAGATCACGGACGTTGTTGCTGTCAGTGAATTGGTAGAAAGACTGAGCAGGGAATACCAGCAAGCCCGATCACGGGTCTGTGGCTGAAGCTATGGGTGCGGGATTTGCACCGGCCTCCAATCCAGCTGCCGGTGCAATCAAGTGGGGAAACGATCAATCATCGTCGTCTTCTTCGAGTTCAATCTCATCGACGAACAGAATTCCATTGCTGTTTTGCTGGTAAGAAACCTCGACAAGCGGGATTTCTCCCTGATCGGCCAACGACTGTAGTTCGCTCTGACTGGTATCAAACTCAGTATCTAGACCGAACCGGATGCTCACGCCAAGCACATCGATTCCGTTGTTATCCATCCTCCGCAAACCACCAACAAGTTCGAACTGATCATCAGCAACATCATCATCCACTTCGATCTTGAATGCTTCGAGGTAAACGTTGCCATCGGCCGTAACCCGCTCAATACCGCTGACTTCAACCTCCTCCGGTCCACCAAGTTGCTGAAAACTGATGCTCGGATCGTCATCACCTATGACGGCCGTCAGGGGCGTCACCTGAACCAGAACCCCACCGATACGGAAGGTCTGATCAGTCGTATTGACGCTGTTGGCCGCGATGCGCCCCTCAACCTCGGATTCGCCTTCCCGGAGCTCTATTTCATCAGCCTCAACCGTACCATCGCTCAGAAACTCACCTTCAACCTGGATCAGTAGATCGGGAACCAGATCATCTTCGGACAGACCATCATCAAACTCTGTTTCACTGGTGACACGAACGACCAGGCCATTGATCTCGAAAGTCCTGTCGCCTGAATCGAACGCCCGACTGACCGGCCCGGCGAATTCAATATCGTCGTCATCACCCCTCCGATACCGGCGAAGATCGTCTTCCCTGATTTCACGGGCGAAGAGCACATTGTCATTGAAATTGCCTTCCACCTGAATGTAAGTTCCATCGGCAAGGTCAGAAATATCAATACCATCGAAGTTCGTGTCACCGTCGGAATCACACTCGACAGAGATATTTCCGATTTCAAACGTACACAGGTCCCGATTCAGATTGGCGATCTCTCCCTCAAGCTCAATCTCGTTTTCCGGGTCGAAGACCTCTGAGGCAGCATCGTCACGCACACGCACCAGGCTCGCGCGGAATTCTCCGTTTGGCAGCCTCCAGGCACTTATCCTGGCGAAATCATCATCAGCCAGCTCCGTCACCTGCTTGCCCTTGACCACTGTCTGTTTATCAACATGCACAATAAGACCATACATGCTGACCGTGGCGGTCTTGGTTGCGATATCCCAGGGCTGAGTAACAACGATCTCACCCCTGAGTGTGTCGTCATACTCAACGCTAGCAGCCTCACCAGTGCCATCATCCCGCCACTCTCCATCAACCCGCAGGATCATGCCCTCATCAAGTTCGGACTCAAAGCCGATACCATCGTCACTGTTCACAGCGCGATTTGGAATGTCATCGGTATCAAACCTGACCCCATTCACAAACACGCTGCCAAAACCCGAAACCGGCCCAACGCTGGACCCTGTTCCGCGAATGCCACCATCCGCGATATCAAGACCATCGCTGCCTCCGCCGCCACCGCATGCGGTCAGAATGCCAATGGTCAATGCACTCAGCGAAAAACGGGCAACTGACTGAATGGATGTCGGGTTCATTTCTGTTTCTCCCTGCCCGTACCCGGGCCAACATTAAGCTGGGGAAGCCGGTTATTATTTCCGTTTACCTTCAGGATCTGGCTGAACCGGATCTTCAAAGTAGAAAATACCCACTCCGGTTCGCACTGAATCCCCCGATACCTTGCCTTTGCCGTGGCTGGCTATGTCCCTGTCATGGGGGCCAAGCCATTTGTCGAGCTGTTCAAGCATGGTCTGGGACTGTTCCGCCGCATAACGGCGCCAGCGGGCCATGACTTCCGGAGGTATGTTGTTGTATACCAGTGTTCTCTGGAACAGGGGTTGGCTGTCGCCCTCGCTCCCTGTGAGATTATGATCAATGGTCGCTATAAGATCTGATACGTCCTCGCCGAAGATCTGGAGCATTTCTTCGCTGTCGCCGGCGGGCACGTATGCCCTTTGACGCAGTGCCAGAGTGCCCGATGCTTCGGCTTCAACAACCCCCACCCTCTCCAGTTCCTCCAGCACTGCCCGCGGTGTCATATCGCCGCTATAGCGTCTCACCAGTTCGCTGAAGCTAAGCGGGCCATCGAAGGGTAACTCCGCGGGCTCGCCATCACCGGCCTGGAACGCGGCATCATGAACCCAGCCGGAAACCACGCGCGAGGCGCGATTTTCATAGCGGGCGCCACGGCTGCCATCCTGTTCACCAGCCAGAATCTCACGCTGTTTTTTCACTTCCTTGCGTGTAAGCCCGGTCATCACCGCAGCGCGTGAATCTGTCGGTTTTCTGCGTTCGTCGGCGAAGTCTTCCAGGGCTGCATCCACATAGGCGCGCTTGACCAGCTCTGCGAACTCGGCAAACGGGATACCGTTGCGCAAAAGCAGGCGTGCCAGGGGGCGCATAATGCGGTACAGCGCCCTGTGCAGGGGATTGCTGTTGGAATGTTTCATATTTGGGATTGTATTCCCATAGCGGCGTCAAAACCAGAAAGCAGGCCCGGAAACACCCGGGCCAGCCTGGCAAACCCTGCTCAGTCGTCTTGCTCGATCTCTTCGATGACATAGTCACCGCCGGAATTGAGGAAGTACTCCACTTCCACCTGGTTACCCACGCGGATTTCGGAAATATCCTCGTCACCCTGCAACAGGGTAAGGCCAAGAACCGTGACCGAGTCGGAAGTAACAGCCGTTACCCGTCCTTCCATTTCGAATTGGTCATCATCATCGTCTTCACGCTCGATCTTGATGGCTTCCAGGTAACCGCCGTCGGAAGAACGCTGAATGCCTTCCACTTCGATAAAATCGCCCGTCCGCAGGCTTTCAATATCCTGGATTCTCATGGAAATCCGGTCGTCGTCATCGTCATCATCGTCGTCTTCAATCAACGTGTTACCTGTGAGAACCACACGTACGCCACTGACTGTCAGCTCGTTATCGTCCCTGGACTCGATGACGCCTTCCAGCTCCGCATCACCGTCCCGGGGTTCGATTTCTTCAGCAACCAGAACGCCGTTGCGGAAATCGCCCTCGACTTTCACCAGCAGGCCATCGCCCAGATCGCTTTCCCGCAGGCCATCATCGAACTCGGTTCCGCTGTTCACCTGCACCGTGATGCCGTTGAGCCGGAACTGCCGGGCCGATTCGTCATAGTCACCGGAAATGGCACCGGCAATCTCGACATCGTCGTCGTCATCGAAAAGATCATCCTCGTCATCAATTTCTTCGGCGATCAGAACACCCCCTTCGATATGGCCCTCAACCTCGACAATCAGCCCATTGGCCAGGTCATCCCTGTCCAGGTCATCGTCAAACTCGGCGCTTTGATAATTCACCTCGATGCCATTAATCCGGAAGGTCTGTAACTGGGTATCCAGATCGGTGATTTCGCCTTCGATCTCAACTTCGTTCTGGTCATCAAAATCATCGCCGGCAAGCCTGGCACCAACAAAGCTGGCCCGGAAACTGCCATCTTCCAGGCGCCATGCACTGACCCGAACCCGATACGTATCAGCGCCGGCACTTGCCAGCGTCTCGGGTGTTGCACCTTTGAACACCGTCTGGTCATCAATGCGGATATTCTGCCCGGCGACCTGCAGGGAACCGATGCCTTCCAGATCATCCCAGCTTGCGGACTGCAGCAGGCCACGAACGCTGTCGTCGTAATCGAGGCGATCCGCCTCCCCGCGGCCATCATCACCCCAGCGGCCACGAACCTTGAGGATCATGCCCTTCTCGAGCTGGGTTTCCCGCTCGATGCCGTCGTCACTGTTAACACTGCCGTTCGTATCAAACCGTGTGCCGTTGACATATACACTGCCAAAACCGGACACCGGCCCCACGCTGGTTCCCGAGGATGTGGTGTCACTGCTGGAAGAGCCGGAACCACCGCCGCCACAGGCCACAAGCGATCCCGCTACTGCGGTTGTCATTGCCAGTCTGATTGCTGTTGTTAAAGGATTGCGCTTCATCGTCTTTCTCCAGGGTTGTTCTTTCCGTGACACCAGCACCGGACACCCGCCGGCATGTACCGCGCTTTGATTTGGGATTAATTTCCCAAGGCTGTAATTGGGAATTTATTCCCATTTATGGGAAGTGTCCAGTTTTTGATCATGAATAATTTGTGAACTTTCCCGCCCCAGGGGCGTAAGCTACTGAACAGACGAATGAAAACAGGGGAAAAATAATGCTGGGATTTTTGAAGGGCGATCCGAAGAAAAAGCTACAGAAACAGTATGAAGCCAAGCTTCAAGAAGCGCTGCATGCCCAGCGCAACGGCGACCTGCGCACCCATGGCACGCTAATGGAAGAAGCCGAAAAGATTTATGCGGAGCTGCAGAAGCTGGGGAAGGAGTAGATTTTTAGCGTGGCGGGTGGATCGGCTGGCACACCCCTGTTCAAAACACGCCCGTAAATACGTCCATGTAGGGCTCGGTCGCGCCGTCCCTGGCGCTCCACGGTTTTGAACAGGGGTGCGCCAGCCGACCTTCTGACTATGTCTCGCCTAAAAACTGCCTTAGTTGCCGGTTTAACCGATCAACTTCCCGCCTCATTTCCTGAACCTCATCAAGCAGCTCCAATGACATGGCAAGGCCGGGCAGGTTCATCTTCAAATCCCTTTGCAAACGTTGAGCTTTGCGCAAACGGGCCAGGGCTTCCAGATCGAATTGCCATTGCCGCGCCTCCGGCGACTCCTCCACCGGCGCAATGACACCGTAGTTCACCAGTTTGATCACAAATTCGGCATGGCAGTCCCCACGCTCGCACACTTCACGCAAGGTGAATGTTGCGGTTGGTTCCACCAGTTCGACGCTCAGAATCCGGTCTTTGTCAGTCATCCTTCACCCCGCTCACACATGCAGCTTGCTACGTGGATTGAACCCTTTTTCTGCCTCGGCCAGCTTCCTGTAAAGCTCCTCGGCTTCTTCAGAGTGTCGTTCCGGCATCACGATCTGCAAGACCACCAGCTGGTCTCCCGGATGCTTGCCAGGCAGCCCCTTGCCTTTGAGCCGCAGCTTGCGGCCACTGGAGGAGCCCTTGGGCACTTTCACATTCACCTTTGAGCCCACGGTTGGCACCGTAACCGAAGCGCCGAGAGCGGCTTCCCAGGGTGCAATCGGGACAGTGACAATGATATCCCTGCCTTCAACAGTGAACAGGGGATGCGGCGCGTATTCCACCTCGATAAACAGGTCGCCGTTCTCCGCACCACCAATCCCGGGAGCACCCTGGCCTTTCAGGCGGATGTGCTGCCCTTCTTTCATGCCCGCCGGTATCTTCACGTTCAGGGTTTTCTGGCGCGGAATGATCCGGCCCTTGGCATCTGCCTCCTGGACGTTGAAAGACACCTGCTTCTCGCAGCCATGAAACGCTTCTTCCAGGAACAGGGCTATTTTGGCGTGAACGTCTTCCCCACGCATTCTCATGGAGTGGCGCTGGCCACCAAACCCTGACCCGAAACCACCACCCGCGCGACGGCCACCACCGAAGATTTCCTCAAAGAAGTCACTGAACTGCCGCGCATCGGCCTCGGTGTAACCACCGCCACCAAAACCAGACGCGCTCTCCCAACCGGGAGGCGGCTCGAAGGACCCGTCTTTGCGGGTGCCATACTTTCTCAGTTGGTCGTATTCAGCCCTTTTTTCAGGGTCTTTCAGTACTTCATAGGCCTCACCGACGTCTTTGAATTTGTCGGATGCGTCGGTCTCCTTGCTGACATCCGGATGGTATTTCCGGGCCAGCTTGCGGTAGGCCTTTTTGATTTCCTCGGGGGAGGCAGACTCGCTCACACCGAGTACGGCGTAATAGTCTTTGAAGTCCATTCTATTCCTCACACCTGTTCAGAGTATTGAGCTTTTGCTCGGTTATTACCTCTATATTTGATGAGGAAGCTCAAATTACAAGGTGTGGTTGTATCAGAATTGATGCGTATCAGTTCGTAGAGAGGAGTCTGCCTGGATTCCTGACACCTAGCCTGTCAGCACAGCGGGTACCGCAAAGGCGGGGCACTCTTCCGGGACACGCTGTAAATACGTCCATGTACGCTCGACAAAAACATCCATGTTTTTGACGTTCCCGGAAGAGTGCCCCGCCTTCGCTTGTTCTGAACCTTCAGATATTTCTGGCTTTGCAAGTATCTGAGATGGCGATATGCGATATCACCGAGGTATCTCAAGCACTGGTGGGAGGGACTGCTCAGAAATGTGGAGCGCCAGGGATGGCGCGACCAAGCCCTACATGGATGTATTTACGGGCGTTTTCTGAGCAGTCCCTCCCACCAGTGCAAGCCCGCCAGGCCAGTAGGCTACAAAAGAGGGGCTAACTCCAAAGCTTACTTCACCTTGGGATCCAGCTCACCAGAGGCATAACGCTCGAACATGCGCTCAAGGTTAACCGGTTTGATCTTGCTGGCATTGCCGGCACATCCGAAGGCTTCGTAACGAGCAATGCACACGTCGGTCATCGCCTTCATGGTTTCCTTCAGGAACTTGCGCGGGTCGAACTCGGCCGGGTTCTGGGCCAGGAAGCGGCGGACCGCGCCGGTGCTGGCCAGGCGCAGGTCGGTGTCGATGTTGACCTTGCGAACGCCGTGCTTGATACCTTCCACGATTTCCTCAACCGGCACGCCGTAGGTTTCCGGAATCTCACCACCGTACTGGTTGATGATTTCCAGCCACTCCTGGGGCACGGAGCTGGAACCGTGCATGACCAGGTGGGTGTCCGGAATGCGGGCATGGATGGCCTTGATCTGGTCGATGGCCAGGATGTCACCGGTGGGCGGACGGGTGAACTTGTAGGCGCCGTGGCTGGTGCCGATGGCGATGGCCAGGGCGTCCACGTGGGTTTTCTTGACGAAGTCCGCCGCTTCTTCCGGATCGGTCAGCATCTGACTGTGGTCCAGGGTGCCTTCGGCGCCAATGCCATCTTCTTCACCGGCCTGCCCTGTTTCCAGGGAACCCAGGCAGCCCAGTTCGCCTTCAACCGACACACCACAGGCATGGGCCATTTCCACGGTGCGACGGGTGACATCCACGTTGTAGTCGTAGTCGGTCGGGGTTTTGCCATCTTCTCCAAGAGAGCCGTCCATCATTACAGAGCTGAAGCCCAACTGGATGGAACGCTGACATACGGACGGACTGGTACCGTGATCCTGGTGCATGACCACCGGAATATGAGGAAACTCCTCAATGGCCGCCAGGATCAGGTGGCGCAGGAAGGGGGCACCGGCGTATTTGCGGGCACCGGCGGAGGCCTGGACAATCACCGGAGAGTCGGTTTTGTCCGCCGCTTCCATAATCGCGCGCATCTGCTCCAGATTGTTCACGTTAAACGCCGGCACACCGTAACCATGCTCCGCGGCGTGGTCCAGCATCTGCCGCATTGAAATCAGGGCCATGGGGTCTGTCTCCTTGGTTATTTAATGTCTTTGGCAGGCTCTGTGTTTGGAGTCTGCTGCGGAGGGCCGAGAAGCTCTTCCGGGACACGCCGTAAATACGTCCCTGTAGGCTCGTAAAAAACATCCATGTTTTTTACGGTCCCGGAAGAGCTTCTCGGCCCTCCTTGCGATTCGAAGTTGTGTGCTATGCGCCACGCTCTTCAAGTACAGCAACAGCTGGCAGTGTTTTGCCTTCCACAAACTCGAGGAAAGCACCGCCACCGGTAGAGATGTACGAGATTTTGTCACTCACACCGTACTTGTCAACGGCGGCGACGGTATCACCACCACCGGCCAGTGAGAAAGCCTCGCTTTCGGCGATGGCATGGGCCAGGGCTTTGGTGCCGTTGCCAAACTGATCGAACTCGAACACGCCGACCGGGCCGTTCCACAGGATGGTTTTGGAGGACTTCAGCAGACCGGCGAATTTGGAGGCGGTTTCAGGGCCCACATCCAGAATCATGTCGTCTTCGGTGACGTCGTCGATGTTCTTAACCGTCGCTTCAGCGGTTTCCGCAAACTCACTGGCAACGACCACATCAACCGGCAGCGGGATTTCAACACGGGAGGCGATTTCCCGGGCGGTTTCGATCAGGTCGTGCTCGCACAGGGACTTGCCAACGGGATGGCCGGCCGCTGCCAGGAAGGTGTTGGCGATGCCGCCACCGACAATGATGGAGTCGCAGACTTTTTCCAGGGCGTTCAGAACGTCCAGCTTGGTGGAGACCTTGGAGCCGCCGACGATGGCGACCACCGGCTTGGCCGGGTTATCCAGTGCCTTGCCGAGTGCTTCCAGTTCCGCCGCCAGCAGCGGGCCGGCGCAGGCTTCAGGGGCAAAGCGGGCGACACCGTGGGTGGAGGCCTGGGCGCGGTGGGCGGTGCCGAAGGCGTCCATCACGTACACATCGCACAGGGCGGCGTACTTTCTGGAAAGGGCTTCGTCGTCTTTCTTTTCGCCCTTGTTGAAGCGTACGTTTTCAAACAGGACCACTTCGCCGTCGGCCACTTCAACGCCGTCCAGATAATCGGTAATCAGGCGTACTTCTTCACCCAGCACCTTGCTGAGGTGGTCTGCTACCGGCTTCATGGAGGAGGCTTCGTCATAAACACCTTCTTCCGGACGGCCCAGGTGTGACATCAGCATCACTTTGGCACCGGCGTCCTTGGCTGCCTTGATGGTGGGCAGGGAGGCGCGGATGCGGGCGTCGCTGGAGACTTTGCCGTTCTTTACCGGTACGTTCAGATCTTCACGAATCAGTACTCGCTTGCCTGCGAGGTTCAGATCGGTCATTCGTTTGATAGCCATTATATTCTTCCCTTGTTCAGATCTTGTGCACTTGAATCGGGTCTGGGTGTCGGGTTACGGCTTCGCCTAACCCGACCTACAAACTGCGCTCTAATCGACGTACCGTAGGTCGGATTAGGCGAAGCCGTAATCCGACAATCAGCCACTGGTTTTTTCCAACCAGCAACGGCTGACATCCAGCATCCGGTTGGCAAACCCCCACTCGTTATCAAACCAGCACAGCACCTTCACCATGGTGCCGCCGGTTACGCGCGTCTGGCCCCCGTCCACGATGCCGGAGTGGGCGTCGTGGTTGAAATCGGAGCTGGCCAGCAGCTCGTCGGTGTAGCCCAGAATGCGTTTCAATGGGCCGTGGGCGGCGTCTTTTAACAGTTTATTCACCGCCTCAACCGAGGTGCGTTCGCGAACGTTCACCACCATATCGATCGCCGATACGTTCATGGTGGGCACACGCATGGCCACGGAGCTGAACCTGCCCTCCATATGCGGCAACAGCCGTTCAATGCCCCTGGCCAGGCCGGTTTCCACCGGGACGATGTTGTGCAGTGCACTGCGGGTGCGGCGCAGGTCCTGGTGGTGATAAGCGTCAATCACCGGCTGGTCGTTCATCGCTGCGTGGATGGTTGTGGTGCTGCCCTGCTCTACGCCGAAAGCCTCGTCCAGCACCCGTATAACCGGCACCAGGCAGTTGGTGGTGCAGGAGGCTGCAGCAACAATGCGGTCGGTCTCGATCAGCTGGTCCTGGTTCACGCCGAATACCACCGTGCGGTCCACATCGGACTCCGCCGGCTGGGAGAACAGCAGGCGCTGAGCCCCGGACTTGAGGTGCTGCTCTGCCGTGGCGCGATCGGTGAAGGCGCCGGAGCATTCCAGCACCAGGTCGATACCAAGTTCGCCCCAGGGCAGCTCCGATGGGTCCGCCTTGCGAACCACGCGGATGCGATCTCCGTTCACGATCAGGGCATCGCCCTGTACTTCTATCTCACCCTGGAATCGACCATGGGTGGAATCGTACCGGGTCAGGTGCGCGATGGTATCGATATCCGCCAGCTCGTTAATCGCGACCACCTGCAGGTGATCGCGAAAACCGTTCTCGTAAAGTGCGCGCAGGACGCACTGGCCAATACGGCCGTATCCATTGATGGCGATGCGATACGGTGCAGCAGTGCTCATCAGGCTTCCAGCAGCTCCGAAGCTACGGCAATGATGTTGTCCACGGTGAAGCCGAACTCCTTGAACAGGTCGCCCGCCGGTGCGGATTCACCGAAGGTGCTCATGCCCACCACGCGGCCATCCAGGCCGACGTACTTGTACCAGTAGTCTTCGATGGCGGCTTCGATGGCAACGCGATTGGTCACTTCCAGCGGCAGCACTTCCTGCTTGTAGGCAGCGCTCTGGGCATCGAAGGTATCGGTGGATGGCATGGAAACAACACGTACCTTGTTGCCTTTCTCACGCAACGCAGTGGCTGCGTCCTGGGCCAGCCCTACTTCGCCGCCGGTGGCGATGAGGATCAGGTCCGGCGTGCCATCGCTGTCGGACAGGATGTAACCGCCCCTGGCGATGTTGGCCAGTTGCTCTGAGTCACGCTGCTGGTGAGGCAGACCCTGACGTGAAAATACCAGGGCGGTGGGGCCATCGGTACGCTCAAGCGCTGCTTTCCAGGCAACGGCGGATTCCACGGCATCCGCCGGGCGCCAGGTGCTCATGTTAGGTGTGGTGCGCAGGCTGGCCAGCTGCTCGACGGGCTGGTGGGTAGGGCCGTCTTCGCCCAGACCAATGGAGTCGTGGGTGAACACATAGATGGAGCGCTGTTTCATCAGTGCCGCCATGCGCACCGCGTTACGGCAGTATTCCATGAAGATCAGGAAGGTGGCGCCGTAGGGCACGAGGCCACCGTGCAGGGCTACGCCATTCATGATGGCAGCCATGCCGAATTCGCGAACACCGTAGTAAACGTAGTTGCCACTGGCGTCGTCTTTGGTCAGCGGCTTGCTGCCATTCCAGATGGTGAGGTTGGAGCCGGCCAGGTCGGCGGAGCCGCCAAGCAGTTCCGGCAGCATCGGGCCGTAGGCATTCAGAGTATTCTGGGAGGCCTTGCGGCTGGCAATGGTTTCGCCCTTGTCCTGGCACTCCTGGATGTAGGCCTGGGCCTTCTCAGAGAAGTCCGCCGGCAGTTCGCCGGCCATACGGCGTTTGAACTCTGCCGCAAGCTCCGGCTCGGCTTTCTCGTAGGCGGCGAAGGCCTGTTCCCATTCGGACTGCGCAGCAGCGCCTTTTTCGCGAGCATCCCAGGCGCTGTAGATTTCTGACGGAATCTCGAAGGCGCCGTGGTTCCAGCCCAGTTTTTCGCGGGTCAGTGCAATTTCGTCTTCGCCCAGGGCTGCGCCGTGGCAGGCTTCGGTGCCCTGCTTGTTGGGGGAGCCAAAGCCAATAATGGTCTTGCAGCAGATCAGTGTGGGCTGGGTGGTGTTGGCTCGACCGGCTTCGATTGCTGCGCGCACGGCTTCCGGGTTATGGCCGTCCACTTCCGGAATCACCTGCCAGCCATAGGACTCGAAACGCTTTGGCGTATCGTCGGTGAACCAGCCGTCCACTTCACCGTCGATGGAAATGCCGTTGTCGTCATAGAACATGATCAGTTTGCCGAGGCCCAGGGTGCCGGCAAGGGAGGACACTTCGTGGGAGATACCTTCCATCAGGCAGCCATCACCCAGGAAGGCATAGGTGTAGTGATCAACAATGTTGTGACCGGGACGGTTGAACTGCTCGGCCAGAGTCTTCTCCGCCAGCGCAAAACCAACCGCATTGGCGATGCCCTGACCCAGCGGGCCGGTGGTGGTTTCAACGCCGGGGGTATAACCGTACTCAGGGTGGCCCGGGGTTTTGGAGTGCAACTGACGGAAGTTCTTGATGTCGTCGATGGAAACGTCGTAACCGCTCAGGTGCAGCAGGGAATACTGCAACATGGAGCCATGGCCATTGGACAGCACAAACCGGTCGCGGTTGGCCCACTTGGGGTTGGCGGGGTTGTGTCTGAGGAAATCATTCCATAGAACCTCGGCGATGTCCGCCATACCCATGGGCGCGCCCGGGTGGCCGGATTTGGCTTTCTGAACCGCATCCATGCTCAGCGCGCGAATGGCGTTGGCGAGATCTGTGCGAGACGGCATTGACGTTTTCTCCAGTTTTGGTCGGCAAAAAGGTGAACACTAAAAAAGAAGGCGCGTATTTTCGCCGATTAGTGACCACCGGGGCAAATCGGCGACGTTCTTTTTTCTCCTGTTTCCTGCGACAGGTTTTTATGGCGGTTATTTCGCCTGACTTTTCAAACAGATCCAACTCTATATCAATTTTTTTTGATATAGATATTGATTGCGCGACCGGAGATCCCTAAACTTCTCCCCATGACATCCATGACCACGCATACCAACGAGCTTCCCTCCGTGGACGCACTGGCACCGATCTTCAAGGCAAGCGGTGACCCTCTGCGCCTGGAGATATTGCGTGTGTTGCGCCGGGACACTTTCGGCGTACTGGAACTGAGCCAGCTTTTCGATATGCGCCAGTCCGGCATGAGCCATCACCTGAAAGTGATGCACAGGGCCGGGCTGCTGGAACCCCAGCGCGAGGGCAACGCCATCTTCTACCGGCGTCCCCTGAACCTGGAAAGCGACAAGCTCACGGACCAGACCATCCGGCAGGTGTTTGAAACCGTGGACCGCATTCCCCTGCCGGAACACCTGCAGGTGAAGATCGAGGCCATCCGCAACCAGCGCGCCGACCAGTCACAGGCGTTTTTCGCCCGCTACGCCGAGAAATTCCGCGAGCAGCAGGAGCTGATTGCAGCATTTGAACTCTATGCAGAGCCGGTGGCCGACCTGATCCGCAACCGCTCGATCCGCCACACCTGGAAAACCGCCCTGGAAATCGGGCCGGGGGAAGGCGCCTTCCTGCCGGTACTCGCGGATATCTGTGAGCACGTGGTGGCGCTGGACAACTCCCGCGACATGCTGGCCAAGGCCACACGCACCTGCATCGACGAACGCCTGAACAACGTCGACCTGATAGAAGGGGTCACCGACAACCTGCTGGCACGGGGTGACGACTTCGACCTGGTGGTGGCAAACATGGTTCTGCACCACGTACCCAGCCCTGCGGACATCTTCCTGGACGCGTCGGCCCTGATGAGCACCGGGGCCTGCCTGGTCATCAGCGACCTGTGCAGCCATGACCAGGACTGGGCCAAGGAAAACTGCGGCGACCTTTGGCTGGGCTTTGAACCGGAAGAACTGACCAACTGGGCAACGGAGGCCGGGCTGACCCCTGGCGAGTCCCTGTTTATCGGCCTGCGTAACGGGTTCCAGGTGCAGGTAAGAGAATTCTGGAAGAACCCCGAGCCCGCCTGAAGGCGGAAATCAAAACTGTATCAATTTTTTTTGATATAGAATTATGCACACTCGGAAAACTGATTTAGGATATCCACACAAACACAGCCGGCCGTAACAGAAGATCCACCGCTGGCGCGAATTTGCAACGCTCACAGAGGAGCAACCCTATGTCTGATTACAGCATCTTTACTTCCGAATCGGTCTCAGAAGGCCATCCTGACAAACTGGCAGACCAGATTTCCGATGCCGTACTCGATGCCATCCTCGTGGACGACCCCCATGCGCGGGTTGCCTGTGAAACCATGGTAAAAACCGGTGTTGCCATCGTTGGCGGTGAAATCACCACCAGCGCCTGGGTTGACCTGGAAGACCTGGTTCGTGGCGTGATCAAGGACATTGGCTACACCTCCTCTACCGTCGGCTACGACGGCGACACCTGCGGCATTATCAACATCATCGGCAAGCAATCCGTTGACATTGCCCAGGGCGTTGACCGCCAGAAGCCGGAGGACCAGGGCGCAGGCGACCAGGGCCTGATGTTCGGCTACGCCAGCAACGAAACCGACGTACTCATGCCGGCACCGATCACCTTTTCGCACCGCCTAGTCCAGCGCCAGGCCGAAGCCCGCAAGAGCGGCCTGCTGCCCTGGCTGCGCCCGGATGCGAAAAGCCAGGTCACCTGCCGCTACGAGAACGGCCAGGTTTCCGGCATCGACGCAGTGGTACTGTCTACCCAGCATGATGAAGACGTGTCCCAGGCGGACCTGAAAGAAGCGGTGATGGAACTGATTGTCAAACACGCCCTGCCGGCGGAACTGTTGCACAAGGACACCCAGTTCCACATCAACCCCACCGGCAAGTTCGTCATCGGCGGCCCGGTTGGCGACTGTGGCCTGACCGGCCGCAAGATCATTGTCGACACCTACGGCGGCATGGCCCGCCACGGCGGTGGTGCATTCTCCGGCAAGGACCCGTCCAAGGTTGATCGTTCAGCGGCCTACGCCGGCCGTTATGTGGCCAAAAACATCGTCGCTGCCGGCCTTGCCGACAAGTGCGAGATCCAGGTGTCCTACGCCATCGGCGTGGCGCAGCCGACGTCGATTTCTCTGAACACGTTCGGCACTGGCAAGATCAGCGACGACAAGATCATCCAGCTGGTCCGCGAGCATTTCGACCTGCGTCCGTACGCGATCACCAACATGCTGGACCTGCTGCACCCGATGTACCGGGCTACTGCGGCCTACGGCCACTTCGGCCGCGAGCCGGTTGAGATGACCGTTGGCGGTAAAACGTTTACCTCGTTCCCATGGGAGAAGACGGACCGGGCAGACCTTCTTAAGGATGCTGCTGGTATTTGATTTGGGCCTTGGCTTGGGCTTGGGCTTGGGTTAGCCCGCCACGATTGGGGGTGGCGGTGCTGAGATAACCCTTTCATGGACACGCTACAAGCACGTCCGTGTGCGCTTGGGGTCGGCCATCCTTGGCCTCCCACAGTCCATGAAAGGGTTACCTCACCACCGCTTCGCATTGTGGTGCGGGCTTTTCGAAACAAGCGAAATGGACCTTTTGTGTCTCCAGGCACTGATTTCGATGGAGACAATTTTTAAAGGCCAAATTAAGGGCCTTGGTCGTACAAGAGACGGCCATCACCAAAATTTTAACGAGGCGGTGGGGGGATTCTCTCCCCGGAATGTGGGAGGCCATGGATGGCCGACCCCAAGCGCACATGGATGTGCTCGTAGCGTTTCCGGGGAGAGAATCCCCCCACCGCCGACGCACCAAAATTCAGAGGCAAGGGACGATAACTCCCAGGCCGAAAGTTCAAAAAACGGGAGAACACCATGAGCACTCCGGCAGAAAAACTGAAAAACTTCGATGACTACAAAGTCCGTGATATTTCACTCGCTGACTGGGGCCGCAAGGAAATCAGCATTGCCGAAGGCGAAATGCCCGCGCTGATGAAGCTCCGCGATAAGTACAAGGGCGAGCAGCCCCTGAAAGGCGCCAACATCATGGGCTGTATCCACATGACGATACAGACCGCCGTGCTGATTGAAACACTCATCGAACTGGGCGCCAACGTGCGCTGGTCTTCGTGCAACATCTTCTCCACCCAGGACCAGGCCGCCGCTGCCATCGCTGCGCAGGGCATTCCCGTGTTCGCCTGGAAAGGCGAAACCGACGAGGAATACGATTGGTGTCTGGAACGCACCGTAGGTGCCGACGTGGACGGCTGGGAACCCAACATGATTCTGGATGACGGCGGCGACCTGACGGCGCTGCTCCATGAGAAGTATCCGGAAGTCCTGGCCAACTGCCACGGCGTAACCGAGGAAACCACCACCGGCGTGCATCGCCTGCAGGAAATGCTGCGGGACGGCAAGCTGAAGGTTCCGGCCATCAACGTGAACGATGCCGTCACCAAGGCCAAGAACGACAACAAGTATGGTTGTCGCCACAGCCTGAACGACGCCATCAAGCGTGGCACCGACCACCTGATGGCCGGCAAGAAAGCCCTGGTCATCGGTTACGGCGACGTGGGCAAGGGCTCTGCGGCTTCCCTGCGCCAGGAAGGCATGATCGTGAAGGTTACCGAAGCGGATCCGATCTGTGCCATGCAGGCCTGCATGGACGGTTTCGAGGTGGTGTCTCCCTATATCGACGGCGTGAACACCGGTACCGAAGCGGGCGTCGACAAGGCGCTGCTGCAGACCACCGACCTGCTGGTCACTACCACCGGCAACATGAATGTATGTGACGCCAACATGCTCAAGGCGCTCAAGAGTGGTGCCGTTGTGTGCAATATCGGCCACTTCGATAACGAAATCGACACCGCCTTCATGCGCAAGAACTGGGAATGGGACGAGGTCAAGCCGCAGGTGCACGTGGTGTACCGCGACAAGGCCACCAACGACCACCTGATCCTGCTCTCCGAAGGCCGCCTGGTGAATCTAGGTAACGCCACCGGCCACCCCTCACGGATCATGGACGGCTCCTTCGCCAACCAGGTGCTGGCGCAGATGTATCTTTTCGAGCGCAAGTTTGCAGACCTTCCGGAAGATGCGCGCGCCAAGGGTGTCTATGTTCAGGTGCTGCCGAAGGAGCTGGACGAGGAAGTCGCCCGCGCCATGGTGGAAGGTTTTGGTGGCGTGATCACCAAAATGACCCCGGAGCAGGCGAAATACATTGGTGTACCGGTCGAAGGCCCGTACAAACCTGAAACCTACAAGTACTGATCAGGTAGCAGAATGGAAACCCAGAAACAGTTCAAACGCCGCTTCAGCTTTGAGTTTTTCCCGCCCAAGACCGACAAGGGCTGGGAGAAGTTGCAGGGCGTGCGGAATCAGCTGGCGGAGGTTGATCCGGATTTTTTCTCGGTCACCTTCGGTGCCGGCGGCTCCACCCGGGACCGCACCGTGCAGACGGTGCTGGACCTGCACAAACGGGGTGTATCCACTGCGCCGCACCTGTCCTGCGTGGGAGCCACCCGCGACGGCATTGCGGAACTGCTGGATATTTATCGTGAAAACGGGGTCAATCGGATCGTTGCCCTGCGGGGGGACATGCCTTCAGGTATGGGGGCCGCCGGTGAGCTGCGCTATGCCAATGAGTTGGTGAGCTTCATCCGCGAGCACAGCGGCGATACCTTCAACCTTGAAGTGGCGGCCTACCCGGAGTTTCATCCGCAAGCCCGCACTGCCGAAGACGATCTGAAGAACTTCGCCCGCAAGGTGGAAGCCGGCGCCAACAGCGCCATCACCCAGTACTTCTTCAATGCGGACAGCTACTTCTACTTTATTGACCGGCTGGAAAAGATGGGCGTTACCATTCCGGTGGTGCCGGGCATCATGCCCATCGTCAACTTCTCCAACCTGACCCGCTTCTCGGATATGTGCGGCGCGGAAATCCCCCGCTGGATCCGCAAACAGCTGGAAGCCTACGGCGATGACAGCGACAGTATCCGGAAATTTGGCGAGGAAGTGGTCTCTGAAATGTGCGAACGGCTACTGGCATCTGGTGCCCCGGGGCTGCATTTCTACACCCTCAACCAGGCAGAGCCCAGCCTGCGGATCTGGCACAATCTCGGGCTGGACAACCGGGACAAGATTTCGTTTTGATGAAATTATGCCGTGATGGTCTATAGTCAGAGACGTTGCAAGTATAAATCACAGTATAGGAGACTGTATGAAAACCTCATGGTTTAAAACACTTGGTACCGCTCTCGTTGTATCTGTCGCCAGTACCGGCCTCCAGGCCGAAACTCTCAAGGCAGTCACCGATCCCAGTTTCGTTCCGTTTGAAATGCAGAATGACGAAGGGGAAATGGTTGGTTTTGACATGGATATCCTGGCAGAGGTCGCCGAGCGTGCCGGCTTCGAGTACGACCTCAAGACCATGGATTTCAACGGCATCATCCCCGCCCTACAGAGTGGCAACGTCGACCTGGCCATTGCGGGCATCACCATCACCGAGAAGCGCGAGGAAGTCGTCGATTTCTCCGACCCCTACTACGATTCTGGTCTGCGCATCCTGGTGAGCAAGGATAATGACGACATCAAGGAATTCGACGACCTCGAGGGCAAGAAGGTCGGCACCAAGACCGGTAGCACCAGCTACGACTACCTGAAAAAGAATCTGGAAGAGAATGATGACGTCACGCCGTATCCGGGCAGCTCAGACATGTACATGGCGCTGATGTCCGGCAGTGTGGACGCGGTGTTCTACGATGCCCCCAACGTCGGCTATTTCGCCAGCACCAAGGGTGAAGGCAGGGTGAAAACCGTTGGTGACCTGTACGAGGGCCAACAGTACGGTATCGCACTCAAGGAGGGCAGCGAATGGGTAGAAAAAGTCAACGAAGCCCTCAAGGAGATGAAGGACGACGGCACCTACGACGAAATCCACGAGGAGTGGTTCGGCGAAAAGGCTGATTAAGCCGTCACTACCCGAACCAACGACGCCAGCCAGCGGTCAAGACGCTCGCTGGCGTTTTTCTGTCCTTCTTAAACGGAGATTCCACCGTGGAGTTTGAATTCGAGTTTGACTGGGAAGCGATGTTCAAGTCGATTCCCCACCTGCTGGAAGGGCTTCCCTACACACTAATGATCTCCTTCGGCGGCCTCGCCATCGGGTTTGTCCTGGGCATTATCTTTGGACTCCTCAGCATCAACAAAAACCGCCTTCTGAGCTGGCCGGCCACCGCCTATATCGAGATTTTCCGCGGCACCCCCATACTGGTACAGGTACTGTTTATCTTCTACGGCCTGCCGGACATCATCGGCACCTCCGTAAACCCCCTGGTGGCCGGCATCGCGGCAATCGCGCTCAACTCAGGCGCCTATATTTCGGAAGTGGTCCGGGGTGGCGTCCAGTCCATCGACCGCGGCCAGACCGAGGCAGGCCTGTCCCTTGGCCTCTCCCGCAGGCAGACCTTCTGGAGCATTGTCTGGCCCCAGGCGTTCCGGCGCATGATTCCACCGCTGGGTAACCAGGCCATTGTCAGCATCAAGGACACCTCCCTGTTCTCCGTCATCGGGGTGGGTGAACTGGTACGGCAGGGCCAGGTCTACATTGCCAACACCTTCACCGCCTTCGAAGTCTACTTTGCCATTGCGGTGCTTTACCTGATGATAACCCTGTCCCTGTCGCTGCTGCTTCGCGTTATTGAGCGGCGCGGGCTGGTTTCGGTCTGAGGAGAGCAAGGCTCATGTCAAAAACCCCAGAAAACCCAATATCGGAAACCCCGATTGTGCGCATGGCCGGGCTGAACAAATACTTCGGCGACCTCCATGTGCTGAAAGAAGTCGATCTCACGGTGACCCAGGGCGAAGTAGTGGTCATTATCGGCGCCAGCGGCTCGGGGAAATCCACCCTCATTCGCTGCATCAATGGCCTGGAGCCGTTTCAGGGTGGCACCCTGGAAGTGGACGGCCAACCTATGGCCACCAACGGCACTGACCAGCAGACTCTGTTTACCATCCGCAAGGAAGTGGGAATGGTATTCCAGCAGTTCAACCTGTTCCCACACCTGACGGTGAAAAAGAACATCATGCTGGCCCCCATGAAGGTCAAACAAGAACCGGAAGTGATCGCCAACGCTACCGCCGAACGGCTGCTTAACCGCGTGGGTATCGGTAATCAGGCGGACAAATACCCCAGCCAGCTGTCCGGTGGCCAGCAGCAGCGGGTGGCCATCGCCCGTTCCCTGGCCATGGAACCGCGGCTGATGTTGTTCGACGAACCCACCTCCGCCCTGGACCCGGAAATGATCGGCGAAGTGCTGGACGTCATGCGGGAACTGGCCAAGGAAGGCATGACCATGATGGTGGTCACCCACGAAATGGGCTTCGCCCGGGAAGTGGCCGACCGGGTGATCTACATCCACGAAGGCAAGATTGTCGAGGAAGGCAAGCCGGCGGATGTGTTCGACAACCCGCAGAACGAACGCACCCAGGCGTTCCTGAGCCGGGTGTTGGCGCACTGAGTAAAACGCAGCCCCCGAAACCGGGGGCTTTTTCTTGAATGCCTTCCGCCAAACCGCAACAATGCCCTCCAAACCGATCAACCAACCGGCGGCCCGCAGTGTCACCGCCGGCACAGGATGCAGTATTCTCCATGGCCAAAGCCCCAAGTAAAAAAACCACCAAAAGCTTCGAACAAACCCTCTGGGATACCGCCGACAAACTGCGCGGCACGGTGGAATCCTCCGAGTACAAGCACGTAGTACTCAGCCTGATCTTCCTGAAATTTGTCAGCGACAAATTCGAGGAGCGCAAACAGGCGCTGATTGATGAAGGCCAGGGCAGCTACGTGGACATGGTGGAGTTCTACGCCATGAAAAACGTGTTCTACCTGCCGCCGGAAGCGCGCTGGAATTTTATCCAGAAGAACGCCAAGCAGGACGACATCGCCCTGAAGATCGATACGGCGCTGTCCACCATCGAGAAAACCAACAAATCCCTGCGCGGTGCCCTGCCGGACAACTATTTCTCCCGCCTGGGCATCGACGCCAGCAAACTGGCGGCGCTGATTGATTCCATCGACAACATCGACACGGTGGAAGACCGGGAGCAGGACGTCGTCGGCCGGGTGTACGAATACTTCCTCGGCAAGTTCGCCGCCACCGAAGGCAAGGGCGGCGGCGAGTTCTACACTCCCAAGTGCATCGTCAACCTGCTGGCCGAAATGATCGAGCCGTTCCAGGGCAAGATCTACGATCCGTGTTGTGGTTCCGGCGGCATGTTCGTGCAGTCCATCAAGTTCGTGGAAAGCCACCAGGGCAACCAGAAAGACATCTCCATCTACGGCCAGGAGTACACCGCCACCACCTACAAACTGGCCAAGATGAACCTCGCCATTCGTGGCATTGCCGGCAACCTGGGGGATGTGCCCGCAGACAGCTTCTTCAAGGACCAGCACCCGGACCTGAAGGCGGACTTCATCATGGCCAACCCGCCCTTCAACATGGACCAGTGGCGCGCAAGCGACGAACTCACCGACGACCCCCGCTGGGCCGGCTATGAGGTACCGCCCACCGGCAACGCCAACTACGCCTGGATTCTGCACATGATTGCCAAACTGTCCGAACACGGCACCGCCGGGTTCGTGATGGCCAACGGCTCCATGTCCACCAACACCAAGGGCGAAGGCGCCATCCGCCAGAAGATCATCGAGAACGACCTGGTGGACTGCATGATCGCCCTGCCCGGCCAGTTGTTCTACACCACCCAGATACCCGTGTGCCTGTGGTTCCTCACCAAAAACAAAAAGGCCCAGACTATCCCCGGCCACAGCGACAGCAACCACCGCAACCGGGAAGGCGAAACCCTGTTCATCGACGCCCGCAACATGGGCAGCATGATCAGCCGCGTGCACAAGGAACTCACCCCAGACGATGTTGCCCACGTCGCCCGCACCTACCACGCCTGGCGCGGCGAGGCGAAGGATGGCGACTACGAGGACGTGCCGGGCTTCTGCAAAGCCGTCACCCTCGACGACATCAAGGCCAATGATTATGTGCTCACCCCCGGCCGCTACGTGGGCGCTGCGGAGATTGAGGATGACGGCGTGCCGTTTGAGGTGAAGATGGCGGAGCTGAGCCAGATGCTGTATCGGCAGATGGCTGAGGGGGAGAAGTTGGATAAGGTGATCCGGGGGAATTTGGAGGAGTTGGGTTATGGGCAGTGAGTGGCCAACTTCATCACTGGGGAAAACCTGTTACATCACTGATGGTGCACACGCAAAAGTTGAGCGACAAAAACGAGGTGTCCTCTACCTGACCTCGAAGAATTTCGGCCAAGGACAAATTAAGCTCGATAACGCTGATTACATCTCCCAGGAGGATTTTAATCGACTCTTCACTGATACCAAAAAATCCCAGCGGAGATTGCGCAATGGTGATGTTCTAACCGGAATAATCGGAACATTCGGGAATGCTTACCGCTATAGGCATGATGATTATTTTGGAATCTCCAGCTCCGTTGCCATCCTGCGACCAAATCCAGATATTCTAGATTCAGATTTTCTCTACTACGTAATCACCAGCGAAACTTTCAAGCGAACGGTCGCAGCCTACAAGGGGGGATCCGTTCAAGGATATACCAACATTGCGACGTTGAAGACTCTCCCTATACCTCTGCCAGACTTGACTTCGCAAAGACAAATCGCCGCACTCCTTAGCGGACTGGACGAAAAAATCTCCCTGAACCACCAAATCAACACCACCCTCGAATCCATGGCCCAGGCCCTGTTCAAAAGCTGGTTCGTGGACTTCGACCCGGTGATCGACAACGCCCTGGCCGCCGGCAACCCCATCCCCGAGGAACTCAAAGCCCGCGCCGACGCCAGAACCGCCCTCGGCGACCAGCGCAAGCCCCTGCCCGACCACATCCGCCAGCAGTTCCCGGACCGGTTTGTGCTGACGGAGGAAATGGGGTGGGTGCCGGAGGGGTGGGAAGTAAATCCCATCGGCTCTTTAATCGAACTCGCCTATGGGAAATCTTTACCAGCAACCAAGCGTAAGGAAGGAAATGTGCCTGTTTATGGTTCCGGCGGTTTATCGGGATACCACAACACCCATCTAGTCTAGGGGCCGAGTGTTATTGTCGGGAGAAAAGGCACGGTCGGCTCGCTGTATTGGGTGGAAGAGGATTGCTTCCCCATTGATACCGTATTCTATGTTGTTAACAAGTCACATCTTCCACTTCACTGGGTATATCAGGCTTTTCAGCTAGTAGACATTAAATCTATGGGCGCGGATTCTGCTGTTCCCGGAGTCAATAGGAATGTCGTTTACGCGAGAAAATTAACCGTTCCACCGAAAGGAGCCGTAGACCAGTTTGCTGTGCATATCGATGTCATCTTCGCCCGGTGTAAATCATTACGAGATGAAAGTCGTGCGCTCATGGACTTGCGAGACACCCTCCTCCCCAAACTCCTCTCCGGCGAACTGCGGATTCCAGAGGCGGAGCAGGAAGTCGCGGAAGCACTCTAAAATAGAGCACATTTCACGCCGGTGAAACCGAACCGAAAAACGCAGCTCGGCCCGCTAATCGTATTTTGACAAATCCCAAATTCGGCATTATTGTGTCTATTAATGAACACAATATTTTGTGCATTTATTTGATTAAAATTGCCTTAATTATTTTGAGAGAGGGTTCGTCATGGAAACTCGCGCCATCCTGGCGGAGAAATCCGTAAGCATCTCTGCGTTACGCAACAATCCTGCGCAGTATTTTGGCGATCAACCGGTTGCCGTTCTGAACCACAACAAGCCTGCGGGCTACATGATTGGCGCTGAACTCTTCGAAGAAATGATGAAGCTGATTGGCGACAAGGAAGCAGCCCGTGCGTTTCGTGGCCGTTTCCGGCCATCCGGGGCCGAGCTGGCTGAGTACTGCAAGCGCGGCGCCAAAGCCCTGGAAGAGGCCAAGCCTGAGGATCTGGAGGAATTCACCCGGTGGTAGCGGTATTCACGTCCAAAATCATCGAGGATTCGATGCCGGAAGGACAACTAAAGGATCTGGTGGAAGACTTCAGGGAATACAAGTCGACAGGACGCCGCCCCGAAAATTTTGGACGTGATGTAGCCTACGACAGTGATGTAACGCTCAAGATCGTTCGGGAAGAGGAAGTTCAGCACATTCACCTGAAGGACGCTGAATCGAATTGGCCTGTCAGGGCAATGCAATTCCAGATGACCAGCGACTGCCACTTGCTCTATTGTCCGGGAGCAATGAACGACGATCACTATCTGCTGATCGCTATCCTGGAGCCCGACGCTCATCGACTCGCTCGGGATAACAACGTCATGCATCGCGTTGGAGAGATGGCTGAGAGATTCCGGAACGTGTATTAACTGCCCGTTGCGAGCTGGATAGTTAGTGAGCGGCAAAGTCGAGGATTCTGCCTTCGTCAGTGTGGAGAGTTACCTCAATACCGTCGCCCGCCAGGTTAGTAACGGTCTCCTCGAAAGCCTCCCGTCGAATATCACGAGCTTGGCCGGGTTCCGGGCCTTTCACCGGGAATAACACCGGGCCTTTAAGCAGGTGCCGCTTACGCAACTGGTCGACTTTCAGCTTCCACCGGTCGCCGTGTTCAATGATTGCAGTAGAATCGGTCTGTCCCAAGAACAACGGCTTGATAACCTTGATGGCGTCACCATCCTTTTGTTCAACAAATGGGAAGGTAACACCATAAAGCTGATCTTCGATTCGGCGTTTTGTAAAACGCCGAGCCAGATCTCGCTGTTCGAGGAGTTTCTTTACACCCTTCTCAAGAATGGTTTCCTGATACTCCCTGGTGACGAAGTTCCTGCCAACGTAAAATTTATAGAGTTCAGCTAAGGCATGCTCCGGATTCTCCGCCAGAACTACCCGCTGCTCGCTGAACCGCACAATGGTCTCACGGGGTCGGATCAGCTCCTGAAACAGGCCTTTATGGAATCCATATTCCCGGTCGTTGTCACCAAACTCGCTGATCTGCTCCTTCAGCATCGCCTGCACTCTGTGCAGCTCAACCTCCAGATTCGCCATGGTTTTCAGATATAGCCCTCTGTCCAGCTCCTCAAAAAACTGGGTGATACGGGCATGTTTTTTCCGAAGAAGTTTAAAGCCCAGGTAGCGAGTTTTCGGCGCCCACAGTAAAATACCGACGTTGGCGAACTCGCCCGTCTCGATATAAGGCATAAACCGCACGATGGCGTATTGGCAAGCTAGCCTGGTCATTTCCAGTTCCAAAAGTTTTCACTACGAAAACGCTGTAAGTGTTTCAGGAATGAATCCGGATCAAAATCCAGCTTCATCGTCATTTCCGGATCTCTGTAAAACCACTCTTCGGGGATGGCCTGGACGATATTATCCCACTCCGTCAAGGCCTGTTCCATCCTTTCAGTATAGTGCTGCCGCTCGATCAAGTCATCGAATACGACCGGCGCACTGTCCTTGAAGGCATGGTACCGAAGGAAATCGTCAGCATCGAATTCTGGGTCAAATGACTGATTGTGATCAATAACCACGAGGCGCTGCGCATCCGGCTCCCAAAAGAGATTCGGATTACCACTGTTCTCAGTCAGCATGCGATCCACATTCAAAATCCACCAATCAAATACAAGGACTGCTGTTCGCAGCTCAACGGGTACTTCACTCACCTGCGAAAACGCCAGTTCCGTCACTATCTGCTCTTGCGACCCAAACGCAGGGCCTGAGCCGAGATCGGCAGCATCATTTGCCGTCATTAACTCGGCTAACTCATCGGAGACAGACACAATTCTGAAGGGCGCCAGCGGAATGCCAAAGATCAGTGCAAGATTGCCCGCGATCCATTCCTTGATCTGGCTGTCCCGGCCCGCGCCAAAGCCTTTGACGAAATAGACATTGCCATCATCCCCTCTGCAGATAAAAGGCCGCGTCATTCCATGCTCTGAGCGACGCATAACCTCGACTATCTCGACTTCAGGCAGCTGGACGCTCGACACAGGTGTGAAATTCCCTTTTTACTTGGTGGTGACCACAATACATGGAATCAAAGGACTCATTGATACAATTCAACCGTATCCCATATTCTCTTCTTGAGAAAGTGCGAATAGCTCTGTGAGTGCATTTCATCACTCATTGTAAAGCGGTGGCCCGTGACTCATAACCACATGAAAAATGATAACTATCTTATTTCATCGCAAATCGAAGCTGGTCGCCAAACGGTGTCAACAGAGCTGGAAACCAGAAATCCATGATCCGCCTCCACTGCACTCAAAAGCTCTTGGCAAAACTGCCCCTGGATCCTTCCGATCGACTTAAGAGAAAAGCAATACTCCCGTATGCCGCCAACGATGAGGCCGAGAGCCTTCTTAGTGGCTGGCACGCCAACCTGGTCACCATTCAGCGCCGCAACTGTGTGTTGTTTGTTCATGACACCACTCGTTTCCCGGTGCTGGCGACTTGCCTGACAAAACCGGATTTCGCGCAGCTGGACTGGTGGTTCCAGGATGCTCTGATGAACATCCTGCTCAAGTCCGGTGCCGATAGCGCGCACATGGATGCCGCGGCAAACGCGCTCTCGCACCTGGTTTGCGACTCGCAATGCGACCGATCAGTGCAGGCCACCATGAATCAGATGAAGCAGGATCTGGAGCATCAGATCTGGTATGACAATCTCTCGATCAACGATCTGGCTCCGCACAGCACCGGTGCCTGGTTGGCGGAGCGGCCCTGCACGGTAAAGGGCGTGAAAGGCTGTGTCTGGCCAAAGCGGGCGATGCTGGGATTGTTGGAACAATGCTAAACCACAGATTCTCCTTCCTGACATTCTCAATGCGAGGTATCAACCGGATTATGGCGCAAATCAGCGAGGCCATACGCCCGAGGCTCTGCCGATTTAACTCAAGCAGGGCTCGTCGTCGGGCTCAAAATGGCATGAAATAAACAAGCGAGTAATAACTGACAGCAGCAATCAATGCTGAGATCAGCAGCCCCATTGACGTCAGCAAGGCAACAGTGGCCACGATGGCTAAAGAAATCGTCGCTGCGAGAGGCTCCTGGGCCAATTCGCTGTAGAAAATATAGACAACAAAATTGATGAAGACCGCTGACGGAACCGCCTGCTCCACATAAACCTTCCAGGATGGGGCAAGCTCAAACCGTAGTAACACCGGTAAAACCCTGACTATTAAACTGGTTGCAAACAGCGCGAGAATAGCCAGGGTTGCAGCGTTATTCATAGCCTGGCCCTGGCGAGCAGGATTGACGTCACGATGATGCCAGGCACCCAAAAGTAGACCGGTCCCAGCGAATATATCAGCACCAAAGCAACAGCCAGACAGAGGACTACTGCTCCCACCCGGGATGCGGAAAACCGGTCATCGACAAATATCCGCAACCTGAGCTGGCTTACCGAAAGAAATACCAGCACTGCGCTGGCCGAAAACCCCAGATTGACATTATCCCCAAGCCAGGGAAGATGAAGGGATTGCCCCAACGCCGCCCCTAGCAACGCTGACAGAACCCATGTGATAAAAATGATGCTCCGGATCAAGAAAACAGTCTGAGGGCCGTCCTTTGGACTTTCGGTTGCATAGGCTTCATCCCCTAACATGTGAGCCGTAAGGTATCGGCTCACTTTTCTATGCGGTAGTCTGCCAGAGGAGACGTAAGCAATCGGAAAATAACGGCTGTTTATAGAAGCAGTGACGAAGAGCATGGTTAAAAACCCCGAGCCGGACTGGGAGAGCGGCAACACCGCAAACTGCCCGCTTCCTGAGAAGCCAAGTACGCTTACAAGTAGCACGTCCAGAATGCTCCAGTCAGCTTGGTTCGCTATAAAACCAAACAGCATGCTGACTGGAGCCACTGCTAACGCTGGCGGCACGACTCGGGATAGAACACGGGGCTCCCCCAGTGTTCCTTTTGCCCCCTCACAGCTAACGCTCACGCATTCCACCCGGCCTACAATCGCTCAGCATAGCTCCAAGCCTCTTGCTCGTTTCTCATGAGCAGGTCCGTACGCCCGATTTTCCCATTTATTGATTTCGACAACCCAGATATCGCGATAACCGGTGCTCCCCTCTTCAGGCTCAATATTTGTTGCGTAATGAACGTACTGCTCATCATCAATAATGATCGCTTCGTTCTCCTTTAGCTCATGCCTGAAAACCACTTTACCTGTGTTGGGATTAATTACTTGAGTCTCACCCCCTACAACGTTCTCTCTGGCGGCAACAGCAATCACGCTAAATTGATGGCCATCTCTATGGGGGCCCTCGGGCACCGTAACCCCACGATACTCCTCATTGGCAATGACCCGGATCTGATTAACATTCAGGTGGAAGATTTGCCCCGTATCCACGGGTAACTCCTGCATAATGCAAGACATCAGTGGCGAAGGATCTATCGTTAACTGCTCTCTGTATCTCAGAACGCCACCTGCTTCTTTCAGCTTTATATATTCGGGAGATTGAATGTAACGCCTCTTCGGAAGCAATCCGAATATCCACTCACCTTCCTCGAAGTATCCAAAATACTGTGACAATCTTATTTTTCTCAGTCGCCCCATGCTGTGACAGTCTCTGGGAAGCTCGTCAAAAGAGGCTATGATTTCATGAGACAGTGCAGGGGTTTTTACAACACAAAAACCATTATTCACGTACTGGTCATTTGCAAATTTCAAATCAGGCTTGGTTAACGACATGTTCATGATTAGGCCTCCGCTGCCCTTTCTTCAAGATCAAAAGTCGCAATCTCGTGTGGCTTCAATGACTCGATGTGTTTCTTGGTGATACCCCTATAAAACTCACAGGCAGCAGGTTCAACTACATCAACCGCGTCGTACTTTTTCTCCAGAGGCCCTAAGCAAAGCCCGCCACAGAATCCTTCAATTTCACAGCCTTTACAAAACTCGGGGTTGTTACGCCGCAACCGTGCGTGGCTGAGATACTCCTCCGAATCCAGAATTCGCTCCTCATCGGATATATTTCCCAGCAGAGTGGAGCCCGCCTTACATGAAAATACGGACCCGTTTGGCTCAATGCTAAATTGCGCACCTTTCGCTGAGCAGTTTTTAAACCCTCGGTCAGCAACTACGTCAAACCCCAGCATCACCTGGAAGATCTGGTGCCAGTACCCTGTCAGAACGACGCCCCGAGATCGTCCGTACTCAACTACCCGCCAAAGGCGGTCTACAATATTTTGCGTACCAAACTCGGAATAAAATGTGGGGTCAAAGTCTACAACGACTCCTATTTCACGTGCCCCAACGTCAACAGCCAGATCCACAATTGATTCATTGAAGTCATTCCATGTGTCTGAGGTCAAAGCCGAATTGATCGCTACACGGTTGTTGTACTTTCTCAACATTCTGAACCCGTCCATTACAACAGGAGTGCTGTCATCTCCGTTTTTGAGAGGACGGTTCGGACTCGTTGGAGAATCAAAACTCACACAAACAGCAACATTATATTTTGAGAACGTTTCCGAAACTTCTTTTGTTATTAGAGAACCATTAGTAACCGTGGAATAATTTATTATTATGTCGTGATTTTCGCCATTGCCAAAGTGCTCAAGAACCGCCTTCACTGTTCGCCAGTTCAACAGCGGCTCGCCGCCAAAGAATTGGACCATCACCTCTCTGACGCCAGCAGACTTTGCAACGGCCAATGAAGATTCCACATAGGAAACGCCATCTCCCGGCTTCATTGCTCGATTTTTAGGATCATACTGATGCTCCAAGCGCTCCTTGGACGCGTAGATGGAGTCTTCGATATTTACTTTTATGCCTTCTCTGGCAATTATTCTGGATTCGTCTACCCGATTAAAATCATCCTCTGCAGAAAGCTCTTTCCCCTGAACACCTTCAAAACAATAGGTACAACCAAAATTGCAAGCATTAGCGAGTATTAGCTGAATAACGTTGATCTTCTTTTCAACGGCGGGCCAGACGTCTTCTTTACTTTCAGTCTCGCTCCCATTCTTCACAATCAACCGTCGCGCAATGAGTTGCTGTATCAACTCCTCAGAGCGGTCACTTGCTTCTATATCCATGAAGTCATTTGATAAATATTTCGGAGCTGAGAAACTTTCCAGTAATTTTTTACTGTTGCCATCCAAAAAGCATAGTCCACCAAGCTGCCTGTGGTATGCAGCATAGCGATCACCTACCTTGTTTAAAATGACATCCTTTGAAAGCGCATAGCGACTATTAGCCATATCAATACCTAACCAATTTCCAGCTTTTAAATAACGAGGTAACGCATTCACATACGCTACCTCGAGTACCAATGGTGATTACTTGGTCAGTTTGGTTTTCAACTTGGTTGAGCCGAGTGAAGCTCCAACTGTACCGCCGACTGTTCCACCTACGGTTCCTCCAACAGTACCGCCAACCGTGCCACCCACTGTTCCTCCAACAGTGCCGCCGACAGTTCCACCGATCGTTGAAATATTCTGGTTCATAGTCACTTTCCTTTTCTTTATGGATTTGCACTAAGCACAGAACTATCTCCGTGCTCTTATTTGCGCTCTTTTTGAGCACAAATCCTTGTGCCAGGCCCAACATAATCAATGTTAAAAAGTTCAAGGCATCCGGCTATTCAGTTGCCAGCATAGAACTGAGTGCGGGCCATAATCTTGAAAGATCGTGCAGAAAAGGGGTTTTGAAATGAGGAGAGGATCACAGAATTCTGCGTTGGTTCAGCGAAGCATTCTGAGCCACCGAGCCGGGGTTATGCCGTAGGCCCGCGTGAAGTGATTGGTAAAATGGCTCTGATCACTAAAACCAACCGTAACGGCAACTTCTGCAAGCGATGAACCGCACTGCATCAGTTCACGAGCTTTATCCAGCCGGCGCATGGTTAAGTAGCGGTAGGGGCTTGTACCAAAAAGGCTGCGGAAGTCCCTGGCGAGCCCCCAGCGATCCCGGCCAGTAACAGCCTCGAGTTCATCCATTGTGATTGCTGCGTTCAATGAGTCATGCATAAATTCTCTAGCCCGCTGAGCAGCGGCAATATTCAGCTTCTTGCGTTTCATGGGATTACCTGCGGCTGCAGCCAATGCTTGCGCCAGATCGAATATGCAGTCCGCTTCCTCCAGGTAATCCAAGGGTTGATCCAAATTCTGCAGAAGCGCACTGGAGGCGGCCATCAAGCGTGGATCCTGAGAAAGCCCACCTGGAATATAAGGCAAGGGCCTTCCGCCCAACACCTCTTGAAGCAAGGCGGGTTCGACGTACATTATTCGGTATCTGAAGCCTTCATCAGTTCCCGCCTCTCCGTCGTGGAGTTCGTCGGGATAAATGGCAATCGTTCCGCCGGGAAGACTATTTCGCAAACTTCCCCGATAGCGGAAGTTGTGAACTCCCGAAAGTGTATGGCCGATTGCATAGGTGTCGTGGCGATGGGGGGTGTAACCGGTGCCCACAAAATAGGCTTCGAGGCGATCCAGAGAAGCCGCCTTTTCCCCGCGTCTCACCCAGTCACCCCTTCGGATCTGTGATGACATTTATTACTTCCCTGTCTGAAACTGCGCTTTTTACGTGGGCCTTGTACCAGTATGCCGATGGGAGCATTCCTAGCTTCCAGGAGGCTTCGCCTTATCCTATACACAAACAGTTGAGAGGCCAAATTACCCGATCTCACAATGTGATACCGTCGAGCAGGCAAAAAATGACTACAATCCGGTAACATGCTAATAAATCCTACGGATAAGCCACCCCGGGACGCCAGATCGCGCAGTAAGGATAGGGAATGCCCAAGTTCACCGAGGACAAACTGGAACAGGCTATCATCACCCTGCTAGGTGAGCAGGGGTTTCCGTATACACCCGGCCCTTCCCTTTCCCGATCCCCCAGCGATGTTCTGATCCGTGACGACCTGCGTTCTTTTCTGGCCTGCCGATACGCCTCCGACGGCATCACCGACCATGAAATCACCACGATCATCCACCGGCTGGACACGCTTTCTGCTGCTGACCTTTATTCCTCCAATAAAACCATTCACAAATGGGTGGCCGACGGCTTTTTGCTGAAACGGGAAGATCACACGCAAAAAGACCTCTACATTCAGTTGCTGGACTACGCAGGGCTGCCTGAACAGCGCCAGCCAGAGCCTGGAGATGTGGACACGTTCGTCGCGGACGATGGTGAGGGCTACCATACCGGCGGCAATATCTATCGGGTGGTCAACCAATTGGAGATTGAAGGGCTGGAGAAGCGCATTCCCGATGCCATTCTCTACATCAACGGTCTGCCGCTGGTGGTGTTCGAGTTCAAGAGCGCAACCCGTGAGAACGCCACCATCCACGATGCCTGGAAGCAGCTCACCGTTCGTTACGCTCGTGATATTCCGGAACTGATGAAGTACAACGCGCTGTGTGTGATCAGCGATGGTGTTAACTCTCGCCTTGGCTCACTGTTCGCGCCCTACGAGTACTTTTATACCTGGCGCAAGGTGACCGGTAACGAATCCATCGAGCAGGATGGCATCAATGCGCTGCACACGATGATTCAGGGGTTGTTCGACCACAACCGGCTGCGCGACGTCATCCGGCATTTCATCTACTTCCCGGACAAATCCCACCGGGAAGAGAAAATCGTTTGCCGGTACCCGCAGTTCTATGCCGCCGGCAAGCTGTTCCAGAACATTCTGGAGCACCGTAAGCCGGAGGGTGACGGCAAAGGCGGCACCTATTTCGGGGCCACCGGCTGCGGCAAGAGCTTTACCATGCTGTTTCTCACCCGCCTACTGATGAAAAGCGTGGATTTTGAAAGCCCCACCATTGTGCTGATCACGGACAGAACCGATCTGGACGACCAGCTCTCGGGCCAGTTCACCAACGCCAAGGAATACATCGGTGACCAGACGGTGATCAGTGTGGAAAGCCGCAGTCATTTGCGGGAACTGCTGAAGGGGCGCACCAGTGGCGGGGTTTTTCTGACCACGATTCACAAGTTCACGGAAGACACCGAACTGCTCACAGATCGCTACAACGTGATCTGCATTTCCGATGAGGCCCACCGCAGCCAGATCAACCTGGACCAGAAGATCCGGGTAACGGAGAACGGTGTCAGGCGTACCTTCGGCTTTGCCAAATACCTGCACGATTCATTGCCAAACGCCACCTATGTCGGCTTCACCGGCACCCCCGTTGACGCCACCCTGGATGTCTTTGGCGAGGTGGTGGACAGCTACACCATGACCGAATCGGTGAAGGACGAAATCACCGTACCCATTGTGTATGAAGGCCGGGCCGCCCGGGTGATTCTCGACAATGAAAAATTGCAGGAAATCGAGGCCTACTACGACCAGTGTGCGGAAGACGGCGCCAGCGACTACCAGATCGAAGAAAGCAAGAAAGCCAGCGCCAACATGAGTGTGATTCTGGGTGATCCGGACCGTTTGCGAGCTCTGGCGAAAGACTTTGTGCACCACTATGAGCGACGGGTGAACGAAGGGGCAACCGTTAAAGGCAAGGCGATGTTCGTGTGCAGCAAGCGAGAGATCGCCTACAACTTCTGGCAGGAACTGATTGCGCTTCGGCCCCAGTGGAATGAGGTGATGATGTGTGAACCCGGGGCCAACCTTTCTGAAAAGAACCGCAAAGAGATCAAGCCCATGGAGCGGGTCAAACTGATCATGACCCGGGGCAAGGATGATCCCAAAGCACTCTGGGACATGCTCGGCACAGCGGACTATCGCAAGGAGTTGGACCGCCAGTTCAAGAGCGCCAAGTCCAATTTCAAGATCGCCATTGTGGTGGATATGTGGCTCACCGGTTTTGATGTGCCTTTCCTGGATACCCTCTACATCGACAAGCCCATTCAGCGCCACAACCTGATCCAGACCATTTCCCGGGTCAACCGCAAATTCGAGGGAAAACGCAAAGGCCTGGTGGTGGACTACATCGGCATCAAGAAGCAGATGAACCTTGCCCTGGCCCACTACAACAAGGCCGACCAGCAGAACATCGAAGAAATCGAACAATCGATCACTGTGGTGAAAGACCACCTGGACCTGCTTGGCAAACTGTTTCACAAGTTTGATGCCCGCCCGTATTACGAGGGTAGCCCGGTGCAACAGCTGAACTGCCTGAACCAGGCCGCCGAGTTCGCCCAACTTACCGACAAGATCGAAAAACGCTTTATGGCTTTGGTGAAACGCCTGAAAGCGGCCTATGACATTTGCAGTGGCTCAGAGCGTGTAACCCAGGCCGAGCGGGACCGTATTCATTTCTATCTGGCCGTTCGCTCCATTGTGTTCAAACTGACCCGAGGCCATGCACCTGACACCGCCCAGATGAACGCGAAGGTGCGGGAGATGATGACGGAGGCCCTGAAAGCCGATGGCGTGGAGGAGATTTTCAGGCTCGGCGAGGATGGTGCCGAGGCGCGGAACATTTTTGACGATGACTATCTGGCCAAGATCGAGAAGATCAAGCTGCCCAACACCAAAATCAAACTGTTGCAGCAATTGCTGGCGAAGGCCATCGAGGATTTCAAGCGGGTCAATAAAGCTCGCGGTGTCGACTTCTCGAAGCAGCTTCAGGCGCTGGTAGAGAAATACAACGAACGAAAAGAAGCAGACGTGCTGAGGGGAGAGGTTGTAGAGGATTTCACCGACGAGATTATCGAGCGCTACATGGGCATGATTCAGGCCCTGAAACATGAAGTTGGCTCCTTTAAGGAGCTGGGGATCGACCTGGAAGTCAAAGCCTTTTACGACATCCTCAAGGGCCTGGCAGCCAAATATGACTTCACCTACCCCGAAGAGAAGCTTCTCCCCCTTTCTGAAGCGGTGAAGGCTGTGGTGGACGATAAGATTAAATATACGGACTGGAACCAACGAGAAGACATCAAGGCCGAACTGAAGGTGGACCTCATACTGTTGCTAGGGAAGCATGGCTATCCTCCCATTGACCGGGATGAGGTCTACAGGGAAATCTTTGAACAGGCAGAAAACTTCAAGAAATACCATCCCTCCACCTCATAACAACTGGCGGGTGATCCTGTACTCTTTCTCGATCTTGGTATGGGAATCATCCGCCAGAAACCGCGCAATTTTCTTGCCCAGTAAAGGCACTTCGCACAGGACGTTCAGGGTAACGTAATTGATGCACGCCTGGTCTGTGCCCTGAAGGCGCATGTTACCCTTGATCTTCGCCGGTACCCCTTCGATCCGCACCCGGAATTCACAGTGCCATTCGCCGTCGTCCTTGCGGAACCAGTGTTCTTCCTGGCGCACCCGATTCCACTCCTTGTGAAAGCTGGAAAGAATGCCCGGTACGTCGGTGGACGCCATCATCTCCCGCTCCACCACCACCTTGGCGGACTGTTCGTCACGGGTCAGTTCCGGTACCCGCACGTTGCGGGAACCCAGCCGCTCGTTCTTCGCCTGGATATGGCCTTCATCGAAAAAAGCCCCCAGCACCTGCTCCAGGCCGGCATTGTAAGGATGCTCAATTTCCACTTGCATCAGTCGTCTCCAGAATGGTTTCAGGCCATTCTGGAGCCCGCCATGCCGGTCGGCATTGGCCCATGAGTCAAAGGCAGATGGCATAGTGGCCAGCAGCCGCCGTTAACTGTAATATCCGCACAGGTTAACAGCCGAGCATTCACAACCTGAGCGTCCGACGGAGATTTATCATGCGCAATGCTGACCTCGTCGCCCGCGGCCTTAAATCCGTGTGGCATCCCTGTACCCAGATGAAAGACCACGAAGGTACTTTGCCACTGGTTCCGATCAAGCGGGGCGAGGGTGTATGGCTGGAGGATTTCGAGAACAACCGCTATATCGACGCGGTAAGCTCCTGGTGGGTCAACCTGTTCGGCCACTCCAACCCCAGGATCAATGCCGCCATCCAGGAACAGATCGGCCAGCTTGAGCATGTCATCCTGGCAGGATTTACCCATGAGCCGGTGGTTAACCTGTCCGAGCGCCTTATTGAAGTGACTCCTGAAGGCCTCAACAAGTGTTTCTATGCCGACAATGGTTCTTCTGCCATCGAAGCGGCGCTCAAGATGAGCTTCCATTACTGGAAAAACCACGGCAAGCCGGGCAAGAAAAACTTCGTCAACCTGAGCAACAGCTATCACGGGGAAACCCTGGGCGCCCTGGCGCTTGGCGATGTGTCCCTCTACAAGGACACCTACCAGCCGTTGCTGATGGAGGTGCTCACCGCGCCGTCGCCGGACGCCTTTAACAAGGAACCGGGCGAGACGGACGAGGAATACGCCCTGCGCCAGTTTGAAGCCATGGACAGGTTGCTGGCTGAAAAACACGATGAAATCTGCGCCGTGGTGGTGGAGCCCCTGATCCAGTGTGCAGGCGGCATGCGCATGCATCACCCCGTCTACCACACCAGGCTGCGGGAAGCCTGCGACCGCTACGGCGTTCACCTGATTGCCGATGAAATCGCCGTGGGCTTTGGCCGTACCGGTACCCTGTTCGCCTGCGAACAATCCGGCATCACCCCGGACTTCATGTGCCTCTCCAAGGGCCTGACCGCCGGCTACCTGCCGCTGTCTGTTGTACTCACTACCGATAACGTCTACAACGCCTTCTACGACGACTACGAAACCCTGAAGGCCTTCCTGCACAGCCACAGCTACACCGGCAACCCCATCGGCTGCGCGGTGGCCCTGGCCACCCTGGACATCTTCCGGAACGACAACGTGATCGAGAACAACAAGCGCCTGAGCGCCTGCATGGCAGACTCCGTGGCCCACCTGGCGGACCACCCCAACGTCGGCGATATCCGCCAGCACGGCATGACCCTGGCGGTGGAAATGGTAAAGAACAAGGCCACCAAAGAACCCTTCCCCTGGCAGGAACGCCGCGGCATCCGGGTTTACCAGCATGCGCTTACCCGCCAGTCGCTGTTGCGCCCCCTGGGTAACGTGGTCTATTTTATGCCACCTTACGTGATCACCGAAGAACAGATCCGCCACCTGGCGCAAGTTGCCACCGAAGGCATCGAAATCGCAGTACGGGACTGACAGAAACCACCATGCGAATTCCCCGCATCTACACAGACTCCCCCCTCCGCGAGGGGGGCAGCGCCGAACTGGACGACAACGCAGCGCAACACGTCGGCCGCGTACTGCGCATGCAGCCGGGGCAGGACCTGCTGCTGTTCAACGGCGACGGCAACGACTACCCCGCCATAATCACCGAATCCGGTAAAAAACGGGTTGCGGTCGAAGTGGGCAGCCCCGTGGCAAACACCACCGAATCCCCCCTCGACATCGTCCTGGGCCAGACCCTCTCCAAGGGCGACCGCATGGACTACGCCGTGCAGAAAGCCGTGGAAATGGGCGTCACCCGCATCGTGCCCCTGACCACCGAACGCTGCGAGGTAAAACTCAGGGGCGACCGGGAGGACAAACGCCTGCGCCACTGGCAATCCATCGCCACCAGCGCCGCCGAACAATGCGGCCGCGCCCGGGTGCCCGAGATATTGCCAGTGATGCCCCTGGCGGACTGGTTCGAACACACCGGTGACTGCGACCTGCGCCTGGTCCTCCACCACCGCACCGAACAGTCCCTGAACACCCTGGCCAAACCCGCCTGCATCGCCCTGATGATCGGCCCCGAAGGCGGCCTAAGCCCGGAAGAAATCAACGCCGCCGAAACCGCCGGCTTCCTGCCGGTCGCCCTGGGCCCGCGGGTCCTCAGAACCGAAACTGCGCCAGTGGCGGCTATGGCCCTGTGTCAGTGGCTTTGGGGAGACATCGGAAGCTGATAACTTCCGACCGTGCCGCCGTCTCAGGCCGGCAGGTAAGTCATTGACAGAAGCATTGTCTGACAACATGATCCTTGTCGAGAAAAAAGCGTCGAGGACAGCTTCGTAGTCGGGGCTGCATTACGGGGAGGCGTTTCCAAAACTGTGCGGAGCCATGGATGGCGGAGCCCAAGCGCCACATGGATGTGCTTGAGCGTGTTTTGGAAACGCCTCCCCGTAATGCAGCAAACTCCAGAACACAAAAAGCGAACACCGGATGACAAGCCTGCTAAGCAACCCAGAATTCTGGCAATACCTCAGTATCCCGGTTATTGCCGCCCTGATCGGCTGGACCACCAACTGGCTGGCCATCAAAATGACCTTCTACCCGCTGGAATTCATAGGCAAGCCCCCCTTGCTGGGCTGGCAAGGCATCATCCCCTCCAAGGCCCGCAAAATGGCCGCCATCAGCGTCGACGCCACCATCTCCAAGATTGGCACCGTCCAGGAAATCTTCCAGCAGATAGATCCCCAGGTACTCGCCGCCCACATCATCTACACCGTCGAACCCCGCACCGAAGAATACGTCGACGAACTGATGCTCAAGGAATACCCCACCTTCTGGGAAAACCTGCCAGCCTCCGCCAGAAACATGGTCTACGACCGGGTACGCAAATCCACGCCCCAGCTGGTGGACAACCTGGTGGGCGATGTCGCGGATAACATCGAAGCCCTACTGGACATAAAAAGCATGGTTATCGAACGGCTGGCAAAAGACAAACGGCTGCTGAACCGCATATTTATCGAATGTGGCGAAGTGGAATTCCGCTTTATCATCAACTCCGGCTTCTACTTCGGCTTCCTGTTCGGCCTTGTGCAGATGGGCGTCTGGTACTTCTACCAGAACTGGTGGGTGCTGCCCTTCTTCGGCCTGCTGGTGGGCTGGGCCACCAACTGGATTGCGCTGAACGTGATTTTCCGCCCGTTGCATGAGAAAAAAATCGGACCGCTCCGGCTTCAGGGGCTGTTCCTCAAACGCCAGCAGGAAGTGGCCGAATCCTTCTGCCACATCGTGACCCACGAGATCCTCACCGTAGGAAACATCATCAACGCCATTCTGGAAGGCCCGAAAGGCGATCGGGCCCGAAACATGGTCAAGAAACACATCAAACCACTCGTGGACGAAACCGCCGGCATGGGCAAGGCCCTGACCCAGATGGCATTCGGCCCCACAGGGTTCGCCACCCTGAAGAACCAGGTGGGCCAGAAGGCCATCGAGATCTCCCAAACCTCGTTCAACAACCCCGTCTTCGAAACAGACCGGGCAAGAGCGGTGGAGAGCATCATGGTTGAACGCATGATTGCCCTTTCGTCAGAGGAGTTCCAGGACCTTCTGCGCCCCTGCTTCCAGGAAGATGAGATCAAACTGATCCTGGTGGGCGCTTTCCTCGGGTTCGCAGCCGGTATCTGCCAACTGATCTTTGTGTTTGGCGGCTCGATTCTCTGACATCCGATGCAGAAAAACCTCCGGTTCTATGCCAGTTTACGCTGGGCATAATGACTGCCGGCCTCTATACTCCGGACATACGGGTATGTATTTCCCGGCGACTATTCTTTCCCGGAGGCATCGGATGCCAGGCTTCATTTCCTGGATTTCAGGATTATTCACGTCCCACAAACCGGTAACCCTGTCAGCACCTGAATCCCGCCTGCTCAACCCCGCCAGTTCAATTGAAGACAGCCTGGCGACAGACCCGGCACTTGTTGACCAGCTGGAAGAGCATCTGTTCTGCTGGCTGCTGGATTCGCCTCCTGCCGCCTTGCGATCAGAACCCGGGCAATGGGACGACATTCTGGACACGCTGCACAAACGGATTACCAGTCAGGAGCTGGAAGAATTACCCCGCCAGCCGATGACCCTGCCAATGCTGATGCGGGCACTCTCCGATGACAAATCGGACCGGAACCATCTGACCGAAATCATCCTCAACGATGCGGCGCTGACAGACCAGCTGCTACAGATTGCCAACAGCCCCTATTTCAGGCCCGGCGACCAGACCATTGATTCCGTTGATCAGGCGGTTTTTGTGTTGGGCCTTGACGGGATTCGCAACGTTATCTCAGCTGCGATCATGCGGCCAATGATGGCGGCAAGAAACAGCCGGGAAGCGCTTTTTGCCCAGCGGGTGTGGCGCTGGGGACTGACCTGCGCCCGAAGCGCCGAGCTGATTGCCAAAATCCAGGGCCAGGATTCCAGCGTCTATTTCATGGCAGGACTACTGCCAGCGCTTTCGTATATTACCCTCAGAAGGGAGTTGCAGCGGATTTGCCGGTTGGAACCGGGAATGACGGAACCACCCCCTTCACTGATACATGCCGCCCTGTCCCGCTACCAGTGGGCCACATCGCAACTGCTGGCAAACGAGTGGAACCTTCCGCCCAAGTACCATGCCCAGTTACTGGCGGCAGAGCGCCCCGCGCCAAAGCAGACTCACAGCCCGCTGAACGACGGTATTATCGTGGGCACCCGGGAGGTACTGCGCCATGCACACCAGCGCAATATGCCCGAGGAAGATGTGCTGCGTATCATTCACATCTCCGGTGAGCAGTTTACGCGGGTACGCAGAATCATCCTTGATGTTCTGGAAGCTGGCGCCAAAGCCCGCGCCTAGCTTTTGTTCCTTTCTTCCTCTTCCTGCCTCAACAATTCAGCGAAGGTAACGGATTCGTCTTCCGGTGCCTGGGCCAGAAGGCGCCGGGGAACCAGGTAAGGCAGGCGGTCAACCACCCGGTCCTCATCATGGCGAATAGCGTCCAGAACGCCCCCGATGGTAATCCGGTCCAGCGACTGCGCAGGCACCAGGCAATCACCGTTGCGACCCGCCAGCGCCAACAGGCGCGCACGAATCAGCTTGTCGCTGACTCCCCGGGTCACTTCCCCGGGCACCCGGAGTTTCTGCTCAATTTCCTCCTGCTGGGGAGCAGGCCGCCCTTCACTGAAAGGTTTTGCTACCAGCCACATCAGCGCCAGACCGGTTTTTTCAAGCAGTTCCGGCGACATCCTGACCTGGCTGCGCTTGGCCACCGCACCGGGATTCTGCAGATAAAATGCGATACTTGAACCCAGCAGCAAGATAATCCAGTTCAGGTATAGCCAGATCAGCAGGATGATGCCGATGGCGAAACTGGAATAGATCGCTGCGTACTTGGCGGAACCCGCGACAAAAGAGGCGAACAGCATGCCCGCCGCCTGCCACGAGATGCCGGCTATCAGGCCACCTATCAGGGCATAGCGGAGCTTTACCCTGGTGTTGGGAATAAACACATACACAAAGGTGAATGCACAAACCACCAGCATGAAAGGCGTGAAACGCGTGGCGAAGATAATCGCCGACCCCAGCGGTTCCACTTCCATCAACGCCTGCACGAATGCCGAGGAGAAAATGGTGGCGCTGATGCCTATGGCCGACACCATCAACAGTGGGCCAATCATGATCACGCTGAGATAGTTGCTGAAACGCTGGGCCATGGAACGCATATCCGGCACCCGCCAGATCATGTTGAAGGAGCGCTCGATTTTCTGGACCAGCGAGATCACGGTGTAGACCAGTAGTGCCAGGCCCACCGAACCGAGCACCCCGACCTTCATGTTGTCCACGAAGCCCAGAATCTGCTCGGCAAGCTGCATGCCCTGCGGCCCCATGGGTTCGAAAAACTGGTAGAGGAAAGGCTCCATGCGCTGGTGAACCCCCAGCGCCTTGAGTACAGAAAAACTCAACGCCAGCAACGGTACGATACTCAGTAGCGTGGTATACACCAGGCTCATGGCATGCAGGGTCAGGTTACCGGCAATGATATCCCGCACCAGCGCGTAGGCGGTACGGCCGGTTTTGTAGAGCCAGGTCCATGGCCAGCTTTGCGGCGGGTTGGGATTGGCCAGAATCCAGGTTTCAGCGGCCTGGAGCCGGTCTTTGAATTGAACAGAAGCCACACAACGTCCTGTTTGCCAGAGTTTTGTACAGGTTATCAGTCAGATACCAATTCTCAACAGAGTATGGCCGATTGCCAGACATTTGCGAGGCTTTTGTTCCTAATCCGCCGCACGGGCCAGATTGCCAGCAGTAATCTCCACAATCCGCTGCCGTGCTTCCCGGCTTGCCCACGCCGAATGCGGCGTCACAATCAGGTTGGGAATATCGTCCGCCAGCAAGGGATTGCCGTTACGAGGCGGTTCCTCCGTCAGCACATCAAAACCGGCACCGCCGATGATCCCCGCTCTCAAGGCATCCGCCAGGGCCTGTTCGTCCACCAGGCCGCCACGGCTGGTGTTGATCAGCAGTGCCTCCTTTTTCATCATCTTGAGTTCGCGGGCTCCGATCATATGCCGTGTCTCGTCTGTCAGCAGGCAATGCAGTGACAGCACATCCACCTGTGGCAGCAGCTCATCCATGGGAATCCGGGCAAAACCGTCCACCTCACCCGCCGGCTGCCCCGGCCGGGCCCCCAGCAGAATCTTCATGCCGAACGCCTTGGCCCGTTCCACGACCCCCTGGCCCAGATCGCCGTACCCCACAACCCCCAGCGTACGCCCTTCCAGCTCCATAATCGGGTGGTCCATCAGACAGAACATCGAACTCTGCCCCCAGCGCCCGGCCCGCACATCCCTGTCGTAATCCAGCAACCGCGTCGCCAGCGCCAGCATCAGCGCCATGGTGTGCTGCGCCACCGTGGAACGCCCGTAATTGGTCACATTCATCACCCGCACCCCGCACTCCTTCGCCGCGGCCTGATCAATGTTATTCAGCCCCGTGGCCACCACCGCAACCGTCTTCAGCTCCGGACAGGCCTCAAAATGCTCCCGCGACAACACCACCTTGTTCACCAGCACCGTATCAAATCCCCGGATACGCTCCTGCACCTGCTCCGGCGACGTTCGCGGGTACTTCGTCATCTCCCCCGTCACTGCCTCTATGGGCGAAAGGTCCACATCATTGCCCAGTGTGTCTGCATCCAGAAATACGGCTTTCATTCGTCGGTCCTTATCCATTTCAACAGTATTTAGTCAGTTCTATGGCTGATCCCCGTGGAGGTTTGCACCCCGGGTTTGAGGTATCTTCGGGGCGATGTGTCACAGACCGTGCATTGCCATGGATGGCAATGCCGAGCCCCCAGGGATGGGTTCACGGCGTGTCTGTGACGCATCGTCCCGAAGATGCCCCGCACCAAGCCAGACTTCCAATAGCAGCCAATAGCCCCCAAGATTAAGTTAGACTGAACCCATCCGCCAATCAGCGAAAGGTGAAAGCAATGGAACACGAATTCTGGCACGAACGCTGGGCCAAAAAAGAAATTGGCTTCCACGAGGGCACCGTCAACAAATACCTCTACGACCACTGGCCCGAACTGGCCGGCAAAGGCACCGGCACCGTCTTCGTCCCCCTGTGCGGCAAGGCCCACGACATGTGGTGGCTCCACGACCGCGGCCACCCCGTCATAGGCGTGGAACTCAGTGAAATCGCCTGCAAGGACTTCTTCGAGGAAGGCGGCGAAAAAGCCAAAGTTCACCCGGGCGAGCCCTTCATCACATTCAAACACGACGACCTGGAACTCTGGTGTGGGGATTTTTTCCAGCTGGTGCCAGACGACCTGAAACACGTCAGCCTGGTTTATGACCGTGCCGCACTGATTGCCCTGCCCCCTCACATGCGCAAGGATTACGTCGAACACCTGACCGCCATCATCCCGGAAGGCACCCGGATCCTGCTGATTACCCTGGATTACGCCACCGAGATCAAGGGCCCTCCGTTCAATGTCAGCGATGACGAAGTCCGGGAACTTTACGCTGGCGATTACGACATCGAACACATCCTGACGAACACCCTGGCCAAAGACCACCCCTTCACCAAACGCAGGGGCCTGGACGGTGCTACCGAGAGCGTTTTCCGCCTCAGAAAACTCTGACAGCATCCGTAACAGCCAGCCCCGGGGGAAAGTCGAACCTTGCACTTTCCCCCGCGCACAGATACATCCGCCCCTCTTTCCGATACACAATTTAATGAACCTTAACCTATCTCCCCCTGTCCAAGTCCCGAAGCTTGAACTAAGCTCAAAGTAACCAGACCGACATAAACGCGACAGCGTAATCCGGTCCGGTACTCCCTATACTTCCACCCATAACCATAATCACCGCCGAGAAAGGCGGAGCCAATAGCAACGGGGATTTTAAGTGAATTGAGAGCAGTCTCTTCACAGATTAAGCGAGCAAGCGAGGGGCCATCTATGAGCATCATGCAGCACTTCAAAGACCGGTATGAAGCAACTCAGGAGGAGGAATACACTCTTGAGGAATACCTGGAGATCTGCAAAAAGGACCCAGCGGCGTATGCCACCGCCGCCGAACGGATGTTGTTGGCAATTGGTGAGCCGGAGCATGTCGATACATCCCGCGACTCCCGGCTGTCCCGTATTTTTTCCAACAAGGTTATCAAGCGCTATCCGGAGTTTGCCGAGTTCTATGGCATGGAAGAAGCGGTTGAGAACATTGTCTCCTTCTTCCGCCATGCCGCACAGGGCCTGGAAGAGAAGAAACAGATCCTTTACCTGCTCGGCCCCGTTGGTGGCGGTAAGTCTTCACTGGCTGAAAAGCTCAAGTCGCTGATGCAGAAAGTCCCCTTCTATGCCATTAAAGGCTCACCGGTGAACGAGTCGCCCCTGGGCCTTTTCGACCCGGCGGAAGATGCTGCCATCCTGGAAGAGGAGTACGGCATTCCGCCACGCTACCTCAAGTCCATCATGTCGCCCTGGGCGGTGAAACGCCTGCATGAATACGGCGGCGATATCAGCCAGTTCCGGGTAGTGAAGATGTACCCGTCGGTTCTGGACCAAGTCGGCGTATCCAAGACCGAGCCCGGGGATGACAATAACCAGGACATTTCGGCGCTGGTCGGCAAGGTGAACATCCGCATGCTGGAGGATTATTCCCAGGATGACCCGGACGCCTACAGCTTCAGCGGTGGCCTGTGCAAGGCCAACCAGGGCCTGATGGAATTCGTGGAGATGTTCAAGGCTCCCATCAAGGTACTGCACCCGCTGCTGACCGCTACCCAGGAAGGCAACTACAACACCACGGAGGGCATGGGTTCCGTGCCTTTCGACGGCATTATTTTGGCCCACTCCAACGAGTCCGAGTGGCAGACGTTCCGCAACAACAAGCATAACGAGGCCTTCCTGGACCGGGTCTACATCGTCAAGGTGCCCTATTGCCTGCGTGTTACCGAAGAGATTGATATCTACCGCAAGCTGCTGCGCGACAGTTCCCTGTCCGGCGCGCCCTGTGCCCCGGACACGCTCGACATGCTGGCCCAGTTCTCGATTCTGTCACGGCTCAAGGAGCCGGAAAATTCCAGCATTTTCTCCAAGATGCGTGTCTACGATGGCCAGAACATCAAGGATACCGACCCCAAGGCCAAGTCGATCCAGGAATACCGGGATGCCGCCGGGGTGAATGAGGGCATGGACGGGCTGTCGACCCGCTTTGCGTTCAAGATCCTGTCGAAAGTGTTCAACTTCGATACCACCGAAGTCGCCGCCAACCCGGTCCACCTGCTGTATGTGCTTGAAAAACAGATCGAACAGGAGCAGTTCCAGGCAGAAACCCAGGACCGCTACCTGCGGTTCATCAAGGAGTTCCTGGCGCCCCATTATGTGGAATTCATCGGCAAGGAAATCCAGACCGCGTACCTGGAAAGCTACAGCGAGTATGGTCAGAACCTGTTCGACCGCTATGTAACCTATGCGGACTTCTGGATTCAGGACCAGGAATACCGCGATCCGGAAACCGGCGAGATCCTCGACCGCTCGTCCATCAATGACGAGCTGGAGAAGATCGAAAAGCCGGCAGGTATCAGCAATCCGAAGGATTTCCGCAACGAAGTGGTCAACTTCGTGCTGCGGGCACGGGCGAACAACCAGGGTCGAAACCCGTCCTGGCTCAGCTATGAAAAACTGCGCAGCGTGATCGAGAAGAAAATGTTCTCCAACACGGAGGATCTGCTGCCGGTTATCTCCTTCAATCCGAAGGCCAGCCAGGAAGATCAGAACAAACACAAGCAGTTCGTCGAGCGTATGGTCGATCGAGGCTACACGGAGAAACAGGTCCGCCTCCTTGCGGAATGGTACCTGCGGGTTCGTAAGTCTCAATAAGTCAGCCCACATGCGCTGAACTGGAGTGAAACTATGGGTATGACCCACGTAGTCGACCGGCGACTGAACGGGAAAAACAAAAGTGCGGTGAACCGGGAACGGTTCCTGCGCCGCTACCGCCACCACATCAAGAAGGCGGTGGCGGACGCGGTTCATCGCCGTTCCATTACCGACATAGAGCGCGGCGAAAACGTCAGTATTCCATCCCGGGATACCGACGAGCCGATTTTCCATCACGGCCAGGGCGGCAAACGGGAGGTTGTCCACCCGGGCAACAAGGAGTTTGTTGCTGGCGATACCGTTCCCAAGCCTCAGGGTGGTGGCGGCGGAGGCCAGGGTCAGGGCCAGGCCAGCCCCGACGGCGAAGGCATGGACGAGTTTGCCTTCCAGATTACCCAGGAAGAGTTCCTGGATTTTCTGTTCGATGACCTGGAGCTGCCCAACCTTGCCCGCAAGAAACTGAAAGATACCGAGGCGTTCAAGTACGTTCGCTCTGGTTTCTCCACGCAGGGGGTTCCCGCCAAACTGGATGTGGTGCGCTCGTTGCGAGGCGCTCATGCCCGGCGATTGGGCCTTGGTGGTGCCCGCAAGAAGAAGATCCGCGATCTGGAAAAACAGCTGGCCGCCCTGAAAGAGGCCCCGGAAGACCTGGACCCGGCATTCAGCCATGAGGATCAGATCAAGGCACTGGAGGACGAAATTGCAGAGCTCCGGGCCAATGTACGGCGTATTCCCTTCATTGACGAGATCGACCTGCGGTACCGCCAGCATCTGAAGAAGCCACAACCAGCCACCAGTGCTGTGATGTTCTGCCTGATGGATGTGTCCGGGTCCATGACCCAGATGCACAAGGATATTGCCAAGCGCTTCTTTATTCTGTTGTACCTGTTCCTCAAGAAGAACTACAAGAAGATCGAAGTGGTCTTCATCCGCCACCACACCAGTGCCAAGGAAGTGGACGAGGAAGAGTTCTTCTATTCACGGGAAACCGGGGGCACCATTGTTTCCAGTGCCCTGAAGCTGATGCACAAGATTATCGAATCCCGCTATTCCCCCGCGGAGTGGAACATCTACGCAGCCCAGGCCTCGGACGGCGACAACTGGAACGATGACTCCCCCATTTGCAGCAAACTTCTGGCCGACAGCATCCTGCCGCTGGTGCAGTACTACGCCTATGTGGAGATCACGCCCCAGGATCACCAGATGCTGTGGTACGAATACGAGAAGATCCAGGAGCGATTCCCCCAGAGCTTCGCCCTGCAGCAGATCGCCGACCCAGGTGAGATCTATCCGGTCTTCCGCCAGTTGTTCGAGAGGAAAGCCGCATGACCGACACCATCGACAGACCCAACGAGCCGAGAACCCGGGAACCGATTTCCACCAGTTCGGAGTGGACGTTTCCTCTGCTGGAAAAATACGACGAGGAAATTGCCAAATGCGCGGCGGAGTTCGGGCTGGACACCTACCCCAACCAGGTGGAAGTGATCAGTGCCGAACAGATGATGGATGCCTACAGCTCCGTGGGTATGCCGGTGGGTTACCACCACTGGTCGTTTGGCAAGCAGTTCCTGTCCACTTCCAAGGGCTACCAGCGGGGGCAGATGGGGCTGGCGTACGAGATTGTCATCAACTCCAACCCCTGCATCGCCTACCTGATGGAAGAGAACACCCTGCCCATGCAGGCCCTGGTGATTGCCCATGCCTCCTACGGCCACAACTCGTTCTTCAAGGGCAATTACCTGTTCCGCACCTGGACCGATGCCAGCGCAATTATTGACTACCTGGTGTTTGCTCGGGATTACGTGGCCGAATGCGAGGAACGCTACGGGCTGGACGCGGTTGAGCAAATCCTGGATTCCTGCCATGCATTGATGAACTATGGGGTGGACCGTTACAAACGCCCCGCGCCCATTTCCGCGGCCGAAGAGGCCCGCCGGCAAAAGGAGCGGGAGGAGTACCAGCAACGCCGGCTGAATGACCTGTGGCGAACCATTCCGAAAATGGGCGAGGACGAAGACACCGTCAAACGCCGGCAGCGTTACCCGGAAGAGCCGCAGGAAAATATTCTCTACTTTATTGAAAAGAACGCGCCGCTACTGGAAACGTGGCAGCGGGAGATCATCCGTATCGTGCGCAAGCTGGCGCAGTATTTCTACCCGCAGCGCCAGACCCAGGTCATGAACGAGGGCTGGGCCACCTTCTGGCACTACACACTGCTGCACCGCATGTACGACAAGGGCCTGGTGAACGACGGCTTTATGCTGGAGTTCCTGCAAAGCCATTCCGCGGTGGTCTACCAGCCGCCTTTTGACAGCCCCTGGTACTCGGGCATCAATCCGTACACCCTGGGCTTCTCGATCTTCACGGACCTGCGGCGTATCTGCGAAAACCCGACTGACGAGGACCGGGAGTGGTTCCCGGATATTGCCGGTACCGACTGGGTGGAAACCCTGCATTTCGCCATGAGGAACTTCAAGGATGAGAGCTTTATCCAGCAGTTCCTGTCACCCAAGGTCATGCGTGATATGAAATTCTTCGCCATCCAGAACGATGACGAAGAAGACGTATACCGGATCACCGCCATCCACGACGACCCCGGTTACCGCACGCTGAGGGAAAAACTGGCGCGCCAGTACAACCTCAGTTATCGCGAGCCCAATATCCAGGTGTGGAATGTCGATGTGCGGGGTGATCGTTCGCTGACCCTGAGGCACATTCCCGTGGACCGGGTCCCCCTGGGTGACGACACCGATGAAGTACTGCGCCATGTGCACCGGTTGTGGGGCTTTGATGTGCACCTGGAAAGTGTGGACGACGGCCAGTTAGTGGACGAAGCCCACTGCCCGCCAAGGGAACTTGAGGAGGACTGAGTCTGGAGCCCGGGGGTAAATTCGGGCCGGTACTCGCCGGCCCGGTTCTACGTCACTCCTCACCGGACTCGATCGTTCTATGGCTGGTCACACGGGAGCCAGTTTCGCTGGCTGTGCGGATCTTTAACGGAGAGCAGCCGCTACTGGACCGCACGGCGGCCGAGTCAGAGGTTGTTCAGTTGAGGATTGGCACCCGCGCCTGGCTGAACCTGCTGACCATCGCACCGGACCCCACCCTTCCCCGGGATATCCGGCTGGACTACGACCTGGGGCTTACCAGCGACCAACCGGACACAGCCCGGTGGATCCGCGACTGGGCTCCACATCTTTGCCCTGAAGGACGGGAGCGCCCGGGCTTCACCCTCAAATCGAAACTGGACCGCATACTCCATGGCTCCTGCCGAAGGCCGCACCATCCCGCCCGGGACGGGCTGGTCCGTGTGGACGAGGAACTGCACAAGGCGGAACAGCTGGAAGAGGTTCCCGCCCTGCTGCTGATGACCGGTGATCAGGTCTACGTCGATGACGTGGCCGGCCCCATGCTGCATGCCATCCAGTGCGTCATTCACCAGTTGGGCCTGTACCAGGAAATACTGGAAGGCGCCTCAATCAGTCACAGCAGAGAACTTACCTCGATGGCGGATGCCTATTACCATCGGGATAAACTGTTGCCGGAATCCGAATTCAACGAAGACCTGACCGAGCGTTTCTTCGGCGGCGTCCGGAAGCCCGTTTTCACCACCGCCAATGCCGGCAATCACCTGATCTCCTTTGCCGAGGTGATGGCCATGTATCTGCTGGTGTGGTCGCCGGAACCATGGGCCCTGGTCACCGACGCCGAACCGGTGGATGACCCGGACGAGCTGGCGCGCTACCGGAAAGAACAGGCCGCCATCGACGACTTCCGCAGAAGCCTGCCCCGGGCAGCGCGCGCCTTGGCCAACGTCCCCGTGTACATGATCTTTGATGATCATGACGTTACGGATGACTGGAACCTCTCGGCCCTGTGGGAAACCACCGCCTACGAACACCCCTTTTCCCGGCGCATCATCGGCAATGCCCTGCTGGGGTATCTTTTGTGCCAGGGCTGGGGCAACCAGCCAACGCATTTCCGGGAACTGATCGAACATTGCCAGAAACTGTTCGAGTCCAGCAACCGACAACACGAACTGGACAAGGCCGGCCAGGACGAGCTGATCGACCGGCTGTTTCACTTCCACCACTGGCATTACAGCCTGCCCACCTCACCCAGGCTGGTGGTACTGGACACCCGCACCCATCGCTGGCGCAGTGAAATCCGCCGTAGCCATCCGTCCGGCCTGATGGACTGGGAATCACTGACCGATTTCCAGCACGAAATCCTGGGCGAGGACGCTGTGGTGGTGGTATCGCCAGCCCCCATGTTCGGGGTGAAGCTGATCGAGATTATCCAGCGGGTTTTCACCTTCTTCGGCAAGCCCCTGCTGGTGGACGCAGAAAACTGGATGGCACACCGGGGCGCCGCCAATGTGTTGCTGAATATCTTCGGCCACCCCCGGACGCCACGACATTTCGTAATTCTCTCAGGGGATGTCCACTATTCGTTCGCCTATGACGTGCGGCTGCGCCACGAGCAGAACGGTCCCCATGTCTGGCAGATCACCAGCAGCGGCATCAAGAATGAATTCCCCAATTCCCTGTTGGAGTGGCTGGACCGCCTCAATCGCTGGCTGTTCGCTCCCTGGTCTCCCCTGAACTGGTTCACCAAGAGGCGGCGCATGTGGATTTCCCCCAGACTGCCCGAAGGCCGCGAGGCCGGTGAACGGCTCTGGAATGGTGCAGGCATCGGAGAGGTGAGACTGAATGATGAAGGCGAACCCACCGCCATCCGGCAACTGGACTCCGGAGGCGGGGGTACGGTTTTTCAGCAGCGGATCAATGACGACTGATCAGGCATTGACCGAGGGCAGACCCGACAGGGCCATGGCCAGTTCCTGTTCGTCGTATTCGTGGTCGCTCAGTTCTCCGGCGAAGTAGGAGGTATAGGCTGCCATATCGAAATGGCCATGGCCGCAGAGGTTGAACAGAATCACCTCTTCCTTGCCTTCTCGCTTGCAGCGCAGGGCTTCGTCGATCGCACCCTTGACCGCATGATTGGCCTCCGGAGCCGGCACGATACCCTCGTTCTTCGCAAACAGAACACCCGCTTCGAAGCACTCACGCTGGGTGTAGGACACCGCCTCAAACAGCCCCAGTTCCTTGGCATGGGACACCATGGGTGCCATGCCGTGATAGCGCAGCCCCCCGGCATGGAAGCCCGGCGGAGTGAAGCCTGACCCCAGGGTGTGCATCTTGGTAAGCGGCGTCATGTGCGCGGTATCGCCGTAATCATAGGCGTACTTGCCTCGGGTCAGGGTCGGACAGGCTGACGGTTCCACCGCCACAATCCGTGATTTCTGCCCGCCGCGCAGCGCATGGCCCATGAACGGGAACGCAATGCCGGCAAAGTTGGAGCCGCCACCGGTGCAGCCAACGATGACATCCGGCCAGCAGTCCGCCATTTCCATCTGCTGCATGGACTCCAGGCCAATGATGCTCTGGTGCAGCAATACATGATTGAGCACGGACCCCAGCGCGTACTTGGTGTTCGGATCCTGGACCGCCAGTTCCACCGCCTCGGAAATGGCGATGCCGAGGCTGCCGTTGTGGTCCGGTGTCTCCGCCAGCACCTTGCGCCCGAATTCTGTCAGCTCCGAGGGTGAGGCCACACATTTGGCACCGTAGGTTTCCATCACTGCCCGGCGATAGGGCTTCTGGTTGTAGGAAACCCGCACCTGGAATACGGTCACGTCCATATCAAACAGCGAGCCGGCGAACGACAGCGACGTGCCCCACTGGCCGGCACCGGTTTCGGTGGTGAGCGTGCGAATGCCGGCTTCGCGATTATAGAATGCCTGGGGAATCGCCGTATTGGGCTTGTGACTGCCCGCCGGGCTCACCCCCTCGTACTTGTAGAAAATCTTGGCGGGTGTGCCAAGCGCTTTCTCGAGCCGGTGGGCCCGGTACAAAGGCGCCGGGCGCCAGAGTTTGTAGACATCCCGCACCGGTTCGGGAATTTCGATTTCCCGCTCGGTGGTCACTTCCTGTTCAATCAGCGACATGGGAAACAGCGGCTCGAGATCAGAGGGCCCGACCGGCTGCTGCGTCCCGGGGTGCAGCACTGCCGGCAGCGGCTCCGGAAAATCTGCCTGCAGGTTGTACCAGTACTTCGGCATCTGGCTTTCTTCGAGAAGAAACTTGGTTTGCATGATTAAGGGTACCCTGAGATTCGTGTTGTTATCGCCTGTCAGAATACCCATTCCAGGCCGGCATAAAAAGTTCTTCCCGGTGCAGGCTCGAAGTACCCCCGCTCTTCCACGGGCCTGTCCGCATTGGCATTGATGCGGATATTACTGAAGTAGTCCTCATCCAGCAGGTTGCGGACACCACCGTACAGGTTGAGACTCTGGCGACCGAGGCGGAGGGTGTCACCGACCCGGACTCCCAGCAACCAATAGTCACTGACTTTGGTCTGGTTGCTGTTTTCAGCGTAAAGATCGCCTACATACTGCCATTCCAGCGCAGCAAACCGCTGGTCGGCGCCACGCCATTCCACTTCCGTAACCCACTGCTCACGAGGCAGGCCAGGGAGCCGGTTGCCATCGGCATCATTACCCTGTTCATCGTCGAAATCCCTCAGCTTGTAATCCGCAAGAGTTAGGGCGCTGGTTACCCGCCAGCTGTAGGACATGTCCCAGTTCACACCAAGCTCCACGCCGTTGCGCTCCGTGCGCCCGGCATTTTCGTAGAAGGTGCGGTTGTCTGACTCGAAAGGCAGGATTTCATCGTCCACCCGGATTGAAAACAGCGCCAGATCATAACTCAGCCCCTGCCCGACGCTGCCCCGCATGCCTATCTCCCGGTTAAGGGCCTGTTGCGGCTCGATGTCGGGATTGAACCCACCGCTACCATCAGGATTGGCAAATTCGGTAAAGGTGGGAGACTCGAACGCCGTGCCGATGGTTGCATACAATTGCTGGCGAGGGGCAAGCCGGTAACTGATACCGGCAAACCCGCTGAACTCCTCATAGGTGCGGCTGCCGGAATCGTCCCCGTCATCCAGTCTGTCGTCGTCCACGGACAGCCTGAGGCGGTCAAAACGGGTGCCGACAGACAGGTTGAAGCGATCAGTCATGGCCAGATCGCCCTGAGCGAACACTGCCGCTGTGGTGGCATTCTGGGTTTCCTCCTGGGTCTGTCCTGTGACATCGCCGCTGAAAGCCACCGCGTAGCGGCGACGATCGTCGGACTGGCGGTGCAGATCCGCACCTACCACCCAGGTCAGTGGCCGCCCTGCGAGCTCGCTGTCTTGCTGATAATCCGTGCTGATGCCGTAGAATTGTCGGTCGTAGGCAATCAGGCTGGGGCCGGGAAAGGGTAGTTGTTGCCTGAAATCACGGCGGGTGAAGAAGGTGCTGACGGTCAGCTCCCCGGCGCCAACGGCGGGGGTTTCATAAAGCAGCCCGAGCGTTTGCTGGTCAACTTCCTGCCCGGCATCAAGCCGTTTGGCCAGCGGCGTGGCCTGGCTGCGGTCCGCTTCCACCTGCTCCGCGGTGAGGCCACCGGGGTCCTCGGCTTGTGGCGTATGCAGCATGTTAAGGGTGGCCGTCAGCCGCTGGCCATCGCTCCATTCATGGGAGAGGCGGCCATTGAACAGGCCCTTCTCCACCTCACTCTGTTCACGGTAACCGTTATAGCCAAGCCATGACAGGGTGGCGATTCCACTTGTATCACCCCGGGTACCGTTGGCCTGGGCTGTGGTCTTGTAATAATCATCACTTCCCACATCTTGGCGTAGCCGCGCGCCAGGCGGCTGGTCGTCTCCACGGGCAGTGGTGATGTCAATCACGCCGCCGGACGCATTTCCATACTGAACCGACGAGGGCCCGCGAATCACCTCGATGCGCCGGGCGGAATCCAGATCCACGGCGTCAATCTGGGACTGGCCATCCGGCAAGGTGTAGGGAATGCCATCAACCTGTATACGGATACCCCGTATGCCAAAAGGCGACCGGGCACCGAACCCCCGGGTGGAAAGACGAAGGTTCTGGGCAAAGTTATAGCGGTTCTGGAAAAACAGGCCGGGAACCGTATCCAGGGATTCATCCAGCTGCAGCCGCTGCTGGCCCTCCTGAATGTCCGGGGTGTCTGTGACGGAGACTGCAGCAGGGGTTTCGTAAAGATCCCTCACCAACCGGGGCGATGTGACCTCGATGACGGTTTCATCAGGCTCACTGTTATCCTGTGCGCGAGCCATGGCTGATGCGCCCATGGCCACCAGCACGGAACAGGCCACTACCAACGTCCTTTGAATGATCACCCCTACCCCCTGAACTTTTATTCGATGGTTACCCTGTAAATTGAATACGAGGTTAGTACGGGTTTGTATGAGATTTTGAACCTCCCGGAGTCACACTTTGGTGCTGCACCAAACGGATGCGTTTCTAGATACCAATCAGGTCCACCAGCCAGGGGACTATCAGGGCCGTGGCAAAGGCAGAAAGCGCCATGGCCAGGCCGGAAAAAGCACCCATCTGGGAACTGACCTGAAACGCCCGTGCGGTACCGATGCCGTGGGAGGCCACCCCCATGGCAATGCCTTTGACACTGTCGTCGGTGATGCGCATCCACTCAAACAGCTTGGTGCCGAGTACCGCGCCGACAATACCCGTCGCCACCACCAGGACGGCAGTCAACGAGGGAATGCCACCGATGGTTTCTGCAATACCCATGGCCACCGGAGCGGTCGCGGATTTCGGTGCCAGGGACATCTGGATTTCCCGCGACCCGCCAAGCAACCACGCCAGGGCAATGGAACTGCCAGCGGCAATGACCACACCGCTTACCAGGGATATCGTCACCGGCAACCAGAGCTGACGCAGGCGGGAAAACTGCTGATACAGGGGAACCGCGAGCGCAACGGTCGCCGGGCCCAGCAGAAAGTGGACGAACTGCCCGCCTTCAAAGTACTCGTCGTATTCCGTGCCGGTGGCCAGAAGAAAGGCAATCAGCAGTGCCACCGACGTAACCACCGGATTGGCCAGGGGGTTCGAGTGAGCCTTCAGGTACAGGCGATAGGCAAGCCCGTAGGCCACCAGCGTGATGGTCAGCCCCAGCAGCGGTGATGCGGAAAGATAAACCCAGATATCCCTGATGGCTGGCTCATTCATTACCTTGCCCTCCCCCCTTTTCAGGCCGGACAAACCATCGGGTGGTCACCTGCATGATGCCGGCGGTGGCAACCATGGTAATAATGGTGGAGAGAAGCAGGGTCAGCGTGATCGGCAGCCATTCGTCGGCGATGCGGCTAAAATGGGCCATCATGCCAACCCCGGCCGGGACAAACAGCAGGGACAGATGGCTCAATAATGCGGATGACGCATTCTGCAGTGGTTCCGGCGTCCGGCCCCGGATCATCAGGGTCAGGAAGAGCATGACCATGCCCAGCACCGGCCCGGGAATAGGCACGGCTAACAGGCGAACGGTGACTTCACCCACCAGTTGATAGACCAGCAGCAGCGTCATCCCGTTGAGAAAATTCATGGTGTTGCTCCTTTGTATCTACCCGACCGTGGTCCCGGGTGGTGGCTTCGCAATGATCGGGGCGGGAATGATTTTCCGGCCATAGGCGGCCAGCAGGAAACCGATCGGAAACATTAGCACCCCGTAAACCGCTGCAGGAATCGACATGGCGCTGGACTCCAGCAGCGTCAGGGTCACCAGCAAGGCAATGGTACTGTTCTTGATGCCCAGCTCGACAGCGACTGCGATGGATTCACGCTGTGTTAACCCGGCCACCCTGCCTGCCAGGAGGCCGAGGAAGATGCCCGCCAGATTCAGTAACAGCGTTGCCGGGCCCGCCTGGCGGAGCAGATCCCAGATCTGGTCACGGACGCCCCAGACCAGTCCCACAACCAGCAGTGCCAGAACCACGCCTCCGAATACGCTTACCGCGCTTTCAGCCCGGCGGGACAATTCCGGCGCCCGGGTACGAAATACCATACCTACCGCCACCGGGAACAACACGATACCAATCAGCATGCCCACTGTGCGGCCTACCGGCAACGTGATGGATTCTTCCGTTCCCGCATACAGCTGCAGGGCATAGTTTGTAAGGATCGGCAGAGTGATGATGGTAATGAGGCTGGCCGTCACTGTCAGCACAATCGACAGGGCGATATTTCCCCGTGCCAGTAACACGAACAGGTTGGACGTCGTACCACCGGGACAGGCGGCAATAATCACAAGACCCACCGCAATGGCGGCCGGAAGATCAAGCATGGAGGCCAGTGCAAAGGCAATCAGGGGCATCAGCAGTATCTGGGCAATGGTTCCCACAATCATGCCTTTGGGGTAGACCGCCACCTGCCTGAAGTCCCTCACAGTCAGGGTCATTCCGATACCGATCATGATTATAAACAGGGCGATCGGCAGCCCGGCGGAAATCAGGGGACTGGACTCCACAGTGCCTCCAGGGATTGTTGTTTTAATGAAGTTAGCCAGCTAAAGAAAATACCACAAGCAAAACCAAAGCAGTGAACCCGGATTCGCAACAACATGTAATGCAAGACCCCGGGTTTCCGGGTTATGCCACCGCAAAAAAGTGAAACCTTTCGCTTCGTTCATCGTGTGATTATCCCTGTTGTTGCGTATACTTGCGGACAACAACTATGCGAACCCAAACGCATATCACGACATGCAGTTTGGCATAAAAAAACGCAAGAGGACGATGAATGAAACGCCTGGGAACACTGGACGCATCCTGGCTGGCGGTGGAGTCAGAAGACACCCCGATGCACGTTGGCAACCTGCAGATTTTTTCGCTTCCGGAAGGTGCACCGGAAACCTTTCTCAGAGACATGCTTGCCCGCATGAAAGCGGATGCTGACGTCGCACCGCCCTGGTGTTACAAGCTGGCATTTTCCGGTTTTCTGGGGCGACTGATAGCCCCCTCCTGGAAGGTCGACAAAAAGCTGGACCTGGATTATCACGTACGTCATTCGGCGCTGCCCCGTCCCGGCAGTGAACGGGAACTGGGTATCCTGGTGTCACGACTGCACTCCAACCCCCTGGATTTTTCCCGGCCGCTGTGGGAATGCCATATTATCGAGGGGCTGGAAAATAACCGCTTTGCGCTGTACACCAAGATGCACCATTCGATGATTGATGGCATCAGTGGTGTCCGGCTGATGCAGCGGGTGCTGAGCAAGGACCCGCACGAAATCAACATGCTGCCACCCTGGTCAGTACGTCCAGACCGCACCCGGGGCAGCAAAACCGACGACGAAGCCAGTATTACCGCCGCACTTTCCCAGGCCAAAGACGCTCTGAAACTGCAGGCCGATATGGCCCCACGCCTGTGGGACGCCATGAACCGCCTGATTCATTCCGCCCGGCACCCGGAGGAAGGCCTGACGGCACCCTTCGCGGGGCCGCTGTCTGCCCTCAACCACCGGGTGACCGGGCAGCGGCGGTTCGCAACTCAGCACTATCAGCTGGAACGCATAAAAAAGCTGAGCCAGGCCTCCAATGCCTCCCTCAATGACATCGTACTGTATCTGTGCGGCACGGCCCTGCGCCGCTTCCTGCTGGAACAGGATGGCCTGCCGGAGACCCCACTGACAGCGGGAATTCCGGTGAATATCCGCCCTTCTGACGACCAGGGCACGGGCACGCAGATCAGCTTCATGATTGCCTCTCTGGCAACCAATGAAGCGGACCCGCTGACACGGCTGTCGCATATCAAGCAATCCACCCGGCGGGCAAAACAGCACCTGCAGAAGCTGCCCCGCAAGGCACTGACCCAGTACACCATGCTGCTGATGTCGCCCTACATCCTGCAATTGATGTCGGGAATGGGCGGGCGCATGCGGCCGGTTTTCAACGTGACCATTTCCAATGTGCCGGGGCCCGAGGAGACGCTCTACTATGAAGGCGCGCGGCTTGAGGCCATGTACCCGGTGTCGCTGATCGCCCATGGCGGTGCACTGAACATCACCTGCCTGAGCTACTCCGGTTCCCTGAACTTCGGCTTCACGGGTTGCCGCGACACCTTGCCCAGCATGCAGAAACTGGCGGTCTATACCGGTGAAGCCTTGGATGAGCTTGAAAGCCTGATTCTGCCACCGCCCGGCAAATCCGCACCCGCAGGAAAAGCCAGGTCGGCCACCAGGGCCCGAAGAGCACCCCGAAAAAAAAACTGAATCAAAAACCTGAAGAGAATAAACCAGTAATTGGAGAGGCATGCGGGACGATGCCAGTCAGGGCTGGCTTTTCCAGTTAGCAGCACCGACAAAAATCAGCTGCAGGAAGCGGGCGGTTCGCTTTCTGACCTGCTCCTCCTGGTATTCATCATCCGGTGATATGGTCAGGATGTCGGTCAGGCTGAAGGCCACACTGCGCACCACCAGGTCACAGGTCAGGTCCAGGTCGGCATCGCTCAGGTGATCGGCCAGCTTCAGCCGGCGCAGGTCGTTGGCCAGTTCGCTGGCAAAAAATCGCATTTCGCTGCGAATACCTTCCTGCACTGCCCGGCTTTCCCCCGCCAGCCCCTGGGCCATGAACATGAAAAAAGCACGATTGTTCTGGGCGTGGGTAATGAAGATTCCCACGGACTCATCAATCAGCTTGTCCGCCTGCAGGACATTGGCCCGGGCCTCCCGCATCATGCGCCTGAGCACCAGCCCCAGCTCATCCACCAGCTGCAGGCCCAGGTCGTCCATATTGCGGAAATGCCGGTAGAAGGATGTCGGCACCACTCCGGCCTGCCGTGTGACCTCCCGAATGCCCAGGCTGGCAAAGTGCCGGCCCTTGCCCACCAAGGTCAGCGCCGCGTTCATCAGTTTCTCACGGGTTTCCCCCGGCTTGGGTCGTTTTCTCTCTGCCATGGCCCCACGAAAGCTCACATGTTGATTACAAGACAACAAGTGTACACATCCAGTCGAAAAAAATAACCTGAACCTGTCATATTGGGCCAGGATGAAAACACTGATTGCCCGCCCCCCTGCCCAAGTGTACAGTCGTACACATTAGTGAACACTTGTACACATCAGTACACAGGAGCGCGATTATGATAGCCGTACTGGAAAAGTCATCAACACTGCACTGGCTGGGCCGGCAGCTTTTTAACCGGGACGACCCGGCTGCCTTTTTTGATCCCCTGCTGGAGCGGGTCAATCCCATGTGGGTGAAGCAGTACACCCCTGCCCGGGTTGCGGCAATCTATAACGAAACCTCCGATACCAAAACCTTTGTGGTGGCACCTGCCGGGCGCTGGAAAGGTTTCGAGGCCGGCCAGCATGTCAACATCAGCGTGGATATTGATGGCGTGCGCCGCAACCGGACCTTCAGCCTCTCCAGCTCACCATTACAGTGGCAGACCGATGGCACGGTCACCCTGACCATCAAGCGCTTGCCCGGAGGGCTGGTAACCAACTGGATGCACGATCACCTTGAGCCGGGCGCCGTAGTGGGCCTTGGCGACGCCTTCGGAGACTTCCGTATCCCGAATCCCGAGGAGCCGGCCCTGTACATTGCCGGCGGCAGCGGTATTACCCCGGTGTTGAGCCAGCTGGAAACCATGGCGGCGTCGGACTATCGCTCGCCGGTGACGCTGCTCTATTACGTGCGTACCCAGGCGGACATTATCGCCGCCGAGAAACTGCGTGCCCTGGCGGCTCGCTGGCCCGCATTCACGCTGAAGATCTTTACCACCGACGAGTCCGAGCCGCAGTTACTCTGCGAGGATCACCTGGCTGACGTACCCGGCCTGCCTGCCAGACGCTGCTACCTCTGTGGCCCGAAAGGCCTGATGGACCTGGCGAATGACCTTCTGTACCGCAGGGGCATCAGCGAAGACCGGGTTCACAGCACCTTTTTCTCGGCGCCGGCGGCGACGCTGGATACCGACAGCCTTGGTGGCGCCGTGCACTTCGAGCGCAGCAACCTGGATGTCTCATCCGAGGGCGATGCAGTGCTGCTGGAGATCGCCGAAGCGGCAAAGCTGTCACCCCGCTACGGCTGCCGTATGGGTATCTGCCACCAGTGCAGCTGCCGCAAGACCAGCGGCACCGTGGTCAACCGCCTGACCGGAAAAGCCTCCGGGCCGGGTGATGAAAGCATTCAGCTTTGTGTCTCTGTACCCCGCGGGCCGGTGTCCATCGATATCTGACCGGCTCGCCCACAAGGCCTGAACCCATTATTCGCAGAGCCGTCTGACGATTCTGCAAGGAGCACACCATGAAGAAAATGAACGAAACACAGCTCAAAGAACTGGAACAGGATCTGGACACCATCCGTGACCAGGTGCTTGCCGACCTGGGTGAACGGGATGCCCGTTACATCCGAAAAATTGTACGACTGCACCGCACTCTGGAAGTTGGTGGGCGGGTACTGATGCCCTTCGGATTCATTCCGCCAGTGTTTGTGGCCGCCACTGCAGCGCTGGGCATTTCCAAAATCATCGAGAATATGGAAATCGGCCACAACGTCATGCACGGCCAGTACGACTGGATGAACGACCCCTCACTGCATTCGCAGACCTATGAGTGGGACACCGTGTGTACCGGCGATTCCTGGCGCCGCACCCACAACTATGAGCACCACACCTACACCAACATCATCGGCAAGGACCGTGACTACGGCTACGCCCTGTTGCGCCTGAGCGATGACGACAAGTGGAAGCCGGCCCACAGCCTGCAGTTTATCAATTACGTGCTGCTGAGCGTGTTCTTCCAGTGGGGCGTGGGGCTTCACGAACTGGAGTCCGAGCGCATACGCCGGCGGGAAATTTCGGTGCGTGAGAAGATTCCGTTCCTGAAGGATTTTTTCCGTAAAGGTGGCCGCCAGGCCTTCAAGGACTATGTATTCTTTCCACTGGTCACCTTCCCGGTCGCACCGGTGGTACTGGCCGGAAACATCGGCGCCAACCTGATCCGCAACCTGTGGTCATCCACGGTGATTTTCTGTGGCCACTTCACCCAGGATGCGGAAACGTTCACCGAAGAGGAATGCGAAGGCGAGAGCAAGGGGCACTGGTACCTGCGCCAGCTCACCGGTTCGAGCAACTTCACCGGCGGCAAGTGGGTGCATGTGCTCAGTGGCCACCTGAGCTATCAGGTAGAGCATCACATCTTTCCGGACCTGCCGGCCCACCGTTACCCGGAGATCTCGGAACAGGTGCAGGCGGTGTGCAGGAAACATGGCATTCCCTACAACACCGGGACCTTTGCCAAACAATACTCCACAGTTCTGAAGCGGATACTCGGGTATTCACTGCCGGACCGGATGCGGAACAGACTGCTGCCGGAATTCAGTAACCCGGCAACTCAGCCCTGATCGGAGGAAATCTCTCCGGCAGTGGCACTGGCGCAATCCCTGTACTTCAGGGTATTGCGCCCGCCCTGTTTGGCTTCATACAAAGCTTCATCGGCCGCGCCTATCAACTCGGCAGGCTCAAAACGTTGACGCGCGGCCGCTGTGGCCACACCGATGCTCACGGTTACCGGCACCGGTTTGTCGTTCCAGCAAAACCTGAGGGCTTCATCAACCCGGCGGCGGATACGCTCTGCCATACAGCGTGCGCCCTTTGAATCCGTATCGGGAAGAATCACCGCAAACTCCTCCCCTCCATAACGGGCCACAATGTCCGCCCCCCGGTTTACACTGGCAGAAATGGCGTCGGCAATCTTTCTGAGACAGTCATCCCCTGCCTGGTGTCCCAGGGAATCATTCAGGTCCTTGAACCTGTCCACATCAACCATCAGCAGGGACAACGGCCCACTGCGACTGCATCGGGCAGTTTCCTCGCACAGCCGCTCATCGAAATAACGGCGGTTGAATACACCTGTCAGGCCGTCCGTTGAACTGAGGGCCTCCAGTTGGCGGTTCGCCACTTCCAGCTCCGATGTTCGCTCGGAAACCCGCTGCTCCAGGCGGTGTGTCATATCTTCCTGAATCTGCTGGTTCTCCAGCATCAACAGGCGCATCCGGTCAGCCAGTGCCAGCGACAGCAGGATCACCTCGAAGGCAGAACCAATTTGAATCGCATAGTCGGTAACAAAGTTTGCGGGCATCAGGCCAAAGGTCTTCAGGGTATAAAGAATCATCCCTGACAGCAGCGCCGACCAGGCGATCATGAAATAGCGCGCTGGCTTGAAATTCCGGTACAGGCAGATGGCGCCCGCCACCAGGATAAAAAGCACTGAGACAGATGCCATGAATGTGGTCACCCGTATGACCGGCCCATAGTCGGGCCAGAACAGCGAGGCCAGCGCCATTATCGGGAAGAACAGCATGAAGCCCACGAATATCCGCTCCAGCCGCGGAGCGTTTACTTTCAGGGCAAGGAAAGACTTGGAAAAACCAAGGATGCTGAACATTCCCATGGCGATCAGGAATGATATCGCCCGGTTGTTCCACCAGGTGGCCTCGGGCCAGAGATGCTCGAACGAAAGCCCGTTGAGCGTAAACTGGAGAAGCCCATAGAAGACAATGTAGGACACGTACCAGAGGTAGTTCTTGTCTCGGATCGACACGAAAATAAGCAGATTGAAAGCGGCCATGCAGAACAGCAGGCCATAGTAGACTCCCAGGATAAAACGCTCCTGGTGATCCGCCGCGCTGAAGGCTTCGTTTTCCCAGAGGGTCAGCTGCATCTGAACCGCGCCGGACGTGGTGACCCGGAGAAAGACATCGGTGGCCTCTCCCCGGGGGAGATCGAACGAGAAATTGATATTGTGGTGTTTGCGGCCACGGGTTGCGAAAGGTATGGAATCCCCTGCCTGTTGCCGCTCAATTCGACCGTCTTCCCTGAGGAAATACACCTCCATGCGGTCAATTATCGGATAAAGCCCTTCAAGCACCCAGCGCTGATTGGGATTGCTGCGGTTTTCAATCCGGGTATGGAACCAGTATGCAGAGTCGGTAAAACCGAAATTGTAGGCTTCGTCCGGCTGTTCAACAGACGCGATATCCGGCCAGTCCGATAGAATATCCTCAATGCCGTACTCGCCGGAAGCATCTTCGTAGTAGGTAAGATGGCGGGATATGTCCACCCGGTCGCTGTCCCGATCCAGAACCACGGGAAATGGATCCGTGATCCCGCTGCTTGCAGAGGCAACCCCGGGCATAGCCAGCAGAAACAGAAGATTGACAATGACAAACAACCGCAAAGCCGGTCCCCTTTTGTTGTCGTAATCAGGGCTTGGTATTGCGCCTCACTGACTGACAGTCTAGCGGATCCGGCTAAGCGGGAATGCTTAAAGATGTCTCAAAACGGTAAGTTTTTGTTCCCGCCGCAGCTCGTAGGAGACAAGACCTGCGGCGGGAATCAGGCAATCTGCAACAAACGTAGCAACTGGGGGCGATGCTGATCCTGGATGACGTCTGCCAGGGTGTACTTGTCGAGGGTTTCAAGGAAGGCCGTGAGCGCTTCCCCGAGCATGGACTTCAGGCCACACACCGGCGTGATCCGACAGGCATTCTTGGACGAGAAACATTCAACGATGTTGAGATCCTGCTCGGTCTCCCGCACCAGGATTCCGATGTTGATGTCTGCCGGCGCCCTGTGTAAACGCATGCCACCCTTTTTGCCCCGAACGGTCTCTATATAACCCTTCTTGTTGAGCTGGTGTACCACCTTCATCAGGTGATTCTTGGAGATGTCATAGCTGTCGGCAATCTCCTGGATGGTTGCCAGTTCGTCACCCTGCACTGCGAGGTAAATCAGAACGCGCAGGGAATAGTCGGTGTAACGGGTGATATGCATTCATCAACTCCAATACTACAGATGCGTCGTCAGCACGAAGCACGCGTTAAGAGATAACAGGCGAGACCGGAAAACATCAGGCCTGTCACGACCAGCACCACCGGTGCCGCACCAGTGAAAAAAAGTACGGACCAACTCACACAAAGCATCAGACAGGCCAGCCACTTTCCCTTGACAGGGATCGCACGCTTCCGGCGCCAATTGTCTATGGCCGGGCCAAATGTCTCATGGTTTTCCAGCCAGGCCGCAAAAGCCGGTGACCCTTTACTGGCCGACCAGGCAGCAAGCAGAACGAATGGTGTGGTCGGCAACAGGGGCAGGACAACACCGATAGCAGCCAATGCGATACTTGTATACGCAAGGATTCTGAAACCGGTTCTTCCGGACAAGGAATTCATTGGCATCTTCTCTCGAAAGCCACTGCGAGATCTGTCGCTATTCTACCGATAATCAGTGCACAGGTCTTCCCAACTGCTTCAGTGACACCAGCCTGGCGATGTACGCGATCTTGATTCCGGTGGCAAATATCAGGGTTCCGATATGGGCAGCTATCTGTCCTGCAAGCGGCAGGGTACTGGCAAAAGGATAAGCCAGTAATACCGTTGCCAGCAGCCCCACAGTAGAGGTAAGCAAAGCGCTGTTGGCATAACCAAGCAACCTGTCCATTCCTCCTCCTTAACATACATACTTAATATATATTAAAGATAAACCCAATTGCCGGAGATGGCAACACCCTCTGCATCCCTTTCGCAATGACTATTCTGCCTGGCCAGGGTCACCTCAAATAGGTACCCCTAAAGAAAAATGTAAAAGGGTTACATTTATTTTTTATAGATGTATTATTTATGCTTCTTTAATGACAGGGAGACCACTATGAACCTTCATGACCTGACACTGGGCGAGATTGCACGGGACACTATCGATGACTACCGCAGGGGAGCAAACCATGGCTAAATACCGTCGCCTCTGGTTTTTACTGATTGGTATCGTGGGGGTCACCTTCACGCTGCTGGGGTATTTCGGTGCCGAGGTCTACCGCGAAGCACCACCGATTCCCGACAGGGTTGTGTCTGCCAATGGCGACCTGCTGATGACGGAGGAAAGCATTCTCGACGGCCAGACAGCCTGGCAATCCGTCGGCGGTATGCAGCTTGGTTCCATCTGGGGTCACGGGGCCTACCAGGCGCCGGACTGGACGGCGGACTGGCTGCACCGGGAACTGGAAACCTGGCTGGAGATTGCCGCACAGGAAGAGTATGGACGGGACTGGCACAGCCTCAGTGGCCAGGAACAGAATGCCCTGAAGTACGACCTGAAATCCGAGTACCGAGACAACACTTACGACGATGCAACAAGCACCCTGCAACTCTCCGAGCGCAGGACGGCCGCCATTGCCGAAACTGCAGACTATTACAGCAGGCTGTTCAGTGATGCGCCGGAGCTGCAGTCCACCCGCTCAAACTACGCCATGAAGGAGAACACCCTGCCCAGCGCCGAGCGCCGTGAGCAGATGACCGAGTTCTTCTTCTGGACCGCCTGGGCTGCCGCTACCGAGCGCCCCGGCAGCGATGTTACCTACACCAATAACTGGCCCCACGAGCCACTGATCGACAACAAGCCGAGCGCTGAAAACGTGGTCTGGTCACTAATCAGTGTGGTTCTTCTGATTGCCGGTGTGGGCGGCCTGATCTGGGCCTGGGCCTTCCTCCGCAAGGAGGATGAGGAACCGGAAGCTCCCGCCCGGGACCCTCTCAGTTCCGTCGGGCTCACACCTTCCCAGAAAGCATTGGGGAAATACCTGGTGCTGGTGGTCGGGCTGTTTACCTTCCAGGTGATGCTTGGCGGCTTTACCGCCCACTACACTGTGGAAGGCCAGAGCTTCTACGGCATCAACACTTCTGAATGGTTCCCCTACTCCCTGATGCGCACCTGGCACATCCAGGCTGCCATGTTCTGGATCGCTACCGGCTTCCTGGCTGCTGGGCTGTTCCTTGCGCCCATCATCAATGGCGGCAAGGACCCGAAATTCCAGAAACTGGGTGTCGACGTGCTGTTCTGGGCACTGGTGGCTGTGGTGGGCGGATCCTTTATCGGCAACTTCTTCGCCATCAACCAGATCATGCCGGCCAACCTCAGCTTCATGCTCGGCCATCAGGGTTACGAGTACGTGGACCTGGGCCGCCTCTGGCAGATCGGCAAATTCCTGGGCATCGTGTTCTGGCTGGTGCTGATGCTTCGCGGCATTGTTCCCGCCCTGCGCCAGCCCGGCGACAAGAACCTGCTGGCGCTGCTCACCGCATCGGTGGTGGCCATCGGCCTGTTCTATGGTGCCGGGTTCTTCTACGGTGAGCGCACTCATATTTCCATCATGGAATACTGGCGATGGTGGATTGTCCACCTGTGGGTAGAAGGCTTCTTTGAAGTGTTCGCTACCACTGCGCTGGCCTTTATCTTCTGCAGCATGGGCCTTGTGTCCCGCACCGTGGCCACCTCGGCGAGCCTGGCGTCCGCCAGCCTGTTCATGCTCGGCGGTGTACCGGGAACCTTCCATCACCTGTATTTCTCCGGCACCACAACACCGGTAATGGCGGTGGGCGCTACCTTCAGCGCCCTGGAAGTGGTGCCGCTGGTGGTGCTCGGTTACGAGGCCTGGGAGAACTGGAGACTGAAAACCCGCGCGCCCTGGATGGAAAATATCCGTTGGCCGCTGATTTTCTTCGTGGCTGTTGCCTTCTGGAACATGCTGGGCGCAGGGGTACTCGGGTTCATGATCAACCCGCCCATCGCGCTGTATTACATCCAGGGCCTGAACACCACGCCCACCCATGCCCACGCGGCACTGTTCGGTGTCTACGGCTTCCTGGCACTGGGCTTCGCCTTGATGATCCTGCGCTACATCCGGCCGCGAATCGTCTTCGATGAGCGGCTGATGAAAGTGGGCTTCTGGTGGCTGAACATTGGTCTGGTACTGATGCTGTTCACCAGCCTCCTGCCCGTCGGCATCATCCAGTTCGTGGCCAGCGCCAGCGAGGGCCTGTGGTATGCCCGCAGTGAAGCCTTCATGCAGAGCGATATCCTGCAGACCCTGCGCTGGATAAGGACCATTGGCGACGTTGTATTTATCGTTGGTGCCCTGGCTGTCAGCTGGCAGGTGGTGAAAGGGGTGTTCTTCCCGGACCTGGAGCCTGTAGAAACTGCGCCGGAGGGAATAGTGAGCGAGCAGGCGTAATCCGCTTGTGTTTTCGCAACGGGGCCAATTCTGGCCCCGTTTTTGTTTCTCTTGAAGGATTACCCCGCGGGAGGTATCGGAATGATTGATCCATTCTGCGATACTTGGTCTACAATTGACGATAAAACGAACAAGACCGCTGTAACAGGATTATATCCATGCCAGAGAACACGCTGACAGACCGTTTTGGCCGCACCGTGAATTATGTGCGCCTGTCCGTTACCGATCGGTGCGATTTCCGCTGCGTGTATTGCATGGCCGAAGAAATGACGTTCCTGCCCCGCCAGCAAGTGCTGACTCTTGAAGAAATTGCCCGCGTGGCGAGAACGTTTGTATCCGTGGGAACCGAGAAGATCCGGCTGACCGGGGGCGAGCCCCTGGTGCGCAAGGACATTCTCGAGCTGGTCAAAGAGATTGGCAGCTACGGTCTGCGGGATTTTGCCATGACCACGAACGGCAGCCAGCTGCCCACCATGGCAGAGCCCTTGCGCAAGGCCGGGCTCAAGCGCCTGAATATCAGCCTGGATTCCCTGGATGCGGACAGGTTTCACCGCATTACCCGTACCGGTCGGCTGAGCCAGGTGCTGGATGGTATTGATGCTGCCAGAGACGCCGGTTTTGAGGGTATCAAGCTCAATGCGGTGGTCATGAAGGGTGGCAATGATCACGAGGTGCCGGATCTGGTTGAATTTGCCCGCAGGAAGAACGTGGACATTACCTTTATCGAGGAAATGCCGCTGGGTGAAATCTCGGAGCATGATCGCGGCCAGGTGCTATGTACCAGTGACGAGGTGCGGGATATCATTTCCCGGCACCATGAACTGGTGCCCACCCCCGAGGACTCCGGCGGGCCTGCCCGTTATTTCCGGATGCCGGACAGCGACACGCGGGTTGGTTTTATTTCCCCGCACTCCCATAATTTCTGTTCTACCTGTAATCGTGTTCGGGTGACTGTCGAGGGGCGTCTGCTGCTTTGTCTTGGCAATGAGCACTCGGTGGATCTGCGCCGGGTTCTGCGGGGTCATCCGGTGACCGATGACAAGCTGCGTGAAACCATCATCAATGCCATGGATCTGAAGCCTGAGCGGCATCACTTTTCTTCGGATGGTGATGTTCAGATTCTGCGGTTTATGAATATGACTGGCGGCTGAGGGTCTGGCTCGGAGGTAACGCCTGGAGCTTCTGGCCCGGAGTTCACGCCCGGAGCTGCTGACTCGGAGGTGACACCCGGAAGTGGGTGGGCCCTCCGGGATACGCTGTGAATACATCCCTGTACGCTCGACAAAATCATCCATGATTTTGACGATCCCGGAGGGCCCACCCACTCCCGGGCTTATGCGACCTTAGTGTTCGTGGTTGTTCCCCTCTTCATTCATTCCCATGTCTGTATCATGGCCCTGTTCTGCGGTCAGATGCTGCATGGTTACATCTTTGAACTGGACGACGTCTCCCCCGAACTCGCTGGCAAAGTCTTTCGCCGACGTCTCTTCGGCAAACGAGGCCAAAGTCGGCCCCATGGCTCCAGTACGCTCTGACCCCACCACAAAGAAGGCTTCCCGCGCGTCAATCAGAGCGGTGTCTTCCGGGTGTTCCCAGTCCGTTTGTGCCATGTCGTGGACGTAGAGGGTATGGTCGCGTTTGGCGTTTTCGGGTTGGAGTGCCCAGGAGAACATGTCGCGGGTTGAACAGAACTTACGCACCTCCTGCTCCCTGACGGTTATGGCTTCCCCCTTCGGGCCGGGAAAACCGAGGATGACCATGCCGCAGACGTGGCATTCGTCGCCGGATTCGATATGAACCGGGTCGGGCTTTTCGGTGGTCTGTTCTTCGGAGCCGGAGCAACCGGTGAGAAACACGGCCATCAGGGCCGCTGCAGACAATGCTTTGAAACTGACAGTACGCATGAGGATCTCCGGATCAGATTCGGCGGCGGCGGAACAGAGCCCACGCGCCGGCAAGAGGGGTAACAAACCAGAGCACCAGGGCAAACCATAGTCCGGCGGCACCGACGGGCAGGTCTTTTCCGAGGCTCAGTACCCCGCTCAGTTGGGCACCGTCACCGAAGGCGACGATGTTGAGCAGGCGATAGATGTCGGTGGGGTTAAGCATCAGTAGCCATGGCAACAGCTCAGGGCTGAGTTTGCCCTCGCTGGCCACCAGGGTGCCCAGCAGCATCAGGTCGAATACCAGTACAAAGAAGAACCAGATGCCCAGGGCCATGCCTGCGGCTATGGGCTTTTCGCTGACCCGTACACTGATCATGTAGGCCAGTGCGATGAAGCCCCAGCCCAGCAGGATGGAGGAGAGGATAAACCGGAACATGGCCGCTGCCAGGGCGCCAACCCCGACATCTTCCACCAGCAGGGCGATAGCCACACCGGCCACGCCAAAGCCGATCAGCGTGGCGAATGCCAGGGTCAGGCCATGGCCGAGAAACTTTCCGAACAACAGCTGGCCGCGGCTCAGTGGATAGGTCATCAGAAGCAGCAGCGTGCCCCCTTCTTCCTCGCCGACGATGGCGTCATAGGCCAGCAGCAGCGCTATCAGGGGAATCAGGAAAATACCCAGGCTGGCGAGGCTGGCAATGGTTGCAGGGGTAGAAGCGTATCCCACCTGCCCGGAGGCAGCCGCACCAAACCAGGCGATGCCCAGGGCCAGGATGGCAAAAACCAGGGCAATGGCCATCAACCAGCGGTTGCGCAGGCTGTCACTGAGTTCTTTACGGGCGATGGTCCAGATGCTGTTCACTGGGCACCTCCACGATGGGCCAGGCCACCGGAGCCGATAAAGTGCACGTAGATGTCCTCCAGGGTGGGTTGATGAATCCCCAGGTCCTGCACTTCACCGGAGTCCAGCAGGGCCTGGATCAGTGCCATTTTCTCCGACGGCCGTACGTCCACCTGCAGGCGCCCGTTGCCTTTCTTGATCATCAGCCCGTTGCCCGCCGAGGCCCCGGCGATGGCCTGCTCCAGCGCCGTTGTGCCATTGGCCGGTTCGATGGAGAGGGTCACCGGCATATTCGCCTGCCGGCGCAGGGACGCAAGATCGCCCACCGCTTTAACCGCACCATCGGTAAGAATTGCCGCGCGATCAATATAGGGCTCCACACCGGGAAGCACATGGGAACAAAGCACAATGCCGGTTCCCTCGTCCCGTAACTTACGAAGCAATCGATACAGGTCTGCGGTAGCCACCGGGTCCAACCCCACTGTGGGCTCGTCCAGCATCAGCAGTTTCGGTTTCCCCAGCAACGCCTGGGCCAGCCCCAGACGCTGGCGCATGCCTTTGGAATAGGTCTTCACCCGCGCGTTCACGGCATCGCCAAGGCCCACCTGCTCCAGCAACTCCGGCACCTGCTTCAGCGGTGCACCCTTCAGACGGGCAAAGTGGTTCAGAATCTCCCGGCCGGTGAGCTGGGGGTAGAACATCACGTTCTCTGGCAGGTAACCGATATGCTGGGTGACATGGGGGTCCCCGGCCTCGCCATCGAGCACGGAGACCTTGCCCTGATTCGGTGTCATCAAGCCGAGAATCAGCTTGATGCAGGTGGTTTTGCCGGCGCCGTTGTGGCCAAACAGCCCCAGGATTTCCCCGGGCTCCAGGCGCAGATCAACGCCGTTCAGCACCAGGGCCTTGTCGTACCGGTAACTCACATTTTCAAGACGGAAACAGCTCATCAGGACTCCGGTCGTATTGATTCAGGCTGGCTCATCAGCGGGTGTGAATCACTGACACCGGCGGCCTTGACCACAGGAAACGCATCCTGCACCCAGCGCAGGGTATCCACCGCCGGGCTGAACATCAGCACCTTGGCTTCCGGATAGGTCCACAGCAGCCGGTCCACATTGTCATTGGGCTCATAGGCCACATCGCCGATACCATCCTGGTTGCGATCCCATCCCAGGTAATCACTCCAGTAATTGCCCCGCCCCTCCTTCGACCACTCCTGGGTACGGGTGGCCACATACTTCACCTGGCGCTGGTTATCCACGAACGCATTACTGAAGACCTCGTTCTCTTCCGATCCCGCCGTCAGATGAATCCCGATGTTGCTGTCCCTGAACACATTGTTCTCAAAAGTGTTATGCAGCGAGTTATAGATAAACACCGCCTTGCCCTCTGCCCCGGAAATCGAAATACCCGCTGTCTGGCCCTGGGAGACCCCGGTGACCACATTACCCCGCAGCTCGGAATTGGTGATGAAATTCATCAGAATGCCGTAGTTCTCGTCATTCTCGGAGCGGTTGTTGAACACCTTCAGGTACTTGCTCTGCATCAACGCATACCCCGTCCGCGTGCCCCGGGTGACGTTGCCTTCCAGCAGATTGTGCATCGAATACATGTAATGAATGCCGTAACGCAGATCCGTCATCAGATTGTTGCGGATCTCATTGTTATTGGCGGTCTCAATATAAATCGCATCCCGGGTCTGACTGATGTCATTGCCTTCAATCAACGCTCCGGTGGTGTTGAAAAGATGAATGCCATTACCCCGATCCTGAGACCGGATACTCACATCCCCCCGTACCCGGTTATCCCTGACCGTCACATCTTTCGTTGCATCCAGCCAGATCCCGAACGCAGGCCCCGACAGACGGTTCCTTTCAACCACCGCCCCGGAAGCCTCCCTGGCCACAAAAATTCCTGCATCCAGCGTGTTCAGGTCATCCCCCCAGTTACGCACCTCACAACCGGAAAACGTCACCTTCTCCGCCAGAATATCCACAGCGTTACCCTCATTCCCGCCGTCGATCACCGTATCGGCATGACAGGACACCGTCACATCGGGCACGCGAAGATCCAGCGACGAGAGTTTCTCGGGAGGCAACTCAAAGACAGCACCGGGTTCCAGTGCATCAAGCTGTTCCTGCAGATCCGCATTCGCGGTCAGCGATAACAGGGCGACTGTCAGGGCCACTCCATAACGCAAAAGTTGGTACATCAATATCTCTGTCTGAGGTAAAAGTGAGAAGCCGGCACCCAAGGCCGGCAAGCCAAGAGGAGACTGCTTTCCAAAACTGTGCGGAGCCATGGATGGCGGAGCTCAAGCGCCCCATGGACGGGCTTGAGCGTGTTTTGGAAAGCAGTCTCCTCTTGGTTTGCTTCTCCCAAGCCGGAACTCCCTTAGAGGGAGTCCCGGCTCAGAATCAAGCCCAAATCAGGCTTTCTCGACCAACATGCGTCCACCCATCTCCATGTGTAGCGCATGACAGAACCAACTGCAGTAGTACCAGTAAACCCCCGGCTTACCCGCCGTAAAGGTCACCGACGCCGTCTGCTGCGGACTGATCTCCATACTCACACCATGGTTCACCATAACAAACCCGTGAGACACATCCTCAATGGAATCCAGGTTGGTCACATACACCGTAACCTCATCCCCTTCCTTGACCTTGAACTCCGTCGTCCCGTACTGCGGCGCAACAGAAGTCATGTAAACACGCACTTTGTTGCCGTCACGGACCACCTCATTGGCGCCTTCCAGAGTGATACCATCCTTCTCTGCCTGGGCACGGGCGCTGGCGAACGACGGGTCGTCACGATCGTAGATCTTCTTGGTCTTGATCTGATCACGACGAATCAGGATACAGTCGTGAGGCTCCGCAAACGCCGGGCCATCGTGAACCAGCTTCATCTCCTCGCCGGAAATATCAATCAGCTGATCATTCTCCGGATGTAGAGGCCCTACTGGCAGGAAGCGGTCCTTGGAGAACTTGGACAGAACCACCAGCCACTTGCCATCCGCATCGCGGGATTCAGTCAGTGACGCATGGTTGTGCCCTGGCTGATAATGCACATCCAGCTTCTGACGGATGTAATTGGTCTTCTCACCGTTGTAATCCTTGATAGCGTCTGCGATGTTCCACTTACACACCTGGCTGTCGATAAACAGTGTGGTGTAGGCGTTGCCACGGCCATCAAAGGTGGTGTGCAGAGGCCCGAGGCCCAGCTCCGGCTCGGCGACAATGGTGTCACGCAATTCGATCTTGTCATCAAACAGATCATCCAGCTTGTCGATCTGGATAACGGAGCAGGTCGGCGACAGCTTGCCGTTGGCGATGAAGTACTTGCCGTCCGGAGAAGTATTCAGACCATGCGGGTTCTTGGGCACAGGAATGTAGCGGGTGAACTCGGAATCACCGCGGCCGTCCACGACAGGTACCTCGGAATCGCCGATGGTCTTGAACTTACCAGCCTTGACAGCTGCCTCGATACGTTCAACGTTGAACACCACCACCCAGTCTCGATCATTACGCATGGTGCCTTCGAGGGTTGCTGACTTCTCCGAGTTATAGCAAGTAGAGGCTGCGTATTTGCCAGTGTAATCAGCATCCATGTTATCCAGATTACCATCAACGATGACCTGCCAAGCCATCTCCATGGTATCTGCATCGATCGCGTTCCACATGGTGTAGCTGTTTTCCAGGCTGTAATCACTGCCATCATTAGGATGCGGGATCACGAATTCGGCATTGCAGAACACGTACTTGGTGCGCGGCACTTTCTGTAACCGCAGACCGTGAATGGCCTGGACATTGGGGATATGGGTGATTTTATCCGTCTTCATGATGTCGAGGCGGATACGCGCTACCCGGGTATTAGCCTTATCGTTAATAAACAGGTACTTGCCGTCGTAACGCCCGTCTTCCATAGAAATATGAGGGTGGTGACAGTCACCGTTCAGGTAGGTGTTGTCGTGTCCCAATACGTCCTTGCTTTCATTGGTAATACCCCAGCCGGTGGCAGAATCCACGTTGAACACCGGAATGCGCATCAGCTCACGCATCGAGGGCACGCCCAGGACACGAACCTCGCCCTGGTGGCCACCACTCCAGAAACCATAATATTCATCCAGTTCACCGGGGCCCACGTGAACCTTGTTCTGTGCGTCCTTGACCGCAGCGGCCCAGGACTCCCGGGTCATCACGGCGCCACCAAGGCCCGTTGCGCCCACGGCACCAGCCAATGCGGTTGCACCAAGGAATTTACGGCGGCTCAGGCCGCTCTCTTCCGGTGCGCTGCTCTCAAGTTCTTCTCTTTTTTTCATAGCGTCCAACTCCGTTGTTGGTCATGGCGGTATTGCATTTTTTTACTGCTTTTTCTCAGGTCACCTGGGTAACCGGTATCTGTTCCGGATGGCCCGGTGCGTTATGGCCACGGCGTTTGCCACGGCGTTTTACAATCAACGGTGGGCATTTCTTGTCATCGAAGTAGGTCATCTGGCAGTCCAGGCAGTAATGACACTCCTGGTAATTGATGGTGCCGTCAGGGTGAATGGCCTGAACCTCGCATTCGTGTTCGCACAGGCGGCAGGGGTGGCCGCATTCCTTGCGGCGTTTCAGCCAGTCAAATACCCGCAGTTTGGTGGGCAGCGCCAGGGCCGCACCCAGAGGACACATGTAGCGGCAGAAGACCTTGCGGGTGAACAGATTCACCACGATCAACAGCACTGCATAGGTAACGAAGGGCCAGCTGCGGTCGAATCGCAGGGTGATGGCCGTCTTGAAGGGCTCTATTTCAGCCATTTTCTCGGCAGTCGCGAGGGAATCCAGTGAGACGCCAAACAGCACCAGCAGGACGATGTACTTGATGGCCCATAGCCGCTCATGAACAGCAAACGGTACGGTGTACTGGGGCACCTTGAGCTTGCGGGCAATTTCGTTCACCAGTTCCTGTAGTGCGCCGAACGGGCAGAGCCAGCCACAGTAGACGGCCCGTCCCCATAGCAGGACGATACCGGCGACCGTCGCCCAGAGAATGAATATCACCGGGTCAACCAGGAAAGTTTCCCACTGGAATCCACTGATCAGGCTGTTCACAAAGGTCAGCACATTCACGATGGACAGCTGGCCCAGGGCATACCAACCGATGAAAAACAGGGTATAGGTCAGAAATGCATGACGTATCCAGCGGGTTATCTTCGGTTTCTTGACCAGCCAGTCCTGGAAGAACAGGATGAACATGAGCACACCAATACCGATACCCAGAACAATGATCTGGAACTGGCGCTGATACCAGACCTGCACCCACATGGGCTGGGTTTCCAGCCACTCTTCCTCTGTCATTTCAGGTTCTGCCCGGGTGTAATACTGATCCGGCAACTGGTATTCCAGCGGAAACACTTCGAACTCGCTGTCCAGGGGGCCTGTCTGGCGCTTGACCGACAATTCCAGTGACCAGGGTGTCCCTGGATCAAACTCATACTTCTGGCGAATAATGAAGATCGACATTTCAGAAAACTCCGGAATGTCGCTGGCAGCGATGTCGCTCAAGCGGTGATGGTCCAGGTCGCGAAAGTTGAAGGTGTCGCCAAACTGACGCACCTGTATGCGATCAAAAATTCCTCCGCGTACGTAGCCGGATCCTTTGAAGGAATAGTCGCCACTGGCCATGACTGCGATGGCGTGCTCCCCCTCTTCCAGCTCGGACATCAGCCACTTGTACTGGTTTTCGCCCAGCAGATTTTTGCCGATGGTGGGGGCGTTCAGGTAGCCGGTATAAAGGTCAATCAGCGCATCGTCGCGCTCCTCAGGTGCGGCTTCATCAACACCTTCCGCTTCGGTCCCTTTGAACGCGTCGTCCGCCTGACCCCGAGTCACCAATAAACGACGCACTGAACCGTCACCGGTCAGCTCTTCCCAGCTTTTTTCCGTGAATTCTCCGGTGCGGAGTTCCGCCATCGGCGGCCGGGAGCTGCTTCCTCCTTCAACCAGACCCAGCTCGGCGCCGACCCGGTGGGCCGTTTTCATGATGACTTCATTGATGACCATGACCGTAACCGTGGCTCCCGAGAGGCCATCGACAGATACCCGCGTGTCTGACGAGCGGCCACCTACGGTGACTCTCTGGTCAGCCGCCAGCCCGGTGTACTGATCGGTAAATACATCCAGCTTGCTCTCTGGAATGCCGATCAGAAGAATCGGCTCATCGTGGGCAATGACCCTGGTTGCCTTGATGGTGCCCTCGGTATCCAGCACCACAATGGCGTTCAGGGGTTTGCCGGAATAGGCAGGCGTCTGCACAAAGTCCAGGGTCTGATAGGCGTATCCCAGAAGCTCGTCGTCTCGGCGAAGCTCCTGGATTGCGCGGTTATCCTCCCGGGGAGATATGTCGTCCACCGAAGGGAAGGCTTTCTGGATTATCTGCCGGGCAGCCAGCGGCCCATACTTCTCCGGGGATTCGGCCAGCACACCCGTCACCGGGATCAGGCCCAGGCATAAAACTCCGAGAGTCAATATGGCAGCACGCTGAAGAGAACTCACGACACCCCCCTGGGGACACCTGCATGAACGGAACGGTAACAACGGCGAAATACTAGTATTTCGATGCTTGCGGAGATTTGATATTTCTCACTGGCAACAGGCAGATACATAAAAAACCAGCCAACGTAACAAAAGTCTGAAATACCCCTTAATGAGGACTACCCCAAAGCAACGGCCTGGCCACTCCGGTCCAGTGGCAGGTAGTTGCCAATGTGGCCGAGGCGGATTGACTCCACCATCATGGTGAGGGGTTGTTGTGCTTCGTCGGACGATGGCTTCATACCACCACGCCCGGACATCGCTGCGACAAAAACCACATCCCAGGCCTGCCCTGTCTCCCGGGACTCTTCCACGAGTGCCTCAAAATCACTGACTTCATCGAGCGCCTTGTCAACACAGACTACCGGCGTCAGGGCGCCCCCCTCCCCATTGGCAAAGGCGGCTTTTTCAGCTTCTGATGCGTCGTCCGGCAATTCTGCCCGGCAGAACACGAATAACAGGCGCTGGGGATTGGCTTCCGCATCAGCGGCTTTGAGTAAATCGGTGTAACTGGAGATCATTTCAGGGTTCCTGCCTTGCATGCTTACTGGCTGATCTGGATGAGTCGCGCCGGATCAGAGATGAACAAGCGGCTGCGGTTAACCCGCACAAGCCCGTTGGATTTCAGCTCTGCCAGGATTCGCGAAAATGTTTCCGGCTGCATGGCCAGGCGAGAGGCCACGAGGCACTTTGGCAGTGGCAGCTCTACTTCTCCGCCCTCCTCCGCACCACTGGGCAACAGATCGATCAGGTAACGGATCAGGCGATCACGGGCGCTCTGTACGGTCATGATTTCCAGGTCGTGGAAACGTGCAACGGCGCGCTTGGCATAGTGGCGCAGTGCCGCCTGGGTATACTCGGGCTTTCTTTCCAGCAGATCCTGGTAAACCTTGACGGGGATCATCAATACTTCGCTGGATTTGAGTGCCTCGGCGTAGCAGGCGTAACGGGCCGGGTCGGCGTAGATCATGACTTCGGCAAAACAGTCGCCAGGGGCGATGCTGTCCAGCGTGCGGTCAATACCGGAGGCATCAAGGCGATACAGACGAAGCCTGCCGGAGACCACATAGAAGAAGTGGTGGGCGGGCATGTCCTGGCGATACAGCAACTGGTGATGGCCAAGCCTGAGGCGCCTGGACTGGTGCAACAGTTCGGTGAGGTCGTCGTCGCTCAGTGACGAGAAGAGTGCATGCTGGCGCATGGGTGCCAGTGCATCATCGTCTTCAACGGGTTTGTTGACGGCAACCAGTACGGGCTTGCTGTAGCGTGTTTCGGCGGTTTGTAGTAATGCCATTTTTTTGCCCCCTGCATTATTAATGCATTTCATATCTGGTTTTATAGTAGTGGGGGTTGGGGAGGAAATCGCTCCCCCGTTGGGGGTAGTTTGGGGGTTATTACGGAGTAATTGATTTACCTCAAAGAAGAGGTTTTCTTCATGAGCTCTGGCGCACAGGCTGATGGGGTACCTCCTTCCCAAAACACGCTCAAGCCCATCCATGGGGCGCTTGGGCTCCGCCCCTCAGCGCTTATTGCTCCTGCGTCGCGCTGAGGGTCCTGGGCTGGCCATCCATGGCCAGCCCGTGAAGAGCTATTCGCTCTTCACCCATGGCTCCGCACAGTTTTGGAAAGGGGGATTCCACCAGCCTCCAGAGTTTAGGGGGGCCGCTTTACTGCATCAGTGGTGAGTCCGGGATTTCGAGGTCTACGCCTTCCACACCAGTTTCCGCAGCAAGAACCTGCAGGTACTGGCGGAACGCCCGTCTGGTAACACTTTCGCTCAGGTACTGACGTATCTGCGGCTTGACGTGCTCGTAGGGCAGTTGTTCGCCGTCGATTCGCTGGTCAACGCGTACAATGTGCCAGCCGTAGCGGGTTTCGATGAGTTCCGGGTTGAGGCCTTCCTGGAGGGAGAGGACCGGGCGTTCGAATTCTTCGACGGTCTGGCCTTTGCTGATCTGGCCGAGGCTGCCGCCCTGGTGGCGGGATTCGCAGGCGGAGTATTGTTTGGCCAGGTCGGTGAAGCGGGCGCGGCCGTCGAGCAGGGAGGTCAATAGCTGTCGGCCTGCTTCTTCCTGGCGCATGCGTTCCTGGACGTCGTCCGGGGCGGCGGCGAGGAGGATGTGGCTGACGGCCATCAGTGTGGGGCTGCGGAAGCGGCCGGGGTTGGCGGCGTAGAAGCGCTCGCAGTCCTGCTCGCTGGGGTCGGGGACGTTGAGTTCCTGTTCCAGTACGCGGGCGATGCGGTCTTCTTCGTCGGCGATGTCGTCCATTTGCAGGCGGCTGGCCTGTTGCAGGAGGAGCTCGCGGATGACGAGGCTTTTGGCGGCTTCGTGCCAGGCTTCTGCAACTTCCTCGGCCGGGTGGTGTTGCATCTCCCGGGCGATGTCGTCTTCGTGGATGAGGGTCTCACCCACGTACACCGGCGGGAACTGGTTTCTGGGTTTTTCGGCGTTGCCGACGGGGATAAGTTGCATGATGGTTACCTTTTGATCTGGTTGTCGGATTACGCTTCGCTAATCCGACCTACTTTTTTTGGGCATTGTGCTGGGCTTGTCGGATTACGGCTGCGCCTAATCCGACCTACGCTTGGGGTTTCGGGCCCGGGTAGGTCGGATTAGCGTGGCCCCGCCACGCGTAATCCGACACCTTCACCGTCACCTCAATTCACACCATCAGGCCCGCTTGCGCACCACCTGGTACTTCCGCCCGAAATACTCCACCGGCACGCTGAGCATGTGCACCAGGCGGGTGAACGGGAAGAGCACGAAGATGGTCAGGCCCAGGAAGATGTGGGTCTTGTAGATCCAGTGCACATCGGCGATATAGTCCGCGACACCACCCTGCAGGGTGAAGATGCCCTGGGCCCAGGCGGAGAACTTGAGCATGGTGCTGCCATCCAGGTGTCCCATGGTGGGCAGGATGGTGAGCATGCCCAGTACCAGTTGTACCACCAGAATGATGATGATCATGTTGTCGGCAAAGGTGCTGCTGGCACTGACACGGGGATCAGTCAGCCGGCGCCATGCCAGCATGCCGCCTCCGATGATGGCCATGATGCCTGCGATACCACCGACGACGATGGCAAGAATCTGCTTGGTGCCGGGCGTCATGAATGGTTCATAGAACGCATGCGGGGTCAGCAGACCCACCAGGTGACCGAAGAAGATCACCAGCACGCCGACGTGGAACAGCACGCTGGCCATGACCATGTTTTTCTTGCGAAGCATCTGGCTGGAATGCGCCTTCCAGGTGAATTGCCCATGGTCGTACCGCGCCCAGGTGCCGATGATCAGCACGGCAAGGGCGATGTATGGATAAACTCCGAATAACAGTGTGTTCAGGTAAGACATTGTCGTTTCCTCCTGCGCCGTCAGGCGCGCCCCGCCTGACGGGGTGTTGCGTCCGTCATCAGCTGATCACTCAGGTGGATGGTCTGGGTCTGTTCCAGCTCGCGGCGGCGCTGGCCTACAACGCCGCCGGTTGCGCAGGAACTGCCCTGATCGTCCACAAACTTAACCATTTCTTCTTCCCACACCTTGTCCAGAGCCTCCGGCGTGTCATCGCGCTCTTCCGAGGCCACGATCTGTGCCAGCTCCTGGCGGTTCGCCTCACGACCGGACAGCACCAGGAGGGAATCCATAAGCACGTGATAGACACTCTCACGCTGGTACAGCCTTTCGCCCAGAAGCCCGAGGATGTGATGAATATCTTCCAGCCAGTTCCTGATCTCTTCCCAGGGCCGGGTGGAGAGATACTCCAGGAACAGCGGCAGGTAGTCCGGCAGCTCCTTCGCATCGATCTCCAGACCATTGGCGCGGTATTGCTCCATCAGGTCCACCATCGCCTGGCCACGGTCACGGGATTCACCGTGCACGTGCTCGAACAGCAGCAGGGACGTTGCCCTGCCCTTGTCGAAAGTGCCCACATAGTTTTCCTGCATGTCCAGCAGATCGCCGTCGCACACCAGGTCTATGCACCGCAGCAGTTGCTCCTTGTTCTGCCTTGGCAGCCGGTTGTCTTCGAGAACCGTTGCTACCAGTGCGTCTTTGGAGGCCTGAAGTTCGTCCGTGGGGTACTCGAGCACCCGTGCTATTACTTTTAAAAGTTGCATGTCGGCCTCCTTATTCCTGTAGCTGCTTCGGGTCAACCTGTTTCACGGTAGACAGTTTCTGAACCATGCTGGTGGTCTGATTGCGGCCACCGAACATGTTGAACTCGCTGTCGCCGTTGCAACCGTCGCCGAAGCTGAACCCGCAACCGCCGCGCTCGCCGTGGGCGTCCGGAAAAGCTTCCTTCGCCAGCTCGCGATGGCTGGTGGGGATCACGAAGCGGTCCTCGTAGTTGGCAATGGCCAGGTAACGGTACATTTCGTCAGCCTGGGCTTTGGTTAGCCCGGCTTCCTGCAGTGCCCGCAGGTCTTCCTTGCCTTCCACGGTTTCCGCGCGCTTGTACAGGCGCATGGCCATGATCCGCTTGAGGGCACGAACAACCGGCTTCTCATCGCCAGCTGTCAACAGATTGGCCAGGTACTTGACCGGAATCCGCAGGCTTTCGATCTTCGGCAGGATGCCGTCAAATTCGACCTTGCCGGCTTCCGCCGCAGACTGGATCGGGCTCAGGGGCGGCACGTACCAGACCATGGGCAGGGTGCGGTATTCCGGGTGCAGCGGCAGGGCCAGTTTCCAGTCCACGGCCATCTTGTACACCGGGCTTTGCTGGGCGGCTTCGATGACGTTCATCGGGATGCCGTCTTTCTTCGCCTGCTCGATCACTTTCGGGTCGAACGGGTCCAGGAAGATTTCCAGCTGCTTTTCGTACAGCTCGTGCTCGCCCGGTGTGCTGGCCACTTCCTCGATGCGGTCTGCGTCATACAGCAGCACGCCCAGGTAGCGAATCCGGCCAACACAGGTCTCGGAGCAGACGGTCGGCAGCCCCGCTTCGATCCGCGGGTAGCAGAAGATGCACTTCTCGGACTTGCCAGTCTTCCAGTTGAAGTAGATCTTCTTGTACGGGCAGCCGGAGACACACATCCGCCAGCCGCGGCACTTGTCCTGGTCGATCAGGACGATACCGTCTTCTTCACGCTTGTAGATGGCACCACTCGGGCAGCTGGCGACACAGGCCGGGTTAAGGCAGTGCTCGCACAGGCGCGGCAGGTACATCATGAAGGTGTTCTCGAACTGGCCGTAGATATCTGCCTGCACCTGGTCAAAGTTCTTGTCCTTGCGGCGCTTGGCAAATTCGGTACCGAGAATCTCTTCCCAGTTCGGGCCCCATTCGATTTTCTGCATGCGCTGGCCGGAAATCAGCGAGCGCGGCCGTGCAACCGGCTGGTGCTTGCTGTCGCCGGCGGTGTGCAGGTGCTGATAATCGAAATCAAACGGCTCGTAATAGTCATCGATTTCCGGCAGGTCCGGGTTGGCGAAGATGTTCGCCAACACCCGGAAACGCCCGCCGATTTTCGGACGGATCTTGCCGGAGCTGTCGCGCATCCAGCCGCCCTTCCACTTGTCCTGGTTCTCCCACTCTTTCGGGTAGCCGATACCGGGCTTGGTTTCGACGTTGTTGAACCAGGCGTACTCCATGCCTTCACGGCTGGTCCATACGTTTTTGCAGGTCACTGAACAGGTGTGACAACCAATGCACTTGTCCAGGTTCAGTACCATGCCGACTTGGGAACGGATTTTCATTTTACAGCCTCCTGAACAGTGTCATTGCCTTCGCCATCGAGCCAGTCGATGTTGTGCATCTTGCGCACCACCACGAACTCGTCGCGGTTGGAACCTACGGTGCCGTAGTAGTTGAAGCCGTAGGAATACTGGGCGTAACCGCCGATCATGTGGGTCGGTTTCGGACATACCCGGGTGACCGAGTTGTGAATACCGCCACGAGTACCGGTTATTTCCGAGCCCGGAATGTTCACAATCCGCTCCTGGGCGTGGTACATCATCACCATGCCGGGCATGACCCGCTGGCTCACCACCGCCCGGGCCGCAATGGCGCCGTTGGCGTTGAACAGTTCGATCCAGTCGTTGTCCTCGATAGCCAGCTCTTTGGCATCGTCCTCACTCAGCCACACAATCGGGCCACCGCGGGACAGGGTCAGCATCAGCAGGTTATCGCTGTAGGTGCTGTGGATGCCCCACTTCTGGTGCGGCGTGATCCAGTTCAGCGCTTTCTCGGCGTTACCGTTGCTGCGCTGGTTCAGCATGCTGCTGACCGTCTTGGTGTTGATGGGCGGACGGTACACCAGCAGGCTCTCACCGAAGGCGCGCATCCACTCATGGTCCTGGTAGAACTGCTGACGGCCGGTCAGGGTGCGCCAGGGGATCAGCTCGTGGACGTTGGTGTAGCCGGCGTTGTAGGACACATGCTCGTCTTCCAGGCCAGACCAGGTCGGGCTGGAGATGATCTTGCGCGGCTGCGCCACGATGTCCCGGAAGCGGATCTTTTCCTCTTCCTTGTTCTTCGCCAGGTGTGTGTGATCCAGGCCGGTCATTTCCGACAGCGCCGCCCAGGCTTTCACGGCAACCTGGCCGTTGGTTTCCGGCGCCAGGGTCAGAATCACCTCGGCCGCATCGATGGCGGATTCGATCTTCGGCCGGCCGTCGTTGGCACCGCCGATATGGGTGTAGTTCAGCTCCTTCAGGAAGTTCACTTCCTTCTCGGTGTTCCAGTTGATGCCCTTGCCACCGTTACCCAGCTTGTCCATCAGCGGCCCAAGGGAGGTAAAGCGTGCATAGGTATTCGGGTAGTCACGCTCAACGGTGATGAAGTTGGGCGCCGTCTTGCCCGGAATCAGCTCGCACTCGCCCCGCTTCCAGTCCTTCACATCAAAGGCCTGGCCCAGTTCCGCCGGCGCATCGTGGAGCAGCGGCAGGGTGACCACGTCTTTCTCGACACCCAGGTGACCCTCGGTGGCTTTGGAGAACGCCTTGGCAATGCCCTTGTAGATTTCCCAGTCGCTACGCGCTTCCCAGGCCGGATCAGTGGCGGCGGTCAGCGGGTGAATGAACGGGTGCATGTCCGAGGTATTCAGGTCGTTCTTCTCGTACCAGGTGGCGGTCGGCAGAACGATGTCGGAATACAGACAGGTGGTGGACATGCGGAAGTCCAGGGTGACCAGCAGGTCGAGCTTGCCTTCCGGCGCCTCGTCGTGCCATTTCACTTCGGTGGGTTTGGCACCGCCCTGTTCGCCAAGGTCCTTGCCCTGCAGGCCGCTCTTGGTACCCAACAGGTACTTGAGCATGTACTCGTGGCCCTTGCCGGAGGAACCCAGCAGGTTTGAGCGCCACACAAACAGGTTGCGCGGGCAGTTCTGCTTGGCTTCCGGGTCTTCGCTGGCGAACGCCAGGGAGCCGTCTTTCATGGACTGGGCCACGTAATCGGAGACTTCCATACCCGCTTTCTCGGCTTCCGCGGCAATACCCAACGGATTGCGGTTCAGCTGCGGTGCGGACGGCAACCAGCCCATGCGCTCGGCACGTACGTTGTAGTCAATCAGGCTGCCACCGAATTTGGACTTGTCCGCCAGCGGCGACAGGATCTCGTCCACACCCAGTTTCTCGTAGCGCCACTGGCCGGAGTGGGCGTAGAAGAAGGAGGTGGAGTTCATGTGGCGTGGTGGGCGCTGCCAGTCCAGGCCGAAGGCCAGGGGCTGCCAGCCGGTCTGCGGGCGCAGTTTCTCCTGGCCGACATAGTGGGCCCAGCCGCCACCGCTCTGGCCGATACAGCCACATAGGATCAGCATGTTGATCAGGCCACGGTAGTTCATGTCCATGTGGTACCAGTGGTTCATACCGGCACCGACGATGACCATGGAACGGCCTTTGGTCTTGTCGGCGTTGTCGGCGAATTCACGGGCAATACGGATTACCTTGTCGGCGGGGACGCCGGTGATTTTTTCCTGCCAGGCCGGGGTGTAGGGCTTCACTTCGTCGTAGGAAGTGGCGCCGTCGTCATCCCCCAGGCCACGGCTGATGCCGTAGTTGGCAACCATCAGGTCATAAACGGTGACCACGCGACCTTCGGAACCATCCGCCAGCTGAACCTTGCGGGAGCCCAGCTTGTGCTTGAGGATGTCCTTGATCTCGACATGCTTGAAGTGGTCGTGCTCGATACCGCCAAAGTACGGGAAGGCCACATCAACGACGTCGTCGTGCTTTTCGACCATGGACAGCTGCAGCTCAACATCGTTGCTGCTTGCAGTCTGCTTGAGGTTCCACTTGCCCTTCTCACCCCAGCGATAGCCGATGGAGCCGTTGGGTGCGGTCAGCTGGTTGGTTTTCTCGTCGATGGCAATGGTTTTCCACTCGGGGTTGTTCTCTTCCCCGAGGCCATCCACCAGGTCACTGGCACGCAGGAAGCGGCCCGGCACGTAGCTGCCATCGTCCTTCTCTTCCAGCATGACCAGGTAGGGCATGTCGGTGTAGCGGCGTACGTAGTCGGTAAAGTACTCGCTGGGCTTGTCAACGTGGAATTCCTTCAGAATCACGTGGCCCATGGCCATGCCCAGAGCGGCGTCGGTGCCCTGCTTGGGGTTCAGCCACTCATCAGACAGCTTGGAAACTTCCGCGTAGTCCGGAGTAATGGCAACGGTCTTGGTGCCCTTGTAACGCACTTCGGTGAAGAAGTGGGCGTCCGGGGTACGGGTCTGGGGTACGTTGGAGCCCCAGGCGATGATGTAGCCGGAGTTGTACCAGTCGGCGGACTCGGGCACGTCGGTCTGCTCGCCCCAGGTCTGCGGGGAAGCCGGTGGCAGGTCGCAGTACCAGTCGTAGAAGCTCATGCACACGCCACCGATCATGGACAGGTAACGGCTGCCGGCGGCGTAGGACACCATGGACATGGCGGGAATCGGCGAGAAGCCGATGATGCGGTCAGGGCCATACTGCTTGGCGGTGTAGACGTTGGATGCCGCGATCAGCTCGTTGACTTCATCCCAGCTGGAGCGAACAAAACCGCCCATGCCACGGCGAGGCTTGTACTCGGCGGTTTTCTTGGGGTCTTCCACGATGGAAGCCCAGGCGTCCACCGGATCGTTGTGCTGCATCTTCGCGGAACGCCAGAGCTTCATCAGATGCTTGCGCATAAGCGGATACTTCAGGCGGTTGGCGCTGTACATGTACCAGGAATAGCTGGCACCACGGGGGCAGCCGCGGGGCTCGTGGTTGGGCAGATCCGGACGGGTGCGGGGATAGTCGGTCTGCTGGGTTTCCCAGGTGACCAGACCGTTCTTGACGTAGATCTTCCAGCTGCAGGAGCCGGTGCAGTTGACGCCATGGGTGGAACGCACAACCTTGTCGTGCTGCCAGCGCTGGCGGTAGCTGTCTTCCCACTCGCGGCTGACTTCGTGGGTTTCGCCGTGGCCGTTGGCGAACGGCTCACGCGTTTTCCTGAAGTAATTCAGTTTGTCGATCAAATGACTCATGGTCTCTCTCTCCATCTGCCCGTCTACCGGATCGGTGTTCTGATACGGCTCCGATTTGAGACCATTGTGTGGGAGAAAAACCCTGAAATCTGCGTGGTTACCCCGTCATAACCGGGTTCTACCACCGAGGTGGTAGTGCGCCTATACACCCTTGTGTAACAGGGCCTGACGCTCCTAACGACGGTTGTCATGAGCGAAATAAAGCAGGCTGGCCGCCAGCAGCAGGAATAGAATCATGAACATGGCCGTACCCACACCAACCCAGTGGATCACGGCACCAAAAAGCACCGGCAGCAGGAAAGCCACCAGGCAGGCAGTGAAAAGCAACAATCCGGCAGCGAACGCAGCTGCCTCCCGGTTTTCCCCGATCACCAACCGTTGCAGCCCCCCCATGGCCGAGCCCAGAGCTATACCAAGCAATACGATGAAGAAAGCTTCCAGGAAGAGCGGCAGTGCAACCTCCACCGCGATCACAGACTCGATTCCCTGAACGAACAGTGTCATCGGCGGATATGACAGCACAAACAAGGCCACCAGAGAGCCTCCCAGCGACCGCACTACCACCGGGCCAGCTCCGTAACGGTCTGACAGCCCTCCCCCCGCAATCTGGGCCAGGGCGCCAGGGATCACAAACCACAGGGCCAGGCGGGCGCCGGTCTCCATGGTCAACAGAAAGCGGGAAGACATGAAGTCGGGTAACCACAGGGCCAGGGAGAAGAAGCTCCCCGCCACGACGCCGAAATACAAATACTGTCGCCATACCCGGGGGCTGTCAAGGCGGCGCAATAATGCCCGGGCGCTGGTTTCAACATCGGGATCGCCGCGGGCATCCGAGTCCTCGGTCAGTAACAGCAACAGGGACGCCACCAATAAAAGCACAATAAGATAGGCAAGCGGCACACCCTCCCAGGAGAAGGCCTGCATGATCAGGGGAACGAGATAGTAGTTCAATCCGGCACCGGTCACCCCTGCGCCGAATATGCCCAATACCAGCCCCATATGCCGGGCCGATGCGTGGCAGGTCACAAACTGAAGGCCAGCGCTGTAGAATCCGCCAGCAAGGCCCAGGCCTGCGGCTACAAGCAGATACCCCGTCAAGGTTTCCACTACCAGCAACAACGCCATACAGACGGCGAGGCCGAACAGGCAGGCAATCATGATTCGCCTGGCCCCTGATTTCTGGGCCGCGATGCCGGCTGGTACCGCCAACAAGGCACCCGCAGCCATGGGCATGGCCAATAACAGGCCAAATTCCAGGCTACCCAGAGCCAGGGCATTTCTCAGATGGGCGCCCGCCACGGCAAAGATGGTCCAGCACCCGGCAGAAATAACAAAGCCAACCACTGCCAGTGGAAGCACCACTGCCAGAGATGTCAGTCTGTCGTTATCATCCATGGAAGAAAGCTGCATCGGATTGCCCACCAGAAACCAATTTCCAGTTTCCAGCTTTGCCCTGTAAAGGGTCAAAGACTATGATGGGAGATCGACTATCGGGGTAATTGACTATCCTCAAGGAGGTACATTCCGGGGGAAAACCGTCAGAATTGCCGCCACATTTGCTACTCCCAGCTAAGAGATCAGATGACACGTAATAGCCCCCTGGTTAAGCGTATCGCCATCGTTGTTGGCGCCGTTGCCCTGACGGCCATGGTCAGCATGGCCACTACCCTTGGTGTTTCACGCAGCATCGAGGGTAATGCGACAGCCATCAATGTGGCCGGTTCGCTGCGCATGGGTGCTTACGAGCTTCTTGCCCGCTCCGCCGCAGACCCCGCAGACAACCATGCCGATACGTTTATGGCCAGGCTCGATGCCTATGAGGCACGCATGGCTCATCCGGGGTTTATCAGGGCAATCCCCGCTGCCGATGACCACCCGCTGACGCAACAACATACGGCCATGGAATCGCTGTGGCAGGAGGAACTCCGGCCGGCACTGATTGCCCATGCACCAGACAGCACACGGGTAACGGAAGACCTGATAACGACTACAGAGCGCTACGTAACGAAAGTGGACGAACTGGTCAACATGCTGGAGCATCGGACTGAGGCTCGTGTCGACCTGTTGCACCTGATTCAGATAATCAGCCTGGTTTTCTCGATACTGATCATTTTCGGGCTGTTTCTGGACATCAAGAAGCGGGTACTGCGCCCACTCCGCAAGCTGGTGGATATCGCTGTGGCGGTCGGCGAGCGGGATTTCTCCCGCAAGGCCAATCTGAAAGGTTCGGATGAGCTGTCTCAGCTCGGTAGCGCCTTTGACCAGATGACCAGTCAGTTAGCGCTCAGCTATCACGAGCTGAGGGAAGATGCGATGGCAAAAACCCGTGAACTGGAGAAAAGCCACGCCGCCCTTGAACTGCTCCACTCTTCCAGCCGTTCCCTGTTCGCCAATCACGATCTTTGCAGCGGGGCTATCCCCATGCTGCAGGAGCTGGAACAGCTCCTGGGCATCGGCCCGATCCGGCTGTTCCTCCACGACAGGAATTCCAGCGAGCCCGTGGAAGCCATCACCACCTCCACGAAAGAGCGGCCCTTCTATTGCAAGGATCACGATTGCGATGCCTGCCTGGTAACCCCGGAGGTTTTCGACGAGCTGCCAACCGAGGGTAATGATGGCCGCAGATTGCTGCTGCCCATCCGCACGCCCGGCCAATTACTGGGCACTCTGGAAGTCTGGTACCCGGTCAGCAAGGGACTCTCCCAGACCGCACGTCGCTTGTTGGAAACGCTGAGCGACCAGCTCGCTACCGCCATATTCCTGGAGCGCCAGATTACCGAAGAGCAGCAGCTTACCCTGGCAGAGGAGCGTACGGTGATTGCCAGGGAGCTTCACGATTCCCTGGCCCAGTCCCTGTCCTATCTGAAAATGCAGGTCGCACGGCTACGCCGCCTGGATATTGCCGGTGAGCACGAGAAGATCCACAACGACATACTGGAAGAACTGAGCACTGGCCTGAACAGCGCCTATCGCCAACTGCGGGAGCTGCTGACGACTTTCCGGCTGAAACTGGACACCCCGGACCTGGCCACGGCCTTGCGGCAAACCGCAGCAGAATTCTCGGAGCGAATGGGCAGTGAAGTAAAACTGGAATACCGCCTGCCGCCGCAGACACTGTCACCCAACGAGGAAATCCATACCCTGCAGATCGTCCGGGAAGGGCTGGCCAATGCCGTAAAACACTCCGAAGCATCGGAGATTATCGTGCAGGTTCTGTTTGAATCTCCCCGGGTTCAGGTCAGAATACTTGATAACGGTAAAGGGCTGCCGCCCGGGGACCAGCCCGCACAGCACTATGGCCTGATTATCATGCAGGACCGGGCCCGCACCCTTGGAGGGAAGGTCAACGTCACCAATCGTGACAGCGGCGGCGTGGAAGTGGCGCTGAGCTTTGTGCCCAAGAGCAGACACCTGATTACATCCGAAGCCGCCAGCGGCTGACGGTTGCCACACTACTTCAAATAATGAGAGGAACCATGTCGGATTCACCAGCAAGCATTCTGTTGATCGATGATCACCCTTTACTTCGTCAGGGCATAAAACAACTGATTGAAATGGAAGATGACATGCAGGTGGTTGGCGAAGCCAGCAACGCGGCTGACGGTATCCGCCTGGCCCGGGAGCTGGAACCGGACCTGATTCTCATGGATCTCAACATGCCGGAAATGAACGGCATTGAGGCGCTGAAGAAACTGCGGGAAGAAAGCATCAGCTCCCGCATTGTCATGTTCACCGTGTCCGACCACGAAGACGACGTGGTGGATGCCCTGAGGGCGGGTGCTGACGGCTATCTGCTGAAGGATATGGAGCCGGAGGACATGATCAGACAGCTGCACGACGCCGCAGTAGGCAAGATGGTCATCAGCGACCGCCTGACCGCACTTCTGGCCCAGGCGCTGCGTTCCCAGAAACCGCAACAGGCATCCCGCCCGGATTTTGACAGCCTGACCCCACGGGAAAAGGATATCCTGCGCCTGATTGCCGAGGGCCTGTCCAACAAGATGATTGGCCGCAAGCTCGACATCAGCGATGGCACCGTAAAGGTTCACGTCAAACATCTGCTGAAGAAGCTGAACCTGCGCTCCCGGGTTGAAGTTGCCGTATGGGCGGTAGAGGAAGGCCTGCACAAGGGCTGAGTTATATCAAATCAATGAGCCATGGTTTCCGTTAATCTGTGCAGGTTTTCTCGCCGCCCGGAGTAAGCCATGGCACTTTCCCTGCCTTCCATTGGATCGCTGAACAGCCCGCTTCTTGACCAGTCCCTGGCCGTTCTCAGGGAGTATCTCCCCTCGCCTGCTCCCCTGCTTGAAGCCATAGACCGGCGCATTCCGGTTCCGCTCAAGCAACTGGCCGCTGAAGAGCCGCTGAATCGGCTTTTTTCAACCGCTATTGCTGATGGTGAGTTCGATGATTTTGAAGGACGCCGGATCCGGCTGGAAATCAACGGCGGGCAACCCGGCGTTACCATTGGATTCTGGGCCGGCAGGCTGCGCATCCTCGATGGCCCCGGGGAAGCCACTATCCGGGGCTCCCTGGGGGCGTTCAAAACGCTGGCAGAGCGCCGGCAAGACCCTGACCAACTCTTCTTTCAGCGCCGACTGGTCATCGAAGGAGATACAGAACTCGGGCTGGGGCTGAAAAACCTGCTGGACAGTCTGGAGTGGGATTTCACAATCCGCGGGTTTCTGTTTCAGATCAGCCCCAGCTCCAGTCGCGCTTCCTCTGCCAGATAGTCACGGGCTTGCGGTGTTACTTCAGCGTTGATGTCCACGAGCCACCTCACCTTTTCTGCGTTTTTCACGGTCCCGCTTGATCTTGTTGGCGTTGCATTCATTACTCACAAGATCCAGCCATCGCAGGTGCTGGTCCCAGACTTTGTCTTTAATACGCTCCGGCTTGTTACAGGTCATCGCTACCTCCCGATTTGCCGAGAAAATGAGAACGGTTCTTGACACTCATTAAAATGTATTATATATATATCTTAAAGCAAGAGAGGAGGATCAGCAATGAATTACCAGGACATAATCGGCAACTGCCATGAAACCACCGTCGCCCAACTGGCCAGCCGGTGCCCCGAGACTCTGGATGTATTCCGCAAGTACGTTCCGGAAATTGACGCTCACCGCCAGACAACCGTCGACATCGTCGCATCCATCGCCGACGTAAAGCCGCAGCAGTTGTGTCAGGAACTGTTTGATACGGTGATGGAACACACACCCCTTGAAGAACTGGACACGGATGTACTGCTGGAGCTCATATCAAGGAACTATGATGCCGGCCACCTTGAGCAATTGCCCAGGCTGCACCGGCTTGCCCGTAAAATCGAGGCAGTACACAGGGCGAATCCGGACACCCCCAAGGGCATAACGCTGGCCATCAAAAAGCTGGAGCACATTCTGGTTGATCACATAGAACGGGAGAACGCCTATGTTCTGAAACGGATGGAGCATGATCAGCCACCCAACCCGGACACACCGATCGCCCAGATGAACGAGGAGCACTCCATTATCAAGAGACAGCTCAAAAAACTGCGCAAGATGACTCGGGACTACCGGGCTCCGGAGTCCGCATGCCGGTCCTGGAAACGGTTCTACCGGGAACTGAAAGCGCTGGACTTCAGGTTGTCCGAGCAGATTTATCTGGAACGGGACGTTTTATTCCCGAGGTTCCAGTTCTGAGAGGAGAATCAGCAATGAACTATCAACAACCAACAGTTGAAGACATGGACACAGACGTGCTGCTGGAGCTCATTTTAAGGGGCGGCTTTACCTGAACCGAAATCTGCTGCCCACAAGATTTCAGTTCCGACAGGAGGAAAGAATCATGGCGTTCAAACAACTGAAACACCTTTTAGCACCTGACTGGGCCGGCTCCAGTGTTCATATCCGCCGATTGACCTGAGTGAAGTGAGTGTGACGGCACAACGTAAATAGTCTGCTAAGGTTTACCTGACACTCTTTTTTTGTACAAAAGGCGCCAGCATGTCCAGCTTCACAGTTCGACTCTACCGCTACAACCCGGAACAGGATGAAGTGCCTCACAATCAGGATGTCGAGGTTGGCGACGAGTACCGGAACCGCATGGTGCTGGATGTTCTGGAGCACCTGAAAACCCGAGACCCTACCCTGACGTTCCGCCGCTCCTGCCGGGAAGGCGTTTGTGGCTCCGACGGGCTGAGCATTAATGGTCGCAATGGACTGGGTTGTATTACCAACGTCGCGGATGCCCTGGGTAAAAAGAATGTCCTGGAGATTCGGCCGCTTCCGGGTATGCCCGTGATCCGGGACCTGGTGGTTGACCAGTCACTGTTTTTCAAGCAATACGAGCGGGTTATGCCCTGGCTGATCAACGATACCCCGAACCCCGCAATTGAGAGACTGCAAAGCCCGGAGGACCGCGCAAAGCTGGACGGATTATACGAGTGCATTCTCTGTGCCTGTTGCACTTCCGCCTGTCCCTCCTGGTGGTGGAACCCGGAAAAGTACATCGGGCCATCGGGGCTGTTACAGGCTTACCGGTTTCTGTCAGATTCCCGGGATACGGCTACGAGAGAGCGCCTGGAAAAACTGGAAGACCCGTTCAGCGTGTTTCGCTGCCGCGGCATTGGCAACTGCACAGCCTACTGCCCAAAAGGACTCAACCCCATGAAGGCTATTGGCCACATCAAGGCCATGCTGGTTCGGGATCAGGTCTGAATTATTTTGATCCGCCCAGAGCACTTGATTTATCTTCAAGAAGACAGAGTAGACCTCTGATAGTCTGCGGGAACATCTTTTCTTCCCGAGGATTAGCAATGGCAGACAATCCCCGCAGCCCTGACTGGAACCCCCGCGCCGATGAGGTTCTGGGTGACCAGATACACGCCTACGACGCCATGCGCGCAGAGTGCCCGGTCGCATGGAGTGATTACCAGCACTGGACGTTATTCAGGCATGGCGATGTCTTGCGGGTGCTGGAAGACCACCAGACTTTCAGCAGTGCGGCATCCAGCCATCTTTCGGTCCCCAACGGCATGGATCCGCCCGAGCACACGCCTTACCGACAGGTCATCGAGCCCTATTTCTCTCCACAGGCCATGAGCCAGTTCGAGCCAACCTGTCGCGACATCGCCCGCAATCTGGTCAATAACCTGCCGGATGGTCGGCCGTTCGATGTTGTTGAAGAGTTCAGCAGAGCCTTCGCCCTGCAGATTCAGTGCGCGTTTATGGGGTGGCCCGACGCCCTTCACGAACCTTTGCGGGAATGGGTTCTGAAAAACCACCAGGCGACCCTGGCCCGTGATCGGAAGGCCCTGGCTGACGTTGCCCATGAGTTCGACGGTTACATTCACGACCTGCTGGAAACCCGACGCCGGGCCGGAGCCGACGCCCCCAGAGACGTCACCACCTCACTGATGGAAGAGACCGTCAATGGCCGAACCATGACCGATGAGGAGCTCACCAGCCTTCTGCGGAACTGGACTGTGGGTGAACTGGGCACAATCAGCTCCAGTGTCTCCATTCTTTTAAGCTACCTGGCTCAGCATCCGGACCTCAGACAGAGCCTGGCCAATGATTCCGTCGCGCTGCCGGACGCGATCGATGAGATACTGCGTATGGACGCACCCCTGATGTCCAACCGCCGGATTACAACCCGGAATGTAGAGGTTGGCGGAAGAAAGATTCCCGCCGGTGAGAAAATCACCATCCTGTGGGCGTCGGCCAATCGCGACGAGAGCGTTTTCGGTGATCCCGATGCGTTTTGCCCACACAAGAACCGTGACCACAACCTGCTCTACGGCGCGGGCGTTCATGTGTGCCCCGGCGCACCTCTGGCGAGGATGGAACTCAGGGTTCTGATGGAGGAATTTCTTTCTGCTGTCGAAACGCTGGAGCCTGCTCCTGACCAACAACCTGAGCGTGCGGTTTTCCCGACGGGTGGTTTCAGTTTTCTACCAATGGTTATTGGAAAATCACAGGAAGGTTCCCGCAATGTGAGGTAAGGTTTCTGTTCCGGATCAAAATCTGTCCACCGGTTTCGAACCGACCCTGGAGACGGGGCGGAACCCACAAACGAGGAAATCTAATGGATAAACATGACAGCTAACTCCCCAAAACCTTCGTTGCCTTCAGCGAACGGTTTCCAGAGCTTCAGGAAGCACACAAACAGCTCGGTAAAACCCTTGCCGATGCCGGACCTCTGGATGAAAAAATGCGGGCATTGGTAAAGCTGGGCATCTGCGTAGGTGCCGGGCGCAAATCAGCCTTGCAGTCCCACATTCGCCGCAGCCTGGAATTAGGCCTCACACGCGAGGAAATTGAGCACGCGCTGGTGCTGGGTATGAACACATTAGGCTTTCCGGCAACAGTTGCTGCCTGGCAGTGGGCTCAAGAAGCACTCAGCCAGGAATAAAAAGGTTGCGCTTAGACTACTACCAAGACGCAGAACCTGGCGGACCAAGCGTTTGCCGAAAATCGCCTCAGCTGACCGGCCGTTCCTCTTTCAGGCCCATCTTTTTGAGGATCATCATGGCCGGGCACCACTTGGTGAACGAAGACTGGATAAGGTTAAGCGCAATAAATCCGGTAAAGAACAGCCAGTAAGGGCTGACATAGTGGGCGAGAAGAATGGATATCAGGGTGAATACACCCGCCATCAGGCGAAGGCCTTCGTTGATGGTCATAACGCACCTCCTTGAGGGGACAAGCGTATACCATTTACCCATTGCCACTGTTTGGCAATGACACAGATCAGTTTCGGGGCAGCGGTCACCGATGAGTGTATGCAGTGCTCAGCCTTCATACAAACGCGCCCCAGCCAACCTGCATAAAACCAGTATTGCAAAAACTGCTTGTCTGTCACAATATAAAGTAATTAATTACTTTCTTTTTTGAGACACCCATGGAAACGACCCCGGAATCCGCGAAGCGAGCCTACCAAAGCACCGAACTGCGCCAGTCCGCCACCGTCGAAGCGGTCATTGAGCTATGTGCAGAGCAGGACCCGGCCACTCTTACCACGGCCCGGATTGCCGATGAAGTGGGCCTGTCACAGGGCGCCCTGTTCAAGCATTTCCCCAACAAGAGCCGGCTCTGGGAAGCGGTGGCCGGCTGGGTGGCGAAGCAGCTGACAAGCCAGGTCTTCGGTGAGGCGGAACGGCATGAACTCGCCGACCAGGCCCTGGAGGCCATGTTCCTCGCCCATGTGGGCTTTATCGCCAGGCACCCGGGCATTCCGCGCCTGATGCTGGGGGAACTGCAAAAGCCGGGTAACGGCCCTGCGAAAACCATCATCCGCCAGACCCTCGCCCGTTACCGCAAGAAAGTGGTCGGACTCCTGGATCTCGGCATTCAACAGGAACGCTTTGGTCCCGGCATCGATACGGAAGCTGCTGCGGTGCTATACATCGGTGCCATTCAGGGGCTGGTGGTTCAGGCCATGGTCAGCGGCGAGATTCATACCATTGAACGTACGGCGCCTCGAATCTTCAAACTGTACCGAGCCGGCCTGCAGGAGATGCCCGATGAACCGGAAAGATAAACTGACTCTTGCCCTCGCCCTGGTCGCCGGTATCGCCTTTGTCGTAATCATGGTGAAGCTCAAGCAGCCACCGGAACGGGTGGAGGCGCAGGCAACCGCCACGCCCGTCCGGATCATGGAAGTGACCTTGCAGGATTTCCGCACCGAAGCCCGGGGCTATGGGCAGGTGCTGCCGGCTCGCAGCTGGAACGCGGTGGCCAACGTGGGAGGACGGGTTATCTGGAAACACCCGGAGCTGGAAAGCGGCAACCTGATCCCCGAGGGTACCCGGCTGCTTCAGATCGACCCTACCCGTTACGAACTGGCCGAAGCCTCGGCCAGGGCGGATCTGGCAGGCATAGAAGCCGAGTTGCGACAACTGGATCAGGAAGAAAGTAATACCAGTGAGTTGCTGAAGCTGGAAGAACGCCGGCTAGACCTGGCCAGGCGGGAACTGGAGCGAGCCAAAACCCTGAACGAAAGGGGCGCGCTGTCTGAAACCCGATACGACGAGCAACAGCGGGCCACCCTGCAGCAGGAACAGGCGGTTCAGAGCCTGAGAAACCAGCTGAATCTGATTCCGGTCAGGCGGGATACCCTGGAAGCCCGCAGGGCCAGAACGGAATCGGCCCTGGCCGGCGCCCGGGAAGACCTGGAAGACACCCGCTTTGAAGCACCCTGGGACCTGCGGGTACACCAGGCCGATATCGACACCGGCCAGCACGTCAGCCCGGGCCAGGCCCTGTTCATTGCCGACGACATAACCCGGGCTGAAGCCACGGTGCAACTGGAAGTGTCGGAACTGCGCCGGGTGCTGTCACAACTGTCGGACGCCAGCGTGCCCGAGCCCGGTGCCGACACCACCAACAGCTTCACCGACTTTCACGATCAATTACCCCTGGATGACCTGCACATCCGGGTAACGCCCACCAACGTGCCGGATGCCCACTGGCCCGGCAAACTTACCCGCGTTACCAGCAGTCTTGATCCGGCGACACGCACGGTTCAGGCGGTGATCTCGGTGGAAGAGCCTTATCGCAACGCCAATCCCCCGGCCCGCCCGCCGCTGGTTCGAAACATGTTCGTGCAGGCCAGTATTTCCGCCAACTCGCCGGAGCCGGTTGTCGTGATCCCCGCCAGCGCCGTCCACCAGGGTTTGGTGTACCTGGCTGATGAAGACGATCGCCTGCAGCGCCGGGAGGTCACAGTCGCCTGGCAGCAGGAGGACCTTGCAGTAATCAGTGAAGGCCTGCATCCGGGGGAGCTACTGGTCCTGGATGACCTGGTACCTGCCATCGATGGCAGTCTGCTGGCTCCGGGAGACCAACCATGATCCGCTGGTTTGCCGGCCACCCCACCGCGGGTAACCTGCTGCTGATCCTGATCCTGGCAGCGGGGCTGTTTGCCGCGCCCAACCTGACCCGGGAAACCTTCCCGGACTACCTGCCGCCAGAAGTCAGCATCACCATGGAATACCGTGGTGCCACCGCCGCGGATGTGGAAGAGGCCATCTGCCAGCGCATAGGTGAGGCACTGCAGCGGGTGGATTACATGAAGGAAGTCTCCTGCACGGCCCGGGACAACCAGGCCCGGACCATCGCCAGCATGGAGGCGGCGGGTGACATGGGGCGGTTTCTGGACGATATTCGCACTGAAATCGAAGCCCTGACCGATCTACCTGAAGAAGCCGAAGACCCGGTTATCCGGCAGCTTTACCGCACCGACCTGGTAGCCGCCATCGCCGTCACCGGCCCGATGAGTTTCGCCCACCTGGAAAGTTATACCAACCAGCTGGAAGACCGGCTGCTTGCCATTGATGGCGTTGCGGATGTCATACCCGTAGGGCTATCCCAGCGCCAGTGGCAGGTGGAAGTCTCCCGGGATCAGCTGCGCCAGTATGGCCTGGGGGTTCAGGATATCGCCCGTGCGATTACCGGCCAGAACGTCGACATGCCCCTGGGCACCCTGGAAACCGATAGCCAGGATATCCAGCTGCGATTCGTGGATGAAAGGCGCTCTCTGGCCGATCTGGCCAACCTGCCAGTGCTCGGTGGCGAAGCCGGCGCCGTTCTCACCCTCGGGGATCTTGCCACCCTTACCGAAGCCCACGAGCGTGACGAAGAGCGGGCTGAATTCAATGGCCAGCGGGCCATCATCCTGGAGGTGCACAAAAACCGTCATGACGATGCCCTGCGGGTAATGGATGCACTGGAAGCATTCATTGCGGAAGAAACGGCACGGCGCGACGGCACGGTCACCCTGGAGATCACCCAGGACATGACCTCCATCGTCAAGGACCGCCTGCAAATGCTGGTCGGCAACGGCATTACCGGGTTGCTGCTGGTGGGCCTGGTAATGGCGCTGTTTTTCCGGCCCCGGCTGGCCTTCTGGGCCCTGTTCGGTCTTCCCGCCGCCTTTGCCGGTGCATTTGTAATGATGGTGCTGACCGGGCTGTCCCTCAACATGATCACCCTGGTGGCCCTGCTGATGGCCATCGGCATCGTGATGGACGACTCAGTGGTTATTACCGAGAACATCGCCCGCCGGGCCAGTGAAGGCGCCACCCCTCTGGAAGCCGCAGCCAGCGGTACCCTGGAAATTCTTCCCGGGGTTATTTCGTCGTTCCTGACCACCGTTTCGGTGTTTATTCCACTGGCGTTTCTGGCCGGCGAACTGGGTTCGGTACTGGAAGTACTCCCGGTGGTCTTGATTGCTGCCCTAGCGGCCTCACTGATCGAGGCCTTCTGGATACTCCCCCATCACCTGAAAAGTGGCCTGGGCAAGGGCCGGGGCCAATCCGTCTCGCGCTTTCGTGAAAGGTTCGACCGGGGCTTTGAAGCCGCCAGGGAGAAAGTCGGGCAAATGGCTGATGCCGCCATCCGTTTCCGGTACGGTGTGCTGGCCGCCATTCTGGTTATCCTGCTCGGATCGGTGGGGCTGATGGCCGGGGGTTATGTGCGTATGGAAGCCATGCCGGAAATCGACGGCGACGTGCTGGAAGCCAGGGTACTGATGCCCCAGGGCACTCCCCTTCACCGTACCAGTGACATCACCGATCGTATCACCGAAGCCATGCTCCGGCTGAGCGACGAATACGCTCCAGAACAGCCCGATGGTCAGGCCCTTGTGCGCAACATCCAGACCCGCTTCAACCAGCACGCCGCGGCTGGCGAGAAAGGCGCCCACGTGGCAACCGTCATGGCTGACCTGCTCACCGCGGAAAACCGCACCGTTGATCTGGCCACGTTAACCGACCGTTGGTATGAAGAAATCGGAGACATTCCCGGCATCATCGCCCTGAATATTCAGGAGCCTGGGTTCGGCCCGGCAGGCGTTCCCATTGAAATCCGCCTCCAGGGCAGTGACCTGGACCAGCTGAAACAGGCAGCCCGGCATCTGGGCGATGAAATTGCCAGCTACAGCGGCACCTTCAATGTGCTGGACGACCTGCGCCCCGGTAAACCCCAACGCACACTCAAGCTGAAAGACAGTGCCCTGGCCCTGGGCCTGAATGCCAGCGATGTGGCCAGCCAGGTCCGCACCGGGTTGCTGGGCGACATTGTCGATACCGTCCAGATTGGTGACCAGCACATCGAAATCCTGGTACGCCAGAGCAGCGCCGAGCGCACCACCCGCGCATTTCTGGAAGATACGGTCATTACTGCCAGGAACGGTCAGATGATCCCGCTAGGGGAAGTGGCGGAGATTACCGACGACCGCCAGTGGGCACAGGTGACCCGCATCAACGGTCAACGCACAGTGACGGTCTCGGCCGATGTAAACGGCCAGATAACCAACGCCGACGCCATTGTTACCGACCTACAGAAGCAGGTGTTCCCGGAGCTCCGGGAACAGTGGCCGGATATCACCCTGCAGGTGGAAGGCCAGACTGCCCGCTCCCGTGAAACCGGCCAGTCCATCGCCCGGGGGCTGCTGATAGGGCTGCTGGGCATCTTCCTGATTCTGTCGTTCCAGTTCCGCAGCTACCTGGAACCACTGATTGTAATGATCTCCATTCCGGTTGCCTTTATGGGCTCGGTCTGGGGCCATTTGTTGATGGGGTACAACCTCTCCATGCCCTCACTGATCGGTGCGGCCTCCCTGGCCGGCATTGTGGTGAACAACGCCATCCTGCTGGTGCAGTTCATCAAAGCCTACCGGGAACAGGGCATGAGTGCCGGGGAAGCCGCCGGTGCTGCCAGCCGAAACCGCTTCCGTGCCATCCTGATCACCACCAGCACCACCGTGGCCGGCCTTCTGCCGTTGCTGGCCGAAACCAGCACCCAGGCCATGGCAGTGATTCCGCTGGTGATTTCCGTGGTCTTCGGCCTGCTGGTTTCCACCATTGTGGTTTTGCTGGCGCTTCCGGCACTGTACGCGATTCTTGATGATCTGGGCTGGGCCAAAACCGTGGAGTCATGAGCGGGAAAGCCAGGTACGCCCGATCCTGCGTACGATTCAGACGCCGACCAGTTCCATCCCCGGCTTGCCGTACCAGTATCCGTTGCAGGGTGGCGCCTCCACCAACTGCAGCGGATCGGTGGCCGGTACCTCACCACGGCGAACCTGATCGAAGCGTTTGACCACCTCATCCATACCCAGATGCTCCGGGCTCAGACGGACGGTAGACACGCCCATGCGCTCCATATCCGGTAACTCCCGCATCAGGTCGTAGCGCGAACCAGAGAGTGTGGAGATACCATTCAGCCGGAACAGCTCCTGGGACTCCCGGGAACGCAGTTCCATGCCGTCCGGGTGCTCAATGCATCGGAACTCGCAGTTGTCCTTGGGCAGGTTGTAATGGCGCGCGGTAAAGCAGCGCGAGGACCAGGCCAAAGGCAGGAACCCCCAGGCAAACACTTCGGCTGGCAAGTCCAGGCCCTCTTCTTTCAGCCCCCTGATGAGCTGATCCAGGGTTTCCCGGCCCAGCTCCACCGGCAGGTTCCAGCCCTTCAGGCCCTGCTTCGCCAGTACCCTGAGTGTAGCCACGTTGTAGATGTTCATGGACGGGCCGGTGACAAAAGGAATACCGTTCCGGATCGCCACCTGCAGGGCGCTCTGGTCATTGGCCTCCACCATGAATTCGTTCTGGTCGCAGATCCGGCGCAGGCGCCTCAAATCCGCTTCGGATTCAATCAGCGTCTGGGTGGATAGCACCACCTCCTTGCCGCAGGCTTTCAGGTCGCGGGCCAGGTCGAACCAGTCGTCGGGCTTCAGCTCGCGCCGGCGGGAACACACGGCTTCCCCCAGGTAGATGGTGTCCACCGGCCACTCGGCGGCATTGGCGTAGAAATCGAAAACGGTTTGTTTGGACCAGAACCAGAGGATCGGCCCCAGGGATAGCTTCATCATGGCTGCTGAAACCTTATTTCCATTTGCGATGATAGGCACCCAGGGTAGTCAGACCACCCTCGGAAAGACCAGAGAGGGTATTGCGCCATAGAGGCTCAACAGTAAACATGCCCGGATTGGCCGCCAGGTTGTCCAGGGCGTGACGCCAGGTGCGCGCCACGTCAGCAATATAGGCCGGGCTGCGCTGGCGACCCTCGATTTTCACGGCACTGATTCCCAGCGCCTGCAGTTCCGGCAACAGGTCCAGGGTGTTCAGGCTCACCGGCTCCTCGATGGCATGGTAAACATTGCCCTCCACCTCGAACCGGCCTTTGCACAGGGTCGGGTAACCTGCCGACTCCCCTTTGCCGTAGCGGTCAATCAGCACGTCGTTCAGGCGTGATTCCAGGCCCTGGGGCGTTTCCTGCCAACGCACGGCTTTGGCGGGGGAACAGGCTCCGCGGGTATTGGGTGATTCATCGGTGAGATAGGACGACAGGTAACACCGCCCTTCCGCCATGATGCACAGGCTGCCAAAGGCAAACACCTCCAGCTCAACCGGGCTGTGCTTCGCCACGCCACGCACCTGGTCCAGGGACAGAACCCGGGGCAATACGGCACGGCGGATATCAAAGGTGTTCTTGTAGAAAGACAGGGCTTCGTAACTGGTGGCAGAGCCCTGAACGGAAAGATGGCGGGGAATATCGGGATGACGGTTGGCGGCATAGTCCAGCAGGCCCATATCCGCGAGGATAATGGCATCGACGCCCAGGCTGGCAGCACGGTCGACAGCGCCTTTCCACATTTCCCAGCCTTCGGGCTGAGGATAGGTGTTGATGGCACAGAAAACGCGGGTGCCCCGCTGGTGGGCATAGTCGATGCCTTCAGCGGCGCGCTTGTCGTTGAAATTCAGGCCTGCAAACTGACGGGCATTGGTACTGTCCCGAAAGCCGAAGTAGACCGCATCGGCGCCGTTATCCACAGCCGTTTTCATGGCCGGAAGGCTACCGGCCGGGCAGACAAGTTCCATGATTTTCTCCGCTGCAAGGGTTGCCGGCACCTTAGCGGGAACGGCTCCGTGCTGCCTTGACCTTTGTCAGCGGGACTTCCTGGCAGACAGTGACTACTTGCTGTTAAAGAACTCTTTAACCTGCTTTTTGGCCTCTTCACGGGTTATGGCATAACGTTCCTGAACCAGCCCCGTAAGCTTTTCCTCACGGCCTTCGGCTTCCAGCAGCTCGTCTTCCGTCAGCTTGCCCCAGGTCATCTTGGCCTTGCCAACCTGCTGCTTCCATTTACCTTTCATTTCATCGGCATTGAATAAGCTCATGATCTCTCCCTCTTGTGGCTGGATGACAACTTCAGGCTCAGAATAACCCTTCACCAGGTGCTGGTCTGTTCGCTGACACACCCAGAATGCGAAATCCGGTCTTCTGAATACCTCCGTGGAGGTATTCTACGCACTATCCCTCACTGCCTTTTCCTACCCCGTTAAAACAGAGGCTTAACATTTAATTACAGTAACTTACAGCCCTGCAACTACCTCTACACCTACCTCGTCACGCCGATAGAATCCACCCTGCAAGCGCCGGGATAATAGCCGCAGTTTCCTACCAGACAAGGCATTGCCATGAACCTTATCAACAACCTCTCCATGCGGGGCAAGCTCATCACTCTGGTGATGCCGGCGCTGCTGGTTATCCTCTACTTTGCAGCCGAGAGCATTGCACTGAATTACGGCAAGCTCAGTGACATGCAGCAACTCCGCTCTATGGTGGAGATTGCTGAAACCGGAGATCCCCTGGCTGAAGCACTGCAGAAAGAACGCGGCAGGAGTGCGGTTTTCTTCGCCAGTCGACAGGGTACGGATGCAGCGCGCAAGGCTGAGAGGGATCTGGCTGAGCAGCGGCGACAAACGGACACCCGCCTGTCTGGTTACAGATCCGGTATCGATGCCCTGATTGCAGATACATCATTCGATACCAGTGTAGAAGCAAGCCTGAAATCTGTGAGCCAGGGGCTGGATAATCTCGACGCTCTGCGCCGTTCCGTGGATAGCCGGGGAATCAGTTCCGGGGAATCAGTTGAGCGCTATACTGCGCTGATCATGGGGCTTCTTGAGCGCATTCCCCTTATTATCCGCCAATCCACCGATCCGGAACTGACCCGTGATGTCAGCGCCTATTACGCACTTGCAGAAGTTGCCGAGATGGCGGGCCGGGAGCGCGCAGCTGGCGCTTCACTGATTCGCAGCGGCGATTTTGACCTGCCCTCCGTGCGCCGGATCGCAGAACTGGGTGGTCAGCAACAGTCCTATTTTGATCTGGCTCTGGCAATGCTGCCCACCGATCACCCATTGCGCAACACCCTGGAAAAGCAGCCAGGTTTGGCAGCCAGCCAGGCATTGGAGGAACAGCGTGAAACGCTGTTCAGCAGCCCATCCGGCATGTATGCCCTGGATGCTCCGGACTGGTTTGCCACAGCAACCGGGCGAATACAGACCCTGAACGGGATTCGCGAATCCATGCTGGCGGAAATCCGTGCACGGGCCACAAGTGGCGTAACCGAAGCCCGCAAGGATCTGATCTCGGCATCGGTAATTGCCGCGGGCGCTGTTCTGGCGGTACTGGTTCTCATGCTCCTTATCATCAGAGCCATCAGTCTGCAGATCAGAAGTCTTCTGGGTGGTGTCCAGTTTGCCATGGATAACAAGGACCTGACCCGCCAGATCGATATATCCAGCAAAGATGAAGTGGGCACTGTCGGCAAGGCGATCAACGATCTGTTCGGACATTTTGGCAAGGCCCTGCTGCAGATTGACCAGTCCAGTGTCCAACTGGCGACGGCAACCGAGGAAACCAGCTCTACTGCCGGCCAGAACTCGCACCAGGTGAAGAACCAGCAACAGCAGATCGAACAGGTGGCGGCAGCCACGGAGGAGATGTCTGCCACCTCCGAGGAAATCTCCCGCAATACCCAGCAGGTAGCTGATGCCGCCAGAAGCGCCATGGAGAAGAGCCGAACCGGTGAGGAAGTCCTGCACGGCAGCGTTCAGAGCATCCGCTCTCTGGCGGAATCGGTCCAGCGGGTCAATGAGGTTATCCGGGAACTGGAAGCTCGCAGCGGCACCATCAGCGATGTGGTGGATGTGATTCGCAAGGTAGCTGACCAGACCAACCTGCTGGCGTTGAATGCTGCCATTGAGGCCGCCCGAGCAGGTGAGCACGGACGCGGGTTCGCCGTGGTTGCCGATGAGGTTCGTACTCTGGCAAAACAGACCCACGAATCCACCACCCAGATCGAAGACATCATCAACGGCTTCCGGGACATTACCGACAGCGCCAGCCGGTCGATCTCCGAAAGCCACAAACTGGCCAATGCCACCAGCGATCAGGCCTCTGAGCTGGAGCAGACGTTCGCGGGTATCCTTACCGATGTGAACAGCATTTCGGATATGGCCAGCCAGATCGCCACTGCTTCGGAAGAACAGGTAGCCGTGACCCGGGAACTGGCGGGCAATATGGAATCTGTCAGTGAAGCCGCCATCCTGACGCTGACCGGCTCACAGGAGATCACCCAGGTCACCGGAGAACAGGCAAGGCTGGCCCGGGTACTGCAGGACCTTGCCAATGAGTTCCGGGTGCCCGCTTACAGCTGAATGTATCCGCAACTAAAAAGGGGCTGCCAGTGTTCTGGCAGCCCCTTTTTGCGTCCGGATAAAGCAGAAAACGTCAGATAATCCGGGAGAACCGCTTGCTTGCACCCTCCTTCCGGTACAGATCAAAGATCTGGCATATGGCACGAATCAGAAGCCGACCAGCGGGCTGGACCTGCAGTGCATTGCCATCATCGGCAATCAGCTCGTCCTGAACCATCGGCTTCAGGCGGCTCAGTTCGTCTGCAAAGTAGCTGTTCAGGTCTTCCTGCCATACTTCTGCGAACAGTTTGCGATCCAGCCGGAACTGGCAGATCAGCTGGCCGATGACCCAGCGGCGGATGCGATCGTCACGGGTCAGGTTGACGCCCTTGGTGATGGCCAACTGCCCGGCATCGATCGAAGCTTCCCAGGAGGGCAGATCATGGTTGTTCTGGAAGTAGGCATCGTCGGTCTGACCTATTGCGGAAACACCGAGAGAAACCAGGTCACATTCGGAATGGGTGGTGTAACCCTGGAAGTTCCGGTGCAGCCTGCCTTCCCGCTGGGCCACCGCCAGGCTGTCATCCGGCTTGGCGAAGTGGTCCATGCCGATGTATTCGTACCCTGCTTCCAGCAAACGATTGATGGTGTTGTGCAGGATGGTCAGCTTCTGCTGGGGCGTGGGCAGGGTATCCGCCAGAATCCGGGTCTGCGGGTAGAAGCGGTCCGGCAGGTGGGCGTAACTGAATACCGACAGCCGGTCCGGCGACATCTCGATGACCGCTTCCAGGGTTTCGGCAAAACTCTCCGGTGTCTGGTGCGGCAGGCCGTAGATCAGGTCCAGGTTGATGGAACGGAAACCGAGCCGGCGTGCTTCGTTGAGCACCGCCTCGGTCATTTCCCGGGGCTGGATGCGGTTGACGGCTTTCTGTACCTTGGGGTTTACGTCCTGCACACCCAGGCTGATGCGGTTGAACCCCAGGTCCCAGAGTGTCGGCAGGGTGTCCTGGTCCACTTCCCGCGGGTCGATTTCCACGCTGTAGTCGCGGTCTTCGCCGGTCTGCAGGTTGAACAGTTCCCCGTACCCGGCCATCAGGTGTTCCATGACATCCTTGGGCAGGAAGGTGGGCGTGCCGCCACCCCAGTGCAGCTGCTGCACGGGACGGTCCGGGCCAAACAGTCTGGACTGGATGGCGGCTTCCTTCAGCACGCGCTCCACATAGGGCATGGCTTTGTCGCGCTTTTTGGTGATGACTTTGTTGCAGGCGCAGTAGTAGCAAAGGTGCGCACAGAACGGCAGGTGTGTGTAGAGCGACAGTGGCCTCCCGCTGGCCTTGCTGCGGGCGGCGGCCTTGACCATTTCTTCCACCGGGTAGTTCTGGTTGAATTCGACTGCCGTCGGGTAGGAGGTGTAGCGCGGGCCGCTGAGGTCGTATCGGCGGATCAGTGCTTCGTCCCAGATAAATTCCGGCAGTGTGGATTCGGCAGATGTCAGTGTGGCGGTCGGAGTCATAGTAAACGCTCTGGGATCAATAACGGGGGTCATCCGGGAAACAGCGCCATGGTATGGCATTCCGGTGCTGCGCATTTTGATGCGTGTCAGCTGACCGATGATTTCAGTTTACCAGTCTCTGAGATGAACCACCCTTGAGCTGATGGCGTACTCTTGCTACCCCTTTAGGGGAGTATTTGGTGCCTGACACCCGGTGGGCGGAGGGGGTGTCCTGCCAAAATACGCTGTGAATACGTCCCTGTACGCTCGGCTCCGCCATCCATGGCTCCGCACGATTTTGGCAGGACACCCCCTCCGCCCACCTCACCTCCTTGCAGGACCGCCAACTGAAAAGTGGAGTACAACATCTGCCATGGCTAATCTGATTCTGGTTCTGGGCGACCAATTAACAACGGACATCAGCGCTCTGAAAGATGCTGACCGAAAGCAGGACCGGATAGTGATGGCCGAGGTCCATGACGAGGCCAGCTACACCAATCACCACAAAAAGAAAATCGTGCTGCTGTTCAGCGCCATGCGCCATTTCGCGAAGCGTCTTGAAGCCGATGGCTGGCAGGTTCACTACCAGGCTTACCACCCGGACAACCAGGCCCAAAGCCTGGAGGCGGTTGTGGCCGGTCAGCTCGAGCAGACCGGGGCGGAGAGGGTGATTACCACCGAGTGCGGGGAGTGGCGTCTGCATGAGCAGGTGAGCCAGTGGCATGAGCGGTTGGGGGTGCCGGTGGAGATTCGTCCCGATACGCGCTTTATTGCCAGTAAAGAGGAGTTCGCGAGCTGGGCCGAGGGGAGGAAAAAGCTGCGAATGGAGTTCTTCTACCGGGAAATGCGGCGAAAAACCGGGTTGTTGATGACTTCCGAGGGCAAGCCGGAAGGGGATCAATGGAATTTCGATGCCGACAATCGCCGCAAGTGGACCGGCAAGCCGCCGGCTCCGTCGCCGTTTCGGGTTGAGCCGGATGGCATTACCCGCGAGGTGATTGAACTGGTGGAGGCGCATTTTACCGATCATTTTGGCACCACGGAGGACTTTCATTTCGCGGTGACACCGGAGGATGCACAGCAGGCTCTGGATCACTTTATCGATTTTGCCCTGCCTTGCTTCGGCGACTTCCAGGATGCGATGTCGGATGACGAAGACTGGCTTTTCCATTCCATTCTGTCTCCTTACATCAACTGCGGGCTGCTGGATCCCCTGGCGGTTTGCGAGGCGGCGGCCCGGGCCTGGTATTCGGGGCGTGCGCCCATTAATGCGGTGGAGGGTTTTATCCGGCAGATTCTGGGGTGGCGTGAATTTGTGCGGGGGATCTACTGGCTGAACATGCCAGCGTATGCGGAAGAAAACCGCCTCGGCAATACCCGTGCCCTGCCCTGGTTCTACTGGACCGGGGAGACGAAGATGCGCTGCATGCACAAGGCAATCGACGCTACCCGCCGCAACGCCTACGCCCACCACATCCAGCGGCTGATGGTGACCGGCAATTTTGCACTGCTGGCCGGGGTCAAGCCGGAGGAGATCTGCGACTGGTACCTGGCAGTGTATGCCGATGCCTACGACTGGGTGGAGCTGCCCAATGTGCTGGGCATGGTGATGCATGCAGACGGCGGTTACCTGGGCTCGAAGCCCTATGCTGCCAGTGGCAAGTATATCCAGCGGATGTCGGACCACTGCAGCAACTGCCATTACAAGGTAAACGAGAGCACCGGGGAGGATGCCTGCCCGTTCAACTCGCTGTACTGGCATTTCATCGACCGTCACCGGGATGATTTTGCCAACAATCCCCGCATGGGCATGATGTACCGGAACTGGGACAAGCAGAAGCCGGAAAGGCGGGAGGCGCTGCTCCGGCGGGCCAATGATTTGCTGGCACGTCTGGAGCAGCTGTGAACAAGGGCTTCTGAAACCGTTATTGCGGACGGATGCGCTTCTCGCTTTCGGGGTCAAAGAACACGACTTTTCTCATGTCGAACATCAGTTCGGCCTCTTCGCCCCACTCCACCGGGTGTTCTGCGTCCAGCCGGCACTGCACATCAATACCGTTCAGGCGAATAACCGCGATCACATCCGGGCCCGTCGGTTCAGTGACCTCCACGGTGAATCGGCCTTCTTCCACCATCGGGTTATCCCTTTTCTGTTCGTCAGGCTGGCTTATGTGTTCCGGGCGGATGCCAAGCACCACGCGTTTGCCCACCCAGTTTTCAAGATACGCCGGCACTGGCAGTGCCAGTCTGCGGCCATCGCTTCCTTCAAGCGTAACGGACAACCCGGTGTCTGATCGGTCTATGGCCACTTCAATAAAGCTCATGGAAGGCGACCCCATGAAACTGGCGACGAACAGGTTCTCCGGCGTGTCGTAGACTTCCTTGGGAGTGCCCAGTTGCTGCAATTCTCCGTCCCTGAGGACAGCAATCCGGTCAGCCAGTGTCATGGCCTCTATCTGGTCGTGAGTGACGTAGACGATGGTGGTTCTCAGGCGCTGATGCAGCTTCTTGATCTCGGTGCGCATTTCCACCCGCAGCTTGGCGTCCAGGTTGGACAGCGGCTCGTCAAACAGGTAGATCTTCGGCCTGCGTGCCAGTGCACGCCCCATGGCCACCCGCTGTTGCTGCCCGCCGGAAAGCCGCGAGGGCTTCTTGTCCAGCAGAGGAGATATCTGCAGCAGGTCGGCCACGCGCTCCACTTCCTGTCGGACTTCCTCTTTGGGCATGCCACGAATCTTGAGGCCGAAGGCGATGTTCTCCCGCACGGACATGGTGGGATACAGCGCATAGGACTGGAACACCATGGCGATGTCCCGATCCTTTGGCTCCATGCCGGATATGTCCTCGCCGTCCACCACAATCGATCCGCCGGTAATGGTTTCCAGGCCGGCGATGCTGTTCATCAGTGTGGATTTACCACACCCGGACGGGCCGACCAGGGTCAGGAACTCGCCGGATGCGATATCAATGTTGATGCCCTTGAGCGTCTCGTCCAGGGCGCCTGCGTAGGTCTTGCGGATGTCCCGCAGTTCGAGTTGTGCCATTGTTGTTTTACCCTTTAACCGAGCCGGCCGTCAGGCCGCGTATGAAGTACTTGCCTGCCACGATATACACCACCAGCGTTGGCAGGGCGGCGATCATGGCGGCGGCCATGTCCACGTTGTATTCCTTCACCCCGGTGCTGGTGTTCACCAGATTATTCAGGGCCACCGTTATGGGTTGGCTGTCCCCGCTGGCGAAGACCACACCAAACAGGAAGTCGTTCCAGATCTGGGTGAACTGCCAGATCAGCGACACCATGAAAATCGGCGTGGACAGTGGCAACAGAATGCGAAAGAAGATGGTAAAAAACCCCGCGCCATCCAGCCTTGCGGCCTTGATCAGGGCATCGGGTATCGCCACGTAATAGTTGCGGAAAAACAGAGTAGTAAACGCCACCCCGTAGATCACATGAACCAGAACCAGCCCGGTGGTGGTATTGGCCAGGCCCAGCTTGCCCAGGGTGGCGGCCATGGGCAGCAGCACCACCTGAAACGGCACAAAGCAGCCAAACAGCAGCATGCCGAATAACAGATCAGAGCCCTTGAACTTCCACTTGGACAGCACGTAACCGTTGAAGGCACCCAGTAACGTCGAGATCAGCACTGCGGGTACCGTCATCTTGAACGAGTTCCAGAAGTAACCACTCACACCGTTGCATTGCACTCCTGTACAGGCCTCTGACCAGGCCTTGGTCCATCCCACCACGGTCCAGTCAGTGGGTAATGCCAACAGGTTACCGGTACGAATATCCAGAGGCGTCTTGAAGCTGGTGATCAGCATGATGATCAGCGGAATCAGGTACACCAGGCACGCCAACAGCAACACTCCGTAAATGGCGATCCGGCTGGGGCGGAAACCGGTACGAACCACATCAGTCATGGCGCTTCTCCCTCAGTTCGGAATACAGATAGGGCACCAGCAATGCGAGAATGGCACCGAGCATCAGCATGGCGCTGGCGGAGCCCAGGCCCATCTGGCCGCGGGTAAAGGTGTGGGAATACATGAACACCGCAGGCAGGTCGGTGGAGTAACCCGGGCCGCCGGCGGTCATCGCCATGACCAGGTCAAAGCTCTTGATGGCGATATGGGCCAGTACCATAACGGAACTGAAAAACACTGGTCGCAGGGAGGGCAGGATGATCCTGCAGTAGATCACCGGCAGGCTCGCGCCATCCACCCGCGCAGCACGAATGATTGAGGAATCCACTCCCCGCAGGCCCGCCAGGAACAACGCCATGACGAAACCAGACGCTTGCCAGACCGCCGCCATAACAATGGTGTAAATGGCAAGGTCGGAATCCACCAGCCAGTCAAAACTGAACGACGTCCATCCCCAGTCGTGCATCAGTTTTTCCAGCCCCAGGCGGGGGTTCAGAATCCACCGCCAGACAGTACCCGTCACGATCATGGACAGTGCCATGGGGTACAGGTAAATGGTACGAATCGCGCCTTCCTGACGGATACGCTGGTCGAGAAATATGGCCAGCGCCACTCCAATCAGCAGGCAGCTCACTATAAACAGCCCCCCGAAGATGGCGAGATTTTTTGACGCCACCAACCAGCGCTCGCTCTCCATCAGCTTGGCGTATTGACCAAGGCCAATGAAATCGTAACTCGGCAGAAAGCTGGAGCTGGTGAAGGAGAGCACGCCGGTCCACAGCATGTAGCCATAGATTCCGATGCCTACCAGAACAAAGGTTGGCGCCACCACCAGCTTGGGCAACCAGCGCTGCAGGCCATCCATCAGGCCAGACGATGCCCTGGCCACCCCGGCAGGGCGACGTTGAATGTGTTCCATGAGAGTTCCCCCGAATAAACCCGAAGGCCGCCCGCCGGGCGGCCTGATGCGGCACTACAGTGCGGACTGGATGGCAGCTGCCAACTGGTCCGTGGTTTTTGCCGGGTCCGGGTTTCTGTCGTTAACGAAGTTGGTCACCACGTCGAAGATCTGGCCCTGGATGTAGCTGGTGGTGGCGAGCCCGTGGGAGAAACTCGGCACCAGACCGCCATCTTCGGCGCTGGACCTGAACGTTTCCATCGACGCCTGGGCACAGGTATCGAAATCGCCCATATCCATGTCGGTACGAACCGGGATGGACCCCTTGTTCTGGTTGAACAGGGTCTGAAACTCCGGCTCCAGAATGGTACGGGCCAGGTCCTTCTGCGCCTTTATGTCATCCTCTTCCGTGAGGCTGAACATGGCGAAGGAATCCACGTTAAAGGTGAACTGGCCTTCCGTGCCCGGTGCTGGCGCACACAGGTAGTCTTCACCCGGTGTGAGGTCCGCTGCACTGAACTCACCCTTGGCCCAGTCACCCATGATCTGCATTGCCGCCTCACCCCGGATTACCATACCGGTTGCGGTGTTCCAGTCACGGCCAGCGGCGTCCTCGTCCACATAACTCATCACCCTGGCGAACTGCGAGAAAACCGTTTCCATTTTCTCGCTGTTGATCACATCCATGTCGTGGTCCACAAACGCCTTGCGGTAATCGTCCGGACCCAATTCCGCCAGGGCCACGGCATCAAATACCGTTGCGTCCTGCCAGGGCTGCCCCCCATGAGCCAGGGGAATGTAGCCTTCGGCTTTGAGCGTGTCAGCAACTTCGAAGAACTCCTCCAGCGTGGCCGGAATTTCAACGCCAGCGTCTTCCATAACCTCCGGATTCACCCATAGCCAGTTCACCCGGTGCACGTTGACGGGTACCGCCACGTATTCACCTTCATACTTCATGACATCTGAGATCATGGGAGGAATGAGCCGGTCCCAGTTTTCAGAATCGGCAACACTGTCCAGATTGGTCAGGAAACCAAGCTCTGCCCACTCACGAATGTCCAGGCCCTTGATCTGGGCCGCCGCGGGGGGATTGCCGGACACGGCCCGGGTTTTCAGGACCGTCATGGCGGCTTCCCCACCACCACCGGCTACTGCAAAATCTTTCCAGCTGTGACCCTGTTTTTCCATCATTTCTTTCAGGGCGGCAGCGGCTCTGGCTTCACCACCGGCGGTCCACCAGTGCAGAACCTCGACTTCACCGGCTTTAACAGCCGAAGCAGGCAACAGGATGGCAGACACTGCCAGGGCAGTAAGATGTCGTTTGCACTGTTTCATAAAAGCTCCTTGTTTTTGTAGTAGAAACGCTTGTCAGTATCAGAACCAGACTTCCATCTGGGTACCAAAGGTCCACTGGCTGCCGGCAAAGTCTTCCTGACCCAGG